>Ga0172381_10000006_pt1 | contig 278473 bp, 337 predicted proteins | sample Leawel6488metaG_FD_119754 | JGI IMG/M metagenome (GOLD analysis project Ga0172381, IMG submission 119754) | Leachate microbial communities from a municipal landfill in Southern Ontario, Canada - Leachate well 64-88 metaG | ecosystem: Engineered > Solid waste > Landfill > Unclassified | place...
TGACCGCATATTTCCTGTTACCAAATGTTCCGTCAGCCTCGGCTTCAAGTACATCCTCAATGCTTGCGTAGAGATAAGCTTGCTTCACAAGAAGCCAAGAATTGTACATCTCAGCCCAAGCAGCATAGAAAGCTGAGCTTGTGCTTAGGACTCCATCCTCGTAATAAGTCAATGATCCGGTAGCCAGCAGGTAGTTGACGCCTGTCGCATCTGATGCCATACTCTGCTGAATAGCATCCATTCCAGTGAAGACATCAGTGGACGAGCTGTAAAACTCCAAATCGGCACCTGCGTTAATCGCTTCAATGCCGGACAGCATGATTGTCGATCCTGTCGTATTTCTCAGCGCGTGCGTTGTTGCCATCAGAACGTCTCCTCGATCACTAATGTTACAAACGCCATTTGAGTCAAGCCAATAAGGCTCGTAGTTGAACCATTCAAGAACTTCAATGCTAGCATGTCGCCAGCGTACACAACAGTATCCAAGTCAGTGCGCTCTATTTTTAAATTAGATGCCCCTACTGTATATCTACCAACTGGATTTGAAGAACTAGAAAACATGAAATCTATTTGAATAGGATTGCCACTGTTAATGTTTGGGTCATGTTCAGCGCTATATCCGACTCTATACAGCTGTACCTGATAATAGCACACTGCAGCAGCCGTTCCTTGGTTCACGCCAGTGCCTACCACGTTCAAGATCGCTTTGGTGATCTTACCGTTGATCGGCACAAGGAAAGGCGAGCACGAGTTAGAATTTGCCATGCCACTGGAGTTGCCAGAGCGCTTTGCGTCTTCTTGAGTGGCGCCAGCGCCGCAACACACGTAGAAATACTTCGTCGTGTTCGACACGAACTCACTAAGAGCAAAGTTCACTGTTGTGACTACGCGCGGAGGCGCAGCGACAGCATTGCCGCCGCCATCACTTACTAGTATTTGTCCAGCGTCCAATGAGTTGTTTGTTGGTGGAGCCATCACCAATGTGTTGTACGCGTTAGCTGCAGTAGGAGCAGAGAATGCTGTTGTCCACTTTGCAGTGTTGTACATCACGAATTCATCAACGAATGCCGAGACATGATTCACTGGAACAGTCGTATTGCCAGCACGTCCAAAAGCGAACAAGGTCGGTGGATACGTTGGCGTCGAGATCGAGCCTGACGCTGTCTGCGTCGTACCGATTTGTGAGCCATTCACATACACTGACAAGCTTGATGAACTACGTACGACTGCAACGTGATACCACGTGCCAGTTGACGGCGTCCACGCAAACGTCCAGTTGCTGCCAGCTATGTCAACATGAATGCCAGACGCATTCACATAGCGAATGACTAACCCGTTCGCGGAACTGCCAATTGTCTGGAAGACTTGTGCAACCGAGACTGAATTGAAGTTCACTTGGAATTCAGTCGTGAAGTCGCCAGTACCGATTCCGAATTTGCTATAGATCGTGCCACTCAGCTCAAGGAAATTTGATGACCCGTTGAGTGACAGTGACGATACACCCCACTTGTAAGTGGACGTATTCAGTGACGCTGGAGATGCACTTGCAACTGACGGTGTGACGTTGGTCCACTTATTGCCAGCGAGATCGATGATTTGTCGAGATCCGCTTTTGCCATCGAAGTGCATCATGATGAGCACATTCGCTGGCTTCGGCACCTGCAGATCATTAGCCGAAACAATGAGGCCATTCGAGAACGTCTTTTGACCAGTCACAGTGGTTGCACCGGCAACTGGGACGTATGTCGAAGAGAGAGTCAGCCAGCTTAAAACGCCAGCGCCGTTGCCTGATAGCACGTCGCCATTCGTTCCATAGACACTTGGCAGCGTGAACGACCTATTTACTGCAAGACCTGCAGCGGCTAACAATTCAATGTAGTAGACGGCTGTGTTTTCATACACGCGCACATTGCCGCCACCGACACTGCCAGTGATGCGCATATCTGCTGATTGAGCAGTAGCTGATTGATTTTGGACGTAATACGTAGAACCACTTGGCACATCACCAGCAGCTAATGATCCAACAGCCGTGATACGACCATAGTTGTCGTACGTGACCTTCGATGACGTGCCAGTACCGATGCCAGTAGTTGGTAGATCAGTTGCGGCAAGCGCTCGGCCACTAGTTGCGCGTCCTTTTACGTCATATGTCGCAACAGCCCATTCGCCAGCAGTGATACCTGAGTTCGCAAGGCTGAACGATACATCGCCAGTTCCAGAATCAATGCCAGTCGAAGACATCGACAGGTATGTTGTGTCAACAATAGCGCGCGCAATTACAGCTTGACCTGTTGTTGTGATATCAAGGTCTACACGTTGGACAGATGAGTCCCTGATTTGCGTGCCTGGAATTCTGGTTGGTGGCATCTAGATCTCCAATAATGGAAGGCAGAGACTAAGTGTTAGCCTAGTCTCCGCCTATACGTTCAATCGAACTTACTTGTTGTAGTCCGCGATCATGTTGTCGCCAGTCACTGGAGCAGTCACGAACGTGATCGTTTGACCAGAGATCGTGTAGTCGTTGCCAGCGCCGACGAACAACCGGATGCCGTTCTGGAACAAGCTGACAGTACCGGCACGAGGCGTCGAAGCCAGTGTGAACACTGTGTTCGTGCCGTTGATCGTGCCACTTGGCTGCTCATTGAACACGAAGTCAGCGTGCTTCGCAACAGTGGATGCCAGCGTCAACACGCCAGTATCCGACAGCGTTGCATCGCCAGAGATCGCAACAGCAGTTGCCACGTTCGAGCCGTTACCGACGAGGATGTTCGTCGATGCGAGGGCTGCAAGCTTCACGCCTGCCGCGCTCAACGAAAGTGTCGAGTCAGCAAGCTTGACTGTGATGTTGTTGCTGATGAACTCAACGCCGTTGCCAAGGCGCACGTCGAGCGTGCTACCTGTCTTGTCCAAACCATTGCCGGCGATGATCACACCAGCAGAGCTGAACTGATTGAACGCGAGCGACGTGGTACCGACGGCGATGACGCCATCAGTTGTTAGCGTCCAACCAGTGTCTGCAAGCGTCGAGCCTTGCGACACGAAGAAGAAGCTGTTCGGCACCATCTCGGCGGCAGTGTCAAAGTCTGTGGCGCGCGTCCAGCCGCTTGCTGCAGCAGTGTAAATGCCGTTCTCCGAGCCGGTTGTGTTGTCCTTGACCAAGATACGATCGCCAGCCGTAAGGCTTGCAGACCAGTCGCCACCAGCTTGCGTGCCAAGTCCGGTGAGCGCGACGTTGGCTGTGGTTGTGAACTTCACTGCAGTCTTGACCGCAATGCCGTTGCCGACTAGGTTGTCGACGTACTGCTTGGTAGCAGCGTCGGTTCCGAGCGTTGGATCAGCCAAGCTGCCGATCTTGTAGCTGCCGAGGTTGAAGGCGCCAGTTGCAGCGATGCTACCGTCGCGCTTGAAGAAGCTTGCGCCGTCGGCGAGCTTCGAAGTGGCGATCCCCGCTGCCGCAGCAAGCTGCGCATCGTAGATCGTGCCATCCATGATCTGAGTATTGCCTCTGATCTTTTGCATGATTGTTTCTCCGTGTTAGTACTGGTACGATACTTTGATGCGGTCGCCAACCGTAAGAGGCGTGCCCGCGGCGAAGGTGATCAAGTTGGAAGCTACGGTATAGTCGTCGTCGGACCCCTCAAAGTTTTGAAGTCCATTTATGTGTAATCTGGAAGTGTCGTCAAGCGGCTGATACAACAATGGATAGACCATTTCGTTTGCGTCAACTACATCAAAAGTCTCAATGACGTTGTTGCTGTCGATGACTGCAGTGCTGCGATTCCAAGCGCGAACAACACGGCCTTTTCGATCGATCTCAACGTCAGTATAGCGGCCAGGCACTACGCCTGTCGGCTTCAGCTCAATACGCGGTAAGTCACTGCCTGGTTGCTCGACCGCTTCAAGGTCTTCACCAAGCCAGACTTCAGCTGACATCGCAAGACGAGCTGTGCGTGCTTCGCCAGGTCCAGGTACAAACGCGCGTCTAGCGTCTGGTGGTTCCAGCGCTACGCCGCTCAATAGATTTTGCTGGCCTGTCTTAGACGGCGCTGCAAATGAACGACGTGGCGATAGCCCGCCGCCGCTTGGTCCGTAGTCGACAGTCATAGAAGTGCGCACCTCATGCTAAGAGTTTCAACGCGTTAGTAGGAGTGCTGTTGTTCATAATCTTACCACGGCACCGTTTGACGTCACGAAGTTGCTGAGTGATCGAACAACGCCGTTCACTGTAGCAAAGCTTGGAGTTGCCTTCACAGCGTTGGATTTCGTCACGTAGAACTTTGATTGCACGTCTCTAACAAGCCGCACAGCATATGCCAGCGAAACCCATGGAGTCAACGAATCTTGTACTCTTCTTGCTCCATCAACTGAATCTAGCGAGCTTTCACCAGAAATCATTTGGAAGTTTATCAATTTGTTGTTAACAACAGTAGTTGACGCTAGCCCAGTGCGATTTTTACGATCCCAATCATAGTAGTAAGGCGGTCCAATCCAGTAACCAGATCCGCGTACTCGAAATCCATAGTCATCTGTTCCTGGGCTACTTGTATACACCCAATGATCTGTTCCAGCTTCTTTGAGCTTCTTTCCAGCGTAAATCCAATAGCCACCATATGATTCGCCAAAGGTCGAACCGATTTCGGTAAATAGCGTAGTCCATTCAGACTCTGCTGGCACATGCCAACCGTCAAGAAAATCATTCCATGCTAAAAACTCGCTAGGATAGTAACCACGACCATATGTGACAACATCTGCTGGTGTATCAATAGACGCAATGACGCCATAGTCATCACGCCGCAAATTGTCGATTAACCATTCTTGACTGCCAATGACGACAGACTCATACACGTCACCATGTATCGTGTAACTAGGCATTAGCTAACCCAACAATGAGATCAGTTGGGAACGGCGTAGTCGGTTCAACGAACACAACAACATGCGTTTGAATGTCGAGGTAAATTCGTTGCCCATCAGCCTGTCCAATCACTTGCCGAACGTCAGCTGTTGGTTCGGACGTAGTCCAGCTGCCAGCAACGTTTGACAAGTATATGAGACCTGTCGGTGCGCCAGGCATCAAGAACGTGCCGCTCTTAGCTACAACAAAATGATCAGCATCAATCGTTGATACAACGTAGTGCGTGCACAGCGTTGTCAGACTTGAAGCGCTTGCCTGAATGAATGTGCCATCGTTGTTCATGTGCACAGGCATGCTGATGCCGAAGCCATGCGCAACTTGCGTCACAGTTCGAACAAGCGGATTCGTCAAACTACCGTCAACAGCGACATCAAGGCCACCACTGATCTTCACGCCACCAAGCACATTGTTAGTAGCCGCTGGCAATTCATAAGTTCCAGGCTGCTCATCGGCTTGTAGTATTCCACTAGCATCAATGCTTAAACGCGGTCCAACCTTGACAACGCCAAGAGCTGACGCAGTTGCGATGCTGACAGACTGTAGATACCGATTGTCTGACTCAGTCTTAGTGTATGCGTTGTTGATCCCGTAACCAGCAAGCGTATCAGGAGTGTTTTGCAGGTAATCGAACGGGATTATTGGTAGGTCTTCAAGGACGAGTACGCGTAGTGACAGCGTGCCGTCGCCAGTACCAATTGCTGGACCGGCAAACACATAGTGCGGTGGTGACATTGTTGCGCCAGTACCACCAGATGAAATCGGTAACGGAGACACAAGCGTCATCGACTGTGCAGTGATTATGCCAGTCGCCTCAATCGTCACAGCAACAATATTGCCTGTGGTGATTGAACCGTCTACGCGAGCGTTACCGCTGATCCAGAAGTTAGCGTCTTGCGCGTCTTCAAATTGATCATTGATCGCACCGGTTGTTGGGCCAGCTACTGGAGCCACATATGTAGCATTGAGAATCCGACCAAATTCGTCAACCACGAAGTTGTTGTACGCGCCTGCCTTCACGCCAGTCTTTGTCAGGTAGAACTTGACGTCGCCTGTTCCTGCGTCTACGCCGGTTCCACGAGCTTCGATGTGCTCTGATGTCACAGCCTTAGCGAACACAGCGCGGCCAGGCGTCCGTGTATCTAGCTGCGGACGATCGACCAATCGTGCTTGATCGCGCTCTTTGATGAGCTGCGTGTCGACTTTAGGAGGCATTCGTTACTTTCCGTCTAGCTGTTCTAATTGACGGGTTAGTTACTTGGTCATGTACGAGACGAAGATCTCGATCCATGATGACAACTGCTTCTTACGATCAGCTGCTGACTTCTTCATCTTGAGCTCATCAGTTTCTAGTCCAGCAGCGATCAAGTCGTAGTCAGCTTGGTCACGTTGGAATAGTGTTGGCCCAAGTGCTGCGCCGATGTCAGATACGAGCTGAGATGTCTCTGCAGACGAATCGCCTTTGAGCTCTTTGTCTGCGAATGAAGTGTAGTCACCAACAGCCAATGAGAAATCTGAACCAGCGGCTGATGCAGCAGCAGATTCAAATTGGGCAGCCATCTTAGCTAAGGCATCGCGATCAGCGCTTTGCGTCGCCTTGTCGATTGACTTGCGCAGACGCTCGATGATCGCTTGCTTCGACATGTTCTCCATCAGGATCAGCTTCGTCTCGTATTCGTACGAGATTTGAGCCGATGCTCCTGAGATCGCGCTGTAGTAGCTTGGACGCGGATGCTTACGATATGTCGCAAGCAACCGTTGTGTCTCAGCGGCGCTGTTAGCCACGCTTAGGCTCCGGCTTTGACTTCAAATCTAGTACCTTTGCTGCTTCACGCGCAAAACTCTCGTACAACTTTTGACCAAGGACACGATCGTTGCCATTGCCCTTGAAGAGGTAAAGGATGCTCGAGCCAGCAGAGAAGTACGGGTAGTAGCCGCCAGCTTTTGCAGTCATCGCAGCAGCTCGAATTGCGTCGTCCGAACGGCCGATCAACTCGAGGCGACGATCAGAGCAAGCACGCAAAGCAGATTCGAACGCGATATTCATGTCAGCATGTTGCTTTGCTGCTTCAACTTCGCGCCTGATCTGCTTGATCACACCGTAGAGACGCACATCAGTTTCAGCGCTACCATTGCCATAGAACGATTTGACGAAGTCAGGACGCGTGTAAAGCTTGACGCCTTCAGCAGCACGGCCAATGAACATCACAAGTTTGTCAGCTAGCAAGTCATGTTGGTTGACTTTGACCTTGTTGAAAGCAGGTATTGACATGAGCTGCAACACCGCGGCAGCAAATGAGCCGAGAGTTAGCTGTAGTAGCTTGGTCACAAGCGCAATTACGCCGCTCTTCACAGCAAGGCGTGTCAAGCCACTTGGGTCCTTTGTATCGCGATGTACGCCACTTGCAATGCGGTTTAGCGAATTGCGAAGATACAGCAGAGCGCGACGAAGACCAGCTTTGACCTTCGACCAAATCGATTGGTTGCTCGAAGACTTAAGCTGGCGCAGTTTGACGAGCAATCGCGTGTAAGCGTGATCGACTGCATCGACAGCGTCTTCGAGATTTGCGATGTCATAGTCGGCAACGCTGCGGTTAGTCGCCGCGCGTGCTTCTGCAGCACTGATGCCAATTGCAAGTAGGCCTTGGTACCACCAGCTCAAGCAGTAGTATGGGCTCTTGCCCATCACAACCGCTAGCCTACGGCAGAACTTCGAGAACGTTGCTTCGTCAGCTTCCACAAGATGCTTTGTCGCAATGACGTCTTTGTAATGAGGCTTTAGCCGAAGTAGCGTATTCGGCGTGAGCTTGTCGAACAGCCGTTTGCTGACATCGACGTTCGCGAAGTCATGCATCCGCTCAGACACTTGTCCAAGCTTATCGCGCACTGAGTCAAAGTCGCTGCGACCAAGTGCAAAATCAACGGCTGCGAGTGCCGGAGTCAAGTCTTTCATCTGGGTTCTCCAATGCAAGACGGCGACCTAGCCATAGCCAGATCGCCGTCGTTTCACGATGCTTGCGAGTTATTTCGCAAGTTCTGTGTACTTGGCACCAGAGACGAGATACGCGATGACATTCTGTGTCGAAACGCCGTTGACGATCTTCGACTCGAAGATGGCATACGCCTTTTCACCGCCTGCACCGAAGGTTGCTGCAGCTGATAGTGCGCGCCAAGCGGAGTGCGAGAGCCACTGTTTCGACTTCAGCTCGATGATGAGCGAAGAAGAACCACGGACGCGATTCCACTCGACAACTGAGATCAGCACAGCGCGACGAAGCTTGAGACCAGCACGATCGGCTTCGATGTCGAACTTCGCGCGAGTACCAGCGCGCAGCATGTCAATTGCCTTGTAGACAATCGAGTCCTTGAAGTGCGCTTGGGCCATGACACCCTTGCCGTATTTGCCGAGCTGCTCGAGCGGGTAGAAGTCGACGATGTTCGTCTGAGGGTGTGGATCAACCAGGACAGTCGAAGCCTCACCGACAGAACCAGTTGCGCCAGCGACAACGGAGCCTGCATCACCATTGACAACTTGAGCATCAGCTCCGCCAGTCATGCCGACTGGAGTCAGCGTCACGCCGCCGTTAGCGAATGTCTCTGTGATGGCTGCATTGCTTGCAACGCCAGCGACCTTCGAGGTGAGGGTGACGAGGTTGCCTGCGCCAGAAACAGCGCCAACAGTTGATGTGCTGGCATTGATCGCAAGGATCAATGCGGCCTTGACAGCCGCGACGTTAGCAGTCGCACTTGCAAGTGCAACAGCTGTATTGCCTGGTGTAGGAGGAGCACCGTCTACAGTGAACTCGAAGGTCGTGCCGCCAAGAACGAATGTGTCGCCATCAGCGATGCCAGTTGTTGCGTTTGCTGCAACTGCAGTGAGCGTGCCAGCAGATGGTGTAGCAGCCTTCGTAGCAACAGCGCGAAGCTGCAGCGTTGCAGTCGTGAGAGATCCGGAATAGTCGGCGTCGACATCCCAGACACCAGAAATTGCTGTACCACCTGCAATTGCAGTGATGGTCTTTTGGCCGTCGGTTGTTGCGATCTTCCAATCAGTGTCGGTTGAAAGTTTCCACTGATACTCAATCGACAGGATGTCGGTATCTGCGTCAGCGACGGTGCCCGAAAAATCGACGCGTGCGGTCGAAGTGTCGTGCTGTGACATGGTCAATGCGGTTACGGTCTGGAGCGCCATGGGCGTCTACTCCTTTGCTCTGTTTGTCTGGTTCTGTTTCAAGTTGTTAGTTGAAAAGTCAAATTAGGCTGGTGCGAACTGCGCATAGTAGCGATCGCGGCCGAGCTGCTCTTCAAGACGATCGAGCTCTTCGTTGAGCTCTGGATCGGGCTTCTTGACGTTCTTGATCTTGTCGATCGATTCCTTGAGCGCTTTCGCGTCTGTGCGATCGAGACGGCCCTTGCGATTCTTCGCAGCAGCCTTGAGAATTCCGTGAATGCCCATGATGAGAGCCAGCGTAGCCTTACGGCCGCGCTTGGACGCGATGATCTTCTCAACCATCTTGATCATGCGCAGAGTGTTGCTGGCTGTCGATGCTGTTGCAACGCTGTCTTGGAAGTCGAAGCCGACAAACGACTCGCCATCTTCAAGCTCGCAAACAAGTTCGCTCGCACTAACGCGCTTGCCGTACTTGCGCCTCAGAGGACGATCACCGTAGAATTCCTTCTCGGCTTGCTGGCGTTGCTCACTTGGCATCCAACCGCGAGGACGACGAGGCTTTTCAGCAGGCGCGTCGCTCTTTGCTGAACCTGGAGGGGCACCAAAGCCTTCGTCACTGACGAGCCACTTTTCGATTTCGTCGATGTCAGCTGCGTCAGAGCCTTGCTCGGTCTGCGAGCGCTTGAGCAGCGACTTGAGCTTGCCGAAGAACGACGTACTCTTCTTGAGCTGCTTGAACGTTGCCAAGATCGCAGCTTTCTGTCCATCAGACAGCTTCTTGCCGGCAGTGCGCAACCGAGCGAGCTCATAGATGCCATAGAGCGCAGTGTAACCAATGCCCTTCAGACTATTGGTCTTGAGTGCCTTCTGCAAGGCTCGTACAGCGCGCAATGCGTCAGTCTTTGACGACGCAGTTGTTGCTGTTTCACGACGCGTTTCATAGCCGCGGGCGCGGAGCTCGCGCTCCATGATGTCGAGTGGGAACTGCATTGTCATGATCCTTTGTTAGACTAGCTTGTGCATGAGAAACGATGTGTCGACTGCAATCGGATTGCCGAAGCGTCGGATGTCTTTGAAGATGATCACGTCATTGACGTTGTCGCGCGCAACTGACCAATCACCATTGCAGATAATTGCCTCACGGATTTTCTGGCCACAGACACTTATGACGAGCGCCCAATCAGATGGGAACAGCTCTAAACGCTTGTCGCTGGTCTCAATGAGCCGGACAATAGGCGCGCCACGAAGCTTACGCATTGACTTCGGTCCATGCTGCTTTGGTGCGAGTGTCGGCAACGAGACTGAAGCAGCAACAGGCGCAAGCGTTGAATTTGTCTTGCAGACTTGCGTCGGGACAGGAGGAGTACTGCATGTCTTCGCGTCATTTGCACCATTTGCACAGGGTTCCACGTCCTTTGCCTCGTCAGTAATCAGGCGTTCACGGATTGCGCCCATACGAATTGCAAGCACGAACAAGCAACGCTTTACGTCGCTCAAACTGATCATGCCGCTTGCAACAGCCTCACTGGCATGATCGCCAGTCAGTGTTAGAATGCTATCATCATTGCTATAGCCGCAAAGCGTGAAGCAATAGCCGTTGTTGTCGTCCATGCTGATGAACGCACGAACATCCTTGAGCGTCAACTCGCGATCACTGTACCAAGCAGAGACGCCAGCGGTGACTGCATTTGCAGGGACATGCACGCGCTTGTTCGCTGTATCCCAGCGCATCAGAATCAATATCTTCTTCTCGCGTGCAAGCTTGTTGACAAGCACAGCGGCTTCACTTGGATTCGATTTGAATGCTGCGCTCAATCGGCGATCGATTGAATCGAGCGAGAAGCGCTTGTCGCCAGGGACGTAGTAGTATTCGAGCTGGCCAAAGCCAACGGCTAACGCACGCTGGCTCTTGTATCCGGCTGCTTTCGGAGATGTCTTGATTCCACGGTAGACAGCATAGCCGCGCGTGACGCGCTTGCCTGTCTCTGAATCCTTGTTGACGCCCTTCTTCTTCTCAACGAAGCGGCGCACAGAATTGATGCGATCAAGAATCGCCTGATTGCCTTCACGCGTTGCTTTGCGCTCTGCCTTAGCAAGATCTTCGCTGGTGAGACGTTGACCTTTCTCAAGCTTGAGGTAACCGTGCAGTGAAACTTTGGCGTTTTCAGACGGAGCTGTACGTCCCGATTGATCTTCAACTGGGGCACGCTTCGCACGTTCGACTACAGTAGTCGTTGCCACGCGCTTCTTGCCGAAGCCCTTCAAGCCAGGAATCGTCGACTTTGCGACGATGAGCCGACTGACGCGCGCAATGTTGTTCTTGCGAGTTTCGAAAGCAACGGCCTCAGCGAAGAGGCGAGATTCAAGGTCCATGAGACGTTTCTCCGCGGTGTATCCATTAAGAGTTGATGACAAGCGCAGCATAGTATGCACTAACTTCAGTCTGATTTACACTGAACTTCTTGTCAAGTGGCCGAGTTCTAGTGGGCGTACGCGCACGCGATCACTGCTGACTATGCCGTCGCCGTCTTCTGTTTTGACGCCAAGTTCGTATTCGTATGCAGTTGGATCATCAGCAACTCGCGCAACGTCTAATTGCGTGATTGACGAAATGCGCTCGCTCGGTGTTGACGCTTTGTCCTGCTGTTGCAGTCGCTGCAAACGGCCAACACCTTGCGACAGCTCCATTGCAATGACGCTCTCACTTGCAGTTGGCGGCACGTAGCCCGGCGTTAGATGTGTGCCATAGTCACGAGTCGGATCATAATCAGATATGATCATTTCGGCGAGATCTTGACTCGTCTTGTCAGAGTCTTGCACTTGAGACATCCTGCCGTAGCCATCGAAGTCCCAGTCACCATTGCGCATCCCGATGGTTTTACTCATCGACAACCTCAAGTGAGAGCTTCGATGCTTGTGCTGCTGTAACGCGACGCTGCAACAGCTTATGCGCGCGCGAGATCTGCATGCTGAATTGTGGACGATCAGCAGCTGGAAGTTCACGACCAAGCTCTTTCAATTGGGCCACAACAACGTCGACGTGCTCTGGCTCTTCAACGAAGTCGATCGAGTTAGCAAGGATCATTGCACTTTCGGCTTCGGCGATTGTTGATTCGAATGACATGCATATACCCCTTATGAAATGAATTCGTGCTTGAACGTGAAGATTTGGAAATTGCCGGCGTGTTCACCGTTGTAGCGATTGCCAAACCGAATGCGAGTCAATGTCTCGGGCATCAGCAATGTGTTGAGATCACGTTCAACAAGCAAGTCGCCGTTCAAATCAAGTCTTAGGTTCTTTGCTTCGTTGTCCCAGTACGCATTTATGCGGTAGCGCTCTCCATCAACAAGATGGATCACAGATGCAGAGCGCACAAACACTTGACCGAACGCGTCAGACGTGCCAAACTCAAACAACCCGTTTGCTCGATGTCCGATCCAGAAGCCATTGCGGCCGCTTGCATCACGCGTGTCAATCAACAGCTGATGACCTGCAGATCCAGGAACGCCACCGTACAGCGGAGCAAACTCAAGCGAGAAGCGCCCGAACGTATTGTCGAACGCGTTAGTCGTCTGTATTGACAACATATCAGCTTGCCGTACACCATTCGTTCGTGAGCCAGCGCAGCTCGCATATTCAAGCTGCGGGAAACCGGTGATGATCTGGCAGTAGTCGCCTGGATCAACGTTCGTCACCTTCAGCGCAACACGCATCAATCCAGGCACTGCGGCTTGAGTCGACGGCTTTGCCCATGTAGCTGACGAGATACGAAGACCTGTATCGTGCCCAAGCTCTGTCCAATTGGATTCACGCACAGTTGTTCCGTCGAGTTCAAGCAGCTCGATACCGAACCAGAACTTCGATGTGTTTCCTTCAGGCATCTTGAGCTCAGTGAAGCCTGATGCTGTGATCGTTTCGCCTGTCCACGATACTGCTTCGAAATTCAGTTGCCAAACTGTATTGATTGACTTGGCGTCTTGAATCGTGAAGCCAATGAGCTTTTCACTGAAGTCAGGCAAGTCATAGCTGATCTCGAGCACGTTGGGTGTGTTAGTAGCAGTCCAGTCCCAGCACTTTGTGAACAGACCAGATTTTGTGAATTCGTTTGAACCAGCGCCTTCAACGATCATTGACGCGTCAAGCAGCCAAGGTGCTTTGTTCACAGGTTGCAGCACAGGGCCAACGTTCGATGGCAGGTAGCGATTACCGCCACCAGCATACAGCAACGTTGCATTGCCGACTATGATAGGCTTACGCTCGCCGAAGTCGAGGTGTAGCACTGTTCGAAGATCCTTTTCGGAAACTACGATCCGTTTCGGTGGAGCTGTCTTGAGTGGATCATCTTCGCTTAGCGCACGTGGTTGTGCGAGTTGCGTTGGAAGCTTCTTCGGATGACGACCAGTGCCGTCGCGAATCACAGGAGCGATTGCGCTAACAGTCCGAGTTGGTAGTACTAAGTCACAAGCAACCCACAGGTCGTCAGTGATCTCTTGTCGCGAAAACACAAGGATCCATGAACCGTCACTACGTTGCATTGAAGAATCGAATTCGATCTCGCGTAGCAAGTAGTCCTCACGCGTGTCGAGCACACGATAGAGACCAACAACACCGCTTTCGATGTTGCTGATGTCAAGCTCAGGACGTGGTCCAATCGTCACGCGGACTTGATCAGTCTCAACTATGACTACGGCGCCAAGACCAAAAGCTTCGCTGTTGTCACGCGTACGAGAGAATGTCTCGATGCGCTCGGCAGCGTATGGATGGGCTCCAAGCCGTTGGCAAAAGAGTCCGAGTGACGGTGGTAGAATCATTGTGTCTCCTCAGCAGCTCAAAGGCTGTTGAGCTCTTCCTTCGACTTGTCTGAAAGGCGTGACCAGTACAATCCCTTGAGTGCCTTGACACCTGCAATAAGAACCTTCTTGGTCTCTGGATCAGGAGCTGTTTGCGCCCACTTGATTGCAAGCTTCAGCAAGCCTGCAGCGCGCGAGTTAGCCATCTTGCCATACTTTGGCAGTGGCTTCTTCAGCGCTGGTTTCGGGACAACAGGACCCTTCTGCTTTGGCGCAGGCATAGGCTTGCCTGGCTTGGTTGGGATCTTCGGCAGTTGACCTGTGCGCTGCACTGGCTTTTCTTCACGCGGCATCATGTTGTGTGACTGATTTGTCGACCGCGCAACGACGCGAAAGCCGAGAGCAGCCAAATCTGACGTTGTGCTCATTTCTTACTCCGTGATTTCTTTGGTGGGTTGAACACAGGGCTTGACATAAGATCGATTTTGTCAAGAGTCTTTTGTACAATACCTGTCTTCTTGACTGCATCGACAAGCTCTCGAATCGACGACGGAACTTTCATGTCTTCACGATAAAGCTCGTCAAGCTCATCAGATTTTGTATGACCGTTCGCGTAGTATCTGTCAATGTTTGCAGTGACTGAAACTTCGATTGTGATCGTGCTACCAACTTCGAATTCTGTTAGTGCGTGACCATCAATGCGTGGCTCATAGAATATGATGTACACATTCCATGTAACTTCTGGATCGCCATCAGTGCAGGTTGAGCCAGAGAGTTCACCTTTAGAGTTTTCGAAGTAATCAAGATCGACGCGGTTGTTGCTCAACATCGCTGCTACTTGACTCTTAGAAATCTTCGTCAGGTCAAGAACAATGTTTGACTCTGAAGCCACGCGAGAGACAACTTTGAAGCCTAGCTTGTTTATGAGAACGTTGGCTAAGCGCATCAGTCAAGATTCTGCTTGATCCAGAGACCGACTGCATCGCTGAAAGCGCGCCGGAACCTGAACTTCAGTTTTGATGAGAGCTGCGCGTCTAACGCAGCGAGTTGTACGTTCGCAGCTGCGCGAGTCTTCCACCAACGCACTGCATCTGACACTGAGTCATTGTCACGAAGAACGTCCTGCAATTCGTTGCAGAACTTGTCAATGAGAACGCTTAGTGCTGGCGCTGCATCACCTTCAAATGCCTTCACACGAACGATGTCATGCGGGTCTAACGTTGGCAGCAGCTTTGCTCTGTTTGACCTAGCTATACGGAGTAGGAACGTCATTGCGGTTCCTGGAATCTCAGCATGACCAATGCTCTTCAGCACACGCTCAAGCGCATCAATCGGATCGACAAAGCCCTTTGCACGCAATGCTGCATTGACGCGATCAAGTAAGTCACCTTGCAACCGAAGCTTTGCTTTGTCACCAGTCTTGCCATCACGAGAGTTGAATGTGCCACGTTCTTTAGCAAGCTCAGCCTCACGAGCTTTCAATGCAGCCAAACGCTGAGCCACTTGCTGCGGATTTGACGTTGGCATGAGCTGCGATCGATCATTTGGTTGCGCAACTGGCTGTTGTGCGTGCCAAGCCTCGATCAGGCGTTTCACCGCGTTAGCGCGATTTTGGAGCTTTTCGACATGGAAGGCGAGCTGACCAGCACGAGCAGCGAGACTGTCAAGCTGCTTCTCGTAAACGATCTTTGTCTGCGCGAATTTGGCTTTGTAGTGCTTACGTAGCTGAATGTCAGCAAGCGAAAGCCGGTTTAGACCGATGTCTCCGAGTGACACAAGTTGCTTTGCGACAGCTTTGCTGATCTTAGCTGGGATAAGATCAAGCTGCTTCTTGTACTCAGCGCGTGTTGCGTCGACTTCGCGCGTGAGTTCATTGATCTTTGCAATCTTCGTATTGACGCTAGCAAGTTCTTCAGTCAGTGCCTTGACCTTGTCTGTGTCCAAGTTCTTGACCAACTCGATGCTCTGCAGACGGCGTTCGAGACCTTGGCGCTCTTGCTTGAGCGCGTCTTCACGCGAATCGAAATCAGCGATGCGACGATCGATTTCTCGAAGCTGGATATATGGCTCTGGCATATGTTAGTCCTCGTTCGCGGCTCTGCTGTCAATCTTCTTGACAACAGCAAAGATGTGATCAATGTCTTTGATGAGCTTTGACTCAAGCTCAGTCTCGTTATACTCGATCGAGTGCTTGTCTAAATTTGGAGGAGTGGCGTCACTCAGCTTTCTGTCACAGATCACTAGACATGGACGGCTGACGTCGCCCCAGCCGTCAATGCTGATTCCGTATCGGTAGTGTTCAAAGATGAGCGTGCCGAACTTGTCAAACGAGTAGTTGCCAATTTTGAATGGCTTCTTGCGTTTGATCAAATTCTTCAGATCAATCTTCTTAGGCTCTGCTGCAACGCGAGCAACAACGAGCTTATGCTTGCTCGCAATCTGCGTGATCATGGCATCAGTCCTATGAGCTGAGCAACGCCCAGCAATGAAGGTGGAACGCCGCCGTTGTTGTCTGAACCTGTCGAATCGATCTTGTACACGCGATTGTACGAAGATGCAGGCAAGCGATATGGGCGCACGCCAGCAACGCCAACGCGAGACGATTGACGGTTCAACATGTACTTAGCTGGCGTGCAATGCGTGTTAATGTAGTCAGTGAAGCCCTGGATCGCAGAGTCGATGACGCCTGTCTGGTCATAGTCCAAAGTCACGCTTTGGCCTGAGAAGTTGAACGCTAAATTTCCAAGTAGCAAGCGCTGAGATTGCAGCAAGTATTGCGATGCGAACAACACCCAGAACGTGTCCAAGCCTTCAGGGAACATCTCAGCAGTGTAGCCAGAGATCGGGTACCACTGATTCAAGTTGCCGAGGCCACGCACGAGTGACTCAACGACGTCGCCATCACTGATATGTTGTGCAGTACCAAACCGATGCTGGAAGCGGTCGACCAAGAATCGCACAGAAGCAATCTTGCTGAAGCCCTTCTTTTGGATCGTACGCATCTGCTGGTATTCTTGCTGTAGCTCAGACACGGCTGTCTCACGCGCACTCCAAAGGATCGTGAACGAGTTGTCGAACACCGTGTCTGCACGCAAGTTAGCTGATGGGATATCGTAGTAATAAGCGATGCTGTCGCCGTCCACAACGCGAGTCATAGCCGCTTTGTCAACTGCAGCTGCAAGTGGAGCGCCACTCAAGTCATCTGGATCTTTTGTACGGAAGCATTCAAGTGACAGCTCGGCTGGATCGAAATCACCACGCCAAATAGCGCGATACGAACGGCCAGCAAGAGACACATCGATGATGTTGCGTCGGCCAGAGCCTGTGAGCTGCTTGTCAACTACGTTGAAATCGAATGTCTTCACGTACTGGTGACGACGCTTTGTGACGATCGTGACTTCGAGCTGCCATGCACGATCATCATTCGAAAGCTCAGCCTGCAACGGGATTGTCCATTGTACTTGATACGAGCCTGGAGTACTGACAGCTGTTGCTACACCAGTCTGCACTTGCACGCCTGACGGCGAGATGAATGCATATGCTGGGTATTGCGCACTGTCGAGCAAATCGACTGGCGCTCCAGTCGGCGTCACGAATGAGAACTTGAAGTCAGCTAGTTGTCCTAGCTGCCAAGTTGATCTCGTCCGTTGTGAGTTAGGATCAGACATGGATTTCTCTTCCCTGCTTGATTATGTGCGCCGATGGCGTAGTTGCTGTGGTCAAGCTATGCTTCTGCATATACGGTAGCAAGAAGACAGCAACCTTATTGATGACTGCTTGAAGATCGACAGGCACGCGAGTCTTAGCTGAACGAACCTTGCTGGAACCATCGCTAATTGACACTGAATTAGTTCGTGGCCCTTGCATACCAATGATGATGTCACCTGTTTCAGGCGCGATATGCAACTGGACGCTAGAAATCATCTTGCCGTCTTGTTCCACGCGCGGCGATGCGTATTTCACGTAAAAGATCGATCTTGTCTCAAGACTCATTGATCGATCACTTATGGACGGTGCAATATGTCTATTGCCCAAATAGTTGCGTGATGCCTTCACGCGCCAAAGCATCACGTCATTGATCGCGACTGCGTTTGGCCATGCTTTTGCTTCGTGGCTTTTCAGAACGCGTTCACGCTTTCGATTGAGATATTCACGGCGTAGATCTTCAACTTGTTGTTTGATCGCGTCAACGTCGATATTGCCTGACACGAAACGCATGGCCTCTCTAAATTCGATGTTGTTGAACGTTCTATGTTCACTTGAATTGACGCGAAATTCATGAGCTAAACGCGTACCAACATAGTCGGCGTCTACGTCTACACTAATCGTTATGAACGCAGCTCCCATACCTTGATGTGATTGAGCTATCTCAACATAAATGTCTATGTATTGGTCAGGTTTGAGTCGATATCTTATGCTGCCAATGTTTGATGACTGCTCAAATCGATGGCCGTTGACGTTCAGTGACTGCGGCACGTTGCTGAAGAAATCGCTGAATGAAGCTAACTGGTGCTCGCCTCCAACACGCGCAATCACGCGCATATCATGCTTAGCTGCAATGCTAGCTACAGCCGATTTGATTGGTGCACCGTAGCTGATAAGCATAGAACGTAAGGCATGTCCAAGTATTGCAAGGTCGACAGTTGATTCTAACTTGTGTGTTGAACGGTCGCCGCTGCTTAATAGAACAGTCGCTTTTCTGTTTTTGTCTTGCCAGATCATAATGTCAGTGTCGTACGCGCGTCCAGCGTACTTGTTCTTGTGACGCTCGAATATCACTAGCGCGTCTTCATCACGTGGCAAATCTACGTGTTTGAACGCATTGCGTAGCCGCACAGAAAATGAACGAGGCTTGTCGTTGAATACAGTGCTAAATCGTGCCTTCTCATCATAGGCAACCAACGTGTCTTCACTTGCTGTGCGCGCAACTGCAACGTTCATCATGTCTCCGAATTGAAGCGTCAAAGGGCACCGCCTCGATTGAGACGGTGCCCTATTGCTTTGTAATTTAAGCTTGCTCTATTGCACGTAGAACTTGCTTGACCCTAGCAGGATCTTTCTTAACGAGCTTAGCAGCAACCTTTGGATCTTTCCAAGGCTTTTTGCTCTTCAGCTCTTTGATTGTTTTACTTGCCCTAGCTAACTTCTCGTACCTCTTCTTGAGCTCAGCTTTCTTCTTTGGCGAATCAGTCTCTTTCGCTTGCTGAATCGTCTTTGCTTGCTCTGCTGCGATCGTTCCCCAGTCCCACAGGAAGAATCCTGCGAAGTACCAAGCTGCCGCAGCAAGCAAGCCAAGCGGAATGGACGCGACAGTGAACAAAGAGAGCACGCCCATGACACCAGCAACAACGCCCATGAACTTTCGGCCTAGTCCCTCTTTGCCGAACAGAGCCTCAACGTGCTGTCCGTCTGGCTCAACGACTTGCTCGATTGATGCCATAACCGCGTTGTCTGCGAAGTCATGCTTGGCATCTGTTTCAGCTCCGTCGAATGCATCCGTAAGAAGACTGATGTCTAAATCGTGCTCAGAAGCAATTGCGATGATTCCTTCGTGTTGCATTGATCAGTTTCTCTTTTTCTTTTGTTCGAACTTGCCTTCTTCTGGTCCAAGCATCAAGCCGTATTGAGGCTCGACGTTCGGAGGAACTGGGCAGTTCTTCGTGAGATAGTGATTCGAGAACTGGCAACCACCAGCGATCCACTTTGGCTTGAAGCGTGCCACGTCATTGTCAGTCAAGTTGCCGTCGTTGAACTGGAATGTGCCACCAATCCAGACGTTCTCAACAACTGAAAGATCGCGCAGCGGGCAGCCTGACGCGCAGACGTGACCTTCAACGCGTTCCGGGAAGCCGACCAGGTCAGAGAGCTTGTCGTTGCGACGCAACAGCAAGTCACCCTTGATGTGCTTCGGCAGACCGACAGTCGTCAGGATCTGGTTGTTCGAGAAGTCAACACGGCCCATTGGCTCATTCTCGTCGTCCTCACCTTCGTAGCGCGAACGCTTCGAGATCTTGCATTCGACAGTGGCTGGGTAGCCATCGATGCGACGTAGACGGTTGTTGTTGAAGAACAACGAACCGCCAACATAAGACTCAGACTGTGGAATGCCTTTGAGACTCTCAAGCACGCATGAAGTGAACACAGCGTCTTCGCCGATGAATTTCGGGAAGCCAAACACTGTAGTTAGCTTCTTGTTGCTCTCTGCAACGTACGAACCACCGACGTACTCAGGGCCATGCTCGAGGTCGCCGATCTGATTGCGTGAGATGTCGAAGTCTTTGGTTGTCTTCTCAGGGCAGCCCTTGAGAGACTTGAGTCCACAATCGCTAGCCTTGAAGTTGCCGTCAACGACGCCGAACTTGATCGGCAGCAAGCCGAAGCGATTGTCGATCGCGCTTGAATCGATCTTCACATCACCAGTGACGTCGATGCGACCATCAGGACGCATCTTATACTTCGTGATGCCGAACTTCTTGCACCACTTTGCGACTTCCTTGTCCTGGCTGACTGCTGGCACGTTACGAGTGGCTGCGAAGTCCGTGTAGAACTTGTTACTCGCCATCTTGTACGAACCACCCTTATTGCCGTGGTTGACTGTGTCAAGCCACTTCTGCAACGTGGTGAAGAAGCCAGGGAAGTACTTGCCATAGTTCGAGTTAGATGACCCGTCGAGCACGATATCGTCTGGATCCTCGCTGTTGACGAATGGCAAGATTGTTGCGCGGCACACAGGATGCAGAATGTTGCCGTCATCGGCACGAATGCCGTACGCAACGATTGCGCCGTACTTTGCCATCTGTGGAACGTAGTGCGCGTTGCAACCAGCACCGTGCTTCGACACGCTGATGCGCAAGCATGAACCTGAGTCCCATGCACGGCCAGTTGAGAGCGCAGCAATGTCATATGGGTGACGCGAGATTACAACAGCCATGCTTGAGCTGATCTTCGACGCGTTCTCGCGAATCGGATCAGCAGCCACCTTGTCAACGAGATCGTCAAGTGGCGTCCAACGCAGCTGCTTGGCCACGTCCATGATCTTGTACTGCTTGTTGTTCTTCACGTCGAAAACAGTACCGGCCTTTGGCTCAATGTCTTTGTAGCGAGGCACGCGCTCGCCCTTGCCTTGGCCTGCAACTGTGTATGTTGCAGACTTGATCTTCTGCAGAATCTGGTCTTGGCTAGCTCCAGCAATGGCCTTCCTACGCTCTTCTTCATTGAGCATGCCAAGCGCTTTGTTCAAGTTAATGACTTGACCATTGCGCTTGTTGAGGACCTTGCCTTGGTAGTAGTCGAGGAGATCGAACTGGCCGTTGCTGTATGTGTGCAACGCGTTGATCACGTCGATCTCGACTGGCGAGAATTCAGTGTTGACCATGAGATGCTTGGCGACAGGCAAGTAAATGCGATATGCTGGGCGCTTGGTTGTGAATTGCTCGAACAAGTGCGAGTACCGATTCTTGCCACCTGAGCGCGACCACATGCGGTAGTAGTCACGCGCAGTGGACAACGGCAGCTTTGCAGTCGTGATGAATCGACCTTCAAGTCTGTCTGCAATGACGCTCAATGGCGTTTGGAAAAACTCGTCCATCATGGATCTCCTGTGTGGCTAAATCCTGTAATCTAGCCGGTGGTTGCCCGTAGTTGGGCGGTCAATAAGAGTTGAAGAAGTTAGTCAAGTCACGTCGATGATTGAGCAGCAAACAGCTCACGCATTAAGCGATCTTTGACATGACTACGCATGCGACTGATGATCACGTTTTGCAGTTCTTGCTTGCCGAACAATGCGTTGAGCTTGAATAGCTTGACGTAGAAATGCGATGTAAATGCGTTGAAGCAGACACGCATGTACACGCCATCGACTTCCTGCCGCCGTTGACCAGTGCAAAACGAAAGCCGAACATCATTATTGCTTTCGGCAACTCGCCGCTGATGCTGTATTGCTGAGGCCGCTCATTGCCAACACGCGCAACAACTAACTGATGCCGAGCTACGATTCGATTTAGCCTCTCCATGGCATACGCTCCAGTTCATAAATGAGCACTGCAACGTTTGGTATCAGAGTGCGCTTGACGTTCAACGTGATTTGTGGCACTTTGTTGAACTTGAACTCGCGCACTTCAATCTGGTTGTACACCCAGCGAATTGAGCCACCAGTTTCTTTGCATACCCAACGTGCCTTCAAGCCGCGCTGGTAGGCTGACTTATGTTCTGGATTGAGCGCGACAAAGTCATATGCCCGTCTCTTAAGTACAATGCGCTTAGGCAAATCCTCAGGCGTTTTGATGCCTTCTTCTAATGCAACGCGCGCTGTCGTTGGCTTTATCACGTATTCGGCGATCTTGCTTGCTAGATCAGCTAGCTTCGTTGGAATAGGGAATCCAACATGCCCGATCACGCGTTCATTCTTCAGCCAGATGACCTGCAAGTCGAAGTCATGGCGCTCTGGCCAAAAGTGAATGTGCAAAGACCATGCGTTGGTCGTGTCATTGTAGAAGCACCAGTGCGTGTGTTCATGCCGCTCAATACCGATTTCTTCATTGCGCTTGAACGTTAGTGAGCCGACCTTGATGACACTTGGAAGGTCATCTATTTCATGCAAAACACTGTTTACTTGATGCTGCGTTCTGGCTTCAGCCATGTGATGCTGCTTTGGCAAGTCGGCGTTGAATCGCGCGACGAACTTGTTGGTGTGCTCACGAAGTATCTTCTCTAAAGAGTGCTCATCAATCTTCTTGATTGTTGTCCGACTTGAGTATCCAACACTACCACTGTCGAACGCGATGTCGTACGCATCAATGCAGTTTTCAGGACCAACATCTGTGATGGTGAGTATGAGCCAAATCGCGCCAAGAACGCATATGTACACTCTGTCGTCTGCTAAGCGATTTGCTCCATTGTATTGGTATGATCCAACACGGATATTGCGCGGCAGCTTCACTTCGCGGATCGGTTGCAACCCGACGACTTCAGATTGCACGCGGCTGATGACTTTCACGCCTTTGCACGCAGCAATAACTGCTAACGCAGCGGTCGTACCTCGCAACTGCGACGCATAAACGCTGAAGAACATCTCAACGATTTCCTCGATGAATGACTGCATCGAATCGACATCATCAGGAATGCCAAGTGGTTGCCCAGTTGGCCGAACCAAACTGATTTTGAACGGCGCAGTGTCTAGTGACCTAGCTCTGAATCCGTTTGTGCCGCTTCGATCATATGGACTGAATCGATACTCAAGCGAGAACTTGTTGTTGCTCGCATCACTGAAAATGAAGCCAACGCTGAATGCTCCGCCGATCGCTTGACCACCATGGAAGCCTCTTGCAACGATTGCCTCGCGCATGCGCTCAAGCAACTCAACGCGATCTTTCTGTTCTTCGCGTTTGATCTGCTTGATCAAGTCCTGGAATTCAGCACCGATGTAGTTCTTGAACGAAGTGACTGTCATGTTCACGATGGACGTCGCACCGCGCTTCTTTAGATGTCGCCCCTCGTTGTCAAGCATGGAGCACGTGATTTTGTTAGCCAGATGACTGTCGCTCGATTCATTAAAGATCGTAACGAACAAAGTGTACGAAGTACCGTCGCGTTCTAGCGTGCCAGTGAAGAACCAATTACGATCATCCATCGACGCTTTGTTCGATTTTCTGACAGTGACAGAATCACCGTCAACATCGACGCCGAAATACTTTGGCATTGTCTCAAGCACAAGTGGCGTCTGCTCACCAGCAACGCGTGCTAGTGCTGTTCTAAGTTTTGTCACAGCTTGATCCTTTCAATGCAGAGACCAATCAGGTCAGCCAGATCAGAAATCTTGATCGGAAACTCGTAAATCGGTGCAACGGTCGTTGGTTTCACGTTATTACCTTGTGACGACTTCTTATAGAAGTCTCTTTTGCATCGGCTTACAACAGCGAGAGCACGACATTTAGTGTCTTCGAAATGCACGTGCACTTCGTACTTGTCAGATTCGTACTTAGCTGAATCTTTGCTGCTAGTGAGCTTGAAGACTTGATCATCAACTGTGAAACTCTTTGGCGCTGATTTCTTATCGAAGAACATCGGACTTTCAGCAGCAATTCGTGCTGTAGCTAACTTCGACGCAATTACCTGAAGCGCTGGTGTAGCGCTAGCAACGATCAGTCCTGAAAATTCTGCGCCAAAGAATACTTGGTCCATAGCAATCAATGCTTCTACGTTTTTGATGATATCATTCTCTGTCGGTCGACGACCTTCTATTTCGCTGTATGGCCCAATCACGAACGAATGATTGTCATCGTCATGGCATCTTGACGCTATTGCGTAATCTACGACGCGATCGTGCTCGTCAAGCAAAGGCCACAACTCAACAGTGATATGGATGCCAAATGATTTGTATCCGTACGCTAGTACGCTAAAGTGACTAAACGTTGAGTGCGGCTTGATTGACTGCGCTTTGAAGTCGACACCAGCAATCTTGATCGTCTTACGCAATAAATGCGCAACCTCTTTGAGGCCAGGCACAGCAACTTCGGTCGCTACGCGAGCAGTGACTGCGTTTGCTATGCTACAAGCCTTGTCGTACTCCTTTTTGGATTCACTGATAGCATGGACTATTAGACTAACGTCGCTAGGACTGAGATTGCCAAGATTGAGATCGAGCGATCCGTTAAGGTCAGAGTCCAAATGTATCGTTCTTGACGGCCTGTAACCAGGATACCCAATTGTGAATGTCCGCCTGCGATTATCTAGCTTTATGAACATGTTAACAATGCGCTTAATCGGATTCTTGTTTTGACGTGGAAACGTCATAATGAATTTGACACCACATGTAAGTCCTGATCCTATCACTCGGTCAAACTTGCATGAGCTACCAAAAGTGTCTTTGACGCTCTCTTTAATGACACTCACAATTCGGTTGCGGTTTCTGTTGTCGGTTGATTTGACTTCGACAAGCAGCTCATCGAACGCTTTTGACGACATCTCAAGCATGCTATATCTGTTCATGCTAGCCATGCTTTGTTTGAAGCGCTTGTGCGCGTACGCGCCATCGTCAAGCAAGATCGAAAAGACTATGACGCAGCGATCGCTTAGCGCTTCTGAATTGAATGTAGCATAGATAGTTGCACGGAATTTTACGTCACCATCGACTACATGTTGCGCGTACGTGACTTCGACGTGACGATCAACAGTCTGTTTGACACGCACTAACTTCACGTCTTTGCCGTTGATCTTGGTATTTATGAAGTCAACGCGCTTTGCCGACGCGAACGGATATGCTTCTTTTTCTGCGTTGATTCGTGCAATTGCGTGCATCAGAAACCTGCCTCAACGCGCTGAATAAGCTTAGCCATTGCAGAAACAATGTCGAGTTCAGTTGCGCGCTTACTCAACTGCATCGATTCACTTTTGCGAGGCATGCCAAAGTGCAAAGTTATCGAAAACTGACCGGAGCGATCACTGGCGCTTATGATGAAGCGCCCGAATCGATTGAAGTACGTTGATGTTAGCGCAATCGCTTGATTCGTCTCTTTGGTCGTCTTATTGACGCCTGTGATCATCTCTTTTGTGAAAGACATACGAGTGTCAATTTTGATCATGCTTGGCAAACGCTCGTACAGCTCTTCGATGCTTGCGTGATCTTCATGTGATACGCGGCTTGTGATCTGGTAGAAGGCTAGAGTGCTCATGACTCTGCTTCTATACGTTGCTTCACGAGTTTGATCATCGCTTCGTTGACGTCAGTGACTTTAGCTGATACATTAGTTATCCGCTGTTCCAGTTGTCTCTGAAATCCGCGCATTTTAGTGTCCCAAAAGAGATATCTAAGAACAAGCGATCCATTTGACTCGGCATATAGAATGAATTCAGTTTTGCGTCCAACACAAAATTTGATGATCTTTCCGAGGTGCTTATCATCTTCTAACGAAAGATCATAGAGCATTGACCAACCTTTTATGATGAAAGGATCTGGCAATTCTTCGTACAGACCAACGATGCCTTTGCGTCGTTCACTAGCAACGCGACTCGTGATCTGGTAGAAGGCTAGAGTGCTCATGCGTTAGCATCCATGAATTTGTCAACAGCCTTCATTGCAGTTTTGACCGTATTCTCGAACTCGCGCTTGAATAGATCGATGATCTGCATGCGATCATGCGTTGTCGCATCGAATCGAGTGTCACCGCTTGCTATTGCTTCAGTAAGGCCTGGTTGAGCTATTACCCAAAGCATGCGTAGAGATTGCTGTGCTGTGTTGAATGATCTACCGCGTACACAAATGATGATGCCGCGATATTCGAGCTCGATCGCAGGCTCGTTGGCGCCTAATGCTCCGTGTACTTGAAGTCCAAGCCGCTTAGCTGTTTTGGTTGCGCTCAGTATTGCGTCAGTCATGAAGTGATGCTCAATGCGCAGCAGTTGTGGGAACAGCTTTTCAAAGACATAGCCAACATGCCACGTGATCGTTTCACGTGTCTTTGACTTGTTCTTGAATGCCACTGACTTGTCTACACTAACGCCATTGTCGCGACGAAGTAAACGTGACACAGCATGTATCATGCGGTATCTGCCAGTGCCAGCCTCAAACAGATTGAAGAAGCAGATCATTGGGACGTCATGAAACGTGACACGCGCGCTATAGCTCATTATCTGTTTGCTCTTGAATGCTGTAAGCGGAAATTCAATCCTTTGGCCGAACGCGCTGATAATAAGCTTCTTTGGCAAATCACTGTAGTCGAACTCTGACGGGTTCTCAGTACCTACGCGCGCAACGACTGATTTCTTGTTGACTGCTTCGATCACGTTTTCAATCATCTGCATGGACAGTTTTTCGCCTTTAGGCAGATGACTTTTGATCTGCTTTATGAGGCTGTCTCGCAGTGCTTGCGGAATACTGACGCTCTGTATGACGCGTTGTTGATCTGTATCTATCTCGATTTGTACATGCTTGTTGAGCTCGACTAGGTACTGGTAAACTACAGTGTTCTTATTGCGCAATGTCCACATGGACAGAGTGTTGTTTACGCGTATCTCTTCGCTTTCTTGCTTACCATTTGGTATTTGCGGTGGCACCGGGACTAGTTCATTTTGTTCGCCAGCAACGCGCGCTTTGATGATTTGCAGTGCTGTTAGCATCAGTGATTCTCCGCAATCTCACGCTTAGCAGCGCTTAGAAGTTCGGTGCATGCATTCATGATACGAGATCTGGACGTTGGCATTGGCAGCTTAGCTTCACGCTCAGCGCGTTCAACACGGTTGGTCGGTTTCATGATGCCGACTACAGCAGTTATTGTAAGTGTGCCTGCTGTTTGCCTGAATTCAATTCTTGAGAACTTTGGTTCGCGTTCATCAGATGTGAACTTATGGACGCGATTACCCATAGTGCCGGCTGACATTGAGTATTCGAAATTCGAGCCGACGCATGAGAAGCCATCGTACAAATCCATGATTATGCTGTTGACTTGCAGTTGCTCGCCAGCAACGCGCGCAGTCACAATGGTCACGTCATCTTCAGACGCGTCTTCAAGAGCACTGATGAGCTCGGCCTTGCTAACTGGATACGTGAGCTGGCCATGTTCGTACTGGCCATGGTTCTCACTTCTGAATTCAAAGAAACCTGACGGGTAGAACGTCAAGTAATTTATGTGCGCTGGACCGTGCTCTTCATGATATGAAACGAGGCCAGTAGGATCCGGACGCTCGAAACGTACCAAATGCGTACGGCCTATGCGAATGTGCATTGGCAAATCAGCTAACTTGCCGTAGACAGCGCGTTCACGATCGACGCGCGCGATGATTGCATTGAGCGCTTGCGTCATAACCGGCGTCTCCGTTGTGCGATCTCTCGTGATTCTCGATGATTCCTTGTAGCTTCGTCCAACGCTGCCTTGAACTCACCAAGTGTTGATGGCATATCAAGCTTGCCGTGATGCGTCCAACCGTACAACGCGCGACTTGGCCTTTTGCGCGTCAACACGTTGATGTTGTAATCATGATCGATTGAGATCACAAAGCCAAGTTCACTGTCTTCTAGCTCGCCGCTGTATTGGGCAAGTATTTTAGCGTGACCATATGATACGCGCTCTATTGCGACGAGGTCAAGATTGAGGCGCTCAGGAAATTCGGCTTCACTTTTGATGATGTTGTCTTCCGACGCAACTCGAGATTCTACAGGCTTGTTAGCGAGCTTGCTTGCAGCATTCTTTGCGCGAGCATCAGCAACTTGCTTGTCGATCAACGGCGCAACACGCCGAAGCAGCTCATTCAAATTGAATGGATTCAACATGCGGAAAGTCTTCATGTTGACATACGGAGGACCATGCACGTCAACGACAACGACGATTCCTTTAGTTGCGTCATGCGCGTCAAACAACTTGATGACTACATACGCGTCAACGTCTGTGATCTCACTGACTAAGTACGTTGCGTTCACAATGTCGCTGAATCTTTGCATGTTGTTCGAGAACTTGAGCACGTGATGTCCAGCTTTGAGTTCATCGACGTGCTCAAGATCATTTAACGTGGTGAGCTCTTGCTTTTCGCCAGCAACACGAGCTATAGTCACTTTCTTTGATTTGCGTTCTACTTCTGCGAATAGTGCACGCAACGTTTTGAACAACATATGATAGCTCAGATTTGGTTTATTGATTACATAATCTACGCGTATGCCGTCACTAACAACGCCAACAACAAATTTGTCTTTTGAGAAGTCACGCGATACTTCTATACGCCGAAGCGTGTTGAAGTTGAAATTATTGACTACATCGCCATGTATGAAACTCACTTGCACAACGTGATCAAATGAGCGTGAACTACGACGAACATAGCGATCGTTGTCAAAGACCAAAACGTTACCAATGTCGTCTGGTCCTTCAATTGCGCCTTTGTCTTCACCAGCAACGCGGGCTTCAACGCGGGCTTCAACGTTCTTTTGCTTTAGCGCTTTTTCAAGAAGCTCTACAACGGTGCGCTTGAAGACAACAATATTGATTGGGTTAGTAATTACTGTCGAGCCAAATTCGCTGACTGCTCCTCCTCTATGATCATCATGAAACTGCTGAATGCACACATCAAGATCATTGATTTTCTCGCCTGGAAGACGCGGTTTTTGCGTTGGCGATACTTTGACAAACAGCGCTTTGCTAGATACGTTTTTGACGTCAAAAGCAATGCTAAGAACGTGGCCAAAAGGCGAAATGATGCGATCCATAGCTAGCGCGTATTTGCCGCACTGAATCTTGTCGATTTTTGACAGATCTTCAAAAGACATCTCGTTGTGCTCGCCAGCAACGCGAGCTTCGGTGAAGCCACCGTGCTGAGCTTTGTTCATCGCAGTCAAGCACATATTCATGAGCTGAGATTGCTTAAGAACATCTGTATTGAGCGTCACACGAGAAGTACTTGAGCCAAACCTAGCGTTCACGTCAACCCTGTTCAACTTTTCGTTTTCATTATTGTCTTTGAATAATGCGATGTAGAACGATTGAATCTGACGCGTTCCAGCACGCTCGAAGTTGACTGAAGTCATGTTAGACGCGATTAACTTACCAGTCTGTTTGTATTGTATACCGTTAACGGTGATGTCACGCATGTTGACGAATTCTGCGAACGTTATCATCTGTATTTGCTCAGCGCCGACGCGAGCTTGCGCCACTTCTTGCAAGATCGGTTCGTGCAAGATCGGTTCGTGCGGTTCTGTCAGCATCGCGCTCTCAATTGAGACACCGCGTTTGGTCTTGATCTGCAAGATCTCGGTAGGTAGCGCTGTGATGCGCTCACGAGCAATGCCGTTGTGCGCTTGAATATGCAGTGGCGTAGCGCCGTTCAGATTACGGATGAGCAGACGTCGAATTGGCAGCAGCCCAAGCAAATCGACTTTGTTCTGCGCGAGATAGTGCAATGCGCAATTGCCTTTGTCGTTCTGCAGTGACAATGTCAAGATGTCCTGCTTCAGCAACAGATCGAGCTCACGTGAGTATGGCTTCACACAACGCGCAACAACGTGAACAACCAAGTTCACGCCTGCGTCATCAAGCTTCTGTCGAAGCTTCTCAGCGTCAGACACGAGCGTCAACAAGAAGTTTTCGTTCCAGTCTTCGACAAGCTGCTTCACTACGTCATTGGCTGGCTTTGTCTCTTTTGGATCAAGCCGCACAAGGAAGTTCACAGCAGTAGGACCGAAACCGATTTCGACTTGTTCTTCAGCGTCTCTGATGAAGTTTGAGTCAGTCATGGTCGAAAGCAAGAAAGGGCCGCAGTCGTAGACGGCAGCCCGAGTGAGTGATTGTTGCTCATGCTAAGAGTTCTCTTCTCTGTCTGGTACATAGAGCCGAAGTTGCGGTCTACTACGCGTTGGAGGAGGTGGAACAAGCTCGTTGAGCTGTTGTTCAAACAGTTCACGAACTAACGTATTCTCGCGCTCGGCTTCGAGCCGACGCAATCGATGCATTGGGCGTTCAGCTCTTTCTCGCATCATCCACGACCCTCGTGAGCAATCCGTTGTTTGATCCGCTGGCCCATGCGATCCATCACATCATTGAACTTGCTAGCGCTCATAGGAAACTTCAATGACTCTCCGTGCTCAAGCACAGCAACAAGAACTAAATCAATTGCAGCGCGAACAGAACCATCGTCAGTGAAGTTGATCACGACGCCTTTGTCTGGTCCGTAGCCTCGCTCACGATAGGCTCTCATTGATCTGGTTGACATCACTTCATCGTACATAGTTCCAGCGGCGTTGATCACATTTGGCAAGCTGTCGAAAGTGATCTTGAGATCTTCATGATTGACTCGAGCCTCAACGTAGTTCTCTAAATGCACGTCAACACGCATGAGCACTTTAAGCAGCACGTCATTGAAAACTTTACGCTTGACTGGAAAACGAAATTGACGTCTGCCTGTATCGTTTACACGCATATTGTCAATGTCTACTAACACGTCACCGTCTCTCCAGATGTCAACTTCAATCTCAGTGACGTGCCTGCCGTGACGCTCAACGTCTTCTTTGTACTCAGTGCACATTCCGTACAGCCTTTGCAATTGCAACTTGTGCTTTCCAAGCTCAATCACAGACGGTAGACTATCGTACTCGACCATATCGTCAAGTTCGCCAGCAACGCGTGCTTGCACGATGTCAAGCGCTGGCGAGATCCAAGTAGTGTCTACCATACTTTGCCTGCAATTCCAAATGCACGCTTGAAGTTTTCATTGCTTGAGTCAATCTTTGAACGAGCCATATTGTGTAAAGCTGTGCGTTGATGCAGACTCATGTTACGGTCACCATTCGTGCCGCTCACTTCGATTTCAATGATCTTGCCATTTGACGTCGAAATCTCGATCCATGTACCAGGCATGATTCTTGCTGTGTAGCTCGATCGATGCTCTCCATGGTCTTCATAGCGCCATATGATGTCATTGGCATCCTTGAACGTTGAGTGCGGTACAAGGTCAAACACTTTCTCGTTAGCGATGCGCGCAGTCACCGCTTTTGCGCCAATGCTCGATAGCAATGCTTGCAACGTTTCGAATGTTGCTGGCTTGTGATCGAATGGCTCAAGCTCTTCTCGACTGATTCCCTTTGAGCCGACAATGAAGTAAATCAAGTCGAAGTTAGCTACGTCGAAACGTAGGATTCGTCCATCGCCTAGATTTGCTGTGTAGTGAGTCGAGCGTGAGCACTCATCCACTTCGTGCTTGAATTGCACGCCGCTTAAAGTGAAGTCGGCCATTGGGACGCGTTCAACAGCTGTACTCGCAGTTGCTTGCGTATCGTTGCGCTTCATCCGCTTTGCATACTCAGCTAGCTTGAGCAACAGCGCTTCGCCCAAGACGACACGATCATTTGCAACGAGCTTTTTGAGCGCATCGCGATCCAAATGTTTGCCAATCATTCCGGAAAGCTCAATGTCGACGATGCGTTGTTTCTCATCAGTCAAGACTAGCAGGAATGTGCCAAGCTCAACTCTGGTATGGTACGCAATGTGATGGCGCTTGACATACTTGCCATTGCTATTTTTGATGTCAGCTTTTTGTGTCCACACAGCGAAATTGAATTTGCCAAGTTGAAAACTGACGTCATCATTGGTGTTAGCTGGTATTGGCAGTGGCTCATTATGCTCGCTAGAGACACGCGCAACAGCTTGATTCGGCACAGCTATTTCGATGATCTTGCGCAAGTTCTCTTGCGTTGCAGCTGGTCGGTCTTTGCAGAACTGCAGTAATGCCTCGCGAGAGTCGCCAAGTATCGTTGTTGAGCTGTTCTCTAGCCAAGCGGCATGAATGCGATCATTGACGACGTCAAGCATGCAGTAGCGATTTGGACGCACACGTGCTCGATACCAGCGCTCATCGCGTTGATCGCTGCCTTCGAATGACCAGCTAAAACCACCAAATTTGAATTCGTGTTGTGGCAACGCGTTGTTCAATTCAGCAGCCACACGCGCTGTCGCTGAATTGTGTGAAGGCACGAGTATGTCTAAGAATGCCTTCAAGTTCTTCAAGTTAGCGTCAGGCTCTGTTTCAAGTAGACTCGTCACTTTTTGCTTGCGAGCAGCAGGCTCTTCTCGAAGTTCTCCGTGAATCGTGACGAACGCATCAGTGATCTTGTCATGATCGATCATTACGGAGAAATAGACGTTTGATCGCAGCGTTGTGTCGTAAAACGACAGGCCAGTAGCCATGTCAGTGCCTTCGGCTGGCTCCCATGATCGACCAAAGGCTTTGAAACGACGCTTTGGCAGCGGATCATCGTCTGCATCGAACGCAACGCGGCCAGCGACAAGACTGCTTGGCTGACCGCTAGTAGCGCGACGCTTGACCAACATCTTGCAGTCACTTAGCGTCTCAGCAAGTGCATCTGCATTGTCCTCTTCATCGCGATCGTATCGAGCCTTGGCACGCGCAAGCAACAATTGCTGTTGGAGCCAGCGCTCACAGCATAGTGAGAAGTCTGCAAGTGTGATCTTGTACTTTTGCCAGTCTTTGACTACATCAATATAGCCACGACGTTCAAGATCTAACAGCAATTGCGTTGGAGTTTTCATTGGTCGTCTTGCCAGTCGCTCATGCGATCTTTGAACATCTTCTCAAGCGTTTCCATCGTCTGCTTAAACGTTCTTTGGCATTTGAGTGTCGACGTTTGGCTTTCACTATCTTCATCTTCGAGTTTGATTAAGCCAAGCTCAATATGGATGAAATCATTTTTCGCTTTATTGAAGGTCAAGTACAAATCTGGACGATGCTTGTCAGAGTGGTACTCAACAACGTAGTCTTCACGACGCTCTATCCAAAACAAGTGCCCATTGATACGCAGTTCTCTTGGATAGCTTTCGAAATCTTCAAGCGTTTTGTCATCGTCACGCTCGCTAGACGTACGCGCGACAACGTTGAAGCCTAGTTGACGTAGAGTTGCAGTGATGCTCATTATAAACCTCGTGGCCAAGTTTTGCGTACATCAATCCAGTCTTGCTTAATTATACGTGTTTTCAGCAAGTCACTAACTTTGTCAAGCGCCTCTTTGAAAGTCGTTTTGGCTGGCAGTGCTCGCAGTTCATTGAGTCTGTCTTCGTCATCATCGTAACGTTTTCCAACATCTATTTGGACGCTACCGCTAGGATGCTGCGTGAAGATGATATAGACTGTATGATCACTATACTTGCCGTAGTACGTTGTACCTTGATGATCGCGCTCTTCGCATTCGAACTTGATCTTGTTGAGCATGAACTTTTGAGGCATGCGTTCAAACGAGTCGATCGTTGGATTCGCGTCGTACTCAGGCGAGACACGTGCAACCACGCGAGTTGGTTTTGCTGTGATCACAAGTGGTGGTTGTGTGCTGCGTTTAAGCTCTGCGTTCAACCGCTTGAGCAAATCATCCAAAGGGATTGGAAACACGCTCTCGTTTGATATGAGCCGGCGCATTAAACGCGTAGGATCTTTTGTACCTGCTTCACGCGCGCGTACAGTGACTGTCTGCGTGCCGCCGCTATCATTGTTTTGTATGAATGGTATTTTGTACGTGACATCATCGATATCACATGAATACTCGACGAGTGAAAACGAATGATAGCCTGTATCGACGCTTCCACGCTTAGCAACATGGCCGTCCAGATAGAGTATTGCTGGCAGTTGACCGATGCGCTCGATGTTCTTTTGCTCGTTGGCAGCGCGAGCAGCCACGCTAAAACCAAGAAGCGCCAGACGTTGTACAACGTTAGTCATTTGTGCATTGTCTTTCGTAAGTGCTTCAACAAAGCTTCGTCTGCTTTGTGCACGTTGTTCTCGACCCAATCAGGTAGATCATTGATGCTGTTGAGCTTCGTCTGCGCAATGACCAAATCTTCAATCGAAAACGAAACCGGAATCTCAGTCATGTCTTGAGCCATCGAGTGCTGGACGATGTTGCTTTGCGCGTCTTCCCAATCAGCGCCTTTGATATGACCTATGTTGAGCTGTAGTGGCAGTCCCCAAGCATACAGATCAGTCTGGTACATTTTGGCGTCTGCTTCATCTTCGATGAGCGACTTTGCCTCAGTAGAGAGCGCCTCAATTTGCATGTAGTTGGCATCGCACTGCCGATCCCAATTGCAATCAAGCGTGAAGTGACGTGCCTTCTTCAGAGCGCGATTGACATCATCTGAGAACGCGTCATGATACAACGGCACAATGCCAGGTGAAACAAACTTCTGTCTGTTCTCGCTAGCAACGCGTCCTGTGACGACGAATCCTAATTTAGCTAACTTAGCCGATACTTGCATTTGTCTGCCCTCTAAGATTTGATCGCGATCAGCGTTCTACGTGCTTCCAAGGCTTCGGCTGTATGATCTTGCCGCCATTGTCAATCACGATCTTCTTGATCGCGTCAAGTGCACTTGTACGCGATTGCGGATCAGGAAATACCATGAAAGCGTCTTCATCATAGTCGAATGTGGTACTAAGTTCTCGAACAGTAGCTGAGTTAGGTTTGTTCGATGTATTCGATGTGCGCTGATTTGCGTTGAACTTGATTGCGCGTTCGGGGTGTATTGGCTTCGATACTGTCGAATCAATGAACTCAACAAGTGCAGCACTGCTATGGATTGCGTCGATCATTTCTTTGAAAGACTTGAAGCGCTTTTTCTTCAAGAAGGCGCCGATCGGTTGCGTGATGACGTCAAGATCTTTGCCTGGCTTGAGCTCATGTATGCCAGCAAGATCAAGTGAGACAATCGTGCCAGTAGGCGAATTGATAATTAGCGTTATTAAGCTTTGCTCATTCTCGTCTTCTTCGAATGATATAGCAAACGTATCACCTGCGTCGTTGCTGTGATTGTCCAAGCGACGCATCATGAAACGCCCAAGCATGAACTTCTTTGGCACAATGATCAGCGACTGATACTTTTCTTTGAAAGCGTCATGCGCGCTGATCAGTCGCTGCTTCAGTTCGCTAACAGGAACGTTTGCAGACGTATTTGACGGCGCAAGCTTGAATGTGCGCTTCATCAAAATTTGGTTATTGGACGTAAGCTGTACATAAATCTCGTAGCTTGTGACTTTGTAGCTCTTGATGTCCACAGACACAACGAAGGTCATCGAGCCACGTCGTGCGTAATAGCTAAAATATGAGTCAACGCGGTTTACGTCACAATCTTCTAACTTGAACTTCAAACCAGCGACTTCGAACTTGTGGTCGCTCATTTTGAAGTCATCATCTCCCACGCTGTCAATGCTGAATGGCAGCAAGCTGATACTGCTGGCCTCTCCAGCAAAACGTGCTTGTGCAAGTTCAAATGCTTGTGTCATGATCACTTACTCCCGCGAGTTGACTTGCCATACAGCTTCTTCAGATTGTCGATGTGACGCGCAAAAAGCTTCAATGACGCAACGCTGACTTCGATCGTTTCATCACCAATCTTGACTGTGCCTTTGACTCTGGCATCTTCGGTTGGAACAAGTACCAGCTTGTTAGCTATAATGGCCTCATCAAGCTTTTGCTGCAGGTTGCTGACCAGCAATCTACCTTTGAGCGTTGCTGAAACTCGTTTGGTTGTGTCAGCGCGCCGCGCTTGTAGAATTGCGCTGTTAACGTTATTTGCTTCGCCATAGACGTCAAGCTTGAACGATCCATTGTATGAAAATCGCCAGTCGCCTCGAAGATTTACGCCGGTTACGACCTTGATTGGTATCACTACGTCGCCGAATCTTAGTGCATAGCGTTTTGCAATCACGTTAGCGCTTGTTGCTGTCAATTTGTTGATTTTGGCAATGTCTTCACGTAAAGCGTCGACAAGATCTTTGCTGTTGTCAATATCGCGACTTGTGTCATTTCTGTTGATGTACGTGCCTACACTTACTGTGTCTCCATCTTGATCAGATATTGTGATGCCATTCACGCGACCGAGCGCTGTTTTGTAGTCGGCTCTAAGCACCTTTTGATTTCGCCAAAGTACTTTGAAGTCAAGCCCTTCTATTTTGATTATTACAGCGCCTGATTTCTTAGGCATCTTCGAAAAGATGCGCTTCAACTGTTGGAGATAGTCAATGCCTTCGCCAGCGAAACGAGCAATTGCAGTGTTCATCTTAGTTTCCCTTCAAGTACTGCAACAAGTGCTTCTTGAATGCAACAGCATCTTTCACTTCAAACGTTTGCTTGACGCTGCCAACGTCAACAACTACTGTTGCGCCCATGCCTTGAGCTGTTGATTGGAAGATGTTCTTTGCATTACAAAGTTCACGTAATTTTGCTGGCAATTGTCCAGACTCTGCAAAGCTCGCTGGAATCTTGAAATCAAAGGTCCGATTCGATGTAGCACCGCGCGGCTTTGCTGTAACGCTTATTGCGATGTTAGGCTTACCAACGACATAGTGCAACTGCACTGCAATTGACGACGTTGACCAATTCCGAGTAGAAACAACTATGTCGCCGTCAGAATCTAACTCAATGACGGGATTGAGCTTCACGCCCATAAGCGTAATAGGTTGCTTTGCCCAATCAGGCACTTTAGTTGACATCTCGTCGACTTTTGCGATTGCTGCGTTTATGCGCAATGCAAACTGCTCAGCCGCGTTATTAGCTGTTGCCTTTACAGGAGTGCCGATAGGATCGTCACTAAGCGTCACAACGTATTTGTTGTCACTAATAATGTCATCATTGTCTATAGATATGGAAAAGCCTTTGTAAGTAGCGCCGTGGTTGATGTACTCGAACTCACGCGTGTAGAAGCCGTCTTCATTGTCGCTCATCGCATTGTTGATTACGCGCTCAAACCGTTTGCGTTCGGCGTCTAATGATCTCGTTCCAAATTTGACGAACTTAAGATTTTTATAGACAAAAGCCGTCGGGAACTGATGATACCGCCTGAACGTTGCAAGCGCCTCAGTCAGCGATGGGTCTTTCGATTCGAGATTGATCCGCGCTTGGACGATGTCAAGTGCTGGACTCACTGTTAGCATCATTTGCCTGCTTTGTGCTGCTCCAGCACGACTTTGATCTGTTCAAGAGCTGTACGGTAATTCGATACGTCATAGCGGAAGATGCGTTCGCCTTTGTTCAAGCGCTTGTCACGCAAGATGACGTCGATTTCAGCAGTCTTATCACCAGGGAAACCATGATCCTTCAAGCACTTGGATATTGCGTTGACGATCTTCTCAACAGGCCATGTGTCCAGATCAAATTTGATCGGATACCTAAGTCTGCTGCGAACGAGCATAGTGATGTCTTTGTCTTCAACATCGAAGAAGATCTCGATTGGGTAGTCTTTGAGCTTCCAACCGATCCAAGGCAAGTGTCCTACTGTATCATCGAAGTCGCCATTGCTGATTTCTGCATCAAGTCCGTTGAATGACTTGACTTTCGCCAGCTCTCTAAACTTCGGCATTGCGTTAGTGATCTTCGAATCAACCTCGTCGACGATGCGACGAACTTCTACGTACTTTGGTGGAATGATGTCGTCAAGACTGTCGCCACTGCTTCTGCTGTCATCATATCCCCATCTAGCCTTGAGATTACGACTTATCTGCATTACGCGTGTATGACCGGCAATGTTGAAAGACATGCTAACGTCGTTTTGGTTGACGCGGACGTTTGCGTCTAGTCCGCATTTAGCTAATTTGCCACTACCACCATATGATGCACTTGACCAGCTTCTATCACGTACGTCATCGACCTGATTCAGCGTGAGCTCAATGCCACTCGCAGTGAATGACTCGAGCGCACGATCTGGATCTTCTGCGGCGATACGTGCTGACACGATCGAAAGCGCGGTATTCATTTCTTTGCTTTCTTCATTGGCGCAGCTGTGAAGCGATGCTTTTCAAGCAATGCCGTAAGTTCTTTATTGAATGCTTTCTTGTCTGCGATTGGCACGCGTTGTGATTGTCCATCGACGTCGATCAGCGCTGTTGGAATGCTCATGCCACTAACTTTAGATTTAGCAAGTTCTTTGTCAATCAGCTTCCTTGCACCATCGAAATTGACAACTTTAGAGAACGATAAGTTCTCAATCGTTTCGTTGATGCTGACAACGTTGTTGTCAGTTGTATGGAGTTTGTCTCCTTCAATTGTGATCGAAAACACTGGCTCTGATGGCTTTTCGCCGGCCGCACGATTCGCTGACAGTTCGAAATAAATGTTGAAGTGCTTTGCATCAACGTATTCTGCAAAGTACGATGACGTGTCTCGCAGTTTGTGCGAAACAGCTTTGAGCTTTATGTCGCCAATATCGAACTCTGGCAGTAATGTACCAGCAAAGTTGTCCATGCTTTGCGCGTATTGCATTATCTGCTCAACAGCTTTGTTAGCCTTGCGCAAGTCTATGCCTTCATCGTAATTGTCTTCTGGAATAGGTATACCAGCGCTTATGTCAATGCATGCTAGCTCAAACTCGCTTGACCTATTCATCGACTTCCGTGTGTCACCGTTGCTCAAGCTGCTGCGAATCTCAACAGATATTTGACCATCATTGAGGTCACATGCAACCATTACACCATTTCGCAACGTGTGTACGAATGAGTCCACCCTTGGAGCCCAACGTCGAAATACGAAGCCACCAACGCGTATTGACTTGATAGCTTTGAGATCGTCTTGGTCAAGATTGATGAGACCTGAGACTGCGTTGTCTTCGCCTGCAACGCGAGCCTGAATCACTTGCAGTGCGGTCTTCATGGCGTTGGCTTCCAATCTTTCTCGCTCATAATACGACCGCCGTTGTCTTTGATCAATTTGCGTAGCGTATCGAGCACAGTGTTGCGCGTTTCAGCATCTTTGAAGATCACGTGCATGAAGCCGTCATCATCGATGTATTCACTTGGACTGTTAAGCGCATCAGCAGGCAGTGGAGAAGTGTGCTGCACGTTCAGCTGCATAATGCGTTCATCAATGCCACGCTTTGGTTTGAGCTTGGCTAACTTTGACATAATTGACTTGTTGCTAGTTATAGCCTTCAGCATCTCATCGAAGTTCGCTGCCGGCTTTTCAAGCAAGTCAACAATAGTATCGTTGTCGCATTCAGTGAGATCGAATGGGTCTTCACCGTCAGCCATGTCACCGTTCAAGAAGAACCAGCAGACGTTGTTCTTGTATTTGTCGATCCCGATTTCGACCATTGGCTTGTCTTCTGAATCTTTGGTGTCAGATACGAACTCATGAGTGTCGTCACGCTTCTTCTTAATCATGTTGAACGGGCCAAGATTGAATGACGCAGGAGTCTTGAATGAATCCTTAAACATAGCCCTAGCTGCTGGCTTCAGCATATTGAATGCGTCTTCAATCGCTGACATGCTGATTGAGTCGCCAGTTGCTTTGAATTTCTTCGTATTGTTGTTTTCTCGACGACGCATGTTAGACGGGTGAGCGTCGCACTCGTAGCTAGCGAATTTACCAGCTCTATAATTCAACGTGAGCGCATATGTAATGCCACTGACTTTAGCGTAGAAGCTGATCCACTCCAACTTGCCCTTTGACGTGTAGTCACAGCTAGTTTTTGTGAATTTCAACTTCCCAACGTTTGCCAATTCAAGAATCGCGCGTTCGTCCGCGTCATCTAGCTCGGCAAGGTGCTTGATTTGCGCTGCGTCGATTGATTTAGTTTCGCCGGCAACGCGGGCCTTCACGATTGAAAGTGCGGTCTTCATGCTGCTGCTTTCTTTTGTTCTGTCGTTGCGTCGAGTTCTGTTGCTGCAGTTGATGCTTGTGGACGCAAGTACAAAGATGATAAGTTAGCCTGATATACAACTTCGAGCGTTTTGATTGCTCGATTGAATTCGCCGCGCACTTTCTCTTCAATCTTGCGCGCAGAGTCTTTGAGGCCTTCACGGAACTGATCACGCTGGAACTCGGACACCATCGTTGGTGACATGTCTTCGATCATCGTTCTGAACGCGTCGATGTTCAACTTGATCACGCCAGACATGAACGGATACACAAGCTGCTTGACGATCTTCTCAGCAACTTCCTGAGGATCATCGAGGTCCTGATAGGACTCGTACAATTCCTTCATCGTCTTCATGAAGCCGTTCATCGCGGCATGATTCGTCTCAGACGCTGGATCGTTCTTGTATTCTTGAACAGCGATTTCGAGGCACTCATCGAAGTCACGCATGCGGCGACTGAAGACTTCTTTTGGTGAAGGCAACGAGTCTGCAGACGCTACATTTGAGTTAGCGTTTTGAACGCTTGGCAAGCCAATGGTCTGTCTGTTCACGATTGACATCGTTGTTTGGCCACGACGCAACTCAAAGATTCTCGACAGAGATACGCCGCATTGCACTGCAACTAGAGGTTCGCTTGCACCTGACGAAAGCAACTCCATAGCCTTGCGCTCGAGATCTTCGATCGGTGACAGCACTGTTGACGCATGCTCAAGCGGCTGTAGCTCAACGAACTGCGTTGGCTTGATCTCGCGTTCAACAGTCACAGTTGCTGATTGAGTTCGAGCTGGAGGTACAGGAGCGGGACGACGCTGTGGAGCGACTGGAGGCGCTGGACGCAATGGCGGAGGCGGTGGGCGCTTTGGTGGCGCGCTCACTTGCCTCAGCTGAGATAGTCTTGAATCAAGCATCTTGAACCTCTACACCGTATTTGTTGAGCAATGCATTGAGCTCTTGTCTGAACTTTGCTTGATCGTTGATTTGGAATTCGCGTTTGTCAACGCCGTACTGATATTCGAACGTCGCGTCAGTGCTGTCAAGCACTTCTCTGATTTTGCGTGCATTGTTACGAGCTAGCGCGTTCAACACTGCAATGTAGTTCAGCGGATCAACGTATTTATGCACGCTGAACTTGCTGTCGCCACGACCAACAACTATTGACACCTCTGTTGGCACAAACATGTTGCTGCTAAGATCATCGTTCCATTCAGACATTGCTGTGCCACTGAAGCGCACTTGCAAGCTGTTTAGCTGATTTTCACTACGCGTTTCGTAAACGAATAGTCTTTGTGGACCAGCAAATTTTGATGCGCTAACAAGCGGAATAGTCAAGCCAGCAAACTTGATCGGCTTCTTCGCATTGAAATTTGTGATGGCTGCATTGCAACGCTGCTCGATCAAAACAGTCTTTTCATAGGCCTGAATTAGATCAAACTCCTTGAGGTTTGCTATTGGCCAAGTGCTTGACGTATTGAACAAGCTTACAATTACTTTTTTCGCTCTTAAATTGACAACAAGTATTGAGCTCAAGCCAGTGAAAGCTATTTCAGTAAGACCATCTTCATTATCTACTATGTTAGCATAAATGCCAGACTTCAAACTGACACGTTCTTCTGGTTGACGATCAAGCGTCAAGTCGATAGCATGAATCATCGGCTTCTCAGCAGAAATGCGCGCAACGATGCTAGGCCAAATGCTGCTGATCACTTTTGAGACTTTCTGCTGTGCGTGTCCATATACTAAGAGTTCCTTGAATGCTGCTGTATCAGCCGGGCTAACTTGTGATCTTCTTTGGCAGCGACAAGCAGTTCTTTTAGCCCAACGCGTTGATTTGCTGTATGTTGCGATGCGCTTGAGTAGATGCCTTCCCATGTATGTGGATCAGTCCGGACGTCAAATGAGTAATGAGCATGATCGCGGTAGAAAAAGATTCGCATGATCTGTTTATGCTCGTAAACAACGGCACCTCCACCGAAGAGCGAGTCAACGACATACATATCACAGAAGTAATCCCAGACAATTCCACCAACCGTGATCGTCTTTGGCTTGTTAGCCCATGACTGCTCTTCAGGTTCAGCAGCTACGCGTGCAACGCATAAGCCAAGCTGCGCTAAACGCTTTTGCATGTTCATGAGATGAGCTCCGCGTACTTCTTCATGAATTCGGTTGCAGCTTTCTTGTCAGCCATTTTGTGCACGATGCTGATTTCACCAACGCCACTCTTGACGAATTTCTTCATATTGACAGTGATGTCATCGAGCAACTGTTTCACTGAGCATGGCTTCATCATGCCTTCAATGATGTCTGCTTTACGATCGTTGATTGAGAGTCCAACGTAGTATTGGATTGGCCATCTCTCGTCGTGGATAACGCTGTGACCGGTTCCAAGATCATCCTTGTAGACATGGAGCCTAACTTTCCAATTGTTGCCGTCATCAACAGTCGCGACCCAGCGCATGACTTCACGGAATTCAGCTTGGTCGTACATGAATCCATCTATTTTGAACTTCATATTGCCGATGCTGAACTCGCGTGGCAGTTCTTTGCGGATGCTGTTGATGTGCTGCACTTCGCCAGCAGTACGTGCAAGCACTACGTTCGGAAGTTTGCGGAACTTGTTGCAAGCAGCCTTGTAAGCATTTGTTAGCTTACGGATGCTTGCCTCGCGTTCGATCCTGATATGATATGTGGCTCTCGGCCAGTCTTTGCGTGCTGCACGCGTATCCGCTAGCGGCGCGAATTGCACAAACATGATGCCTGGTTTGGACGACTCGCGCACATGCATAAAGATGATTGGATCGCCAGAATCTTTCAGTGGTCTCAGCGTTGTGTCAAAGCCAGAGTGCTCGCCTTGTCGCGCAAACTTTAGTGATGGAAGACCAGTAGCGTTGTCATTACCGACAATACGATTGATGATCTCCATGGCTTCACGCATCTTGTAGCGCTTAAGCGTCAAGTCGAATGTCTCGTCATCGATTTCAGACGCAACTCGTGCTTGTATGATGTCGAGGGCTTTGGTGAGCTCCATGATTCACTCCAGATTGCGTTAGAATAACACAAAGAGGCGCCACCAATCGGCAGCGCCTCTCAAATGCGGCAACAAGTCACAGCTTACGAATAGGCCTCATCAAGACTTGTCGCAAATGACTTCTCAGCGCAAGCAATGAACGTCTGCGCGTCGTGCTCTTCTGTGAACGGGCCGTGACACAAGAAGTCACGTTGACCTGCGATCTGTTGTCCATTTTCTGAAAGCTTGCGTACGTAAGTGACACCACGCGTTAGTTCAGTCATAGCTGATTGGCGTGAGCTGTCAAGTTGCCGTAGCAGCAAACCAGGGATGAGGACCAGTTGGAAGAAGCCACCGTTACGATGGCGCATCCGCTTGCTCACGTACTCGACGATGTCAATGTCTGAGATCGCAGAATTGTCATCGTCCAGTGAGAGCGTGATCGGCGTTGACTTGACATGCAACTCGATGTGCTGCGGCAAATCTTTAAGCGTAGGCGGTGCAAAGCGTCCGCCAACAACGCTCAAACCAGCACGTTGTGCTGCGTTAGAGATACGCCGCATTTCGTTGTCAGTCATCATCGCCGTTTTCCTCGTGTTCCTTGATCACTTGCTGGTACTTCTTACCAGCCTTCTTCAGGATCGTCTCTTCATGTCCATGCACGATCACTAGTGAAGCACGCTTGATCTCACGAATGAACGTGAGCGTCAAGTGACCTTCCCAGCCAGGAGCGTTATGGTCCATGAAGTGAACAGTTGAGTCACGAAGAGCGTTGAGCTCAGTAGCTGTCTGCATTGGGTTGTCTGCAACGAGCGCGACCGTGTAGCTGCCTTTACCGAACAGCTGATCGAGTGTACGCTCCAGATTCCACTTAGTGATCTCTTGAACTTCGCGAACCATGTCTAACACGGTTTCTGGTATCTCAGTGCGATCGTTCAAGTGAAGATCTTTGTTCTTCAGCTTGATGGACTTGAAGTCATCTGGCAAGTCGCGTTCGTCAACGTCCCAGAAACTGCCCTTCTCTTCGATCTCGGAAATCACCTTGCGGATGTACTTGTCCAAGTTCGGGATAGTGAGATCCTTGTCTTCGATGTAGAGCAATTTCTGCAGATCAGCGAGACGCTCAGGCGACATCTCTTTTGGATTGTCTGCGACGGTCTGCAAGAAGCGAGCATGCGACAGATTGAGAGGATCCTTGCGGCGTGTCTCAGCAACGAGCTTCTTCATTTCGGCTGGTTGCATCGCTGCCAAGTGCTCTAGTAGCTCTTGCATGCGCGCTAACCGACGTGTCTCTTCGGGAGGCGCCGAACGCCGATACTTCGGATCACCAACTGTGAGTTTGGCCTGGATCTCAACGCCGTGCGTCTTGAGACTCCGCATAATGCTGAACAGATCGGCTTCCATGTCAGTTGTCCCCCTCAGCATCTTCACGTTGTTTGGACATCATCTCGAGATGTTCGAGATACTTGTCCATTGCAGCGGCGACTTTCTTGCGATCGCCAGTGATGTAAAACACAGCGTTGCCAGCTGCCAAGAAGAAGGCTTCATTGCGCCAGCCTGGGCTTGCGCGATCCATGACCTGCTCGATGTATGACTTGCAATCCTTTGCCTTAACGTGCCGAAGCTCATCAGTGAAGCTCTGGACGTTAGCGTCATTGCCTGCGATGCGCTCAACCAGACGCAGCGTCAAGCGCTCGCCCTTTGACAGATCAGCGATCTTGTCGAAGATCTCTTCTGGCGTGCCGATCTCGCGCTTCTGCTTTGCTGGTGCGCCCTTGGCTGGCGCAGACTTCGTTGGCGCTGCTTTTGTGGCAGCCTTCTTCGGAGCGGCTTTTGTTGGAGCAGCTGCCGGTTTTGGCTCGGCTGCTTTCTTTGCTGGTCTCATCGTATGATCTCCAGTGGACTGTATTGTCCCGATAATAAGAATTGAGCTAATTTATTAGTCGACTTCATTCCACATGGTGGACTTAGCGAACTCAAGGCCACGTGGTGAATTGAGCGTGTTGTTGAGCGCAACGAACAAGACTTTGAATAGGCGCTTTGGATCGCCTTTACCTGTTAGCTCGAGTATCCAGGTCTGCGCTGAGAATCCAGGTCGATAAAATGTGTTGCTCGATCTTACGTATAGCACTAGCATTTGGCTGCCAGTACTGTAGCGCACTTCAAGCGAGATACTTGTGTCTTTAGGCATCAGTCTCGTTGGAGCCACGTACCTATATGTGAAGCCATCACCATCTTTATAGAGCTTGCCGAGCAATCGCGTCTTAACATCAATTGGATCTTCAACGCCATTGCTCAATTGGTATTGCAGTGCAAAGCTCTTTGGTGGCCTGGACTTGATAGCTTGCTTCAGGAACTCGACTGGGTCGCTGAACTGGTCAGCTTCAGACGCTGTACGTGCAATGATTGCCAACGCCGGTGTTAGCATTAGCCTATCTCTTCTACCTGATGATCAAGCGATTGTAATGGCAAGTCACTGTCGATTCTGACCTTCACTGGTATCCCGTCGCAGTCGACCTTCAGATCAGCAGTGATGTGCATGGTCGTACCAGTGCATGTGATACGCTGATTCGACAGCTGAGCATTGCTGGCTTCACTGAGCAACAATGATACGATTTGCGGATCATCATTTGCTGTCGCATACATCTGTAGTGCTTCAGCCAGATTCGCAGCAACTTCGTCTTCACCAATGTCAGCTGCTATGTCAAGCAGTTCTGTTGCGGCCACTGCGACTGCGTCAAGCTGTGACGCGCCGCCAAGCTTGATACTCAACTGCTGAAGCAGATCAGTGAGATTCTTCGCAGCGATGATCACGTATTCGCGCATGAACTGAGAAGCCGGAGCCATTGGCCCCTTAAGGATCTTGTTCAGCTGATCAACAACCTGCGAGATTGCAGCGATCGACGCGGTGAGCGCAGATCCTGGATCCATCTTCTTCGCTGGGTTGACAAGCGGGATTGGGCGCTTGTAGCGCTTGTTCCCACTGCCACTGAAGTTAGAGCGCTTGATTGGCATCTCAGGACTTCCGCTGCTTTATGATGTTCACGTAGACTGCAAGTGGTGATGTATCACTGTTCTCAGACCATACTGAAATCGTCAGTTCAGCGCGCATTGGAACGCCAGCATCTTCGAAATGTGCAATGGCTTTAGCGCCATGCGAGTCACTTGAGAATGCAAGTCCACGACGTACGCCGTAGACAACGTCAAGACACTTCTTGAGAGTCGGACCGTATAGATCTTTGACAAGCTTTGCGCCTGCATCTATGGCTTCGTCTTTGGCGTACTTCTTGACAGACAACACTGGATTCTGCTGATACGTCATCGGCAGGATCTGTGCAGCCGATGCTTCACCAGCCAAAAATGGCTTGATTGTTGTCAGACCGTACTTGGCGCCAGCTTTGAAGTCACGCTCTTCCCATAGTGCCTTCTTGGGGAAGACATTTGTGAAGTGCTCGAACAGCTCGCGCAGTTTGCTTTCAGCATCTGTTTGCTCAGCAGCAAGCGCCATTGAAACGAGAGTTAGAGCCGTGCTCATCTTACTTTTCCTCCTTGCCGAACTGCTCGACCTGCCGTGGGCCTTGATTGAAGTAGCCACGCTGATCTGCTGGCTTTGCGAGATTGGCATTGCGCTGCGCAAGCTCACGCTTGATTGTTCCAAGCTTACGCTCGAACGGCATTGGACGAACTGACGTGCCGCTAAACTGCAAACGCGCGTCAATCTTGCGCTTGATCCAGTACAGCATCAAGCCGAGCGTGAAGCCACCAAAGTAGCCGCTGAGCAACCGCTTGATCGCGTCAACGACCTTCTCGGAGTCTTGCTGGATGTCAATCGCAGCAGTGACGCCTTCGGTCTTGAACCATGCTTCGATGACCGTCGATGCTTCAGCTTGCGTTTGCTCGAGCGTTTGAGTTGCCTTCACGCTCCAAATGTTTGGCTGGAACATGAACTTCGGATAGGTGTCAGGCGTCTTCAGCAACGACGCTGGAACAACGATGCGCTTGCCTTCAAGATCAGGACGGTCGCGATCTAACGCAATCTCTGTCTCTACTTGATCATCGCCGTACGTGCGAATGGTCTTGACGTACTTGCGCTTGAATTCACCGTTTGGTCGTTGGACTTGATAGATCGCGTCAAGCACGACCTCTGGCTTCTTGTCCAGACTGGAGGTTGTCTCGCTCATTTCACAGGCTCCTTGCGTTGCTTTGGCACGAAGAACTTTTTGCAGCGTGGACACTGCACAGTATGATTTGTTGCTGGATGCAATGTACCGCAGTTCGGACAAGCTACACCGACAGACAATATTGGTCGGCGCTGATTGCAGCAACTCATTGCCGCGCAGCGATGTAATCCACAGCGAACTGAGCAGCGATCTGCTTGTTCGTTGCTTCGTCGAAGATGTCTTCCCAGCTGCGATGACCTGAACCAGCGTCTGCATAGTAGCGTTGTGCAATCAGTCGCACGAACGGAATGTACAGGTTAGTGATCTGATTTTGATCGAGCTCAATGCCGCGCTCAGTGTCGCGCATTGCCTTCTCAACTGCGATCTTAGCATCTTGCAGATCCTTGTCACCGTCGACAACGTTTTTGAAGGCTTCGAATGAGACTTCAGCGAATTCTGACAGCTGCTTGTACTTGACACCATGTGCGCTGACGAGCTGTCGAGTCGGCTTAGATCGTTGAATCGCACTTGCGATGACAGTCAATGCTGTAGCAAGCGTGAACCCTGTCTGCGCAGATAGCTGCTTGATGACCATGTCATGCTCGCGATTGATCGCGCTGTAGAGTTCTTCGCGGTCATCACCATAGCTGTCAAGCCATGCCTTGTTGCGTCGCAGAAAGCGGTAGTTGTCCGATGCGGCTTGCAACAGCTCTTTGCCAGGTGAACGAACCTTGAAGCAAACGTATGCTGATGCAGCGCGCAACAGATTGCCGCGATCATTGAAGGTGTTGCTATGAAGCACTTTCAACAGCGCAGACAAGCGAGCAGCTGGCTGCATACGATTGAGACGCTCGTCTAGTGCAAGCGCGTCATCGTTCTCGTCCCAACGCACGCCGAAATGGTTTGCTTTGTTCATTGTGACTTTTCTTGTTGGAATGTTAGCCGACTGCATGTCAGATTGGGAACTTCTGGTAGACTTCATATTTCTGAACCCACCGAGCTGTCAGATCGAAACTTGTGTATAGACCGAGCGCATAGTTTGGTTTCACTTCAGTGATCTTCCAATAGCGTGAGCGCTCGATGTAGAAAAGGAAATCATCAATCGTGAATGTTGTGATGCGACCGCTACGGTTCTTGCCAGCAGCGCCCATCACAATCTGCACGGAACCAAACTGCTCGTCGTATCCGTACTCCTGCAATGAGACCGACTCGGTGTTGACTGGTAAGTCACCAGCTAGCATGCATTCGTCTTTTGGAAGCACACCATAGCGCAAGTACCACTTGAGGAACTTTGGTGATGGCTTATCTGGCGTGTCTCGCTTGAGTGTGATCTCGAAGTCGAGCTCTGTAGCAGCACCAAGCACTGACGTCAATGAAGACGAATCCGTCACGTTGATCCAGACAGTTGCACCAGCTTTGCGCGCCAAGATTGTGACGTCGCCCTTCACCATGCGATTCATATGGTCAAAGTAGCCGGAGTTAGCAGCAAGCCTGATGCGACCGCGGATGACACCCTTAGTGGCACCGTCTTCAAGCACGAAGCTCGACGGCAACGTATCGGAGTGCTCGACGATGTTGATCAAATCGAGCCCAGGGTACGTGCTGTCGATCGTCTCAGAGCGTGTTCCGTATTTGTCGTAGCCACCAACGATGCCAGTGCCGTAGCAGATCTGGCAAACTGACGACGGAGATGATTGCTCACCAAGCGAGCAAGAGCAACGGCGACCAGCGTTGCGACGCTTGTAGTAGTAAAACCAGCGCGTGTCAACGTTGAGTGCATTGTCTGTCATCTGTTGAATTTGCTTCACCAGATCAAGAGAAATGCGACGAGGGTTGTCGCCCATGTGGTCAGTGCGCGTGTACACGCGGCCAGGATCATCTCGATGCTGCTGCGTACGCTCATTTGGCCGGTATTGGCGCAATCCCATTCAAGTCACCTCAGTCAGCGTTGTATGTTAATGAGAAGAGGTGAAAATGCAAGCGCCGCGATTGCAGCGTGACTTCCAAGGTCTCCTAAGTTGCTCAACAGCATTGCAGCTGAATCACGTCCATCACGCTCGTCTGCATCACAAGCACTGTCGAGATCAACGCTTGACAGATCAACAACGTGACTGTCGAAGTCCTCGATCTTGATCTCACGGCGATAATTCAGGTTGAGCAAGATGCCGTAGTCAATCTCGTTCGATACACGCCAGCTATTGTCTGTGACAAGCTCTGGCATGACCGAGTAGATGCTGAGATAGTAGTCTTCGTTTTCAAGCCGTGTAGGATCAAGCTCAAGCGGATCAACGCGCAGCACTGACGGCTTGTGACGCTTCATCCAGTTCTTCATGAACGCAGGATAAGGCGGTTTCAATCCAGGCCCAAGTATGACAAGGTTCGGGCTAAGCCCAACAGCCTTGAAGACGCGATCGAATCGATCATCATAGAAGCCAATGATCTTCACGTCGTAACCAACACCAGGAGGAGCAATTAAGCTACTCGACTGGCCGATGAAGCTACGATACGCGTTTCGCATCGCGTGCACCCGAGCCCGATCAAGACCAACGCAAAACACGAGATAGCGTGGTCTTTCTGCAGGCTCTTCAAGATCTGTGATGCTTGGACTTACTTGTTCAGTTGTGAGCTTGTCATTCATGCTACTACCTTTGGCTTAGTTCACTTGTTCAGCAAGTTGCCGACGTAGTCAAACGCGCCGTCGAGAAGTTTAGCGCCAACAATTGCAGCGGCGCCGACTATGAGCGAGAATTTCAACTTTAGACTTCCAAGTGCGCTCTTTAACGCATTGACAGTCTTGATCAACGTGTCCACTTTAGTAGACATCTCGTCAATCACAGTCTTATCAGCAACGCGTTCGCGCTCAAGCTGCTTGACACGCTGCTCTGGTGAGCTGTCAACGTGTTCGAGCCTGTTGCGTAGATCTGTAAGTTCACGTTGCTGGAACGCTGCGTCGATTGCCTTCTTGACTATCTCATGAACGACATCAACGTCGATCTCATCAAAAGCTTGTTCGAGCTTTTGCACGCGCGAAGGTAATGATTCTACGATCATACGCAGACTCGATAAACGCTCGTTGCTTGCAGCGCCAGCACTACGAATCTCATCAATGATTTCGAAGATGCGCCCTACTTCTTCGCGCAGTCTCCTAAATTCTGCTTGTGCATACGCACGAATCTCAACGATCGATGCATACTGTTGATTGTCGTGATCTTGGCTCTGGCCTTCAGGCATTGGTCACTCCGGAGTACAGGTATTTTCCGCTAACGCGGTCATCAACACCTTGCATCTGTCGCAGTACGGCGCGGGCGGCTACCGATGCGGCGTCTTTCTTGATTCTAGTTTGAGCAAGTTGATAAAATGCGGGGGATATAGCTTCATTGAGTTCTTTAGATCGTGCGTACAACGCGGCAATGATCACTAACTCATCACGCACGAGTTTGAGACGCTGTTTGGAGATGTCATTCTGCTTCGAGATAGCGGCGAATTGCTCAGCGATTGTGAGCAAGTATGCTGTATCAACAGGGCAACGAGCATAACCAGCGCGAGCCAAGACGTACTTGACAGTCTCGACTTGCTGATCATTATCCGTACGCTCGGCGATAAACCGCTCGAGTGCCGGCCAATCAGTCAAGATCTCCATGGCCTTGTGATTCGCAGTGATCTCGTTGAAGATCTCATTGATCGACTGAGGTGCAATGCCAAGTATGCGCTTGTCAGAATCGAATCCGACAAATGATGCAAGCACGTTGATGCCAAGGTCATCGATGGTGAAGGCATTGTAGTAGCGACTGCCGTCATTGGCTGCACTACCAAACGCGCCACCGCCGCCTCCGCCAAAGCCACCGCCTTCAGCAGGCTTCGGCTGATACTTCTTCAGCTTCTTGCGAAGCGCAGCATCATCAGGCAGTGTCTCGACGAGTTGCGTGAGATCGATACCAGCAGCTGAAGCCCACATACTAACTGGGATGGGCACGCCCTTTGTCTCAGCTTTCTCAAGGATGTCGAAGTAGGCTTGGTCAGACTGTGGTGACAGGTTCTTCGTCCAATGCACCATCGGGATTTCGAGATCCTTGAACGGGATCTTGAGAGCTTCATCGACAGAGAGCGGAGCGGCAGACACGCGACGTCCGCCTGTGCGTACGTTGTGTGATGCGTCAGCTTGTGAGCGATCGCTCTTCAACAGACCGTGTGCACGCGCGATTTGAGCGAACAGCATGCGGTAGATCACTTGATTCGTCAAGTGTGACCGCACAACCTTCTGGCCCTCAACGAACATCGTAAGGGTTGCGTCCATCGTGTTGAAGTTAGCATCACCCGACAGGATCGCTTCAGAGATGCCAAGGCCATTGAGCTTCGCAGCGCGTAGCTGGTCTTGCTCGTCAGAGATCTTCCAGTGGTCTGAGCCAGCACGAACTTCACCAACGTTGAAGCCGTTGCGCGTGACGATCACTGCGCCTGCTGGATCTTCTTCAGATTGCAGGAACAAGTTCGTAGCGTCGGCCATCTCAGCGTCGGTTGGTTCCCAAACCTGATCAATGCCCATCTGCACATGCAAAATTGAGCGAGTACGACGACGAGCATTTGAGATCGTCGAAGACAGCAACGCACGCTCGATCGCGTAATATGGCAAGATGCGCCAGAATAGCGACGTGCCCTTCCAGTCAGTCATGCTGACACGACGCGGCACGAAGAGCGTTGTTAGCGGGTCAAGCTCAGCACGGCCCTTCTTGAGGGCATCGATCAGACGCTTTGGAATGCGTTCACGCGCGATCTTGTCGCGTGGATCAGTTGATGAAAGCAAGCGCTGCATTTCAGTTGAAGCAGTGACGTCAATGCGCGGATCGAATCCACGGATTGGAATGCCTTCAAGAATGCAGTGCGCGGGATTGTGCGGGATGATGTCAGTCCAAGTGCCAAGCTCTTGCGAGAACACGAGAGTCGAGATCGAACGACCGTACTTCAAGAACTCGCCATGGATTTCTGGCATGGTGACGATCGGATTGAACATATCCAATGCGTCAGCAAACAACTTCATTTTCGCTGGATCTTTGATGCCTGACAGCGTGTAGTCAGACCATGCAAATGTGCGAAGCATGTCAACAGCGGTACCAGCAACTGCGTCAGTCTGGTAGATGCGCTCGAACAAGCTCATGAGCTGCGCGTCAGCCTTGGGGATAACGTCATCAAGCAACCAATCGCGATCAAGGCCTTCGTTTGAAGGGTTGTAGCGATCAGTTTGCGCGCCGGCAGCTTTGACGCGCGTTAGTGGCTCACTGCCACGATACACGCTTCGCGTGGACGAGTTGCCCACGTTGCCGACGATCAAGTTGTTGTAGCCCGGTGTAGCCAACGGGTTCATGTACGAACCGATAGGCGTTTTCCCGACTTGGAAAATTGGAGGCACTTAGTGGATCCTCACGCGTAAGTTTTGACCCTTTGCGATCTTCTCGAAGAGCCTCATCGATTCTTCACTGATCGGGTCTGTGAACTCAGACTTTGGTAATTCTTGCTCTGGTTCCGGCTTGCGAGCATTCGGATCTTTGACAGGCAAGTCAATACCAAGCGTGCGCGTGCGCCACTGGTATTTAGCGTTCGGATTCGTTGTGCCACGCGCGTTTGCGACGTTCACTGTGAATCGAGCTAAAGCAGAACGCAACGTGCGAGTGACGTACTTCGGCGCGTCGGTCGCAATCCAGAAATTGCAGTTGCCAGCGAAGCCGACCTTTGCGTCAGGTGTCCATGCGCCATGTACACGTGGATCGAATTCACAGTCAAACATGACGGTGCCGTCTGAATTGCTGAATGTTAGATAGCGCTGACCATTGTAGTCAACGTAGTGCATTGTGCGTGGGCTCAATCCAGCTTCGCGTAAGAAGCGATCGAACACAGCCGAAATATCGATCTCGCCTGTAGGCCGACCACGCGCAATGCTCCGTTTGAATTTCACACCTGTGAATTCCAAAGAGTCCTTTAGCATGAAGTCGCGCTTGTCTGGCTCGACGACATCTGAAGCAATCAAACGAGAAAAGCCACCACTTCTGGAAATGGCGGCTTTGACTAACAATAGCGCTGAATACATGACATGATCTCCGCAGTGCTGAAGTGCTCTATAAGAGTTCCAGCTCAAATGGCTGGTGCCGCACCTGTATTGACGGGAATCGGCCAGACGGAGTTGTTCTTCGGATTGAACATCGCGTAGCGCTTGCCTGCAAGTTTGACGCGCGTGAGGCGTTCACCAGTAAGCGGATCAATGCCAGCAATGACTTTGCGATCATGCTCGCCAAGCTCTGCCTCGTAAGGAACAGGCTGACGCTCTGAGACTGGAGTCCGCTTTGCTTTGATCTTGGCAAGCAGTGAATCAATCATCTGCCGATAGCTCTCGGTTGTGTCAGCCGTGACAACAACGCCAGCGCGCTTGAGATCACCAATGACACGACGTTTGAGAACTGCGTCGTCACCAACTGACGCGCTTACATACTGTTCGATCTTTTGCATCGTTAGTTCCCTTTATTCCTTGAAAGACTTGTGGGCTTCAATGAGATCATCAATGGCTTGTATGATGAGCGGATTGTCTTCGCTTACGATCTTCAAACACAAGCTGTTGAGATCAGGATAAGACGATGAAACAAACAACTGAGTGCCATGGCTGTTCATTTGGATGATGTGGCGTGAACCACTCAATCGCTTTCTTCGACCAGCGTCAATGCCTTGCATATACGCTTGATACGCAGCGCGCGTAGCTGATTTAGCGTCGACTGCGTCAAAGTTCTCAACATAGTCAAGATCTTTGAACATCGAAACAGCTTCAGCGACAGCATCGTCATGGCCGATATTGCCAATGTCAACAAGAGCATTGTGCAGAAGGACGGCGCGTGCTTTGTCAGCGTGATCGGCGCCAGTACGCGCAACAATAGTGAGCCCAGACTTCTTTGCAATAGACCTGATGTCATTCATCTACGTGCTCCTGATTGTCCGCGAACTAGTCCAAGGCCGATTGAGCCGACGCGTGATCCGCCAGACGCGCCACTGCCTTGAGACAGTTGCGCGATCATGCCGATCGATCTACGCGGTCCATTCTTGTTAGATGCCGCGCCTAAGCCGCCTGCCATTATCTTTGGCAAGAGCTCTTCGTCATTCAAGAATCGGTAGCATAGTGCCATTGTACGAAAGACGTCGTCGTCTCCATACTTCGGTTTCACTACTTTGCCGTTGCCGATTTCACGAACTGTCAACGTCTGCAGCACAAGCGAGAAATTCGGTTTGTCTGCTGCAGTTTGCACTAGATCAACGTCGGCTGTGCGATCTAATAGAGAGTTGAGCGGGAACTCAGTGAACGGCATTGACAGCGTCTTCGAGAAGATCGCCTGCCGCAAATCGTTGAAGTCCTTTGCGAGCAGCGTATACTGCCTTGCGTCCATGCCTTGGTCACGCATGTGCTGCACGTTTTGGATCGAGTTCCAGTGATCATATACCAATGCAACGCAGTTAGAGCGTTCGACAAGAGGCTTCACGAAGTCCGTGAACATGCGATCAAGATTGACCTTGGTGTTCGCAGGAGGCTTAAGCATGAATGCTGTATCAACACGAGAGAGCTTGCCGGCGTCGAGTGATCCAATGCAGCAACCGAACGCATTGTTCGTCAATCCATTGTCGATCGCGATGATGTGCGCACCTGAACCAAGGTTGACTTTGTCTAGTTGGAACCAAGTGGTCGTGTCACCATACATATTGGTGTCAGTCATCTGCTTGTACGTGACATATGGAGGATCGGGCAGCTTACGCACGATGTCGATTACTGCTTTGACATCGCCAATCCATGGTGCGTTAGCGAGCGGTGGAATCGCACCGAAGTCACGCCAAGCTACTTCAGGATCTTTCACGAACTCTTCGGCGAGAGATTCCTGCGTGTAGTTGGGGTTGAATTCCCAAGTTGCGTAGTGACCAGCGTAGATACGCTTGTTTTGACGAGCTTCGCGCATGTGCTGCGACAAGATGTCATTCACATCGAATGGTGACGAGATATCCATTGAGATCGCGTTTGGCACGTCGTAACGGCCTGCACGCATCATCTGGTCAGCAGCGTTGCGGATGGTACGCAGCGAGTTGTTGAGCGCCACCCACACTTCTTTGATGTCACCGACCTTCTTCTCTTGCGCATCAGTCATTGAGCTGTTGAACCAACAGATTTCGTCGACACCACAGAAGTAACGAGTCGCACCACGAAGCTTACGCTTGTCTGGCGCCTTGATCGTGACACCCATGCGCTTGTGATGGTAACTAACAAATGTATCGGAAATCTTGAAGAGCTCCTGGCCAAGACGCTGTCCATGAAACTTCAGGAACTCGAAGTAGCTGTTGTACCATGGCGACTCTTTACGAATCGAAACAATCTGATCCCAGACGTTATCGAACGCTTGAGTTGCAGTGACGCCTGTGAACGCTTGTCGAACGAATGTTGGCATCAGCCCGAAGTACTCATATGGAGCAACGCGGCGATTGTCGTTCTCAAGTGTTAGATACAAGTGATCTTGATAGAGCGATGCCATGCCAAGCGTCATGTTCTTGCCACCGCGCTGACCGACAAGCAATGCAATGCGGTTGGGGAAGTACCAGTGACGTTGCACTAGCATGTCAAAGCGTGTCTGACCACACTTTGGACATTTGCCAAAGCGCATGAACACGATGTGCTCGAGGTATTCTTCCATCGGCTTCTCGTGCATGTTGTTTGCCCACTCATGATCTGAGCAGAACATGCAGATTTCGCCGTAGGCTTGCATCACAACTTGAAGCTGACGCGGGAATGCCTTTACGCCAAGACCGCGCTTCGTGAATTCATAGAAGTTTGCATAGCGCGGAATCTCGCGTTCATCGAACGCAGCTGCAACGCGGAAGTCGAAGTTGTTGACAATCGCTGACTGCAATTGATCAAGCAAAATCTCTGGATTGAATTCTGTGTCTTCTTCAAGCCTGTATGCTTCTACGCTACCGAGTAGCTCAGCATCAGTCTTCTTTCGTCTCATTGCCATGTTGTTTTACCTAGTTTGCAAGTTAGAGATCGTCTTCAGGCTCGTCATACAGGCCTTGATCGCCTGGATGGTCTTGGTCGTCTTCATCGATATTTATGTGCTGGAGATTTGGCCTGTCGAACCCGAACTTCTCCAGCCAGTTCTTGAATCGCTTGTCGCTGTGTGCCAGCTCTTTTATTTTCATGGAGCGCATGCAATCACATAGTATCGTTGCGAGATCTTTTTCGGTATTCAGCAAGCGCTCGATGAATTTGTCAATCGTAGCCATCGCCGATTCAGGCGCGATTATGATGAATGTGCTTCTCTTGCTCTTGCCGCGTTGACTGTGGACCCATTCAAGCCTGAGTGGCTGCTTGATGAACTTTGTTCCGATCGCGCCAATCATGTCTTCCATGTCACGCGCCCATGCGCTTGGAGGACTAGCGATGAGCACGTGCCTAGAGAAGCTTCTATTGATACGCTTCAGAAGCTTTTCACCGAGTTCGTCACAAGCATTGTCGAACACGTTCACATTTTCGCTCTCACAGACGAAGCGCAGCGTGAACGGAAACCAAGTTGATTGCGTATCAGCCGCAACGCGTGCTGTCACAACCAATCTGTGCTTGTTAGTGATCTCCTTGATCATCTCGTATGTTCCAACTGCACGCGACTTGCGCGATGAACTAGAGCCTCTGCGCTCTCTTCGAGATGCTGACAGAGCTGCAGTGTGATGCTCAAGCTACGTCGATCAAGCGTTGGCAAAAGCAGCTTGACACTCTTCTCAACAGCTAAACCGAAGTCATCAACGACCTTCGAAAGGCGTTCATGCGGATTGCGAGGATCAGTCTTGTTTATGATGTTGATCAATCCGTTTGTAAGCTTGCGGATGCGCTCAACTTGCTTACGTGATTCGACGTCGAGCATCATGCCAGCTGTATCGCGATAGCGCTCAACAGCGCGGTCAACGTTTGAGACAATGCCATTCAAAGCGATCTTCATGTTGTCGATCAGCTCAAGTCTGTCTGCATTCATTGCTACCACACGTGATCCAGATTGTATCAATGCAGCTTTGACGATCTGCAATGCAGTGACGTGCTTCTTCATCTCTTTCTCCAATTATGGCTTGCGGTGAGACTTCAACGCAAGCTCACTGAGCTCTGTGTACAAGTTGAATAGCTTGTTAGACTCTCGTACTGCTTTGACCATCGGTGTAAGCGTTGGTGATGTAGTCAGCAGCTCGACGTTCTTTGACAGCGCAATGACGTGGATCGAAGCGCCTTTAGCATCGGCATCGAACATACTGCGAATCGCGTTCTTCACAGCGTCCTCTGCAACGCGACTTGACACCATGAAGATGATGCCAGTCGCTTCTTGCAGCAGGCGCTTGAACGTAGTAGATTCCTTGCCGCCATAGCCGTACATGAAGTGGAAGACGCGCTTCAAGCTGTCTTCAGTCACTGTCATGTACGCGCTGCGGTCCTCAGGAGCGTGTCTGGTCACGGGATGCGTCCTGCATAAATCACCTTGACAGCCTTGCGCTTGATCAAGCCGACGAGGAACGTGAGGCCATCATCATATGACAGCAGCTTCAGCCTCTCGTGGATGCGACCAGAGAAACCGTCGATGTCTTCATCTGGCTTCAGGATCTTTGGGTTAGGTATGGCCGCATATTCCTTTGCACCCATCTCAAACCAAATGCACACGTCTTGATTCGACACACGTTGGATCCCAACACCACGGTAGCGCCAAGGAGTTCCTGCTGGAACGTCGACTGCACCGAGCTGTGCGCGATCAATTTCTGTCGACACGTCATCACGGATTTCGCTTGTCGAGAGCTTGTCGGCTTGGGTGATCTTGAGTTTCTTTGCTTTCACTAAGCTGTTGAGCCGTTGCAGCACAGCAGTGTAGCCAGGAGCTGTGTTGAGTAGCTTACGAACTGCTGTATCTAGCTTTGCTACGTTGCCGCCAAATAGCGCGTCTGATGGAGCGTAGAAGTAGCGCTTGTCTCCGACGATGGCACAAATGTGCTTGTCGTCTTCGCATACACCTAAGTACGCAAAGCGGAAGCCGCTCTCAGCAGCTGCAGTAGCCACGGCTGATTCAGCGGTGTTAGCGTCTTCTCCTTCGGCGTCCTCGCCTTCACCTTCGCCGATCGAGTTGAGGAAGCCTTTCTTCTTGCCATCCTTTGCAGCCTCGTCTTCGTCGGTCTCTTCGCCTTCTCCTTCACCTTCGCCGGCGCTTTCATCGCCCTCTTGAGCAGGCTCGCCTTCGCCAGTGTCTTCGCCTTCGCCTGAATCACCTTCCTGTGAATCTTCAGGCACTTGCTTTGCTGGCTTGCCGTTCTTCAGATTCTTGACGACTTGGTCGAACTCGTTGGCGTATTGATCGCCATCAGTTGTCTGGACTTCTCCGTCCTCATCCATCTCAGCGTCTTGACCGTCTTCTCCAGCATCTTCTGGGTTAGCGTCTTCAGCAGGCTCGCCGCCTGCATCGCCGTCCTCTGGTTGAACGTTCGCTGGATCTACGTCAGGGCTCTCCGTAGCTGAGTCATCAGCCACTTCCTTGTCAGGAGACATAACGGCGTCTTCTGGAGGCTGCGGATTGCCATCGTCGACTTGCAGATCGAGTGCTGGATCTTCGCCAGCAACATCGTCTTTGACGCCATCGCCATCTGCGTCCGCTTCACCGAAGAACGACAACTGCTGCGTCACCTTGGAGACCGATCGCAAAAGACTGACGTATGCTGTGGTGTCTTCACCAGCCACGCTCGAGAAGTGAATGAGCGTTGTGAGTGACTGCGTGAGCTTGAGCAAGTCATCGCCAACTGCAGCGCGTGCTTCGTAGATCTTCGAGTACGCGTTCTCGCGGAGCTGCGCACGCAGCGCAGTGAGCTGCTTCACAATGCTGTTCGTCATCGTAGCATTTGCTGTGACGAGTGATTCAATGCGCTCTCTGACGTCAGTCTTCGAAAGCACAGATTCGACCCAGTCGAGTGTTTCTGTTGTTTTGTCATGTGCCATTCTGTTAGTCTCCGATTAGGGTTGAATCGTTTGTGCGCGTCTCTTCAGGCTGTGCGCCAGAAGTCTCTTGCGTCGTTGTGAACCTGAAGATCTCTGCACCGCCTGATCTCGAGTCGAACACACGTTCTTGTATGCTCGTGTCGCCGTTCAAGCGATGGAACTCGCGACGCTGCGCAAGAGTGTAGCGATGGAGCTCTTGAATCATCGCGATCTCAGGAGCGCCAAAGTCGTACCGCGTTACTTCAGCATAAGGATACGGTACGCTATTTGACATCACAGTGACGATGTACGCTTCACGCGAGCTTGATTGGCCAGCTTGTGACACGTTCGCACCATAGACGTATGCGATGCCTGGCACAGGCGACATCGGGTTTTGCACGGGCGTATCTGACCAAGCAGCGTTCACGAAATCGTAGAACTTGCCGTAGTGCGCTGACGTTGACGTGTCACAGTACCAGGTGAACGTTGGCGCGAGTCCAAGAACGAACGCGCCATTGTTCGGTACAGCGAATCTCAAGTTAGCTGTGCCACCTAGTGGCAAAGACTGCTGGATCATTGATCGTCTCCGTTTCTATTACTTCAACAGCTCTTCTTTGACGTACGGACCTGCTTTGGCGAGCAGTGCCTTCAAGCCAGCATCAGTGAACTTCGTTGTGGTCTCGACAGGCTCGTAGATCTTGTCAGAAGGACGGCGCACAAGCAGTTGCAGCTCGACAGCGTTCTTCTTCTTGCGATTCTCGACGACGCGTAGGATCGCGCTGAGCTTGGTACCGTCGACGTCTGCTGAACCTTCCCACCGGCGAGATTCGCGCGATGTGCCACGATCAGATTCATGGAACTTCCACTTGACACCACCGAGATCTTCAGCGATGTTCTTCACGCTGGTTAGTCCCTCAGGCGCGTTGTGCGATCCGATGACGTTCAGTCCATAGGTGGCTGCGATATGCTTGATGCTCATTGTCTCGTCCTTGTTCTGTATGGTTTGCTCAACATGACTTTCAAAGCATGTTCAGCGTCTGAATATGCTTCATGGATTGCAGCTTTAGCAGCCGCTGTTATGACGTGCATTTGATTATGACCGTCAACTAATTTGAATTCTTTGCTCACAGTCTCAACTGATTCGCCGTATTGGCCTTCACGACCATGACTCACTGCGCACTTAAGGACCCATTGGCACGAAGCAGAATATGGCGAATTCGTCTTCAGCACATTGTTCAGTAGAACAGGTTCTGATCTTACGTCGTCGAAAATTTGCAAATCAAAGATGATTGTCCTGTCTTCTTCACTTGCTTTGCCAGGAACAATGTATGACCAGTGCCCGTAGTCATGCTCAAGTTCTACTTCTGCATCACCTTTCGGGATCAATGAATTGATCAGCGACTGCTCTAACAGATGCTTTGGCGTGATGCTATTGTTGATATTTTCGCCGGCTGTTCTTGCAAGTGCTTGTTCAACAGCAGCGAATGCAAGCGTCGTCATGCTTAGACCTCATCATCACGCGTTGCGAAGTATGGCAATGCAGTAAGAAGCATGCCGTTCACAACACGACCGAATTCACCGTCTTCAAGTTGCTCGTACAGTTCTTGCGCTGACTGACGCGCGTTGCCTTGAAGCGTAAGCGTATGATCCTTGTCAGAATCAGAGTAGTCCGTTGCGCGATGAAGCAGACGAATCTTGCGAATTGCAACGGCACCAAAATCAGCATCGGTAGTGACATAGAAATTGAGCAGCAAATCGTTCGGCAAGTCATCAGCCTCGACTGTGAACTTGATGACGACGTCCGTGCCTTCTTTCATACGCCCAGCAGTTAGTGGCGTCAACGTTGCGCGGTTCGCAATCTTGATTGCTGGCTTCGTGTTGAGGTAGCGCATCATCTCTTGCGCAAAATCGAACGGATCGGGCTGCTCGATGTCACGATTGAGTTCTGGATGGCGTTCGCCAATGTGAGCCATTGCGTTGGTATACAAGCGATGAGCAACGCGATTCAGATCACTGGTGCGATCATGGAACTTCTCGCGTAGTGCTGTAACGATTTCTGCAGGCTCGAAGCAGATGACTTCACGCTCATCAGGCGCGGTGTTGCGGTATTCCTTCTCTTTCGAGATGGCACGCAGCTTACGCGCGTATAGCGTTCCCATGTCTTGGTCGTACGAGACATAGAGGACGAACTCAAGATCTGGCACTTCAACATTCTCTGTGACGTACACGAATTTGAGCGTATAGTCACCAGTCGCTACTAACTTGCCGATTGTACGGAAGCGTAGCTTGAGTCCATTGCCGATGTCAGCTTCTTGGCGGTATCCCCAATGCGTCTTGAGATAACGCGCGAAGTCTTGAGTTGTAGGCGGCGCTTGCGCAATGATGAGCTTACTGCCAGGCAACACGTATTTGAGCAACTGTAGTGACGAAATCATTGCGTTGACCTCAGAAGTTTGCGTTGAGAAGATCGTCAGCAGTCAGCAGATTGCCAGCGTTGTTTCGAACTTCGATGTCGCCTTGGTAAACCAAGCGTGCGAGATGCACGGTTAAAGTGCCGCCCATCGACGTTACGACTGTCTTCTTGATGAAGAGCTCTTCAAGTTGAATCGGCTGCGTCGAGATGTTGATTGCACTGTTGTTCGATTGACCAGCTGCGAACGGATAACCGTCGATGGTACGCGTGCCAACTGGATTCGGAACAAGAGGCACGTTGGCATGATCAAGTGAATTGTCTTTGATCGTGATTGCAACGCGACCGCGCTTGCTCACTGGGACAGACTTACCAGGTTCTTTCAACCAGTATGTGTCAGCGATTCGAATTGACAGCATGTTAGATTCCTTGTCTTAGCTTCGTTTGTTTGCGTTGTAATATGCAGCAAACGCGCGAGTGATTGGTCCATTTGATTGAAAGTCGGCGTTTAACTTGGTCAATGGATATTCGGTGCCGTGGGCAATGATCATCGTCTTGCCGTCAGTGTAACCGGAAATCTTCCAAACTTCAATGTTTGCGCGAGCGCCAAGCAAGCCAACGATCTTCATGCCAGTATACACCGGAGTTGTCAGATCATGCTTAGCACCATATGTGCAAACGTAGAAGCCACTGTTCTTAAGCGCGTCAGCAACGTTTATTGCAAGTGGGTTGCTAGATCCTGATCTATATCCGTCCGTATCACTGATGTAGTGAAATATCATGAGCGCTTTTTGCAAGCTCTTGTGAATCGACTTGAATTCTTTGACGTCGACATCTGATTCTTCAGATGCAACGCGTCCAACTATAGCAAGACCAGATTTCTTAGCAATGTGTTGTATGCTCATGTTAGATCTCTTCAAGAAGCCCGTTGAGCTGCTCAACAAGTTCAGGATGCTTATTGACTTGTTTAACGAAGCTATCGAAGTTGCCTAGCTCCATGTCTTTAGCGCCAAGGACATAAACAGTTTGGTCTTTATCTGTATACGTTGCAAAACTGTAGCCAGGTTTCTTCAACAGACTGATAATGTAAGATGTGGCTCTTGACGTACTTTCGATTTCGCTAGAATCATAGAAGTCAACGCTGAATGCTTTGAATTTGTAAAACAAGTCACAAAGTGGACTAAGTCCGTTCCTGTCAAGGATTCGCGTAAAGTCTTTGGCGCTGATCACTGATCTTGCTTCTGACGCTTTACGCGCAACAACAGTGAATCCGAAGCTGTTAGCGATTTGCTTGATCATTCTATGATCTTTCGTAGTGCTTCAACAAGTGCTATCTTCTTGTTTACGGCCGCAATGAATTTATTCTCGTCAATCTTGCCGCTGACCTTCAAACCGAAAATATGAACAGCATATGTGGTAAAAACATAGCTGATCGAGTGACCTGACTGATGCGCACGTATAGCAGCGTCAAGACATAACTCAGCAACGTCGTTAGTGTCATCTTCTGTGTGGATTGAAGATATGAATAAGCTATCGCTGCTGTCATGATCGACAAACGCATCTATTGTTTCATGCGGAAACTCATCAATGATCTTCACGAATTCGTCGAACGTGAGTGGCTCTACGCGTTCTTGCGATCGTCTAGCTACAACTAGATTGTGCTTGTTAGCAATCTGCTTGATCATGCCCAGTCTCCTCCATACACGGCGGCAAGATTCTTCTCGCCGTTGTATTCGACGATCTCGAATGTAAGTGACGGATGCGTCACCTTCATGTTGAGGTTGTGCAGCCACGAGCGATTGCTCGAATACTGCCAAGTTGTAACTGGTCCAAGGAACTTGATGATCTTGCTGATGCCCTGTCGAGCAGTTGGCAAGTTGTTGAATTCCTCAACAAGCAACTCGAAAGCTGCTTCCATCGACCCATCAAAAGTCTCGATGTCGCTATCGATATGAGCGCACTTCTGATGCTGTTCTGGACCAAAGCGCAGGCGCTTGCCAAAACTCGACGGTGGATGAGCAATCTGGAAGCAGTTCACAGTGTCTTCATCGTTCGCTGGCAGTAGCACAGCGCCTTTTGGAACCTTGATCTGGTCTGTGCCATCGATCGACTCAGCCTCGAAATCTTCGAGAGCGCGCAGCTGCCGAACAGCTGCAGTCACAGGCTTGTTAGCGTTCCACCATCCGTAGATGCGCTTGATGACGCGCCGCTCATTGTCAAGTCGCAGATTTGCGATGAAGTCAGCATTACGCGTGCCTGGAATGAAGAATGCTTTGAACTTTGCGTAGAACTCGTTGAACGGCATTGCGAAGTCTGTGGCATTCAATGAACGCGAGAACGCGTTGATCATTGATTGCAAGTACGCGTTCAACTCGGCTGGAGTATTGAAGTACGCTTCATCACCGCGCTCAAGTGCAGCTTGATATGAATCAAGGTCACGACCGTTGTTGCGCTTGAAGCTTAGCAAGTGGATGCACTCATGCTCAAGTGTCTCGAGCAGATCTGAGCCATGCCAGTTCTTCAGCTTAGTTGGTAGCCCATAATGCTCGAATGAGCAGCTGAGCTTGATCTTTGGTATGGCAGTGCGCGAGTTCCGAATGAAGCCGCCGCTTGTCACGTTTGTGCTCGAGTTCGACAACGTCAAGAACACTGCCTTAGATCCAAGCAGCTTTGAATGAGTGACTGAGCCAACAAGTTCACCAGCGTCGTTCTGACGCAGCTTCACTTTGCGTGTCTCAATGCCATTGAGAATCAAGTTAGCAAGCTTGTTCGCCTGATCACGTTGCTTCTCATCGCTCTCAGCATTGGCTGTGACTTCACTTGCAACAACAGATCGCATTGATTCAAGCAGCGTCTGGCCTAGTTGCCGACGTGCATTGAGAAGCAGTTCTGCGCCTGTTGTGTTTGCTTCTAGTCCAAGTGCTGCAACGAGCTGTGCACGCGTATAGCGAAGTGACAGCGACACGTGCAGTTCATGTTGTTCTGGCACAACGTCAAACACGACAAATCCATTTGGCGTAGGTCTAGCCAGCAAGTCTTCACCGTTGAAACCTTCATAGCGCTTGAGCAAGCTCTTGATGCGCGTGACTGAAGCAGCGCGAACTACAATGCGCTTTGTTGACTTCAGCTCGTACAGATTGCCATGCACAGCAATCGTTGTATTCGACCAATTGAACTGGCGCGTCACTACGTTGAGCGACGCCATGTTGCGGAAGATCTGCTCGACGTACGACTTGCAGATCCCAAGCTCACGCATCATTCGCGATTTCAAGTTAGCATCTGGCTTGCCACCAGCATCACCATCATTGAACGCTGTGATGTTGCGACGCCGGCATACTTCGTTGAGCCACTTCACTGCAATTGCGAACGTGGCAACAGCATCGCGGCCAACAATGGCTTGCTTGAATCGCTGAGACTCCATGATCTCATCCCAGACAGCTCTAGCCTTCGCGCTGATGTTCTTCGGGTAACGACCACGTCCAGGACGCACAACTGCAGCTTCAACGTAACCGTTGACTGGATGCACTTGCACTTGACCATGGAAGATCGTTGAGAGCTGCTCCCAAATTTCATCACGCGTTACACAGCCATGCAGCTTATTGAGTAAGTGGTCCTTGAACAGCAACAGCTCATCTACCTGCAACACATGCGTAGCGCCGACGTTAGAAGCAACAAAAAGCGCCTCCGGTAATCCGGATTGCGCCTCTGCTGAGATTTTTGCGTGCTCGATGTCGAGCAATATGTATTTGTCCATGCCTATAGAGAATTGAGTCAACAAGCCGTCAAAGACTTCAATTTGTCCATAATCTGCTGCCTGATCTGCTCAATGATCGCCGCAGCTCCTTCAGACGCAGAAATCTCCATTGACTTGTAAACCAGCACGCTCTTATCGAGTTGATTGAATTTCAGCGATTGCAGCTGAAGTAGTCCAAGCAGGATGCGGATATTCGCTTTGAGCTTCGCAATTTCACGCGCAAGCGCTGGATCACCTCCACCAAAGCCGATGCTTGCAGTGCAGTTGAGCTTGAAGCTAACTGGGATTGGAACAAGACCCATTGCTACATAATTGCCTGCGCCAGACATCTCATAGCTCATATAGCCAGAAAATGAATTCATTAGCTTATCGGCGAGACATTCGATCACGTTCAGCGCGTCAATGATTGACTTCATGAGCGCTTGGATCTTGTCATTGATCTTCGCAATAATGCCGTTGATCTTGTCCATCAACTTTGCGAACAGCGCAGAGAGCAAGACATCGGCGCCGCCTGAAACGTAGCAGCTGACGAATTTCGTCTGCCACGACATATTGCCGTACACGTTGTAGTTCAAGTTAGCCAGATCCTCGAGAATCTCCGGCAGAGTCTTATTTGTGTCGAACGCAGATTGGAAAAACTTTGTAGCACGCTCACGACCCTTACGTACAAGCTTTTGAGCGCGCTCGAGTAAGCGATTGATCATTGCGATTGCTCCAACTAGCGCGCGGTAGGCTTCGCCGAGCGTTGATGAAACCAAGTCACCAATGAAGTCAGCAAGCTTGCCTTCATATCTGTTTGCGAGCGACTGCGAGTCTTCCCAGAAGTTCTTGAGCTTTGCGCAGGTCTCTGCGTCCGATTGACAGATGTAGTCCAGCATCGATGCTAGCAGGTTCTGCGCAGCGTTTGGATTGACGATGTCGCCAGCTAGATCTACGATGTCATCCCATAGCGTTGATGCGCGCTGTGACTTGTTCTCAAGATCGGCCTTCGAGATGATGCCAACTATCGACGGTGCCATTGACGCCGAGTATCCGCAGAAGCGCTCACGCAGGTCAATAGCTTCGTCATGAGCTAGCAACTCGAAGTCACGATCAAGTCGATTGAAGATCGCTAACGCATAAGCGAACTTGCCATGGTTCTGCCGAAATGCGTTGATGATCGTTGTGTCATACGTGATGTCTTCGATGCCATCTGAATCGATATGCGCGTCAACAGCGCTGAGCAATCGAGATCGCACTGCGTCTTGTGACTCATAGATGTCAAGCTCATCGATCGTTGGACGCTTGTTGAGTACGTCAGCAAGGCCATCACCAAGGATGTCGAACATTGCGAGTCCATCGCGCGTGCGAAAGACATTCAAGTCAACGAACCCATATGTATCTGTCAAGGCCCTGACTGGTTCACGCGTAAGCGCTACGAATTCACGATTCGACTTTGTCGACAACGCGTCGCATTGGTCTTCAAGCGCAGTTGCTTGCGCTGATCCAATGTCACTCACAGCTTCCCAATACGATGTTCCAGACAGCATGCACGAGAATTGCTTGTCTGTCAGCTCATAGTTCAACAGAGCGTTGATGACTGCTGCAGACACTTGAGTTCCGCTTAAGTCACCGCCTGTCCACGTGGCTGAACCAGCTTGCTTGAGCGTGATGCTTGAGTCTGGCGCAACGCCACCGCTACGGTTTGCGTTAGCTGCTGACCGCTGCAAGATCCCGTCAATTCCGAGTGCTTCACTTGCGTCTCCGTCTCCGACATAGAAGAAGCTGATTGAAGCGTTTGGTCCGCGATCTGCTGTTGCAAACGAGATCTCGTTGCCGTAGCCAGCAACGCGTAGATACAAGCCGAACACGCGTGATATAGCTGATGCAACGCTGTCAGCATTGTACTTGTCGAACAATGTGCGTGAGCCTTGGTCACCTGTGACGTCAACAACGCGTGCAAGACCGCCGACCTTGATGCCAAGCTTGTATGCAGTGACTCCAAGTTTCGATTCGTCAAAACCGCTTGTGCGTAGCACTGGAGTCTGATTGCGCACGTCTTCAGTATCGCTGTGACGAAGCACGCGACATACAAGCTGTGGATTGCCCTTCCAGCCTTGTTCGGTGTAGAAGTCACGTGCAACAGCTTCAGCATAAGCGCGTGATGCATCGCGAGCAATGAATCTCTCAGAGAATACTAACGCAGTCCTGTCAGTGATCAAGATGTCTTCATCAAACGCTGGCTGTGACAGAGACGCGCGTACGACGTCATAATCGAATGTTGAGCCATCGTCTGTTGCCGCAACAACTTCAGTCATTGGCAGAGACCAGACAACGCCAACACCGTTCTTCCAAGTGTCCTTGATGAACGTCTTCACATCGACTAAGTTGCCACCAAATGCCTTTGAGAGCTCGCGCAGTTGATCAATCGTTCCACCAGCGTTGTAAGTGCCTGTGCAACTCTGCGCATCGCGTTGACGCGTCATTGATGATGAGCTTGGTGGAACCGTGATCACTGGATCAACATATGTGTCATCACCAAGTATGACACGCAATTCTGGAATAGCTGCAAGGCCTTGACCAAACTGCAGTGTGAGAGCTTCAGTCGATGCATTGCCTATGCCGTTGTTCATCGCATAGATCGCGCCATTGACTACGCAGAAACCGCGCTTCTCCATGCGCAGTTCAGCGTCTCGCTGCGTGCGATCGATACGCGTGATCTCAGAATCCTTGAAGGCCTCGTTCAGTGAACCTGGGTTAGATGCAGTGAATGCTTCGTTGTGATCATTGATCACTGAAGTCAGTTCCTTAGCCATCGCAGCTGAATCAGCATCAGTCACGTTGTCAAGGGCAGCATCGATGGCAGTTTCGAGCGCATCTAGTTGGACATCGAGATCATCGAGCTGCTTCTTGATTCCAGGATCGGCTTGGCACGCAAGTATCAGTGTTGACATTTTGCCTCAATAGACCGTGATGATGAGCCAAGAAACGCCGGCTGCAATGACAACATATGCTGCTGTGACCACGCCAGCTCCTGTCCAAAATCCGCGTTTGAATCCAGTCTTTCGAGCCTCATTCGCAACTGCATCAAGTTGTCCAACGACTTTGAGTCGATTCGCGTTTGCTGTGTCGTACGCAGCTTTCCAATTCGCTGCTGCAATCGAATCGTGCTTGTCTGCATTGCGGTATGCGTCGACCTGTTTGGCTAACACCTTGTTCAGATCTTGGCACAAACCGTTCTCACGTTCAAGCGCAATCTTCGTTTCTTGATTCGCGATCACTTGCCTAAACTCAGTGAGTGGCATGACAGCGGACGGCGTATCAATTGGAGCACAACCAGACTTGTACAGTTTGGTTTCTGCTCCAGCAAGCAGCATCAATGCTGCAGCAAGCGCTAGCATACAACTAGCACGATGCCATTTGCAACGAGCTCCTTTATGTTCGACTTTTCGATTGCCTTGCGAACTTCAGTTGTACCAATAGCGATCACCTTTGGGTTGTTGTCACAGATTGTGATCGCTGGCACTGTGCTTACTCGAACGTCACCGACCGTGTTCTTTCGAACAACGAGAGATCCGCTCAAGATTGAGAAATCAAGCGCTTTCATGTTAGACCTTTCCTGCATAGCCTGAGCGATCGGATGACAGACGCATGAGCTGTCCGTCAAGCCAGCGCTGAGAGTTGTCCACGTCGATTACGATGCGAGAACGACCTGTGCTGTCGCTCTCAAGCCGTCCAAATGCCTTTGACGCGTTCGGTCCACCTGTAGCTGTTTGTGTTTGTTGCGCAACTACGTTTGGCGTTAGTACTGCTGCGTTTGGTACTGGCGCGTTTGGCATCACGACATTGTTTTCATCAGTTGCTTCAACGTCATCACCGAGGAACTTGTCGTATGCTTTGTTCGCAGCCCAAGCTGCGCCTTTACCACCAGCCATTGACGCGCCAGCAGAAGCGCCACCAAGAAGCAAGCCACCACCAATACCGACGCCTGTTGCGCCCATACCAGCGGCTGCTGCAAGCGTAGCAGTACGAGCACCAAAGCTACCAGCTGCAGATGCTGCACCAACGAATAGCTTCTTGCCAATTGAGCCTTCAGTTGCAATGCCATCAGTGACACCTTGAAGCACGTCACCAACGCCTGGAAGCCATTTACCAATGAACTTAGCGCCGTTGCCAGCAATGCGAAGCATGCGACCGACACCGAACTTGTTCACGACGCCTGCTACTTTAGATATCGCCTTTTGCGCAAACGGGAAGCGCTTAGCTAGTCCCATCACACGCCCAAAGCCTGATGCCATCTTGTTCTTGAGCCAAGCGGCAGCGCCAACGAAGTTAGCCCATAGCCCAGCAAACATTGGAAGATGCATCAAGCCAAGAGCTCCGTGCATCACGCCTTGTGCAGTCATCAGCCAAGTATTGAAGCCACGCCACTTCTTGTTGTCAACTGTAGTGTCAGCGCCGCGCTTGTTCAGCCATCCCTTGTCGTCTCCGGCTTCGCGTTCCAGACGCTTAAGCAAGTCCTTCTGCGCGTCGACTTCCTTTTGTGGCCGCCCAATCTTCTTGAGACGCTCAATGCGATCTTTGACGGCCTTGATCATCGTTATCTTTTGCTGATAGGCCTTGTCCTTCTGATCGTACAGATTCTTCTCATCTTCCTTCGCCTTGAGCTCTGCTTCTTTGGCTTTGGCCTCTGACTCGAGAGCTTCAATCAAAGTGCGATCACCAGTGGCCCGAGCGGCCGCTAACGCTTCACCGAGTTCGCCAAGATACTGACTACGTCCAGCTATTTGTTCGCCGAACTTGCGTGTACCTGCGGTATCGGTATCTTCTTCATTTGGATTCTCGTCGTTAGTCAGACCAGCGTCCATCGCGCTCAATGCCGCTGTTCCAGCGACCATGCCAATGCTCATTAGCGCAGTCTTGCCGAGGAAGCTGTTCAAGAAGCCGATCTTACCAAGCGGCTTCAATACAGGAGCTCCTATTCTTGACGCACTCTTCAATCCAGCTTTGCCACGCTTAAGCATACTTGACATTCTACCTGGAACAGCTTGTCCAGCTTTACGCGCACGCATACGAGCTAGTCGTGTACGAGCACTAAGCCTTGCTCCCTTGCCAGCAGTGACTGATCCAGGGGATTCATCTCCCATTTCACCGGCCATCATGGCTTCGTCCATCATGCCAGCGCCGCCCATTGCACCGCCAGCAAAACCGCCGCCAAAACCTGGAGCGCCCATGCCAGGCATTCCCATGCCCATGATACGCATCTGTGCGGCCGCTGCAACGCTATTGATGCTCTCTCTTGCTGATCCAGTCAAGCTGCCAAGCCTGTTAGCAGCACCGCGCAATGAAGCACCAGCATTTGAAGCAATAGAAAGATCAACGCCAGCGAATCGATCTTTGAATGATCCAGACATGCGTTGATACATGCGATTTGCGCCGCTTGCTGCATTACGACCGAGTACTTGGACTCGAGCCGCGCCAGACCTGAACAACGCACGCATATCAAAACTTGAGTGCATGATCTTTGCGAGATACTCTTTCGAGATCTTCAACCATTGACCAAGGCGATCAAGCACTGCGCCTGTACGAACATGCCGCCAGAGCTGGCCAAGCGTTGATTTGGCTTGCTCTGCATAGCTGGCAAGAGGCGTTAGTTTTTCGTTCAGCGCTCCGAGCGGTGGAGACAGCTTGCGTTCGGCCCAAGCAGTAAAGCGATCCATTGGACCAGCCATTGCGTTCTTGATATTTTCAAATACGCGTGGAATGCCTTGGAACAGCTTATAGAGCAAGCCAATTGTGCCAATCACTACAGCTACTTTTGTGAACTTCTGCATCAACTTCCAGAGGCCAACAACAGCAAGGCCATATGTGTGGTATTGAGGCGAACTCACCACAGCCTTCATGACTTCTTTGATCATTGTTGGCGCCATGATCGATTGGTCGATCACAGCTGAAGCGTTAGTCTTATCCTTAGTACCGCCGAGAGCAAGCTTGAATTCCTCAAAGCCACCGCCCTTCTGGAGCACTTGTAGCAAGTCACCTGCTTGTTCTGGCGACAGATTTTCACCGCCAGCAAACTGCTTGAAGACTTCGAGACTTTGTGCATTTCCCTTCGCGATACCGCGCATCAGCTCGAACTGCTTTTGCATGCCTGCATCAGTGCCCTTCATGATTTCCATGACTTGCACTTGAGCATTCACGTCCTTACGCGCAATGTCGAGCGTACGAGCAGTCGACTCAGACACGCCATAGTGTGAAGAGATGAGGCGAGCGCGCTCTTCAGCATCATCAACACCTGCAAGCAACTTCTGTAGTTCCTGGCGCAGTTGTTCACCAGCCTGGAAACCCAGGTAGCCGCCAGGCTTCGCAAAGATGCCTGTTAGCTGCTTGGCCACGTCCATTGACTGGTTGTATGTCATGCCGAGCTCTTTGCCGACCTTGACAGCATAAGCAACGCGAGCAGAAAGGTGATCAACGTTTAGTGTGAAGCCATCGAATGCCTGTGCGGCGTCAGTCAAAATGCCAGTCAAGTCATTCAAGAAGATGCCGCCGTTGACGCCCATCTCCTCGAGTGTTTCGTTGACTAACTGACCAGAACGCGCAATTGTGTTGAGGCCTTCCTTGGCTTGCTTGTGGCTCTTGCCGAATTGATTGACGAGACGCGCGTACAATTCAGTAGCCTGGTCGACAGACGCGCCAGTGACGCGTGAGAAAGCCAGGATGTTCTCAATCGCGTCCGTAGCAATGTCCGTGCGGATCTTTCCGTCTTTGCCGTAGACAAGTCGAACTGATTGGCTCAGCTTTGCATATGCCTCATTCGCTGCTTCAATCGGCATGTTCATGCGAGCAGCAGACAGGCCAAGCCGCGTCTGCATCTTCGCAAGATTCCATGTGTCGACTGTTAGCGTCCTGATGCCATAGCTAGTATGGTCTAGGGACTGGCCGTATCCGTAGTAGTTCTCGATCGCTTTGTCAGCGATTGCATTCATCTCAGCAAAGACGACAGCGAGTGACGCGCCAGCGATGAACTCGCCCTTCATCGTCTTGATCTTGTCCCAAGCCGATGCTAGCAATCCAGCTTGTTTGGCCGCCTCTTTCGTATCGTCCTTGATGTCTTCAACGTTGTCCGCAGCCTTGCCTGTGCCTTCAGCAACATCGCCAGACATCGAGTCGCCGAGGTTAGCCGAATACTGAGATGCTTCACGCAAGTCAGCAGCGATCGACTCAAACTGCGGCCGCATTGCTTCAATCTGCTCATTCGTCTTGCGCAGCTCTTCAGCGTCGGCTCCCGACAGGTTGCCTTGCTTACTCATTTGTGCTGCTTTAGCGCGCAGTTCCATGTACTCGCGTTCTTTGCCGCGCAATGAATCATACTCGCGGCGGAGTTGAGACATGCGCTCAATACGAGCTTCAAGAGCGCGAGCTTGTACGTCATCACCGTTCTTAGCAGCACGTGCGGCAGCTTGAGAATAGCTGTTCTGCACGATGCTCATTGACCTCAAAACCTTTGTACGCCGCTCCTCTAGGGCTGTTAGATCGGACACAGCCACTTGCGCGTCAGTCAATGGCTTCGTATAGTTCTGGACGTCGGCGGCTGCTTGACGCGCAGTGCCAGAGTCAACTGTGCGCGCGTTTCGATACAGTCCAGCACCGCCTTTTGCAAGGTCTGCAGACACTTTCGCGCCTTCGACAATGTCACCCGCGGATGCTGCCATCCGCAGGCCTTCAAGCAGTGCTCCCATCTAAGTACTCCTACCAGGATGCGTCCTGGCGCAGATGCTGCGCGAGTTCGGGATCCTGTAACGCTATTTTCTCAAGGTCGAACTCGACGTTGAGTCCACCTGGCGATTTAGTTGGAGGCGGTATGGTCTTAGCCAATGGCTGTATTGCGCGTGGCGTTGGATCATCTGGAGGCGGCGGCATCGTATTTTGCGGCGCCGGAATTCCACCATTGAACATCTTGAGATAGTCTGTAGCTGGCACTTGTGACATATCGTATTCGCCGTCTGACGATACGCGTTGTGCTGGCGTGATGACTTCATCGCGAGTCTTGAGGTTGTTCTTCAATGTCTTTTGCAGCACCTCAGGCGCTAACGCAGACAGAAGCGGGACCCATATTTCCGACAACCTCTCGTTTGAGCCTTCGCCTGACGTCTTTGGATTGTAGTTCTCCGATGTCCAAAAGACGCCAAGTAGCCCACCAAGTCGTTTCATCGCGTCATCGCGGCCCTTGCGGATCCAGTGCCTGACAAACAGCAGCTGCGTGTCAGACATTGTCGAGATGTCCCAACCTGCTGGAAGCGCGCCAAGATCAGCGATCAACTCGCCGATTGCCGCTAAACGCGGAACGTTCTCGGTGAGCTTTATGCCAAAGGGGCGTTAGTGATCTCGCGCGTGTATCCAACTGGTGTCATGGTCGGTCCATGAGTCGGGCAGTAGCGAGGCCTGATCGAGCCTGAGCTCACATCGATGTAGTCAGGAATGACGTTCTCGATGAAGCCACATCCATCGACGTTGCAACGGAAGTGAACGCGCTCGTCAACCTTGTCGACAGGAGCTGTCGCTTTGATCTTCTCAGCTGCAGCCACGATGTCACTTGACTCGTCGAATGCATTGTCGTATTCTTCAGCGATGCGAGCAGCCACATGGATCTTCAGTGTCGATGTGAACATCTCGAGCAGTGAAGGCGCGAATTTGACGCGCACAGCATACGGTGGGTTGAACGGGTTGTACGAGATCTTCAACGCTGACACTTGAGCCGAGAACAGCACTGAACACGGAATGCCATCGATTGCGATGACAGAGATGACGCCCATGATGAGCGCAAGCCTATACATGTACTCGTCATTCGACTGTGACGTGCGAGATGCGAGCGACGTGCAGAAGCCCATGAGCTCCGCTGTTAGTGGCATGAGCTTGTACGTGTGCCCGCGATATTCGAAGTCATGACCGTCTTGTTCAGTCAGTTGGAAGTCACGCATGAGTGACTCAAGCACTGGGTGCATGAGCGGCTGTCCAGGAACACGTTGTGATCCAGGAACGGTACCAGCAAGTGGCGGCGGTACCTGCTCGAATTGACGCTGCTGGCCTGACGCGGCGGTCTGCGCAATCGTCGGTTGTTCAGCAATGTTAGCAGCTTGCGCACCGAAGTCTTGCATATTGTACAGCGGAGGCATGCCGCCTGGTTGCTGAGCTGGAGCAGCAGCGTCTGGAGCACGAATCATCTCAGGGTAAAGATCTGTCGGAATGCGAAGCGCAACGCGAGGAATGTTTGGATCGAGCGCGTTCATGTCTTGCTGAGTCATTGTCGGCGCTTCAACGCGACGTAAAGATTCAGGAAGGACATCGGCGGCACGGCTACGCGCAGGAATGTTTGGTGCATCAGGCATTGTGAGTTGCTCCAGATTGTTGTTTGTTGAGTTAGTTGCTTAAATGAAAACACAAAAAGGCCGCTGCCCGAAGACAGCGGCCTAAGTTGGAAGATATGGATCGTCGATCAGGTCAGCGGTTGTACAACCAAAGCTGTACGCGCTTGCCTTCACCAACGAGTGCTTCGTGATCCTTGTCGTGCTTGGTGAAGCCGCAAGCGACCATGACCTTGTTCATGTTCTCGTCGTCGGTGCGCCAGACCGCGAAGACCTTCTTGCCAGCGAGATCCTTGAACGCGTTGTCTTCGCTCTGGCTGTTGATCGCGGCGAGGCCAGCGTCGAGCATTGCCTGTTCGATGCCCTTGTCCATGCGGCTGGGACGGAGGCGAACCCAGCAGAACTCGAGCGAGTCGTGACCGAGACCGACGATGCCGCTGCGGCCGATGAGCTTCTGCATGTAGGAATTGGCCTGCTTGCGGATGGCAGCGCAACCCTGCACCTTGCCCTCTTCCTTTGCGAGGATGACGAGCTCGGCGTCCTTGATGCGCTGATCGACGCTGTCGGGCTTGATGGTGCCGTTCTTCAGCACCAGCTCCTTAACATCGCGGTGTTCGACGTCGGTGAGCTCGGATCCCTTGAGGACCTTGAACTTCACGCGATCGAAATTGAATCCGCGCACCACGTCTTCAGCGGTGTCAGCAGCCGTGGTGGTAACGGGCGCGGTGTCTTCCTTGGCGATCTTCTTCTTTCCCATGGTGTGCTCCTAGATTGTGAGTTGTGATTGGTTGCAAAGTGGAAGAAAATGTGGCACTCTACGGTGCCTCCCAATAAGAATATAATCACACGGGAGGCACTAGAGTTGCAGTCTCTCAATAAGAGTTGAAGAGCTCAAGCGTTGACGAGATTCACGTCGGCCGTTCCTGGGCGTCGGTAGAATTCCCAACGTTGGCAATTGATGTGGCCATCAGCAACGAGCTGCTTGTCGAACAACAGGAACCAGATGTGACCTGACGTTCTTGTTGCACCGAGATTTGGGACGTCAGTCTTCTTTGACGGCTTGATCTTGGCACTCGGAATCATGTAGACGATCTCGAGTTCACTCTCGTTGTTGCGTAGGCGTGCAGCATTCCGAAGGGCTAACAGCCTGCGCGCGTGGGCCTTGACTTCATCATCAGGCCGTTGATCTCCATACTCGTCGTAGCGTGACAGGCCAATGACCAACGCTTCGCTCATAATGAGGTAGCTGCCAAGGACGCGTTGCATACCGAAGTCGACTGCAACTTGACGGCGAGCTATTTCAGAAACGAATGTGTTCGTGAGAACGACCGAAGCTCTGATGACTGCGGATTGCGTCGAATCAAGCTCACGCATCTTGACGCGGCCAGACAGATCGAGAACGTACGCGTCGTCACTCGTGATTGCATCGTCTGTTGCACTTGCAATCTGTTCTGCTTTGGCAACTGGTGCAGTAGCCTTTGGCGCGTCTGCTTGGTTCACGCGCTTCGCAACAGCCTGTGACTTCTTCACCTTCTGTTGTTCTTGGCGTTCAAGCACACGAGGCATGACATTGCGTAGTGCCTCGAGACCGCTGCCAATCGAGATGAACTTGTGCTGCTCTGGCGTGTCTTCGACTTCTTCGATCTGCACAGCAAGCTCGTCTTGTGCAGCGGCTTCGGCTTGACGAGCGCGATGCTCGGCGAGATAGTCTTCGAGTGATGCGAACAGTGACTTGAGAAGTGGCTCGGCATGCATGCCAAGGAACGTGAGTGCCTTGCGCTTGATCTTCTGAGGATTGGTGAGGTAGAATCTGCCGTAGCGCGTGAATCTGACGATTGCGTCGTTGTAGCGCTTCAGCACTGCTGCGTTGTCGACACGTACAGCGTTGAGTTCAATGAGTCTAGCCAGTGCCTTCTTTGGTTCGCGCTTCTTCGTGAGGGCCAAGACGCGCAGAATGCGATCGGCAACAAACAATCGAACTTGCTCTGGCGAAAGACCTTCAGTCGTGTCAATCGCTATAGCGAGCGGGGTTGGGCTCGTTACGGTTTCAGCTTGCACTGAGTTCTCCGGGTTGTTTGTGAGTTGGGTGGGGTTGTTGTATCGCGCTAGATGGAGTCAATCCAGTAGTTGTGGGTAGATTGATCCCATCTTAATCTAATTATTCTTTACAAAGTTTGCAATGTTTACAGCGAGTTAACAAGATTCGTGTACGCGATTCAATTGATCGCGTCATGCTTTTCCAGATACTCATAGATTTCTCTGCTAGCATTCGGGATCGCTTTGTTGATCTGGTCAGCGATTGATGCTGGATCATCTATAGTGCTCTTCGACTCTATGTTCTGCGCCGTGAAGATGAAGAACCAGTCGTAATTGCCTTTGAGCGCGCGATAGCCAAGATTGAGCATACGCGCGTCACTGATCGAGCGGCTGAGATGATCCAAATGAACTTTGGTAAGACCAAGCCCGCACGGAAAGCGTATGCGCACTTCAGAATGTCTATCAAGCACAGCAATCATGTTCTTGATTGTGTCAGCCGTGACTTTGCGGTAACGCTCGAGACCAATGCGCGCAATTACGTGCATCCCGTGCCGCGCTGCTAGGTGCTCAAGTATCATCGCCAGCTCGCGCAAGATCGATCATTGGAACCGTTTTGCCTGCTAACTCATGTGTGCAATCACCAAGAAACTGGATCATGCCATCTTTCACCCATGAGTGACAGATATATGCCTTTTGAGGAGGCAATGGAGCGCCTGCAATGTACGCATCATGCTCTTCGTCTGTGATGCTGAGGAAACCTTTGCACATCACTGACGGCATAAGCGTTGGCGCTTCGAAACTGCCGTTCCATGTCCAGCACGGATGAGGCACGTCTGGACCTGCAACAGTGATGCCATGATTCTCGCCGCAGCCTGGACATTCGAACCAAAGCGACTTTCCTTGATCTATTAGTCGTACCTTCTTCATGTTCAGTCCTTTGCTCGTTTGACTTCGTCGACGATTGCGAATAGTGACGCGAGCGGAAGTGCTTTGCGACCACGGAGTGTGCTGACAAAGATCTCAGTTGAACCACTTGGTTGTCTTGCGAACACGACTTGTGCGTCCAACGGCTTGTTGAATGTCCAGACGCTCTGTTGATTGCCTTCAGGACTTTCAGTCGCGCCAATCGACGGATCTGAGAAGTTAGCTAATCCAAAGCCTTGCAATGCAACGTGTGCAGCAAGCGTGGTCAAGTTGTTGTCTGAAAGCGCTTTTGCGTGCTTCTGCTTAGCTTCGCTGATCATGACTGCGACTTTGCGTCGTACTTCAGAAAGAGCTGGCGCGTCTGCCCAAGTGAAGTAGTGGACGTTCCATGACTCAGACAACTCGATCGATTCGCGAGATGCAGGCCAACCAGAAGCTTCTAAGATATCTGCAATAGCGCGTACACGAGCTTGAGCCCAGAAATTGCCAGCGACAGATTTGAGCAACTGAGACAACGCACGACGTACAGCAACATGCAACAAGCGAATGTCCATGACCTCGCCATGCAATTTCGTGATGTCAACATGCGCTGGCAGACCATCAGAGTGTGACGCTCGCCAAATGATCGGTGAGCGCGCTGTGATGCCATCAAGCTCGCGTTCTGGAATCGAGAACAGCTCGATCTCAACAAGACCGCGCTCTACCGGAATCGCGCGACGACCAGCAGGTTGGTAACCACCAGACATGCGAGCCACAGCTTCAAGCAGATCTTCTTCAGTTAGCTCCTCGATCTCTCCGCCATATGTGACGTAACGCATCAGTTTTCGTCCAATGGAAGGATCTTAGCGAACTCATCGTATAGCTCATTAGAGCTCTTGATCGCAGAAATTAAGCGTGGCTTAATCGCTTCGACTGTTGCTTTTGTGGCTTTGCCATCATGGTCAGCATGTAGGTCATATGTTGCGGCGATGAACGCGCTTGTAGAGTGACGCGTGCTTGGGATACGCGCAAAGTGGAGCTGAGTTGCATGTCTGCGCGCAGCGTCTGCAATCCCCTCGCAAAGCACAATGCCCGCGAGACTATTATGTGTTGCGTGAGCTGGACTAGTTAGCACAATTTGCATAATGCCTCGCGCGTCAAATGAGCAAAGCACGCTTTCTTCATCTAGAAGATTCACAATTTGTTGATTGCCTTCCTCAATTACTTCGCCAAGTAGCACAGAAAGATTTGACATGTTTCCGTCGAGGTAATTCTCGATGCATGCGACGACATGATCATTGCCCTCCAATGCAACGCGCGCTTCTACTTTGAGACCATGCTTCTTGATAATCTTATCTACTGACATATTAGCCTCTCGATTTTGTGGCCTGACGGCCTTATAGCGTTTGATGATCGTCAAGCCATAGTAATCGTGCAAGCTAACGCGTAACTTGTCGATCATTGCTTTACATCATAGTGCTTTGGCAACTAGACGTCGTTGATAATTGAGTCTTGGATCAATTCCCAGACTTTCGCAGAAGCGCTCGGCGACTTGGAGAGTGCATCAATCGTAATCTTGACTAAGATCTTGTGTTTAGCAATAGGGCGCGACGCAAACAGAATCAAGATCTCGCGTCCACAATCGAAGATCTTTAAGAAGACAGGCTTGTTTCCGTTACGGCGCTTAATTTTGCTGATCTCCTCGCGCGTCGATTCTCGATCATCGATGGACAGATCTTTTGTCGAGGCAGGATAGCCATCTGCGTGCACAGCAATATTGTTTTTGACGCGATACACGATGCCTGCACGATCAAACGCGTTAGCGATCTCAATCATGTCATCGCGATCAGCATCCATAAAAGCTAGAAACAGCCGCTCGATATTTCCTTCTTGCTTTCCAAGAAATTCTCGTATATCTTCAATGCGTGAGATGTCCTCTTCGACTGATACACGCGCAACAACTAACTGATGACGTTGAGCAATGGCATTGATTGATTTCATGATGTCACTCGTCATCGTTGACGAACATAGCAAGTGCTCGTGTCAGCCTGGATGACGATCCAAGCGCTGCTATAAGCTTGTCACCAATCTCTTTGAGATTGCTACGTGTCAAAGAACCATCACTTACGTTGTTTGCAAGTTTGTATGGCAGCACAAGCCATGAGTCTCTCCACCGGCGCACAGATAATTGTGCTTGTGGACGATTTTGAGCTGCCACAGCAATCGCTTCAATAACACTAGCAGTGTCATGTTGCTCAGTGCTGACCAAAAGTGCTTGAGAGCCACGACATTCTAAAGAACAAATGACATCCGCGTCGTCAAGCGCGTCCATTGCGATGCTACCAGCTGAAGTGCCGTCCTCGACGCGCTCAAATAACAAGACACTGACGTTCATGACATCGCTCTCGAACAGTTGCTTTAGCTTGTTTGCAACTTGATCTTGCTCAGATCCAACTCGAGCGATGACTAACCCATACTTTGCAGCGATTTTATGCGCGTTCATCGATGTCCTCCAGTACCTCAACAAAGTCTTCAAGCGTCATCAATTTGTGAGTCGTAGTTGCTTTCAACCAATCGATTGCTCTGGCTATGATGTCATCTCGAGTCTTGACCATTGTATATGATGACCAAGCAAGTACTGGTGTCTTGTCATGTACCTTGGACAATGAAATGCATGGCCCATATTTACTCGCGCATGCAGTTGTAACCATTTCAGCTATGCTGTCGCCAAGTTCTGCAGCTGTCACGTCAACGATATAGAAGTCACGTAGGACTCCCATAGTCAATAGATGCTCGATGACGCTTGCATTGTCGAGATGCTTGTCTAACAGCTTGCGAGCACGCGTTTCATGATTTTCTTCATTGCCGGCTCGCGCAAGCGCTAGCCCATGCCGTTTTAGAATCTTATGGAACATTGGCAAAGTACTCCATAATGGCATTGAATAGATCGCGATGCTTTTGCGAATGCTTTACTAAAGCATCTCGTAGTTCACGGAAGTTCTTGTACTTGGAGATGATGAACACGTTGTCATACTTCATTGGATGATAATCATTGGCAGTGCTGTCATCCAATTCGCGCATCTCGACACCAGCGCAAAATGATGTCTCCATCAGCTCGCCAACGTCAGTAGAAAGAAGAGGATTGGCTGAATGAATTCCAATTTCCCACAATGTCGATCGAAGATCACTGTCCTCGAATGCTTCAATCAAGAATTCTGCTAAATGAAGAGTTAACGCGTTGACAACATTTGTGCTTAGAGCTTCTGGCTTTTCGCTGTGTGAACGCGCAACAGCTAAGCCGTGTCTAGCAGCGATGTTAGATAGCATGGTCAATCTCCGTCATCTAGAATTCGAAGGTCTAAAGTGTTGAAGACATCGATGAGATAGTCTCGTTCGGCGCGCCTGCGACAACGAAACCGTATTTAGCTGAAATCTCGTGAATGCAGTCCATGTTGATCCCATGTGGCTGTGTTGATGCAAGAAAGCCCGGCGATCAATTTCGACCGCCGGGCTTGTTTGTTGTTTGACCGTTACGTTATTTGCGCAAGCCAAGGCCAAGGCCAACGAGTGAAGCTGCGTTTTTCAATTTGCTCTTGACCGTTTTGGACCGTTTAAGAGCAGTATTGAGCCTTCTAGCTTCCTTAAGTTTAGAAAGCTGGTCGCCATAGCTAGCAGCCTGCTGATGCATCCAAAGGCCGCTGCGAAGACTGCGCAATGCATGCGCATGTCCCCACTTCTCGAAAGGAGACTTGGCCTTCTTGAATGCTGTGATGTGCTTCTTGATCGCGTTCTCGATGCTCTTGATTCGAACGAGCAGCGGAGCGATCGTGCCGTTAGCCGTCTTGAGTCCTTCAGCCGGAAGCGAAGCAAGCCATTTGATGTACTTCTTCTGCTTCGGCGAAAGGCTCTTGATCGGCAGTGGCTTGTCACTCACGTAGTCTTCAGGCTTTGCCGTTGTGGCTGCGGTGACGATGTCCATCACTTGCCCCTGACAAGCAGCTTGGCGAACGCAGGACCCTTAGTAATCGAGTAGTAGGCTTCAAGCTCTTGCCTGCGTGCCTCTTCAACCTTTGGGTTCAACGACAGCACCATGCGAATTGCCGGAGCATCCACAATGAACTGACGATCTTCAGCCAAGATCGAGACCTTGTCCTTGTCGATCTTCGTCACGTCGCCGCGGCGAAGTCCACCTTGCTCCGTATAGAACTCGACGAAGTCACCAACGTGGACTTCCACGTTAGCTGTGACGCCGGCTTCATTGAAGCGGATGGCTCCGTGCAGAGGACCTTGAGACGCGATTGCCGTGTTGAGAAGCGCTGGAAGATTCTCGCCGCGTGTGCACTTGAGATACTTCCGGCCGTCAGGTCCTTCAGCCACTTCCCAGTTCGCGTTGATCTGCTGATCCATGAACATCGTGTGCGACACGGCGATCATGTTTGCGCGCTCTTCGTATGGCAGCTTGAGCTCTTGTGGACGAACGATGACTGACAGACCATGCTTGCGCCCGTCAGTTGATGCATGTGTGCTCACAGTAGCGATCTCGGTATCGAGCTCGCCATTGAAGCGCTGTGTGGTGAACGCCACAATCTGATTTGCGTTTGGCGTGCCAAAACGTCCATCAAAGCCAATCATGATCTTGGCAGATGACGCTGACACTGGCACGTAATCAGAAAGATACATGTCGGCGCGAGCGCCAGACTGTTCTTTGAGACGAGCCGAAAGCTGAGCACCGATGCGAGCGGTGACGCTATTCTTGTTTTGCATTTGTTTTCTCCTGCCCTGAGGCTCTAGGTGTTAGAAATTATCAGACCGTGACGAGTTGCGGATTGTACTGCAGCAAGATGCGTGGCAAGTGCGCGAGTTCAATCTGCGCGGTCATGACGCCATCACCTTCAGCAGAGACTTCAGCTTCGCCATGCGATGTGATCCAGCATGACGGATACTGCCAGAGCGTGTAGAGCTTCGAGTCGCCGTCGCCGCGGTAGAGGTATTCGTACAGCGTGATCGGCCAACGCATGTCCATGAGATCTCGGAACAGCTCTTTCGAACTGACGAGACCAAACACCTTTTCAGTCTCTTGTCCCCAAACTTCGAGGCGCGAGATTGAGATGGTGTAGCCTTCAGCGCGGCCTGGAATCAGGTCGACTGGACGGCCGTATGAGGTCGAGCTGATCTCATACTTGTGGATGGCTTGGCGTGTGCGCTGCTGAGGTGCCCAAGATTGCAGTCGACCAATGCGGTAGGTCTGACTATTGTACTCCACGGCGATGTCCATGCCATGGTAGATCTTGGTGCGTGGAAGCATCGACTCGTGGTTAGCGAAGTCGAGCTGCCTGACTCTGCTACCTTCGGGCGTGAAGGCGAACTGGTCGTTGAGAGCCATTCTGTGTCACTCCTTGTTCTTGTGGTGTTGAGCATCGGCGCGTGGCTTACGCGTATACGCGCCTAAGATCTTTGAACCGGCTATGAGCTTGGGCAGCCGAGATGATTGGAACTTGTCGAGTGGAACCCGATAAGCGCAAACCAACGTCGGCCCAGGAAGGACCACCTCAATGAGATGGTCCTTATCCATGGGTGGAAGCCAGCCGAATCCACGTGTAGAGAGCGAGTTGCGGAAATCAGCAAGAACTGACTTCTGCTTCTCAACATCTGCTTCGACTTTCACGTGGATGTATGCTGACCGAAGCTTCTCCCGTGTGTACCGCGTCTTCTCTGCAGCCGCAGCTGGGATCTCTTTGACCCCAACTGCGCGTAGCAGCTCTAACGCGGTAGCAGTATGCCCGAGGTTGTCTAGGCCTCGGGCTACTTCAAACAGGTTCGGCTTTGGCGATGGTGATTTGAAATCACTCATGGCTGCACCATTGCCCATTACGCGGCGATCGACTTGTTCACAGAGTAGAGACCGAAGAGCCTCTTCACTGCGAACCTGGTGTAGTAGGTGTAGTAGAAGTAGTACAGCGTCGGATCGTTCTCGTCGTTGTACACTTCCACGTCACCAGAGTTGATCGACCGCGCGTTGCCATTGTCGTCCTGGTAAGGAGCGATGATGTTGCGGTTGACGAGGCCGATGAGCACCTGCATGATGCGCGCTGCGATTGTTGCAGTAGCATCACCGCGCGTGTTCGGAACCATGCCGACGACAGACGCGTCAAGCTCGGAACGAACGATGCGTGTGACGTCTTGCTTCGTCCGCATTGGCAGGATTTCGTGGAACTCAGCACCGTAGTTGTCGACAGTCTGGTCTTCCTCGAACGTGTAGACTCCTGAACCTGCGTCGCTGAAGAAGATGACGCCTGCAGCGCCAAGCTTCTCGTTAGCCGAAACACCGAAGGTCTCGACGTAGTCGAAGCCATACATCTTCGACTTGAGCAGTGTGGTTGAGTAGTTCGGCGAACCAGCGACGCAAGCTGCGACTGCGCCAGCGACGAACGAGCCGTCGAGGGTCACAGACGAGATCGAGCCGTCACTCATCGTCATGGTCTTGCGCGCGAGGCGCGGTCCAACCATGATACGAGTGCCATGAGCGTATGACTTGCCGTAGATCTGCAGCGTGCTCTTCGCCATGAAGACGATGGAGCCTGGAGTCGATGTGTCACCGATCGGTGTTCCAACTGGCGCGCCGAAGTACTGCTCGTGCTCGCGCTTGGCGAACGGATCACATGCCTTGACGTTGAACGCCAAGAACTTCGATGTGAACGCGTGCAACCGGATCGGAGTGAGGTCAGTGATGAAGCTGACTTCCTCACATGCGCTGAGCGCAGCGTCGATGTCCGCTGACGAGAAGACGCCGTCGTCGTCTGCATCTTCGATCTGAACTGTGGCGATTGCGAGAGGCGGGTTAGCCTGCCTGAACGCGATGTCAGCCATGATTGCCAGGTCGTTGTCAGCAGTGATGGGCTCGAGGAACTCACGCGCGGCATCAGGATCTGTGAAGACCTGAGGCTTGTTGTAGTACGATGCAGGCCGCTTGTAGTGACCTGTGATATAGTACGAACTGCCGAGAGCAGGCTCGTTGCCACGATGCTTATACGACACGGAAACACCAGTGGTGAGCTCCGAGATGTCGGACACGTACAGACGCACGAACGATGTTCCGTCGATCAACTTGAAGGCCGTGGTTGCAACGCCACCGATCTTCACCACGAGCGAATTTGCGTAAGGTGCATTCGTAAGCGAGAGATAGTAGGCGCCGAACGTGCCAGTCACTGAGCCATTGCGATCCGTGAGGACGTCGTTGCTCGTGAAGGCTTCAGTCGACTTCGAGTCCAGGCTCCAGAAGATGCGCTGGTTGTTCACGTGCTGCACCGAGAACTTGTCGCCGATCGCAAAGCGATTGACGCCACTGGTGTTGCGCGCGGCCAAGCGGATTTGCCCTGGAAGCGTGAAGTACCCGTTCGTGTCAGCTGCAGCTTCGAGCGTACCGAATCCGCCTTCAGCAGTATTCGACTCGTAGATGATGCGCAGGTAGCGTGGGTCAACGACGTCAAGCGTGCTGAGACCAACCTTCTGGATGGTCAGCGACGTTGTGCGATCGTCGAGCGCTGTTGGGAACGAACGAGCGGCCTTGACTATGAACGTGAACTGGTCACCGACAGCGTAGTTCGACTTGCCGCCAGCAAAGCCGACGACTGAGATAGCCGTGCCGGTCTTCGTGATTGCGGTGTTGTGCGCGTTCGCTGGGCCTGTGCCGTTCTTCTTGTGCGTGAGCTTCACAGTCGAGCCAGAGACTTCGACGGTGAGTTGCAGCGCTGAAGAAGCGATGGCAGCAGCGAGGTTAGCCGCGGATGCAGCTGCTGTCGCACCAATGGCCACGGCAACGGATCCACCAGCGACACTTGCGTTGCTGTCGAATTCGAAGGTGACTGCAGTTGCCACAATGCCATCCGTGATTGTGACGGAGTTCGCGTCAGCTGGATTGGCGTTGATGTTGACTGTTGCACGCGCAGGAGCCGCAGCGCTTGTCGACAGACCGACCGTGATGCCACGGTAGAGTGAAGACTGAACGCCGTCCGTAAGGATTGCGAAGCCCGACGCGAAGTCGTCTCCAGCTGTTCCCCAAGCGATCGACACGCGGTCCGGGCTGCTCGTCGCGTCAGTGCCACCGGCAAAGCCGTACAACACGACGTCAGAGAGGCCGTTGGCGCCAGTGATTGTCGAATTTCCGTTCGACAGACTGTTGATGTCGTCAACCACCGAGACCTTCACGCTCGTGTTAGTGCCAGACTCGGAGATGCTGACGTTGCGACCAACGGTCGGAATGACGAGCAGACGGTCGGCAAGCACCAACACGGTTGCGTCGAGAGCGCTCTCGATCGCGGCTGCAGCTGCGGCGATGGTGTTGGCGACGCCTGCACCGATCGTAACAGAAACGTTCGTTCCTGCGACAGACGCGTCATCGTCGAATTCGAACACTGCAGCACCAGAGCCGACGTTCACAGTGAACGTGTCTGCATCTGTGGGTTGAGCTGCGAACAACAGCTGTGCGCCGTGCTTCAGATCAACGCGTAGTGCATTCGACTCGTTGACTTCGGCAAGCATGCCGAGGCCAGCGTTGTTGACTGCTGCGATGAAGTTCGTGATCATGCCAGCAACGTTGACGATAGCGTCTGTGCCGCCAGCCATGCCGATGACTGTGACTGCTACGCCGGCTGTCGAAGCATTGTCAGTGTTGACAACGATTGCAACGTTCGCAACCGAGCCAGCGACTTGAGCTGCCAGCGTGACCTTACCGACGTTGCCGTTGCCAGCAGATGCGTCAGTAGCAGTGATGCGCAGTGCAGATGCATTGATCGCCTTCACCAGGTTAGCGGCTGTGTTTGCCGACTGAGAACCACCAGTCGCGTCGATGAGCACGCGAACAGCACTTGGGATTGCGAGCTGGCCATCGCTGTCGAATTCGAAGGTGACCGTGCGAACGCCATCGGAGATTGCGAAAGCAACACCGTCTGCAGGCGTTTCAGTTGCGATGCCGCCGAACGTGATCGAGCCTGCACTTGGCGTGGCTGCAACGACTGGCTTGATGACCAGAGTCGAACCGACGATTGACTGGACGCCATCAGTGTCGAACTCGAATGTCTTCAACACGCGAGCTGCGCCGATGCGGCCGTTGTCGATGACGATGCCAGTGCCATCAGCAGGAGCTGTGGCGCCGAACTCGACGTAGCCAACTGGAAGCGTTGCAGAGACTGCGCCGTTGTCCACGTGAGTGATCTGAGCGCGCACCTTCAGGTTCGAGCTGCCAGCGTACTCGTCAGCACCAACAATCAGCGAACCGATTACGGCGTTGTCGAGATCAGGCGTGACTGCACCAGCTTCAGGGAACTGGTTAGTGTTGGAGATCGTTGGATCGATTTCGAGCAACGATGGGCCGTATGCGGAGAACGAGAACTTGTCTCCGACGAGGAATGCGCCGGTGAAGTTCAACCGAACGCTGAACTCGAGTGCCACGTTCTGCGTCTGTGCATCGGCTGAATCGACCACGAAGGTCGGAGCGTCGAGCGCGGACGAGATGGGCACTGCCACTGCACTGTCGTTGCCAGAGGACAGCGGAGTCGCAGTCCAAGAGAACGTGTGCTGTGTGCCAGCAACTGCTGTGACTTCAAGCTTGTAGCCACGGCTGTAGTTGTGGTCGAACGCGGCGTACGGGTCGAGCGCGACAGAGCCAGTTCCAGCGCCAGCGGTCTTGACAACAGGCGTGATAACCGATCCAGGATTTGCTTGCGCAACGATCGAGCCAGTGTCATCGACAAGTGCTGCAGGAGGCAGCGTCTTCGTTTCGATGAAGAAGTCCTTGTTGCGCTCGTACTGATCGTGGTCGACCTGTGAGCCGATGAGCTTGATGACGCGCAGGTCAGCGGTCTTAAGCTCGTCTCCAACTGCAGTGCTTGCACCTTGGTACGAGATAGTATAGGTCTCGCCCTGCAAGTAGGCTGCATCAGAGATGATGACGGCATCATTCTCGGATGTGAAGAGCCATTGGTCAGCGCGCACTTCTGTTCCGTGACTGTCGACGAGGACAGCATTGTCCTTGGCGCCAGTTGTCGGGATCGCAAGCACAGCAGTGAACGGAGAAGACTTGCTGAATGCAAGTTCAACGTCGCTCAAGTAGCCACGAGTGTAACCTTCGTTGCGCACTTGCATGTAGCGGCTGCCGCGTCCAACATATGTAGGAACGCGAGTCTGTGGAGTGAGTGACACTCCACCGGGCTGCACGTCCTCGCCAATGTACGAGCCAGGAAGCACGTATGGCTTGTTCGTGGTGAGTCTATTAGGCATCTGATTCTCCCCAGGGGATTTCGATGAATGTCAACTTGGATTGACTTGAGAAATTTGATAATTTGGAAAAGTCAGTAAGCAACCTTAACGACTATTTCGGCGATGACTGTTGGTCTAACTCCACCACCTGGACTGTCGCCTGCTGTGCCATCAAGCACGCGTAGACTTGCTTCACCAGGCTTACGACCAAACAAGTAGTACTGGCCAGGGCCAGCGCCAGGTTTGATCGTCAGCACTGAAGGATTTGAGCTTGACAGAGATTGCTGTGGTTGCATATGTCGTGCAATGCCAATTGCTTGACGATTGACGTGAACCACTTCAGGAAAACTGAGCTCGCACTTTGGCATGTTGCCAGGAGATACGCGTTGCACCTCATAATGTGGCTCAGTGAACGGCACCAAGAACGAATCTTCATAGTCGAGATTCAGCGTGGTCATTGAAGACCAATACTGATCCTTGACATCGTCACCTTGGTTGTTGTGTTCGACTCCACCAAGCTCTGGCTGACGCGGCAACCGAATCAACCAATGGCCACCAGCTGATTCATCAGTGATCGAGAAGCCTGAAGTGAAACCGTTGAGCTCTCCGAAGATCAGAGATAGTACGTCAACGATCGATTCAGTCGTGCCTTGATCTCCAGCAAACACAGACAGCGTACAATTGAGCGATCTGATGATGTGCACAATGCGATAGCAAGTGCGATCAGCAGCGCGAATGACGCCTTGGTCTCTGCCGATGCCCGATGACTTCGGGATCAGGTCACTGCCTGAAATCACGATGCACGGCATGTGCGACTTGATCTCATTCCAGTACTTGAAGATCGGCATCTTGACTTTGTTGTCAGCGTTGGTTGCTTCGTCTGGCACGAAATCAAGATCAGTGACGAACTTCAGCATCGATGGGAATACCGATTTCGTGAGATATCGGTACTTGCCGTCTTCATTGAAATACTTGCCTAGATGGCCCACTACTGCCGATTTGCAGATGGATTTCACCTGCGTGTGAGACGTTCTGTGAGCGGCCTCCATTGGAGTGACCGCTACAGCTTTTGGAATGTAGCCGTTGCTAGAATAGTCGACTGGCATGGTACAATATGAATTGAGTCAAATGTTGGCGTAGCGGTTGAACAATGCGGCTGTTTTGCTCCAGAGAAAACACAAAAAGGCCGCGAGAGAACTAACTCCCGCGGCCTTGTCTTAGAAGACTATGTTTGACGCGCTTATTACGTCACTACTACAACCAGATTCGAACGACCAATTGCTGGCTCAACGTAAATGCAACGTCGCGACTTCGATACGTAAACTGGAATGTTGACTACCTGCAACATGGTATGAACGTCATCGAAGACTTGAGCCTCTGCTGATTCGTATACCGTGACCTTTGGAATGCAGTCGTCACTGAAGTGGCGTTCAATGCCTGCAAGTTGAACAACGTTCTTTGGCGCGTTTTGGTCTGAAGCAAGACTAGCGCAAAATGAACGATTCACGTCAAACCTGAACACGCTGCTGATTATCTCATAATCAACAGCGTTGACCGACACTATTGCGCAAGCTGTCACAGCCTTCTTGCTGAGCTCGCAAATGTCCAGTGATTTAATGACGTTGAACTTAAGAGGCATAGTGCTTCTCCTTAAAGCTTTGCGGCAAGTAGCCGCGCTTGATTTTCGTACTCGGCCCATTGTGGCCAGCGTTTTGCTTTAGTCGCATCCAAGATGATGAAGCTATCGATCGAAGGTGCTGGTGTCCGACGCCGCAACAAATCGATCAAGTCTAACACGTCAGCGCCGAAGTCATGCGGTCGCATATTCAAGTATTGCTCGTAGATCTTGATGAGTTGCTGACGCGGTATCTGCAATGCATTCGAGATCAACTTGAGTGACTTGAAGAGCTGCAATGCCGCTTGCAATACAAAGCGCACGTCAGTCTTGAAGACGTATTCGAGACGGACAAGTGACGGCGGGCGTTCACGATAGCAGAGCTTGGAGCAGTACATGAACGGTCCAGCTTTGATGCTGTCATTGACGCAGATCATTCCGCAGTTCACGCAGACACGAGATGGCACCATTGAGTATCTGTTGTGCTTGCGCTGTGACAAGTTCTCGCGAAGCGATGCAACGCGCAGCTTACGTAGTGAACTCAACAAGTGCAATCGAGCATCATCTTCAGAGCACTTCAGCGTCTCTGCAATGTCGATGTACGGCCGTTCTGGATTACGACCACGCTGATGCAATCCACAATTCAGTGGCGCACCTTTGACGTGGAAATCGCATTGCGCAAGTGAGCATGCAACAACGACAGGAGCTCGAGTTATTGAGCAGTAGTGGCGATCACCAACTATGCGCGCGTGCTCCAATCTTAGCTGATCGATCAGTTGCGTCTTAGATGCGCTGTCGAGAGCATCGTACTCGCCAAGAAACCACTTGAGTTCTTTCTCCGATGTCATGAGCGCTCCTTCCATATTCGTCGAAGCGACTTCTTGCACGTTTCAAAAGTCTTCTTTGGATCTGGCACCTTCAACGAAAGTCGTCTATGCTGCTCGACAGCAACGAACCACAGGCCAATACCAATCGCATCGAACTGATGTTCTTTGATCGGAAAGTTGTCTGTCTTGCGCTCGCTTTTCAGCACTTGCGGAAAGCCAAAAGCAACAGGCGATGACTCAAGCGCTCGTACGTTCTTCTCTCCACTGACAACTGAGCCAAGCCAACCTTTCCAAGTCGACGGCATAGTCGGCACAATGAGTTTGATGCCGCGAAGTCGCGCAAGCACGTACAAAGCGCCAATCATCAGATTGACGTACTCAGCTGCAGCGCCGCTACCCATGCCTGGTCGCGGAGTTAGTCTCTCCACGCAGAGAGCAGAAAAGTTCACGTCTTTGCGACGAAGCAATGCCTTTACCTGAACAAGATGACGACGCCACTGTTGCACGAACTGCATGAACGTGAGGTCATATAGCGTGTTGCCAAACATGCCTGTATCAATCACAGCGCCTGTGCTGAGATCTAAAATCGCCCAAGCATAGTTGTCTTTGCCTGGATCGCAAGAGAGGACTGCATTCACAGTTGGCTTAGTCTTCGTCATCATCGTCTCCGGCGATTGTCTCAGCAACGTTGTTCCGAGATTGCAGATAATTGGATACAAGCTCGACAGCTAGTTGTTGCTGTTGCGGTTGCAAACCTTGGCCAGCAAGGTATGTCGGAAGCGGTGAGATCAAATCCATGTCAAACTTGAACTCGTCAGGCTCACCTTCAGTTCCTGTGAAGTCGATGTCGAGTTCAATTGCAGCGATGTCGCCGTTGGCAGCGACGTTTATCGGTAGTGTTGCGCCTTTTGGCACTGTGCCAGTGAACCTGACATAGTGGCCTTCAGCTGCAAACGCGATTGCTTCGTCATAGTCGTTAGTGAACCTGAATCCACGTGACTTGATCTCGTGGAACTTGACAAAGTAGCCACGCCACTCGAGAATGCCACCGCGAGGATCTTCGTCAGACTTGATTTGGATTGGTGGACCGCTATAGTAAGCGTTCTCAGCAATCTTCTGACGCTTGTGAATGTCACCAAGCATCCAACCTGTCACGAAGTCGAGCTTAGGTATCTTGAGATACTTGTCTGACTTGGCTCGCCATGTCTGGCGATGATTCATTGCACCGTACACTGCCTCATGCACAACCATGTAGAACGTGTCAACAGGCTGTTGCTTGTACAAGCGTTGCGCGATCGCTGACAACTGCTCTGTTGTTAGATTCTGCTGACACGGAATGCATCCGAATCCAATGCCGTAGACATCGATGCGAGCAGGCTTGCCAAGAACCACATGCAAGTTCTTGTTCAACCGCGCGAGGTAGCGCAATGGTTCTAGCAGCGTCAATCCCTCAACATAGAAATCGTGATTGCCGTTAATGATGATCACGACAACGCCAGCCAGCAATAAGCGGGTCACGAAATCTAAGAAGAGGTTGCGCTCCTCTTCCGTGATGTTCTTGCGATCATAGACGTCACCGACAATGTTCGCAATCTTTCTCGGATTTGGATGCGCAATAATGCGCTCATATAGTGCGTCATACATTTCTTGACAACGCACTAGCTGATCTGGCACAAAGCGGTACGCGCCTGTGTGCAGGTCAGATATGTGGAAGAGTGCTGGAAGTTGCATGCGCTAATGATCCATCAAGCTTCGAGGCCATTGTCGTCTGAAGCAACTGCAGCTGACTCTTCGCCGCCTGCAACGATCAAACGCGAAACAGACTCGCGCTCTAACTGGAACGCGTAGCCAGAACGGATCTGACGGAGGCAATGCATGTAGACAGCGCGCTTGTATTGCGGGCTCTCAACGAGTTCCTTGAACTGCGCGCGTGAGATGCGTTGACCTTCATCGAAGATCGGGTTGTCACGACCCTTTTCCTTGACTGGCCGCACATGCATGGTCATCGTGTTGCCACGCTGAAGCATCTGGCCAGTTGCTGTCAGGAACGATGCGCAATCCCAGCTTTCGCAGATGCCATCACCGGGAGATCCGTCCTTGAGGAAGCGGATACGGAATGTCGATTCACGGAACGGAGCGAAGGCTTTGTTCTTCGTGTTCTGGATCTTGGCATACACAAAGCGGTCGACACCGCCATTGAGGCCAGGCTCTTCAGAATACTTCGCGCCAGCGCCAGACGGCACACCAGCTGTATTTGGACTTACGCGCATGATGCGCGTACGGTTGTCGGAATAGAACTTGAGCGCCTCGCCACCTGGTTCGTATGTTGGATCGCCCATACGCACGCCAGGATTGAGTCGCAACTGGTTAGTCGAGAACAGCAAGCAGTTCTTCTGGCTGAGTAATGACTTCACAAGCTTGATGTTGTCAGAGAACATGCGTGCCTGGACTGCCATTGGGCTCTTATCCGGATTCTCGTCGATCGCCTCTGGCAGCAAAGCTGGCCATGAGTCAACGATGAACAGGTACTGCGGCTTGCCTTCACGCTCGTCCTCAACCCAGTCCTTCCTGGTCTTCGTGACGATCAGCTTCCACCAGTTGCCGTTCGAGTCTTGCCGAACAGTTGGAAGTAGCTTAAGCATACCGTGCATCGTATTGAAGACGCGTTCGCCAATTGAGTCATCTGAGTAACGAATGATTGGAGGAACGTCCCAACGCGCTTTGTTCTTCATGTCACGAATGCCGAGCAACTCGTTGAAGCGTAGCCCGAACTTCGAGAAGATCTTGCTGACGTAGTCAGGCGACAACGCGCCTTCGGCGTCGAACCAGTAGATTGGCGTGCCTTGCAATACGCAAGTAGACGCGAGATAGTTGACAAGCGTCGATTTGCCTGATCCTTCACGACCTGGCGTGATCGTGAAGCGCCGAGGTGCTACGCCACCGCCGCATACGAAGTCATACATCAAGCAGCCAGACGCGATCGCGTTCTGGACGAACGATGCCGTGCTGAGCGTTGACGTTGAGATTCCGGTATGGGCTTCGACCTTGTCGACCAATGAGCTGAATTCAGCAAAAGCAGCAGATGTCAAGATCGCTGGAATCTTCACAAGACCAGTGCGTGAAGCGGTGATCACTGCTGGTGCGTGTTCGACATCGATAGCGTCGACTTCTGATTCAATTGCACGCTGTGACTTCGCAGGCTTTGCAATAGGCCGTTCATTCACGGTCGCTTCAACCTTGCGCGAGCGACCAGTGCTGTCTGAGACAGCTGCTGGTGCTTTGGCAGGCTTCATTGGTCTGGCTGGACGGGTCGGTGGCGCAGTTGTCGGCATATGTTTCTCCTTCAGCTCGCGGCTGTTAGTCTTTATTTACAAAGTTGTTCGAGTTAGCTCGGCAGTGTTGTAACCGGATATGTCTTGTTGCAGGCGGCGCAGTGATATTCCATCTCGTAGAACGAGTTGAATCTCGTTCGCAATGGAGAGTTGCCGCAACTGCACATGACTGGCAGTTCCAGTTCTTGTCGAACTGCACGCATACGACCGTCAGCAAGAGCTAAACCAAGGAACCGTGACGAGTCTTCTCTGTTTCCATTCGGCATGAAGAACGTTGCTGCAACACTTGTAGTTGCAATAGCTTTTCCGCGTGTGAACGAATCCCAGAATGACACGTCATGCTCAGCAACGTACTCGCTGAAGTAAGCGTTCAAAGTTGCAACGCGTTGCTCGTCATCTTGTTCAAGGATGAGATCATCATAGAGCTCTGTGAGGCCAGTATTCAATGATGAAGGGAAAGCCGCGTCTAACGCCATGACAACGCTACAGCCACGCGATGACAAGTAGATTCCATGTCCGTTCTTGACAATGAATTTCTTGCGTAGCAACCAGCTTAATGCTGACCAAACTTCTCGTTCACTCAACAAATTGCGTGCAGCATCAGCGATCTCTCGTAGCGGAACGAGATTGGCGTTCAACTCAAGCCTCGACGCAACTGGTTGCTCAAGCATTATCGGCTTCGTTGTCTTGATGTCTGCAAGCGGTGCAAAGCTTGGGTAGTGCTCAATTGCGCCCATGTAACGTAGTGATCCAGCAACGCCTGTAAGTTCTACTGCGTCGATCGGCTCACAACACGCGATGCCTGCTTGCACAACGAGCCATTCGTACAACGGACGTGCAGCAAGCTCGTCAACAATCATTCGCGGATTGAAGCTTGATGGTTGCGTTGGCCAGAGATACAAATTGCGCGGCGGGTTTGGCGCTGCTTTCAAGCCCCAAGATTCGACTAACTTGACGTACTCGTCATAGCACTCGTCAGGCATGCCGATTTCGCCACTCGTGATGACGCCTTGAGCTTGCAGCTTTTCAACAGCAGCCCATAAGCGCTCCCAAGGTACTGGCGCGCAGATTATTGATGCAGGTTGAGCAATAAGTACAGCGTTGCGCTGCGTTGTTCTCAACGTATCGATGTTGCGTCCACCAGTAAATTCGCGACCATGCTTGTCTTTGAACGAGTATGGTTTATACGCCTGGCAACTACGATGCAATATGCCAAGTACATATGCTTGTTGACGCGTCAGCTCGATGCTTGCGCCAACGTTGTACATCTGCTCGAACAATGAATTCAAACGTTGACTCAGCATGCGATCGATGACGAAGCGCGTATCTGGTCCTGATTCAAGTTCTGTCGTTTGTGTAGACGCGATCGTTGCAGGCCTGAAGTCGTCCGGAAACAAAAAAGAGACCTGTGCGTTGACACCGCACAAGGCCTCTTGCATGTCTCGAGCTAAAACCCTACCATAGCTGTTAGCGTCGAACACGCCTACAACTTGCTGGCAGCGTGAAGCGAGTGACACGAGCTTCTCAATCTTAGCTTTTGCAAGCGGCTTGAGCTTTGGCCACGCGTCACTCTTCACTTTTGCTGTTTTAGTGTAACGACCGAACAGGGGAAAATCCACTGCAACGACTTGGTCCGCTGGAAACGCTGTGCGAAGACTTGGAATCTTCGAACTAGCGTCAGTGACTACAAGTCGCATTGTTTGACTAGCTCCTGATTGTTGCGTCGACTAAACGCGTGATCTCAAGGTCTCCAACAGCTGAAGCAGTCTCTTCTCCAGCTGCGTTGTAAAGCACTAGCGCTGGTACGCGCACCCGCTTGAACACTTCGCAGATTTCGGGCGTTGCCTTGATCCGCTTTATGCGCCAGTTCTTAGCAAGCCTTGACAACGCATCTTCAACGAGACGCGTTGTCAAGCCAAGCTCAAGAAAAACAGCGGTTGCAATCCCGTCAGCCAGTGCGGTTGCACCGGCATCCATCAGCGTGACTGACGAGGCGGAGGAGCTGCAGGACGACGTGCTGCGGCCTGTGGAGGCGGAGCAGCGCGACGAGCAGGAGCAGCAGGCGGAGCCGTCATTGGACGCCTGTTAGCGGCCGGAGGCGGAGCAGCATTGCGGCGCTGCGGTGGCAGCGGAGGATCGTCGAGGTCTACCTCGAATCCATCACCGTCTTCGGGCTCGAGCGGAAGGTCGCCGCCGTCATCGTCGAGTGGCAGATCATCATCATAGCTCGGTGCAGGAGCTGCACGACGGCTTGCAGCAGGAGCTGCACCACGGCGGGCTGGAGTCGGAGGCAGATCATCGTCGAGTCCGAGCTCGTCATCACCGCCGTCATCGAGAAGCGTCTGGCTGCGTGCTTGTCCACGAGCTGGAGCAGCGGCTGCTCCGCGGCCCGGCTGTGCACGTGCATTGCCTCCGCCGATGACACCGCCAGTGCGATCCAGCGTGCCGTCGAGAAGAAGAGGGTACTTCTTCTGCGTCAAGTCGCGGATCATCTCGTCGGCGTCGCCAGGAACGTACACGGATGCGAAGTCTGTGGCCTCGGACTTGACGATCTGGTACTGCTCGCGAGTGAGACGAACAGGCTGGCCGTATTCAACGATCCAGGTCTCTTGCCCGGCGTTAGGCGTGTACGTGACATAGACCGAATAGCCGTCAGCCGGATGCCAGATGTTGCCACCGTAGCGCTTGATGATGCGACCGAGCTTCTTGTTGACGCCCTTGGGCATCATGAACGGCACGAGAGACTTCGACCACTCACGCAGTGCAGGCTGAGCTGCCGACGGGATGCGGAAGAAGACGTCGACCAATGCGCAACGCTCAGGCCAACCAAGGTACTCGGAATAAGTCGAGCAGAATGGGCAGCTTTCGACGTTCGTCTGGCCGTTAGCGTGGTTGACGTCGGGGCACTCGAAGCCGACCTTTTTGGCCTTGCGAGCATCACCGTGCTTGGCTTTGAGTCCGTCTTGTCCTTCGTTCTTGAAGATCCAAGCGTCTTGGACGTCCAAGTACCACCAGTGACTCGCGATGTAGTACGGGTCCTTAGTGACGATGCGAACTTCGATTTCCTGCTGTGGGTACTGTGACGGCTGCAGCATCTGAATCTGCTGATACCACTTGATACGTGCTTGGCCTTGGCCAAATCCATCCCATGACATATTTCGTTCTCCTATGAGCTATTTCGCCTTTGCCGAATTCACGGACTGGCTTACTGCGCATTGTGTTGACCGGCCTTTGTTGTTAGACGAAACCGACCGGTAGTTCCATCTGTTGTCTCTTTACAAAGTTAGTTCAAACATCAATGACTCTCGCATTGACAAGCGTATAATTGCCTAGCAGCTTCGCGATCGAGCATCTGTTGATCAATGTCGTTCAGATGCAGGTCGATGTCAAATGCGATTGAGAGCACCAAGCGATCTCGCGCAGAAAGGCCTTTGCTATACGCCTCAATCTGTTGTCGCGTTTGAGCTACTTCGTTTTCGCGCTCAACGCGACGATCATGGTAGTCTTCGAGGCTTTCAGCGTTCTCATCTGACTCTTCGATGATCGGCATTGCATTGCGAATGTCGAGTAGATGCGCTGAGTCGTGAAGTAGCTTTGCATCGATTCCCTCGCGCTTAGCGATCTGCTCGATCTCAAGATGAGAGTTGCGCTCGAGTATGCTACGGTGCTTCCATACGCGGCTCGGCATCTTGATCGTGTTGCTTGCAACTGAGATGCCGTTGACCATGTAGCTCTTGATCCACATGTCTGCTATGAACGCGTAAGCTCCAATGCGCGTGTCATATCGGCCAATGGCTAACAGGATCCCGTGGTAGCCATTCTGGTAATTCTCGAAGAAAGCCCAAGGCTCATTTGCGAATGCGCGTGCAAGTGACACGATTTTGCGCAGATACGGACGAACCATGCGCTCAATGATGCCAGAGACTCGATTCAGCTGGTGACGCGCTTCAGCAATCGCTCCGTAGAGACTATGACTGCTCGCATCAAGCTCGAGCTCTATTGCTTCGGCTTTCTTCCTCGCGGCTGGGTCATCACTTATGCAAAGATCCTGGTAGCACTCGTAGCGCTTCAAGAAACCTTGTATCGCTTTGATCCAGTGACCACGGTGTAAATTTATGTCCTTGCGGACAAGATCAAGCCAATTCGGCCCGTTGAGCTGCGGTAGCATTGTATACAGCAAGTGATCACCAACGCTGCTGTGCGATTTGCGCAATTGCTTGAAGATCGCGCTTGTCGCAAATCGTGCGTACTGATGTCTAACCCAATCAGTGTGGCAATCCAGTGTTCTCAGCGCGCGATAAACGCAATCGTCCACGAGACCAACAAGCATCACTGCGTCTTCGTTTCGAAGAGTTGGGTACTTGAAGGCGCTGTACAACTGCGCATTCGATCGATCGTATGCGGCGCGTGCATTACGCATGTGTTGGGTGCCTCAGCATACGGTGATCGCGCCGGTCAATGCAGCTTTCGTAGTCGTTGCTTGATATGTGAAGCCAATCAGTGTTGTCAATGCACCTGTAGCCTTCGGTTCCATGATCGTAGACGGTTGCGGATGCGATCTTGATCCATGCATCATCTTCGGTTGCGAGCCTTCGAATCTCGCGTGCAACTGGAACAAGCGAAGGATCGCGTGAGACGAACAAAGCAACATCGAACTCAGCATCATTGTATAGTCGAAGAGCGTCGATCGCCATTGTGACGACCATTTCTTCGTGACCATAAACGCGCGTCATCTTTGTTTCACGTATCGAGCCATCTTGATTGAAGATCGGGCACTGACGTGGCGCAGGACGATTCACAAACGCATTGACGTCAACGCCATCTCGCTGGTGTGCCGCGATCTTGTTAGCCCAGAACCCGCACCAGTATTCGCTTTGCTCGATTGATGGAGTCATCACGTAAAGACGTGTCGAAGTAAGAGTCCAACCGTTCTTTTCGCAAAGCAACTTCGAGATCTTCTGTGGCTCGTAGTTCGGATATGATGCGCCAGTGACAGCTTGAGCAGCTCGATGCAAGGACGTGGAGTCAATGAATGTGATACAGCGTTTCTCAGCTGGCTCGTGCATCAAATGGCTCCTTTAATTACGCGTGCAATTGTCACAGGCGGATTGCTGCGTTCACGATAAAAATGATCGATTGACACAAGTTGAATGCTGAACGGAAGCGTCGCGTTGAACGGCGTTAACAATCCGCTTAGTGCTTCATCAATCTTGGTTCGATCTACAGAGTCAAACTTGACTATATCAATGCTTAAACCAAGGCTAGCACAAATTGAGAAGTGCTCGATATCGTAGGCGTCACTTTCATCTGTCGCAATCTCAAGAGTGACGTTGTCGTCCTTGTCTATGACAAATTGTGCATCTTCAGATTTGAAGAGCAACATTCCAATGTTCACAGCGCGCAACAAGTGCTCTGGCGTGATGTAAGCAGCTAACTCAGAGATACCGATGAGTGAACGACGGCCGCTAAGCATCAAGCTCAGCGAATTGAATGGAGCTCGACGCTCGTTTAGCAACATGCGCTCATATACAATAGCAGCGTCAACAAATTTGCGTATGAAGTCGAGCGGGACTTTCGTCTTGCTGTATTGGCGCTGGTTGAATCGCGGGCCAGTCTTTTCGAATTGCAACTTAATGTCACGATCTTGATCCTTGATCGTGATCATGAAATTGGTGCCTTCACATGTTGCGACAAAATTCGAAAGCTGTCGCGATACTGGATGACGCATGCTGTCGGAGAACATCTCTGCTCGAATCCGATCGTACTCTTCTTCATTGATTGGGAATGGAAGCTTCCGGTCAATGCCGCAGTTTCCGGCGATCGCAGCGCGTGAAAGCACCGAGTCAGCATAGACATAGTCATAGATTGAGATGTGCTCAACGAACAGTTGAGGCCCACCTAAATTGATGTATGTGAAATTGTCATAAGTGACAGGCTTGCCAAGACTAGCGATGAATTGAACGCGACCAGAGATGTTGCTTTGCTGCTTAACATCAAATGAGTTCGGGATGATCAACAATGGCTTCGTGATCAAATCTAGATGTTCGTGAATCCAGTCAAGGATCTTCTCCCAACCGCCAGGCATATGGCCGTCGAGGAATATCGCGTCAGGCATCTCGTCAAAGCCTTCGAAATCGACTGTATTCGCACTGTGCACATATGTGACGTCGGGCAGCATCAGTTGCTGATCATGACGGCATTTCGAAAGTACTTCGTGCGCTGTAAAGAACTGATCGTCAAATCCATGAATGAGCGGCATGTCAGACTCCGAGTTTGAATGAAGATAATGGTTGTGTAAGCCAGTTGCGTGCTGTGTCGAGCGTTGCGCACCATTCGCTGACGTTGATGTACTCATCAGGTGTGTGCTCGTTGTAGTAGCCAACGCCGATGTTAGCGCCAGGAATGCGTGTGCACAAGAACGAAATGTCGCTGAATGACTTTGGTGGAGCCATTGGTCGACCAATTGCTTTGGATACATATGAATCGAATTCAGGCGTGCCTACTTCATATGTCTTGAAGTCTGCAACGCCCATGCGGTCGAACTCGATGCAGAATGAATGGCGATCTTGTATAGCATTCCATTCAGGCCAGCGCTCAGCAACGTATCGAGCGCCGAGACCGCCTGCTTCCTCGCCATCAGTGATCAGGATAGAGTGTCCAAGCGACGCAAGTTGCCAGATCATCGCAATTCCTGCACGGTCATCAGCGCCGATGCCAAAGCGACTCGAGCGTGACCTGATCTTGTCTTTGTGGAACTCGATCGCTGTGTATGCTAACGCGTCAAACGGGATATATGACATTGAGCCGAATGACCACGCAGTATCAGCATGCGCGACCATGATGCAACGATCTTCGCGCGTGCCCTCGATGAAGAGAGCCCGCTTGTTGCCAAAGCCAATGTCTATCGCTTGTGGAAAGCGACGACAGAACGACATGAAGATCCTGCCAGTGTCATACACTACGTTTTCGCGAATGAAGTGAATCAGCGCACTAGCATCTAGCTCGAATTGTCCGTTGTCACGGACGTCGAACTTGGATTGCGCAGCATCAAAGATCGCGAACTTTGATTCATTCATGTTGCGCCTTTTCCTGTTTGATCACGTCGATCTCAAAATTGGCATCAACTGAAATGCAGTCGCCAGGGACAGCTGTTTTAAGACCTGTCTGAGTCATTATTTGATAATAGACGCCACTCGGATTGTCAGCTGTTGGTTCAAGAACAGGTGACGGCACAATTCGGTTATGTCCCAGCAGATTACGTAGTATGTGAACAGTCGATTCATCAATGACAAAACTCTTCTGCCCGTTGCTAGCAAGCTCAATCGAACCGAATGTTGGATCCATACGGTAGCGACTAACAACCGTGTTGCCACGCATTATCGATAGCAGCAGTGTCCCATGCTGGTCTTCAATGCGCAAGTGATGGCCAATGCGATCAGGCATCACGTTGAACGGAAAGAACTCCGACAATGCGATCTCGCTGCCGTTCACGATTGATGTCTTCATCACACAACGCCGCGAATAACGTCGATTGCCGCTGTACGAGCTTCTTCCTGCAGCATCAAAAGCTCTTCCCAATCACGGACGTAGTTTTCATTGAAGTGATGCTTGAATGATCCAGCAATTGTGATCACATTGAATGCTTGTTCATGCTTGACTTGAGCGTCTGAACAAGACACACCAACAATGTGATCCCAGTTGTAGCTTGAATGTTCGTCAGCTCTCAAATGCATTGCAGCAACGATATCGCCAACGCTTGTCTCATCATGGGAGCTGTCTGATCCTTCATCATCGGGCACAAAGCCTTCAAGCGCATCTTCTGCAATTTCTTCTGCTGGATTTTCAATCAGTGTTTCGTTTTTGTCAGACATTGAAAATTGCCTTTTCTGTTAGAGATTCGAGTCCGCGTATGCTTGTATCAAGCCGCCAAATAGCAATGCTAGCAAGGCGATCACGTTCTTTGCGTGCCTCACCAAGATTGACGATGGCCTCACCATATTTTGTCGCTGCATCATCATTAAGATGCAGCATTTTAGCACTATTTGCAAGTTGCTCTACAAGTGTTGTGCATGCATCAAGCTTGATAGCATTGTGTGCAACTGCAATATAGTGTTCACGATTTGCTTCATCAATCACTGGAACAACGACGCTCATGATTGCTCTGTGAGCAAGCCTGACGCTGTCTGCATCGTTGATTTTGATACGAATAGATCCAGGCTTCTTCATGAATGGTTTGGCGGTGTCATTCTTGGTGAGATGCGCTGCAGTAAGTCTGTCTTCGTTCAAACGCGCTTGAACAGTTCTATGCAAATCACTTTTGACGACGTCAAAAATCCCAGCAAACGTTGCTTCATGCATGAGCCCGCTAACAGCGGGGAGGAAGACTGACGCAGCGTCTATACTGCCGACGTTGATTGCGATGGTATTATGTTCCAAGGTTTCTCCTTAGCGAGTCCTGTTCGAATTTGGACATCGCGGGTTGAAAGCACGACGGGTTGTACGTCAACTGAGACATGCTGTTGAAATTGAAATGGTAGTATCCTGTAGCATCATGGAAAACGCTTTCGTCAAGCCGTGTGTGATGACTCTTTCCGTAAGTGGATCTAGGCCACCAACGCAAATTGTCAACGACATGGAGCTCTACCATGTGCTGATCTTTGTTGATCTCATCATTGGAGTGGATGAAGAAATGAACAAGTCCTGTCCACTGCTCGACTGGCATTGTGCTCTCATCTGTGCAAGAGCCAAATGAGCCAGCTTGGTAGTAAAAGCGGCGTGAGTCAAGCTGTTTTCCGAAGTCGGCTACTACGTCATCGCCAACTAGACTGTCGAGTATAAGTTTGCGCGTCTTGATCGTGTTGATGATCCATAGCAACTTGTCAAGGTTCGTGCCGAACTGGACGTTGAAATGTCCAGTCATAAACTGGGCCACGTCAACTAACCTGACTGCGAGCGGCGTCTTTGATCGGTGAATGAGCTTGTCGCCGATCTTGTAGAACTCGCGCTCATTGCTTATGAGCTTGTCAGATGCTTGGAAGCCACTTGGAACGCTCAGCTTCATGTTTCACCTCTAATGTTTGAATCAGCGCTCAATTCGAGCTGTTGACTTTGATTGAACATTGCTAGGTATCGCTCGTGCAGTTCACGCACGGCACCAACAATGATTTCTGGCTGTATTGCTACTTGAGCGTAAGAACCGATGGGCATGATCTGCTCACCGATGCGTGTTAATGCATTGAGGTACTTTGTCTTAGCAGCGTACGCTAGACCATAGAGTTCAACGAGGAGCAATGCGTTGTTCAATGCAGCTTCTGCCGAGAAACAGCCGTTTGAATCTGGCCCGGCAATGCGCTCTATTGCAACGCCGTTTGTCATCAGAAACGATACAAGCTCGTGATGGCCCGAGCTTGCTGTGTTAGTCACTGCTAAAGAGCGCTCAATGCTATCCATGTTGATCCTTTACAAGGTTGCAAGTGTGGAACAGATTCAAGCGCCTCGACAAGTCATGGTTGTCAGCAAGCATGTGCTCAACCAATGACATATCAGAGCCTGGACCTTCAGCAGCTCCAGCGTCGCGCATCACTTCCAACAACCGATTCAGTCTACGATTGCTCATGAACATGTGCGTGCTGATGAGCTCGCGCTCTTGGGCTTCCATTACTGTTTCGGCTTCGTAAGAAAGCCTTCCTCGATCAGGAGCAATCGAAGTGCACGCCAATCAGCACATGGCCGATGAAAATTGTGGATGCGAATCAATGGGCAGCCCAATGCGTCATCGCCAATGTAGCGCTGTGCATATACCTTCGGTGATGACGTCCATGAAGACTGCTCTGGATTCTTATTCGCGTCCCAAAGCTTGATGTTGTTAGCCTTGCACCAGGCTACGGCTTGTTGCAGTTCTTCTCCGGATCGCATTGTGCTCAAGATGAGATACACACCGGCCGCGTTCAGTTCTTGACAGACCTGAATTGCTTCAGGCGCTTCTTCACCAATGTCAGGGTACCTGTGGTCGACGAGCGTGCCGTCGAAATCCACTGCGATGATTTTCTTCATGGTTGCGATCCGTTTCGTTTGAACGTCAGCGTCAGAGTGATCTCGTCTTTGTTAGTTTCAGCTACGCCAAGATGAGATGACTTGTAGTCACAGTTGAGTTTCTCGATCTTGTCTTTGACGGTAAGGCCAGCCTGACGAAGCACATTGAAGATGTCTACGCGCGGCTCGTCATCATCGTCGAGTTCCATGTGGAGCTGTTCAACACTTGCTGGACTTTGGCGCACTGGCGGCATTGGCACGTGCACTATTGGTGCCCAATCATAGAAGCTGAATTGCGTGATGTAGCGATGAACGCGCTGCTTTAGGTAATGAGCAGTCTTTGCAAACTCAGTACCACCATCAAGCATTTTTGACTTGTTCTCATTGCCGATGATAAAATCAATGTCGCACACTTTGTTCTTCAACAAAATGTCGACCAAATTGCTGACTTGAATAGCAGCTAAGTTAGCTGCCATGCCTTGGTTGTCAATCACTGCGTACAGATTGACAGTGAAGCCTGACTTGAAATACCTGATGTGATTTGCGATGGTCAATGACAGCTGTGGAGGAGATTGAGTAAGTGACGCGATATGCAAGTTCATCGCTACGCAATGAACATTCATGCAAGCAAACATCTGCTGTGTGATCAACACTATGTCGTAATGTCCTGAATTGAGGATCTGCGCGCGTTCATCCGAAGGGACTTGCGCATTGATCGAGCCAACTGTGCGTTCAATGACTCGTGTGATCATGTCTGACAGCTGTGACATCAATTCAAGCTTGTCAACAACGACGATTGCTCGTTCATGACTTGGCATCAATCGCAGCTGTTCAAGTATGACGCTGAGATACGCCGATGCGCCAGTGATGCCACGCGAATACCTAGCAAAGTTCTGGACAGATGACTGTCGAAGTCTCGGTCCTTCCTTTGTGAGCATCTTGACCACATGCATCTTGATTGTAGCAGTTGACATGTTAGATCTCCTAATGATTGAATGCGTTCTTGAGCTCAGACAATTTGATGTCGATGCGCTCATTGATTTTCGTTTCGAATGCTTGAATCTCTTCACTTATCTTTGGTATCGTAAATGCTCGCGCTGTCACTAGCGACATTTTGCGATCATGAAGCTTGCCGATGTCTGAAGACAGCCCAAGGATGCCGATGTACAAAGCAGCTTGCTCTGTAGGCGTCATTGAAGCACCATCGAGGTAGACATTGCGTATGGCGTTCTCAGCCATCCATTTTATACCCCACTGCTTGACTGCGACGTTCTTGACATTTACGAAATGCGCGTCTAACTTGGTATTCAAATCAGCAAGCGCATCTTCAATCACCACTATGCCAACGTCGCAGGCTTTTGTGATGAGTGATCTGACTGCGTCTTCAAAGCTCTCGTCATAGTTGAATGCTGACATCAGATCTCCTCTAAGAGACGCATCTCTTCATCCCAAGCTCCGAGTATCTGCCAATAGAAACCGAAAGGTGATTGTACAAGCAGAATCGGATCGCGCTTGCCGCGCACTTCGCTTTTACGCTTGAAGTCTTCGGCTTTAGCAATCAGATAGAACACTGGTTTCTTCTCTGTGACCTTGTGCGTGAATTTCGCATACTCGGTCATGATCTCGAGAGCGTCATCAGGCATCTCGGGAATGAAATCGTCTGCAGGTCCAATCCGCAGATGCGCGTACTTCTCGAGGAGCTCTTGAACTCGATCATCATTCGTGTTCTGGAACTGGTCGAAGAATGAGCGAATCTCTTTATTGTTGCGATACTTCAGTCTAGCTTCAAGACGGATCGCAACGTCCTTGATCGTATTCGTGATGCCTCCGTTGCCACCATTGCGTACTAACCCGCCGAGAGACCGGTAGAGCTTGATCTTCTTTTCCATGTCAAGCAGATTGAATGGCGTTGGCATACGCTGCAACTCGCCAACAACAGCCTTCGGCGTGATGAGTGCATGCTCAGGTAATACTCCAGCTTCGATCGCTTGAGTGGCCTCAGGCACTGCAATGAGTTCGTTCAACTGCGGTTCTTCTGGATTCGAGATTTCGCTTGCGATTCCGATCGTTGGCACGTTATTGAACAATGACGCGTCAGTAGCAATCATCGACGAGTTGCCAGTCGATATATAGATCGTGCCGCCAAGAATCGAGTTCGTGGTCCCGCCAGTTGAGATGCTTGTACCACTCATCATCCCGTACATCAAATTCTGCATCACGATCGGGTTAGCGGTTGTGATCTGGCGTTGACCTGGAGATGCATTGTGCCAATGCTTTGCTGGAATTCTCGAATAGACAATGAAGTCTTCGAGAAAGCCAATGCCGTTCACTTGGAAGATGTCAACATCTTCTTTGATCGGCTTCAGCTTGACCTCAAACGGGATGAGACCAAAAACTGTCTCTTTGACCCGCTTAAGATTGGCCTTGGAAAAGAATGGCTTTTTACTTGGCATGTGTCACCTTAGTTTGATTGATTCGACTACAGAGTCAGCGCATGGATTGAAATGCGTGTTGATCAACTTCAAGTTGCTTTTGAGGAGCTCGACAGTAGCTCTAGCTGAGTCTAAATATGACGAGCTGTACTTGAACGCGATGTAGTCACCAGATGCAAGGCAGCGAGCCTCTTCGTACGTGCCAGTGTCGCTGCCTTGGATATAGCGAATGACGTACTGATCTTCTTCAGAACCATTCGAATTTGCTTGCTTGACAATGAAGATCTCACTAACGCCATTGTACTTTGATTTGCGCTCGCGATCAGCCGACTCGATGATCAAGACGATCATTGTGCAAACAGCAATGAAAGCAGCTATGAGCCACGTGTAAACAAAGGCTGATTTGAATTTCATGATCAGTTCTTGTCAATGAATCTGAAATGACCGAGGCCATGCGCGATGCCGACCAGCGTCAATCCAATGAGCCCGAAGAACATGAACGAGACCACGCCGTTCCAGAAGCCGCAACGGAATGAGAAATCCATCAGCATCATGATGTCACTTGCCATGGTTGGCCTCACGTTCGCGCTCGTCGAGAATCTCGAGCATTTGGTTGCGCAGTTCGCGCGGTGTCGGCTTCTTGTTGCCAGCACTCGCTAAACGTCGACGAGCTGTCATCGACAGTGCGAGATCGTTGAGTGCTTCGTCACTGTGTGCCTGATGGGTAGGTTCTTGTGACTGCTCCATAGCCATCGCAGCTGACAGCATTGTGACAAGACCTGAGCTTGGATGGCGCGTTGATTGCATTGTGCCCATTGTTACTTTCCAAAGTTAGTCTCAGTGAGGTTCTCTGCGGCGACGTAGACTCTGGCCTACGCGCTTCTCCCAATTAACCACAATCACCTCGAACGTCATAAACGTTTGAGCTGCATTTTATCTCAGACTGAGACCGCAGAGAACCAGACTGTGAATCATCGAATAGCTGACTTGACTAGCTGCATGAATTCCTTGCAATAGGCACTGTGGTCAAACTCTGTCACCGACTGTGACGTTCGCACTAAGTCGAGCAACAGCTGTGGAGAACGTTTGACTTGACGAAGTACTTTTGCAACGTGCTCTCGATCAGAGGCGTACAGCCACTTCGACAATGACTTGTGATTGCCATACACGCGACGTTGTGGATCCAATGCAGAGTCGATGAGCGTCAGCGTACCAGCAAGCAAACTTTCGTATGTGCGATGCGGTACAACGTCACTATCATAGTAGATCGGGTCGCCGATCACTACGTGCGCAAGCATTCGTTGATTCTTCGCCAACATGTCGTTGTAAGGGACCATCGGACCGAATGTTGGAGGTCTTAGTCCTTCATATTCGACATGCTTGTTCTGCACCTTAGTGCTATCGAAGTCCTTGCGAGTTATCTTGCCGAACATCTCGACTGAGATGTCTTTTGGATAGCCCCAATAGAAGTCGATCATCTTCTGCGCGCGAGATCCATCGCGCATTGTGCCGCCATAGGAAAGATCGACTTCACGATCTCGCAATGGTAGCACTGACACGCCGCCTTGCTTGAGAAAGGCATTTGAAAACGCAACGACCTTTTCAAACGCGAACGGCAGGTACTGATGGCCAGGAATGCCGTGCTTCAACTTCGATACGCGATGACTGTACCATGCCGTGTTGAACGTCTGACAGATGTAGGTCACGTCACGGCGCTTCACGACAATGTCTGACTCGCGATACTTGTTGGCCCATGACTTATAGCGAATCCAACGCCATGACTGCTGAAACGGAAGTGCTGGGTCACACAGGATGTAGACCAGAGGGCATCGAATCCTGTTGATGATGAACATGTTAGCAGTCTGCTTCTCGAAGTCGTCTTTACCACCGAAGTAATTCAGATTGCCGTTCATGATGATGCAGACGTCGAAATTCATTCGCCGGACTGAATCGATGCAGTCGGCCATGTGCAGCCACTTGATGCGCTTCGAGTCGACGGCCTTGTCGCTCTCCAAGATCTTCGTGAAGACCGTGATCTCATTACGTGGATCTGCTTGGAGAAGCATGTTCATCACAGCATGCGTCTCACCAATCGAGACCTGTACGTTGCGCTCGTCACTTGGTGTGACTCGGCCACCTAATTTCAATAGTGCAATTTTCATGGTTGCCTCATGACGTAGGTGCTCAACAAGCTGCGATCAAACAGATTGATGAGCAAGTTTTCAACAAGGTTTGTGAATGCTCCTTGATGCGGTGCAACATAGGCTGTACTCGACATCTTTGCGCGTACCAAACGCTGTAAGCATTCTGGAGCAGCGTCTGTGGTACCAATTGCGCAACAGCCTTGTCCAGGTTGTCCAACTGAATCAAAGATCTCAGCGTCTGGTAGATCATCGCCAAAGTAGAAAAAGCTGAAGTTAGACTCAGACATGCGATACCGTGTGTTGAGCCAATTTGCTTTCGACTCGTTGCCGCAATGATAAAGCTCTACGAAGTCCCCTAATTGAAGATCTTCGACGCGCTTTTGCACCACTTGAAAGCCAGGACCACCGTCGCCTGTGAGGATGATGATCTTGTCAATGATGTCGCGATGCTTCTCTTTGAGTAGCCTCATTGTGATCGAGTCATTGACGTAGAAGTGCTTTTCAGCTTTGCCAGTGGCATTGTATGTGAAGTACGGCGTCGTAAGAATGCCGTCACAATCTGTCACGATGGTGAAGCTCATTTTGTTCCTTTGTCCGCTAGGTAGAACTTGTTTGCGAGAAGCGCACCATGGTGCAATGCTGCAAACGCCTTGATCGGATTGTTTGACGAGTACGCTGCGAGATTCAGCCAAATCAGCGCAACCCAACGCTGACGAATGTCAGAGCTAATCACAGCGTTGATCCAAGCAAGTTGGCCATCTGAGAAGCATTCGTATTGCGGCATCTTGAAGCTAACAGACCGACCTTCAAGCGTATCGAGTTTGAAGAGCTTGGCACTGTTGAACAGATCGTAACCGCTCAAGCTGTACAAGATCTTTGCGTAGTCATAGTCGAAAAGACCCAAGATACCTTGATGATTGCCAAAGTACCCACGTGGGTCGATGAGTGTGATTGGCCCATTGCTGTATTGACCAGTGACTAGAGCATTTGAGAAATTGCAGTCACCGTGGATTGGCCCGATGCTGCGGTCGAAGTCTGGGCCAGACAATGCACGGTAGTACTCGAAGATCGACTCACCAAGATGCTCTGCAAGCTCGTCGATTGGCGCTGCTAGCGTCACGCCATTGACTTCGTTCACGTTCGACCTGATGTTGTCAGTGATCGACAGAGCCTTAGTGATACGATGACTGGTCTTGACTGTCGTTTCTTGACGAATATCTTTGAGCGAGTCCAAGCGTGACTGACGCGCGCTTGTCGATAGATCATGAATTGAGTGGACAGCTTTGATATGCCGTGCAACCAGAGAAACGCGATCACGACCTGACGGGTCTGCCATGTTCAATATCGCGTTAGCGACTGTTTCGCCGTGGATGCGCTCCATCATAAACCCGTCACTGTCTGATGCGTTCAACTTGCACCAGACTTCTGCAACGCGTGGATGAGATCCTTCGCACTGAGCTATTTGCTTGTACCAATTGATCTCGCGCACGCTGAGAACTCGACCAAGTTCATTCAGTGGTCTCTTGTGCATGATCTTGCGTTCACCAATTGCATTGAATGGACGCGTGACATAGTCAGTCTCAAGTTTTGCTGTGCTTTCCAACTTGTCAATGTCGCCGACGTCTCTGAGCTCATAGCCCATCTGGCCGATGCGGAACTCGTCAAGCCTTGCGTCGTGACTCAACTGTGTGATCACGTCGACGAAGTCATCACCGTTGTTGTAGCTGAACGGCTTGAACTCTGGAACGTGATAAATGCCAACAACGTTGCCACAATTGTCGTCAAGCTTTATGACTTCGCCTGTGTTGTGACGATACCGATATCGGCATGATGCATCGTGCTGTGTGAACACTGTTGGCCTGTTAGATTCGCCAATCTGAATCTTGGATGTGAGTCGCGTGCTGAAATAGATGTCACTCCATGTGATCAACACAGGCTTGCCATCCATCATGTCAGCTGCGCCGTGCATCAGTGCATATGCTGTACCAAATGGCTCGTCAACGTATTCGACAGAAACGTTGACCAATGGCAGATGTTCTGCAAGAAACGCTTTGATCAGCGCGATGAACGAGCTATGGCAAATGATTCTATAGTGCTTTTCGACGCCGTACGTGTCAATAATGCGTTCAAGAACTGTCTTAGATCCGATGTTCACTAAGACCTTTGGAATGCCATTCACAACCGATCCCATGCGCGTTGCGAGACCGGCTGCCACAATTATCACGCGATCAGCGTTGTCAATCATTTCGATTCATCTCCGAGTTCAGAACGAAGCTTCTCGCCAAGAGAGCCATTCGGGTGGTAGCGCAAAAAGTCGCGAGGTGACCAACCAACGCGATGCGAAAGCACGACAGATATTGTATCTAACGCGCACAGAAGCGTTGTTGTCGATGACGTTGGAGCAAGTTGATACTCGTCACCTTCAACGACATCGCCGCAATGCAGTACGCGGCTGAAATGATGTTGCTGGTCAAACGAGCTATTGAGATGCAACAGCAATTGATAGACTTCTGGCTTAATGCTCTTTATGTGCTGTGCACATGCGAGCAATTCAGCTGTCTTGCCTGACTTGGAAATGTAGATGATCGCGTCGTGCGGTCCAACAAATCCGTAGTCGCCATGTGATGCATGAGACACGTTTAGCGCAAGACTCGGTAGTCCAATCGACACCATTGTCTCTGCGATCTTCGCTGCGATGTTAGCATTCTTGCCAACGCCAGCGATGATGATGCGATGCGAGTAGTCATTGAATCGCGAAAGCTCATCAATCACTTGTTGAAACTCGAGTGTCGTAACCATGCGTTGCAGATTCGTGATGCCTTGCAATTGGTTGTTGACGCAGTTCACTGCAAGTGCTAGTTCTTCAGCTTTTAGCATATTTCCTCCAGGCAGCCGCAAATGAGGCTGCTCATTGGAGAATTGATTTTTAGTCTGCACGGTCGGCAGCATCTCCATTGACGCGCGCCTCAAGCAGCTTTACTGTTGGGCCAAATTCTGGCCAATCGCTCTCAATCACGATCACACCAAGCTCTGACTTGCCGTCATGAGCGCGTCCGACGCTGATCTTGCGCATGATGACAGACAAAGCTTGACAATCAGCAGTGTTCAAGTACTTCTCTGCATCGCTACCTTTGACAACTACATATCGTGGTTCTAGTTTGAATGCTGGTTTCGCCATTGAGCCCTCTGTGGTTGTCTATTCTATTTACAAGGCACGATGTTTACAACGCGTTAACATGGGTCTTCAACTGGAGTCAAGCGTCGCACAAGAATCATGAAGCCTATGTCAGGTGACTTGAAATTGATGCCAGCGTTTCCGTTCGTGCATACACTGTAATCGATTGGTGACTGACCGCTCTTAGTATACAACAGCACGGGATGCTCGAACTTGCGCATGTTGTACAACCAAGTCTTGCACGGTTCATGCACAAACTGCATTGACGCTACTTGTCCTGGAGCGCACAAGCCCAAGATTTGCGCAAAGCACTCATTGCGCAGTTGCTTGAGTTCAGCCTTTCCATATTGAGCGTCAGTGCAGTAATGCATCTTGACATCAACCCACCAATCGAGCTGGAACGCCGTGTATGCTAACGCGTTGATCGCTAAATTGTCGATCATGATCTTATCATGGTCAATACGTCGATGACCATGCCGTCAGCGTCAGCTGCTAAGTAACCAGCGCCGCCGCTCAGACACTTCATGTTATTGAACCAGTAGATTTTAGTGCCGGTTGGTTGCTTACTAAGCCAGTCATCTGTGCGCTTGCTACCTGGCTCAATTTCGACTTCTTTCAACTCACGGAAATCTTCTTTGAGCTCTGCAATATTTGACCCTCGAATCATGATTTGCCTCCAGCTGGATATTCAATGCAGTTCTTGCACCATGCCTTAGTTGCAACTTCTGAATCTAGCAACTTGATCTGATCACGATCGCGTGACGACATATGTCCATCAGCAAGCCAACGGATCGTGTAGAAATCGTAGCCGTGAATCATGTGATCGATTGCAATGATCGCTATGGCATCAAGGTCTGTGTCTTCAACGTCTGCAATGAAGCTACCGATTTTTAGTCTCTCAGTCATCCGAAGCGACCTCCCATGATTTGTCCAGCTGCGCCCATCCTGCTAGCAAGTTCAGTGATGGCCATGCGCAGATTGGTTACCTCACGCACAAGCACAGAGCTTGTATGAAATGGCAGAACTTCAGCTAACTGGTCAACCCAGTGCGCGTATTCTTGCTTACTCAACTGCTGAGACTTGTCGATCTCATTTTCGCTTTCTTCAAGAATGCGATTGATGATTTCGTCGTAGCCGATCTCTTTGGCTATTGCTTCAAGCACGCTGTTTTCGACGCTGAATCGATTTTGGAGATTATCGGTACCCCATGACTTGCATCGCTGATAATCGAGCGGCGACATGTATATCAACGCTGTAAACGTAGTTGCAGGCTTCACAGATTCGTCATAAATTGATGACGTCGACTTGCACATGCGAGTCTTCAAATTTGCGAGACTTTGCGTAGCTTGGACATACCCAGGCCAACGCAATCCTGAATTGAACGTTGCTTTTGATTGTGATTTATTGCTATAGTCTCCAGCATAGTCATTGCTGTTCGAATTTTGCTGATCTGCTATGATAGTTAGCAGTGAGTGCAGCACGAACGAGAGCATACTAGCATGATCTGCATAGGCAAAGTCAAATGATTCAATCTCTTCAAGCCATGTTTTGATATGACGGCGTTGAGCTATGTAGTAAGCAACATAGCCGCTGTCATCAGTCTCCGTCGGCATGATCGAGATGAGATATTCGTCGATGACTGCTCGAGATTTTGCCACGTACTTTTCCATGTACTTGCGCATTGCTGCGTAGATCTCAGAAACGATTTGCTTTGTTACGCTGGTCGGATGCACGTAGCGACGCGTTATCCCAACATCGTACTTTAGAGTAATGAACTGATAAGAATCACCTGGCAGACACTTCAATGAAGTGCTGTTGCTATGAGACAACGACAATGGCGCGCATCCGTCGCTGTTGTTAGACGCGGCGAACATCTGATCTATGAATGACAATTCAGGAGTTTCGTACTCGTAAACTGGTACTGCAGCGCATGACTGCTGGATATTGTTGCTAAGGCAAGAAACAGCAGCCTCGGTCAGCAGTGACTCGTAAAAGTGATAATGACTGTCACTGCTTGAATCATGATAGAGGCGTTCGCCAAAGATAGCTGGACGGCTCATTTTCTTTTGTACAGCACGCACGATGTCACGAACAACAAGTGCGTTGATCGTTGCTTGGCCTTGTGTAGTCATGAATGATTGCATTGATCTCTCCTTCAGCCGCCAAAGCGGCTTATACAAGCGTGTGATCTGAAGTAGCTGTTCTCAGCGTTACTTGCTGCTTTCAATTCTTCTGGCATACGCTGAGGAAGATGACAGTATTTGGACTGCGACCGATGAATCATGAAGTTGCATTCTGCGCTGCAGCAGCGTGAGTCATTGCGCATTACTGAAATCGCGTCACGCGTCACAGCATTGACGCATAGCACTGTTTTGTGATAGTCAACTACGAACTGCGCGATGTTTTCAAGCATCACGGTTATTGCATAGTGATTCTCTGTAGTTGAACCTACCGTGCCAACAAATTGCACTACGAGCCTGTGAAGATCGCGCGCCAGTTTAGTTGCGTCATTGATGTTCTGCGCTAGCATCAACTGCTCGGTCATTGTTTCGATCTTGCTCTGTAGACGCTTGACGCGAAGCATGACAAACGTCAAAGCAGCAGTAATGAACAACGTAAGCACAATTGAGATCACGTTAGTTAGCAGAATGCTGTAGCCATGAGCAACGAATCTGAAGCCTACGCTAAAAATCGTCAATGCGAACAATGCCACGATTGACGCGTGCAGCAATCTGACGTTGTACAAGCCACGAGCATGCTGCAAGCGCGGTGTCATAAGTGACTTGACTGAACGCAAACTGGATACACAATCTGTCACATATATTGCTCTTATGATCGATGTATTTAGGTCGTCATTACTTGTATTCATGCTCATATTCAACCAATCTTCCGTTTGACAATAAGCCGTTGAAATTCTGGAGTGTAGCCGAAGCCATGCTGACGGACAGAAAAGAAACTGGTCAAGTGCTTGATCACGTACAAGTGACGCGAGCTTATGATCAATGATGCTTCTTCAGTCCCGGTACTTGCTTTTGCCTGTTCTTGCAACGAACTAAGTACGTCAATCACTTCGTGCGGCGTGCCTGATACGTCAAGACGATCTTTGATTGAGCCGATCAGCGACGAAACGTCGAGATAGTCACTACCGATTTCCTGCTTCAACTTTGACGCTATATAGCGCACAACGAAGTGATCAATTGCAATCGCGATCATGAACGCATATGCAGTAAGCTGCATTGCATAGCCATGCGTCTTCGTGAGTGACATGCCACTTATCAATGCTGTGGCAATGCTGCCTAAGCCAAGGCTAAAATATGTGATGATTATGCAAATTGCGCGAATGGTGCAGCCACGATGCGTCATGGAGAAAATGCCTGTCGACATCACATCATAGAACGACGAAGCGGTCAGATCTTTGCGTTGCTCAAGCTTGTAATTCATGCGACTGCTTTCCCTTCCAAAATAGTGTCAATCACAATCCCACAATATTCAGGCGATTCAAGCATCACTCTTAAGCGTTTGACACGCTCAGTCTCTTTAGGACTGTCCATGATGCCTTTGCGCTGTTCAGCTTGCCAGATCACGTGCAGCAACGCATTCGACTTCTCTTTGCCGCCGCATGTTAGCAATTTCACTAAAAGTGCTTTGTAGTCTGGCTCGATTCCAGCAGTTGTATTTCCTGGAGTCAGCTGCACAACACCAGGCGACACGAGGTCGAAGAAGACATCAGCGCTTGACAGCATATATTCGTCAATGAGCTCGACGACTCCGTTGTTGGTGCCAACAACGCGATATGACAGATTAGGAATCAGAACGCCGTGTGAGTCGGTACTAAATTGCGCAGTGACGAAATGGTCTTGAAAGAACCGATGACCTCTGTCACCAATGTTTGTGAACTCAAGCATAGCGTTAGCGCCAGAAACGACTTCCTTCCTGTAAGGAGCGTCCTCAGCGTCGAGCTTTGCCAAGTAAGCTGGATCGACACGTTGGATGATGTTTGTCGCAATGCGTTTACGAGTCGTGATCATTGTGTGGCTCCAAGTAGTTTGAGTGCTTTGTCCAAAGCTGATGACAAGCAGTCGCCAAGACCACTGCGTGAACAGATACGTATACAATGACTGTCCAAATCAGAATCATGCGTGTAGTGCACGGCCTCATCGTCAATGATCAGGTAGTGCTTCACGTCTGGATGCGTATCTAACCAAGCGCGAGTTGCTTTACCACGATGTATGATCTCAGGATCGAGCGTGCCGATGATGCATACATGAGATCGCGAATCGCTTCTTAGCAAAAGCTGTTTGATCGCTTCAAGCGGCATAGTGAAACGAGCAGCAGAACATATCACAATCTGCGCGTTGCTTGACTCAGCCAATTCATCAAGCACAGCTATGCTCTTTGGATCGAGCTCAGGCATGCTATGGATTCGAGTTGACAAGTAGCTTATCGGATCTAGCACACCGCCGATATCGAGAAATATGACAGGTTGTGACATGATCTGCCTCCTAGTTAGATCTCAACTGTGCTGCCAACTTGTGCGCGACGAATGTTGTCGTGCTTGAAGAACTTCTCGAGAATCTCGCAGATGCGAGCGTATGTGATGAGCTCAAGATGTTCTGCTGAAACAACTGAATCAGGTGTTGCTGTGCTGATGAACATGTTCTCAGGAGCGTAGTTCATTGCGTGCCGCATCAACCATCTGATTTTGAGGCGATCAACAACGTCAGTGAAGCGAGCCTCTGTCACGGTTGCTTCCCAATTAACATAGATGTCGCGCAACGACGTGCGCGCTTTATCAACGTTGTCTGGATTGACTGTGATGTACGACATCAGCACTGGAGCGTACTCGAATGCTCTGAAGCACTGAGCTGCGTATGCCAGTCCTTGTTCGGTACGCAATTTGCTCATCAATGGAGAATTCATGCCAGCGTCGAACAGCTCAGAGATGAATGCGATCTCCCATGGTGCAACGCTATCGTCCATCTCGATCCAATCGCCAATGATCGTCTGTTTGTCTGACGAGCCGTAGTACTCGATCTTCGAATTCTTGTACTCAGCGAGTGTCTTGTACGGACGCGCCGAAACCGCAGCCAAGCGCGGCGCTGGACGGCCTTCAATCAGCTTGCTCTCGAACTCGCCAAATTGATTTTGTTGATAGCCGACGTACACGAAAGAGTCAAACAACGATTGCTCACGGTAGAATTCGATGAAGTTAGCGTACGAGATTTCCTCGATGATTTCACGATTTCCAATTGCTCCGCTGCAATTGTAGAACCTGCGACCAAGATTGACATACAAAGCATTGAACGCGTGTGAGAGGTATCCCTCGTATTCTTGGATGACGACGCGACGCTCGCGTTCGAACTCTGCTTCTGACGGTTCCCAGTTGAACAAGTTGCGTGAGCCACCGCGCAGAAGAACATTCTCGATTGTTGCCAAGACATAATCGTCAAGTCCAGCAAAGTAGAAGTGTATAGAACTGTCTCCGGTCGCTGCGTTCTTTGTGAGACCACGCCGCGTAAACCAATCATCCATGTCATCCCACGAGCAGCAAACAAGATGCTCGCAGAGATGTGAGACGCCTGGATAGCGCTCTGTAGATCCGGCACCAATTTTCTTGAAGCCAAACGCGCCAAGAAGGCTGTTTTGAGACTCAACTTTGTGCACGATAGGTGCCGAAATCTTCATGGTTTCCATTGCTGATCTTTCTTTGTAGTGAGCGAGCTATCAGGTAATCATTTACAAAGTGATCAGACGTGATTCGCAGCGCGAACGACGCTCGCTAACCATGCGATGCCAGCCTTGAATCCAAGCTCATGCGCAACGTGGATCTCATGTGGCTTGGACTCCAATTTTGCTTGAAGCACAGCGTTCCACCAGTCTTCAGCTTCTGGTTTCCTGTTTGTGCAGGCTTCAACGCTGAGCGCTGCGTTAGCTGCGCTCTTTAGCTTGGATGGCAGCTCGTTCAACGCTTGGATCTCGCTTGCTCCATAAAAAGATGAACCAACGTTCGTCTTTGCCATGACTTTGTCGAAGTCTTGCATTGCGCCAGTTATGGTTGTCGCAATAGTAGCGCGATCTGTTTTGGTTTCGTCACTCATGCTTTGTCCTTTGGGCTACGAGCCTTGTTCAACCCGAATGATGATGGACTTCTTGGTATTTCTACTTGTCCTGTTTGCATTTGCTTGTATCCAGGAGGCACTACGTTCTTGTGCTTGATCATTGAAAGAGCAAGATTGGACAACTGGCTTCTGACAAAACCTGGATCGCTTGATTGCTTGCTCAACTTCGATGAAGCCATTGACAGCTTAGTGAGCTCTGCTCGAACTTTGCTTTCATCAAGTGACAGCATACCGACGTTGATGCACGCTTTGATCTTGTCCTGCAGCATACTTGTAATGTCATCGCGACCACGCACAGATATGTCAGCGCGCTCGAAATATCTGCAAATGGCTTCGCTCAGAACAGAGATATGGCATAGCGTGTTGTTAGATCGCGTGTCTATTCCAAGCTCATTGCAAATATCGATGAAGTTGCGTGGTCCAGCGCTACTTGGCGGATCATCATGCGCGACGTCAATGCCTGTAGCAATCGCATAGTCGATCACGGACAGTTCTTTACCAGCCTCAGCAAGTTGCTGTGTGAGCCAAACAACGTATAGTGTCTTGGGAATCATGAACCCGATCACTATTGGCATTGGAACAGGTTTCGGTACAACCTTCTCGCGCGGTGGGTCAGGTTGAAGCGGAGGCATGCCAAGTACTTCAGGAAATTCGACGTCATCGAATTCGTGGTACCAGTCGTCGAAGTCGTCTTCTGAATCGTCGTCGGTTTGCGGTGTGCTGAGTGACTTGACGTGTACAGCTCCAGCAGCCAATGACGACGCTTGCAACGATACTGAAGAGATCATCGTTGCGTCGTGAACACTGCGCATGAGCTCAATGAATGCAGAGTTATTTTGTGACATGTTATGACCTCCGATTGCCGCGTTGAGCTGAAGGTTTCATCGCGCCGAATTTGAATCCAGTATTGCGAGATTGTTGATGCCCAAACGAATATGATGCTGCTGAAACACTATTGTCTGCGTCTGACAAGTTGTAAATGGTTTCTAACTCGTAGCCAGGCTTCACCTGTGCTGCTGTAACTGCGCGTGATTTAGCTAGCGCAACAGCAGCCACTTTCGAATTTGCAGAAGGACCATCAGAGTCTTGCTGAATGAAGTCATCCAATCCCATGCATGCTCTGAATGTCGCTGGATCATTTGCACAATTCGCGTCAATCAGATTTGATCCGAGTGCACGCACGTCATGCGCTAGTGGTCTAAGCATACGTTTGCTGAATGCTCTGTAGAACGCCGCGTTTATGCGACGATATATAGTAGAAGAAGTACCGCTTGGAACCTCTGCGAGTAAATCGGCCGTTTCGCGTTCATTCAGGAGCATGAGTGCTGCGTAATCATGTCTTGTAAGCGTATTGTCTTCAAGTTCACATTGCAAATTTATGAATGCGTATACGTCTGTCCAGGTATTGAAGTCGATGCGTTTAGACACGTTAGTCTCCGTTTGATGATGCTTAAACACAAAGGGGCGGCCTGCTACTGCAAGCCGCCCCTACCAAACAAACGAATTATGCCTTCAAGTCATCTGTGCTTGAGGCAACAGAGCTGGAGGCAACAGAGCTGGAGGCAACAGAGCTGACTGGCGCGTCGCTCTTCAATGGCTGCAGTCCATTGCGCAGCTGACCAGCTGCAATGACCTGCATTGCAGCGCCGAGCGGAGACATGTCGCCACCGTCGCCATTGCCGTTGATGAGCACGTCTGGAACGAACTTGGCACCCCTGCCGGCAGCTTCAAGAATCGACTTCGACACTTCGACAGCAGTGTAAGCGTCGCGACCGACAGCGTCGACTTGTAGCTTGAGCGCGTTGGCTGTCGCTTCGCCAACGGCCTTGATGCTGAACGCTTCGGCTGTTGCGAGCACAGTGACTGCTTCTGCCTTGTTGTTGGCGAACTCAAGTTCAGCCTTACCTTCAGACGTCTTGACAGCGACGTTTGCTTCAGCAATTGTCTTGCTAGCGTCGGCCCTACCTTCAGCCTCCTTACGAGCGACGTTAGCCAAGCCTTCAGCACGTGCAGACGCAGCAGAAGCCTGACGCTCTTCGATCGTGACGTTCTGCTCAGCCATGAGCAAAGCACGCTGGTTGTCAGCATTAGCAGAAGCGCGTTCCTGCTCTGCACGGGTATTTTCGGTCTCCATCTTCTGCGCGATGGTCTTCTGTGTCTCCTGCGCGATCTTGCGATCTTGCAGAGTCTGCATGAGAGCAGCCGGTGGATCGATGTTGCCGATCAGCGTGTCGACGCCTTCGACATTGTACGTGCGCAGGACGTTGCTGACATGCTCACGAGCAGACTTCTGACGCTCGGCGCGCTCGGAGATGAACTCGAGCATATCGCAAGCCTGGCCGGCGTTCCTGAAGTAGTTGCCGATCAAAGGCTCGAGCACGTTCTGCACGAGGTTCGCCATGCTGCCAAAGCGCGCAATCAGGCGTGGTGCGACATCGTACTGGACGTGAATGATCTGCTGAACTTCGAGCTTGAACGTGAAGCCGTCACGAGAACGGATGCTGATTGATGCTAACGAAGCATCAAGGCCGTGTCCTTCAGTGCGTTCGGACCAGTTGAGCACGAAGTTAGAGGTCGGCACGATCTCAACGACGGTCGCGCTCGGATTGATCGCGTACTTGCCGGGATTGAGTGGACGAACCCAAACGCCCTTGTTGCCGTTCTCGACGATGTCACCGTACTTGAACTCGGATCCGGAAAGATCGACGCCGTCTTTGCCAACGTACGAGTTCACGACGCCAACGTGAGCGATCGGAATGATCGTCATGTTGACGACCTCAACCGAGGCAAACCACGGATTGATCACCCATGTGCCAGGCATGATCACTTCTTCTTGCACACCGCGGAAGCCGCCATTCTTGATGAACATGTGCGCGTCTTGGAAAGCACGATGTTCTTCGACAACCGGTGCGATCGCCGTGCCGTTCGGAAGTTGGATGCCGTCATGAACTGTCACAACGCCGATCGTACCGTCGCCGATAGTGAGCAGCTGAAGTGCATCAGAGTTGACGCCGAATTCACGAGCGTTCTTCGAGGTGATGACGTCGAACTGACGCGTATTGATGCGGTAGATACCGGTCTGCAGCTTTGCGAGCTGCCGGCCTTTGCAACCACCGTTAGTCATGAACGCACGCGCGTCTTGGAAGAGCTCGCAATCGACTGGATCAGCAAGCGTACGGCCGTTCGGCAGTTCCTTACCATCCTTCGCGATGACGAGAGCGATCTCACCCTCTGGCACTTCGATTGCCTTGACCTTCTCAACAGTGTACTGCCACGGCCAGAAGAAGAAATGCCAGTCGGGAGGCAGCGTTTCTGCTTGAATGCCGGCTTCTCCGTTGAGCGCGATGATCTGACCTGGTTGAAGTGCACGACCGAATTTCTTGGTCACGACGCCGACTTCATTGTCTCCAATCACGACTAGGCCGATTGCCCAGAATCCTAGCCAGCCAGTCAAGGCCAGGCCAATGATTGAGGCAAGCCCAATCAACGTGTACATGAGGATAGGTGACATTGTTTTCCCTTATTTGTGATTTGTGATTTGCAATTTTCCCGAAGTGGGAACTTAGTTAGTCATGCCAGTGTCGTAGCACTCCAGCTACGATCACTAAACCGACCAAAGTGTTGATGATGCCGAACAAGACGTTGAGCAGCACGAGTGATGTGCGAATCATTGCAACGCGATCTGCTTCGCTACTATTGCATCCAGACTTGGCTCCCAAGGCAAGAGCCCAAAGTCTCCAAATGTGCTTAATCATCTTGGTTCTCCGTGCAACGACTTGCATGCAGATTATAGAGCACGGTTTCGACGTCGAATAGAAGCTCATCGAGCTTCGCTTGTTGATCCTTGCACCGACCTGATCGATCGATCAGGCGCTCGAGCTTACGCTGCAGCACAACAGCTTGTTGATACGAAATGCGCGTGCCGTCTCCAAGTGAATCAGCAATAGCACTCATCTTGCGCTCGAGCCTTGTGCATGGTTGCGCGTAAACTATGATTGATAAAAGAAGCGACAGCATTGTTAGCCTACATAAATTTCAGGTTGCCAATACTGATCGACATGTTGTCGACCAGCTCATGAAGATCCTTTACAGACTTCTTGCGATGCTCTTCTTGCCATAAATGAGCGCCTAAGTAAGACTTGCCATGATGCATATATGATTTCTTGATCTCATTGCAAATTGGGCAGCTGTCGCGAGGCGTGTATTTGGGCGCGTGCACAATGTGCATTTTGTCGAAGTGCGCGTGATCTATGTTTTCCCAAACGCGATTGAACAGTTCAGCGGCAGACATTTCAAGCGACGTGAAAAAACACGTCACCGCCATGCTCAAGATGGCGCGTCACTTTTGCTTGTGTTGCCGAAACAGAATCAGCGCATGGCCATGGTTCTGGTGGTGGATACATTGGCAGTATTCTGAGATCACCACCAATTTCATGCGGGAAGAACGAGTCCATCAATCCGTCGCTTGGAAACAATAAAGGCGCTGCTGGTTGATCAACGACATCGGTCATTGACTTATTTCCAGCAAGCGCCTTGATGAGATCTTCCATTTTCATGGTTGTTCCTTAAATTGTGAATTGAAAGGCGAGACCAGGCCAATGTGAATTAGTCTCTTTGTCACTCAGGTAAATTGTGCGAGCCCTACCTACTCAAGCCGCGCGTTCGACACTTTCTGGTTCATAGATGACGGTCATCACTACTGTCGAATTTGTCTCAGGCGCTTCCAGCTACGTTACCGACTTTCCGCGCTTTCCTTGTCCCGACCAAGGACAGAGGCCAATCTAGCTCCGCAAAGCGGTGATCGTGCTAGACCGACGAACCAAAGTTCACCAAACGAATTCGACAGCATCAAGGCAGCTCTTGACAAAAGCTGTAAGCGACGCAACGCTGTCATCTTCAAGATCAGCGTCAAAGAAGCCATTGATTCCATTGCGTGAATTCGACTTGTACATGATGTACGGCCGCGTAGCTGCTTCAGCTGAAGTGATAACGAGCTCTTGCTCACCGTCATCAATCAAGACGTGCAGGCCAACCACGACAACCGAGATATTGCCTGCCTTTGGCGTTATTGCTTCGCAGACGATGTTTCGACCTTCGAACGTTACCTCAGCTGCCTTCATAATCGCGTTGCTAAAATTGCTTGGTTTGAATGCCATTGAAATGCTCCTGTTAGTGTTTGTTGCTTCAAAAGTTGGGTGCCTACGTGCGTTCACCCGCGCCCACAATTTTCCCCGCGAATACACGACGCTGATCTTCCACTAATGTTCAACGATGTGGGTGCAAGGAAGCAGGTAAACCTGACTTCCATCTAGTATTAGCCCAAGGCAGCTTTATTTCAGCTGCACCCATGAGGTCGACGTCTCCATCGGCGTACAGGGCGACACTAGGACTTTCTGGATGACGCCAACGCAGTGCTCCCGGGCCGAAGCCATAGTTCCACCGCGTTGCAACTCACCCAAATTCTTATGCTCTAAGTTCAAAGGGTGACTGACGGGATTCGAACCCGTGACCGCCTGGACCACAACCAGGAGCTCTACCAGCTGAGCTACAACCACCATGCGCTAACTATAGTCGGGATGACATGATTCGAACATGCGACAACCAAATCCCAAATTTGGCACTCTACCAGCTGAGCTACATCCCGTAATTTGTCAAGTGCCTGAGGCGGGACTTGAACCCGCACGGCCAAAGCCTGCGGATTTTAAGTCCGCTGTGTCTACCGATTCCACCACCGAGGCCAGTTCATTGTTTGATTCCAAATTTGACTCTGGCTTTTCTTATTGCGTTTGGCGATACTCCGTATCTACGAGCTATCTCAGAGTCTGATAGCGACGAACGCAAGTCACGAAGTTTGTACAGCAAAGGTCTTGATTTGAAAGAACATGATGATGAACAAAATTTTGCATACGCATTCTTTGTCTCAAAGCGTACGTGACAGCACTTACACGTTTTCTTGAAGATAATAGCTGGTGTCCAACGTTTTATCTTGAGCTCAACAGTTCGCATGTATTCTCTAAATTCGCGATCGAGTAAATGCCTTTGAACTACTTGCAGTTTGGCTTGCGAACGACAATGATGACTTACATGATCTTTATGAGATAAAAGCTCTAAGTTAGCAATCCTGTTGTTCAACTTGTTTTCATTTACGTGATGTATGTCTTCACCAAGAGCTGGCGGCAACTTATTGTAAAACCACCAAACAACTTGATGCTCATACGCGTACTTATTTCTATAGAGGCGGCCGTTGTAATCCTTTGGAGGAACGATTAAAACATAGCCGCCATTCATCATTTTTGCTACTCCGCTAATTTAACTGGGGTACTTGGGCTCGAACCAAGGACATCCTGCTTAACAGGCAGGCGCAACTACCAACTGTGCTATACCCCAACTCAGCTATCCGTCTATGTCTCAAGATTGAATCAATCTGCGCGGCAACCAGCTTACCGCGATCTCCTAGTTAGTGGTAGGCTGCAGCCAAGTTCCACGACTAGTTGTCTTTGCCACTGCTGACTACTATTGAAGCTTGGCTGCCTCGGGGCTCGAAAGCCCTCAGGTTTGCAACGCAAGTCAGCGCGCTGGATCCAATGTAAGTTGCCACACCTACACCAGCTGTTTTCTTAAACGACAGAAAGAATCCAATAAAGCAAATGGGCAGGGAAGGGTTCGAACCTACGTAGACCTCGCGATCAAGGGATTTACAGTCCCTCCTCATTAACCACTCGAGCACCTACCCTTTGAAAAGAATACGTCGATCAGAGCATTTTCGATAAGCGCACGATCAAGTCTGGACGAACAGCAACAGGATGTAGTGCTGGATCAAACAGTTCTTTCAATCCTGGCAACACGCTATCTTCACAGTTGAAATCGTCATCGTATGCAAGAGCTTTATCAATCGCCTCTTGATTGCCGTAGTGCTTAGGCACTACAGGAGCGAACCCCGTGTCGATTTCGATTTCAATAGTCACGTTCAGCGCATCTTTAGCCTGAGCCAAAGCGTCTTCAAGCGTGTCACCGAATGTGTTCACGTTTGGCTTGTCTGGGAAGCTGACACAAAATGAATCATTCTCTTGTGTTATGCTTGCCCAATATACGATAGCCATTGTAGACACCTTTCATAAGGTTTATCACAGTTTTCATCACAAGATCTGTTTATGGGACAGAAGACCGCAGCCAAGCCGAAGCTCCTCCGTGGGCTTTAACCACGGCCGTGAAGTGGAGACTAGGGGAATCGAACCCCTGACGTCCTGCTTGCAAAGCAGGTGCTCTACCAACTGAGCTAAGTCCCCGAGAATCTATTACGTAGCAGCCTTAGCTAAAACGAGAGAACGCAACATGTTAGTTGGACGTTCGTCAGCATTCATCCAACCAAGCTTTTGAAGAGCGGAATTGATAAGCTTGTTTGTTTCAGCAACAGTAAAATCTGTGAATTCAAAATCAATGAGATGCGCTTCAGGTTCTTGCTGATCTAATGAACTTGGCGGTACATGCAAAAATGGTCGTGGGTCACCATCATTCCAAAGAATTCGAAAAGCAACGCTTGGTGTACACCTGCGTAAGTCCATGTCGGTTGGAGCAAGCACAACAAATAAACCAACAGACGGCCTACCAATAGCATACATGGATATTGAGAAGACTTCACACATCACATCATCATCAAGATTGCGATCTAGGTTGTTCGCATCGGTGATGAAGTTCTTGAGATTGCGCAGATAGTCACGTAGCTTGGCGTTGTCTATGTCGTTTCCTTATCTGTAAATGTTGCCGAACCAAGTTACCACATTCAGCTGTCCTGTTTCGCGGCTGTTAAGGCCCAGGAGTTTTGCTCGTGTCTCTGAATCGCCTTTGAGACTCAAGCTTGAAACGTGCGGCGATCACGTTAGATTACGAGTGGCGCTGCTGCGTTTTGCAACAAGCTTATGTCTTGGACGTATGGCCGTGAGGCCAAGGTAAAGTATCCCGCAAGGGACCACTCAATAGAAGTGCGCGCTCCAAGCACTGGAACAAGAACGCGCTGCTAGTTCATCCTGCGATCAGCAATGCAGGATCAATGCCTTGGCAAGGCATGACTGCATCTACTGGCAACGTTGAGTCTCACCTGCTGAAACCCAACTGAATGTATGCATACTAACGTAAGAACTGGCAGTGTTGTCTCACGTACGTAAACTAGGTTTGCTCCGCTTACCGAGCGGCATGTTATAGATATTGGTTGATCATGCTTTCGATCTTGTCCTTGGGCAAAACACCGATGAGCTGATTCACCACTTCGCCGTTCTTGAACATGAGCAATGTTGGGATAGAACGGACACCGAACTTGGCAGCGATGTTCTCGTTGCCGTCGGTATTGAGCTTGCAGATTTTGACTTTGCCGTCATATTGAGCGGACAAAGCTTCGATAGCCGGATTCAGCATCTTGCAAGGACCGCACCATGGAGCCCAAAAGTCAACCATGACAAGATCTGTGCTTTTGATGACGTCGTCGAATGATTCTGCTGTCAGCACAATAATGTTGCTCATGAGAACTCCGTTGAAGATTTTGGTTGACCAAGTCGCCACGTCAACCTGCTGGATGTTACTGGCGTCTCTATGCTTTATCGGTATGCCCCACACGCCGACAAGCATTTCCAGGTTTTCAAGAGCCTGCTAAGCAAGCTCTTGCGTTCGCTGCGCAACAACGAATGCCCCAACGACACCCAACCCCAACGCAGCGAAACATTCCCTGACGGATTCGAACCGCCGCGTGCGCTATGAGATAGCGCCGTCCTGACCTCTAGACGAAGGGAACAAAGTGTTGCCGACCAAAGCTTAGTACATCGACATGCTGGAGATCAAAACTGCCCTACTTCTGACGTTGCGCAACATCAGGTATCGGACTCCAGGTTTTTCGCGAAAGCGCACCAGAGCGACTAATAACGCGACATTCCCACGTTGAGGTTGCCTAAGCCTCATCTGCTTTCGCAGGTCTTGTGCCACTAAGCCATCCGGAACGTAAAGGTACTAGTCCAATCATCGCCCTTGTACTCGTATCCGGTAGACTAAAGCAGCGGCTCACGTTCGGCCTCGATCAGTGTGGTCAAATGGACATGCCCACCAATGTATCCGAGTTATGCATAAACGAAACGTGGAAGCATTCCCTAGGGGAGTCGAACCCCTGCACCCGCCGTGAGAGGGCGGTGTCCTAGGCCACTAGACGAAGGGAACGTTGTGTGCCTTATCAGCACAAGATCAATTTACAAAGTTTGCATTGTTTACACTAGATTAACGCGCTAATATAGTCCAGTTTGAACTTGCCAAAAGTCTGGAACGCCATCGATCTCATCTCCGGCACGATTGAAGTACCACTCGTTGTATGTCTCTGGTTGAGCCACGTTTGTGTCAGCCTCACCCATGATGTCTTCGAATGATCGCTCTGTCTCAAGCTGTTCAGCAACTTTGCTGTCGTCAAACATTGTCTTCTGACGCTTGTCGAGTTCTTCCTTGATGAACAAGTGGAACCAGTAGGCACCACCACGAACGATACCAGAGATTCGACCAAAGCCTGTCGTGAAGCCTGTGCAAGTTACCGCGAACGCTGCTGCGTAATCACTAACGTCACATTTGCCGTCCGGGAATTCTGCCATAAGCCCATTTAGCTTTATGCGCTCATCGTCAATGGCTTTGGCTTGCTCATGTGATGTCTTGATCAATTTGGAAGCCATGTCTTTGGCTGTTTCAAGATCTGGCGCTTCGAACGCTGTGAACTTAGCGCCATCGAATTCTTTGCCAGTGTCGTTCTTGAAGTATTCCATGCCAATCGTCCAGATCACGATTTGGGTCCTTGATTTTGATCGAGCCATGCTTCATGATCGATCTTATGTTGGAAGTTGACGTACGACGATCGTGCTTTATCGAAGTCCCAGCATATCATCACTGTTAGTATAGCAACGCAAGCTGCTAGTCCAAGCAACACGAACAAAAGCGTCATGGTTGTGATCTCTGAACTTGCGGAAACTTGTACGTGGTCTCGATTGAGCATTCCATTGGTGCGAGATCAGAGTTAATGGCACAAGTTGGTCCAGGATATATTGGGATGTCTCCTGGCACTGGACCTATTTGCCATGGCCATGTCCAAGGAAGCGTTGGAACAAATCGAGGTTGAGGCACTGGACTGAGTTGAGGCTCAAGCCAACGTTTCAACTCAACAAGAAGATCGAATGCTTCGGCATGCGTCAACGCGACTATTTGATCTTTCACGCGTATCGACATCGTGAGACTCAACTTGTCATCGTTTGACATACGTTCTCCTAAATTGGTGATGCCGCCCAGCGGGATTTGAACCCGCAACCACCTATGCGCTCACGAAACGCTGCAAGGCTCGCACTTGATCCGTGACTAACAAGGGTAGCTCTACCGTTGAGCTTATGGGCAACGTGCGATGCTTCACATTATTCACGTAAAGCTTCGCTGAAATTTGGGAGGCTCTCCATTGGAATGCTGGAGGCCGTCCCGCGACTGCATTGTACTGCATTTGATGACGAGCGCCTTTGCTCGGTTGGGCTGGAAGGGATTGCAGTCCCTCACCCTCATCTACCGTACAGCCGCTTGAGTTGGCGCGAGTCATTATCGTGGTTTATGACCGCAAGTTCATCCCAGTTGATTAGCGAGATTTGGAGTAGTCACTGCTAAAGCCTAGTGCTCCTTAATGCACCGTGCCCAGTGTAGTTTATCCAAACACTTTGATCGTCTCGCGTCTCCGTCCTGCAACCAAGCAGAAACGTCTCACTGTGGACTGCGTCGGCAACTCCAGTGCGCAAGTTGCATTCTAAGATCTGTCCCGGATGACAGGTAAAAAGATCCAAGCATTGCTGCTCGAAATCACGCCCGACGCTTTAATCATGTTGGCATGGTATGACCACCCAAGTTAGTCTGACTATGTTTGCATTGCCAATGCAAACCGATCCAGCTGTATAATCACAATTGCCGCTGGACTGCCACGTGTTTCCACGCTGTCAGACGGTGTCACAAGCATCAATGCTGTGCCACCAACAATTGCGAACGCACAAACGCTGGCCTTGAAACAAGTATAGGCCAGTATGACGGTTCGTGTCTTTGCTCTGCACTGGATTCTGGCTTGAGCGCGCCAGTTTGGCTTAAAGCCGATTATGTGCGCGATGATTGTTTGCGAACTTGATGCAGACGTCATTTCCAGCTACTGCGTCAAGTGAGAACCTACTCACGAATTACTCCAACCAGCTAGGATTCTCTTGTCCCGCAAACTCATGCCCATACATCACGCGTTGTGTAATGATAGCCAGGCAGCTCTGGTTGGTTCGCTTTCGAGAGTTATGTCAGCCACGAAGGTGTGGTGAGTCTCTCGGAAGATCAAAAGGGTGCGCGCGTTTTATCATGGTTTTACCGCGCGAATTCGCCACAGTTGATTAGCCAAACATACTTGTGAGATCAATTGAACGCGTTTCGCGGCGTTCAGAGCTCAATCACAAGTTAGTCGATTGGTCTGGCATCTCCGGCTCGTGAACAGCCGTCTCACTGATGGCCACGCAGGGCAACGAGACTATTCGTTGAATTCTCGACCAACAGCAACTTTGCAGCTACTGTCGTCAAGTGGTCAAGCAATTTGCAACTTCGGAAAGTACTCCAAGGCTGCTACGAGTTGCAACGTGTACTTACGTTCCAACTCCCTTGCTCAACTCATGCCCGAGCGCGTTGTGCGTCCGTAGACGCTCAAGTTACTTAGCTTAGAACTTCAGGTTCGGTCCGATCTGGCAAACCCATATTGGTCACAATTTCGTTGTACTTCTCACGACACTCTTTGTACGCAATTGTACTTCGGAATCTGTCTTGCGACTTCGATCCGATGATCGTCACTTGCGCTATTAAGTAGCAAAGAAAGAAACCGAACAGCTTGCCGGCTCTCAAGTGCCGCCAAGCATTGTCCAGCGCATCTTGCATATGCTGGTCTTGAGAGCTAGAACTGCTTGCTCTCAATGTTAGTCTACCCTCAGCATCGAGTATCTCGTTTATGCGCTTGAGATACTTCGAATTGAAGCGGTGCCTATCCAGCTTTGACAAACGGAAGATGCATAGTGAGTACAACACTATTGTCTGAAAATCGTCCTTCGCGGCTTCCATGACAGACAACGTGTCTTTATACGAAGTTCCCATGTTTGTCCTTGTAGAAAGCGAATTGGTGCAGTGCATCGTTATTGCAGTTTCTCGCACTGCTGCAGTTTGACCCAGTTGATTAGCAGGAACTAAAAGCTTCCTCGCGTTTAGCGCCCTGTCATCGACGCTAACTTACCTGCATCTCCGATTGTCGAGCAATCGTCTCACTGTGATTCGCGCTGGCACCGGCAGGATACCGATGTTGGCACTACAAGAACATGGTGGAAATTGTAGTGCTGCAACCTCACGCGTTTGAGCGCGGCTATTAACCAACGCTCAAAGAGCCACCAATAGGAGTCGAACCTACGACCGACTGATTACAAATCAGTTGCTCTACCAACTGAGCTACGGTGGCACTCAATACTACGAATTAAGGATATTGCTGATCGATCGATCTGATTTGACGAAAGCAACTGGAGACATCCCATAGATGAACCAGATCTTCAGCATCAATGTTGGTGCAATGATCATCAGCAAGACGCGACCTAATGTTTTCATGATTGCCTCACTTTTCTGATTTACAAAGTTCAATCACCAGACGATGGCAACAATAATTACGGCAGCGATCGAAATGATCAATGACGAAAGTACAGTTGCAATCGCTTTACTGTCATTTTGGTTGTCGTATTCGCTTGCATCGATCGTTGAGATCGCGCAGTCAATGTCTTTTCGAGTTACTGCAACACCGGTCTCTTCATCGATACCAGCATCAGCCAAAGCGTCTTTGAACTCGATCCTGATTTTGTCGAGCTCTTCATCTGTTGGTTGCCATGCGTTGCTACCGACTGTGATGTGAATGATCGACCGTTGCTTGTGCATAGCGTTCTCCTAGTGTGAGTTGTGAATGGGCCTACAGGGATTCGAACCCTGGACCAAGCGATTATGAGTCGCGTGCTCTAACCAGCTGAGCTATAGGCCCGGTAATCAACGCCGCTTACGCTTGTGACGCGACAGCGATGCATACGGTGAAATCGGCTGATTTGCGCGAGCAAAGTCATTGTCGAGAAAGTCGACTGACTCATTGAGTTTGTTGGCGATGTATTCCTTAGCTTGATCAATCGAGATCGCAACGACTTCTGCAACGATCGGGAACAGCGTCGTGACTGATGCTCGTGGATTGATTGCGTACACAGATTGATTGATGTGTTCATAGTCACCAATGGACGCTGACACAATGATTATCGACTTCTTTATGATCACGGTGAAGATGGCAGACGCCTTAGTCGCTGCGTTTTTGTTTGGAATGAGTGTTAGATCAAGCCGCGTCGAAGATGACAGTTGATAGATTGAACGCGCCAAATTGAGATGCGAAGTACGCTTGTTCTTTCTCAAAGCGTTTAAGAAACGTGATGCAAGTTCATTCTGGATGTCTGGAGATTGCTCGTTGCCACTGTTGACAACCTGGTTCAACAGTAGATTCTCTCTGAAGTCATATAATCGATAATTGCGGCCTTCAGTCTTTGGCTCGAGATAGTAGCCATTGTAAAATAGCCAGTCAGCAAGCTTGATCAACTTGATATTGAATTTGTCAAGTTTTGACCAGACATATATCATGGCTGCAGCAATGGCTGCGCACATAATCAACGAGATGACAAAAACTGCAAGCTTAGGGCCAAACGAAGCTAAACACAAGTGATCAGACACCCATATGCAATTCATGACCAGGCCTATGATAGCGCCGATGACAATCACAATAGCTTGAGCAGTGCGATCAAGAACGATTTGCATAACGAAGCTGCCAATGAAGCGTCGAAGCAATCCTGCTTGCGCTGTTGGCATGTCACTTAGGAAGCGTTTGTCAATTGGAGTCTTTACGACCTTCTGCTTGATCTTAGGCTGGCTAGGTTGCCGCCTGAACGGCTTCAACCAGTTGATCGCAGCTAGCGCACTTGCAGCTATGACTACAATAGCGCATGTTGCAGCAAATGACGCGGCAACAACTGAGCGCATAATGAGCATCCAGATCACACTGTAGAATCGTCCAACGCTGTCGATCTGGTTAGTGCTGCATTGCGGCGCAACATAGTTTGTGCCTGGCAGTTTGTTCCAGACGAAAGCGCTTGCAACAGCTGCAATGACAGCCGCAGACCAAAGCACGCGCTTCTTGTATTTTGACATCGCCATTTCGATTCTCCTAAGTTGTGAATTGGAAGCAATTGAGACGAGTGGACTCGAACCACCGGCCTTCTCCTTATCAGAGAGACGCTCTAACCAACTGAGCTACATCTCAGTACATGGGGCGGACGGGACTTGAACCCGTGACCCGCGGCTTAAAAGGCCGCTGCTCTACCAACTGAGCTACCACCTCGAAAATTAAGTGCGAGAGAAGGGAGTCGAACCCTCAGTGCCTTGCGGCGCCAGATCCTAAGTCTGGTGCGTCTGCCAGTTCCGCCACTCTCGCAGAGGCTAAGCTCTGATGATCTGTGCACCAACGATGTTTGATGGAACCAGATCTTTGTGCATGTTAGACCATGGATTGCTCTGTCCATCAGGCTTGTAAGGATTGCGAACCAAAGGAGCAATTTCCCAGACGTCTCCATCTTGTGTCTGCTTCACATATGCAACGTCGTAATTGTAGTTCCCAATTGCGTGTGCAATGAACGGAATCTTTCCGGTAGTCCAAGCGTCGATGCGCTCAATCAACTGCTCAAGCGATTCTGCAGCACCAATCAGAGATACGAATTGCTCTCTGTGATCAATCGCGTTGGCGGGAATCCAGAACAGGCCAGCAACGGCCGCGTCATAAAGTGACATCGTTGGAAAGGCATTGATTGCAATGCCTGGCATCAAATGATGCCCGAGCTTGATTATCGTTGGTTTGTACATGACTTGTCCTATTGAACTGGTTCGAGATATGCGTTAGTGTATCCGACGTAACTTTCTTTGTCACCTGCAAACGCTACGCGATATTCGTCCCAGCCATTGCGTTCATTGTAGCCATGATACACGCAATGCATTGGTATCTGGAGATTGACAGCGTGCTGCACGTCAGTCAACGAACTGATCTCAGAAGCTTGCGCCATTGACGCTTTAGTCATTGTAGCGCGTGGTCTAAATAGGATCGGCATCTTCGCAAGCCTTTTCATTTACTTGTGCACAAAGCTCTTCCATTTCACGCTTGAACTGCTCAACGTCCATGCCTTCTGGCTTGTCAATCGAGAAATTGATTGTCTTCAGCGCTGTCACTGTATGCAATGCATACGTAAACGAGTACTCGCGGTCACCAGTTTGCTTAACAGATATGTTTGTTGCTCCAGCGCGAGCTAACGCATGCTCGTGAGCAACAAGAAGCTGCTTCAAGTATTCTGGTTCGCAGAGCTGCTTGAAGATGTGATTACGTAATGCGTCGCGAGTCCTATCAAGGATTGCTGCAACGTACAATGCACTCCGCTTGAGCTTTTTCTTCTTCTTACGCGGGATTTTCACCGGTGTGTTGCGTGATGCGTACTTGCAGAGTGAACGATGCAACGCTTGTTCGAACGGCTTAGTCTTAAGCGTCATGCTGTCATACATGATGATGTCTTCAGACATTCAAGTTCTCCTCTGCTTGGAATTATCAACCGGACGGTGAATGAGACGACCGGAATTTCCTGACAGCGCGAACGCTGCTCTCACTCGCCTAGGCCTTCTCGTCAGTACATTCAGTCAGGCTTTGGCAATCAGGTTCAGCCGACAGAGTTGTCACGTATTCGACAGGGTTTACCACTCCCCTGTTGGCGTCGAACCGCATTGACCATCGACCGAGCTTCTATCAGGTCCGATGCCTCTCGCTGGAACAAGAAGTGGCCGGGCCCAATAGCTCAACTGCTAGCATTCTACTGCTAACAGACCGCATCGCAAGTGCGTCGTTTATTACTCGTATTCATGCATCCAAAAGATCGTATCGTCGTGTAGTGCTTCGACCTTCTCTTTGAAAGATCGTGTTTGCCAGCGGCTGTCATTGACTTTGTCGAGACAGACGCCTCCGTCATAGTTCGGATGTGACTCGCGAAGCATGCTCTTGACTGCGCTGAACACCTTTTCGTCTTCAGTACGGTTGTCAACTACTGTCATATCGGGCTTGCGACGTTGCAAGCGCGACAGATCAATGGTATGCGCGGTCACTTTGAAATCCGCTTGCCGATCACAGTCAACTTCATTTCACCGAGTGATCCCTTCATGAACAGGCTGCCAGAGCGGAATTCATCGACTAGGTGATCACCGACATTGATGTTCTTATAGAATGCTGCATCGACTGGAATCTCGAATGTGAACGCGTTCATCGCGTCTTTGGCATGCTCACTAATGCTGAGTGAGAAGTGAGATTGCTTACCCTCAATCTGGAGAACGTAACGGACGTTGCCTGATTGCAGAGCTTCGAGATAGTCTGCAGTACTGTCAAGTTCAGATTGCTGACGTTGGATATTTCCTGTCTTGAGCTGCAACGCGCTGAGCATGCTGCGCTCATTTGACAACTGCATCTGAATGACGTTGCGTTCTCGCTTGAGCGACCCGATGTCTTCTTTGATGTCGCATGCGTTTTGGCATGCATTCAGTGCGAGCACGATGATGATGGCTATGGCAGTGATGATTTTGTTCATGGCGTTAGCATCCAGACGATTAGGATTATGACTAGGACAATGACTAGGACAATGCTAGCAAGTGTGTATGCTCCACGTGGAGAGTACGGATCAGGCTTCTTTTGCTGGCTAGCAGCTTTCAAGAGCGCGTCCAAATCTCCAAGCGGATCTTCCAGTGCTGGCACGAACTTGACAAAGAATGGATCTTGCCAACCGCGCGGAAAATCGTGTGGCACTTTGAATGTTGCTTTATTCGGTGAACCATAGAATGTTTTGTCACCAGAATAAAACGCATCTGGCGTGAATTCAGCGAAGCCACCGTCACGCCGCATTGTCATTAAGCCAAGCGGCGCGTTGATATACAAAAGCAAACCGTCGGCGTCACCATGTCCTGCTAGCGTGCCTTGTTTGAAAAAAATGATCAATCACCGCATTGGTTTGCGTGAATGTCATTGGCGTGTATGTCATTGCGTAATCCTTGAATTGTGAATTGAAAGAGCGCGTCCTGCAGTTGCCGCTGTACGTTGTATCGGGTCAATGTGGCGAAACCTACTTGTCCTCTTTCGAGGCATTACCCATTCAGTTAGCTCGCCGTTGACAATTTTAGTCATTGCAGGCACGAAGCGCAAGAGGATCATACAGACTTGTTCGACGGTTGATAGTCGAGCCTTCGAGCGTTATCACATAGTCTTGTGGACTTGCTGTACTCGTGGGGTATCTTGCGTTTTCTGTCATACGCGTCGAAACTTTCGTCTCGAACGCGCTCTTAAGTTGGGGCGGCAGGATTCGAACCTACGAATGCCGGGACCAAAACCCGGTGTCTTACCGCTTGACGACGCCCCAATAAACGATTGCTACGATTGCTCTGCTAGCATCCGTTGAATTCTTGCGCTCTCTAACGTGATGCCTTCTTCCTTGTATAAGTGCTCGTTCTCTGCCATTGGAGGAATGAAGTGCTCTCCGATCGCTGGAATTGAGCTGCACACTGGAAAATATGCGTGCCACAACGGAGGAAAAGATCCAAGACCAGGAATGAAAGAAACGTCTTTCACTATGTCATTCTCATCTGTTAGCACGAACATATGAAATGTCTTTCAGCTAAATTGGGAAACGGAGACAGGAGGATTCGAACCTCCGGTACCTTTCGGTACAGACATTTAGCAAACGCCCGCTTTAGACCGCTCAGCCATGTCTCCAAAACTCTATCTGCTTTTACTCTTGCTGTCAAAGCCTCCGCCAAGCATGACTAGTCGCTCGTCTGACGTGATCGGCGAATGGTCTAAGCAGACGCCATCAGCATCTATGTCAACAGTCGCGTCATGCTGTACACCACAATGCTTTTCTTGATTGTGATGTATGCAATCTTTTGCGCGACACGCAATTGCAGGCATTGACTAGCTCCTTGATTGGAAAATCTCTATGCAGGGTTTGCGCGAGTCACCTGCGTTCCCGAGACTTAAAAGAAGTACGTCTTCACGCGTACCTCAATGCTCGTGTCCTATCTTTGTCTCGCAAGCCGGACTGAGCGCGAGACTGAGCATTCAGCAACGCTAACTATCCGTAGTGCGTGCCTTTGTGGATTTCAACCCACTTGGATGAATAGAGAAAAGCGGAGGGACTCGGACTCGAACCGAGAAGCCCTTGCGGGCGGCGGTTTTCAAGACCGCTGACTTACCATTGGCCTACCCCTCCGGGTAATAATGATTTAATGCATGAAGCGTATAGTCACGTACAATGCGATTGCCCAAAGCACTGCGCCGACCAACCGAGCGAAATCCGTTACTGTGGTTGACATCGAGAACAGCGATGGTACACGCGTAGCATTCTTGTCCTGGTAACGAACAAAGCCATAATACATGAAGTTGAGCAACAGCCAAAGTGGCAAGACAATTGCTGCATCAAGAAACATGACGAGCGTATTGCGCTTAGCTACCTGTTCGTTAGTGTCCATAGTTGAATCCGATCTTGTACTTGCTTGTGTGAGTGACCATGCCAAAGATCTTGTGCTTGAACTCGAAAGTCTCTGAGTAGCTGCCGCAACAGCCATCGTCTTCAATGTCATCGTAGACGCCTTCAGAAACTGGATCACCAATCTTGCAGATTCGCAAGTGGCTCAAGCATTCTGCTTTGCGCTTACGAATCATGCTTGCAAGACGATTGGTCAAGAACTGACCAAGCTTTGGGCCGTATCGCTCAACAAGCTTACGTGACATTGAGTCATACTTATCAGACTTCGACACTTGCAGATCAAATGACGGCCTAGTCAACGTGACTACAATTGGTGTTTCAGGTAGCATGTTGATGTTAAGCTGATTTGTTGCATCGAGCGATACCTCGATGTTCACACCGTGCTGCTTAGCTAGATCTTCGATGAAATACTTTGTCTCTGGCGTAGTGAATGCTCGTGTTGTTTCATTGAACCATTTTGTCATGGCATCACGAAAATTGTCGAAGCGTTGCTGGTAACTTTCTTGTCCGCCATATGCAGCTTGATTTGAACTAAACCATGTCTCTTCTGAGTGACTTGGATCACTTATCATAGCAATGCTTGCGCCATCAACGCGTGGAAGTCATCATCACTGATCGCTGGCTGCTTTGCGTTAGCTCGCGCAGCATCGATCAACAAACGAATAGAGGCGATGTGCTCTCGCTTGACTCGATCTTCACGCTCGGCTATGGCTTGTACGTATTTGCTCGCATTCCAACCAACAAGCAAAAGCGCGCCAACTAAAGCTTTGCATTGATCGTTGCTCATTGGGCTAAGCTCATCTACCACGAGTGAGAAGCTCAATGATACGCCTTCTACAGCAAGAAAATCTTGCGAAGCAATTAGCTGAAAAGCCGCTGCTCCAAACAATTCGGAATAGACTAGAAATGTGTCAATGCCGAATCCATTGGAACTTGACCTAAAGCTATATGTGTAAACCGGCTCAACTGCGCGCGTTATGCCACGCTTGGCTCGAACGTAGTCGATGATTGTGTCAGGCTTGTCTTTGTCGATGAATACGTTGTCGTCGCTGGACATCGCAAGTATCTTACTTTTGCCTGTGCTAAGCATTTCATCTAGTTGCACAGAAATTCTGGTTGATGAATCACCGACTGCAACGTTGTTAGTTGGCCACACGCCACGCCTGACAAATAATACAGGTATCACGTTGTCGAGAGTCAACGGTGTGAATTCAACTTCGTGCAAGCCGAGGCGCGAACCGCCGTGACGCGACGCAACGTAATCGCGTAGCTCACGTATGACTTTGTTTGGGTACAACTGCGTCTTACTGTCAAGACTCATTTTCGGCATGGTCATTTGCTGCACCTTTCGTTCACTAGATCAATTTACGCAGTTGCACAGTTTACAGCAAGTTAACGCTTGTCTGAGAGTTCGTTGAACAGCGCAACGAGGTCAGCTAAGAACTTGGCACGATCAATGAACGGTCGATTGAGATTGTCTTGCAGCACTGCATCGATTCTCGCGTTCAACGCTGGCTTGACTTCTTCTTGTTCGTTAGTTGGCTGAGTGCTCATTCGGCGGCCTCCGCAGTAAGATCGATGCCATGCTTCTCGAGAATCTTGACGATGTCATTTACTGTCTTGCATCCATCAAGCAGATCATCAGAGATCTCAATGTTGAATTTGTCTTCAAGTGCCATTATGGCTTCGAGTTCATCGAGGCTGTCAAAGCCAAGCGTGACCGTTGTCTCGTCACCAGTGACGATGTCGGCAGCATTGATGCCAGACACTTCTACGATGATCTTGATTGCTTTTTCTCTGTTGTTCATTATTGTCTACCTGTTAGAGGATTGCGTGTGGATCTGAGTTGTATTCTGGAACAAGTATGCCAAGTTCTGTCTCGAACCAACGAGCTGACAGACATCGATGGCAAAAGTCTCCTGGCTTTTCATAGCATAGCAGTATCGCGTTCTCACCGAGCTCTTCGAAGACTTGTTGTGGATCGAGATGCTTGAGAACGTGCTCATAGAACTCTACAGTGTACTTGTTAGAGTCTCCGGTGCGTTTGTAGTCATCGAAGAACCAGCGCTTTGGCGCTAGTTTCTTGTATTGCCTGCCAGTCCACCAAGGCGGAGGCCAACCAGCAATACTTACTGCATCTGGATGCTTGCCGCAAGTTGCGTAGTTGCTAGTCTGCATGGCCAATGACCAAAGAATGACCAGGCATAGCCATAGTGAAATTTCCGTATTCGCCTTTTCGTGCTTTACCACTGTGGTGACACAATATGGTCTTTGATTGCCAGTCAGCAGGGTATGTTAGCAAATCGACTAAGCGAGCGTGGACGCGTGACGTTGTCTCATAGTCGGCGCAATCATGAAACACCTTATCTGCGTAAGCATAGATCGGTTCCATGAGCAACGAATTGAATTGGCAATCACTCGTGAAGAAGATTGACTTGCCAGCATACGTTAGCATGTAGCCGTATGTGATGCCAATGTCTCTTGGGTTTTGAGCGTCATCTACTTGCCGAATGTGCGGCAGCTTGTAGTAAGCTACTTGGAACGATATTCCGTTGAGCTCAATCGTTGTTGGCTCACGTCCTTTGAATGCGAATGGCAAGCATTGCGTGAATCCGAAGTAGTCGATCAACTGCAGATCAGCGTCTTCAATTGGGCCCATTGACGGTTGGAAAACTCCGTTTAGCGTGTTGTAGACGCTGTTAGTCGCAGACGGACGCAGAGGCTCGATGATCAATGGCTTGCGCGACGCCTTCGACACAAACCTGTTGTAGAAGCCAAGCCATTCCAAACCATGGATATGATCACCATGGAAATGAGTGAAGAGAACCGCATCTACATCGGCCGCAGAAATGCCAATACCTTGCAAACTATGTCTAGCGTCAGGCGAACAATCAACAAGAATTGTCACCTTCTTGGCATCATCTGTCAGCGTCACAACTGGCTGATTGTTCCATAGCCTTGAATCAGCAAATGCTCCGCCAACCCCAGCAAAACTAACAGTCAGCTGTTTCACGCTGTGGCACCTTTCACGAGATTGCCAAGCGTCTTTGGATCAGCGTTGGCGACGAACACGGCAAGCTTCCTTGCTGTCTTGTATTGTGCGACAGCATCGTAGAGCGGATGATGCGGCGTGTTTGGGTTGAAGTCGTCATGATCTTGCCCGAAGATGTCAGACATCTGACGAATGTCCAAACTGAAGTAGCACCAGTTGTCTGGCATATTGCGCATGCCGCCAAACAAGTTAGCAAGACACACGTGATCATGCGCTGTGTAATAGCCCCAAGGCCTGACTGTCGTTTCACCTGCAGGGCTTGCAGCAGAGACGACCTTGAGCAAAGCTTCTTTGATCTCATCAGGTGTTCCGACAACAACTGTCGGTACCGGCTTTGAAACAGGCTTCTGATCTTCTGCGTGAATCGAGAACTTGCGGCCATGAGCAATAGCCAAGCGCGCGTCGCTGATGCTGACGGTCTTAGCGCCGACGCGACAAATGATGTGCTTGAACACGTTTTCAAACATCCACGTGTTGTTAGACTTCTCGCTCAACTTACCTTCATCATTGACCATGTCTAGGAAGACGTCGCTGTTGAAGAAGTCATTGTTGATTCCGTAGAACAGGCTTCGCTTCTTTGGACCGTCAATGACAGCACCGATGCTAATCACATGGAGTCCATTTAGCCCACAGTCAACGAACTCGAAATCGTGGTGGATGTCAATTGTTGACGCTTGATCTTTCTGCGACAGCTTAAAGATGCTCATCTTAATTCCTGCCTCTCATTGAAATTGATTGTGCTAAAATCAAGAGACTCAATCAAAGCTAACGCGTCACAGAAGAACTCGCCAGCGCCAAGTCGAATGACAGGTGATTGCGCCGTATCAAGATCGTCAATGAAGCTGTCCCACTTAGCAACCATCATGTCGCAGAATGCTACAGGGCTTCCTCGATCGATATAGCGCTCGATGTACTCCTCACGTAGGTCGCGCTGTGGATACACGATGATTGAAGGAAACCGCCGCAAAAGCAGCTCGTCAAGAACTGCTTTGTGCGTTGAGCAACAGATGTGAACGAAGCGCTCTTCACCATCGTGCTGTTGCATCAGCCTGGTAAGATGATCGAGATAGTCGCTGACGAAATTTGGATTGCGCGTTGTTGTGCCAGGCAACCATGACCAAGCACTTGAATCGGCGTCAATGATTTGACGTGTCATCGATGGCTTCATAGACGTGTGAGACTTGCCGACTCCTGGGAAACCAGGAACGATGATCTGACTGCTCATTCTTTACCTCGAGTTGCGCGATGGCAGTTGAACGTGCGAACAAACTTTTCGGTCTTTGGATCGTACTGCAGTTCCGTGTTCTTGCAGTCTTCAGCACTGCGCAAAGAGCAGCTTGCTTCATGACCTGACCGAGGCATCATGTGCTCACACTCTATGGCACAAAACTTTGGCGCGACATCGTCGATCACAATCTCGACGTTCAGTGTCATTGGCGTTTTGACTAACATGCTCACTTCCTTTGATGAAACTATGAAAGGCCATGCTTGCGCATGGCCTTATGATCAGTACCTATTTACAAGGAGTTGTGATCATCAGTTGTCGAAATACTTTGTCGTGTCATGGTTGACGACGTTGTTCTTCAGTGTGACACGCGCAACGATCCTGTTGTAACGCTTCAGCGAGTCATAAATTGCGTAGGTATAGTCAAGCGTCTTAGGATCGACTAGTGGCTCAGTGTTGAATTGGTAACGAGTTGCACTTGCAGTATTTACCCAGTTAGTGTCATTAGCAAGTCTCCATTCAACAAGCTTAACATCATTGGAATAGTTTGAGCTGTCAAGTTTTAGCTTGACGATGTGACGGCCAGTTCCAATGACTGTGGGAATCAATGAGTCCTTGTTGAATGTGAACACCGGCACATAGTTGTTGTAGCGGATCGGAAGCATCTGCACATCACCAGCTTCAGTCGTGAACTCCATCGGCGTCTTCGACTTGCTGATTGTGTCACCCAAAGAATCGCGCACAACCAAGCTGATCAAATACGTTTGGATCGAGTCAGACGAGACAAGGTAGAAGAACTTCGAGTAGTTGGCGCTGGCCTTGTTGTACCAGAAGTTCAACAGGTACTTCGTCGAGTCAGGCATGTTGATCACTGCGCTGACTTGCAGTGCTTTCCCAATTGGCGCGTTCAACAGCGTGCCAAAGACGTCGCGTTGCACGACATACAACGGAGGCAATTCAACGTTGTATGACGTAACTGGCTTGGCTACAATAACTTGCGAGTCCTTGCTGATGACGATCGAATCCGTGGCATCGAAGGTCCTGCCTGCGACAGCGCGTGCGGCGCTAACACTCAACGACCACTTGCCATCTGCGTCCGTGGTGGCTGTGGCTCCAGTGGACTTGAGACGCACTTTGGCATTGGGAATGCCCTTGCCGTTCGGATCGAGGATGGACCCGTGCAGACCTGTGACGGACGTGAGACCGCCGTTGTCAGGGTTGTTGCTGCTTGTGGAACTGTCGCACGCTGCAATGGCAAGCGTTGCGAGCATGGCGATGAATAGCTTGGTGTTCATGCTGTTTCTCCTTTAGGTGAATCCTTCCAAAATGGAAGAATTTGTGGCATTGGGATTGGATGTACCCAGTATAAATATAATGCAACTAAAGTAGAAAGTACACTTATTTGTGAACTATAAAACGCCGCGTGTTGACAGATAATTGACCACATCGCGTGGCGCGCGAAACTTGTTAGAGTCATCATCGCTGATGTCGAGACCGTATGCGTCTTCAAGCGCCAAAAGCATTTCCATCTTGTCAAGACTGTCTGCGCCTAGATCTTCATAGCACTCAAGTCCTGTGACAATCCGTATTGCGTCGGTGCTCAAGATGCGTTCATGTATAATCGCGACTTTGCGAGGAATGACAACGAAATCAGCGGTAGATTCTTTGATGGCTGAAGCTATGTTCAACATACGATCACCAACTGTAGCTACAGCTTCGCATTCTTCACGTACGGCATCGGTGCCTTTGAACACAGTGAAAACGCTTGGCACATGATGCTTGTAGTTCAACGCTGTTGCATTGAGATATTCTACGAGCCAAATTGCATCTTCATACTTCAGCTTGATTTCGATTGATTGCATGGTACCTCCGATGATTTGTAGAATCGTGTGCAACTCCTATCATAAGGAGACCACAAGTCATGATTAGTCTCGCAACGATTTTGCATCGTACACCAGCGCGCATCCACCGCAATAGTCAAAGCTGCCGTGCGCGCATTACGTCGTCAGTGATGAATGCAGACGAGCGCGGTGCCTTCTATCTCGTGAAGGGCATCGCGATGGATGCGAACACAACGAGAAAGAACTATCGGCAAGTCGCTAAAGTGTATCTTGACAAGTCGAACAAAGTTCCGCTGAACCCAAAGATCTTCATTTGGTGCGGTTGCTCTTGGTTCAAGTATCACTGTGAAGTTGCACTAGCGATTCGTGGATCAAGCTACATTGTGAGCTCGAATGGCGCACTGCCAAAGATCACGAACCCCACTGCTCGACCACAAGTCTGCAAACATGCTTTGGCGTTCTTGAAGGTGATCAGATCACAGCCGATGAAGATCGAAACGAAGAGTGCAAAGAGTCCTCAACAAGTGAGGGCTGCTTTGAAAGAAGGATCGAACATTGACAAGATCGAAAGGCGTGGTCAAAGCACTGTGGCCAAAGCTAACGCAGCTAGGCAATCAGGTGATTTTGATGATTCGGTCCAACGAATAAACATGTGATCTTTAGCTAAAGCAACGAAGTAAAGAGGGTGTCAGGCGAAGAGCTTGGCACCCTCTTTTGTTTTACATCGAATCATCAGTTGGATCGACGTCGTCTTCGAGCCATTCAGTGCGGTTGAACGGTAATGTGCGGCCACGGCCATGCTGATTTGAGTCATGCATTGTGTCGTTGGCTTCGTCATCAAAGCCGCCGCCGAGCGCTGGATCGTGATCACCAGATTCGTCATCCCAGTCTTCTTCTGTCGCCAATGGTTGGTCGTCGCGCGGGACGTCAAACACGTCGATTCCGTCGTATTCTGGGTGTGGATCTTCACTAACTTTGACAGCGTGCTTGAAGTGACGGGCCATCTCGAAGTGATCGCATGTCGTAGTGACGCGCTCAGCTTTGTCGCGATCAGGTCCTAAGAACACAGTGATCTTCCAAAGAGGAACGTCGTCTCCGAATTCGGAGTCTTCTTCGTCAGCGTCAATTGAGATCACGTCCTGATCTTCAGCACCGCCGATCAACCAACGCTCAGTATGATGGTACTTCGAGACTTTGCTGAGATCTTCAAGCTGCTGATCGTGAACATCGTCAAAGAGGCTCTGCAGTTCTTCGAGTTGCTCGGACAGCTGATGATTGCGCGTGATCGCATCACCACCGACGGCCTCAAGCAAGCTGTAAACGAAGTCGAAGTTGTTGAGAAGCAACTTACAGAAGTTCTTCGGTTCTTGATACTTCGGTGGCAGGTCTTCAACGAAGGCTCCAAGCTGCGCAATTGCAGTTGGCATACCGGTCTTGACGAAGTCGTCAGCGCTCACGCCGAGATAGATGCAGAATGATTCGATACGGCCACGCAGTTGAGGGCCAAAGCGATCTAGATGACTATTGCTCATGATATGTATTCTCCATGTAGGTCATTTACACGGTTGTGCAATTTACTGATGATTAACGTGATCCAGACTCGTATTGTGCGCGTTCAGCGCGCTGAGCTAGCTGGTTCAGCATAGCCTCTAGAATCTCGTCTTCGATCGCCGCAAGTTCTCTTACCGCGCTCTCATTACCAGACTCTAGTCTGACAATTCTTGTATTGAGTTCTGCATCGCGCTTTTGCTCAAGCATGATGCTGAATTCAAATGTTGCTGTAAGCACGTTGATGATTCGGCCGATCGTGACTACAGCCACATAGCGCTCATCGGCAATCTTGACTCCGCGTAGACTTGAACGCAGTATTTCGATATGGTTCGATAAGCGCTTGATACGCGCAATGAGTTTCGTCAATTGGACATTATTTTGAACTGGCACGTCTGTACCTCTCAGGAATGTCTTCTGCTTTTCGTGGCTTGCTGATTCCAGGAAGGACCTTCTCAAGAGCCTTCATTGGGTTAGGCGCAAAGCATGCACTGTTGTACTCACAGAATCGATCATCGCTTGCGTTTTTGCAGATACCAACTAGTCGATTGTAGCAACCGATCTCAATGATGCGACGTGTGCGGCGGACATTCTTGATCTCATCATGAAATATGGACGGATCATATGGCACTGCAAAGATGACGCGTTTTCTTACGTCTTGACGACTGATGTAAATGACGAACACGTAGTCATGCCACATGTCAAGTGGCACAGTTGGCGCGAGCAGCTGTGGAAGTTCATGCCTGTACGCTGTCACTTGCAACAAGTTAGCGAACTTAGGAACGCCATGCGTCGCGTATGTGTCGATCTCATCTTGGTTGCGCTCTTTGAACTCGGCTGTAGTGAACTTGCCACAGATCTGAACTACACCGTCGCAGTGACCACCGAAATCAAAGTCCTTGTTCTTCATGTCGTATTCGACATATTCTGTAGGATCATTGCAACAATAGACTGGTCCCATGACGCCAGTCTGCTTTGTGTCTTCAGGATAGACCTTGTTGCACTTGCGGCATTTCCACTTGCCGAACATGATGCCAATGATGCCAAGCCACTTCTGTGTCATCTCATGAGTGAGCCTGCCACGCTCTGACACGAAGTCAAGCATGAAGTTTCTCTCATCAGGCGTTGGAACTTGCTTATGGAATTCAGCAGCCCAGCGGATTGGACAGTGAGGAATACCTGAGCCACGAAATTCAGGCATGCGCCCTGGACTCGTAATAACGAAATCCGAGCGCCAACTGACGAACATGTCAAAGCGAGACTTCAGAGTGTTAGCTAGCTTGATCTGTTCGAGATCGATTTTGCCGGTCATGCCTTCGGCTCGAATCTGAACTTATGACCATTGAACAGCATGAGCAGTGGCTTCTCATCAATCCCAACTGGCCACCAATTGCGGTTGTTGTGCCACTTTGGACTGCGATTGAACTTGACTGGATGACGCGACTTTGCAAGCACGTCAGTATCTGTCTCACCTTGGAACCCAGCGATGCGCACGAGTTCTACCATCCCGTAGTAACCACGCTTCAATATGATTGTTTGGCATGACGAGTTGTGTGAGATGATTGGCTCACGGCTGTTCTTGACGTTTGTTGGCGTTGGAACATCCTTGAGTGAAAGCCGTTTTGCGATCACGTTTGCTAGTCCAACGTCACACCCTGTTTCAGCAGCTGCAAGTGACCACGGGCGCTTGCTCACGAATACCTTCCACGCAAATGCGATTGCTGTGCGCGGAACAGACGTGGCTTGCATCTCCTTGATGTACAATGCAGCTTCTCTCGTCATCGGGATCTTCTTGGCCTTCACATATGCTGTGAATGCCTTGGCGTTAGCAGAGATGAACTGCTTGCGCTTAGCGATCGACACAACAGTTTCGATGTCGGTTGCTGCCTTTGCAATCGCTTGCGTGACAAAGCCGTATACGAGCAGCTTAAGCAACGCGTATTCACCTACGTCTGAGCGCTTGTCTCCTAGAAGAGCAAATGCGCGCTTGATGTCGATGTTCTTGACCACTGCGTTCTTCGGATTCGAGAACTGCTTTTCGACGCGCTCGACCTTCTTGATGATCTTTTGCATAGTGTCGTCATCGATTCCTGTGCTGTGCATCAGTGCATCAGTCGCATTTGAACCGATACTCGACTTTGCTTGCCAGGCTTCACCCTTGAACGTGGCGTCGAATGGATCAAGCTCATGCTCTTCGAGCTTTGATGGTGAAGCACACAAAATATATCGTGCGTCTTGCGAGAACTTTCCAGACTTCAATATCGCCGATAGAGTCTCGAAGTTCGGGAAAATGAAGACTACATGCTGTCTCGATGGCTTTGTTAGCGCCTCGTTGTAGAATGAGAACGCTTGCTTCATGTTCGTGCCTGCAGATGGCACGATATGAACGTTGAACTTTGATCGATCCAGCATTAAGCGGATCACCTGTGGGTTGATGAATCCAAAGCAGAGCACGGGTTTGTCTCCTTTACCGGTGAGTATTGTCTTTGACAACTACATGCGTCACGCCATTCTTTTCCTTCGTGACGGTAAGCGTCCTATCGAATGTCTTGGGATCGATCTCCTGCGAGTGACTGATGACGAATAGCCCGTCTTTGCGCTTACGCATCAGCGGAATGAAGATACCAGCCAGCAGTCGCTGGCCATATGGATCAAGTGAGCGGTCTGCCTCGTCAAGTACAAGCAAGTTAGAGCGCTTCTCGCGAGCAACAAGCTCTGACATGGTCAGCATCAAGCAGACAGCTAAGCGTGAGCGCTCACCGCCGCTAAGAGCAGATACGTCAATCTTCTGCGTCTTCATTTTGCCGTCGACAAGAATTCGCTTTGCAACAGTCAAACTCAGCTTGCGCTCGTCACCGTTGACTTCGACAGCGAAGTCCTTCTCTGTGAAGAGAATGCGAGTCCAGTATGGAAGCCGACCAGCGAGGGCTTGAAGCAGCTTGCGTAAGCCTTCACGCTTGAATCCCGTCTTGGAGTAAGCAGGCTTCGTCTTCGCGATCACGAGCTCACGGTTCTCAAGCTCGTTGAGCCGCTTGATTTTCTCTTGGAGCGCAGCTAGATGATCGCGCTTTTGACGGTAATTGTCAGCGATTTGCTTGTATCTGTCGTACTGCACGCGTGCGTCATTGATCTTGGCGTTAGCTTGTTCTAAACGCATCTCAAGACGCTCACGTTGCGAGTTCAGCTGTTGCAGCTCGCTGACAACGTCAAGCTCAAACGGATCGCTGATTGAGAGTGCCTCAGCGCTGGCAATCACTTGCGCGCTGACATGCTCAGCTTGGTAATATGTGTCGCGCCGCGTCTCGTTGTCTTCAACTATGCGCGTATAGTGTTGGACAGCTTTCGTCAATTTGGAGACGTTGACGCCTTGCAAGTCAGTCTTGAGTTGACTGCGCTGATCAAGCAATTTGCGATGCTGTCTAGCAACACGCAATGTTTGATCTATGTTGAGAACGCGTGCGTGCGCTTGATCGAGTGCATCGAGATCTTGAAGTGACGCAGCAGCATCGCGAGCTTCGTTTGCAAGCTTTGAGTAATCGACGAATTTGGAGTGCAGTGACTCGATCGCATCGTGCTTATCCTCGATTTCGATACATTTCGAATCGAGTGCTTGCCCACGATCTAACAGCTGATCGATCACACGTTGTACTGCTTTGACATCAATGTCTTGCAAGCACATTGGGCACTTACAAGCAGACTTGCTGTGGTCTGAGATATTCGCTACAAGAGAGCTCAGTGTGCTATGCTGCTCGCTAGTTGCGCGCATATCAGCTGTGATCTCAGACAAGTACTGCTTGATCTTCTCGTAAGATTCGCTTATCAAACGCTGGTCAGGCTTGATGCGCAGTTGCCGGCACGCATCTGCAATTTGTGTCTTCAGTGCAGCTGCACCGCGAGTCAACAGATCGATTTGCGATCGATTCCAACGCGTCTTACGTGACAACTCTGGTATCACGCGCGTGTTCAAGTTGGATAGCTCTTTTTCTAGGAGCTGCAAGTCAACAGTCGGCAGATTCAGCGTTGCGAGCTTCTCTTCAATCTCAACAAGCTGAGCATATTTGTCTTGCAGCTGTTGAGCCTTTTCAAGCTTTCTCTCAATTGCGCGACAGCTCTCGTCGAACGTTGACAGCAGCTTGCCATCAACAAGAAGCGTGCGCTCTTGCGTGTCAAGCTCAAGCTTCTGAAAGTCGTCTAACTGACGTGATATTTCATTGTAACGATCTACGCGACGCGATGTGTCTGTGAGTTGCGCGCGCATAGCTGTGAGCCTTGGCGCGTTCTGATCGATCAATGCGCGCAAAGATCGTGCCTTTGCGATGATGTCATTGATGTTGCCTGCATGAGACACTTCTTGTTCAACAGCGCGGTACTCGCCTTTGAACTCTAGAAGCTTCTCGATTTCTGACTTCACTTCTATGTGCAGTCCGTCGAGATATCGATAGATGTCATCATACTTGGTGAAGCCGTAGAGATCAGACAGGAACGTGATGCGCTCTTGTGGCTTGCCACAGATCAACGTATGCGTGAAGTCCTGAGGCCAGATCGTGGTGCCGATCATCTCGTTGTAAGTCATGCCGATCAGCGCTTGCAGCTTGGCACGCAGCATGTTCGGATCATTGACAGCGCCCCATGGCTTGAGCTTCTTGCCGACTATCTCATAGGCGTGCAGACCTTCGGGGTATGACTCATGATTGTGAGCCTCACGAACGAGATACCACTTGTTGTGGCGCTTGACTGTGTTCTCTATGCGGAAGTTCTTACCAAAGACCATAGCGTCTTTGATTGACTCAGCAGAGCCAAGTGCCTTCCTGCCGTACCATAAGTACAGCATGAGCTTCCACATGCGCGTTTTGCCAGCGCCAGAACTTGACGGCTCTTGCGACTGCAGATTATGTCCGACCACGCAGACGAGACCAGCATTAGCAATGTCAATTTTGTGCACGCCTGCATAGCCGTACGCATTTTCAAATAGGAAGTATCCGTACTTGGTGCCGTACTCACTAGAAACACGAGAAGCCGCTAACTCGGTTGAGTCAAGCGGCTTCGTTGTTGCGCGTTTAATTTGTGTCTTCTGCATGCTTTTTATTTACAATCCTTATGCATTTACAGTGTGTTAACACGCCTAAATACTTGCGGCCATATTGAAAGCTTTGCTAGTGACTGTGCAAACAAGTTGGTCATATGACAACATGTGTACCTTGAACCCGCAACGTCTCAGCAACCTTGCGTAGATCCTGAAATCGTTTTGTTGGCGTGGACCAAGTGTAAGCGGAGACATTGGTACGTCGAACAAGAGAACGCCGCCAATGATCAAGATCCTAGTTATCTCTGACAAAAGCTGTTCAAGCTCTGGCCAGTTGATCGTTCCATGAGCTGAGCAAATGACGACGTCAAATGAGTCAGGTTTTGACCACCACGTATCTACAAGAGCATCGCCGTATGCAACGCGCTCACGAATCATCGGATGCAGATCTGTGAAGTACCTTGGATTTGCCTCAATGCCGTAAGTATCGAATCCGTGGGCCGCTAACTGCAGTAAGTGTCTACCGCCTGCGCAGCCAAGATCAAGCAATCGTCGATTGTTGAAATGCTTGCGTTTGAACGCTTTGTACAAAGCAGTCAATCGATGCTCAGTCGGAATGTAGCTGTTCCAAGCAAGCGCATATGCGTTCTTTGTGCCAGCATAGTTGTGCGAGTGCTCGATTGGATCGAACTGCACATCTGAATTGAGCCGAACGCGACCAATCATCTCTGTTGCAGCTCTAGTGCTTAGCTTGTCCCATTTGCACCAGCAGTATTGGAAGAAATCATCAGTGAGATCTGGATGCGTGCGCTTTGTTGGAAATGAGTCGACAAGTGACTTTGCAGCTGTGTACACTTGAGTCGGCGTGTACATTCCACGATGATGAATTCCAAACCCAAATTCGGTAGCTATTAACTCACCGTCATTGAGCGCGATTCTGTGAATCATGCACTCGTCGAACTTGCAACAAGATTGACAAGCGCGTGATCGACATTGATTGCGTAGCTAGCCGCGCGATGCTGAATCTCTTGAAGACGCATGCCAAGCTTAGCGACAGCATTTGTCGTGATTGCGCTACGAGCCAAGTCACGCGCTGAAAATGTTGGTCCGCCTTGCTTAACGTACTTTGGATTCACGCGATACCTGATCACGTCTGTGTTCTGCTCGATCATGACTTTGAGCATGAAGTTGTGGTTATCAAAGCTTGCAATTGCTTCGAGCAGTCCACCAACGTTGGAATTGTACAATGCAAGCAACGCGCACTTCGATGCTTCGTACGGTGACTTACCTGCAGCCTTTGCAATCACTGCTGTAGCGAGTGACTTGTCTTTCAAGATCTCTTCGCCACTGTCGATTACGACGTCAAGAATCTTGATCGCGTTTCGCATGATACCATCAGCATAGTCGGCAATGATCGCCAGCACGCTGTTAGCGACTTCTACCTTTTCAGCTTTGACGATCTTTGCTAAGTGCTCAGCGACTTCTTCATTGGTCGGATGAGGCAACAAAACTTCGGTGACGCGACTCTTCATTGCAGCGCCGGGCTTGTCGCCATAGAACTTCTCAGGCTCCATGGTCGACAAGATGATCACCGTGAATTTTGGTGGCTCTTCTACGAACTTGAGAAGAACGCTCTTAGCACTCTCTGACAGTTTCTGTACTTCGTCAAGATGGAACACGCGATATCGACCAATGAGTGGCCGTGCGTTGCCCATTTGAATGAGCTGTCGCATGTCATCGACACCAGTCTTGTCAGAGCAGTTTATCTCGACAAAATCTGGATGTCCAGCAGCGCCGTTCGATTTGAAGTATGTACAGCTAGAGCACACGCGACATGGACGGCCGTCTGGTCCAGGGTCATTACATGTCAATGATTGCGCAAAAATGCGACCGCATGTCGTTTTGCCAGTTCCAAGCGGCCCAATCATCATGAGTGAACGATTGAGCGTGCCGTTCGCTAACTTGCGAACAGCGCTGTTCAACGTCGGACTTTTGCCAACGATGCCGTTGAACCAACGGACGCGATACCGAACAGCTAAGCTATCAATAGCTTCGACTGCGTTGCTCGCGGAAGTTGCCTTGGCGTTGCTGGCGGTCGAACGGGCTGTGACTGCGCTCTTCTTTTGGCTGTTCATGAACTGTTGGCTTCCTGACGTAGGTGCTGTTTGGTTTGCCTGATGTCCACTTCGAAATGAAGTCTTTGCCCTTTTGCGAAAGCTGCAGTGCTTCGTCAACAGAGACCACAAGACCTTTTCTCTTCGACTCTGTTAGAATCTCATGAGGGTCCTGGCCAGTTTGAGACCAAGCGTTGAGCTTGTTAGCGAGATCAGCGTTGATATGCACTGCAACTTTCTCCTGTTTGATCAGTTTTGTTCGCTGGGCACAATGACTGCGTACGGCCGCATATTGATTTCGCGATCGTAGTATGCGAGTGCTCCATCAAACACAGCGCGAAGCTTGATGAGCTCGTCAATGCTTGTCATCTCGGCGGGAGTGTCGCAGCCGAACAGGACTTGCGCAATCAAATGATCATCATAGCGGTTTCCATTGCTACGGAAGTGCGCAACAAGGTTCTTGAACAGCTGACTCTTCATGTTCGAAAGCACAGCGCCTTCGAACGATGAGTGCTTTTCGCCCTTTGCGTCCTTGAACTCGACGACAGGAACAGCGTCAACCGAGATCTGTGCAGGATCGTCGGCGCGCTCGTCCGAGCTGTTTACGGATCCAGCTGTAGCACTATCACGCGCTTGCTTGCGCAATGCAGCAGCAAGTGCACCGCCACTGAGCTTCTTGCCGCTAAACTTCTTGTCGCTTGGCATGTTGATCTCCATTGTTGATGTTGATTCCACGTGACTGTGGGACATTATCTATTTACACAGTTTGCTTAGCAACAGGAATGAACGTATGCATGTCTGATTCATTGATACCGTTGAGAGCTGCATACGGAATCTCATTTACGCTGACGATGACAATGCGTGCAACATCGTGCTTGACGCAAATGATCTTCATCAAGTCTAACAAGACGTACTCGCAGTTGATTGTCCTGAAACACAAAGAACCAAAATCGAGATTTGGGCCATCGCGCTCTGATTGAGGCATGTTGGCGCTCGAATGCACTGCAATGTAACTGAGAACAAATGCACGTTGATGGTTGATAGAACTAGAAGAAGGCACGACCGCTTGCGGCGGTCGTGCCTTCGATGCTGATAACGCGAGTATCGTGATTGCAGTTGTCGATATCACGATCATGCCGAGTATCAATATGGCTATGACAAGTATCGTCCACTGCACTAGAACGGTCCTCCAACTACAGGAGGTAAGTCGCGCGTACGTAATTCAATGACTCCATTTGCGTGCTCATGCAACTCGATACCCCGCTCATCAATTCGTGACTTCAAAAGAACCAGATCACTGATGGATTGCGCAGTGATGTTTCTTGGAACGTCAATTCCAAAGATGTCACGCAGCGATGTCATCAAAAACTGTTCGCGGCCAGCGCAACTATGATTGCGTCGCGCTGTCACGATTTCGTTGAGTTCGATTGCCATGACTATCTCCAACTTGCGATTTCAATGAAGTAATGCTGCGGGCCAAGCCGGCCAATCAGCATTCGAGGCGACATCATGTCAAGGCTGTCAGCCGTCGTGACGAAGCATACATAGAAATCGTCAAGCTCAAGTATCTGTTGAGCGAATTGCTTGCACTCTAACACTACGTGCGGTATCAAGTCGCGACAGAACAAGTCGAACGGCTCGATCGCAAATACGATTTTGCTGACGTTCTTGACAAATTCTGGTTCAAATCCTGGAGGCGGCGGAGCACGCATAACCATTGCAATTGGCATACCTTCATGATCGCCTGTTGGATTTCCCTGCTGAACATCATCAATCATGCTACGCAAGTTCTCATTCATAGTCCTGGCGTGGTCTTTGATATCGTCATCGGTTGCGATCTTGAAGAACGCGACTGAATCCTCATTCGATGACCAACGCAAGTTGTATGTCTCGTTGAACTGCGATTCGCTCATCTTGACTTTAGTGCAGAACTCCTGCTTTGCAATAGCAGTAGCTTCTTTGTAGTAAGTGTCGTGCATGCCATCGAAGTTGAACTGCGTCTTAAGACCGCTGAACGTGAAAATGTTGTAGCCAAGCAATAAGCAGCGTTGGCCTCGCGGCATTGCGCGAACTAGAGCTTTCTTGCTTTCTACAAGTTCGACTCGACTTGTTAGCTGCGACTTCAACGTGGTTGAGCGTGATACTTTCATTTGGTTTCACCTTCGTTGTTGTGCTTCACCCAATCGACGACTGATTTGACGATTTTGTAGCCTGACCAATGGTTTCTGTTTCCAACGTATATCTGCGTGCTGCTGTCATTCGGCAGGCACACGCGCAAATACATGCTCGAGCTATCACTTGGCCGATAGCCTTCTAGCTGGTCAAGCACCCAAACGTTCTCGTCTGGAACTTCGAATATATCAACAACGGCTTCATGCATGTCATTGATCGATGCAACTGGGAATGAGACTGACTCGATCACGTCGACACGGATGCCGACGACAACTTTTGTCTCGATGAACGTTGCTTTAGCTGCTGCTAGCACATAGTGATTGCGCTGTGCCAAGCGTAGCGTGCCGTATACTGCAATCTTCATTGTACCACCATCCCTCTGTATGGGAACATCTGCAAGCCATGCAAGGCTCGCTGTTCGTTTATCAGCAGCGTAAGTTCGTACACCTTGAGTCCAAGCGATGCGGCTACGTCGTTAGTTGGCGCGCCGGAGCGCCAAAGAAGCGCGGCGGCACTCAAGCGTTGATGGTTTATTGGAGACGCGACGCGCGCGATTCTTGGATTCGAAGATTTCTTGATGCGCGTGTGATTTTTCTTGAGCGGGAAAAGAACGGTGCCGTGCTTTGTTCTAAGCCGGCAGATCGTTGTGAACAGCGCTTCAACAGAAGGGAATTCTAGCTTCTTCGCGATTGCGCGCGGATTGTTTGATGCGCACCATGCGGCAGATATTTCGCTAACACGATTAGCGCGTCCTCGGTTCTTGTATGGGAACAGAACAACGCCGTACTCATCGCGCCAGCGACATACAACTACCCTAGCGGCGGAAACGCTACTATAGCCTTGTGCGCGAGCAAAGAACTCAAATGACGATGCTTCAATGAATGCTTTCGATACTCGAAGCACTCTGGCTGTCGGCTGCTTAAGCATGTTGTCACGCCTTGAATGTTTGAATGTTGAAAGAAAAGAGGGCTGCCGAACTTGCGCTCGACAGCCCTCCGTGTTTGATCGATTCGGCTTTCGCTTACGCGATGCCGAAGGCAGCCTTGAGTTCGGCGACCGCTGCGTCGAACTTCCGAACTGCGATCACCTGCTCGCGCGACATTGCGGGAGCGACTTCCTCGGGCTCGACAGCGGCTGCACGACGGCCACGAGCCGCTGGTGCAGGAGCTTCTTCGACGGGAGCAGCTGCCAAGATCTTGGCGGGCTTCTTCGTCTTGGCATCGAGGAGGTCCTCGGCGCGAGCGATGATGAGGTAGTCGCGCTTGTACGCGAGGACCACGAAGGTCGCCTTGCCCGGCTTGTCTTCGATGCCGGCCACGGGATAGTTGTGCTCCTTCTTCGAGAACGAGACGTTGAGATTGCGAGCGGTGTCGACCGGAGTGCGACTGCGCTTCCAGCCTTCGTCGTCGCCTTCGACGTACCAGGACTTGGCGCCCTTGACCAGGATGTACTCGCCGTTGCGGAGCTTCGGTTCGGCAGGAACTTCGTCGATGGGCTCTTCGCCTTCACCATCGCCATCGACAAAGTCGGCGGCATCAGGATCGTCGGAGGCTTCACCGTCGACGCCGTCGGCATCGAAGTCGCCGAAGTCATCTTCGACAGCAGGAGCAGGAGCAGCGCGACCAGCGCCACGAGCGCCGCGAGCAGGAGGAGCTGCAGGCTCTTCGAAGTCCTCGAAGCCTTCAGCGTCAGCGCCACCGTCGAGGTCGCCGAAATCATCTTCGACAGCAGGAGCAGGCGCGCGGCGGCCAGCGCCACGAGCGGGAGGATCTGCGGGCTCTTCGAAATCCTCGAAGTTGTCAGCGCCACCATCGAGATCACCGAAGTCGTCGTCGACCGCTGGGGCAGGAGCAGCGCGGCGAGCAGGAGCAGCGCTCGGACGTGCGGCAGGAGCAGCAGCGCGACGAGCAGCGGGAGGAGGAAGCTTGGCCATGTTATTTTCCTTTGTGTCCTGGTTGTGGTGCACCACATCGATGGTCGAGGACAGGCGACCGTCAATGCTTTGGATAGTTGAAGAGATCAAAGACAACAACGGGTTTGTTGCAAGCCAGTTGTTTGTCTTCGATCCGTCCATGATGATTATTTACAAAGTTCTTTGAACGCGAGAAGAATCAGCCGTTCTTGAGCACGCTGTGGAAAAGCTTGGGCGCCAGAATCATTGCGGATTCGTGCGTCTTGCCATCGACACCACGGATCGTGCGAGACTTCGAAGTACGAGTGTTGGGGTCATGCACGATCAGCGTGCAGATGAATTGGCCATCGCCGACGACGTTGGTGTGGCGGGTTCTAACTGCTTCGTGCTTGACCTTGGCAGCCTTGACCTTCGGAGTCTTGGCGGGAGCGGCCTTGCCCTTTGCCACGGCCTTCGGAGCCTTCGCGGGAGCGGCCTTCGGAGCCTTCGCGGGAGCTGCCTTGACGGGAGCCTTGGGAGCCTTCGCAGGAGCGACCTTGGCAGGAGCCTTCGGAGCCTTTGCAGGTGCCTTCGCCGGTGCCTTCGGAGCCTTGGGAGCCTTGACAGCGTTGAGCGTGTGGGAGAGCTTGTTCATTGTACACCTCTGATGTTTGCATGTTGGATTGTGAGTGGAAGCCAAAGTGGAAGAATTTGTGGCTTCCGATGGGTAGTACCCATATAAAATATAATCACACTTTAGTCTAAAGTAAATAGCCAAAGTCAACTTTTCACTAAAGCCTAAAGTGTGTGCCTTTCAACTTTGTGCGAAGGCTAGGAATCCAGCTTTCTTCTTGTTGATGCCGTACCAAGATAGAAGCCTGTCGAGCGCTTGTATGTTACGTGCGCTGTACCGATGTACTAAGCGCACTGGTCTCAGTCTAATCCAGCGCTCCATGAATGCGATGTCGGTCTGCTTTGCGAACAACCGACTAATTAGTCGCTCGTTGCGGCGGGCTTCAAGCTCGCGGAATAGCGCGAACGCGTATTGCCGCTCGCCTGGGTTCTTCGTGCATCGAATGATCTCTTCACCAATGACGCGTGGCGTCACGCCTTTCACAGCTTTGCTAACATTGTCCGACTCGTCTCCGTAGATGATCTTCGCGAGTGCTAGCTTGCTGGGTTCAGTGATGCCGAACTTTGCTTCAAGATCAGCGATGGTGAAAGCTTTGTCTGGCTTCGAAATTACAGACACGCGATCGCTCATCAACGCCCACATGTCTCGATCTTCGGAAACGACCGTACAAGGCTTGTTCGACCGATGAACGAATGACGCGATCGCATCATCTGTTTCACCATTGTTCTCTGGCATCGTGATTGTGCATGATGGAATGTATTGCATCAATTCCATCAGATCTCGAACTCCATTGTACTCGACGTCACGCTCTGTGTCATCATGCCATGTGAGCGGCAGGACAAGCTTTGCCTTCACAGGACGTTTGCCTTTGTACAACGGATAGTGAGCTTGCCGAACAGCTCGATTTTCTTGTGCTGACATTACGATGCAGACGCGCTTGCCAGATTTGAGACCAACGTAGTTAGCGGCAGCTTTGATCTTCGACAAGCCAATGTCAATAGCGTTTGTTGGGTAGCTCTGATCGTTCATGAGTGTCCCGGCTGGGCCGCCTTCACAGCGGCCCACCAGGTTGTGCACGTCAAATACGAGATTGTGATCAGAATACTCGGGGTTACTGACCAGAGGCATTGGTGGCCTCCGCAGCGGGAAGCGTTGCATCATACACGGCGACAATATTGCCAGCCCTAAATTCGCGGTTGACAGATTGTCCATCCATGATCTTGCGACGTCCTCCCTTGTAAACAACCAAGTTGCGTGTTGCTCCAATTGCGAGTGGAATCGAGTCGCCAAGGCCATTAGCCGAACTAACAGAGAGCGAGTTGCCATCGTTCGTGAACATCTTCTGGCCACGCCTAATCACCAAGGCGGCGGACGGTTCGAAGTTCACGGCGCGTTGGCCACGTACGTTCTTGCGACCGGTCTTCACAGTGTTGAGCTTGACGGCCTTGTACTCGCCGTTGGTGCCCCATACCGCAAGTATGTCTCCGTCATTGGCGCCGCCACCGTAGACAATTTCTGTATCCTTCATGAAGGCCGGAATTGAGCGATTGGAATCCATGTCCTGCTCGACCTTGTTGACGAATCCATTCTTGCCGATAGCGACAAGGTACTTGGCCTCACGGCTGGCAATGCCAACGATCTTGTCGAGACCTGTTCCAGCGCGTCCTGTGTTAGACGGACCGAAGAACCCAACCAAACCGCTTGCACCGAACGCAGCGCATCCATTGAATGACGGCGCAGCGTAGATGAACTGATTCGATGAACCACGTTCGTCAATTGCGCCAAGTAGCTTGCCGTCCATAGTCGCGGCGAAGATCAGTGGGTCGCCTGACTGCTGCATCCGACGCTCGTCGTGCATACGGCCACCGACGCGTGTGCGGCGTTCGTCTGAATCCTTTGCGACAGCGCGAAGGTGGCGGACGACCACAGCCATCAGTTGCGTGAGATCCTTGTTGACGCGCGTGATCTCAAGTTCGATGTCCTTGATCTTGCCGCGCAGTTCAGATTCCTTGAGCTTCTGCAGATCAATGAGCCTGAACTTCAGCATGGTCTCGGCTTGCTCGCGCGTGACCTTCATTGCCTTCATCACGAATTCATGAGGATCGATCTTGGTCTGTTGCACTGCGTTAGCCAAGACTTGGATGTTCAGCATCGCAAGTAGCTTGCAGTCTTCCAAGAACTTTGCAGCGTGCAACTTCTTCAGCTCGAGCTCGATGATCTTCTCTTCCTCTTGCTTGCGCCAGTTGAGCCACAGCTTTGCCATCGTGATGAACGGCACGTTCTCACGGAACAACGTCTTGCCGCCTTCGTCTTCATTGCTGCGGATTGTGATGTTGAACCGATATGTCTGCTGGCACTGCAATTCGTGCAGCACCTTCTTCAAGGCGGATTGGTTGTCCACGCTGACGATGAGCTTGAGCTCCTTCGTCTTCTTGTTGTAGTCCTCGCGGTATCCAACGATTGTCCGATTTTCCTTCAGCTTCGGGATCGTGTTCTGGATGAAGCTACCAACGTTGAACGGATCAGGAAATCCAGACACGACAACATTGGTGACATTCGGATTGCGCTGGTCTGGCTCGATCTTGTAGTCACAGCTGAATCGCAGCGGGCCTGTGCCATGTTCGTACACAGCAGCCACGTCGTCCTTAGCGGACAGCAGCACGCCACCATTTGCGAAGTCGGGGCCGCGCATGAGCTCGACGATGCCGGCCATGTTAGCCGTCTTCCAATTCCGTGCAACATATTCGAATGCAGCGCAGATCTCACCGAGGTTGTGAGACGGAATTTCGGTCGTTGCACCGGTCGCAATTCCACTTGTGCCGTTCATGAACAGCAAAGGCAATCGCGTGTTGATCACGAGAGGCTCACTGAACTCACCGGAGTAGTTCGGCACCATCTCAGCAACGTCAACGCAGCTGAAGTGGTGCTTGACGAGCTTGCTGACCTTGCATTCTGAGTAACGCTCTGCTGCGGCGGGATCACCCTTGATCGAGCCGAAGTTGCCTTGGCCGATGACGAGCGGATAACGCGACCACGTCATCTCGACGAGCGAGCCATATGCAGAACCATGCGGATGGTACTTGCCCATGGTTTCACCAGTGACACGAGCTGACTTCATGTATGTGGCGCTGCTTGCGCCTTGCATCATGTACATCGCATAGATGAGGCGACGATGAACAGGCTTGTGGCCATCACGGAAATCTGGCACTGCGCGATCTTCGATCGTGTAGCGGCCGAAGTCGAACATCTGCGTGTTGACGAACTTGCCAGACGCTTCTTCAACCATGTTGACGTCAACGTCGACTGTGTAGTCGGAACTAACGCGCTTGCGAACGGTTGCTTTCTCTACAGGTTTTGCTTTGGGAGGCATTTCAGTTCTCCTGATTGTTGGAGGTTCCGAACAAGAGCTCTTTACGATGCTCTACGTCGTGGCCCATGATGCGGGCTATTTTCAATTCGTCTTCGTCTTGCATTGTGAGAACGACAAGACGGCGGGTCTTTGGATTGAACGCAATATGCTCAAGCTGATCTTCAGACGCTTCACCCCATCCTTTGAATCGGGTGATGCGGACTTGATTGTGCTGAGACTCTGTGAAGCCTTCGTACACTTCGTCCTTTGTGTCGGCAAACACGCGTTGTTCGCGATATTGACCAAGGAACAATGGGCCATTGATGTAACGCAGCTTCTTCTGCCTGACAATTTCTGGATAGTAGACCTTGAAGAACGCGAGCAACAGCGATGCGATGTGCTTGCCGTCCGGGTCAGCGTCAGTGAGGATTGTGATCGAGCCGACGCGCATCTTCTTGAGATCAATCTCGCCAGGCTTGATACCGATTGCTCTGATGAGAAGCTTGATTTCTCTGTTGGCTAACACACGAGCTGATTCGTGGCGCTGCGCATTGATGCCAACGCCTCGAAGCTTCAGGATCTCATGGTGAGGTGCCTTGGCGCGCTCGGCTGTGCCGCCTGCTGAATCGCCTTCAACAAGAACGAGTTCACGTAGATGCGGCGGAACTCCAGGATCCGCCTGAATCAGCTTGCTCGGATCGATTGCTTGATCGTCTTTGCCTGCGATCTCAAGCGACTTGATTGCCTTGTTGTCTGCCTTGAAGCGCTCTTCGTTCTTCTTGAATCGCTCGGCGCGATCTTTGAGCCGCTTCACGAGCTGCGGATTCTGAGTCAGGAACAGCGCGAGCTTCGGTTGCACGAAGTTGCGAACTTCAGTATCGACCTCTGATGCGAGCTCGTCTTTAGTCTGTCCACGGTAGACAGGCTCTTCCATGCGCCAGTTAATTGCGGCGCGAAGGCCCATCATCCAGTATTTGGTTTCGAATGTGGTGCCAGTGACTTCGCGCATTGCGTTTGTTAGCGCCTGCTTGAAACCATCGACGTGACAGCCACCAGATCCAGTCGCCGAGCTGTTGACGTGGCTCTTGAGCCAGCCGTCGTCATCGTCATACCAGCATAGAGCCAAGTCAATTTGACCACGCTCGTAGATGCGGAATGGCTTGCCAAGCATCTGCTCTTTTTGAGCAGGGTTGTACACCATGCTCATCAACCCGTGTTCATTGACGAATTCGAACGTGCGTTCACCGAAGATGCACTTGAACCTGAGGCCAGGATTGAGCTGGCTCATGTCCTTCATCTTTTGGAGGAAGCTCTTCGGATCGATGATGTGATCACCAAAGATCTCGGCATCCAAGTGAAAACGAACGATCGTGCCTTGCTTTGCATCGCACCAAGGCTTCGGCGGATCTTTCTGAATCACCTTGGTGAGCGGCTTGCCCTTGCTGAACTTCTGGTAGTACCATGCCTTCTTCGCGCCGATCGTTCCGTTGGTTTGGAAGGACCAAGCTTCGAAGCTGTCGCTCACTGCGTTAGTACATGATGCACCAACACCGTGAAGGCCACCAGTTTTCGCGTAGCTGCCACCGCCAAACTTGCCACCAGCGTGCAAGCGCGTGAACACAGTTGTGAGCGTGCTCTCGCGCGTCTTTTCGTGGATGGCTACTGGGACACCACGTCCGCGGTCAGCTACTGTGACATATTTTGTCTTCAAATCGTAATGGACTATGACGAGATCGCCAAATCCCATGATGTGCTCGTCGACGCAATTGTCGACGATTTCGATTCCGGCTCTGAGGCAGCCTGAAGCGTCCTTGCCGCCGAGATACATTCCCGGTCTTTTGCGGACAGCTTCAAGCTGCTCCAGCACCTCGATGCTTCCGGCGTTGTATGCCGTGTCTGAAGCTTGTTGCTTTGCCATGCGGTTCCTCCAATGGGGTTCGAGTGGTTCGAAGTCGCGTTGCTGGACTTGCACCAGCGCTACTAAAATTTACCGCGAGAAACAATGAAGACGGACCCGCGTTAGCGAGCCCGTCTTTCTATGGGTTGATGGATCAGCGAGCAGCGCGACGCAGAGGAGCGGCGGGAGGAGCAGCGCGGCGAGCAGGAGCAGCGGGAGCTGCAGCGGCCTTGCCGACCTTGCCGGGAACTGCGGAACGAGCCTTGGCTGGAGCCGCGTCCTTCTCCTTGGGCACGCGGATTTCCTTGATGGAATCCCAGGTGATGAAGCGCACGTTGCCGTTGGCGCTGACGAGCAAGCCGGCTGCCGTGACTTCCTCGAGGACGAAGCGCTTGCTGGCGATCTCGGGTGTCTCGATATTCACGGAGACCTGGACGCCCTGCTTGATCATCTTGGGCTTGCCATCCGTGCTCTTGGTCATGACCCAGTGCTTGGGCACGGTCGTGACGTACGCGGAGCCGAACGAAGTGAAGCTGATCGTGTAATCGGTTGCAGTGCCGCCGATGACCGTGCCGCTGACCGTGCCGAAGATTTCCTTGATGCGGAAGTTGAGGGACTGTCCGATGTAGTCGCTGAGCTTTGCCATGATAGTTGTCCTTGATGGATTGTTGGTTGCGATCGTCAGGCATTGGTAGAGTGACAGCTGCCTGACGAAGGCTGGCACTAGTTGGATGCAAAGTGGAACTATTTGTGGCAGTTCCACAGTCACTACCCAATTAAAATATAATCACACTTTAGCAAAATTGTTCAACAACTCTTGCTAAAGTGAGATGTGATCAACTTTGGGGTGCTTCTTTCGGCTTCAGATCAATGAGCAGCGTACGCACTTCGCGAAGCGCGTTGCGTTGCTCTGCTGAAAGCTTTTGGAACTCGCGGCCAACGCAAGCGCGCTCGACAACGTCAAGCGCGTTCACAGCAGCAACGCGTGTCTCTTGAAGCACCATGACATTCGCTTGGTAGACCAGGCCTTTTGCCTGGTCCTTGACTTTGACTGTTGACATTGCATCACCTCATTCGGTTGGACGTGCTTCGACGATCGGGAGCTTTGCTGTGACGATGCGACCATCGACCTTCGCTTGGATAACGACGTTCTTGCCCTTGAAGCCAACGACACGAGCGCTAACAGGGCCTTCAACTCCGGCAAGGCGCGTCTTGATGATTTCACCAAGGCGATAGCCATAGCGATCTTCCAGCGTCTTCTCGCGATGGATCGTGTCGAGCTGCGAAGTGATGACGTCGAATTCGCCACGTGTTGTGCCGCGAACAGCAGCGAGCAGCTCGATGAATTCTGGCGTTGCACGCTTGTTGTCGATTTTGAATTTGCCGCATGCAGAGTTGTTTGCGCGGCGGACGAGCTCGTCAGGAGTTTTGTCACCCTTGATGCGCATGACCTGAATCACTGCAAGTGGACAGTGCTGTGCGCTCGCGAGATATGTCTCCATGAACTCCGGGTCGTCGCGACGCGCGTCGTTGAGCGCCAAGAACTTCGAGCACGACCCGCAGTTGTAACCGAACGGAACGTCAGAAGCCGGAGGACCAGGATCGAGATGAGTTGTGTCAACGAACTGGTCGCCGCTCAACGAAGCCTGATTGAGGTCTTCGGGATTGATCCGTGCGTTGCGCTGGCCAAGGCCAGCGATGGCCCGATCATTGAGAGGCTTGACGGAACGATCAATGCGATTGGGGTTAGGCGCGACGCGCCTTGGATTCGGAGCTGCCGGACGCACAGGTGCCTTTGGCAGTTGCTGCCTGGTCACGAGAACTGGTGGTTGCGTGACAGGCCGAGCTGCTTGACGCACAGGCGCAGGCGCTTGACGCGTTGTAGTTGGCGCAGGTGCTTGCGCCCTGGCATTAGCCTGGCGAGAAGCGGCGAGAGCAGCCAAGCGAGAGTTTTGTGGGTTGTTGGGCATCATATACTCCTGGGGTTTGTGTTGGGTTGGGTTTAGCGAAAGAGCTCAGTGGTCTTTGTGCCACGTATTTCCTCTTTACAAAGTTTGCTCAATCATCAATGTTTACAAAGTTAACGTTCAGTCGAATACAACCTCCTGACGTTTTTCATATTGAAGATCAATGACGCGAGCTTCAGATCTTCTGCGTTGTTGGAACGCAACAGCTTCAGGTCCTTCCCAACTATCATGGTACGTTGAGATGCGTTCTGCAAGCCTCTTCCAATTCTTTGAAGCAAGTGATGGCTTGATTGGTTTGACACTTCCTGTATGGATCACGAAGCTTAGGGCTACTGTGCGCACTTCTGGAGGGGCGTCAACGAATGACGGAACTGACTGCTCGATGACTGACATATACTGTACGTATTGACGGATCGCGATTTGGTGCTGCTCGCACTTGGTGATGGAGAAGTTTGGATGGCGCGCTACCCAGCGGCGGGCAGCGTCACCACGCAATCCGTTGGCTGACAATGCTTCCTTCAACATATGTGGAGACACAATCGGCTCAAGGATAGCTCTGACGCGCTTAGCGCCAGCATTACCTAAGTCGAGTCCTTGCGCAATTGTTGGTCCTGATCGATCTGAAGGAACGTACGGAGTTAGACTTTCGCCTTCGAACGATCGCAAAATCTCGAGATGGACATTGAGTGTTGCTGCTTGCGTATCCCACTCACGACATAGCTGCGCGTCATTGAATCCAACAACAGCCATGTCAAACTTATGTGATACGAATTCAAATGCTTGGCTCATCGAGATTGAGCTAGCAAACCCAACCATTATTGCAACGGCTCGTCTAGTGATGTGTCTCATAGCTTGACCTTGATGAAGGTTGAGGCAACGACCGAGCCAAGGTTACGCAACAAACGTTGCACACCATTGAGAGGCTTCGGCACATGATACCTAATGAAAGAAGATTTGCCGTCTGGAGTCTTCTCGTCTTGCGACTCGTACAAATCAAACCAACCAACGCGCGCGTTTGACGTGTCGTCATGTCTGCGCTTGAACGCGTCCATCAACAACGCGCTGATCTCATGTTGGAGCACAGGCACTCCAGGCCCTGTGATTGCTCGCACAGCAAGCTTGATCTCCAAAGAGCTGATCGGCCGCTGTGCTTTGGTCCATTCGCGCATAACGCGATTGAAGATCTCGGTATCCCATGCTGGATTGACGTTGAACATGGTTGTTCTCCTGTTAGGTTGCGATGTGTATTTTGTTGATGATGACACGTTTATGATCTCGCACGCACCATTCCGGTCTTTTGAATGCCGAAGTATAAGCGTCGCGACTGAGATCAAAGTCTGGCTTTGTCTTATTGATGTGAGTTGAAGTAATCGTCTCAAGATTATCTAAGATCACATCGCATTCGAGCAGAACCAGTTTCGTGTCACACATATCCGTTGCTGTTGACGCAAATTGTCTAAGACGATTAGCAATGTAAGTGTGCTTACCACTCTTTGACAAAGACGATCGTGGCCTTGTAGCAAATGTGAACGCCTTATCGTATTTACCAAGATAGATTCCAGGGCCAAGTGCTCCTCTCCTAGAACAAAGCAGTCCATGCTGCAGTATGTAAGCGATGTTAGATCTCCATGTGCCGTGGAACAGTACTGTGACCTGATGCGTAGCACTGTCACTACCAAGATATGACAAGAACTGTTCCGCGTTTGGAGGGTTACCAACGTCGATCACGTTGTTGCCGACTTTAAGTTGCCTCAAAGTTGCTAGTTCACTGCTGATGCCGAGATGAGCTAAAGCGTCGAAGTTGTGTGAGGCATCATGGTCTGTCTTGAACAGCCTGAGTGAGCTGATAAAATCTCCAGCTGAAACAAGTTGTCCGTCTATTGCATATGACTTGTAGCACAACAGCTGCTTTTGCGATTTGTCGAAAGGTTTTTCATGCGTGCGATGACACCATAAAATGACGTCGATTGCGCTATTGAATGTTAGCCAACGATAAGAAACAACAACCGCAGTCTCATAGTGGATCTCGTACTTGCGAGCGATGAAGTTGTAAGACTTCCATGGATACGCATCTTTGTTGTGCGTCTTAGTCTCTACTTCGTACTTGATCGCAAAACTTGATTGCGGTGTTGCTTCTTTGCATGGCTCATAAATCTTGAATGGCTTATCATGCGTTAGCTTGAGTGCGGCGCTCTTGATGTCAGAGATCAGCTCGCTCCTCATTGTGTACCTCCTCTGCTAAAGTGTGACTTTGAATATGTCGAGCTTGAAGCTCAATGCCTTTTCTTTTCGACCAAACAATGGCTTCTGCCTTTGCTGGCAGTTGCCGGCATGGAACTTGACAAAAACTTGCGTCCATGTCTGAAGCTGCGTTTGAAGATCAGCGATCTGCTTTCGAATGTTGTCCATGCGCTTTGAAGCAAACTCGCGCTTGTCGATGAGACGCTCGTCAAGCACAGCGTTCAATTCGGTTGACGTTGTCTGCAAATCGATATAGCAATCAGAATACAACAATTTCTGTCCAGTCTTATCCGCGCGGATAAGACGCTTTTGCGCAGCCTTGAAAAGTTCACAGCCGCGTGTTGACAGCTCGATGTCGCGCTTCTTCATGTCGAAGCGGATGTGACGGCTGTCGAGCGTGACATTTGTTGTAGTGGCGGTCTTAGTATTCCGCACTACTGCTTTGATCTGTGCTGTGTTAGCCATGATTGGCAGTCCAAGTCTCGCGGATCGCATTGCGAACGTTCGAAGTCAGTTCGACGTCGATCGCAGACACTGCAATACGGTCTTTGATGAATGAGAAAGCCAAAGCCGCGTCCACGTCAATGAGCCGATTTCTGCTGACGTCAACTGCTTCTTCGCTGACCGTGAATTGATAAGCAAGTGAAACGCGCTTGTGGACGTCTTCCCACTGTTCTGACGACTGCACGAACATCATGTCATTGGATTCAATCCAAGATTTGTCATTGCTGAGTAGCAGCATAACAAGATCCTTGCACGGGTCGTACAACGCAGGCTCACGTCCGAGCAGCTGCCAAACGCTGCGACCGACATTGTCGACGTTGTGATGAGTCTCGCGAGTCGGCACGAGGACTAGCGGGAAATAGCCTTGGTCCTTGTATTGAGCGATGATGTAGTCAAGGTTGATCTTCATTGTTTGTCTCCTGTTGTTAGTCTTATTTGATGAGCTTGTCGAGCAGCACTACCAGTTCATCGATCTCGCGTCCACGAACGTCTGCGCGAGCCATGATCTCGTCGTTGATGAACGCGTTGACGCATGAGTCATCGGCGGTTGCTTCCAGCAATGTCATAGCAGCAATTGAGTCTGCTGTCGCTTCTTGACGAAGTGTCGCAAGACGGTTTGCAACATCAATTTTACGTTCTGCAAGATCATTGTAGTTGTTGACCATGTAGATCAAGCAACAGATCAATGCAATTACAAAACAGATGCCGCAATACACGTTCACCATGTATGCTTTACGCGGCAATTGATCGAACCGAATCAGTGGTGGTTTATCAAACATTGTTAGTCTCCTTCGCGCTCTTTTCGGCGCGTATTTGTTTGAGTAACTCGTTGAGCGACTTGATCTTGTGCTTGATCATGAAAGCCTTTGGCGAAACAGGACCAATTGACATGCGGGCTTTCAAGAACAAGAGACCATAGTATGGCTTGAGCAACTTCTGATCCAAGATGCTAAGTGTAAATTCGTGTCCGTTGCAGCTCACACTGATACATCCAGTCGGATAAACGCGCACGCCAGGAGCAAAATCATTGCTGCCTTCAAGGTTGCAACGACTACGCGTCATGGCTCGGATATACTCAAGTGCTGCTCTGTCGTCATTGCCCGGATACAGATTATGATCGAACGAGATGCGCGCTTGCTCGTACAGCTTCGCGAACTGATTGAGCAAAATGATCTCACCAGACGTGAGACGCGTTCTGTCGATTGAATAGGTCGCTAGCAACTTTGCGCAACGTTGATCATTAGCTCGGCGCTCGAGATAGTTGGCTGCCTCCCTCAAAGCATTTGGAAGAGTATGACCTTTTGCTGGAGTGACGAGCGCTTCTTGCAATTGCCCGTCAATTACTGGATGGGCAAACCAACCCCAAATATCCCTATCAGGATCAAGCCAGCGCTCACGCAGTTCGACTTCATTGCCAAGCCCGTCTTTGAGTTCATGGAATCCGCGATATGTTGACATTTAAGCCACCTCGCTCTTGAAGTAGAACGCGTTCTCAACGCGAGGCCGAGTCATGAAACTTCCGATGCGCAAGACTTTGCCGTCAATGCATGCGACGAGTTGCTCAAGTGCGCGTTGCTCGTCACTACCAAATCCGACAGCTGCGCAAGACATGTTGCCGTCAACTGCTGAGACATCATTCATGCTCGCTGAAATCGTTCCGTTCAATGTCTCACTGACAATGACAGTGAGCCCGAACATCGCAGTGAATTGCTTAAGCGTGATCCGCGCATCTTCGTGATCAGGCTTGATTGGCGCTATTGTGTGCTTGTTCATTGTTGACCTCAAACGTACTTGTCAGAGTGCTGAGTGAATCCGCAGTGCTGGCAAACACGAGCTTGGACAATCTTCGTGTTGCTATGCGTGTTGCTCTTAACCGAAGCAGTGACCCACTTCGAAAAAGAGTGTGCGCGTTCTGTGCAACGCGGAATGCGCGTGGCCAACCAATATGCTGAACCAATTATCAAGCTTGCAAGTGCGGCCATGGCTGCAATGATGATGAGAAATGTGCTAACACTTGTGTCCATGATTGAATCTCCAGTGGCACAAGTTGAACCACGCTCTTCTCTAAAGTGGAAGAATTTGTGGCAAGCGCTATGTGCCTGAGCGCCTACTATAAATATACTACAACTTAAGCCGCGCGTGTTTGACGTGGCTTTTGAACGCGTAGCTGTTTACCAGTCGCGTTGTCCGTTGCGCTAAAGCGAATCATCATTGGTGCGCCGACGTTGTTTGCGAGATCCAGAACTGTGCGCCAATGCTGTTGCGTCACGAAGATGCAGTCATGCACAGTGAACCAAGCAATGGATGAATCAACCTTGTAGATTTCACGAAGCTTCGCAATGACGCGGTTCATGACGACTGTTTCGAATTTGCGGCCGTACCATGACAATCGATCCTTGCCGTAGCGTATGGCCATGCGTCTGTTGTTGATCTCAATCACTTCGGCGACAAGAGGCCAACGCCGCTTGAAAGCTCGCATGATGCGTTCGCGATGATCTGTGCCTGGCTCAAAGCGTGGGTCGCGGAACATGAGCCACATGATCTCGCTCTTCACTTCGTCACGTGACATGTTAGCTGCAGTAGCAATGACGCTGTAGAGATCTCCGTAGCAGCATCGCCGGTAATCCGCGAACTGCTTGTCCCAATTCTTGTGATCAATTGCTGAGCGTTCTGCGCCTGTGTACCAATCTTGAGACCAAGTAGATGCGTGTTGTAGCGCAATCCAGAATCCGATCAACGCTGGTTGCGCGTTGACAATGTCGATTGCAACTAAAGTCTGTCCAGTTCGGATGTCATACGCGTCACTGCGACTTTGCCTCGACATGTAAGTCCAGAATGAGTGATAGCGCGACTTACGTTGAATGCACTCGGCATTGTACTTCCAAAGAAGGCCTTCAGCTTCAGCAGTCTCGAGTTCTATCTGGTTGCGATCTCGATCCATTGCCAGTGCACAAGCATTTGAGAGCATTGAATGCTCTTCGTGAGCCTCGTTAACTCTATTCTTTTGAGTCACTATTGGGAAGCTCATGTCATAATAGTCAGCGCGGATCCACGCGTCATTATCTCGGTTGTGAGATTTCTTGTACTCGTGCTTGGCAGTCTGCTCATTTCGCCGTGCAAGCCAACCAGCGTTGTCACGCAATGTGAATGTCTCAATTGGATCAGAGGCCTCTGCAAGTGTTATTGTAGTGACGCGTCCTTGTATCTTCGCTGTGATCACTCCATGGTCCATCAATGTGTTGGCACACGCACGTGCGATCGGCTGGTTCTTCTGGCTGCACTTGAGGCACTCAATGATCGTGCGCTTGTTGAAGTGAATGCGAGCCTTGCGGCGCTTGAGCGCTCCATCAATGTCAGAAATGCAACGGTCAATGATCTTCACTAAGCCAAGCTTCGAGCGCTCAGCCATCATGACAGGATTCTTGCACTCGATGTTGTTGAGCCAAAGCTCCTCGACTTCTCGAAACGCTGCACTGAGTTTTGGCAGCAGAGACTTCGGCAGGTGTACTGGTATGACCTTTTCTTCTGGCATGGCATCTCCATATGACATAGCTCTTTTACAACGTTCATGAGAGCAACGAGCTCATAGCTATTGATGCGATCATGTCATACTTTAGCGACAACAGAGGCAGCAATGTGGCTCCATGACACTACTTAAGTAACAGGGCTCGTGCCGGTAGTCATACGATTATATTAGTGAGTCTATCCCGACTTTTCTCTACTCTACCTGGGCCGGCCGGGGGGCCCGAATGATTGTATCACTTTTTGTTGTTTAGTCTACACGATGTACTAGTTGCACATATGCACGGCCTAGAGTAGTTAATTCTCACAGTTCTCCCGGGAAACCTCAGTTCTTGCAGTTCGAGGCTCCCAGTTTTGCACCACGACACCAGTTTCATTTTCACCAAGTCGTTCTTGCGTCGTAGGGTGTTAGACTCAGCGTTGATGTCTCCAGCTTCACCGTCAAAAGATTGATATTTTGTATCAACGAAGCCTGCTTAGATCGAACGTTGTAAAAGAGGAATATCAGTTTACGGTTATGCGTTTTGTTGTTATTTTTCTAATGTCGGGATCCCACGCCCGCCACAAATTCTTCCACTTTGAAAACCACCCCACAAACCCTCGGAGAACCTGCAATGCAGAACCGTTTTGAGGTGCTCGGATGATCCACAACATCACGAACCTCTTCAACCGTGCTGGAGTGCTAGTCGAAAGTCGACCAGCCGTGGCTCGCGTTATTGCTCGCGTCATATTCGGTATTTCGTCGTACTCAGGTGATCGAAAGAAGCTGGTGAACTTTCGTAGCCGCGCGCAATCAGTGTTGACAGACAACGTTGAGCGCGCTATTTGGTCTTGGACCCGTCAAGTCGCGTGGAACTGGGAAATCAATACCTGCTACTGGCGGGCACTTGGTGCATTCATTGAAACGCGTGATCTAACACTAGCCGCGCACCAACACAACATCGCGCAAGAGGACTTTGCGTACTTGTTCGCGCAACTCACCACTGAAGACCTTCAAGAATTCATCAATCAGCAACGTGACTGGCGATCACCGATGATCGACGATCGCACGATCTCAGCCATCATCAAACAACTCAAGCCATGGATCAACAACTGCGTTTATCGCTTGCGCTTCGTTTGGCAGCACGACCCGAGCCACGACGAAGATGACTGGCGCTCGTTCTTCACGTGTGAAGCGCTCCAAACGCTCTACAAGTACGAAGATCGTCATTCACTGACGCATCTTGTCAACACAGTCCGTTTGGCACTGAACAATAAGTGTGGCATCATGCAAGCCCGCTATGCGAGCGTCAAGCTTGGCATGCTCGTAAGCACTGAGCGCTTCGAGAAGAACAACAGCAAAAAGGTCAAAGGCAAAAAACAGAAAGACAATAAGCAGTCAACGCGAGATCAATCTCAGAATCTCAGCTTGGACAAATCGCCATACATCGCTAGACGCGTTGCTCTCACATCGCCAGGTGAAGACGGATCAGAAGTTGAGAACATCGAGCTCTCAGCAAGGTCTGTCAAGTTAGAGCCGCAACTCGACACGATGCTTTTCATCCAGCAAGTCGAAAAGCAATCAGAGGCACTAGCTCGATACTTGAGACTAGTTGCAGTCGAAGAAGAGGACGCCGAGTTCATCGATTGGCTTGAGCAACACGAATTGTCGACTGACTCGTTCAACGACCTACGAATGCATGCAGCAAAGTTCCTTGGGCTCACCCGCCAAGACTTCGCTGGTTTGAGACGGATCGCAGACGTTGACTACGCGATCGGACGGCAACTCGAGATGCGCATGGTAAAGCAACAGCAAGCCAAGGACAAGCATCACGTCACTGGTAGCTTTAGGAACGCGCAACCTCGTGCTGCGGTTGGAGGTCGCCACAAATGAACATCTTGCCATCGTTGGCTAGTGACATCAAAGCACAAGTCAATGCTAGCCCTCTTGGAGCAATAAATGGAGCACTGTATGCATTGGCCACGTTGAAGGCTGGAAAGCAGCCAATCGGGCCAATCACCAATAAGGTGAAGCTCACGTTAGCTTTGGAACTGCCACGCCGCAAGACACTCCCTAAAGATTGCAAAATCGCAATGCGAGAGTCGTCATTGTCGGAACCAATCACTCTAAACCCAACAGAAGCAGTAGACGCGCTATGCCTTGTTTTGACGAAGATCAAACTTGGCAATTACCATGTCGCGGATCTGCTAAGCATAACCATGGTGCTAGACGAGCATCAACAGGAGAACACAAAATGTCAGTAGTCAACATCTCGAAGGTGTTTGAGACGATCACGAAAATTCGTTCAACGACAAAGCGCGGCGCTAAGACCGAGCTTCTCGAATCTCTCAAGCGCAGTCCAGTTGCACACGCGTTCTTCAAGCTTGCCTGTGACCACTTGACTAACCTATGGGTCATTTCGCCTGACGCTAGTACAATCTTCTTCAGCGGCAAGCGTAAGCCAGAAGACATGGACAAGCGCTGGGTAGCATTCCAGAATTTGTTCAAGCAGCTCAGCACTCGAAAGATCACTGGGGCAGCTGCGCAAGAAGCCGTCAGAGCATTCATTGCTTCATGCAACAATGAGGCGCCATTCTTTGAAGGTGAGTGCTATGTTGGCGCGATCAATCGACACTTGAACATCGGCGTAGCCAATGCTGCGATCAGTAAAGTCTGGCCAGATCTTGTCAGTGACTTCGCTGTGCAGCTCGCTGAACCACTCTACAACCAGACATCTGGTCTGATCAATCCGAAGATCCGTGACTACATTCTCCAAAGCTGGCCGTTGGTCGACGAACCAAAGCTCGACGGCGTCAATGGCAGCACCATCATCGAACTATCGAAAAATCGCGTGGTGATGAGTCGCTCGAATCATCCGTTCGGCGCGCTTGAACCTTGGGCACGCGCGTTAGAGGCAGCGCTTGGCGCGGCCGTAGCAAAGGGATTCAAGTTCAAGCACTTTGTGTTCAACGGCGAATTCAAAGCAGTCCGCCACAAAGACGATCCAAAGAATTGGAAGTCGTCTTGGGGCAAGTCGATTGCTTTGGCTCACGCCGGCATAACCGCGACAGGATATGACCCAGCGAACATTGACGAGTACACAGCGTTGTGCTTGAAGCGCGACCTTGTGTTCACTATCTACAATTGCTATCCGTTCGAGACATACACGACTGGATCTTGGGACATGCCATATGGACACACAAGCATACCCAATACGCGTTCAGCGTTGATCAAACAGTTCGTTGCGTACGTGAACAAGCACTTTCCGGACGTCAGAATCCAGATGATCGAGCAGCGCTTGTGCCACAACATGAAGGAACTAAAGGCAGCACATGCAACGTGCATTGCTAACAAGGCTGAAGGCTCGATGATCAAGCGCGTCGACAAGGGCGTCACACTTGACCGCACAGCTGATTTCGTCAAGTGGAAGCAGTACCGCAATCGTGACGCTGTGATCTTGTCAGTCAATCGTGGCACAGGCAAGTACAAGGACACAGCTGGAGCACTTGTTTGCTACCTGCCAGACATCGATGATATTGCAAAGGTCACTTGCCGAACCGAAGAGATCCGTGATTGGGCATGGACAAATCGTGAAATCATTGCTGGGTTCATGCTCGAAACGCGTGACGATGCAGGCGATGACGAAGTGGCGAAGACCAGAAATCCAACGCTAGCTCGATTCCGCAATGACGTGCCGCCGATGCCTGTTCGTGAAGTGATCACGCTATGCCATCGCTTCGATTTGCCAAAACCGAAATCACGACTGACTATCGACGCTTTCAACAAAGTCACCGCTTCATTCAAACTATAGGAGTCGTTGATGCTAACATTCAAAATCAGCAACGATTCATTGATCGACTCGCCTGAACGTGCTATGGCGTTGCACCTGATTGTCGACAAGCTCACAACGTTCGATTACAGCATCGACGTTGCTGCGTACATCTTCAATTCAACGCTCAGTTCGAGGACAAGACGAGCCGGCGATGTACTTCGCCAATTCATCGAGCGCAAGTACACGCGTCAAGACATGCACAGTGCAATCAATAGCGCAACCATTGATAGATTCGATTATTCGACCATCGTCGAATACGAACACTCCAATGTCGACTACATTGAGCCACAGCTCACAAGGCTCGAGGCCGCTGTACTAAAATTGTCAGAGTGCAGCAGCTGGGAGTGGATCAAGTCAACGCTCGAGTAAACAATCAACCATAGAACCCTCACAACAGAGGAAGAGAAACCATGCAAGCATTAAGATCAGTACTAGACTATCTCGCCGAGATGAACTTTCGGCTCGACCTCGAAAAGGACGCTTCTCCGTTCAGGAAGAAAGCATATTCAAAAGCGCACGAGACAATCGTAGCTGCTGGCACGCTCGAAGGCTACGAAAAGATGCCTGGCATCGGGCCGTCGATCAGGTCAGACATTGCTGAGATCATCAGCACAGGCAAATCATCGAAGCTCGAGGAGCTCAGGCGCAATGGCCCACCGGCCTCAGTGATGGAGTTGACGCGCGTACGCAATGTTGGTCCGCGCAAGGCAATCAAGCTCTATGAGGCTGGCATCTCATCGATGCAAGATCTCGAAGACGCGATCAACAGCCACCGCGTCGTTGATCCGAAGTTGATTGCTGCGTTCTATGCGTCAATCACCACGCACGAGCGCATCCGCCGCGATCAAGTAGACGCAGCAACACTGCCAGTGATCGAGCTCATACGACAACAGACTGGCGTGATCGAATGTGACCGGACAGGAAGTTTCAGGCGTCATAGACCTGACGTCCGCGACATCGACATCTTGGTCTGCGTTAGTGATCTCGAACGCGTGCCACGCATTGTTGCAGCAATCGCTAAAGGCGTTGGATCGAAGGCAAAGGTCGAAGGTCCACGCAAGTCATATGTCGACTTCGCTGTTGCAGGCGAAGATCGAATGCTCGACTTGAATTTCTGTACCGAGCAGGAATATGGATGTGCACTACTGCATTTCACTGGTAGCAAGGACTTCAACGTAGCTTGCCGCAACATTGCTTTGAAGCGCGGGCTCACACTCAACCAGTATTCGTTGCAGCACAACGTGACGAACAAGCACAAGTACTTCAACTCGGAACGCGCTGTGCTCGATTTCCTTGACATCGATTGGGTCCCACCAGAATGCAGAGACTATCATCTGCCTGGAAAGAGCGCAACACTGCCACCGATCATTGAGTCATCAGAGATCATTGGTGATTTGCACATCCATACCAAGGCAAGCGATGGCAGCATGACCATCGTCGAAGTGATGAAGTCCGCCGCTAAACTCGGCTATGTATGCGCTGGCATATCGGACCATAGCCAAAGCTCTGGCAATGGAGTCGATCAAGCAACAGCCATCGAACGCGCAAGCAGAATCAAAGCTCATCGCAAATTTGGTTCCGTCCACGCATTTGCTGGCGTTGAGCTTGACATCCGCGCTAACAACGTGATCGATTATGATGTCAACGCACTTGCATCGTTCGACTACGTGATCCTGGCAGTTCATGCTCAACCAGAGCTACGTACGTTTGATCGCATTTCTGCCGCTGTCAAGCAGATCAGGACTGCACACCCGAAGCTACCGCTTGCTTGGGCTCACCCAACTAGCAGGTTGATCGGTTCGCGACCTGAGGCAGATATGGACTGGGGTCAAGCCATGAAGTTCTGCGCGACATATCGTGTCGCAATAGAAATCAATGGCCAACCAGCAAGGCTCGATCTACCTGATTCGAAAATCGTTGTCGCAAAGCGCTTTGGATGCAAATTCATTGTCAGCAGCGACAGCCACGGAAAACAAATCTCAGCAATCGATCCCGCTGTGATGATTGCGCGTCGAGCTTTGCTCACACGCAATGATGTTATCAACGCAAGTGCTTCTTCACTGAAGGCTTGGTTGAAGGGATCTTACTAGCAACAGCGCATTTCGCGCCGCTCTAACAATACGACACGCACACAACGGAGAACCAAAATGAAGAACAATCGTATCGACTCTGTCATCGCCAAGACCATGACTGCAGCAACCAACAAGCTCAATCTCGAGAATAGCCATAAGCAGCACAAGTCCGAGCAAGAGAAGGCCGAGCAAGCTCGCGTTGCCGCAGAAGCACGTCAGCGCCGCGCAACGGAAGAAGCAGCAATCATCGAGTCGGCAACTGGATTCTTGGTCGCAAAGATCGATGCTGACACGCGCCGCTTCCAGTTCAGCACATTTGAGTCCGCATTCACGACGTTCCGCTACCACATCGACCGTTCGTTCTTGAAGTCTCGTCAGATCGAGATCTTCATCAAAGCAGCGCCGAAGACGAAGAAGCTCTCGGAGTTCACCAGTCTCACTGTTTGGCTGAACGATGCCGAGAAGCTGCTGAACGAAGCACACAGCGTCGAAATTGCTGAAGAGCTCAAGCTCATCGAGTACGGCCGTTGCGTGCGCGAAGAAATCAGGTACTTGCTGCGCTCCAAGATCGACAAGCGCATGTCGTCATATCCTGACTTGTTCCGCTATCTCCATGGCTACCTCAGCCCAGTTGATCGCTCGAAGAAGACAGCCGCTGTTGTCAACGCTGCGATCGACGAGCTTGTTCCACAGATGAAGACCGAGTCATGGGTTCTGGCGCGCGAAGAATTCCAGCAACAGAATGAAAAGCGGATCGCTGAATACAAGCGGACCATTGCAATGCAGAACGTAAGTTCTCGTCAGCTCATGACTGAGAGCGCGGCCGCAAATGCCTGACATCATCAAGCTCAACGAGCTTGATGATTTCAACGCGCGATTTGCAATCCAGCTTCTGCCTGACGGAAGCTGGATTCGCGGAGGCGCCCCTAAGCCTGGGGCGCTTCTTTATCAAGTGCGTGCTGAGTCACTCGAGTCAGCTGTGCAACAAGTAAACGTGCATGCTGCAGCTGCGCTTGAGGCAAAGCGTCTTGAACGCGAAGCAATGAAGGAACGTCGCGTTGTTGACGATGTTGAGCTCATCAATTCGATGCTCGAAATCAAGAGATCGGCTCACGTTCACTTTGGCATCCGCAACACAATGAATCCTCGTGAAGGAGACCGCGACAGTGCAGTGTTAGAGATCGAGCTTTGCAATGGAGCTTCAATCAAAATTGAGTTCACGCCTGAGCAGTACATGCGGCTCATGTCGAATCACTACTTCACAGTCGAAACATCAATCAGACGTCCTGGCGTCATCGAACTTGATAAATTGCCAACCTTCATTGACGGCTTTGAAATCGAACGTGAAGATCTCAGCACTACAGAAACAAGAGAACTTGCCAAGTCACTTCTGCTTGACGACGACATAGCTGATAAGTGCGTGGCGTTAGCTAAGCAGCACAACATGTCTCGCGTCGCCGTTCTGAACAGTGTTGACGGCGCAGGCAGCATCAGCGTTGTGATTCACAAAACATAACCTCCACTAGGAGAACTGAAATGAAAAAGATTCCAAATAGGAATCGGGCTGCGCTCATGCGGTCCATCCAGATATTGATCTCATCGTCACACTTGCGTAGCATCCAACTCGACGCTGTTGCGCCAGGTGGAAAAAGCTTCTTAGTCGATACCGCCGTCTTCCTGTTCACAAGTGAGAAGGCTGACTACGTCGCTGCAATACGTCAAAGTAGTCTCATCTCGCCGCTTGAGCTCAAATTGCTTAGGCGCACGCGTGACGGCATTCTGCACGCGTTCACATGCCTTGGCTTAGACACTGTGCCTCATCAAGAGCGCGCTGGGAAGCCTCGGCAGATCAAACCAATCCATGATGTGATCGACCAGCTTTGTGGTGAGCAACTTGACTTGTTCACTGTCGAAGAAGACGCAGCTGAGTTTGCCAAGCTTCACAGATTGGCTAACAAGATCGGCACGGCAGAAGCACCATTGAGCTTCGTGAACGGCGTAGTCGACATCGACGCTCTTGACAAGACAAGCAATCGTGACACGACAAAGATTGACATATTCTACAAATCCGAGAATACGACAATCCGACACTTGCCGTTCAAGATCTTGATGTTCACTGTTGCAAACAAATCAGGACGTCACGATGTCTACACAGCATCGTTTCAGCGACCAAAAGCCGATCGTGACTTTGGTACTGCTATGGCTCACTTCAAGTACGGCAGACACGGACGATTCATGTCTCACATCAGCGCACTTGCACGCGCAACGTCGTCAGGAGTAGTGCTACAACGGCTTGAATCACAGCAGTCACAAGCTGTCATATGTTTGACTCAGCCAAAGGACGAAGAGGGTAATGTTGATCAACATTTCACGCCGCTTCAGTCATACGTGCTCAACAGCGTCGACGAGTCGATCTCAAGCAACGTCTATCTAACAATGTCGAACGACGCTGGCCGCGAAGTATCTCGCAAGGCTCAACATTTCATCATGGTTCCACGTTTTCGCGCTGCAGCATAGGAGCAAATAATGACAACTGAAACAAACGGTACAAGCAAGCCGACGATCTTCACAGTGACTGTGTTTGGCATAGCTGCTTTGGTGCTGGGCTTCGTGCTCGGCGTGAAGTATGCTAGTCCAGGCACTGCTACGTCAGAATCTGTCAAGATCGAGCAAGCGATCGTGACCAAGAAATTGGATAGCATCGCAGCCATTGCAAAGTCGGCTTCTGATTCCGCCGCGTCATGGAAGTCGCTTGCACAAACGCTAGATTCGCAGGTCAATGCACTCATCGGAGATCTTGCGGTTGCTACGCGCAATCGCAAGCGAGTAAGCTTCGTGATTGACTCATTGCCAGACTCAGCGTTAGTTCGAAGATACTATATTGGGCTGTATCAGTGACAGATCTCTCAGCGATCTTCAGATCAGACGTCCTACCAGAGCAAGCGCGCAATGCAATCGACGCAGTCAAGCTCTTGCCTGGTGGGGCTTCATTCATCTGTGAACTGCATTTCAAAGAGTGCAGCATCGTTGAACTAGATCGGCACCACAAGATACCTCAAGAGTGCGGTGGTCCGACTAACGTTGAAAACATGCTTTATGGCTGCTCTGGCTGCCATCAATTCATGCATCGCATCGCTATTCGGCTGACATCGATGAAAGCCCACAAGCTGACGCCGCTTGAGCTTGTTCAGCAGTATGCTAGACGCGTCAATCCAAAGCGCGAAAGTGAAGTAGTCAGCGCCATTCTGGTGTCGGCTCAACTTGTCGCAGCATATCGCACACAGAAGGCAGATCATGCTTTAGCTCCGCCTGACATATCGATCGCTGCCGCCGAAATTCCCAAGGAGCTGCACTCTCAGTTCAAGCAGATCTCGCGAGAAATCAAGCGTGGCGACGGTAGACCTATTGGCATGGCTAACTTGGTCGCAATCAGCATTCTTGAGTTCACAGCAAAGCACAGACCAGAAACGCGCGAAGCTGCTGACAGGCACATTCAAGAGAAGATATTGGGGATTGCACCTATAGCTCGACCTGTGATTGATCGCAATGTCGAGACGTTTGAAGAGGAGGTAATGTGAAGCCTGAGCAATCATTACTTCGTGCGATTACTAACGTCAAGCCTGTGTCAAATAGAAGTGTCACTTGGTTGTCGCGTCATCGCCCATCAGTTGCTTTTGCTTGTTGTATAGGCGCTGGCCCGTGGAAGATCGGCCGACGACGTAGCGTTCAGCAGTCATTTATTGACATGCTAAGAGACGATGATATCTCGTCAAACAGGGCACTTCGTAAATTGGAAACAGCTTCGCAGTTGTCATGGCAGTTTAGCTGGTTCAAGCGCGCAAACAACATTTGTCGTAAGCATCATGTGCTGTTTGACGATGTGTTCGATGCCAGCAGATTAGATCGCCGATTAGCATTGGACAATTTCGAAGCAGTATTTGGTGCAGACGCGAACAATGTGCCAAAAGTTGTCGCTCTGTTTGCTCGCGACTATTTGTTTATACCATGTTTCCCAGTAGATCGTCACGTGCGGCGCTGGCTCGATGAACGCGGACTTCCGCGACGTCCAAGAGACGTAGTTCAACTGTTCACAAACATCGGCATAGGCAATCCATCAGGATATTCACGTGCCATCTTCAATTCAAAAGCTCAAAATCCACTTTTCACTCCTACTAGGAGGCTAACATGAAGTATCGTTTCAAAGTTGAGATCATGGATGATCTCGACGAACAAGGAACGGCTGGCTCAACACGCGTATATGTCGGTGACATCTCAATCTCTGAGCGTGACTTGATTCGCGCTATAGCAATGGTGATCGATCGCGTGCGTCAAGACGAACTTGCACTCTACATTTGCACGCGCATGCAGAAAGGCGTTGCCGACATTATTGATGTTTTGCACGCTGTAGATGATGAATCACCTGCTGCAGTTGTTGAGCTCAATGGCAAAGCAGATCGGCACTACCGTTGCATCGTTTCAGTCATTGATTGGACAACATGGTACTGCCTCCAAAGGCCGTCTACATCTGATCCTAGTGACATCGTTGAACTCAGCATCGTTGAATCCAGCGATGACGACATTGAGAGAATACTTGAAGCAGTTGTAGGACGTTAACATCCTGTAAACGAGCAAGTTTGTAAATAATCACTGTTGCCGCTCGCGGCTTGAACACGTCAACAAGTCATTCATCATTCACCAAACAACTGGAGAACAAATGTCCACTGAAAATCAGGCACAGGCCGAAAGCGCTGCACCAGACGAGATCACCATCGATACGATCAAGGATCGGCTTGTTGGCACTGTGAAGCAGTTGCGCGCCATCCTCACCGACGCACAAACAGGCCTTGGCGAGATCCAAGTCATCGCCGATGGCTTCGTTGCCTCAGGCAAGCCCGTGCAAGTCAAGTTCGGTGAACAGCTTCTCTCGCACATCGAGAAAGCGGCTGCAGTGCTCGACGTCGCTGCGTCGATCGACAACATCAAGCTCGCTTGGAGCGAGACTAAAGTGCTCGTCGCCGACATGGATTCCGAAATCAGCGACATCCGCGTGCTGTTCGAGCAGATTTCGTCGGCTGCCGCTCGCAACCAGATCGCGTACGCTCGTCCGCTTTCGCCGATCTTCCCCGACTTCGTCGATGGCCAGTCCGACACGTTCGTGTGCCGCAATAACACGGACGCCGTCCGTTCGCGCATCAAGTTCATCATCGATGGTGGCGAGACCACTGGCGTTGCTGTGCTCACCATGCTCAAGACGGACTCGATCGGCATCGCTGGAATCAACACGTTCTACTTCTCGGACTTCTTCGAACTCTGCGACAGCGTGCACGGCCGCAAGCTTCAGCTTGCAGGCGGATCGCCCGACGGCGTCTTCGTTTACCGCGCTGTGATGCAGCTCGCGATCGACCTCGCTGACTCGCTGGTCTCGCAATTCGGCAGCCTCGACGACACCATCTTCCATGGCAACACGCGTGGTGATGGCCTGCGCAACCACTCCGAAGAAATCGCTGACCCGGACAGCATCGTCGTTGTCGATTCGGAAGACAGCTTGGACGAAGCTACGGATGTCGACGAAGACCCGGAGCCTAGAGTTGTCGATCCTGATGCTGGCGGTGCGTTCGAAGTCGATGCCAGCCTCGAAGAGTCCGCTGACGCAGCACCGGACGACGTCGATCCAGCAACTGGCCTTTCCGACGATCTCGAATCTCCCGAAGCAGTCGACGAACTCAGCGACGCTTTCGGCAATCCCGTCGAAGCTTGAGTCCAAGCTCGACTAACGTGGCCACCTGTGCAGAAATGTCAGGTGGCCTTTTCATCTTCAGAGGTTCACAATGGATCGAATCGCAATTGTCGACTGTGAGACCGGCGGCCTTGTTGCTGGGCACCACACGCTGATCAGCGTTGCAGCTATGAAGGTCACTCAGGCCTATGACCCCATTGACTCTATCGAGCTGTTCATTCAATGGCCAGAATATGTGGTCACGCAGCGCGCAATGGAAGTCAACCGCATCGATATTGGCGATGCCAAGAACTGGCTTAAGCCACGCGATGCGGCGGAACGTCTCTTCGATTTTCTCGAGATTCCGCGCACTGCGTTAGACGGAGTCAAGAACGAGCGCGATCGCTGGCGTTTTGTAGGCAAGAATCCTGAGTTTGACAAGGGTTTCTTGAAGCACTTTCTTGGCGAAGTCGCTTATGACAGCGCGTTCATGCATTGGACTGAATGTGTCCTCAAAGACATGTACAATCCACTTGAACGGCTCAAGCTCGTTCCAGTACCGACGAAGCGATCACTTGGCGATCTTTGCAAAGTTCTCAAGATCGAAGTCGATGACACGAAGTTGCATGGCGCAGCATATGACGTGGAGATGACGCGACTTGTCGCAAAGAAGCTCTATGCCATTGAGCAACGCACTGCTCGAGACTTGGCAATCGTTCGTAAGCAGCGTGCCGTCACAACGTGAACATCTTTGCGCTGCACCATGATCCGGAGCAATGCGCAAAGTGGTACGTTGATCGTCACATTGTAAAGATGATCAATGAGAGTGCACAGCTGCTTTCAAACGCTGTGCACTTCCATACGCATCGCATAATAGCTAACAGCAATGGCAGCTTGATTTTGGCAAAGCCAGTTCTAGTATCATTGCCTAAGCCAACGCATTACAATCACAAGTGTTCGATATGGACGATGCAATCTGGCGCCAACTTCAAGTGGCTCACCGAATTGCTCTCCGCGTTGCTATCGGAGTACACGTACCGGTACGAGCGCATTCACAAATACCAACGATTCCTAAAGACCTTCTCACAACATGCTGAACGTTTAGCACCTGGGCAATTGACGCCTTGGGCTCAGGCAATGCCAGCGTTCATGCAGTCCGATTCACCAAATTTTGTCCAAGTCATCGACAGCTATCGCAAGTACTATGCATGGTACAAATGGCATCTATGGCGTTGGAAGAACAGGAAGCCTCCAACATGGTTGACCGACAACAGTCATTGGCCACCATCTCCAAAATATGCCATCGATCGAAGACAATTTCACGCGAAGATGAGGCGAAGCTGGTTGCGGAAGCGCAACAAGGCGACAACAAAGCGCGTGGCAAATTAGTAAACGCTAACTTGCGATTCATCTATTCAGTTGCCTGCAAATTCATGAGTCCCATGGACGAGCGATTTCCAGATGTATTTCAAGTTGGTTGCATGGGATTCATCACTGCAATCGAGCGCTTTGATCTAAACCGCGAGTTTAAGCTCATCAGTTACGCAGTTTGGTGGATCAGGCAAAGTATCACGTTCTATTTGAACAGTGACAACTTGATTCATATTCCGCAGAACTTGGTGTTAGCAAATCAGCAATATCGGAAGAAGCACAAGCGTCAGATTTCAGAAGGAACGCTTCCGCCGACCCTGCCGAACATTCCACGCGTTGTCAAGATTGACATGCAGCCATCGAGTCCATTAGACAGCTCGGACGTCAACGGCCAAGAGAACGCAGCGGTTATTGCTGCAATTCAACGCGCTGAATCAACGAATTTCGTGAGTCCAGAGCAAGAGCAAGTAGACAGTGACAAAGAACGAATGATTGAACAATGGCTTGGTTCAGTACTAGACACGCGCGAGAGACAAGTGCTGACATGCTACTTTGGTCTTGCTGATAACAATCAATGGACACTGCAGGAGATTGGTAACGCGTTCAACATCTCACGCGAGCGCGTCCGTCAAATTCGTGATTTTGCTCTAAAGAAAATTCGTGCTAGAGTCGAGCTTCAAACACATAAAAACGCTAACCTGAAGCACGAAATGCTTCAATCAGGAGAATGAAGATGCAATCACCAGACACTGCTGCCAATTTCGCTGCAACGCTTGCCGACAACGCTGTCGACATCAACGAAGCTGCTGAAGCGCTTGTTGCTGGCGCAGAAGCAACCAGTGCAGATGAAGCAGGACAGGCAGCATTCGATTCACAGCTTGCAATGGCCATGCTGAACAAAGGCATGATGCGCGGAGCCAAACGCGCAATGCGTAAAGCCGACTTGAACAGGCTTGTCAATCGCAACATCAGTCTCCAAAAGGAGAAAGATGATCGGCGCAGAGCGAACAAGCAGGCAAAGGCATCCAAGAAGAGGAATCGCAAATGACTGAGTCAAGACTACAGCGGTTGCAATGCATACTGAACGAAGCGAGGGTATCAGATCACGAATTGACTGTGACTGCTGATCTTCTCGCTAACATGTCCGAAGTTCATCAACCACTCAGCCGGACATTTGGCGACAAATTCGATTGGGAGATCAAGAAGGCCACAGCGTTCCTCAAGTTCGCTGCTTGCATGGCCTACCTCAACAGCAAAGACCCGTCATCGCGCGTTGGTGGATTGCTTGTACGTCCTGACTTCAGCGTCGCGTCGACTGGCTACAACGGAATGCCACGCGGAATTCCAGATACCCCAGAGAACTGGGGTCCAGACAAGTACGACTTGGTTGTGCACGCTGAAAAGAATGCGATCGCGCATTGCCACGTCGATACTGAAGGCCTTTACCTGATTTGCAATCTGTATCCGTGCCACATCTGTGCTGGTATCATCAGTCAGTCTGGCGTCAAGCGCATCTTCTACTCTGCGTCGAAGCGACACGATTCAAGTTGCAGCAACGGTCATGTGCACATTGGTCACAAGCCACACATCGCTGACAAGATCTTCGATGCAGCTGGGATCAAGCGTATTCGCATTCCAGGAATCGTTTTCGTCGAAGGTGACATCGTTTTCAAATCGGCATCATGGGACACAGTTGCTAACAGTGAGGCAGCAGTATGAGACATCCTCAATCAAAGCGACCACCTGTTGCTCCACCTCCCAAATTGCGAAGGTCAAGACCAGAGCTTGTCAAAGTCACAGTCGAACGCCCACCGCGAAAGGAAATACCGGTCGAGCGACAACCTCGGAAAGCAATACCAATCGAGGATCCACGACAGAAGCAGCGAGGCTGGTCTGAAAAGACGCGTCTTGCAGTTCTTCGTGTTGAGCCGGAGCCACAGCGAGCTAACAAGAAAGTCGACACAACTCCGCCATGGCCGTTTCCACGTCGTGAAGTCACGATCAAGTCTTCTGAATGGCAAGTGTTGTGGAAGAAGATCAGAGACAAAACAGCCCGCGATCTTGAGCGCGACAACAACGTAGCTCAAGAAACGATCAAGGCTCTTCTTGATGAACGCGATGAGCTTCGAGCGCAGGTCAACGACGCATCCAGCACAGTCGACACCATCGCACTCGCGTTGACAGCGCAGTTGGCAACGCTGAACAATCTTGTCAAACAAGTCAACGACATCAAAATCGCACGCGTCTAGTTCTAAAGCGTTCAGCTAAATAAGAAGCTGGGTCAATTGACCCGGCTTTCTTTGTATTCTTCAAGCCTCGTCGGTGATCCGGCGGGGCTTTTTTGTGTTTTGCACGGTGCAACTAACTCAACATTTTAGGCAAACACTACTTAAATCGTATCAGAGCGGCAGAGGCCAAAGACGTCTCACCAAGAGGGTACTTGCAATGTCATTCCCTACATCCAGGTTCTTGGACTACGATCTAGCGAATTTCGTTGCTGGTTCGGTCGCAAGCACTGAGGGCAAAATCATCGAGGGCCACAAGTTGTTCGGCCGACTCGACAGCGCACGTCAGCGAGCTCGCACGCCAGTCCAAGTGACTGCTGCGGATCACGGTGGCGCTGGCAATTTCGATTCACGCATCATCGACACAAGCTGGCTCGAAGCAGCGTCAGAGACATACAAGATCTCGAATCGCTTAGAAGACTTCGTCATCAGCGACGTTCCCATTCTAACAGCATCGATTCCGAACAAGAACATGCAGGCTTTCACTGAGAAAGAACTGCTATACTTCGATCCGATGCTGCACAACATGGTGTTCAAGACATTCGTCCGTTCAGCAATGCACTTCGAGCACGACAACCGTGATCCTCTGAAGGCAAAGGGCTGCATCTTCGACGCGGTGTTCATTCCTGTTCCAAAGTACGGTCTAGCAAAGGTTTCAATCCTCATTGGTTGCGACCGTACTAAGGATCCTGATCTCGCCAAAGACATTCTGACACGCAAGCGCACTGGCTGGTCCATGGGCGCGATCGTCAAAGCCTTCGTTGATTCGATCACTGGACAAGTGGTCTCGCAAGATGGCGGCGAATACAAGCGTGGCACGATGGTCCAGGTTGGAGATGAAGTCAAGCTGTGCTACCACCTCTGCACAGGCTCTAACTTCTTCGAAACCTCGACAGTGGCAAACCCCGCTGATGTCACAGCCCACGGATTCATGATGGGTATGTTGACTTCGGTCTAATCACAAACAACAAGTCACAAACTACAACACGCAATCAGGAGAAACTGAAATGAGCAACAAGAAGACACGCAGCCTTCTCGACGCAGCATTCGAAGAGTTCGAGCGCGCCGAGGCCAGCGACAGCCTCGAAACAACCACTGCTGACGACGGGCTCGATGGGCTCGATCTCGAAGGCGAAGGCGAATTCTCCCTTGACGACGGCGAAGGTGCCGGCGAAGGTGAAGGCGAGAGCGAAGGCGAAGGCGAAGGCTCTGGTTTTGAAGGTTCCGACGACTCCGATCTCGGCACTTCCGACGAAGGCGGAGAAGGCGAGTTCTCCCTGGAAGACAACGACGGCGAAGGTGAAGGCGAGGACGCCGAAGGAGAAGACGATCTCGGCGGCGAGTTCAGCGCTGATGATTCAGAAGACTCTGAAGACGCAGAAGACGCAGAAGGTGCATACGCATCTGTCGAAGAGATCGAAGCCGAGTTCGAGGCTATCGCCAAGGAGCAGGGTCTAGACCGTCTGCCCGAAGGTGTTACTGCCGCTGCCGCAATCGACTTCCTGCTCGACAACGGTGCCATCTGGGAACTCCGCCCAATCGAAGCTTCCGAGAGCTATGCACGCCGTCGGGCTGTTGCTGCGTTCGACGAAGACGTCGAAGGTGGCGAAGAGGGCGAAGAGGGCGTCGAGTCTCCAGTGCTTGACGACGATGAAGAAATGTCCGCTCAGCTATCTCCAGTCACAAACGAGGGTGCAATGGGCGCTGATGAAGACGATGGAATCGACCTCGGCGACGAGCCCACCGATCTCGGCGACATCGACGAAGGCGCTGAAGGCGCTGAGAGCTGCGAAGCAACTGCTTCCGTCAGCACCGAGACCAACTATCATCCAGTCGCTGACACCGAGCTGATCGCCACCGCGGCTGTTCAGGACGTGCAGATGGTGCTCACGAATGGCGAGGATCCTCGCTGGAACTTCATCATCGCCGGCGTGCCTGCTGCGTTCATCAGCCTCTCGAACATCGAGAACGGTGAAGCAGTTCGCAATGGCTTCGTGTCTCAGCAGTACTGCGACAGCATCGTTTCCGCGATGTCGAAGCTAGGCGTTGCCGCTGTCCTCGAGCAGAACGGCGCTCAGTTCTACGCAAACGAAGTCATGGCTTCGGACCTGGCCACGTCGATTCGCGCAAGCGTCGCTGACGAGCTTTCGGGTGAGTTCACCAGCCGCGTCGTCGCTCTCCGCGAAGACTTCCTGGATCGCGCTAACCTGGTCGCTGCCGGCGTCTCGAAGGGCTACTTCACATCGCTGCCAAACGCGCTCTTCACCAAGGCTCGCGAAGTTCTCGCGAACTACGGTGTGCGCGACGCAGACGCTGCCGCCATGGCAATCGCAGCCGCTGCTCCCGAGTTCTTCTCGGTCATTGCAGAGAAGGCCGCGTCGCTCATGGACAAGAGCCCAGAGACTCTCGCCGACCTTCGCGAGAACATCGAGGACTCCGCGCCAAGGACTCCGGTCACAGCCAGCGCTCCTGCAGCCAGCATGTCGCTTGCCAGCCGTCTTGCAGATCAGACTCTGACCAACCCGGCTCCAACGCCTGTCCAAGCATCAACCACAGCACCAGTCGGCACTGTCGACCTGAGCCGCTTGGTTGGACGCCTCGGACAGCGTAGCGGAACAGGCCGTCGCTAAGTCAGACAATAATGGTTTGGGCGGGAAGGTCCAGTGACTCTCCCGCCCTTTTGCCGTATCAACTTAATCAACTAACAAAACAGCAAAACTGGGAAAACATCCACTAGGAGAAAAACGACATGTCGTTCGATCTCACACGTACCAAGTACTTCTACACCAAGGAAGTGCCCGTCGCCCCAACTGAGACTGTCGAGCACGAAGGTGCCGTCATCAAGGGCATTCTGGTTGCTGGCGAAGAGGCCGGCAAACTGACCGAAGGCACATCGAACGCTGAGTCGATCATCGGCTTCAGCGAAAACAGCAACCTCATCGAATCGCAGCGCATCGCGTTCGAGACCGGCGCAGTTCCTGCTGCTGGTGCCTACACGCTTCAGCTCGCTCATGGCGACATCGTCTCCGGCCAAATCCGCGTGTACGATGCCACCAACGCAGTCGAACTGACTGTGATCACCACAGGCAACCCTGCAGCCGGCGAAGTGCTGGTTAGCTTGGTGTCGGGTCTGCTCACGTTCAACGTGGCCAAGGCCGGCGTTGCACTGCAGATTCGCTACAAGTACAACCTCAGCCAGACCGAATCGACCCTGTTCAACGGCGAGCGCCCAGTCAACGCGAAGGCGAACACCGCTCAGAACACGATCACTGTGATCCGTGGCCACGGCGAGCTCTACACCGACCAGTACGACGTGACCAAGGACTTCTCCGCGGTCGTTGGAAACGTATTCGCTGGTGCGAATGGCATCATCACGACCGACAACGCCAAGACTCCGATCGCCGGATCTCGCGTTGTTCACGTGCCGACCGCCGCCGACCGCTACCTCGGAATTGCGTTCGACCTGGCCTAACAGCCATTTTCGAACCAGATCCGATAAGAACAAACTGATCACAATCATCACGGAGACAAGAACAAATGTACACAGTCAGGAAGACCGGTGACTCGGTTCGCGCAAACGCTCGATTCACTCCGCAGAGCATCGCTGCAGCGGCTGCAGCTGCTGGACGTCGCGTCACTGCATCGTCACAGCTCTCGGCCAATCCAATCCTCAACGACAAGGGCGAAGTCAACGCTCAGGGCACTCTCGATCTCATTCGCAACCTTGGACTGATGGCGCAAGCCGCTTCCATGGGAATGGTCGACAGCGTTCGCGAGGACGAAGGTGCGCAGGACCACCGCGAGGCAATCGCAGCGGCCATCGCAGACAAGTCCGGACAGGGCTGGCTAACCCTCGGCGAAATCGTCGGCAACCAGGTCGTTGAGACCATGGGCCGCGCCGGTTTCACCCGTCGGTTACTCCAGTTCAACGCAGTGCCCAAGGGCGGCATCGCCAAGGTTCGCGTTCGTCATCGTGACGTCGTGGCCTACGTGTCGACCACAGATCCGAACGTCGTGGCCTCTCAGGTCCGTCAGCCCGTGGTCTATCCCGCGTTCTTCAACATCATCGCCAACATCCTGATCGAAGACTCTGAGATCAACCTGGATGACGGCGACCTGCTCGAAGATCGCTATCAGGACGGACTCGAACAGCTGCTGGTCGCTGAAGACCGCGCGTTCAAGAACATCGTGGACGTGGCTGCACAGGCCTACAACCCACTCTTCCTGTTCCCCTCGCTGACTCCGTCGGTGTGGACGAACATGAAGGTCGCCGTGGAAGAGTACGGTAACACACCGGTCACTTCCGCGCTGATGTCCATGGACCTCTGGCCGGACGTCGAGACTGATCCCGAATTCATTTCGTGGTTCTCCGACATCGAGAAGCACGAGATCGCGTTCGAAGGCACTCTCGGCAAGGTCAACGGCGTGGAGATCATCACCGACGGCATTCGTCATCCCAAGCTCAAGGTTCTCGATCGCGGACAGCTCTACATGTTCTCCGCACCTCAGACCCTCGGCGTGGTGTCGCAGCTCGGTGACCTCAACGTCCAGTCCATCAACCTGTACCCGCAGGGACAACCCAAGCGCGGTTGGTACATGGCGCAGCAAGAGGCCCTTGCCGTCGTGAACCCGCACGCTGTTGTGCGCGGCCAGAAGTCCTGATTAGTATCAGGATCGTGAATGCTTGAGCGTTAGTCTTCGGGCTCGCTCAGCACTCGCACATGGGGACCGGTCCTTCTTTGGGCCGGTCCCTTTTGCTATCTTCCAACAGAATGTGAGGGTCAACGTGAGACGCATCGTATTTGTCCTCCCTGGTGGAGGCGCTCGTGGCATGATTCAAGCTGCGGCACTAGCAAAGATCGAGCAGATGCTCGGTATGCAAATCTTTCAACTCGCGAACTTGATCATCGGTGGATCCGTCGGATCAATCATCGGCGGTATGCTCGCTGCAGGCGTAAAGGCAACAATAGTAGAGCAACTGTTCTACAACAACGCCAAATCGTATTTCCCTCGCACCAATTCGATCACAAACATTCTACTTCGTCTCGTGACTGGCAACAATTCACTGTACGACGCGCAAGCAATTGTCTCAGACGTACTCACGTATTCATCTGGCGCAAAGATGCGTGACATGCGTTGTCCATACGTGGCTGTGACAGCAAACGTCAACACCCGTATGCCATTGCTCATGTCGTCAGAAGATCCGATATACCAGAACAAGTTCTTGGCTGACGTTGTAGCTAACAGCTTCGCTGCGCCTTACTTCTTTGGTCTGCGCAACAACGACATCGACCAGATCACATATGGTGATCCTGGCATTGGCGGTGACGCAAACCCAATCATGATTGCTTGGACTGAAGTGATTCGTCGTGGCTGGCACCAAGACGGGATCACAGACATCTATATGATTGGAACTGGTCTTCCAAACAACTACACGCCATATAGTGAGACGCGTAAGTGGGGCTTCATTCGCCAAAGCGTCAAGACCTTGCGTTTCGCTGCCGAAGAGTCTGACGCAACTAACCAGCACTACGCTGAGTACTTCGACATGCTGCTCAGCAATGTGAACATCTACACGTTGAATCCAACGCTTGATGGGCCTGCTGATTTCGCCAATGTCAGCAAGATCGACTACTACTCAAAGCTCGGATCGCAGGCCGTAGACAGCATAGATCTTGATCCTCTCATTGCCAGACGCGCTGAGCTATTGGGGTAACTTTGTATAGCGTCTCACTGGTCTAACATTGTAAATATAGATCATGGGATCATGGGATACAATCATAGACATCGCGACGAGAGCCGATCGATATGCTAGACTCGGCCTCGACGCAGTTCCGCAAATCGTTGGTATAGTCAACGGATCTTGCGTCAATCCGAACATTGGCACAACCGAAATTCGATGCCAATGTCCGTTCCATCAATCAGACGATGGCGTGAGCCAAACGCTACGTATCAATCTCGACAGCGCTCATCGACTTGGTATCGGCTTCTTCAAGTGCTATAGTTGTCAAACGCATGGACATTTCAATGACCTAGCAGAGAAGCTTGGTGTCGATATGATCATGGGTGAGGCTAACCCTGAGATCAGAAACATCCTGATTCCGCTTCGGCAACAGGCATTTGATTATCAGGGAGCGCCTCGCTTTGGCATGGAAGATCTTCCAGCAGACTTCTCTTGGGATCGTGGCAAAGGCATCATCATATCGAGCCGCGCGTTCAACATTGTCCAAGCACAGCTATGGCATACGCGTACAGCCGTTTGGAAGAGCAAAGAGAAGGTCGTCAAGTACGTTGACCAGACAACTAGTGAAGAGCTATCCAAAGTCGTCAACCAAATCTTAAAGGGCCCTGACAACAAACCGATCTTCGAGCGCTGGCAAGACGAAGATCGAATCTGGATGCCTGTCATTGATCGCGATGCTGTAGTTGCGCACGTAGCGGCGTTGATTGGCAAGCGACACTGGTTCAGCAAGAAGTATCTCAACGCCAAAGGCGAATGGCCAAAGCGTTACATCTGGCCACTGGATCAAATCATGCTGGCGATGCGAGAGCGTCGATACGTAGTGATCGTAGAAGGACCAGCAGATGCGCTGCGATTGATCGACAACGGTATACCAGCTATCGCTAACCTCGGTGTAAGCGCTTGGACTAGTGCCAAGGCAGAGATCATATCGGCGCACTACCAACGCGTGTTCGTGTGCATGGATCCAGACAGTGCAGGCGCTGGAGCACAGAAGCAGGTGATTGAGTCATTCGCAGGTTCAATACCAGCGCATGCAATCAGGCTGCCAAAGAAGGTCGATCCAGCTTCGTTCACTCCACAACAGCTTGAGAAATTCAAACGGCTAATTCAAGGAGAGCTATAATGAGCAACGACAATCAAAACATCGCAGTCGCACATCCTGAGACTCCTGTCGACATCGACATTGAACTCATCGCTGATCGCGTGCGCAATGACGGCGTCGCTGGCCAAGTCAAGGCTTCAACCGAAGTCTATGGCGATGCTAGCGAAGGCCAGCAAGCGTCGATCTAAGAATAAAGATCGTGCGTCCAAATTACCAACAGCGCGTTGTACGTCGAGTGTCACATCCTGACGCGCAAGACGTGGAAATGAAGACGCTGCTGCCAAAGATCTATCTACGGCATCGGCTCTTCATCCCGCAGTCGCTGTTTACACCGGAGATACGCAAAGCGTTTTCCGTAGTGATTGAGAACTACTATCCCGAGTTCGATGAGAACGGCGATCCAATTGAGCAACGTGATCTGCTGATCAAAGGATACAAGACACATCCAAACGGCTATGTGTCTCTTGCTCGTGGGCATTTGGACAAAGTCTGGAAGGTGTTCGAGCACACAGCGCAAATCGTTGATCAACGCGTTGCTGAGCCACTCTCGTTCGATCTCAAATGGCTTGGCGTGCTGTTAGAGGACGGAGCCACTCGTGGCGCGCTCAAGCCTGAGCAAGAGCGCTTCATCTCAGATATGATGGCTCGCGGATATGGCATGGGTGAAGCTCCACCGCGCTTTGGCAAGACCATTTGCATGTCGAACATCACTTGCCGTGCTGGTCTTAAGACGCTCGTTGTCGTCCACCAAGTTGAGCTCGCAGAGCAGTTCGAATCTGAGTTCCGGCGTTGCACAAACGTTGACCAAGAAGAGCGTCGTCATCGGCGCAAGCTGATCGGGTTCTGTCGCTCATTCGAAGACTTCGAGAAGTACGACATCTGCATCACGACATGGAATAGGTTCCATGCTCCTAAGCCACGCGAAGACGTAGACGAGCGTACGCAACAGCTTCAGATCCGTCGAGGCAAAGCTGTCGCAGCTGCAATCAATCGTCTGCGCAACAGCTTTGGACTAGTGCTTGTCGATGAAGCGCACCGTGCTGCGTCAGCTTGCTTTTCTTCTGTCGTTGGTCAGTTCAATCCGTGGTATCGCTTTGGCGTCACTGCAACGCCTGACCGCAAAGATCAGTTAGATGCTGTCATCAAGCTCATTGTCGGCCCAGTCGTCACTCGAGCCGACGAGCAGAAGGTGCTGTTGCGAGTCAGGCCGGTGTACACAGGCTTTGTTCCTCACTTCACGCGCTGGCACGCATATGAAGCACAGATTGCTCGTGACGCTCGCCGCAACAAACTAGCACTAAGCCTTGTCGAGAAAGACGTCAAGGCTGGACATTCAGTTGTTGTCGTCTGCAAGCGCACAAAGCACATTCTCGAATTCACGCAAGCGCTTGTCGCACGCGGTATTCGAGCAGAAGCGTTCTGGTCTGGTCAGAAGGATCGTAAGGGCTTACTCGTTCGCGCGCGTAAGGGACAGACACAAGTAGTCGTTGCCTATCGTGGTATGCTGCTTGGCATCAACGTACCTCGCTGGTCATCGATGCACATCTTGTCACCAGGCAACAACGCACCGAATCACGTGCAAGAGATGGCCCGCGTTCGTACAATCATGGACGGTAAACGCTACGCTGTACTTCGTGACTATCTCGATGCTTGTGGAGCAAGCAATGGTTGCTACCGTACTCGGCATCGCGTCTATACGGATGCTAGGCGACAGCCAGTCATATTCGAGGACGAGACAGGCACACCAATCAAACGACTCTCATTCGAGTACATCAGGCAAAGGGCACTTGAGCCTCGGCCAGATCGATTCAAAGGCAAGGTACAGTCACTTGCAGAGATGGGAGCTACGTTCGGTGCAGCCGGACCTAAGCGTCCAAACTTCACTGATGAGGGAGCTCAATACGGAGCCCCAATGCAGATGCCTAAAGCAACGGCTTGGGACTTTCTTTGAGCCAACTTACAACTAACTGGAGAGGGCAATCATGCCAATAGCAGATCGTGAAACACCGAATTCACGCGCAAAGGCTAGGATCCTCAATGATCCAATCATCATGCGCATTATTGATGCGGGTAAAACTGTCATCCCGAACAACAAGCTTGACAAGGACTTGATTCAGTACTTCATCACATCGCGTGATCTAGCTCATCCTGGCCACTACAACTATGGCGTCAACACGCGCTTCGCTGCACCTCGCCAAGACTTGTCGAACGTTGCAACGGCCATGGCGAAGATCCAAGCATTCCGTGACCGCGTTTGCGAGATTCAGCTACAGCTCATCGGCATGAAAGCACGTCTCGACAAGTGGATCAAGCTCGGCAAGATTCATGTCTATGACCAGTACGGAGTCGAAGTCAAATCACGCGGCGCGAATGCGCAGCAAGAATACTTCATTGATTCTCTGTTCTTGTCATTGATCAATAAGGTCGATCTCATCGACTCTCAGCTAAGCCAGGTGAATTCAATCCTGGCTAACTTGGACAAAGCACACTACAACTACAAGCACATCGGAGACATCGGACTGAAGCTCGTCGACCGTCTCGAAGGTGGAAGGACGGTGACTCATGGCGCCTGATCAATCTCGTAAAGGTTTCACTCTCGTTCCTCCAGGACAACATCCTGGAGTGAAATCAGACGTTCCAGCGCCAGCTCCAGACAATGCTGACGGAATCGTGATCACAACGGATTCGAGCGACCAGCTACTACGTCGCGCAATCATGCCACCAGTTGCTGCAGCACAAACGCAACCCGAGTTTACGCAGCAATCACAGCCTGAGCCAGCAGTCGCTAGCTGGACCGAGCCGAACGCACCTGCCCAAACAGAGCCAGAGCCGATCATCTATGACGACGATGACGATGATGCTGGAGATCGTTGGATGGAAGATCCGACCAATCAGGATCTGCTAGCACCGAAAGCAAGTGCACCACGCCCAAGTGAATTCAGCAACATTGCGCATCGCGTAGCAAGCGATATGCAAAAGATGGATGACGCTAACAGGCAGACAACCATCGCCAAATTCATTGCGAAGTTTGCATCAGATCCAAGTGCTGCAGTTGACATGGACTTGCGCCAAAAGATCGATGCTTGGATCATTTGTCACTTGAGTGATACAGCCACAGCTGAGACATCAATCAAGGATGTTGGCTTTGCTATATCTGAGCACGGAGCTCAACTGGTCATCGATGAGAAAGAGCTACGCACAACATTCCAAAACTTGTCTTGGTTGCGTTCGTACAGCTCGATTATTGACATCTTAGGTCTCACCGAATTCAAGAGCGTGCTGATGCTTGCTGAGATCGACAAGACCATTGGCCGAGCACGTAATCTCGAAGAAGAGCAGAACAACGTCGAGCAACAGAAGTACCAAGAAAATGTTGATGAGATCATCAGCTCTGTTCGATCGCTCAATCTGTCGATTAAGGCTTTGATCTCGGCGCAGCAAGTCAATTCGTCTCCGTTCTTGCGCAATGCACGCAATACAACGCCTGCAGCGCAAACACAACCGCAATCACCAAACGTAGCTGCTCCAGCTCAAGCAGAATAGCCAGCTGAATCACTACCACAGTAGATCAAGGACTAACGCATGAGAGCAAACATCCGATATCGTGACCATGCTGGCGAAAACGCAGCTCGTAAAGAGGTCGTGATGTTTGCTGACGTCCGCGTCGTTGTCATGGGCGTCGAGGTCTCAGACTACTTGACTGGTGATGTGAGCGTTGTGCGTAACGAAGGCGATACTGAGGGAACGTGCTCGTTCTCGCTTGACAACAACTATGACCGCTTCATCATGAGGCCTGAGAATTTTGGTGGCGAGACGCCGAAGTACAATCTCAAGCAGTCAGCCAGTCCGCAAGACATGGGTGACAACAAGGTATCAGGCAAGCCCAACGAGATATCACGCGACAACATGAGATGGATCATTGACGAGTCAGACAATGGTCGAAGCAGCTTCGAATATGATGAACGACCAAAGCGAGACTTGTTCAACTACAAGATCAGGCAGATCATGAAGTTCAACAACATCTCGAACGGAGCCGGCGTTAGTCAGTTCTCTACTGCAGGTAGCGTTGTTGCGTCAAGCACGCAAGTTGTGAACACATCATCTTCTGGTCTGTCGCGCGAAATGCCGTGTTTCAATCTGACAGTCGGCACATGTGTATTGCACGTGCATGACGAAGTACGTGTTTGGTTTGCTGATCCATGCGTCGATCCGCTCAACGAATCTGAGTATCGTTGGGCGCCTTTGTTTTCTGGCGTCATAAGTTCGGCTCCTGTGAAGCGCAATCGCGTAAACGGTGAATCCAGCATTTCAGTCACATGCGGCGACTTGCGCTACCTCATGAAGAAGATGCGCATAGCTGGCAACATCCAATCGGCTGACCAAAAGAAGACATTGGTTCAATTCGATGATCCAGTCGGTATGTTCAAGGACGCACTGCCATTCGCTGATCCAGCGCAAGGCAACGTCAAATTCGAGAATATCCTGTCAGACTTAAGCTATCGGCAATTGACGCGTGCCATATTCTGTGGTGACTCGCCTGCTGATATCCAAGCCCGTGATCAACAGATCAAATCTGCTGGCCTTGCTGGAAACATGTTAGCTGCATTCGGTGGTGGAACAGATCCATGGGTTGATAAGCTTGCATATGGTGAGTCACACCAGAACGATCCAAAGCTGCAGATACGCGGCATTGGAACGATATCACTCGGCTATGAGATCGACTATGAGCCTTCAGCAAGTGCCAGCTCTAAGGTCACAATTCTAGAAGACTGGAACGACCTAATTTTGTTTGGTGCCAAATTTGATTGGTACACAAACGACGAGGTGGAGCGCATTAGTGCTGGCACGCGTCCGATCAATTACCTCGCACACGATGATGACGGTGAAGGTCAACCATCGCCGTACTCAGTTCTGTCGACGTTCGTTCATTACTTGTTTCCAGAGCCATATCATGTAGAGACGTTCAATATCAGAAACTGTCTTGAACGCGCTCTCGTCACTCCAGGCTCAGATGTTAGCTGGAACAACAGACTTGAGATCATAAAGCAAGCGTCTGACAACATCGGCTACAAGTTCTACATATCGCCGATTGGTGACGTCATATTTGAGTTTCCAATGTTTGACTTCATGCCTGAGGCATTCGGTAAGTACGCTTCTTGCTACGTTGTCGGAGATTCAATAAAGTCCGATGACCAGAATGATGAAGGTGATGGTAACGTTGTCACAGGATTGATCGTTCGCGGTGGCTTTACTGCAGCCGACGCTGGTTCAAACGCTCAACTGAACGAGACAGCGAATAACCAAGCATACTCGGTCATCATCAAGTCTGACTTCATGGCACGCAAGTATAGCAACGTTGTTGAAGAGTACGCGATACCATGGCTTGATCGCGTATGGGAGCTGTCGACTACGGACGCCGCAGGCAATACCATAGACAAGAACGCACTTCAGCGAAATGCGCTTATCAGCTTCGGTATCATTGAGTTCTTCAAGCGAATTTCAGCAATGTCATCGATGGGGTTCGATGGTATCTACAATCCGTTCTGGCTACCAAATCGCCCGATCTTGAACAAGCTTCTACGCCGTATCGGTCTCACGACAAGCGCTACTATCTCAATCCCAATTGATGGTGCTCCAACATCGTCTATCGATACGTACTACATTCGTGCAGCAGATCATGACAACAACTTCATTGGCATCACAGGCGCGCCAAACACGCCATTCAGTTATGCTGATGGCCAAAGGCTTGCTTTGTTTTCGGCCTTGTCACTTGACAACATCCGTACAACGTACGGTATTGAAATCATTGATCCATCGACAAGCATGGTTGAGAACTCTAATGTCGGTTTGACTATGTCTGACCTGGCCCGGTTCTTGTCTCAAGGTTCTGTATCTACAGGCAACAACAACGTTCATCAGTATTCGGTCTCAAAGGCTGTGGCTCGTTCTTACGCTCGCTATGATGACTTGCAAAAGACGAATCCAAAGCTTCATGCGTTGATTGCGAAAGCAGCTAACAACGCCGGTATGGATCCGCACCTACTATATCAGATCATGGAATTCGAGTCCGGCGGACGTGATCATATCAATCCACTTGGCGCTTACAACAAGCAGAATCCAGCACAAGGAGCTCAAGGCGTGATTCAGTTCATGCCTGACACACTGCGTGGCATGGGAATTGATCCAGTCACATTCCGTGAAAAGTATCCAACTGTTGAATCGCAAATGCCGCTTGTCGAGCAGTACTTGACTCAAGCTAAGAAAAGCGTTGGTGGAAATCTCGATTCACCATACACTGCGTACATGGCGATCTTCAATCCAGCATCTGCGCGTGAAGACATGAATAAGCCTTTCGCGAATTCAGACAACAAGTGGACACGCGAACACGCTGACAAGATTTCGCGACAGAACGGCGGGATACAGAAGCCATCTGATTTGATGCTCAAGCTTGGCTACAACTATGACAAACCAGGAGGCGGACAGTACTCGTATGTCACACAAGGTCGACATGGACCAGTCACTGTGACACAAAACTACGTGGCAACTGGAAATGCAGCGGCTAACAACGCAGCATCAGTAGCGCCACCAACGAGCACTGTCGACACAACGCGATCTGTTCCAGGATTCAAGCTAAACGCGACTGTGACAGACAATGCAGCTGCACCAACAAGGCAAGTAGCAACAACACGCACAGAGCCATTGCCGAGTCCAACGCCTGTGACTCCGCCTTCACCCAAGTTTATGCAAGCGTCTCAAAGTGATATGACGCGTATCAAAGTCGGAGGTGTATGATGGCAACACTTGATCGCTTCGGTGACACTATCAAACGGCGCGCAATGCAAGATCGCAAAACGCCTTACACATCTGTGATCCAAAGCGTTGATCCTGAAAACGAAACGCTCACAGTTGTTGACGCGTCACGCGCAGCAGACATTCGATACTCATTCGTGTCCGGAAACTCATGGAGTAGATCCATGCCGTCTTCTGGACTGCGCGTTTCCGTCGTGTATAGCGCGGAGAACAAGCGTCTTGAAGTCGTTGGTTATCAGACTAACAAGTCTGCTGATCTCATCGCAGGCTACAAGTCGAAGAAGAATCTGTATCGTCCATTGCGAGAAGGAGAGCACGACGTTTCTTCGAGTGGACGCACATCTAGTTTCTGGGGTAGTCAGCCAATCAAGACTGACCGCGCTGGACTGGTCAGCTCAAAGCATGATGGCTTGAAGCTCGAGTATGGAGTGAGAGCTCCAACAATGATCTGGCGCGGCGTTCGAAATCGTCCAGACGTGATCGGGCACGAGCTTCGAATTGGTGCAGTCAAGCGTCCACTCTCTGCAGCTAAAGAGGCGTATGCTCTCAAGATCGGTTCGCTGCCAGATCTTGACAGCTTCATCTACTCAACTGAGTACTTGCTAGCGCTCAATGACATGTCAACAGATGCGCCTTTGATCGACATACGATCTGGCGATGTCTTCGATGACGCGTTGGTTCCTGGCTATCCAATGTCAATGCCGTTGCTCGGCACTAACAACCTACCATTGCGTCACCGCGCAAAGTACTTCGTCACGATCGAGCCTGGTTCTATTGCAGTACCAAAGCAAAGCACAGACTTCGAGATCGACACGCTTGGCAACGTCAATTTGACGCTGTCTAAGTTGTCAGTCATTGGTCTGGCTGTGAAGGTGCCTTTGGGCCGGATCTTAGTGAGCTGTGGACTTGACATGACGCTCGACGCAAAGCTCGGACTTACGCTGAAGACTATGGGCAAGATGACGTTCGACGCACTTGCTGGTATGGACTTCACAACCAAGGGCGCAATGAGCTTTGACGCTGTTGCTGGCTACAAGGTCCACTCGACTGCGAACGTGTCGATCGAATCTGATCTCACATCAGAAATCAGCGGCAAAGTCGGTGCAAGTATCTATGGTGCAATGGGCAAGACAGGTAGACCAATCGCCAACCTGCCAAATGATCCTGTTACAGAGATTCCGCTGTTCATGGATGCAACGGTGACTAACTGATGCCATTCGTTCTTTCGTCAATCGAACAGATGTGTGACGCAAACATTCGATCTGCGTGGCCACCTACTTGGGATCGTTCTTCTAAGAATGGTTCTAAGATGATTGGAGCGTTTGCAAAAGCGTTCTGCCAGGCACTTTCGAAGTCAATCAAAGATGCCACGATAAACGGAGGTACAATATCTGGCGGTGGCTCGCCTCCAGGCGGTCCTGTTGCAGGTGCAGTCCTTACGATACCTCCTGGTGGGCTTGTTGCCACACCACCAAAGATTAAGCCGGTTTTTGACTGTCCTGATTTCTCATCGCCAGATTCAAACAACGTCGATCAACATGGCTCTTACGCCGCTTGGTTACGAGCTGTTGTTGAGCACTTGGACGACAGCATAGCAACGCAATGGAACATCTGGATAAAGACATGGACGTTGCCATCTGGCGTTGCGCTTGGCGGCGTGGCAGCTTGGATACCTCCGTCATCAGCAGCCCCTGGTCCATGGACAGGAGGCACGATCACGCCTTTCATCTTCATGGGCCAAGGATCTAACTCGTCACCGGCGCTTGATCAACTTGCTCAAGTAACGGTCAGGACAGGCAAGGCAAAAACTGCCTATGTTGTAAGCGGCAGTGAAGTAGTTGGGAATGTGTCAGTAGCTGATGGCAACTCCAAGCAACTCATTGAATCAGTGGCAACAGGTTTCTCGAAAACGCTTGAACAGTTCTTCGAGCAAGTTATGATCAAAGACCCGACTGGTTCAAGTGCAACTGGCACAGCATTTCCACCTGCAGGTATCGTGACTGGATCAATCACTGGCCTCAAGTTCGACGTCACATAACCTTGTAAATAGATCTGGTCCACAAGGAGAACATCGATGTCGGAACGTAACTACACAGATCTAGAAGTACAAGTTTTGAGCCGCTTCTTCACTGGCGTTGCAGAGCGCGCTAACGTGTATGCAGCGAAGCCAGCGCTGTCTTTGACAGTATGGACATTCCTTACCGGATCATATTCGAGATCTGGTCTCACGATGCGTGAGAAGTTCATTCTGACTCTGCAAGAGATCTACGAAACTGAATACGAAGCAACGCTAGAAGCGCTTGCAAGCGGCGCAGACAATGAACTCGACAAGATGATCGAGCGCGCTGAACGCTTCTTGTCTGTTTGGGCTGTGCAATACGGCCACAATAGCTTGAAGGACTCATGCATCGATCGCTTCGCTGTTGAAGGCATCTCGATTCGCGCAACCAAGTTCATTGAGTGGGTTGCGCTTGGAGCTTATCAAGAGAAGAGCACGCGCTACGCCGACTTCTCGAATGTCAGCTTCGTTACGCACTTCATGCCCGAATGCATTCGCGGCATTGCTGACGTTGCGTTCCAGAATTGCTTAGATGCTTACAAGAAAATCTTCGAAGCAGCGTTCAATCATTTCAACGCTGTGTTAGCAGACGAAGTGCCACATGCACAAGTTCGTGAACGTACGGCACGCGCCAAAGCATTCGACATTGCTCGTTACGTGTTACCAGTTACGACGCCAACGTCTATCGGCATCACGATTCCATCTCGTGCAAGTGAAGAGCTCATCCGTTGGCTCATCTGCTCGCCATACATCGAAGCAGTCGAAATCGGAGAGAAACTGTACCGGTGCGGCATTGAAACCAACCAAAGTCTCATCAAGCACGTCGAATGGAACAGCGCAACAGCCGCCGATCATCCAGCGCTACTGCCAAACGCAGACAGTTCTTTGCCTGGTGATCTCGTCGAGCTACGCGACAAACTTCTTTCAGCTGTGTACGGAACAGATCTAGTCAAAGGCAATTCAAAGCTGTTTGGCGACAAGAACGCTGTGAGGCTTCACACTGCGCCTGCAACGTCGCCCAACCATCCGCGATATCTTTCGGCCGCGTCGCTTGCAAAGGAACGCTTGTCCTTGACGCAACCGCTCATGTCGATTGCTGAGACCTTGGTCGAATTCCCGTCAAGCATCGCAGCGATCTTCGACAAGCTGTTAGTCAAGCGTGGTCCGCATCAAGCTATGCCGCATGCAATGGGCATCGGTGAACTTGTCTTCTCAGGCGTCATTGATTTTGGCGCATACCGCGACTTGCAACGTCATCGTCGCGGTGGCCAACTTCGCGTGTTCCCAACAGTTGCTTACGGTTACTCTACGCCTCAGTTCATCAAAGACAACGTTGAGCTTTGCGCACTGTACGACACAACAATCGAAAATCTGGTGAACTGCGGCGTAGCCTACAAGCGCATGTGCGACAATGGCTATGGCGTATATGACCCATCGATAGTCGAGTACATGACAGTGCTTGCGCACAACGTCGAGTTCACGTACACGTGCACTGTGGAGCAAGCTGTGTACATCGTTGAGCTACGCACGTCTCCTGCTGGACACATTTCATATCGGAAGTTTGCGCAGGCAATGGCAACATGCCTGTTCCATGAAATCCCAGAGCTCGTCAAGCACGTGAATGTCTGCTGGGACGGAGATAGTGACCGTCGCGCATCAGAGGAGAACACGCAGCGTAAGCTCGACAATCTTCAAAGTAAGGCTGGGACAGCATGACAGAACAAAGCGTCATTGAAAGTGCCAAGCAGGACATCAAAGCCAAGATCACAGCGTACAAGATCCTAGCAGATCCAGCGAATTCTGAATTGCAACGCATCGATCGTCGTAAGTTGATCGAGCAAGTGAATCAAGATTTGACTGGCTTACTTGGCATCTTGAATTCAGTCACTGGCGACGTCACTTGAGTAGCGACCAAATCTTATTGATAGCAGCCATAGCTACTCCTGCAGCGTTCAAACGCAGCTTTATGTCAGCATGGTTCGTCAATACTTGGTTCAACAACTTGTTCAGCTGCGCTTTATGCTTGGGCTTTTGGACAGCGTCAACTGCACTGTTCATTAGCTTTGGCTTCTCATCGCAACTACTTTTGTCGATACCAAGCGCGGTCATTGCATACGTCATCGATCGTTCAATCAGCCTGTTAGAGGCAAAACAAGAAATTGCTCAAATTATGAGCATTGACCTATTCAACAAGAAGGAATGAACAATGCACGCAACAACTGCAGACGCCATGCACAACGCGGCAAAGCTGATCGTCGCGAAGCTGCACGCAGGCTTCCGCCGTGTTTGCTCGTGCAATGCGTTCAGTGATCTGCACGTCAACAGTATCGAAGCGTCGCACGACGTTTTGTACGTATCGGTATGCTCTCGAGACAAGACTTGCGCAAGAGACATCAATCTGCGCTTCAACATCTGTGGCACAGCAAAGAACGCGTTTGTTGGCGCGGTCTTCATGCATGACAAAGCGATCGTGATCAATAGAGCGTTGTACGTTAACTCAACGTCGCTTGAGTTCATTGCGATCGGCAGCATCATTGGTCAGCACGTGATGCGTGAGCATTGCTTCTACTACGCAATATCAAGGTTGCGCACGTTTAGTGATCCTGCAGGTGTGATTGATTCGAGTGTCTTGTCCAACACAGGCATCACGCTTGCATGGAATGGCAGCCGTGGAAGCGCAGTACTTTCAACTGACAGTCTATCAATAAAGACCGCGATTGGAATCACGCGTATTGAGATGTCTCGTGAGGCGTTGACTGCGCCTGTGCAAGACATCCGTCAGCAAATCCGCAACGCAATTCACTGATTCATGTTTGCTGTATTTAGGCGCGTCATTGACTGGTTTGACTCCGAAACTCGCTTGAATGAGGCCGAATACGTCCAAATCAGTCGTTGGGCTGCTTTTCCTGGATCGTTTGGTCACGCGCTGTTTTGGTGGTTGATTCCACAAATTTTCCAGTTAGTAGAACTGGGCTGGGCCAGGATGGTAAACATCTTGGCCTTTTTGTTTTTCCCGTTGCTCGCTAGGCCTATCGGTGGAACGCGTCCTGCACTATTCAGGTTTTTGTGGATCACATTTTGTACTTGGCAACTATTTGTATTCCCATGGATCATGTACCGGCTGAATGACTACAACCAGTACTGGCTTGTGAGTCTCGTATTCTTCAGTCTCTTGTCAACAGTGATGCTTCGTTCATTCGACATACTGTTAGTGACAGGAGCTGGAGCAATCGCAATACTCGTCACTGCTAGCGACGCGTACCATGCAAGACTCGGACTGGTGTTCTCATCAATCACGTCATTCGCGTCGTTCTTTGGCATGGCGTACATCAGATACATACAACAAAGGCTTGTCACTGCTCGCATGAACTTAGCATCAGCATACAAACAGTTGCAACAGACGAACGCGCTCAAAGACGAATTCATGCTCAACGTAGCACATGAACTTCGCACGCCACTCGCTGTAATGTCAGCAATCATCGATCAGCTTGAGATTGACAAGCAATCCAAGCGCTACAAGTTGTTGATCGCAACTATGAATCAATTTAGTCGCCAGACAGACGAGTTGCTAAACGCCAATTCTCATAAGCCTGTAGTGTTAGACAGCACACGAATTGATGCAGCCGACTTCGTAAAAGATATTCATGAGATGTTCAGCGTCTTAGCTGCAGCTGATGGCATCGAACTAAGATCAATTGTGAAAACAAAGATCGTGTTCACTGCTGATCAAGGACGTTTGACTACAGCAATCTCGAATTTAGTCAGCAACGCGATTAAGTTCACAAAGGTTGGTGGACGTGTAGCAATAGTGATGAATGCAGATTACTCAGGTCATGTTTACATCAAAGTGAAGGACAATGGCATTGGCATCCCACATGACAAGATAAAGCACATCTTCGAGCGGTACTACCAGATTGAGAACGGGTTAGCACGATCAGGCTTTGGCATTGGGCTTACGCTTGTCAAAGACATAGTCGACGCGCACAATGGCGTGATCAGCGTCACGTCTGCTGAAGACGACGGAACAACGTTCATCGTGAAGCTACCAGCAAATGCTGAGATCATCGGCTCGAAGCCATCAATGTCGATGATATCGCATGCGCAGTCTGTGAAGATCAAGTCAAGACTTGGCGATACAACTGCACTAGTCGTCGAAGACAATGCTACGTTGCGCCAGTTCATAGTCGATGTACTGACAGATGCTGGACTCAACGCAATCGGGCATGAATCACCAGTTACTGCTCTTGCATTCATAAGTTCGTCACAGCCCAAGCTGTCGCTCGTCATTTCTGACGTCGGACTTCCAGGCATGGATGGCTACGCTTTTATCAAAGCACTCCGCAACATCAGCGGTTACGAATCTACGCCTGTCGTGCTAGCGAGTGGTTACTCACGGCACGCAGTGCTGAACAACGTCAAAGATCTCAACGCGTCAGCGCTAGAGAAGCCGTTCAACCGGTACCAACTTATCGAACACATCAATACAACCTGCAATCTACAAAAGAACACGTGATTACTAACGTAATAGCAGGACGGAGCAGGCCATGGGTAACGATGCAATGCAAGAAACAGAATCAACAAAACGTTTTCCAGTTTCGTTGAGTGAGCTGTCAGAGCGATCAAACAATCTGGTGATGAAGCTGCGCATGGAGTGCAAGCAACCAGCTCTCGCAGATGATCTGCGTGGTCTCTTTGACCAATATGCTTGGGTTGTTCGGCTACATCAACTTGCAGCGGAAGAGAGCGCTGATCGTCGCGAAGTTGCTGACTTGCAATTCGCTCACGAGACGCTCGCTGCGACATCACCTGACATGATGGACGTTGTCCACTTCGCAGCTGACGTCGAGAAGTTCAGTCCGCGTCTTGCAACCACTGCACGACAGCTACTCACAATGCTCACATGCGGACAGGTTGACGAGAGCGCGTTCTACTTGGATCAACCTGAAGATACTCCAAATTCTGTCGACTACACAGCGTCTAAACCGATGCCAAATACATGGCGTAAGGTACAGCGCGATCATGAGATACTGTTAGCTCTAGTCCGTGGATATCGCTTCCTACTCGAAGCTGATGACCGCACGTTGCGACATCATCGCATGACGCGCTTGAAGCTGATTCGCAGCATTAGAGGTATTGAGGTACGCGCTGCAGCGAAGGGGACAGTTGTCTAAATGTCAAGACCACCAATCATACGGTTGCCGGCAAAGGCTGAGTTCTATCGGACTCTTAGCATACTTTGGTTGCGCTATGAGCAAGGCTGCCACGTAATCACGTGCGAGCGCTCACCAGTGATCAAAGGAAGTCGGCCAGACGTACTTGGATTGAATCGATCGAACCAATTGATCGAAGTTGAGATCAAAGTCGATCTTCGTGACATGCAACATGATGAACAGAAAGATCTACGCAAGAAGCTCATGACTGACGTTGGGCGTTCACGCCCGGCTACAGCTAACTACTTGTATTACTTCGTGCGTGAGGACATGGTTGCAGCAGCACTCTCTGATTTGCCAGAGCACTGCGGAGTTCTTTCGCCGCACCACGGCGTGAAGATGCAAGGGACTGGATTGCCAGTCGTTGCTGTTCATCGTAAGGCTGTCCAAATACATGATGTCAAACTTGATCAAACAGCCGTCAAGAAGATGGTTGCGCAGCAAGCAAGTACGCTCGCACGCTTCGCTGTCGAGATTGTCTATGGCAAGCTCATGAATGATCCATCGAGCAAAGAGGCAGTGAAGATTGGACTATCTGAATCTGTGCCGAGTCCAGGCGGAATCAGCCCGCCGGAGGCGATTTTTGATGAAGGCGACCGCACGGCTCGCAAGCTATCAGGATACGGGCTTGATCCACAATGGTCAAACCGAAAACAGCAGCCAACCGTCCAGCAACGATCAAGTGGACCACGCGTGGTCGCCGCAAAGATTGTAAATAGCTAACATGCAGGCCACCAAGATCGAGCCATTCATTGCGCCAACAGAGCAAGGACGCGTAAGTGTTCTTTGCATAATTGCAGCCTCGGACGTAGCGTTTTCGGCTGACCCGATATACGGGCGCTTCTTTGATGTGATGAGTCGGAAAGTGACAACAGGCTGGGCGATTCACGCGCTAGATACAAACCCGCGCAAGCTCGAGTCAACGTCAGAAGTCGATGCAATCGTTGATCAGCATCGCAATCGTCTATGGCGCATGGTTGATCACTACAAGCCACAAGTGGTTGTCGTGTTCGGTGCGAATACGATGAAGGCGATCAATCCTGACTTGCGCATGGTCTCGAACAGACACATTGCGCACTACATTCATCAAATCAAATCTCCGCTGACACAGCGTGACACTGCGTTCCTATGCATGACGCAGCCACGCACAATCATTACCAATCCGTTTGAAGCGCTTACAGCGAAGGAAGACTTCGTCAAGCTCAACATGCTGGCTCGTGGCAAGCATTATTGGCGTGAAGGCGAGATAGTAGATCTTAACACGAGCAAGGCTGCTGAAGAGTACATCGACTTCTTGCTTGAAGATCATAAGGGATGGGTTGCGTACGATACCGAAACGCGCAACCTGAACATGGCTCACAACAACATTCTTGGCACCATGCAATTCGCAACGGATGACAAGACTGGATATGTGCTCTATTGGGACCACATCTACAACAAGCGTGACAAAGAGCATGACCTTCGTGTATTGACGCCTAAGTTGAAGCGCTTGTTTGGCGGCAAATCTAACATCGCTGGTTGGGCGATGCACAACGCCCAATTCGATATTGCGCAGACTCGAAACCATTTCGATATCGGATGGTGGTCGAAGACAGTTTTTGATACGCTGCTGTACACACATCATCTTGATCAGAATCGGAATGACAAATCCCGCAAGGGAGCTATGGTCTATTCCGAGGGTGGATACTCGCTTAAGCAGTGCGCATGCGAGTTCATCGGATACCGTGGATACGACGCTGAAACACTAGTGAGTCGTAAAGACGGTGGCGTGCTAGATCTGCCATACGACAAGTTGACGCGCTATGCTGGCCAGGACGGTTTCGTCACTTACCGTTTGCTTACGTACTTGCAATCTTGGGCAGCAGCGCAAGGCGTGAAAGACAAAGTGAATCGCTTCAGTCGCGTGATTCACTCAGGCGCGATCAAGGCGTTCCAGCAGATCACTAAGAACGGCATGGAAGCTGATCCAAAACAGCTTGCGATGCTAGCGCGACCTGGGTCAATTCTTGACGTCGAATCGAAGCGCATTGACGCGCTGTTTAAGCAAGATCCTGTAGTACAAAAGATCAATCTTGAGCTTCTCAAGAAGAAGACTAACGCAACGACGTTCTGGGAAGTTCCCTGGATCTTCGATATCGGCAAGCCTGCTAGTCGTAATCTGCTGTTCTTCACGAGTCCAAGTGGCCGTCAGTATCCAAAGAATGACGACGGCAAGTACTCATGCGATGACAAGTTCCAAGATCGCTACAAGGATCAGGATCCACTTGTTGGACTGCTTGCTACGTACTCAGAAATCCAGAAGCTTCGCTCGTCTTACGTAAACAAGATCAGCATCGCGCTGCATACGGCGAAGCACAACAAGACCGACCTCATCGATGGTCGTGTTCATTCGCGCTTCTTGCTTCACGGCACAAAGACCGGGCGTCTATCATCTGTCGGCCCAAACATGCAGCAAGTGCCGCGTGCCGACAACGAGTACAAGAAGCCAGTCAAATCGATCTTTACGACCCCAACTGGTACGATCATTCTCCAAGGCGACTTCGCTGCGGCAGAGGTTCGTATGTGGGGTTCTTTGAGTCAGGACGCATTCCTATGCAAGCTACTCACTGACTCTTTCAACAAACGAGCAGCGTACAGAGCTAACCCGCTAGACGAACGTTTACGCGACGAAGCCGAATTGATGGCAGACATTCACAAGCAGACTGCTTCGTTGATGTTTGGCATTGATCTCAAGGCTGTCACTAAAGACATTCGTACGATCACGAAGGGCATCACGTTCGGTTTGATCTATGGCCGCGGTCGCAAGTCAATTGCTGTCCAGCTCAAGCGATCCGAAGAAGAGACCGGACAGCTTTGCGACAAGTTCTTTAGCCAGTTCCCAGGTGGCGTTGCATGGCTTGAAGAGCAAAAGGAATTCTGCAAGCGCTACGGTTTCGTTGAGACACCATTTGGTCGACGCCGCTACCTTCCATGGGTCTTCTCTGAGGACGAAGGATTTGCAGCGTCAGCGCTGCGTCAGTCAATCAATACTCCTGTGCAGTCAGCATCAGGAGACTTTGCCACGCTGTCGATTGCCTTGCTCAATGAAGAGATTGCTCGCAAGAGACTATCTCATCAGTTCAAGCTTGTGAACGCTGTGCATGACTCCACACTGTTGGAGATACCAGCATCTGTCGATGCTCTGGCAGAAGCCACAGCTATGATGCGACACAATTTTACAGTCAAGTCACGCGAAGTCTGCGCATCTGAATTTGGCTTCGACACAGCCGCTCCAATGGACATCGATATTGAAGTGTCTCAGTGGAAAGCTAAGCGCTGTCCTAAGTGTGGCAATCAGTACAAGTTCCACAAAGAGAAGTGTGACGCAGTTTTGAAAGGTCCAGATAAAAAGCCGCTCAAGGATTCAGACGGCAATGATGTAAAATGTGGCAATCGCGATTTTGAGGTCGTGAAGCTCAATGGGGGTTGGGGAACCTTGATCAACTTGGACGAAACAATGTCTGGGTATCGAGCCGCCGCTCTTGGATTCTGAAAACGAACGAACCCGGTTTATCCGGAAACGTCCTAACTCTTCTTCGAGCAGCTTCTGGCAAGGTGCTGGCAGCAGTTCGAAACAATCAACAAATCCCAAATCAGGAGAATATCATCATGGCAACTGACAAGAAAGCCAAGATCGCCGAAATCAAGTCGAACACGAGCAAGAAGGTCGCTGACCTCCAGGCCAAGATCAAGGAAGTCAAGGCCGGTGCCGCGACCAAGATCGCCGGACTGAAGGGCGCTTCCGTCAAGGCTCCCAAGGCTGTCAAGGTCGACAAGGCTCCCAAGGCTGTCAAGGCTCCCAAGGCTGTCAAGGCTCCCGTCGGCGCTCCCAAGGCTCCCAAGGCTCCTGCTGCCGCTGCGCCCAAGGCCCCCAAGCTCTCCGCAGCAGTTGTGGCTCCTCGCGCGCCCAAGGCTCCTGCCAAGGCTCCTCGGTCGTAATTCAAAAAATCCATTCGTGGACAGAGGCTCAGGAACGAAAGTTCCTGGGCCGTTTTTGTTTTACAACTAACCAAATCATAGAGGTTCAACATGCCAAATGAAGGTCAACAAGACGTAGCGCCCAATGAGACTGGAGATCAAGCTACGCGTCAAGGCAATCCTGATCGGCGTCAAGCACGACGCAATCGAACTGACCGCGAAGCAGAACAGCCTTTTGCACCGTGTTCTATGGGCAGTCAACCAATACAGCGTCACATGTCATTGCATTCGGCTCCAATAGAAATGCCTACTACATCACGGCCAACCGGTGATCGCGTCACTGATTTTCTACGTGAGAGACAAGAGACAGGTCGCAGTCCGATTCGAGCGCGAATCGTTGGCATCACACTTGATGAATCGACGTACGGCGTACTTGTTCGCATCGACGAAATACTACGTTGGCGCAATGAGCTCAAAAACGATACGGCTGTACTTGATCGCATTGAGCAAGTGTTTGTTGATCGATTTAGGTCAATCGTTGACTGACACAAACTTTGTAAATATCTAACATGACCACAATACGCCTCCGGTCGAATGCATTCTATTTCAAGCTCAACGAGCATCAACGCGCTTGCTACAATGCAGGCCTTCCGACTAACTTCATGGGCAGGTCAATTGACGAAGCCGTGTTTAGTCCTTACGTCGTTGGTGACTTGAGGAAGATTCGTTCTTCTGCTCATAAGCAGAAAAGTCAGTTACAGAGCTTCGTACAAAGCCTGTCGAATTCAAGCAATTACGTAGCTTCAATTGCAATTCATTCCGCTCCAACAGACGAGTCTGCTTTCGGCGTGGCTTCTGCCATATTCGAACACGCTGTTGAAGGTGGACTTGCATGTCAATGCATATCGACATCTCAGTTGCTCAATCACGAAAAGATCGAGCCAAAAGATGTCTACCTGATTCACGGCGTCAACGACCAGCCAAACCCGCAGGCCGTCTGGGCTGTCCGTGATTTCATTCGTGACCGCGACGGTAGTCTCAGGATTGTGGTGATGACATCAGGACACGATCTTCCGGTTGACGTATTGATCCATGAGCGACTGCGGATGCACTTCGACTATCTCTTCTGCTTAGAAGACAACGTTCAGCTCATCTCAACTGAAGCTGTTGCTGGCAAGCGCATGCGCGCAATCGAAGTCGGCACCGCAGCTCCGAAACCACCAGTAGCGCGGCGCTTAGTCGGAGGCAAGTCCTGATGCGTAAATTTGACACGCGTACTGAAATGCAAGTGCTTGCAAGCATCTGCAACTCAAGCTACGAAGATCGCAAATTCAAGTATCTGGCTCAAGTCAAGCGCGAGCACTTCGGCACAACACACGTGACAGAGATTTACGACCGTGTCACTCAGAGCGCTAACGAGTTCGGCAAGATCCCATCTTTCTCTGCGTTGGCTGATGATCCTCGCCTGTCTCAGACTGCAAGACAGCTGGTGTCAACATCGCGTGCACAGCGATATCGCAACGAGACGGACTTCAAGCAAGGCATCTCGACTCTCACCACGTATTTCAAAGCACGTTGCTTGCTTGACGTACACGAGAAGATCACAGCGGTCCTCAATGGTGACGCGATTCCTGACAACTTCGAGCAAGTTGAGAACGCTGTTGAAGGCGCACTGTTTCAGATGCGTTCTGATGGTGTTGAAGAGAAGATCTATCATGGTCGCGCTGGCACAACAGATATGTTCAACTTGGCCAAGACCGCGATTATGCATCCGCATACAGGCAAGCGGTTCAAGACAGGTTGGGGTGAGTTCGACGATCAGATTGGTGGACTTGAGCCTGGTAACGTCATGCTCATCACTGCTAACACTGGCGGTGGTAAGTCTGTTGCTGCACTGACGATGATGACGAATATGTATCGTGGGCACAACCAGAACGTGACGTACATCTCGCTTGAAATGAACGAGCGCGAAGTCATGGAGCGCATGCTCTCGAACGTCACCGGCATTCCGTATGACAAGATTCGACTTGGCAAGCTGAATACAGAAGAGAAGAAGGCGTTGATGCGCGAATTCAAGCGCTTCAACGATTGCAGCACCGGTCGCTACTCGATCTACTCGCCAAAGCAAGATTACACGATTGAGCAGCTGTTCAACCAGGTTCAGGGCTACGGCAACGAAGTCATCATTCTCGACTATCTCGGACTTGTCAAGCCTGGCAACTACGGCAAGAACATAAACGAAGAATTCCAACTGCGTCAGATGACGCGCTATGCAAAGCGCGCCGCTGAACGTATGGGCTGCGCAATCATCTTGTTGGCTCAGTTGAACGACGAAGGTCAGATCATGTACTCGAAGGGTATTGGTCACCACGTTCACTACTGGCTCAAGTGGTTCTATCGCGAAGAAGACGAGAGCCGCGGCTTCGTCATTGTCGAGAACGGCAAGTCTAGAAACTCAAAGAAGAAAGACTTGTACGCGACAACAGACTTCGCCCATATGAGGATGGACAACGTCGCAAGTCCACCCGGATTAGAAGAGTATCAGCGACAACAGAGTCAAGGACAGAATGCTGGCCAAGCGCCTGGAGCACCAGCAGCCAACGGCCCGGTCGGCAATGCTCGACGGCCTGGTGCTCGCGGAATCCAAGCGCAAAAGCAAGGTCGACCTCAGTCAGGTAGACCACAGCCAGCGATGATGCAATTGTTTGATGAGCACCTCTGAACAACTTAGGAAACACTAACAAATGTCAGAAACAACGATTTCAATCAGTGCTGGTAGCTTGTCTCGCGCAGCTGACAGGCTGTTGAGAATCGCGCAGCTCGTTCCAACGCCTGAAGGGATGTCGCCAGAGATCTACATCAATCTGCGTGCTAAGACGTCTGAGTCATCGAAGGCAATGCTCACAATTCAGCGGTTTGGCGTACAAGTAAAAGTCAACGTTGGTATGTGTGTTGTCAATTCGCCATTGCAAGAAGTCTGCTTGCCAATTCCAGCATCCTTCATGAAGAACATCAATGGACGCGGCGAAGACCTGCTTGTCTTGACGCAAAGTCAGCAAGACGCTGGCACGCTTAAGTACAAGCGTGGCATGTTAGTTGGTACCGTAGCGCTGAACGATCCATCATCGATGTTCGAAGCTGTGGTCACTGGTGCGCCTACGGCATTGATCGAGCTACCGATCAGGGCATTGAAAGGTGCTCTTGCAGTTACGCAGTTCGCATCACCTGACCCACGCGTGACTGCTACTGGACCAATCTCACAGATCAAGTCTAGTGGCGGACATAAATTGATGGTCGTCACATATGACTCGCTCTCAGGTGCTCTGTTCCAAGCGGAGACAGAAGAGAACTTTCCAGTGTTCGATCTCACGATCCCGAACCGAGTCATGTCTGCGATCATTGAGCAAACGAACGAAGACAAAGCCAGCATCGGATTCAACGAGCGTTGTCTTGTTTTCAGAGCCAAAGACATCAGCGTGATCTTCCCAATGGGTGACTACCCTGTCATCAACGTTGCTGATCGCATACGCGACATCGTCAATACAGCTCAACTCGGCTTTCGCGTGCAACCAGGCGATCTCATTGCAACTGTAGAGTCAGTCACTAACTTGGCTCACATGGACAAGGAAATCATCAGCGCTGAGCTCGTCTACGACACAGGTCGACTTCTAGTACGCGTCAACTCGCAGAAGCTTAGTGGCAAGAACATGATCAAAGTGACGCCGCTGTTCAACGAGCGCTTCACAGTTCTTGTCGACTCAAGACGGTTGATTGGCTTCCTCAAATCGACGAAGCAACAGGACCAAATTGACGTTCTGTACAATCAAAGTCGTATCATTGTGAAGACACAAAATGTCACATTCGCTTTTGCAGGCTCATGATGAAACAGAAGCTACGTTGCGAAAAGCGTGACCCAAACAAAGTGCTCTTCAACTCACGTGACTTCAGCATCTCGACGGACAACACAGGTGCTGCATTTGTAGATACGCAACTTAAATGCAGACTGTGGAGTGATCCGAAAGACGAGATACAGTTGTTTGCATTTACGCGCGCAGCATCTAAGCCAGCAAAGACGCACAGCATCATTCTCAAGTCAGACGACTTGATGATAGTTGAGCTCCAAACAGCTGCTGGTCGTGAATACATAGTTTCCACATCACCAAAGGACATGCGACATGAGTAGTAACAATGCCAACGTCAACGTGCCGAAGCAACCAGCGCCGGAATCCGTCAGCGTTATTTACGCTCCGTTGGACGACAATGCGCATCCAAACTCGCCAGCGCAGCCGATGATTCGAGACGACCGCTTCAGCAAGTCACTGATCGAAGTTCCGAAGTTGCCAGTAGTTGACGAGATCGGTGATCTTCTGTTCAACACTGAATTGAAGGCGTTGACAGTTGTCAGTGAGCTTGATGCATTTCGATGCATTATATTCAAGCGCGGCGGAGCCGACAAAGCTACACATGTGTTTGAGCAAGGACGCTTTGACCTGTTTTGTATGGAAGATCTTGGCAATATTGCGTTCTCATATAATCTTGTCATTGATGAAGATGGGAATTCAGCATCGTACAAGCTTGTCATAGCAGGCATGTCTAACAACGTTGATTGCATTACAATAACGTATAGCGCGCTAGCTCGTGCACTCTGCTCTGCTGTTGCACAACGCAACATGGTCGGCGAGCAGCTGGTTTCAAGCAGGCGTATTGCTCAAGTCGAGAAGCAATCGATCATGCAAGAGTCAAATCAGTTGCGCAAAGACGCCGCGATGTGGAAAGACGTCGCTAACAAGAACAAGCTTCTGCATGAAGGCGCTGCCGCGCGCTTGAACATTGCCACTGCTGCGTTCGACACAGCAATCCATCCGATTCGCTTGTATGCTGGCGAAGGTTCATGGGCACCGCTCGAAGGCGAAGACGTGTCACGCGTCTTGATTGGCAACATGAACGGCTACCAACTTGCGCAGCATGTCCTCAACGACGTCATCGTCAAGGAGATGCTCGATGCCTAAAATTGTCTGCACAATGGGCGCTGTAGGATCAGGCAAGAGCACACTCGCGAACGAGTATGTGAACTGCTATTCTGAAAGCGGCATTGTCATCGCGTTCGCCGACGTCCTCAAGCAGATTGCTAAAGACGAAGGTGGCTGGAATGGCATCAAGGACGAGGCCGGTCGCGCGTTCATCCAAGACTTCAGTGAAGAATACAAGCGCATGCACGGCGATGACATCTTCACGCGCATTGCGTTCGAACGCGCACTTTCGCACAAAGGCGACGTGGTCATCCTTGAAGATACCAGATTCAGCATCGAGATATCTCGTGCTTTGAGTCTGCGCAAGCTTGGCGTTCCACTAACGCTGTTCTTGATCCACAACGAAGCTGCTGAGCATCGCTGGGCAAGTGCATACGCGAAGTTCATCAGCGGTGATGAATCATGCAAGTGGTCAGGCCATCGTTCAGAACTTGAGTGGCGTGCATTCAGGTCAATCTGGACAAATCAGCTCGTCTACAAGAACGAGTACGATGACGCGGCACCTGTATACGATGCTCATGGCTATCGCGACTTCATCACTGAAGCATTCAACAACCCATCGTACAAGTACGCATACTGATCACAAGGAGAACAACATGTCAGACAGCAGAGACATCGACATCAGCGACTTTCTTGACGTCGTTCTTGAAGAAGAGACAGCTCCTGCTGCCTCTCATGACATTGAGGACGCTAACAGCGTCGGCCTACGCTTTGGTTTCATCGGTGCAGGTCAAGGCGGCTGCAATCTGGTAACAACATTATGGGAAACGTTCGGCTATCGTCGATGCGTTCTTTTCAACACCACTGAGAAAGATCTCGGTCACACATCGATTCCGCAGTCGAATCACATTGTGCCAACTGGCTTCGACGGCGCTGGCAAGAATCGCGAGCGCGGCAATGCAGCTGCAGTTGCAGCTAAGGCTGACATCTTTGCGGCAATGCAAGAGCGCATTCGTGCAGTCGACTACATCTTCATCGTCACGTCAGCTGGTGGCGGTTCAGGCTCTGGCGCATCTCCAGTGATTGCTGAAACTGCGCTTCAGTACATCAAGCAGGCGAACGGTCTCTCGACTGAAGAGGCTGCAAAGCGCATCGGCTTCATTGTCATGCTTCCAGAGCGCTCCGATGGCAGCGCTGTTGCACGCAATGCAGGTCAACTGCTGTCCGAAATCACAGTGGACAACAAGTCCAAGTACGGTCCAATGCTGCTGATCGACAACCAGCGCGTCAAGACCATGGGTCGTGGAACACTCGGTGACTGGCAGGAGAAGTCTAACACGCTGACTGCACGTTTGTTCGACATCTTCAATTGCTTGGCCGCGCGTGACAGCCGCATGGCCACGTTCGATCCGACTGACTACAGCTCAGTGTTGTCGTCTGGCATCATCACAATTGGCATGAACGTGCTACGGCATGGCATCGAGCACGAGACGTCGATCTCAACGCAACTTCGTGCGAATCTCAATAGCAACCTGCTCGTTGATGGTCTCGATTTGACGCGCGGAACGCACGCAGTGCTGCTGATCGTCTCTGACGAGAAGAACCTCATGGCCGAGCACAGTACTGCAGCTCTTGGCAAAGCCAACGAAACGCTTCTTGCGCTTCTTGGCAATTCCGAGACCAAGCAAGTCGTGTTGCATCAAGGCGTGTACTCGACAAAGCAACCTGCTGTTCTCGTATACTCCATGATCGGTGGTCTGTCGATCTCTCCAGATAAGCTCAAGCAGTACAACTAACAATGTCAAATCGCGTAGCAGAAGCGGTTGAGGCAATGTCGAAGGGCTCATTCCGTGAGTCCTTCTTTGCTACAACTCAAGCAAATGCAATCAAGCGCGCTGACGCGTACAAGCAGCAAGAGGCTAAGCTCGTTCCATCAAATGCGCAATTGAACAGGCCATACGTCTATGTCGACTAAGGAAGATGCAATGTCAAACTTTGAGCGATTTAGTTCCATGGTATCCATCAATCACATGAAAGACCAGCTGATCGAGATCGATGGGCTTGAATACACTGCTACAATCAAACACAGCATATTCTTCCTTGGCATCAATGGTCGCTTTAATGGACTTGTTGTGTACATCGGCGGAGAAGACATTCAGATCCTTCCTTGTGAAGATCGTGCTGGATTCAGAGTCAAACGGATAACGCGTATCATTGGTTGCAATCCTTATCGGATCCTATTTGAAGGCATCGTCAATATGGATTTGCCTGATGATTCATTGCGCACACTCGAGATCTTCTTGAAGCACTGCGTGGCTGCCGCATATCCGCAGCTAACAATCAACTGGAAAGGACCAGTCATGGCAACATTCGAGGATGATCAGGTCAGCTTGACCTATGGTGAAGAGAACGGAGACATTGGTTGGGCTTACGCGCAGCTTGCCGAGAAGAAGCTCGTTGCTCGTCGCGGCTGGAACGGCAAAGGCCTGTTCCTGTTCTTGGTCGACGGCTCAGAGTTCGAGGTCAATCGCGCGCCATTGCTCGGAATCTTCCCGGCTGGCACCAAGATCAAGTACAACTCCCATGTCGACATCCGCAATCCTGACGGATCGATCAGTACATGGGCACCATCTGGATCTGATGGGCAGGCAAAAGACTGGGTGTCTGTCTCGCTCACAGTCAAGTGATTGCAACTTGATCTTCGGAGGGAATGGCGTAAGCTGTTCCCTCCTTTTGTTTTCTAAACAGCTGTTCCAGGCGCTGCAAGGCTAAAAGCCACTGGTAAACTACAACGTGAAACACTAACATCGAGGTCGTAATGGAAATCAAAGACATTCAAGACGTGAAGAGGTCACCGAACTTGCTCGAGTTCAGTAGATCATTGTCACTGGATACAACAAGGCAGATCGTGATTTTGAGCAAGATCATTGGAGAGGTATGCTCCATTTGCTCAGACAATGCTCACGTCGAGATGCTTGACGGAAAAGACTTCGATTTAGATCGCATTGTATTCACTGAGCACGGCGTGTGTCCAAAATGCAAGCAATCAGCCATGCAACGCATTCAACGCGGCTATTCAAAGCAGATCAGCCGAGCTGCGCTAGAGGTCGGTCTTCGTGGAGGCAAGAACGTTGGACTAGCCTTGTTGACACTATATGCAGAGCTTAAGTTGATGACTCTTACGCGTGACGGAGTTTGCGTTCCAGCTTACAAGTACTACAATTTTGCTGAAGGCACCATGCTTTTGAACACGTGGCACTCAACATCAATGGTTGTTGCAGTAAACGAATACAAAGAATACGTCCATGAATTTCGTAAGCATTCTAAGCAGCACAAAGCGTATCTAAGCGTGCTTGATTACGCAAGCAACATCATCGGTAAACCGCTATATGAACTAACAGAATCAATCTTTGTTGATCATCGAGCTGGCTTCACATCGATGCCTGAGTATAATGACATTCGTGGAGTCAGAGGCAAGACCAGATTTTTCACTGCAATAAATGATCTCGCATGGTCCGAAGATTGTGATCAAACAAAGTTGTGGAACGCCTGTGACATTGGTTCAAAGACTATGCAGATGGCAGCACGTCACGCTTTGTCACCTGCTGACGAGGTCTTTGGCGGAACTGTTGTGCTGCTGTCATCACGTCGTGATCGCTCTGACGTCTTCAACGCCATTGACGTTGACTACAAGACGTATAAAGCATCATTCGCTTCATGGGAGTTCAACAATGCACATCCACAATTCAATCGCCAATCGCTTGACGCTGAATACGTAAAAGATCCAGCTCGGGCAGCACGCGATTTCGAAAACGTCGTGTGAGTCTAACATTGTAAATATACAGAGGGCGGTCGAAATGACTGCCCTCTTTTTCAATTCCAAGAAGGCAAACGCATGAACCAGACTCTTGAACAAGACAACGTGCCAGCTCCTCGATTCGAGCCAACAGCTGATCTCGCGACTACAACAGATGCACTTGAGATCATCTTCGGCTACCAGAACAAGCTTCAAGAGCGCCTCGGTACTTGGGAAAAGGTTGATTCAAGTCCGCAAATGCGTCAGCAGTTCATCAATCAGATGATCTTGGCGATGCAAGAAGAGACCATCGAGATCATGCGCGAGACGGCTTACAAGAACCCAGAGTTCATGCCGTTCGGTTGGAAGAAGACACAAATTGGCGATCCAGACAAGTTCAAGGAAGAGCTTGTTGATCAGCTGCACTTCTTTGTGAACTTGTGTATCATCGCAAATATGGGGCCTGCAGAATTGCTCAGCCGGTATCTCAATAAGAACGCAATCAATCACGCACGTCAGGATTCAGGGTACTAACATGTCAATGACAGCCACCGCATTTCTGATCTTGATCGTCGTGATGCTATTGCGCGGACTGCTCATGATTCTCGACATCTGCTCCGAGAGTTGGATCCGTTCGAGGATCGACCATCTTGAACGTCGCATCGAGAAGCTCAGAGTCGATGCGCAACAGCATTGGAGTGATTCAGACTACTTCGATGCTGGATCATTTGATCTTAGCGTCGCATCACTTGAGAAACAGATTTCGAAATATGAGACGCGATTGAAGCGAATTGTCGAACTCAAAGCAATCAATCCATAACAAGCAAGACGCGTCAAGCGCTTGACGTGTCGTTCAACGCAAACCATGAAAGAACGCCATGCTTACGATCATAGTTGAAGCTCCTGACTGCACTGGTAAAACTACGCTCCTTGCAAATCTTCGAGACAAGCTCTCAGCCGAGCTTAGTGTTCTTGGCAACTTGAACAAGTTCGAAGACATTCACTGCACGTATCCGCCAAAGGGTCTTACACAGCTCGAGCAGATTGCTCACCAGCGCAACGAGTACGATGACTATATCGACGCGATCAATGATCAGAACGCAGCTAACAAGATTTGGTTGTTCGATCGGTTCATGACTGGTGAGCTCATCTATGGTCCAAAGTATCGCAACTACTCGCCTGACTACATTCACGCGTTTGAGCAACGCCTGAACATTGATCAGACATACTTCATTACGTTGGTGGCCGATCCTAAAGTCATTGAGAGCCGCTTCGACGGCGAGTTCATCAAGGCCGAAGACATTGCCTGGCTTGTCGAAGAATACAAATCGCAATTCGAGCAGTGCCAGATCAAACGCAAGCTTCTGCTCGACGTTTCGCAGCTCAATCCGCAGCAAGTCTGCAACGTCGTGTACAAATTCATTCGACGTGGTTTCAATCGGCATCGGCTTGACTTAATTCGATCAACGCTGACGCTCGCAGCAGATGGACTCGATGATCTCCATTTGATGCCATACGTCGACGGAATCTTCAAGCTCAAACGCCAGCTTCACATCGCGCAATGTGGCAATCGAATCATCGAGCACTTCGAGCAAATGCCAGAATCGATGGGCATTGTGTCTCTAGTGCGGCCAGTCAACTTTGTCATGCGCAATGGTTTCTACCTCGAGGTCAAGGCTAACACACTTACGCACACGTCAGAAGCTGACAACACTGTGTACAAGCTTGTGTCGCACAACGAAGAGCACTCGATCGTCTTTGCCGAGCGCGAGGACGGCACGCAGATCTCCATCCATGGTTCAAACGTACAGCACATCTCGTTCATCTGAGGACAATCATGAAACCCTACGTCATCGAAGCAGACAACACAAACGAAGCATTCAAGAAGATCTGTCAAGCTCTTCTCACAGATGGGAAGCCGAGCTCACCACGTGGTCAGTTAACTCTTGAATTGCGCAATGCTTGGGTATCAATTGCGAATCCTGGTGACGGCGTTTGCACGTTGCCAGCGCGTGAAACAGACATCGAATACCTCAATGGTGAACTTGACTGGTATCTGTCTGGATCGCTGAATGTCGCTGACATCGAGAAGCACTCGAAGTTCTGGACAAAGCTTGCAGACACTAACGGCACAGTCAATTCAAACTACGGCTTCCTTGCTTTGATTGAGAAGCACGGCGGCAAGTCACAGCTCGAGTGGGTCATTGACTCGCTGAAAGATGACTCTGACACGCGCCAAGCTGTGATCAATTACAATCAGCCACGTCACAAGTACAGAGGCAACAAGGATTTCGTCTGCACGTTGACGCAAGAGTTCCGCGCTGCAGACAACAAGCTTGACTCGCACGTGCACATGCGCTCGAACGATTTGATTTTCGGGCTCACATATGATCTGCCTTGGTTTGTTGGATTGCAGCGCAGGGCTGCTGTAGCAGCTGGGCTTGAGATCGGCAGCTATTCGCATCAAGCATCTTCACTTCACATTTACGAGCGCCACTTCGAGATGGCCAGGCTCATCGCTGATTCATGATGGCTACGTTCGAATCGAAATATGACATCGCTGATGAAGTAACTGTCATCCCAATAGACGTCAAAGGCTTTGTTGACGCGATCCGGTTCGATTCGAACGACGTGTCCTACGCCGTTGTCTATTGGTATGACGGCAGTAGGAACTACATGTGGTGCTCCGAACGAGAGCTTAAGCAGGAGGTCAAATGCCGGTAGTAAAGTCGTTCACTGTTAGTGATCATGATCTAAAGGAGACGATTGACACCCTGCTTGCTAGAGCTTATCGACTGCAGTACATGTTCTCGCCAGTTCCTGGTAAGATCAGCGCAGTTGCGCAACGCAAGCACGCCGCGCAAAAGTGCAACTCAATTTTGGCAGTTGCGTTGAAGCTCTATATAGGAGCAGGACAACCAAAATTCAACGACGCTGACATCGACAAGGCTGTTGACGACATGTTGAAGCCTCTTATAGCGCCTAGTGACGTGTCCAAAGCTTTGCATGATCAGCCTATTGAAATAGATGGAAAGCTCTATAAGCGTCTGTCACTTGACGCGTTTAAGGAATTCACAAAATACTCTGACTATGACATCGCGCATCCAGAGTGCAGTCCACGAAAGTTTTACTACACTTTGAGTGAAGTTGTCAAAGACGAGCGTCTTTACAAAGACTGGCTAGGCAGACCAATAACCAGATTTGAGAAACGCGATCCTTTGATTGATGACTCAATTCGACCAGGATATGTGCGTGCAGAAGGAGCTGAAGCTGTATGGTATCCTGACGGCAAAGTTTTCTATTTCGATAATTGGGTTTATGAGCCATGCGAGACTAACGCAGTATGACAGCAGCAAGCGATGTAGCATACTACAGCAAATTCCCACGTGAGAAGGTAGAAGGATGGTTGACGTTCTTCACCACAAAGCAGAATGATCTATGGCCGCATCTGCGCGGCTTCGAATGCGGTCCATGCATTGGTCATTGCAGCCTTCCATGCCACACCAGTGAAACGCCCAACGGCATTGGACCAGTCAACTGGCAAGCTAAGCCTTGCACTGAGATCATTGCCAAGCTGCGTCGTGGTCTTGGACTCGACGCAGTCACTAGTACAGAAACCACAACTGAAGACGCGCTCGAAGGCGTAGCCATCTAACAACTCAAGAGAACAACATGAAGAAGCACAAGCATACTTTCAAGATCGGTCTTCGCGACGAGATCACTGATTTCGTCACTGGCGCAACCGGCGTAGTTATATCATGCGCCAATCACAATACAGGCTGTGACACATACGAAATCGCGCCAAAGACAATCAAAGATGGCGTTCCGGCTGACTCATATTATCTCCAAGAGCCGCGAGTCGTCGGTGGTAAATCATTCAGCGTTGAGTTCGCATTCGAAACAGGCGCAGAGGTTCAAGACAAGATTCATGGCTTCAAAGGCGTTGTCACTCTTCGTCTCGCACCGCTTTGCGGCATGAACCGCTATGGACTCACGAAGTATTCCGCTGACAAAACGCCACTTGCAAAGGACGACCGTGACTTCGTGTATTACGACGAATGTCAGCTTGAACTCGTCAAGAGTGACGTCGTGAAGATGAGTAAAGCTGATCGTCCAGGTGGACCAGGAAAGAATCCTGGCAATCCAAATCTGCGTCCTTAAGTTAGGTGGCAAAGACTGAGAAAGCAAACGCAGATTTCGAGCGTTCAGTTTGGCGACAACGCGCCAAGTTCATCAGAGAAGCGACTTCGAAAGAGCGAGCAGCTCTGAGCGCAGCGAAGAGAAAGGATCGATAAGATGGCAAAGCGCTTCAACCAGACAGACGTCGACAATGCTGTGCATCAAGCATGCATAATTGCATGCGTCAACGTAGGCGATAATCCTTTCAAGCTTGACACAGTCGAAGTCTATGAAGGCGTCAAACTCGACACGTCTTATCAAATGCTGGCGCCTGGCGTAAGCGTCGCTAACGCTGTACATACGTTGCCGAGAACTGAAAAGCGATACCATTGGGAGAGCTTCATCGATGAGATCGAGCGCTTCGTGCACATCCAGAGAGCCTGTCAAGCAGCTGGATTGACTACGCGTTCAGGTCGTCCTGAATTCATAGTTGCACAGTGTGACTGGACCGAGATCGATCTTGGTGACGGCGACTTCGAGTGGAGCCAAGGAGACTGGCATGCACTTGAGCCAAATCACGCTGGTCTTCATGACTTCTACGATGAACGGATATGGGAAGTGCACAAGGTCTTAGACGAAGATGGTCATAACCATCCAATCATTGCAATGCTGAGGTTACGATCATGAGAACATCATTTGTTGTCACAGACATAGCTGACAAGATGCACGTCATAAACGTGTCAAATGAATTTCTGCCTGGCAGTGCTAAAGACAATGAACAACTTGTCTACAACATTGCAGTTAGCCGTCAAATCAGACCTCTTAGGATTGAACGCGCGCAATCCGTGCATGACGTTGATGAGGCTGTGATCTCAAGCGGATCACAACACATTGAATATCAGTCTGTTCCATCACATGGGGATGTCGCTTCATCTATGATTCGCGCGTCACTTTCAAGAGAACTTTTGCATGAACGCCAGTGGGGATAGCAAGATGGATTCAATCACCAAGTACACTGAACTGTCGCAATCACAAAACAGTCACGCGCCAGGCATCTATGAAGTCGAAGATTGCATGATCGTGAAGCTTAGAGATCGATCAGCGTTTAAGATACCGCTGGAAGAGTACATTGGAGACGGTGGTTGCAATTTCTTCAGCAATCATGAATTGTACGTGATGCATGAAGCTCACATTGGTAATTTACGCATTCATAGAGTCTTTCCAAAAGAAGACATACTGTTTGTTGGCAATCCGCTCAATCCGTATTCGCTGTTCGCGCGTGAGTGCTTCGGGTTAGCCACGGTTGTTCCACAATCAATACAACCAGTTGCGATCGCAGCCAAAGTAAATGATCCATTCAATAACGAACTGCCCAACGTCTTTCGAGAAGACTCGCAGTTACTTGCTGATCTTCAATTGCTTGTGCGGCGTCAACAGCAAAACGCAAAGACAGTGCTCGAGATCTTTGGCGAGGCTTGCACGTCAGACTCAGAACACTACAAGACGTATGAATCTCAAGTAGAATCATTCAGACGAACTGATAAGCATCTAGAGGCAACGCTCGCTGAACTGAAGTCAAGGTCTCTTGACAAGCTTCGCAAGCAGATCAAAGAAATGGAGCTGAAACGCGAGCGAGAAAACAATATGCTTGACGTGTCAGAGCCGTGCATTCTCGTTTCACGTGCATGGTTGTTCGAGCAACTTAGCGCGCTCGCAAAGAGCAACAAAAGCCAATAGCTTGAGCGCCAGCGCATATGATGAACTCTGGCGTCGCGTAGACGCCTTCATGAAGCGCACTAACGCTTGCGCTATATCTGACGGCACTTGTTTGAACTACCGACAAGGAGACTCAGAAAACTTCTGCTGCACTGAATGTCAGCATCTGAGCGCTATTGGCTGCATCGCAAAGAAGCCTCTTACTTGCCGCGTATGGCTTTGTCAAGCGTCTGTAAACGCTCTCAACGACGATGATCGCGCAACGTACTTTAAGTTGTATGACACCGTCTACAACTCACCGTTCTTTATGCATCGTACGTCAAAGACGCAAGTGATCGAAGCTTTGAAAGGCTTGATGACATATGAATGTGACAGAACTAAAACTAGGTGACATTGCAGAAACTGCAAGCTCAAAGTATTGCTGGTTGTACAATCCTCATCTAGAATCATGGATGTTTCACAAGATCGATGTTCAAGAAGGCACTGCTGTTTGGTTCACGCTCAACGAGATCATGTCTAGAGACGCTATCATCACTGGAAATGTTCTCGACTCTTGGCGTGGCGCTATAATGCGCAGCAAAGCAATGCACCCAGAATTGAAAGCCTAATGACATGAATGAGCAACCAACTAACACCAGCGCAGCGCAAAGAATGATGCAGCGCGATCATTCCAAAGGTGCTTTTGTACGCGGTGGTGTCGAAGTTCTCGACATGCCATTGAACGCATTCTACGAACCGCCGATGTACTGGGAGCACGGACCTGCGCGAGAGCTCTACGAGCGCGTCGGTAGCATGAACTACGTCGAGATCTTGAAGTATTTCATTTGGTTGATGCAACAAAAGGTTCATCCAGATCGCGCGCATGAACCAATTATTGTCACGCTTGAAGATCAATTCGTTCAAAGCGTACGCGATGGGTTCTTCGGTGCTTGTCTAAAAGACGGCGACCTAGTTCTCCTTAATGCTAGTGCTGGATTATGGGCCAATTACTACAGATTCAGTGTGAAGCCACTTTCATGTTCTGTGACAAGCGGCCACTTCGACAACGCGATTCCGAAAAGATCATTAAAGCCACTTCATGACGGAGACGCTAACCGTGCATATCAGAAGCTAGTTCAACTTGGTCAAATCATGTGGCGCGCAGCTCGTGCGCACACGCTGCTGGACGATAGCTGGATCAAGCCGTCAATTGATGAATTCCGCGCTGGCCGATCTATCGTATGGGAGACACGTAGCGTCATTGTCCAAAAGGACTTTCCAACGTTTGTGCAAGAAGTCAAATAGGAAACAGCATGGCTAAACTAACTTTGCCGCAAGTGCCAGTTGCCGAATACTATCGAAACGTTGTCGTTGGTGACTATGTGCTATATGGCTCTGGTGGTTATCCACACTTCATAGAGGTGATTGATTCGCAAGTCGTTGATGACGTTCACGTCCATGCATCACTGCGCGGCAATATGATCCAGCTTGATGGATTTGGCGCGAACGCAAAGATCCTGTTCAAACTAGACGAGATTGCTCTCGTCATCAAAGGCAGTACTCAAACCAAGCAAGGTCGATCCGATGGTCCAATCTAAAGCAGCTGCTCATTTCCGTAAGCGCTTTGATCTTGCTAAGAGCAATGGCTTCGTAATGCCATTGATCGTCTTAGAGCATCGCAAGACTAACGTACGAGCAATGCTGAAGATCAGCGATTCACGCGTGGCTGCGAAGATCCCGCGTAAACTGAAGAAGCGCATGCTTCATGGCACTGGCTTGACTTGGTTTCGCGTATGTCTCAACACGTTCTTGCGCACCGTAGAAGACTTCCTTGACAAGAGGCTTGACAAGCTCCACGCAAAGGCAATCGATAGTATGCTCCAACAAGAGGACGATCACTTGCTGAACTTCATGAAAGCTGCTGCGTTTGCTGTAAGTGATCAAGAGCCTATTGAAGTACGAGGTCACACTGTCGTCGAGCCTGTCGCATACATCATGTGCCAAATACCATGACTTGGAGATAAGCAGATGGACAACTCAACTGAAACTCCGCAAAGCAATTACAAAGGATGGACGATGAGTCAATACAATGCAGGCCTACACTGCATTGTGCGCGATGAGAACGGAAAGTTCGTTTTAGTTCCATTCAGGAACGCTCCACCAGAGGCTCAAAAACGCTCTCTTGCAGCGTTAGTAAGAGGCACTCGAGCATGAACAACGAGCTTGCATCAATCATTGGTGATCAGATCATGTCAACAATGAAGCGCATTGGCTTTGCGCGTCTATTTTTGATATACAGTTTCTTTCAACGGCACCGGCATATCCTGACTTATGCTGCAGCTAAAAATATTGGCTTTGCGCACAAGTTAGTGATGGTAACTCCAGTATTCATTGACATAGACCTATTGTCAATCGATCATGAAACCGTGACTAAACTCGATCGCGCAGACATCAATGCTGTGACGTTTACACAACATGGTCAAGTGATCGACATTCCATACGGGTACATTAGAGATTGGTCTGGTCAAGGAACGAATACTGAATTCATCACTAGTGGCTTTTATCTATGCGGGCCAACTGACGAAGACGTAGAATATGCCTGAAGATTCAATCACAGCCTTCCGTGGTGAGTACCGTTGGCTGAGCAATTTCTGGCGTGTCTACGTCGTACTTGAAGGTGTTGTGTTCCCATCAGTTGAGAACGCATACCAAGCCGCCAAGTTCATTGACGGCCGCGAGAGATTCGTCAAGATCAGCGAGGCAGCGGCAAAGGAACTAGGACACGCGAATCCACCTAGACAGAACTGGGAAACGATCAAAGTCTCAGTCATGCGTATGCTGTTAGCTCAGAAGTTCGAAAGCGGAACTGAGCTTGCGCAGAAGTTGATCGCAACTCATCCGAAGAAGATCATCGAAGGCAATACCTGGAATGACACGTTCTGGGGAGTTTGTCATGGCAAAGGCAAGAACATGCTCGGTAAGTTACTCATGGAGCGTAGAGACATCTTGCGATTGTCTGCGTCAGCGAGTGATCTACAAGCCGAGCTGCAGAAAGCGTGGGAATAGTCATGGCTGGAAGCCTCATTATACCAACGCGCAAGCGTAAGCGCAAAGAAGCAGGGCAACGTCAGTTCGCTGTCCATGACGACGTCGGCAAATGGCTCTGCAACGTGTTAGCTATCGACAAGAACGAAGCTGTCGTTACCGCAAAGAAGAGTCACCGAACAGCTAGACACGCAATAGCACTTGACGTGCACGAGAGGAACATATGCTGATTGGCATGAGCGTCATTCACAGGCTACTTAAGAACGAGATTGATACTGTCAATATCCCAATAGCCACACCGATTACGCGCACTCAAGACGATTGCGATGGCGATTTGAAAGACGCAATCAGCGTCACGATCATGCCAGACGGCGATGTACACTTGCGATTCCTGAAACCAGGATCGAAACGATTCAGGACGTTTGTCGGAGGTGGTGAGTCACAGAGGACTCGACGAGCACTCGTCATTTTGGCAGAGGCCATGCGTTTGGACAATTTAGGCAGGAGTGAGACATGACAGACGAAAACAAGTCAGAGATGTACAATCGCGTATATGCCGAGCTTAGCGCAGAATTCGAGCAAACAGCGATTGATTTGCTCAAATGGCTTGAAGACGCACGGAAGCATACTAACGCGCGTCAGCAGGCCAATGTCTTGACGACCAGGCTTGTCACTACAGCCATCGGTTACTTTAGTCGCCAGATCTGTGGTGTTGATACGCCATTGCATAGCTGGTCAGAAGCAATTGCAGTCATTATGCAACACAAAGACGCAGCGAGCTTGCAGAGTGCTACAGCTAGCTCTGACGAGGTCGTAGCAGACGTAGAACCTACCGACGTGACTGACATCGATGAAGGTCACAAGCAGAATCACGTCATACCATTGCGCAATGCAAGTGGCAACCGTGAATCGAAAGATCCGCTAGTGCTCTTCTTGTACTTGTTGATGCGCGACAAGTTGCCAACAGGTGAAGTCGAGCAGTTGACGATCAACACGCTTGAGGCTATTCCAAAAGACGGAGTGCTGTTCACTAACGGCTTCCTTGTCGATTACGCAACGAACATCACCGAGCGCTTGCAAGATGCGTCTAAGCCAAAGCCAAAAGCCGCTAAGACTTAAGTAGCTACTGCGATACCAAAGCATAAGAGAATACAAGAAAGGCCCTGCCGGAATCGTCCGACAGGGCCTTTTTGCATTTGTGTGGAAAGCGTCGCAGCAATGATTGAATGGATCCGCGACAGCGCCTCTTGTCCCCCTACGTTGCTGCCAGCGTGCCGCTGCCAGTCACGCTAGGTGCGTACGTACAAGAGGACGTGTCGTATTGTTGGATCAGTAGTGGTAGCGATTGTGGACTTGACGCATGAGCTTCACGCGCTTCGGGTCCTTGCGCTTATGTAGCTTCTTGCGCAAGGCCTGCTTGCGGCGGTATGTGCGTCCAGCTGAGGTCTTCAGCCAGCGAGCGTGAAGCTTGCGAGCGCGCATGCGCTCACCGATTGATTTCATATGGAACGGGCCGCCGACGATCACGGTCTCGCAGTTAGCTGCAACGAGCTTTGCGTCCAAGAAGTCGAGCACTGTCGAGTACGCGAAATTCGTGGTCGCGTCGTGCTTGACGTTGCGGCCAGCAGCCTTCAGCACCTTGGTGCGTAGGTCATCGATGGCTTCGCCGCGCTTGACGAGCTTGTCGAGGAACGCGTCATCGCCAATGAGGCTGTCATCATCGACGTCTTCGCTGGCCGAGTCGATCAGGTCATCAGCATGGTCACAGAGCCAGCTGACGCGCTCATCGGATGTGAGCATCAGTAGATCGTCGACGTTGTCGCAGTTCTGCAGCTTCTTGATCGCGTTCTGCAATGCAGCGGGAAGATTGCTACGCATCTTCGCGGCGTGAATTGCCTTATTGACATGCTCGAGCATGTCTTGGAATAGGCTAATGGCGCTCTTGACGAGCTCCTTCTCGGTCTGTGACAGCATACATGAGCTCCTATTTGAAGACAAACCAGTCTTGGGTGGCCTACTCGGCCGTACAATAGGAGTTATCTCTAACTTTAGCTATAGACACAAAAAGAGGCACCTAGCAATTAAGCCAGGTGCCTCTATTTGACTGAGAATCAATCAACACGTTCAGCCGTGATGATTCGCTCAATCGTCGGCGCGATTCTCGTAGCGATCTTCCTTTGCAGTTCGTCACTGAGATCTGCGCGGACAAGCTTAACGGCTGTAAGCACCGTAGTAGCTAACGCAGAACAATCAAGTTGTTCTTTTGCGCGCCGCTTGATTATAGTGTTCCTATGTTCTTGGACGTGCGCTTTCCTTTGATCGCGTTTTGCGAGTTCGAACGGATCGAACATCCCGTCCACGATCAGCCACTTTCGGCATGAAGGATTCGAGCCGTCAGCATAACCGATTGCTTTGATGAATGAAAGCGTTTTGTTTATGTCATCACAAACGAACGGATCGTTGACCAAATGATCTTCACTCGTTCGCCTGTTGACATTGCCACAAGCGAGAATCGAGCGCTTGTCTGTCACAAGCAAATATGCCATGTACTCAAGCGACGCCATATGATTGCCATTGCCTTTGTTAGCGCCTGCTCGTATAGCAATGATCGTCACAAAGTAATTATCAGCGTCAAGTCGGCGATATACTTTGGCAAAGCTGTTATTGAATGGAATGCGTTGTCCATTTCTAAAGTCAAAGCATGGTCGCCATATTTCTGACAAATCTTTAGCTGTCGGCATTTGCACAGCAGCAACTATGAGTTTGTCATTCTGCGTCGGCTTACGCGTAATTTGTACTACCAGTTTTACTGGCTTTACGGACTTCGTTTGTTTCGCGGTCATGGATACTCCTTATTGATGGACGACAATGTGAATAATCAAACTTGATCGTATGTTTATCGATCACTTTCATGATCGCATTGATACGTGCTTTGCTGCCAGCGAGATACATCGCAAACTGTCTTGACCACTGCTCATGCATGCCAGTCACTGGATTAACGAATGTACCGTTCAATAGCGTAGTGAATTGACTAAGCGTAAATAGACTAACATCAATTGGCAATCTGATGATGCTGTCGTCTATTTTACCTTTTATGTCAGACATCGCGCATAAAACCAACGCATTATTTTCTTCATTTTGCTTAAGGCTAAGCGCTTTGTCATATGGTTGCGTACTACCAACATTTGCGTTAGCTACAACTTCAATTCTCGGTCTGAAATTGTTATCAATAATCTTGCCTGTGCTTTTGCCGCCACCACCTTGCATTCGAATTAGTATACTTGACATGTTAGGGTCGCGCTTAAATTCGAGCTGTTCCGCTATAACAGAGCCTTTAAGCTCGCCATTTTGGATTTTGTAATTGTGTTCGTATGATCTAAGAACGCGCTGCCGAAGCCCGCTCACAATATCCGAAATTGGTCGCAACGCTATTCCTTGAAAAATACGCATGTCCATGCAGTAACGCCCTTTCTTGACTACTCGTCAGAAGATTTCTTTACAAAGCAACGCGGATGGCTCTCGATTGCCGTCTTGATCTGAAGCTGCGCGGCCTCTATGATACGAGGGTCAACAGGCTTGCTCGCATTGGTCTTGAACAGCAAGCGATCGATTGGACCAAGCCCGATTGTCATGCGTCTGGTTCCGTCCGTATCGAGCCAACTGCAAACGAACGAGTCGACAACGAAGCGACTTGCATACGTGCCTTCCAGTTCTTCATGATCGGTCAACAGCATGCCTTGGCTCATCTTTGCAGGCCATTGCAGCGTGTCTGGCAGCCATGGCGGCATCACAAAGTTCTCGACGTCTCCACAAAGCATGGCAGCTTCGGCTGGTGCTACATTCTCTTCATCGACGTGCTTTGCACGTTCCTGTCGGTCTTCGATGGCGCGCAGCACTAACTTCGCAAATGCACTGTAGCTGTCATTGAGCTGCGAGATCCGGTCTCTCGACATGTCATAGACGGACAGTGCGTCTTGTCCACGCAGCGACACGGTCAACGCGCGATCAGGATCGACAGGAATCGAGACGATTGCATACGAATCATGCCCGACTGGAATCAGCGGAATGCCTGTGCCATCACCAGCGATCATGCGATAGCCAGCAACGCGCGGCCAACGCTCCAAGAAATCCAGATACGTGTCATCATCGGCCTTCGTGATCGACTCAGGCTGCTTGTCCATCGTTATGCGAGTGGCTCCTGCCCAACGCCGTTCGTTCCGTGACTTCTTGCTCATTTCTTTGCCCCATTCAGTTGATGATTTCGTGAATCTCGAATTCGCACTCGTTTGCAGCCCATTTGCTTGTTCAGCAATGTGCAGCATGTCACCATGTCGTTCCAGTTCCGCCTGGAAAAGCTAGCAGCACAATTTGCTCACCTGCTGCAAGCTTAAGCGCTAACTTAAGCATCTCTCTGTTTCTCAGCGGTCCTGCTTTCTTGTAGTCGCGCTTCCATTTAGCTGGTATGCGCGCGGCATTCCACTCATTGTCGACTGCCCATGCCAATGCTATGGAATCCGCACCCAAAGCACCACCGCTGACGATAAACGCGTCATCTTGCGTAAACCGCGTCTTGTTAAGCGTGTCTTGGATCATGCGGTAGGCATAGTTGCGGTCATTGTAGTCACGACCGCCGCAGACGATCAAGACATTCATCGCTTGCTCTCTTCAGCTTCAGCTGCCTTTGCTGCGATCAAGATCTGACGCATCCACTCAATGTCGACTTGCTGCGTGCGAGCCTTGCCTGGATCTTCACGCTTGAGTTGCTTCAATCGCGTGACCATCTTCATGCAGACGAAGTCAGACGGTTCATTTACAAGGTCGATGAGCCCCTTGTTAGACTCAAACTGCCTTTTGACGTGCCAATAGATCTCGTCAGCAGCGCTTGTGTCCATGTACAGCGTGATGTCACTGTGCTTGAAGCTGAAGGATGTTGTGCTAGACTCTTCGAAGCTACCTTTGTGCCTGTAACACGTCTCCATCAGCGCAATCGACTCCTTCAAATAGCTCATGTGATGTTCAGCTATTTGAGTCATGCTCGCTTTGTTTGACCTAGCAAAGAGCACGGTCCGATCATCAGGATCTTGCAGCTCAGTCGACTTGTAGAGCAATAGCGTGCCTGTTGCCACGTTGATGTCCAACACAATGTTGGTGGCTTTGTCAGCGAATTCGATGATCATTTAGTTCAACTCCAGTAATTCAGCTTTAGCTCCACATGTTGTGCAGACATAATGCCGTTTTGTTGTCACTAGTCCACTAACACCGTATAGCTTCCAACGATGCTTTGGTTTCAGCTTTTCGCAATCGTCAAGCAAGCGTTTCTCGGCATTGCAGAACTCGCAAAAGGCCTTTGGATTGCGGACGCCAATTTCTTCGATCGTGAACCAATGCACGTTGAACAGCGCATGGAGTAGCTTGCGGATCAATCCGTGGACGAACGAGATCATTGGACAAATTTCCAAGTCAAGAACGCCTTACGGCATTTAGGACAAGCTAACAACGCATGGAAGTCGCTGCGCGTGCCATCGTCGAAGCGCTCTGGATCTGATTCCTCATTCCATTTACGTACTGCTCTAGCTGGGACATAGTGATTATGCTTGTCTTGGTGTCTCACAACTAAGAAGGCTTCCTTGCCATGTCCAATCTTAGCTGAGTATTGGCAGTGCGGACAAGTATCGACGTCTTTGGCCACTGGCTGCGGCGTTGGTTCACCTTCAATGACTTCACAAGACAACGGATAAAGCTCTCTTCTATCCATCGTTATCTTGTGCGGCCGGCAACGTCCTTCAGCAGTCTCGCAGACAACTAGATTTTCGTTATACACGAGCTTGTTGACCGCGTAGACATCGCAACGAGGAAGTTTTTCAATGTTGCTCATTGTCCTTACATCACTACATAAGTAGTAAGTGTCGCCGTTTGAGCACTCAACTACTCGATGAGCATGGATCACAAGTTCACTGCTATCTTTGAACAGCACCTTGAATGATTTACCGTCCAATTTTGACACCGTCCTTTTGTTCAAACCAAGCTTGTCTGAGATGAAGATTATGCAATTACGCAAATCGCAGCCTATCCTGAATGGACAACAACGACACGTTCCAGCATTGATCGCTTTCTTCACTCTCGCTAACTTCGTGTCATCGTCCGTCGACATGCACGGATCCGAATGATGCTTCCTTCGCAATGAAGTTCTCAAGAGGTGAGACGTCAAACGCATCAATGAGATACGCAACTCCATCCTTCATGTACACGATCAACGGGTCGACATTGCGTGGCTCTTCAAATACGCGTACGTCAGCTGTCCAGCTATGAGCCTCTTCAAGCAGGAATAGATGTTTCTGCTCTTTAGACAGCATGCACGCGCCATAGCGATCGTCATCACCATGCATTTTATGCCAAGCTATATCAAGCTTCTTCAGCAAGTTTCGAGTCGACTGAGGAATGATGCCTTTGAATTCGTGCCGAAGTGTGATGATCATCCGCTTGTCAGCTTCGACAACCTTCTTGATCTCTTGCTTCGCTTCAACTTTTGTGCTTTCACGAATCAAGCGCATCAAGCCAGCCATGCAACCACTTGCAATGCAAAGCAATGTGCTGACTGTAGCTAACATCGTCCATTCCATTATTGCAGTTGCAATAGCACAGAACAAGCTCACTGCCGCAATCAGGACAAAGTAGTCAGAGCCATTTGTCAGCGCTGCAGCATTGTCGACGGCTTTTTGCTCTAGCTTTGACGATGTCTCTTGCTTCGTCTCATTGAGAAGGCTTGCCTTCAGTTCATTGAAGACTTCAGTTGGATAGGCCAACAGCATTTCACGACCTGAATGATAATGCTTCACTGCTGTCGACGCTTGACAGACACACAAAGACGTACCCGTGTCAATCTCGATCTCACAGATGTTGCCGTTGCCATATATCTGGTAAACAGCGAAAGCTGGCATGGTGACGCCATTGATTTTCTTCGTAGCGCTTTTGACGAAGTTCCAATCGATACGAGGGAAACGCATGTCCTCTATTTCGAGGTACGGCTGGACATCACTTGGCCATTTCAATTCAGGCAGTGCTGCTCTTTCTAACGGCGTCAACTTCAGCCGTTCTTGATCAATCTTTGTCAGTCTGTCCATGACGGTCTTTCGTTCATTGCGCCAAGCGTCAAGATCTGTGCGTGTCTTCGTAGATACTACATTGCGAAGTGTTGGAGCTAACGTTGTCATGGCGTGACCTCATCTGCTTGTTGTTCGTCTTCATCATCTTCTTTTGGATCGTCCATACGCCAGCGTGATCTGGCAGCGTCATCTTCGTCGGTTGGTCGTTGACTTGTACTGCCAACAATGACTCCTGCGTAAAACAGTAGGCCAGCAGCAACCATGCAGCCGCCAACGATCAAGAAAGTCATGCTATTGCTCCTTGTTGTGCGCATGCTCGCCTGAGCACACTTCTGACATTGTAGATTGCTCGACGATCTGACGGCGTGTTTGCTGTGATGATCGTTGCTCCAGTATCTGGATTGCGGAACTTCAAGTGCTTGTTAGTTCCATGCAGCTCAAATCCATTGTTGCGCATCAATTGCACAAGCTCTCGATTCTGCTTGCGCATGGTCAAACCTTTGCTTTCACAATGTTGTGCGCCCAAATATAGAACATGGCTGCGAACAGCTTAAGTCTCCACTCGCTACGGTCATAATGGACATCGCCATGCTTGATTAGGACGCCAGACGCGTCATCGCCGACAGTTACGATACTGTTGATTCGTCCAACAACGAGATCACCATTGACTGCCTTGACTAAGCACGGCGTCGTCAAGAAATCGATGCTTAGGCCTGCGCAGATGTTCTTCTCTTTGTGCACAAGCATCGATCTATCGAATAGCGAAATGCTTAGACGCGTGAAGCTTGAACCAGCATTTGCTGTATCAACGTGTGCCACAACATTTGATGACTTAGGTAGTTCAACTGTTGACTCGACGTTGTGCACTGGACTCGAGACACGCATTTTTATCTCGTCTAGCTCATTTTGGAGTTGTTTGCATACGCCGTTCACTTTGACGCGATCTGGATCAAGCTGTACTCCGTTTGTTTCGGCATTTATCTCAGCGAACCCGGGGATGATTGTTAGCATCGGTGTTCTGACGACGATCGGCTCGCGATCACGCGGCAGATTTGCAATTTTCCAAGCGTCAGCGTACTTCATGTTTTGTCCTCAGTCTTTGAGTGTTGCGCCAAGCATATGCATTGCTGCAAGCATGTTGGCAGTTTGCTTAGTTCGAGCTGCAGCCTGCATCTCTTTGAGTTTGTCCATGATCTTTGCTGTCGTTATGACAGACACGTCAAACTGGCCAAAGTCATGCTTTAGCGCAATAGCTTTGTTGGCAATCGTGACAAGCAACAGTGCTGCTTCTTCAAGCTCTCTGTCGTCAGAATTTGCCAAGACCATCGTCACGTTCTCGAACGCGAAGTCAAGCATTACGCCAAGCGTAGCGTTGGATGCGATCTCCAGTAGGCCAGCACTCAATGGTTCATCGCCCGCATCGCCTTGAAGACGCTCGATGACTATGCTGAAGATCTTCTTGATGTTTATTGCAAGACCAGAAACAGCTTTTTCTTGCTCAGCTACTTTAGCAGCTAACGCATTGTAGCGCTGTTCAACGCTGTCTGCATGACCAAGAATCGACGCAATGCGACGATCTTTGCAGAACTCGACTCGCATTGCGTCTGCTGATACAGAAGCAGCATGGATACCGCGCTTGGCGCAAGAGTCTGCGTAGCGCTTCACTGCGCTCTCATACTTTTGCAACTGCTCAGCGTAGCAAGCTCTGATGGCTGCAACGTTCGTGGCCTTGCGCGTTGCGACTAGCGTCTTCGCGTCTTCAATGAGCTCGGTCTTTACTTTCTCTAAGTCAAATTCACCGCTCTCGAACAACGCAACAATTGTCTTGGTGTTCATTGGATAGGTCTTCTCCTCTTGTGATTGAAGCATAGATTATGACGGCACTACCTAAAATTCCAGCTATTGCGATTAGCGTCACTACTATAGACGGCTTTGCTCTGGTCTCGTAGTTTTCCCAAAGCATCTTAGTCGACGCTGCAATAACGCAAATGCCAACAAGCGCATGGAATCCAGCGTCTAGTTGCGGATTCAGCATCAGTACATTCCGGCTAACGCTTGCTCAAGCGTCAAATGTTGATCGCTTGCGAATTTACGGCGTTCAGCAAGTGGCTTATAGCGTTCAGGTTTGCCGAGCTCGACAGCTACGGCTTTCACGAATGCTTCGTACTCAGCTTCGGTTGGAGCTCCATACACCTCACCTTGCGGGAATACTTCATATGGCTCAAGCCAGAAGCAAGCATCGCAACGCTCTCCAAGATCATTGGAGTCATCGCAAGCAGTACGCAATAGCTCCGAAATGCGATCACGCAGCTTGTCAACCGGCATCTCAATCTTCACAGCGAGTTGTCTGAGCTGTTCTTCATTGATCATGCGTGTTCATCCCCACTGTTGTAAATGATCTTGTTGAGCGGCACAGCGTCTGTGAACACTGGCATGCCTCCAGCGCGCAGTGCATCGAAGTCCATGTAGTTGATTTCCCATGCATTCACCAGCACAAGTTGCTGGACAGGAATGCCATCAACCTTGAAGGCATAGTCCCAGCTACCACGCAACTTGATCATCAGATCGCCGATGGACGCGGCCTTAGCCAGCATGTTAGAGTTGAGCGGCTGAGTGCTGAAATCACCTGTGTCAAGCTCGGCGCCGTCACCATTGGATGACCCATCAGTCTTATCGAATATGATGATGCCGCCCTTCACCGAGATCAAGTAGTTCTTCTCATGCATTGCGGTAGTATCCTCTGTTGATGATTTTGTTGATCCAAAGCGGTATTGTCCAACGCAGATAGAACCTCGTACCGATCTTTGGTCGGTAGTAGATCACGCGCCAACTTGTATGCGACTTACTTATTGGCCATGACACACCAAAACCTGTCTTAAATCCAAGAGTCGTAGGCTTGTGCTTGTCATCGCAATACGAGCATGCGCATAGCTCGTGATGTTGCTCGAACAGGACGCCAAACGGCAAAGCGCGCTCGCGCATTGGCGAGCAACAGAAGCGTCTCCATGATTCCAAGAAGCCTTCGATGTTCGCCTTGCCGACAGGGTTAGCCGAATGCACGTGGTATTCTGGAACAGGTCCATGCGGATGTCTCTGTTGCAACGCTTTCACGAACTTGAGTCCAGTATCGTCACCGCCAAGATCATGATCGAGACTCATGCACGCTGGCAAGCCATTGATGCGCACATAATCAAGCGCTTCAACGCTCGAACGTACAAGCACGAAATGTCTATTTGGAACATCTCGCATATCGTCAAGATACAGGTTATAGCTCATTTGTAATTCCCTTGATTGCGGCTGCGACATCGTCAAATTTGAACCATCCATTTTCGACAACGTCAGCACACGTGAATTTAGTTCCGTCTTTGAAGTCAAGCAGCGCGGTTTCGTCATTCCAAACGGTCGTACCGAGCTTGTTGATGATATCATGGTAGTCCAATGAGAGCATACCAAATGTGAATTGAAACGCGTCCAAGAACATCGAACTGAACATCTGATCGCGCCAGTTAGCGTCCACGCGATCAACGATTGAGTTGAGATCTATTCTGTGCTTGAACATGACCAATTGATCATGCAAGGTTATAGATCCAGGTTTTGCAATATACAGCTGATTAGGCTTAGTTTGGTCAGCGACAATGAACGGCATCGTTCGTGAGAAGTCACTTGTTGAATTTGCTCGGTCACTAACGCGACCAGCGTACCTCATATTCAAGATCGGGTATGCAATGCTATTTATGAGTCTTGGTCTGCGATCATCCCACATACGGTCAAGATCGCTCATAGCTTCACTCACGTTGACCATAGTAGTCATAAATGTGCTGCGATCTGTCTCGATCTTGACGTCGAGTCCTTTCAGCTTGCATAGATTCATGCCAGGCGTGATCGCTTGCTTCATCAGTGACTCAACAAAGTCTCTGCCAGTGATCTTCTCGAACGCACGACCTCTCATTGAGATACCTCCATCTATAAGATCCTTGCAAAGTTGCGACGTTTACAACTTGTTAACGTCTGTAGACATCGCTGTCATAATCACGTCTCGCGTAGACTCGTCAGCATCTGTGAACATATTATGTAACTGCCTATTGTTGCTCATTTCTTGAGCAAGATCCATGAAGCGCTGATCTTCCATTGCAAGTAAGTTGCCTAATGCAACGTCAAAGTGACCATGGTTAGCTTGTATTCCAACATTGTATGCGATTGAGCCAAGGTCCATTACGTACTCATGATTCATCACAATTGGAGATTCAGATTGAACGTCACTAAGGTTGACAATTTCGTTTTTGACTTGGCTAACGTTTCGCTTTATCCGCGCTATGTAGATGCACTCAACTAAAGCCGTCAAATCAATATGCCCATTAGTGATCAAACGCAATAGGCCGAACTTTTCTCCGCTAGTACGAATCAGCGCAGCTGGCTCACCGATGTAGTCGATCACAGCATCGTCAATCACATGGTCGACTCGCGCATCAAGTACGAGCTTGACCATGTGAATTATTGCACGCAACTTAGCAGACACAGGTAAAGCTTCGATGAACTCTTCAGGACTTAAGTTCAGACTCACGGGTTCAATCAAGGTCCGTTGAGATGACCAGCTTGTCATTGCACCGTGACGTGATCCTGACGCGCTCCATTCGTCCTTCACATATGTGTCGTAGCCGACAGTCAACTTGCCGTCGATCAAAGACACGATCCCAATTGGAATGCGTACGCGATCAGAGATGCCGAACCAGGTCTCAAGATACATGAAGCTAACATATGCATGATCGTGCTCACCAATTTGCTCACGATCGAACACTTGGCGAAGCTCATAAATTCTGTCAGACTTCTGCGGTGGAACTATGTCACACTTAAGTCCAAGCAATTCAATTGGCTGGCGCTCTGAGCAATACGAAATCGCCCTATTGAGTTCCCAACCTGTTGTTCGTTCAGGCATGTGTCTAGCCATCGAATTGCCTTCCGTTTGCTTGTATGATCAATTGCTTGTACAACTCGATCTCGTGCCTCAGCATCATTTCAGTGTCTCTGAATTTTAGTTGCTGCCAGTTACGCATAAAATCAGTGATAGATATGTTGATGCTCGGTGCAATCTGTTTGCTTTGTTGAATGACGCCGCTACTAACAACGTCACGCTTGTACGCGGTCAACACGAAACACTCACTACGGACGCATGCGTCGATCCATGTCTCATAGCGTTTTGACGGTGAAGTCCAACTTGCACCTTCTACTGTCTCACAGTGCATGATGTGCTTCATAGTCGCTAGGCACGCGTCATAATATGTCGCAAGACCATCCCGGTCATAATCGATGTTGAGCACTTTGTTCATGCATTGCAGCATCAAATAACCAAACCCGCGAAAGATCTGGTCGCGCTTGAGTTCAGCTGTCTCTTCCAAATTTCGTCTAATCAGCTCGATCGATTCTGGCATGTCATCATCGCCACGCATAAGATTGCTTGCCAAGCAACCGCGAGTCTGGCACCAATAGGCCATGCTATGTATGTGCATAGAATGCGGACCATCGCCAACCAAATTACGCGTAAGCTTTCCTTGTCGCTCACTAAATTTGATATTCGCCGACGCGTAAGCTTGGACGTAGCATGGCAATATCATGTATGCTATGCTACTAACTGGCGGAATGATTCCATCGTTGCCTGCTTTAGCATAAAACCATTCAGCTAAGCTCTTCTCTATGTCTGGCTCAACATACAACGGGATCTGTATTCCACGGAAGTTCACGGTCTCGATTTCGCGAAGCTTGTTGAGTTGCGAACGCGTTTTAGCGAACTCATCGACTTCATGCATATGTCTAGGCATATTTCAAAATCTCCGTTGTCATTGCTTTAGCGTCGAACTCGCCATTCGACACAAATTGTTCAAGCATGAACGAGTTTGGACGCCGATGTTTGACTACATACGCAGTGTCACGATCGAAGTACACGCAACTACCGTTTTTGACAAAAACTGTATTATAGCCAACTCTGACTTCATACTTGGTTGGGCGAGCTAAGTCGCAAAATAGTCCTAAAAGATGCGTAGCCATAACATAATCGATTGCCTTGAACTTAGCGTGATCTGGCTGCAAGGCAATCAGATCAGCAAGCGAACCGATCTTTGTAGTAGGATCGATTTGGTCCAATCTGCAATCGTCACGATTGTGCTCTTCCCAGTACACGCTCGGCATGCGATAATCTTCAACCATTGCAGTGAAGCCAAGAATTGGAGTGCTAACATAAGTACGCGTTTTAGAAGCAAGATGTACTGCATAGTCATTAAAGCACGTTCGCCAATCATCACGGATCAATATCATGCCGTCTTTGCGCGGCGCATTGAAGAACGCATCAAGCGTAGTCAGGTCACCTACGCTGTACTCAAGCTTGATCCCATGCAGATCAATCTCGACTTTGTCTTCACGGCGATACAGCAATTTTCGGAACAGCTCATCGCTTTGGTTTTCAGCCATGCGCCGCGTCATTCTTTGATCCCAAGAATATGTTCAATGATCGTATCTATGACTTTCAGCTGCGCAATCGAAAACCAGATTGTGCGATCACTATTGACTTTCCACGGCTGGTTGTCATTTGTGTGATCAACGCATAGGCTTGTTAGCCAAATCCCTGTTGGTACTTCACCTGCAATCAACTGACCATCATCATTGATGTTGTCTACGTTTGACAGCCATGGCAGCATCTGTCCATTGCATTGAATTGCAGCGCTGATCACGTTTCTCACAAGGTGGATTGCGACGCGCTTCTTGAGGTATTGTGGCATCTGATCAATTACTTCTTGCGCGCTAGCTGCCATGTCAATATCGAATGCAGCTTCATGAGGATGCGCACTAGACGCAGCATCTTGTTGCGATGAAGATATGTCATAGAAAACGCGCTCGTCATCACCTCCAAACACGAAGGCAAGGTGATCATAGTTCTCACGCGTATTGGCTGAGTTGAAACCAACGGGACGCCAAGATTCAACAACTGCAAATCTCAATGCAACACGAGCCACGTCCTTGTATCCGTGATTCTTCCAGCCAGTACTGTGATATCCGTCTATTTCGATGCTGCATGGCAGTCCATAAAAGCTCAATGGATCGTTTTTCTTGCGCATCATCTGCCTGATCCATTCATCTGATTTCATCTTGATAGGCTCTAACATCGCGCGTGTCATGCTGTGTCTCCGCTCATATAGTCGATTTCAACGATTCCAGCTTTTTCGAGTTGTTCCATCACGCCTTGTATCTTGCTTTCGATCAATCCTGGATTCTGCGGCTCACATCTTATGCCAGCAATAGCGAGTCGTTCAATGACATAGTCAAGTTGCAATGTGTGATCACTGAACAACTTAGCTAGTTCAAATGTTATTTGAGGCTTTGATCTTTTGGCATAGAACACGCCTTCTTTACGTGTGCTAAGCTCAAGTTCTTTGATCACATCTCTGACGCCTGGCAGGCCACGCATAGACGGCGCTGCTTGCCAAATAATTTGCTTAAGCAGTAAGCCAAGTGCGCTAGGTGGCAAGTCATCTATGATCTTTTGCGTTGTCCACGTTGTGTCAACAGGCTCTGTAAGCCGATAATCTTTGCGCGGATACCGCATAAGAAGAGCATCACGCTTCGACTCATAAATCATGAACGGTGTCTTGTAGCGTACGCTGAACTCACTGTTGTAGCACTCTAAGGTCGCGTAGTATTCAATCTTGAGCCACGCCACTGCATATCTCAGAAAGTGACCATCATTTTCTTCTTCATCGACGTCACCGCGCATCGAAGCCATAGCTAACTCTGATGACTCAAGTGTAGCGTCGAGCCCGAATAGCTTCAATGGCCCATGCTGCTCCAACTTCAATATGTATTCATATGCAGTTGGCGGTGCAACAGTTTCACACGCGTGCCTAGCCACTGACTTGTGCCTGATGAGCAGCAGCCATGACTCGGATCTCGAAGAGGCTATAATCGATTTGCAAGATGTCTAGAGATCTTCTTGCTCCATGGTGGAAGATTGACCGAAGCGGCTGTGGTAGGTCAACTGACCGATCTGGAACTTCACAGGCGTGTCTTGACATGGTACGTGCTCCCTTCTCAATTTGTAGATGTATTTGCGAAATTGACGAAAGCTTAGTCGCCCATGAGCTAACAGCGCTTCAACTGGTATCTCATGCAGTTTCTTCGTGTAACCGTCACGCCAAAGTATTGTGCTACGTCCGTCACAGGTCTTCGTGCCAAGCATTCCGCGTGTCATACACCTGTTTTCAGAACGCAGCCAGATAAGGACGTTGGCGGCCACTGCTGGAATGATGAGATCAGCATGGTGCTCAATCACGTCTTGCCACGAATTGAACTGGCTTGCGTCAAAATCAAATTCTTCAGCTTTGTCAGTTTCAGTTATCGTGTTGCCAACGATTGAGTACTTGCGTATTGTGATCTTTGGCTTATACGTGTCTGAGCATACGTCAACCAGTGACATCGATCGATAGCTTTTTCCGAACTGCTCCAATTCGAGCCTTATGCTCATGACACCAGTTCGTCTAACATCTTTGCGACGTTCAGCTGTTTCTACTAGCTCGTTGATGCGCTCTTCGACTGACTCATTCACGCGTGCATCATGGCTCATGTCATTGGCTTCAACGTCATCGTATGTAGGAACCACGCCACATGACTTGACAGAGAAGTCAAGACCGAGTATTCGCACAATGCCACTTCGCAATTTGTAAGCCTTGCGCAGTTGAGCGTGAGGATCTATCTCACGCATGTGCCTAGCCATTTCGGAAGCAGTATGTTGTTGCGAGTCTTCGGTTGCGTCTGAAATCGCTACCGCAGATCTCAGTCAATTTTGCTGATACAGCATTAGCAACGTCAAAATCGATTTTGCCATCGTTCACTGGTATCGCGAGTCTTTCTGCGCACCTTTTGAAATCTCTTCCACGCATGACAAATTCTGCGTTGTTGTCATCTTGGCTTTTTGCATAGCAAGTGCTCTCCAACGTTTCGGCGTCGCGCGCGTCATAGAGGCATCGATATAACACAGAGCTAAGTATGATCTCGCCATTGCCGGACGTATCAACATCGTTGATCAAGTCAAGACATAAATCAGCGTCTTTCATCGTATACACGTGTTTCAAACCGCGTGATGTTAGCAGTTGTGAAACCATAGTGTTTGTCATGCCGCGCTCGTCCAGCGTTAAGTACTTCAACAGCGTTTCAGGCGTGTTACCAAATTTCATTTGATCAGCTAGAAACGGATGCGCTGCATGCAATTTGTAGTTGTAAGCGTCAGAATTTGGACAACAATAAGTTGTTTGACCGCCTACTGACCAATCTCTTGGCAATGCAGAAATTAGACCTGCAACGTCATGTATTGGACCAAGCAATCTCCAGTTGATGAGTCGCCGTGCTTCACCACGAGTAGTCAAGCCAACTACTAAAGCTTCAATACTTTCCTCATCAACGTCATAGACGCTGAACAATTCAATGTCGATACCGCAGAAACGCATGATAGGACGATCTTTGACAGCACGCACAACATCAGTTGCTGTTGTGCAATCTGGATCGTATTGCTCAGCCATTCGTCTAGCCATGTGTTAGCTCCACTGCTTTTTCGAATACCAGATCTGTATTGAACTTACCATGTCCGTCTGTGATGTCATCTATGCTGTACTTCAGCTTCATACGAGTGTTTTCAACGCGTATGACTTCGTCAAGAGACTCACCAGGCAGAATTGACGTCATAGTGTTGAAGCAGAACGGGCCATCTCCACCGCTTAGCCAAGGTTTTGCTAGTTCACAATCGTTTGAAAGGCGCACGCGCAGCTCCTTTATGAAGTCTGCACCAAGTATGTACGTGGCTGAACGCTCGGGCAAGCCTGCAACCAACGCCGCTAAGCTTGAAACGCATTTGACGACTGAGTGTTCGCTCGGATCTATTGCTTGGCAGAAGAAAGCGCCTTCTTGGATGCGCTTTGGCGCCGATACGTAATAGAAACGTCGGTCACATGCTGAAGTGAAGATGAATTGCTTGAATGGTCGTGCTGGCTCGCCTTTCATTGTTAGTGTCAAGAGAGGCTTCCACGCGTCACTGCCACGCGGAAACAGCATACTAGCTGCTGTGTCTTCAACAGCGAAATTTGAGAGCGCATATTGAAGCATTGTCAAGTGACTTGACGAGTTGACATTGTAGTCGACACCATGGAGTTTGATTTCTTTGCTTGCGATTAGCATGTCAATGATCAACGCTGCGTACTCAATAGGATCGCTGGGTACAGTGTTGCGTTCACATGCATGCCTAGCCATCGTTGTCGGCTCCAAGCAGCTTCAATGCACTAGCGATGTTCGATCGCAATTGATCATTGCTCGAGATGAGCACACCTGTGCTATGCAATGATCCAACAAGATCTCGCAACGTGTTCTCAAGCTGCTTCACGCGATCGCTATATGCTTGCAAGGTACGTGGCGGCTCGAAATCGATGTTGAAGATGCGTCTACGAGTGTCTTTTCTTGACGCAAGCAGAAACTTCTTGCTGTCCTGGTTAAGATCACCGACCAACGTCAATTGACATACTGCGCTTAAGCTTTCAAAATACTCACCATTGTTAGTGAATACGATGCGCTTGGATCCATTGCCACTATTGATCTGGTTGAATATCATTGAAGCAGGATTGCGTACAGAGTCAAAATGAGCAGCACTCTTCAAGTACGGAAACAGATCAAGGTATATGATGATCCCTTGAGCGCTTGCGCGACCAAGCAATGGGTTACCTGGGCCATTGCCATCATGCGTCACGGACACGTTGTGTAGGCAAAACACAGACGGATCTATGCGTGTCCGCCAGCGTCCAGGTATGACTAAGACGCTACGTGACTTGTCTGCGTCAGCATAAGCAGTGATAAGCCATGATGCGAATGAACTGAACAACGCAGCATTGCTCTCAATTCCAGTCAAATCAATGACCGTGTGCTGTTGAAGCGTTCCAAACATGTTTTCAAGATCAAGCATTCAGTACTCCAAGTGTTAGTGAATCGCCCATCGCGACTATTCGATTTCTACCGCGAGTTTCGCGGGTGATGAAATTCATCTCATCAATTACGATTGTTGGATGGTCTTCATCTTTGTCATGCGCTTGTCCATGAGCGTCACGTCTCGCTCGTCTTTGCTGCTGCGCGTAGTCACCAAGCGCGAACATCGATTTTCCGGCACCTCGTGAAATGGTCATAGCTCCAACGTGCTTGTCACCTATGACCTTCATGATAAACTCTGATTGACGCTTCTCTTCACGCGCAATACCAAGTTTGACGACTTCAACTGCTGCTCGTGCAGCATCACCCTGCAGGTTGCCGTCAACTAATAGATCCTTCAGCATCCAGCTATGCTTGTTCTTTTCTTTGCCGCCAACAAGTTCAATGAATTCAATACGTACATCGTCATCATTGCTGCCAACGTGAGTCAAGTTCATAAAGTTTCGTACAACATACTCAGTGCCCTTGATTGAGTAGTTAGTCAGTTGATCTTTCTTTGCCAAGTATGTGAACAAATAACTCAAGTAGTTCTCAAGTATGCTCAACTTTATGCTCATTGGCAACTGGTCTGTCTCTGCTTGCAAGTCGCTCGAACGCACAGAGTGCATTGACGGCATATTCATTAAGCGACTGCCAATAGGCGCAAACCACATGCTACCGCTCATCGACTCGACGTTGATGAAAGGCTCAATGACAGGTTGCCCGCCAATTTTGATGATCTTGCCGTTCAACGATAGTGCTGTAAGCACGAACGGGCGCATTGACGCTTGCATTGACAGATATGGTACGCACGTTTTTGAATGCTCAAGCCAATTGACGATGTTTTCTATGAATGGCACGTCTTTCTGATCTGTCATATACGCGTAATCGATCCCATTGAACGGTGCTTGTGAGATCAAACAGATTTTGACGCCACAAAGACTGATGAACAAGTTGTCAGCAACCTTGCGATCAATACTGCGGATCACTGCGTATTCATCGACTTCGTGCATATGTCTGGTCATACGTCATTCTCCTGTTTGTCAGCATACTTCAGTTTGTGTTGGCAATAAAGCTCAACTAACTTTGTTGGTGATACCGCTTTGTCAACTATGAGATCATCAAGCGGCACATACGTTGATGACCAGCACTGTTGTTGTTGATCAACATGAAACCTCAACACGTCCGATGGATTATTGACTTGAAACATCGACATAGTCAGCGGTTCGGTTTTGAGGATCAAGAAATCCACAGTGTCGAGCTTGTCATCGCCAGCTAGACACTCATAATCATTCTTGTGCACGCAAACGCCATCGATCCAAGCGTCAACAACTGCTACCTTAGCTATACTCATTCGCGTGCTTTGTGGCAGCGCATCAACAAAGCGTTGCGGCGTTGTAGCGGTAACTAGTGCGTCATTGACGACAAAGCAATCATCAGCAACTGCCGACGTTAGATACAAGCGCCGACCTAGCTTGCATTCTAGCAACAGCGATCCGACGACCAATAAACTGCTTTGATGAATAGTGCCTGCTGACAAAAATGTCTAAGACGGCTATCGTCTGAGTAAACCATCATGAATTCTATTCCGTAGATTTCAACCATGTTCGACTTACTGATCGCCGAAACTAGTTGAATCCACAGAGGTCTTTGCTCATACGCATGACGCGGCACCGGTCACCTCATCGTCAAAGTAGTGGACCATGCTATTGAATTTCAGCTGCTCAACAAATTTTGTCGTAGCCTGTCCCGTGGCATCTATGATCTCCAAGTCATTTATGTTCAGACCATGAACACTCGAGTATCGCGTCGACAAGCTAAATTCGCCTTCTAGTGACTGCAATGTGAGTATTAGGTCGCCGTCGACCTCACCATGGTTGATTCGACGATGTACGGCTGTTGTCACTATCTTATGCAAAACGCTAGTGACGATCTCAATTGGAAAGCTGTCGATCACTTGCTGTGCGTTTGAACCCATGAATTGAATCACAATGCTACCAAAGTCATGCATTGCCGTGCCAGAGTCTTTATTGACGTTCAACAATGATACTGCATGTGCTTTGTTTGGCCATGAGAGCGTCAAATAGTCTGGGTCGAACATGAGCTGCTGCGGATCTGGCGTTCGACGATCTGGCATGTTCCATGGACCTACGTGTGCACGTATCTTCAAGTCCTTGGCTACCATCAAAAATTGACGGCCTAAGAACGTTACTGGTTCTGGGCCGTCATTTACTAGACGTCTTAGCATCTTTGCGAGATGCTGAGCAGGATTCAGTTCTTCATAGGCATGTCTTGCCACTTGCGCTCCTTTCTATTGCTAATAGTCATTTACTCAGTCGCAAGTTTACGCATGGTTAACGTCTAACATTTTGAATGAATCTTGTAAGATCTTAGCAATTTTAGCATCGTCAATCTCGTGACCAGTCACAATCTCTGCGATGTCATCAACGATCGCTCTATGTCCATCAGAGCTGATCAATGTCAAGTCGTAAGATTCATTGTCATCACTGAGATTCACGACTACTCGTCTTTTAGCAATGCAACCAGCAACGCGATAATAGCGAGCTCTCATCAGCACCTTTAGAGACTTCAATCTGTCTGTAAGCGGTAAGTTGTCGATGTAGTGCTGCAAACCAACAGGTGCTTGACTAGGCCGGCCTTGCACGGCGTTAATCACAGCCGACTCGAAAAGCGTTGTCAATGAACATGGCATCGGCACACGCACAATTGTCGACGTGGTCAGTAATGTACTGTCGGCTAAACAGGTCCAGCCAGGTTGCAAATAAAAGAAGTCACCAGAATTGTCGAAACCAATTCGGGCGCCAACGCTTATTCTGAGCACTGTGTTAATGCCAAATAGTCTTACGATGCAATCCACATATTGAATATACTCGAACTCGTTTGTCATCACTGGCCCACGTCGAAACATGCCAACGATGATTTGGTCGATCATCAGTTGCTCATGCGCGTGTCTGGCCATTGCGTTGCCTCCTAGGCTTCGTGATCCTAGCGATGATAGGAGCGATCTTGTTTTCGTTGATACTGCCGTCGCTGATGACGTCACTTAATTTCACTATTTGCGACTTGAGCGTTTTGTTGAAACCAATGATTACACTACGGCTGTATCCAACGATCGTACTGTTACGCGTGTAGCAGACACTGACGTATTTGTTGTCTTTCACGCCCATCTCTTCGATGCATGCTCTGACCGCATGCTCGATTAGATCCACTTTGATTTCGCTCAACACATTCTTGATCACGCTTTTAGCGATGTTCAACGGATCAACTATGGTGCTAGTGAAAAGATAGTAGTAGGCGTCATCTCCTTGGTGAAGATGAGCAACATCGACTCTGCCACGCCAAGGAGCTGCGCTTGGAACAGCATACAGCAGACCAACAGGATCCAAACGCAATTCAAAGATGATGCCGTCCAGCTTGAACTCTTGACCAGCGCATACAGCGCGTCGCACGCGCGAGCCGTTAGTTAGTGGTTCATACGCGTGTCTACTCATCTTCGTGCAACCTCTCGCGGTAACTGCCAAGCACCCACTTAAGAACAGCCTCACCATCGATTTTGCTATTCACTGTGATGTCGGCTATTTTGACGTTTGTTCTTTCTATGTCAAAATGCCTTTTGTAGCGCTTATTTGGTGGCAGCCATAACGCAGATAAGCTTAAGCGATTATTGCACCATACAGAAAAGATCAAATCGCTATGCACATACATACTATGCGTGCGCCTAACAGCTATGGAACTTGGCAGTTCATCGTTGAACGGTAGCAAACTTGATTTCACGAGCATATCAATGATGCTTGACTTCGTTGGGCCAGGCATGCCATTCGTCAGCTGCATCTCATCAGTTGCAGTAAAGGCATACATTCCAGTGGCAGTGCGCGAGTACACAATGTCATTGCGCTCATAAGATTCACGTGCAATGTTGATCTTTGACAATGATTCGGGATCATGACAGTCAATCATCACACGTCCAAAATCATGCGTGGCTTCTTCACCATCTTCATTCATGAAATAGAATGGCTCTTCATGTGAGCAGACTAAGGCATTCAACCCACAAATTTCGATTGTTGCTGGCTTGCTGACAAGTGATCGAGCCCAGTCTATAGGTTGCATTCGTTCGTACATGTGCCTAGCCATGTGATGCAGTCTCCATTTGTTCGCGATCATGCAGCATTCGAGCAAGCACTTGGTCACTAACTTGCAAGGTTTGGAATGGCTTCAAAGTTCCGTTCATTTGCATAAAACTCACAACGATTTCTACTATGCCTGGCACTTCACATGCGTGCCTAGCCATGAGACATCAACCTAGCTGCAGGTGGCCTGATCTGTATAAGTGATTCGGTGAACTGTTTGAACATCTTCTCAGCATCGACTTGCCCAAACGTTGACACTTCGTCAAACGCGCACCAAACTCGCGTGCCGCCGCGCAATCGCTGAACATCAGGTACTTCACAACCGTGTCCAGCCATTTGAGATCTCCTGTCGACGACGTCTTTCTTCCATTGCTTCATTTATCCATTTTGGTGACAAGTCATAGACTCGTATCATGCGCCCGTCATTGCGCTCAATTGTCATGACATTTTCGTCTTTCACTTCTGCGCCGTGTCTAGCCATTTGGCAACCTCCGCTTCTTTGAATTTGTCAAAGCATATAAGTGCTCGCTCGAACAGGAAGTGTTCGTCAAGAGCGCCGTCTTTGATGCATTCATCTAACTTACAAATAGGCATAGGCATGATCATGCGTCTGTCACTTGTCATTATCGCAAAGCCGATCAGCAAGTCATGACTACTTAAGTTGTATGTAATCAGCGAACGCAACAACGTATCACGAGAAATGCTGGTGATTTTTTTGATGCTAGATAAGATGTCGTAGCGCGCGATGATTGAAGATCTGACGTGGCAACCGATTACGTTAGAAATCAAGTTGTCAGGAGCGCAATCAATCAACTCTTGCGCGTTAATGCTGGATGGAACATTGACACGATTAGACATGTTGTACGTGCCAGCGCCATCGTCCTCTGTCGAATTGAATCGTGCAATAACGCTTTCACCAAGATCATGCCTGAATAACCATGTCACGTTGAGCCATTGACTGTCCGCAATTATGACGCGATCTTCATCGTAATCTGAGCCACAACGCCTCCACACTTTGCCATTAAGTCCATGCATAGTCGCGTCTATTGGACAAGCTAACGCGTTCATCCAGCGAGTCATTGGTTGACACTGTTCGTATGCGTGTCTAGGCATGGGTAGTATACAGCTTTCCAAATACAGCTTCAATCTGGTCTTTGGTTTGCTGCTTGAACGACAAGACCAAACGCATTATTCTATAGCGATCGAAATCACCATCACGCAACAGCGACGACAATGGAGCGCTTGCTGTTTCGGAGACGTTGAAGTGCGTGCTTGTCGCGCCAATCACAGCAAATTTTACATGCAACGCGTCTTGCGCGTCTTCACTGATGACAACGTCCATCTTTGAGACGCAGTCACTCACATAGCTACTACGCCGAGACAAATCGAACGTTTTCACAACGTAATCCTGAAAGGCATATCGCAGCAACTGCAACTTCTTGGACTTCGGAAGTTCGTCGACAATCTGCTGTGGCTCGCGACAATCCAATGGCTGACGTATACTAGTGAATCGGTCATTGCCTTCACGCCAGTTAGCCACAAAGTAATCGCGAGAACTCAAATATGATGTGTCAATAATCAAGCTCTTGAATGGGAATGTCATAAGCATGTCGCACTTGTCTTGATCTGTACCAGGCACTCCAATGAGCCAATCGAGCCTGAGCACACAGTTGACTCCGCAAAGTTTGACGTGTTGCGGTGTAGCAAGGCACTTCACTTGATCTTCCCATATTTGTCGATGTTCGACTGCATGCCTGCTCATGCTTGTGCTCCAACGCGTTTGTCTTCGACAATTAAGCGCTTTTCAAGTAGTGACAGACTTAGCAATTTAGGCAAGTTGAACTTACCGTCTTCGCACACGTCAGCAATAGTGATCACAGCAACACCATGATGCTTGACATAGTCACTCAACCTTCTTGTGATATAGCATTCTTTGAGGTCACAGCTGACAACGATTGACATCAAGCCAAACGTGATCTCGTATCCGATCGATCTGGCGTACAATATAAGGGCGTTAGTCAAGATCGACTCGAACACATTTCTGAGGTCAGTCGCAGGTATTGCGTCGACCAATGATTGAAGCGACGAGCTGCATATTGCATCAGCATGTCCGTTGATGTACTTAGATGCGGCGTCATGCTGGTAGATGAAAACATCGCTCTCGTCATCATACCAAGCAATAGCACAACCGTACTTGTTTTGACCGTAGCTCAACGCAAGACGGTCAGTCGTCTTAGGAACGAGCTCGTCGAACTTGCGCGTTGCATCTGCATTGAACATGCGTGCGCTCAAATCAATCAAGCCAACGTGTACAACGTTGTTGTGTTGGATCATTTTGAGAAGATCTTGGTATTTGAGCACTTTACCGATCTCGCACATATGTCTAGCCATGTCCGATTACTCCTACCTCGTCAGATGGCACTGTTACTCCAGCAGTGTTGAATCCGTTCAATGTAAGCTGCTCAAGCACATACTTGTCAACGCGCTTCACGTTCTCGACTAAGCTAGACATTGTACAGATTTTCTTGGCGTGGACAAGCACATCATAGTCACCGTTGCGCCAGACTAACTTTGTGAATTTGTTGTCGCTTCTTACCATTCTTATGTTCGGCAGGTCGAGAATCAATGATGCAACATATTCAACTATGGTGAACAAAATCTGAGACAATGCATAATAGTGTTGTTGCGTGCCAGTGAATTCATCAACAAGATCTTGAAGTCTGCCACAAAACGCTGTTGGTAATTTGTACCAGCTATTCTCAGAACCGGAACTGAACAGCTGCATGTCAGGTTGGTATGTGCCACGACAAATTCGCGCTAGCGTGACTGATCTCGTAATGAACTTAAGAGGAGCACTAAGATCAAGATTGAGCATCGCAACGCTAACCGGCATGATATTGAACTCATTGTCAAGCATGCTCACTTGCTCTTCACCAGACATACGAGTCATTGTGAAGAATGCACTGCTTACTGTGGCATCAATTCCGCAAAGTTTGATCGACAATTGCTGGTTGCCGCGATCGAGATACTCCACCAAGCGATCACGTGGACTGACTCGTTCTGTCATGTGTCTAGCCATTACAGCAACCTCCGCGTATGATGCAGCTTCCAAATTTCGTCGTCTTTCACAGCAATGATGTCTTTCAACTTTGCCTCATCAAATTTCACAGCTTTAGCAGCAGACAGCGTGATGACGTCGACTCGACGTTCAGCGCTCGCGTTTGTCATGACGACAAAGTCTTTCTTGACTCGACGTATATGGAATCTAGAGCCTTCCAATGAGTACGCCAGCACATAGTTGAGCAGCATTCTAGCTAACAGCGCGTCTTTGTCTTTAGCGCTGAGCTCATTCAACTGTTGCTTAATCACGTCCTGTCCAACGACCAGGTTGAATGGTTCTAAATCGCATGCTGGGTCTACGCGCCCGAACACGCGTCTACCACCATCAAAATTCGAACCATATAGCAAAGTCACCACATCGAATTGGTCGTCGGACGTTGCCGCAACAAACGGGACGTCGATCGACGTTGCAGTCTGTGTGGTCGACTTTATTGATGCGAAGAACATTTCAGCAAAGCTACTGTAGCTCTTCCAACCGTCACGCGTTGTAACTGCATTGATCGGAAAATGAGCAGTGCTTGGATCAGAGCAATCGTCTAGTACGAGCTCAACTGTTTCTCTAAGATTGCTATCGACATATGTAAGTCTCTTTGCCGCTGAAGTAACGATGATCGGCAATCCATCGATCTCTAACTCGACTGGATCAGCGTACTTGATGAGTGCTTCAGCAAGCATATCTCGTCCACAAGCCTTTTCAGTCATATGCCTAGGCATGATGCCTCAACAGTTTCTTGCGCTCCAATTCAGCGCGTAAGAACGTGAGCGGATGCTGGTACGACGCAAGTGTTCTGACGCTGCTGACAACTACATGCGTTGAAAGGAAGAGTGCAGCATCATCATTTCCAATAGGCTTGGCATAGCAAGTTTTTGTTCCTCCATCTTTGCAAAAGTTAGCGAGTGCTGCCAAGACGCATTTGCAACCAAACCAGAATTTGGTCTCATTGCTTAGCATGTCAAACGCTTCTCGTATGCTATTGACGGATCGATATGATACTGCTTGCATCTCAATCGTTGATGACCTAGCCCAATCAGATGCTGTTTCAGCGTTCATCACTGCGATGTAAAACAAGCCAGATCCAAAGTTTGTGGCGAGGAAAGAATGCCAGTCAGTTGGAAGACGCTTCTCGTCCAAGCTGCCATCTGTCAGTTGCGCGTCACCGAGGTTGAACATCATGTTGGACGACGTGTTCTTTGCAAAAGCATATGCACTCTTCACAACTGTTTCAACATTAACGCGACATGGACGGACGTTCATTTGCAGATTGCCGAATAGTGGCACGCGTTCTTCTTGGCATTCGAACACTCGTTTGATCTGGTCTTCGAACGTTACTTGCTCAGCCATGTGTCTAGCCATGAAGTGGGCTCCAATTCCGTATCAGTTCATTGCGTAGTTTAGCATATGGACGATCTGGCTCATGTATGATGCTTGCAACGTCACTAACAATGACGCTACCCTTTTGAGTATCATACAGTTCGATCAATCCGTCTGCGTTCAAGTGCATTCCAATGCGTTGCGGTACGTTACCGCATGCACCACCGAATTCCTGAGCAACATACATGTTGAGCTCATCTTGGTACTCGCGTGTGATGAACATGTCTTTGTGACATTTGCTCAAGCAATTAAACGCGTCTTGTATCGACTGCACTTCTAAATATGGCACAAGCTCACTGTCATTTCTTGTAGCATACATCCAAGCTAGCGCACTTGGACGTCTTAGCGCAAAATGCTGTGACCTATACGATATGCCGTCCACTGACAGCAGACCATAACGACTCAAATCTTGTTTGGTCACAATCCTGTCATCGCTTGAAGGCCACATAATATATGATTCAATAATTGGCCTGCTAACTTGGTCAGGCATGTTCACGAACATCTTACGTTCTATAGGCTCGCGTTGATTGAGCGACGTGTAGATCTTTATCTTCAGCTCTTTGTTCAACTCGAATGTCTGTGGTTCACTATTGTGTAGGACGCAAAGACAATGGAAGAAGCTTGGTCTAGTTTCAGTAGCATGCCGACTCACAGCAGATCTCCTTTGTTGATGACGTTGTTAGAACCAGCGTTCAACCTCTTCAATATCTATCATGTGATTCGACACCAGTGCGCTGAGCATTATCTCAGGTGAGACGAAGAGCATCTCTTCAATGAAGCAGTGAGCGACTAGTCCAATGTCTTTTCCATGCGTGTTAGCAGTCAGGCGAGTCAAATGTGCTTGCCTGACTGCTTTGATCCGCTTACCTTCATGACCAATCTTGCTGAATCTTGATCGTCGCAAAACGCCTTTGACCATCTCAGTAGCAACTATGCCTTGATGCGCTTCTGACATGTCATCAATCAACTGCTGTGGATCAGCGCTGTGCATGGTAAGTTCTTCGTCAATCATTATCATGTACTCGCTGCTCAACTTCTTGTGGCCGATCATGACGTTGAACTCATTGACGCGCTTCAATCGAACAGCATGTGATAACTCCAAGTCACTCTCATCGCCTTCGTACACGTTTTCAAATGTGTCGATGACCATAGTGCATTCGATGTCATGGAACATCACCGTTTGCTCTTCACGCAAGTTGCTGGCCAATCGCGTCCAGCACGACAGTTCTTCTGGCATATGCCTAGACATGAGTACGACTCCATTGACGTACAAATTCATCGTAGAATTTGACGTACGGTTCATCAACCTCATTGATGATCTGTGACACGTCACTAATGATCACTTCTTCACAGGTGGAGTACGTTACGTCTAAGACATCTTCATTTATGACAACATTCAAAAACGTGCGTACGTCATTTATGCCGCGCTTCACTGAAAGATCTATTGCGAGTCTAAGGAAGAACTCGCTCGTGATGATCACGTCTTTGGTTAGCTTACTCAAGCACTCCCAAGTTTGTTTGATGGATCTGATGTCTTTGCACAACACGCTTTTGGATCCTTCAGCAAACGGATAAATCCTGGCATATGCGTTTGGCGTTCTCAACAGCATCTCTTCTGAAGCGAGTGATTCACTAGATGCCATCAGCAAGACGAATCGTGACGCTGGTCCTAATTCTGGATCAGTTCTAGTTTCGTTGGTTGTCCACGTTGCCCAGCCGTTGACTATTGGATGATGCAGTGTCTTGGATGTGTCTTGTGGGTACAGTATGTCATCAATAGATGCTGGAGTAGCGCTAACGCGCATCTGCAAATCACTGTTCAATACGAATATCTGCGGATCGCAGCGTTTGATGTCACATAGGCAATTGTAGATGTCATCACGATCTTCGAATGCATGTCTAGCCAACTGTTGATCTCCTTCAGTAGCAGTGATGATACCTAGTACTAATCACTATTTACACATTGCATTGTTTACGCCTGGTTAACAGCGGCCAATAGAAACAAAAGAGGCCGGCACCCTCATCGGATACCGGCCTCTTGCCTCAATTTGTGCTACTTAAGTTGTCAACAGCGCGAGTGACCGCATGCTGTACAATGCTGACATCCTTCTTCACGAATGAACGATGCACTGCCACACGACGGGCAGATGTCAGGCGCTGGCGTCTTTGCCTTTGCACGCTTACGCGCAGTAGCAGTCACTGCTGCAGCAAGCTCAGGCAAAGTAGATGGTGCAAGCTCACCAACCGTCTGCATCTTGATGATCTCTTCCGTGATCTCGACGATCGCACGAGAGACTGCTTCTGGCATCGACCGGACTTGGTTCTTGCCGAAGCCGACGGAGTTAGCTCCGCCAATGCCGTTGAACTGCTCTGCAATCTCGCTGAGACGCTCCATTGGCGTCATCGGTCCATTGATCTGCAATGCCAATGAGCAAGCACGACCAATACCCTCTGCCATCGACGTGATGTCTGATCCAGCTTTGCCTGCTGTGATGAAGATCTCTACTGGACTGCCGTTCGCATCGACGTTCACTGTGACGAAGACGCGTCCAACTGGACTTTCCTTTTCGATGGTGAGACCGCGAGCCATCTTTGGACGCTCACGCATCTTGATGATCGGCTCTTTCTTGTGCTTCTTGTCTTCAGCTTCTGCTTTGTCCTTGTCGCTCGGCTTCGTTGACAGCACCTGTTCGCTACGCGAACCATCGCGGTAGATCGTACCGCCTTTGCAGCCAAGCTTGTACATGAGCTCGTACAGCTCGCGTGTCTGGTCGACAGTGTAGTCGTTCGGCACATTGCATGTCTTCGAGATGCTGCTGTCGATCCAACGCTGCAACGTTGCTTGGACACTGACGTGTTCTTCAGGTGTCAGATCCATAGCACTAACGAACCACTTCGGCAGATCCTTTGCGTTTGGATTTGCAGCACGCCATTCAGCGACGATGTCGACGTCGATCTCAGTCGAACCAAGACGAGAATTGCGAGTGAACGTCCAAGCGTAGTATGGTTCAATGCCTGTGGACGTGTTCACCATCGTGCCAGTCGTACCTGTTGGAGCAACAGTCAACAACGTCACGTTGCGCAGTCCATTTTCCTTGATTGCCTTGCGCACGTTTGCTGGAAGGCGCTTTGCATATCCAGACTGCAGCAACTTGCTGGCGTCGAATTTCGGGAACGATGACTTCTCTTGCGCGATTGCGCTCGACATGAGATACGCTTCCGACGCGATGAACTCGCCAAGCTTGTCGACAAACTCGTTGCCGCGCTTTGATCCGTACGCTAGCTCAAGCTTGATGAGCATCTCTGCAAGACCCATGATGCCGAGACCAATACGACGCTCGTCGAGCTGTTGTGTCTTGATCTCGTCCATGAAGTAGTGATTGAGATCAACCACGTTGTCCAAGAACCGTACAGCATATCTAACAGCAAGTCCAAGACTTTCCCAGTCAACCGACTTGTTCGGAAATACGAAACGGCTGAGGTTGAGCGCTCCCAAATTGCAGCAACCATAAGCAGGGAGCCCCTGCTCAGCGCACGGATTGCACGAAACGATCGGTGCAAAGTACGCTGAGTTTGATTCCTTGTTGTAACGCTCGATGAAGAAGATTCCTGGTTCGGCTGAGGCCCATGCTGATTCGATGATCTGGTTCCAAACGTCACGAGCCTTCAACGTCTTGTAGATGATTGTCTTGTATCCGTTCGACTTCCACTGCTTGAGATCACCATTCCAATCGATGTAGTGGTCATCACCAGTGTCTGGGAACTCGAGATTCCAATCTGCGTCGGCTTCAACGGCCGTCATGAACTCGTCAGAGATGCCGACCGAGATGTTGGCATTCACAATCTTTCCATCTTCGCGCTTTGCGTTGATGAAGTCGATGATGTCAGGATGCCAGTCATTCAGGATGAGCATCAAAGCACCGCGACGTGATCCACCTTGTTCGATGAGTCCAGTCGTGAAGCTGTAGAGGCCGCCCCAGCTAACAGAGCCAGATGACCTGCCATTGACGCCTTTGACATATGCATAGCGCGGCCGTAAGCTTGACAAGTTGACACCAACGCCACCGCCGCGGCTCATGATCTCAGTCATCTCGCCTAGCGTATCAAGGATGCCACTACGGCTGTCTTTTGGAGATGGAATCACGTAGCAATTGAAGAGTGACAGCTGTTGGTCTGTTCCAGCTGCAGCTAGAATGCGTCCGCCTGGAACGAAGCGCCAATCGTCAAGCAGCCACTCGAAGTTGCGTGTCCAAGTGTCACGCTCATCTTCGTCTTCGACTGACGCGACGCCACGAGCAGTACGAGCCATTGCTTGCTCAGCTGTTAGCTCGAGAGGCTTGTCAACACTGTCCCAGTCTTGGGTTGTGGTCGTTCCGTCTCGGAGCTCGATTTCAACTTGCTTGCCGTAGCCATCATGCTTGACTACTTTGCCGATGACGCGTTGACGCGATTTCTGATCGACACAAACAAGAACAACGTCACCGGTTTCCAGTGATTCTTTCTTCGTGTCTTTCAATGCATAACGATCGAGGAAGATTTTTTCGCCAAGCTCGTTCATCGGGTTGCTCATGTGCGTTCTCCAAGTGGGTTCGATTTAGCTTGTAGGTTGGCTTGCGACCGGGAGTGGCCGCGTGAAGACAACTCGGCACAACCAAGGCGCAGAGTCGAGGTCAAATTTTGGTCGAATGTTTGAATTGATAAGTTGGAAGTTGGCTACTCACTAGGTATATTTACAATGTTAGCCTGGCATGATTCCAAGAGATCCACTGTAACGGCGCTTCATAGACTGTTGCAAGATGCGCAAGCGCCTGACAAGTTCTAGCCGTGCTCTTGGCGTTGTGTTCTCGATGAATCTCTTGTACTTCGGCGGCAACAGTTTCGCTTCGATCGATTCGATCATCAATGATTCTGGCGGAGCTTTGATGAAGAGCGCAATCTTAGTGCTATCAGCCTTGCCACCAATCGACGCTTCGTCAAGAAGACGAGCACCGCGTTGCTCGAGGATGTAAATGATCTCTTCGATGTATGCCCGTATCTCAGTTGGCGATCCATGATACGCTTTGTCGTGCTCAGGCGTCTTCTTCTCGAGGCCACGCGTACGCGTAGTTGCTGCCTGCTTCACGAACTTTGACTTCTTTGACATATAGTCGACAGCATGTACTATCTCATGCACGATCGAGCCACGATACGCGTCAAAGTACACGGTCGAGAACGGTACATGAGGCACGCCACGAGCATCGATCACGTGCTTTTGCATTATGGACAGCCGCACGCGCATATGCTCTTTTGAGAAACCAGCACGCACTGATTTATCATCGTCAGGCTTGATTTCGAACTTCAAATTCAATGGCACGTCAAGAGACTTGATCATGCCATGCGGGCCTTGCACATTACGTAGCACTAAGACTACAGACTTATCTTCAAGTCGCAGTCCGTAGGCGTCAACGCACTTAGACACGATCTGACTTTCGATTTCATGCGTCAATGGCGAGTGATCAAAAGAGGCACCGGCAATCGTTTGCTGGTCCATACTTGCTCTCCAAAAGAAAGAGGGTCCTGCTGCAATGCAACAGAACCCTCTAGTTCATAATTTGGCGTTAGCCCAGTTGGCTAGCGGGGATTACCATGTTCGACACAGGACGTGCTTCTGTGCTGAGTTCAGCAGCAGTGACCGTGTTGATCTTGATCGACTTCGGCGTGCTTTCAATAGCGTCTTCAGACTTGCGCTTCTCTTCGGCAATGCCTTGCGCAGCAAGTTTGCACTTGTTTTCGCATTCGGCGCGCACACTTGCAGGAACGTCATCGACAGTTGCAGCTTCACCAAGACGGCCCATCTCCTTGAGACGATCGAGAGCGTCGGCAAGTTCGATTTCAAGCAGCTCGGTGTACTGCTGTTGCTCAAACTCGTCGAGTGCTGTCTTCTTCGCCAGCACAGCGTCTTCAGCAGCGCGCTTTTCAGCGTCGCGTGCAGACTTGTCAGCGTCCCATGCGCGCTTCCACTCGACGTATTCGACCGGAGGATTCCGTTCATCGAGCTCGCGGATGTTAGCCATCGCGTCGAAGAACGCCTCCCAACGAATCCAGAAGTTGACCGTGCCGCGAACGGTCCAGTCGAAGCGCTTGAGACCGGCCATGACGAAGTCGCGCTCTTCAGCAGTGAGCACGATGAACGTTGCGTCCTTCATTGGACCATCAGGGTGCTTGAGCTCGGCAAGCTTCTTGCGCAGCTCCCAAACCTCGAAGATCTTCTCGCCTTGCGCGATGGACTCGAGAGCGAGCTGAACGCCATACAGACCAGAGATCACTTCGCGCAAGACGCGCTTGACGACCTTCTTGTCTTCGACCACGTCGACAATGGCCTGTGCTTCTGGTAGGGAGATGATGAACTTGTTGCTTGACATCAATTGACCTCACGTTGTTTGTTTGTTGTTTGTTGTTTGAACCATGGCGTCTGCCATAGAGAGTTAGTCTCAAGAACTCACGCTGTCGGAAGTCCTTGATCTATGAACGGTGCAGTTCTGTCCTGTTGCGGTATGTGATCGCGTATCAATGCTTTCGCATTCAACCGATCAGCCATCCAATCAAGAGTCTGTTGCTGCTTGAACATATTGGTGTTGTAGCTGTCAGTGAGCTGTCGCCACGCGTCGAATCCAAGCGTAGGCGTTGTAGCAACCACCTGCAGCGTGAAGCTCATTGTGAACTCACCTGGATTATCAGCACTCATCGAGAACTGAATGCCGTCAGGCGTGAACCATCCATAGAGCAGTAGTCGCGGGAACACTAGCGTCGAGATGCCCATGACAATTCGATTCGCGGTCTGTTGCTGCACCTTGCGAGCGTCTTCGTACGAATTCTCGACTTGCTTGACAACGCCACTCTTGCGTACACGCCACTCATTAGCTAACGCGAGCATAGCGTACAAGTTCTGCACGCCGATCGGAACTTTGGCGGAGTACAATCCACCAACGCTTGCTTGCATATACTCGCGTTGACCATGACGATGATCTGCAGCCATCTCTTCAGAAGGTGGAGTCATTCCAGTATATTGCTGTGCAAGCGCGTATTGCTCTTTGGTACTCAAGTCGAACTGTGGAAAGATGTTGCCTGACGACAAGTTGAAACTCACTTGCATCGTGTTGTTCAGCGAACGTGTACGGCGTCGTCTCCAAATGTACATGTAGCCACAGTTGTTGCCAGCATCTTTTGCAACGCGCAATGGTATGTTGAAGTCAAGCTGTTCTGGATTGATCGTGAGCGCGATGTATTTCCCAGCGTCCATCCAGCTTTCGCACGAGATGATCCATGGATCACGCTGTACAACAGCATGCGTTGCGTCGAGCTTCCAGCCTTCAAGGCGTCTTTGGCTTTCGTCAACTGTGTCGGCCATTGTTCACCTAACTTAGATTGTTGTTCTGGTTCGAAGCAACGTCGCTCGTTCGCGTACCGTCAAGCCTGCTGAGCAGCGTTGCCGCATATTCAGCTTCGGCTGTTCGCCTGTACTTCTCGTCGAGCTTTATCTTTGCTGCTTCAGCGACTGCGTTCACTTTCACACCAGCATTCGACGTAAGTCCAGCAACTTGCTTGCGTATCCAATCAGCCGCAGACAGCTGCGTTGGCGCTTTGTCACCATCATAGATGCGATCGTCGCAGACTCCACTCGGTGTTTGCACAGCTGACGGCATCACAAACGAATCATATCGAGCAGTGCTGCGATACATCCCGTCCTTGTATGCTCGAATCATTGAATCGAATTGCGGCGCTGTGAGTGACGGATTCGAATCTGTGATCCACAACGAGAACGTCACATCAAAGTTGTTGTAATTATCGGCGCTCTCTGACCATTGCAAACCGCTATCCTCGAACAGCCCGTACAGCGTCAAGTTCGGGAACGCCAGAGAGTTAGTATTTACAATGATCCGGTTGGCGACGGAGAAAGTTTGTTTCTGTCCGCCAAGTCCAGTCTCGTTCGAGTCAATGATCCACTTATCGTTCATCAATGACAGCATAGCGTACAAGTTCTGCACGCCAACTGGTATCTTCGAATTGCCGCTATATAGCCCAACAGGTGATCCGGTCTTTGCAGATACCTTCACGGTCTTGAATCGTCCGTAGACATTGTCGCCAGCTTGCGAGTCACTAGGCTTCATCACGCCTTTACTCGAGAAGCCAGTGTCATAGTTAGTGTTCGCGTATTGCCAGACCTTCTGCTTAAAGGCTTGATTGAACACAGGCTGGATATTGCCAGAGTTGAACTTGAATTGGATGACAGGAAAGTCGAAGACAGAGTTCGTGCGCGTCCAACGCCGCACAGTCATGAATTTGTTGCCCTTCATCGACACTTCAGTCGAGAGGATCTTTACCGAAACTTCGAGCGAATCCGGATTTATGGGCAAGATGAGATACGCGCCAGACTTCAGCCAGCGATCTGATGTGATTGTCCACGCGTTGCTACGATCGTCTTTACCGACGAAGTCAACGTTGTTTGGATCTTGTATTTGTGCCACATGAACCCCGATGCAATGAGAGAAGGCCCAGGACTATGCCGTCCTGGGCCCAGTTAGTGGCCTAAACCACTTACTCTGCAGCGACGCTGAGCTGCTGCGTGCAGAGGCCTTGGACCTCTGCATTGTCATGGAGCTCTGTCTTCAAGAAGAGCCAATCGGCACGCTTGAGCGAACGAGAGTTGTCCGTGACCTTGTCGATCAGCGTGTCGCTGTCGATTGTCTTTTCCTGGTACTGCAGCACGAGGGCCTTGAGGAAGTCCTTGACCTGCGAAGCCGCAATCTGCTGCTCAGGCGCACCTGGCGTTAGATTGACAGTCTCGAAAGCAGGCTCCGACCTCATGGACTGCGGAAGCGCCACGTCGGAATCCTTCGAGAAGCGCGACGCTGTGATCTTCGCGGCCTTGGCGGCCTTGCGTGGATCACGAAGCTCTTCGAGCGCCTTTGTTGGGTCGACGAGGACGACAGTGCGGTTGTTGATGCTCTGGTCGAGATGAAACGATTCAGCGATCGACTTGTGAGGGACGACAGCTGAGATGTCCTGTGGAATGTCCGTGTTCTCGACGCGGAACGATTTCTTGCGGCCATCGGCCAGCTTGAAGTCGATCAGGATGACCGCGTTTGTCTTGACATTGTTCCGGACAAAGACCGGAAGTTCATGTTTCACAAGAAACTTGACTGTGAGGTCTTCAGGATGATCTATCAAGTGCTTGAGCGCAAGCTCACGCGATTGAAGTTCGTCATGAAGCTTCTGCATGGGTGACATGTTTTCTGGCATGGTATTTCTCTCTTGTTGGTTGTTTCAGTCGGTGAAATTGGTAAGTCGGTGAAGTTGTAAGTTGGTTCTCGGCCTCCTAGTTAGCGATGCCAAGGGCGTCATCACTCAGCTTGACCTTCAGTAGCCTGTAGACCCTGCTTGAGATCATGACTGGGTTTCTTAGTGGAGCTCGCAGCGACAGCCGCTTCACCTCACGTCCGATTCCTTTCTGAGTCACTTCCTTCCAGTAGTATGGTTGCATGCGTCGGAAGCCACAAGCGCTAAGCACCTGTGCTTGCTTTGCAGTGCAATCAGTTTGGATGATAAGCAACCGTTGATCAACGACGATGTAGCCCAAGTCAATCTCAACAGCACGTGCTGCAGTGATTGCGTTGTACACAGACACTGTTGCTGTCTGGTCTGGCTTCTCGATCCGTCGTAGAATCCGCATCACCTGCTTGAACTCAGGCGTGTCGAACTCGTCAATGTTTGTCAATGTAGCACCGCTACGCTGCAGACGCTTGAGCAATATCGGCAACTGAGCTTCAGTCGTGATTGGGAAGAACATGCTGTTGAACATCACGCGGTATCCAGGGATGCCCTTGATCTTCTTCCAAAGCGGATTGCTCTTTGTTGCTGGGACAACAAGCGTGATCAAACCGTTTTGGTCGCCAATCGCTACTTGCAATGTAGCAGGATCATCAGTTAGCTTAGCGTCACGCTGCACTGGTCCTGAGATCGTGCGCTCATTGTCGCCAGGCTCTGGCGCTGGCTTACGCACGCGCTCTTCACCTGTACGGCGCTGCAGCGCTGCATCTTGCGTTGTTGTGAACTGCTTCGATGCGCGCTTGAACGACATCATCAAGCGGCGATCATCATCATTTGGATTGACGCGATTGTCACTGATTGCTGAGTACACAGCGAGCACAGCCTTCGACTTCTTGAAGATCTGATGGAACTTGCCAATCATGACTGCTTCGTAGATCGTCGTCACAAGCGAGTTGTCGACGCTCAACGGGCGCTTTTCAAGGAACGTGGTCAGCTTCTGATCGAGCCCTTGCTTGCTAGCTGCACGAAGCAGCTTCACAATGCGTTGACGCATGATCGTCTCTTCATCGTCCTGTCCGATGTCGCGAAGATCGCGTTCAGCGCGCTGCTCGATCTCTTCCTCAGACACGCGGTTAGTCTGTGGGATGGACATCTCTTCTGGCTGAATGCCAGCAGTTGGCCATGGCTCGTAGACCTTGGATGAACCTGCAATGTCGCGATCTTCATGACGGATGTTGTCGTTGTCGAGACCATAGAACGTCAAGCGGACGGGCTTCAGTTCACCAGCGCGCTTTTCATCGCGGATGTACATGTAGCCTTGCTTCTTGGCTGCAATGACATACACGACCTTGTTCTCGATGCTTGTGTTGGGCTCACGCGGAATAAACGTCGGTAAGCCGTGGAACGTGGTTTCACGTGAAGGCTCGCGAATTTCATTGCGACGATCCAATTGCTTCCACACGAACTTCAGCGGATCACGATCCATCTGCTCTTTGGTATCGCATAGCTTGAGCAAGTACGAAGCGCGCCAGACGTTAGACATCTTGAGCTCGTACTCGTAGATGCTCTGGTGCAGGTCAAGCAAGTTGACGCTGCGTTGTCCGCTGCTGTACGTGTAATTGACCAAGTTGTACTCGCCAGAGATCTCACCGCTCGGTCCAGCCGTCTGCGGATTGACTGTGATCTCTTCGATCCACTTGTTCGAGTCGAAGTCAGACGAGACCTTCTTGTTGACGTTCTCACGCGTGATGAGTCGAGCTAACATAGCAGGCTCGAAGCTCTTCGTGCACAAGATGTTGTCAACGTAAACGTTCTTCGTCTGGCCTGTACGGAAGGCACGTGCGATCGATTGATCGAAGTCACCAGTGGTCCACGGAATCGTCAAGCGAATCACGCGGCTCACTGATTGCATGTTCACACCCTCTTTGATCGAATTCTCGACCGCACAGAGGATGAATGGCGACTTGTTGTTCGGATCGCAGAACGCATCGAGATGCTCACGGTGCGCAGCGTCGTAGTAAGCAACGTCGCGATCAGTGAACCCGTTCTCTTTCAGGATACGCACCATGTGCTGCGCGATCAATGCGCGGTCACTCATGATGACGATCTTGCCGATCTTCTCGCTCTCGGGTCCAGCCTGTTCTGCTGGCACAACGTAAGTGCCGCCTGTCGATGCGAAGTGCAATCGCACGCGTTCAAGCACCATATTGTCCTTGGGACCACGCAACAGGTCTTCGACGTTGAAGCTCATGCGTTCGCGAACGGTACGCAGTGCTTCAGTGAAGACCGGGAAGCGCTCAGGCGCCGACACTAACGCGCGAAGCGCCATGAGGCGTCCTGCAACAGTCGACGCTCGCATGTTTGTTGCAAGATCATTCGACTCGCTCTGCAAGCGTGCGATTTCGCGATCTTCGTCTTCGATCGTGTCGGTCTCATCAACGTCTTCGAGTCCGTTGTCGTTGTCGGTCTCATTGTTGATGTGACCACCAAGAGCTTCAGTGAATTCGGCTGGGAACTGTTCCTCAGTCGAATCCCAAAGCGTCTTGTAGATATTGTAGACAACTGGAGCCTCTTGCTCGAAGTTAGCGAAGAAGAACTTCTCTTCCTTGCGAGGCATTTGGTACAGCCACTCTTCACGGCGCATCGTGATGACGCCACGACGCTGGATGTACTGACGTAGCTCCTTGAGCTTGTCATGGTTCCAATCACGGCCGTTGTTCAACGTGTAGCGACGCTTGAAGTCAGCCACAGAACCAAGCATCGTCGGGTCAATGAACTTCACCTGGTTGAACATGTCTTGCGGCGAGCGCGAGATGAACGTGCCAGTCATGATGAACTTGTACTTCACACGCGATAGTGCCATACAGGCCTTGTGCGCGTAAGAACCAGTCTCGTAGTTGTTCTTGATCTTGTGCGATTCGTCAAGGAACACGATGTTGACGCCGGCTTTGCTCAACATGTCCTCGACTACGGGGAACATGTACTCGACCTTGTGATGCACCTTGCCGTTCTGGCCTTGGCGTGTCTCACCAGTGAAGATCTTCACAGCGCTATTCGAGTCACCGAGATAGCTGTATGCTGTCAAGATCAGAGTGTTGTCTGGTGCGTCCTTGATGCTCTCCATGATTTCATTCGGAGACTTCAGCTGCTTCATGCGCACGTTCTTGTTGCGCAATGTCACAACGTTCAGGCGAGCTGTACCAGCCTTGTTGTTAGGATCACGAGCCGTGAACTTCTTGATTTCGCGGTAGAAGTTCGTGATGAGTGCATCAGGCATCACGATGAGCGCGCGAGGCTTCACGCCTTGCTCACGCAACATCTCGATTCGACGAATGATGAGCAAGATGGAGATCAGAGTCTTACCACCGCCCATGTCGACGTCGAGCACGCCCTTGTCAAGCTGGCCAGCCATACCAAGTGCACGCACCTGGTGAGGCTTCAGTTTGAAGAACTCAGCAACGCCGCGTGAGTTGAGATAGCGACCAAGCCCAGGGAACTTCAGATCGAGGTCTGGATTCTCGAGTGCTTCGAGCTGCTTCTCGATCTTCTCCTTCGCTTCCTCATAAGGAGGGAAGTCGACGACGCTTTGCTGCGCTGCCATGAGCATCACGCGCAGTTGCGGGATGAACATGCGAGTTGCAAGCGACTTCAGGTCTTCATTGTCGTCTTCACCAATGAAGGTGTAACCGCGAGCAAGGGAAGATGCCTGTCCATCAATGACCGAGAACAATTTGAAGTACGTGTCGACCATGTTGTACAAGATTCGACTACCATTGTAAGATGCACGTAGCATCTCAACAGTGATCTCAATCAGGTCAGGCGTTGCGTTGTTAGACGCAGCAATCTGAGCCATGCCTTCATCTCGCAACAGGCCACGTGCCCAATCGACACGTAGAGGCTCGAGGCTGATTCCGTACTCATTGGCACTCGCCTCGTAACGAGAGATCGCGTCACGAATGTGCTTGCGCTCAAGCGCGACACCACGACTGTGCAAGTCAACGAAGTCGTAGTTGTTGAGTTCAGCAGCGTCATTGAACGTGCGAACGCGCAACTTGCCGTCTTCCTTCGTGTAGTAGTGGATCATCTTCTGATTGAAGTCCACGAACACAGTGCGACCGGCATACTTGCGCATGAGCTCAGACGAGTCAACTTCATCCTTCAGCGACTTCGGCAATGTGCCAGTCACTTCGAAGTCAGGGAACTCAGTACGACGATCGATGTTCTCGGCAACAATGAAGTAGCCTAGCGAGTTCTTGATCAGCTGCGATTCGATGTTCGGATCATTTTGAGGAGCACGTAGCGAAAGCTCACGGTGCTCAATCATTGGATCGCCAGTGCGTAGCAAGTTGTTGAGGCAACTTGTGCTCAGGTCATTGATGTTAGACGCAGTGATGACGAATGCGTCATATGTTGCGACCTTCAGCTCTTCAATCTTCATGCCAACGATGCCCCAGAAACCAATCACCATGTAGCTGACGACTGTTCCAGAGTTTGTGTTCGGCTTGAATTTGTAGACACCAAAGTAGATGCCACCAGCACAGCCATTAGATGCATCGCCGACGCGGCCGTTCTTGTTGGCTTCGCCCCAAAGTTCGATGGGGATCGTCCATTCAACCGTACCGTGCTCAGAGCCGTTCATGCTCTTGATGACGCGCAGTTCACCGGCGGACAACACAAGCTTCGGATCAGCCTTGAACTTGACAAGGTTGAGCTTGCGGAAAAAGCGCTGACGGATGTATTCAGAGCTTACGGCGTTGTCTTCAGAGTCATGACCCGTCGAATACGTGAAGTTAGCGCCCATGCTGATGCCAAGGCGCTCGTCTGCCTGGTTCTCACCTGGAGCAACGACTTGAGTCTTGCCAAGAGTGAAACCAATTGCAGCAGCCTGATGTCCATCGAAGAATGCAGCAACGTCTGACGCACTGCCGAACTTTGTGGTGTCAACAGCCTTTGAAGCGCCATGGACGATTGCCTTGTCGACTTGCTTCACAAGCTTGACGTCAATGCCATAGCGACGCACTGAACGCTTCTTGGACGCAACGTCACTTGAGCGCTCAGCATCATCTACGCCGTTGTTCTCGCCAGCAAGATCAGCAGCACTTTCGTCTTCTTCGCCTGCAGCCGGAGTGAGATCGAGATCTTCGATGTCTTCAGCGTCAACATCGACTGTGCGACGTGGCGCAGCTTCAACGAGCTGCATTTCAGTTTGCCGAGTGTCATCAACAAACGCAGTAGCGACGCTGCTAGGGCGACGACGCTTCTGGTGATGGAAGTCTGTGTCGACTTGGCCAATCACACCACTGAGATTCTCGAGCCAACCGATATCTCCAGGGTTAGCCTTGTTGTCATCCATGTACGACTTGAGCGCACCAGGAAGACGCTGCGCAACAGACCGAGCCATGAGCTTAGCACGCGTGAAACGATTCATGAGAGCCTTTTGGATCTCACGCACCTGATTGATCTCAAGCTGTGCTTCAGATCTTGTCTGCAGTTCTTCACGACGAGCAGCGCGACGAGCAGAACGAAGTGCTTCGCGCTTTGCTTGTTCACGCGAGCGCTCAAAGCGCTTCTTGTCTTTTACGCTCAGCTTATGCAAGCGCTCTGCTTCAAGCTCACGCGCGAGCTTCTCAGCGCGTGTTTCACGTACTGGAGCCACAGGCCTCTTCGGAGGTGCTTGCCGTGAGTTACGTACAGGTGCAGGAGCCGGTTTCGGAGCACGACGAGGCACGGGCACTGGCTTTGCTGGTGCTCTCTTTGGCGCGGCTTTTGGTGCTGGCTTTGGCGCAGGCTTTGGCAGTGGCTTTGTGCGCCTCACTGGTTCTGGCTCACGCATCGGTCTACGCGCAGCAGGCTTCATCGGTTTTGCTGGAGCCTTCTTTGGAGCAGGCTTTGGTACTGGCTTCGCAGAACGCTTCGGAGGTGGAGGCGCAGCACGACGTGCAGTGACAATCTTTTCAAGCGGCGTCATTGTTAGGCTTCCTCTTCTACTGGACGCAGGAATTCTGCAGTTTCTTCATCGTCAGGCTGGCTTAGGGCAACGGCAGTTTTCAGCGCGTCAACATTGATCGCGCTTGCTTCACGCCATTTGCGGAATTCATCGAAGCTCTTGAAGTCCATGTCAAGCTCTTCGTTCAGATAATCAAGCGGTGACTGTGGCTCAACGCCGCGCAGTTCAGCTTGTTCATCATACAAGTCCTGTTGCGATTCAAGACGCTCAGCGTCTGCGAAACGAGGAACAGTGACTGAAAATTTGCGACACAAAGCGCGAATCTCTGCGCAGAACTGCTGTCTGCTATCTCGATCATACTTTACAAGGTCGTCCTCGCATGTGCAGATCAAGATGTTAGCCAGCTCCTTAGCGCTGGATACATCGCTGAATATCTTTTCAGTCATGGCTGCTCCTGATTACTGACGTAGGCCGAGTTCGGCGTCGAGTTGATCATTACTGCGAAGGCGTTCGATTTGTGTCCCGCCTGCAGCGATTTGTTGAAGCGACGTTGTCTGGTCGTGATCATGGTTGACGATCACGACCGCATGAATCTTGTCATTGAACAACAGTCGACGATCTTGTAGCGACATCACCCACCACGCGTTCTTCATCTTTGGGAAGACGTAGCGCACGCCAGCATCATCTTCATATGAGTACATGCCATGCGTCAAGTAGCAGATGTCGTTGCGGTCGATCTTCTTGATCGGTGTGAGTACGAAGATGCCCGACGAAGGCGATCCCTTCGTTACCATTGAGTCAATTGATGCGAACCAAAACTCTTCGTCTGATGGAAGAATTCCGCGATATTGCGAATCAATGAAGCCGACTTTGCCAAGCGTCTTCGTGAGGATACGGTTCTTCGAGTGCGGGTTGTCGAGGTTCGCGCGAAACTTCACTAGCGAACTGACATTCCTAATTTTCCGATTGTCGGACATCATTGTATGGCTCCTGAGTTGTTAGTTGAGCGGCTTAAGTCAGGCCTTTGCTGGGCTTGTGACCATTTCATTTGTTGCACGAATTGAACCGAGTTGCGCGCTTGCACCTGCTTGTAAGATCACGTCGAACGCGAGAGTAAATCGTTCCCAAGCGGTGATGCGATGACGAAGCAACGGGATCTTCCAAGTACCTGCTGCAAGTGATCCATTCAATGAACCATCTACAACCGAAACAATGTTTTCACCAGGGCGCTTGACATATGATCGCAAAAACGCTTGAGATGACAAACCAACGTCGATACGGATGCAACTCACTGGGTCACGATCACATTCGACTTCAAGTTCATATCGCCAAGTTCGCGTTGTCGACGTTGTGGAAGCAATTGTTGTCCACATATCGTTGTAGCTTATTGAAGCTTCAGCACTGCTACCAATTGCGTTTTGTAGACTTTGGAAAAGTCCACGGCTACGGGCACTCGCAATGATACGTGAATCGCTTGCAACTGGAGCAGCTACGAGCATCTCAGTAGTAAGAGTTAGTCCCCCTCCTGGGTAGAAAATCCAACCAAGAACTACACGGAAATCATCTGCACCGATTTCGAGTGCGCCATCGATTATCTGCAATGATGGCTGCGCGTACAGCTGCGAATCCAGTTGCCAAACGATGGTCTTTACTGTTGCAGCATTGCCAAAGTCACCAAGACTGGACGCAACTGTATTTGCTTCACTATAGAATACGCCTGCGCCAAAGATACCGCTGTTCGCGCCGACTTGCAGTTGGCCATCAGTGATTTGTAGCCAAGGCGCTGATACGAGACCAATGCGTTTGCCTGCAGCAATTGCGCGATTCAGCGTTGTTGCATGCGCGTCGACATTGCCAACGAGAAATGATGCTTCCATTTGTAGCTTGTCCTGTTGTTAGAACGGTTGAATCACGTATTGATCATCGACAGTTGACGGCCGCACAAAGTAGGCAGCAAAGCCACGGCAACGACCTGAGATGACGAATGAGACAGATTCCCAAGCACCATCTATGAATCCAGCAAATAGACTTCCAGTGCAATCATCAGCAAGCGGCACAAGCACTGCTTCTGCGCGATCACCACTTGCGCGACGAATTACGATGCGCACTGATCCCTTCTTTGCATAGTTCTGGTCAGTGCCAAATAAAACCACAACAAGCCTTAGCCACTCAGCTGGATTGACGCGAAGTGGAATTTGACGTGACCGATAGCATTGCGCAACGCCACTTGAGTCTGCAAGCTTTGCGTCAATTACTGGCGTGTTGATTTCACCGCGACCATCCCAATCGATAGTATCAGCTGCAATCACTGTCGGCTGCAAGAAGTCTTCAGCCACAACAAGCTGCGCGCGTTGACCGAGACCAAGCGCGTTGTCGATGCCTGGCATCACTTCAGCTGCTTGCTGTAAGCTTGTGTATCCGTGTTTGCCATCGCGCACAACTGTGAGCACACGTCGCTCGTCGAGCACACTTGTTAGCTTGACACCATCCCAAAAGGCAGATGCAAGTTGAGCGGTCTTTGCATATGTTGCTTCTTGCTTCAGCATCACAGCAAATAGCGCAGCGCCAACGTTGTCCATTGCGTATTCAGCTGTGTTCAACGCAGTGACTGAATCGACGCTTGCATATACGTTCTTTGTGAAGTGCACTTGCTTTGGCTCTTCGTAATCGGCCGGCACAGCTGCATCGATCCAGCTGTCGACGTCAAAGACGAGAACCTCATCTTGATTCAGGCCGTTCACGTCCGTGCCTTCGATTCTGAACGCAACAGTCGACGCAGGATTTGGTGGCATATCTGTCAACGCAATTCCAACGCGTCCTGGAGAAGGAATGCTTGTGTCAATCTCGTACCTGACGTTAGCGCTTTGCAGCACTTCAGTGAAAGCCATCACTATTGTTGGATCGATGTAGACTTGACCGTTCGTTCCTGCATGGAACGTCAACTGACGAGGCACTGCACCGTACTTGCGTACTGGAACTGTTGTACGCAACAACGCGGTCTTTGCAAGGCCACCAGTGATCACGATATCATCGTTCGCCACAGCATTGAATGTCACCGAGGTGTTGTCGTACTTTTGCACTGAGCCAGTTGCTGTGCGGCAATACACAATCACAAGATCATGCGTTGGACGCGAGTTGATGAGCAGCAACACGTTCTTCGTGCCAGCAATCCAATCAATCGCGATCTCTTGATCACCAGCATAGGCACGGAATATGACGTTAGCCATAGTCGTGAGTTCGACGTAGAAGCAGCTCGGTTTCGAGAACCAAGAACGACGCGTCACAGACCCATCAGTGTCGATCTTGATTGCGCTTGGCGCGAAAGTGTCACTACAGATGTAGCCAGATATTCCTGGCACAGACTGAGCGCTGCTCAAGATCATGCCAGAATTCGTGAGTTGGTCATATGGCTTTAGCCGACCAACAGACAAGTCATTGATGTCAATTCCATGTGGGTTGCGCACTGTAGGTGTGCCTGAACCAACATAGTTTCGGTGCACAATATCGCATGCGCTGAACCACGGACGATTCCAAGAATAGCCGTTTGAGTTGTCAGTGATCAGCAGCGGAATGTCTCCATCGGACCAGATCACAACGCCGAGCACAACCATCGAATCAAGCACATCACGCGTGAATAGCGTCGAATCGTAGTAGTCGCTAAGCAGCACAGTTGACACAACCACAGACTGGACGAAGCCAACGCTTACCGTCTGTCCATCAGTCGTCAACGCGAGCTCATCAGAACGCTTCTCTGTTCGTTGGACATATACGAGCGTTTCTGAACCGCGCGATATCCCTGTTAGCGTAGCAGTTGTTGCTTCATTCAACGTGATCACGTCGCCTATTGGCGTGACTGCAGAGCCAGGAAACACAGTGACTTTCGAGTAGTCACTTGTATTGAGCACAGGCCAAAGTGGACGAGCTGTCCCATCAGCATTGTAGCGTGGATCAACAGCGTCGACAATGCCGTAGCCATTGTTCGACATGAAGCGCGTGCGCTCACGCATTGAATCTTGCAAGAACATCAAGTGCCGACTAAGTGAATCAGGTGTCATGACTCCTGCGGCAGTATTCACAGACGACAAGAGGCTAGGCTCACTCATCTTATTTGCTCCTGTTCAGTGCACGCGCGATTCGGTGCAACGCCGAGCCAGTGACTAAGTCAGGCTCGAGTTGCTTGCGGTATTTCTCTTTGAATTCATCGCTCATGCGTGTGCCATAGTTGCGCTTGATGATTTCCCAAGCTGACGCAGGCAACTCACTTGCAGAACGCTCGAACTGCTTTCGAATAGTGCGTTCGAGCTCAAGCGTTGATATTTGCGTGTTAGCTGGAGGCTGTGGAGCGACCAGTCGCGGTCCATCAATCATCTCAACATAGCTGTCGAGATCTTCATCATGGTCTTTTGGCTTTGACGGCACAGCAGGTTTGTTGACTACTGGCTTTGGCTTCACAATGGTTGACGATGGCTTCGATGTTGGAGCAAGTGGTGGCTTTGGCTTCACTGCTGGTTTCTTCTTCGCAATGCCAGGCTTAGGCGGATACTTCTTACGTTGTGGCTTGTCTTGCTCGTCACGCACGCGTGTACGCGGACGTCCACGGCCCTTGTGCCCACCTGTCGCTTCGACTAAAGCATCGTCAAGCACAGTCTTGATCTTCTCGAGATCAGGCGTGTTTAGACCTTCGGCTGCAACCAAACGCGAAACGCCAGCATTGTACTCAAGCGTGACAGACCACTGGTTCTTGCGCGTGCGAAGTTCACGCAGCGCTGTTAGCGTCTCATTGATGGTCTTTGAGAACTTACGCCAGAAGTAGTTGCTTGCATAGTACGGCGTCAATAGCTGTCGGTCACGCACAATCTTGATTGCAAGAGTTGCACGTGCCGACAGTGCCTTGTCAATGAATGCTTGCTTGAGACGAGCTTCAACAACTGAGGCCTCTGCAACATTCTCTTCAGCTGGCGCAACATACGGACCAACAATCGCTGATCTACTTGGCTGCCCATCAAAATCAGGTCTGCTAAGCATATAGTCAGTCCAAACTTCGAGCGTGTCTTTGTTGACGTAAACTGCGCTCACGCCTTTGATTCCAACATCAGTAGCATACTGTGTTGGTGGCTGTTCATATGTCGTAATGCAATACGCACACCACTTGGCCTTCACTGTGCCAACAGGCTGCTTGTCCTCGTTGCTGAAAACTGGATCCCAATTAGGCATCACCATTCTCCCGAGTGTCTTGAATCAACGTAAGCAAACGCTCAGCGCGCTCAATTGCGAGCACGTTAGTCGAAGTCGCGATCACTTGATTCGCGCTTTCTTCGAGCTTGGTGAGTTCTTCTTCAGACCAACTGTATCCTGCATTCGTTTCAGGCGCTGACGCTTGCACAACATTTTCAGTTGCAATGCCTGCGTCTTTCAGCAAGTTTGAAACGATCATCTTATCATACATTTGGTCCATCTCCTGTCGGCGCTGGTTGCGCTGCAATTGTTGCAGTTGTTGCGGCTGTTGCAGCTGTTGCGCTTGCATCACTCGTGTTTGTGATCTTTGTGCTGCCATTGCGGTCGCGCACGATCTCGACGCCTTTTGTCAAGAAGACGTAGCTCAACAGTCCAAGCAATACCGTGATCATTGTCTCGGGTGGGTCAAGCTTGATGACCCAAAACCTGAACAAACACGCTGCTAAGATGATGCTTGTCCAAAGCCGTCCGAAGCTTCCAGTTGAACCGCCCTTGTAGAACGGAGCAATGAAATTGTCCCAAGCTGTGATGATCGTGCTGCTAGCGCGTAGCCGCTCAATTATTGGCGTGCCCATGAGTTAGCCCTCCATATTATGAGTTCAATTCAATGCCAGTATGTCAGGTAAATTACGAGGTCCAAGCTCAAAGTCATAAATGCGCAGTACTTCTGCATAACGCGTTATTGGACGCGTAATCACGTATGCTGTTGTTGCGGTTGCACTTTGCGTGTAACCAACAGCAAGCGCCATTGCTTTTACTGTCGCACTTGTGGTGAGCTCGAATGAGCTTGTGTAAATTGCTGAGCTGCTAGTTGGCTCCGATCCATCAATTGTGTAGTAGATCGTTGAGTTATGCGTTTCACACGTGATCGTTACCGTGACAGAACCAGAATATGAACCTGCTGCTGGCAAGATGACAGGAGTTGCAGCAGGCACTGGCTCACTTCCAGCTTCAAGCTGTTCAACGAATGCTTGAATCGGAGATCCAGGCCGTCGATACAAGATCGAAATGAGCTGCAAGTCAGCACTTAGGTCAAATGAGAAATCAGGCAAGCGTACTGCGGGCCACTCACTCGTGACAACAGATCCGAGTATGTTGAAATAGATCGTCGTGCCAATGACATACGCGAAAGCAATGCCGCGACTTGTGACGTCTCTCACAAAGAATGCAGTCACGTTGCTTGCGACTGTTTCTATGCTGCTTAGTGCTAATGGACTTCCAACAATAGCGCGTTGAAGTGCATTGCTTGAGTCAAGCCAATACACGTGCAGATTCGCTGATTCAACTAACTGTACGGCGCTACCACGGCCGACAAGCACGCTTGATCGACCATAGCTTAGCGTAATTACGCCGGCGCTTACTTGAGCTGTGTACGCGCCAACAACGGACGTAATCATGGACTGACCGCTTTCACGTAGCTGTAATTCAACGTCGCCGTTTTACCAATGTGCGACGCATGCAAATACAGCGTGTCTTTGTACACGTAGAAATGTGTCTCGTCTGGCGTTGTGCCACCAGCGCCAATATGGAACGTCAATGGAGTGCCGTTGACAGAGCAAGTGATCAACTCAGGTCGTTCATATTCGACACCGCAATACGATGGACTGTTTATCGCTGGTGGAATTTCAGTAGCAGCAGTCGCTATTTGTAGCGTTGCTTCTGCTGGAATCAAGTCACCGAGATAGTAGCATGCCGCTTGCATTGTAGACATTGACGTGCTCGGGAATGTCTTGATCTGGTATGCAGTGTACGTGTCAAATGCTTGACCTGCACCGAACGTGATCTGCGACCACGGATTTATCAGCTGTGGCGTTGAGTGCGTCTTCCGAGAACGCTTTGCGCGTCCAGCAGTTCCGTGTATCCAATTCGCTCCGTCCCAATCCAGCTCAATCCCGATCGACGTTGGTATCTGCGTTCCGCAGACAAACAAGCTGTAGCACTTGTCGAGAATCACAACAGTCGAACTGTACTTTGCGTATTCATAGTCGCACGCGCGTACATACACAGACGCGAACGGAATCGGTCCATAAGGTGACGCGAAATGAGCTTCTTCATTACCAACGCTTTGCCTTGCAGTCATGCGATCAGTTTTCGGCAACGGATAGAAGTAGATGCGGCAACCAGCGTCATCTAACCTGAAGTCACCAGTCCATGGGCGTGAAGGCCCGTTGTCTGAGTCACGGAATAGGCCAAGCGTGCCATCCAGTGTTTGCTGAACTAGCCTCACTGGGATCGTCAATATCGAGAAGTGATGATCGTCAATGCGGAAGATGCGACTAGTCAACCTGTAGTCAGATTCATATGCATCTTCCCAGTAGCCGAAGTAGTGACGCGTGTTTTTACGACGCATGATTCCGTCTGCGCCGACAGAGAACCAAGTTAGCGACGTTGGCGTATTGTAGTATGTTCCTGTGTGCAGCACAATCAGGTCACCGTTGCTACGTAGACTTGTTGCGATCACGCTGTGCGTGTGTCTATCCGAACTATTGATTATTGCACAAGACCAAGCTAGCGTTTGGCCTGTAGCAATTTCGTGTCTCACTGCCCAATTTGGCGGACGATCATCGGCCGACACACGATCTTCGATAGCTGTAGTCACCCAAGTCAAATAGCCGTTGACTGCAGTCAACTTGCATGGTGCCACAGTCTTTTGACCATCGCGTGCGCTCGGCATCGCAACAGGCACGACCACGCGTGCAGTAAAGTCGAACACGCCATTTGTGTGACCGACATACAGCTTTGACAACTCACGATCAACTGCAATTGCTTTGAGCTTCATGTTGATGCCGGCAGCTGCACCATAAGTAGTCACAGCACGCGTGCTGATTTCATAGAGGACAATGCGCGTCTCGTGGATCATCCAAACGTGTCCGTTGAACACTTCCATCTGCAACGGTGGCTTAGTCAACGAGCAGAGCACTTCGCTCTCATGTGCCTTACCTAACTCTTGCCGATTGAGCCAGTATTCGAAGTTGTCGTCCATGGACACATAGTATAGCCATTGGTCTTCAGGCTGTTGCGCCATTGCAAACGAAACAGGTTGCAAGCAGAACTGGCTACTACCATTGTCTTCTTGCGTTTCAATATCTGATCCTGCCCTGGTCAAGAACGTGCCAAGCTCAAAATATGTCGATTTCGAACCGTCAGGTTTCTTGAACGGCAAGTGAGACGTTAGCGTAGTATTGATCAAGTCACGTGGATAGCGCTCGATGAAGTACGAGGCTGTGCCTGTAAGTCCAGGTTGATCGATTCGAACAACATCAACTACTGTTCTTGGAGAACGCGCGACTGCTGTTGTCGTGATCTTGCTCGACGCGTCAGTTGCAAATCCGTAGATCTGACATGACGGCGCAACGACAGGTCCACTGATCGCGTTGCTGACTCCTGGAACTTTGATTCGATCTTGCGATAGAAAACCAATGATTGGAGAATGCCAAGCACCAACGCGACTGAACGCGACTAGACAAATACCGTTCGCGTTCGTGACTGCTGTCGGAAACAGCATGAACTTGAGCAGTCGGCTATTGTAATGAAACTGTGGCGACGCGCTACCAGGTAAATAAGTTGTTCCAATGAATCGCGCGATCTTTGTATAGTCATCGACTTCCAAGTTAGTCGACAACACGTGTAGCAACCATGGATTTGAACGCTCATAATACGGTACGCGATCGATCATATGCGGGCTGTCTGTCGTTTTGCGATCTGTTCCAATGATGCTACCACCATTGGCACTAGGATCTCCAGAATAGCCAACGTTGTAGTCTGATGAAGCATCGCGTAGACGAGACTCAATCAGCGCAGGTAAAGATTCAAGCGTCAACGGACCTTGCTGCGCAGTCACTTCTGGAATGACCTTTATAGACAAATCAAGTAACGGATTGAACGCTAGCTCAACAGGATCGATGAGCACAGAAGCGTCAAGTGCTGATATCACCATTGGCGCAAACGGCGTACGTGCAGCTACACCACTGTTGTTCGCGTCATTTGTTTGATCGTCAGTGCTGTAGTTGTGAGACATATATGTCTGCTGGAGAACAGCACTGTGTTGCATGCTCTCAAGTACGCCGCTTGTGCTCAAGTCACTGATTGCATCTGCTTGCCGCATACGATTGCGACGAGCATTGTCTAACTCGACGCCATCAAGCAATCTGCCAATGCCAGCAACAGAGCCAACGTTTGCTGATTGCAACGTAGGCATACCGCGCATCTCAGCGAATGATGAATTTAGCTCAGCTGCTGATCCGCTTAGCGTTGCGCGCGTTACAGGCACAGGCCTGAGCCCAAGATGCGTGCACGAGTTCATGTAGAACA
>Ga0172381_10000007_pt1 | contig 239110 bp, 347 predicted proteins | sample Leawel6488metaG_FD_119754 | JGI IMG/M metagenome (GOLD analysis project Ga0172381, IMG submission 119754) | Leachate microbial communities from a municipal landfill in Southern Ontario, Canada - Leachate well 64-88 metaG | ecosystem: Engineered > Solid waste > Landfill > Unclassified | place...
CTAGGATATCCCCGACCTTCTTGTTGTTCCGTTCGGAAGTCGAGATAAGTTCAAAACCGTCCTTGTTCTTGTAGAGAACTGAGTCCTGATTGTACTTGACCCCCCAATTGACAAGTTTTCTGCGGGTGATGCCGTTGATAAGGTAAGAGGGTTCGGTGATTTCGACCTCTTCGCCGCTGTCCAACTTTTCCGTACTGCCGCCGACAAGTTCGATGAATCCGTAGCCGTTGTCGAGAATATTCTTCAGGAGTTCGGTCTCGTTCTCTTCGTTCTCGTCTCTTGAGAGGTCGCTACGATGTGCGGACATAATTCCGAAGGAATACTTAGGGTTCTCAACGAATTGCCACACCCTGCTGATTTTGGTTTCGTTTAATATTTTTAGTTTCATTTTATATATTCGTTAAGAAATTCTTGTTCCTTTTCGGTTCCATATTTTTGAATATCTTCTGAAGTCAAATTATTATAAATATTTTCTTCTTCTGCAACGGAAGCGACCATGCTTAAAATATCTTTAATGGGGTTGATGTATTTTTTGACAAATAAATTATAAAAAGCAGATTTAATGGTTGAAAAAACAGATTCCATTTTTGGGGTATAGCGTAATGTGGGTTCTTTAATACTCCCTGTTTCTACCCTTTCTGTTAAACTCTTTTCTAAAGCCTGAACTGCCTCCTCGCTCATGTTTAATGCTTTGGCAAGGTAGGCATAATATTTATCTTTATTCTCCTTTGTTAAATTGACTTGTTTATCCATCGTGACAATAAATTTTTCTGCCTCAAATTTAACTGTATTAAGGAGGTCAGCGGCATCAACAATGTCTTTAATGGTGTTTCTAATTTCAGATTTGGTTTCATCTAAATGCTTTTTAAGAATTCGCATTGATGTTTCAAGTTTTTGCCATTTATTTGTTAAAATCCTTGCCTTTCTTTCATCAGGATTTCCCGTAATATCAACTGTTATCACATCACCTTTTTTGGACGTACTATATTCTATGTCTTTTCTACGAATTTCTTTTAATTTTATCATCTGCGGCCCTCCTTGTTATTTAGGTTCTCTTTCCATTTCACTTATAATGGGAATAAAGTTGAAATGGTTATAAAATGATATTAATTTTTCTTTATTCGTGCCAAAATCATCACTAGCCTTTAATCCCAAAGTAATACCATTTTGGTCTGCCCATTCGCAAAATTTTTGCATGGCGAAAGCGGCTGCGCCCGGGCGCAATGCTTTAATCCACTCGATAAAAACTCTATTCTTTTTTTGACTCCCTCTTTCTTTAGGTTCTATATATGTTCGTAATTCGACATCATAAGTCGATTTTATTTCTTTAGAAATTTGTGATAAATTACTTCTTAGTTGATTGACTGTTTCTTCTATCAATAAATTTTCAGTTACTATTGTGAATTTCATCTGAATCGGAATCTCCTCTACCCCTATTTATCAATTATCTTTAAAACCCCTGCTCGTAATTTGTCGAAACTCTTCATCTCCTTCAGAATCAAATGCCCCCGAATGACCTTGCGGATATACTCCATTGCGTTCTGATATGGCGGGATGTGGAATTTTACCCAATCGTCATCCAAGGATAGCAGTAATTCCAAATCCTCAGGATAAAGGGCTGAGAATAACAATGGGTCATGAACCTGTACCAACTCCAAGAACTTGTCCCTATCGTCCAAATTCAGCCTGATTCCCTTCTTGAGTTCTTCCATGACCCGTCTGAAGTAGTCGGGACGGTTCGACCGTAGGAACTCATCCCAAGAGTGATAAAGAGTCAGGCATCGTTCAGGGTTGAACTTGTAAAAATCAATCCAAAACTCCTTATTCAGGGTACAATTGGCAAGGAAAAACTTCTTGACATCCACTCCCGAATCCACAATGGACTGATAGATTTGAAGTTTGCGGGGGTCTTTCAATTCCATGCCTATGTACGTCTGCAAGGGTACTTCAAGGGCATTGATTTCATTGTCGATTCGTTTGTAAATTATCCAAGCATCGTTGGCAGTCATTCGTACTTCCTTTCGTTATTAATTTGCTGTTTCTAACATATCCTGAAGCATTTGCAAGTGGTCAATCTTTTTTGAAATCATATCCAATGTCTTTTCGTCTACTTCCACATCGTCCGTACTGAAGTGATATTTATGGTCTAATCGGATTATTTCGTCTTGCAAGTCTTTGATTTTTGATTTAAGTTGGGATTGGGTCATTTTACTTCTTCCCTTTCCTCTCCAACCAACTGTTGAATTGTTGCTTTGTGTGGTTGATTTGTTCTTCAATCTCGCTTGAAATGATTTCCTGTTCGGAACTTTCAACTCCTGGGATTCCTTCTCCTGCTCCAAGGTCGCCTAAGTCTATGCTGACATCCACACCTTTGCCGCTAAAGAAGTCCTCAAACTGCAAAAAAGCGTCCTGACACTCTTCCTCTCCGAATTGTCGGACGAAATTGGCCTTGAACTCTGCAAAAACCATTGCTACTTCGGCAGCAGAGGGGTCGAGATTATCGGCTTCCATGTTGGCATCTTCCTCCCCGTCACCCTCTAATTCTTCCAGGCTGTCTACGAAGGATGTAAGTTCTTCCTTTTCCTCTTCCTTCAGGATTTGCTCGTTGCCGTGCTTGTAGGATTCACGCTTTAACTCGTCTACACTTTTATTGTTACTTTCGATTACTTTTCCGTTCTCGTCAAGAATTAACATTTTATTCCTCCTAGACTCTACTACTATTTATTATATCACAGCCTGTCTCTTTTTCTTTTTCCATCCCAACTTTCCTTTATTCCAAGGAGTTTGTCCTTTATGTGATTTGGATAATGACAATTTATGTTTTTCACTTTTTGATTTATTTTTTAAGGCCTTGGATATTTTTTCTCTTGTAGTCTGTGACAAATGGTTTCCAAAATTAGGATGATTATCCCCTTCCATTATTTTTTTCATTTTTAATTTAAACGATTCTGGTCTAGGTTTTCCATACAAAGGACTTTTTTCACCTCTTAAACCAAACATCGGATGTTTTTCCCCTATTCGTCCAAAATTAGGATTGTTTTGCCCAAGTTTTTTCATTTTCATTTTTAATTTGGATAAATTATGATGTCGTTTCGTTGTGTTTCCCCCTGAATCTAAATTATAACCATTAGGTGATATTGTGTCCAGGGTTTTTATCCAAAAATTTTCAGCCCAATCTAAATTTTCAATAGGATATTCAAAATACACCCATTTGAAAGATGAAATATTATACTTGACAATAGCGGAATGAAAAACAGGACAAGTTTTTTTATTTCTTGTTTTATGTTCGTATATTCTATCTTTTATACTTCTAACTGTTTGGCCCACATATTGTTTTCCATTAACTAAATTGGTGGCAATATAAATAATTCCGTTTTCTAAATCCATTTGGCCCTCCTACTGACTAAAATATTAGTGAGGTTATTCAAAATGGTAGGACATTTTGAAAAGGTAGCGAACCCTGTCCCTCACTACTATTTATTATTTTGAAGATAAACTTGTTCTATCCCTACTACTTTTAATCCGTGTCGTTGGAAGACTTCTATGCGTTTTTTCAAGTGTTTTTTCCCGAAATTTTTCTTTATTTCTTTGCCATTTTCGTTTGTCCGAATTACCGTCAAGTCATCCGTTATATCATATATGAGTGCCTTTTCTTTCCCTGGATATTTTCTCAATAATCTGCCGACCTGTTGAATGGTTTCTATTTCGGATTTGCGGGATTGAACCAAAATCAGCCAATGGAGATTGGGTAAATTTTCTCCTATAGAAAATGTTCCTACCGAAGCCACCAATATCTGATTCTCATTTCTTTTTATAGTGTTTTTTATTTCAATTCTATCCTCGACTTTAACAGACCCTTCAATTAAATGAACATTTTCACCAAAATCTTTCTGTAACATTTCAGTCATTTCTCTAGCAAAATCAACATTACGAATAAGAAGAAGGCCATTAGAGTTCGGTAATCTATTTTTTACTTCTTTAATTAATTCCACGATATATTCTCTTCGTTTCGGAGAATAACGCACAAAATCTTGATATTCGTTGTATGTTTTTATTTCTGGCTGAATGGAATACTTCAGCAATTTGATTTGTATCTCGGCATCAGAAATTCTATCTATTTCTTGAAGTTTTTGGATACTCCCACTTGCGGTTATTGGGCCAAAGAGTGAAACTGAATTAAGATACTCAAGTTTATCAGCGTCTCTACTTAAAATTGTTGCAGAGAATCCATATTTGTGCTTGGTGGGGAAGGCGGTGATGACTTCTTTAGTAACTTTTGCTACTGAAGAAGATATATGACACTCATCAAGGATGAGCAGTTCAAACCGCTTGCCGTAATCGGAGTCCAACTGCAAGAGCGTGTTGAGGCTCTGCCAAGTCGCAACGACAACGGGCTTGTCCCATTCCTTCATGCCGCCGTAGAGACGGCCCACTTCTTCAGGCTTGAGAAAGGGGGATTTCAGAACGACATCCTCGTAAATCTGTTCCACGAGCGTCTGCCGTGGAACGATTAAAATCATATTCTTCAGGCCTCGGAGCCTGTAGAGGTTCATGATGGCTATCTCGATATAACTCTTTCCTGCGCTCGTGGGAAGTTTACAGAGTCCGTAATTATACTTCAGGAGTTTTTCTATCGTGTCCACTTGGTCAGGAAATAGGGTGACATCCTTCAGGCTGAGTTCGATTTCAGGGCGTTGGAACTTGTGCGGGTTCAGGATGAGGTCTTTGTCGAACTGTACTTGCCAATGATTGATTTTGGCAATCCTGAGAATCTCAACGAGTAGGCCCGACAGAATGGTTCCGTCAGACCTTAGGAATCTTATCTTGCCGTCCCAAAGTTTTTTCTTGTACAGGGGGTGAAAGAAACAATTTTTGTCTTTGACCGTGAAGTGAAGGCTTAGGAAACCGAAAATAGATTTCTCGGCTGAGACTTTTAAGTAATTAGGGTTAGCGGTTTTCTCGACAAGAATCATTCTTTCTCATTCGTCTCCTATTTTAATTTTGGTTAGCGGTCCTCTCGATAATAATCGTCATCGGGGAGGTCTTTAATTTCTTCCCCGTCATTGCCGTATATGGGTTCAGGGTCTAATGGCACACTTTCCAATTCCTTTTTCCGTCTCCTGAGTTCATCCGTTATCATATGAACTTCGTCCCAGTAATAACCACCGTTATTTGGCAATCCCGCCTTTTCCAAATCGTCTCCTGCCTGTGCCGCTTCATATGCATCTTTTCTCATGTATAATAGTTCATCTATGCTCTTCTTTTTAAGTTTTGCCGCATAAGATTTCCAATCCATGACCTTATCACCCATCGACTCCCTCAAAAACTCCTTCTCCTCTTCCGTTGCGAACTTATCAATGTCCTCTGCCGTCATCAGTTTTCTTGTCTTGTTAATGGTTCGATTATCGGGAACGCCATGAGCCGCTCTCATCTTGGCAATAGGAACATTTAACTTCAACTTCTTAACCTTGTCTTCCCACTTCTTGACAATCTTTTGCCAGTCTTCGTAAGAGTCAGGATTCATGTCAATATCAAACGCTTCGTATTCGTGGTTCAATGCGTCTGCGGCGATTTTCTCTTTTTCCTTCTTCGGAAGTTTGCTGAACTCGTCCTGCTTGCGAAGTTTCTCCGCTCTTGCTTCGTATTCCGCTTCCATTTCCTTAGACCACTTTAAGGCTTCACCCTTCTTACCCCTTTCGTACGGGTCGAATTTTTGATGAACTCTGTATCCCTTTGCGCCGACTTTCTCGACATCGTGCCAATCCGATGCAATCTTGTGGAATGACCTGTGAATTTTCACGGCGATATTCTTGAACTTGTCAACCTTGCAGGCGGGGCAGGAGTTGCAATCCCCAGGACAGGCATACCACCCCGAAGGGTTGACTTTGGTGTACTTGTCGAATTTGGGGTTCGGGCTTCCGTCAGGAAGGAGTTTTTCGAAGATGTCCTCGTAATAAATTTTTACCTTCGGGTCTCTTTCCATCCAATTGCCCTTTTTATCTCTGAGGGACGGAAAGGCGGCGAAAGTTTTTCCTAGGGACTTCACGCCTCTTCCACCCGCAACAGGCTCGTTGATGGCGGTGACGGCATTAAATCCTGAGCCGTTCATGTGAACATATTTGAATTTGTACTGATTTAAGATGTCCTTTCTTGCCGTATAACTGTACGAATCAAGACCAAGTTTTTCCTTTGCGAGTCTTGCCACTTCGTCCATCTTGATAGCGTCTTCCTTATCCTTCAAGTCTCCTGATTGATTGAAGCGGATGTACTTCAGTTTCTTGCTCTTGACGGGCATTCTGTCTGAACCTTTTTCGGGACGGCCTAAGTGGGTTGCCTTTCTTGCGGCACGGTGCGCCGTTTTAGTCTTTGCCCCCTTGCCGATGGCGTACACCATTGAACCGCCTCTGACTTTTTTGTGATAATAAAACTCCTCTAGTTTCTTGTAAATATCTTCGGCTGAATGAGTGTCCCAAAATCTCATCTGACGGAGACGGAGTTGGAGTGCGACATCGTACTGCCGCTCGTCCTGATAAGCGTAGCAAGCAATCTTAAACTCGCCGCCTACGGGCTGAACAATCTTGCACATTCCGTTCTCGAACGAAGGACAGAATCTTGCGGGTTGTAGGTTGTAGATAATGGTATCTGCGGCAACCTTGCTGTTGCCTATGGTGAACAATTGGGTCGGGTCGCTTTCGAGTTTGTCCCAATCCAATTCTTCGGTCAGGAAATAATATTCCGTCCTGTCATAGCGGTGGTCAAGGCCTTCGTAAACATCAGCCCCACTTCCGTATTCATCCCCCAAAGGAGTGTCCTGTGGCCCAAAATACTCTTCTTCATTTTTTAACATTTCTGGTAAATTATCTAGACCGTATTCCTCCCCGTCAAAATCCTCTACTTCCTCAAGTTCTTCTTCTTCCTCTGGACCTTCATCGTGAACAGCCTCACCCGCACTTTGACGCTTCAGGGTTTCTTCCTGCAGCGCCAACAGTTCGTCTTCCGTTACGATTTTTCCTGACGCTGTCTTTCCGTCTTGTTCGCAAGCCGCATTATCGCTACCAAATTTTTCCGCTGCATAATTGTTCATTATAGTCTCTCCAATATAGATTTAATTTTTGTCTCCATTGCTTCCTTTTTTATTCCTTTCTCGACTTCCGCTTTGATTTCATCGTATGTGCCTTCATCCTCTATCCCCAACATTCCCCTCGCTTCAGCGTCCTGACCCGCACGAATGGCATCCCGAAGTTTCGTAGCGTCATAATTTTTTGGGAGGTCGCTGTTGACGCTGAAAGTGATTTCCAAGTCGGGGCGGTTAAGGTCGCTCTTCAGTTGTTCTATGTACTTTGGGGCAGTTTGGGCTTCGTATGCTTTCACACGGTCTGGACCTGAGTAGATGGTGAAATGATATTTCTTATCATACGGCTCCATCACCCTGTTCTCAATGATTTGAAATGCAATAACAGGAATATTTGCCGACCCGCAAATAATGGTTTCCAATTTGGTGCTAGGTATCGCTTTCCTGATAATTTGCTCCCGCATGCCACCCGAAAGAGGATTGCGGGTTTTATCTTCGGATGTTTTGACCCCTTCGATGATAGCCATAAATACCAAGTCATTATTTTCTTTTGAACTCAATGCGTAGTTTGCCAACTCGACATGTCCTTTAGTCAAAGGCTGGAATCTGCCGATTACTAATGCTATATTAATCATATTATTTTCCGTCTCTTATTATTTATCCAGTTTTTGTATTTTTCATCTGCGATTTCTTTTCCATATTTTTCAACCCAGACTGAATAAAGGCTCCGACCATACATGGGGTTGTTTTTTCCAGCAGATATTTTATTGTTAATAATTGTATTTCTTATTTTATTTTTCGTTTCTTCTGTGGGGTGTTTTCCCATAAGTGCTTTTGAAATATTTTCGTTCCATTCTTCTGTGTGTGGAACTGTTTTCCCTATCCTTTTTTTACTCATTGCTTTTTTACTTGCTTCAGAATGATGTTTTCCAAAAAAAGGATTTTTTTCTCCTTTTAACCCATATTGGGGTCTTTTTTTACCCCAATATGGAGATAATTCTCCTTTTTTTCCAAACATAGGATTATTTTTTCCTTTCCATTTTGTCGATTGTTCTTTTTTCTTTTCAGGATGTTCCCCCCAATATTTTTGTGATGCTTTTTTTGATTTTTCTCTTATTTTTTCTTTTTTTAAATTGTTAGTAAAAGTATCCCCGCCATCTCCACCATTTGTTAAATTATATCCCTTCGGTGTTTCCGTATTTAAAGTTTTAATCCAAAACATTTCCATTTCATTTAACTCATCAATAAAATATTTTATAGGAATCCATTTGAAGTTTTCTATACCATATTTTTTGATTGCTGAATGAATACAACGACACCCATTTTCTTTTTCATGCTCTTTCGTTCTTTCCTTTAATTCTCTAGTTGTTTTCCCAATATATTGTTTCCCATTCTTCAAATTAGTGCCGATATAGACGATTCCTTCCATACTGTTATTTATTGTTCTTGATTTCTTTTATTCCTGTAAAACCGTTTTTCTTTTCTAATTCTATTACCCTGTCAAACTGAATGACGGAATTGTGCTGAACTCCGTAATCGTGTGAAAGGCAGTACACGCCGACATTGCTATCCTTGTTGAACTTGGCAAGAATCCCAAAGATGAGGTCAACCTTGGAACTAGATATTGCGGTGTCTGCAATCTCGTCAATTATCAGGATGGACGGCTTGAAATTCAAAGTTTGGTAGAAAAATTCCAACAGGCTGAACAGCACGATGAAGTTGATTATTTTTTTCTCCCCACCGCTAAAGTTATTGAGGGAGAGGGTGTCGAGAACATCGAATTTCAACCTCAGGTTGGAGTCAAAGTGGAAGGTGAAGTCCATATTCATCTGCCTGATGTACTTGAGAATGATTAAGTTCAGAACTTTCAGCACCTTCTCGATGAAGAAATTGAGAATCCCGCCTGAAGAGTTGTCGAAGAGTTGCGCCAAAAGGGTTAAGTCTTCTCTTTCGGTATCGAGAGAGCCGTTCTCGTTGCGGATTTTAAGTAAATCTGAACGAACGGCATTGAACTCCTGCACCATTCCCAAGTGGGTCTTGTAATTTTCCTGAAAAAACTTGATTTGTTGGGCGATTTCGTTGAGTGCGGTCTTGGTGTTGGTCTTTTCTTGGTCGTACTTGTAGATTGTGTCCTGAATTTGTCCGTCCAACTCGTTGATTTTGTCCAATTTTCTTCGACAGAGGGTGGAATTGGCCTCGAATTCTTTTTTTAACCTTTGCAGTTCGGAATATTCCTGATGATATTCCTTGTCTAACTTCTCTCTTGTGTGTTCGTTGATATTTTGACGGCAAAGGGGGCAAGTGGACTCTGCGGAGAAGACGGTTTTCATCTTTTCGTCTGTCTCTTTTATCTTTTCTTCGTAGTAATAGATTTTGGAAGTGATTTCGTGATGCTTCTCCAAGTACTCCTTCCGTTTTTCCTTTAATTTTTTGGATTTTTCGATGTCTTGGCGTTGGGAAATTTTATTTTCGACAAGCATCAGTTTTTCTTGGAGTTCCTTGCTTCGTTGGTTATACTTTTCTAACTGTTTTTCGTAGTTGTCGGTCTTTTTGGAAGAAGTGATAATGGCCTTGAGCCTCTTGAGGAATGTTATCTTTTCCTGAATCTTGGATTGGTTGAGTTCCTGCTGTTTCTGAACGATGTTGTATTCCTTGCGGACGGTTTCAAGGACTTTTTTGAATATCACATCCTTGAAGAATAGTTTTTCGAAGCGGTCTCGGAGTTTAACACTTCCTTCTTCCTTGATAAAATCTAGTATATCCGAAGCGTTGATAATAAAGACATTTGTGAAGATATCCTCGGAAATATCGAGAAGTTTGTTAAGTTGGGTCTGAGTTTCGTAGACATTGTCGTTCTGATAAGTCGTACCGTTATGGATGTAGTAGAAAACATTGGGTTTGCGGCCTCTGTAGATGACGATTTCCTCCCCGTTCTTCTCTATCGTCAAGCGCACGTACATCTTCTGCCTGTTGCGGTAGTTAATGAGGTTGGCTTGCTTAATATCCCGACCCGTTTCTCCAAAAAGTCCGTAGAGAATGGACGAGTAGAATATTACCGTCTTACCCACACCGTTTGAGGAGGCGGTGTGATGATTCCAACCGCAGCAAAAATTAAGACCTCTATCAAAAGTTATTGCTAAAGGTTTATTCCCCACGCTTAAAAAATTTCTCATTTCTACATCTTTAAATACTAATTCATTCATATTTTATTTGATTTCCTTCTGTTACAAATTGCACAAAGTAATTGTACATTACTTTTTGTTAAACCAGGGTCTCCGGGTTTAGATAATGAAACGGGAAAAATATGGTCAAGGGTATAGGGTAAATTTTCAGAAAAATTCTTTTGACAAATTTTACACTTGTTATTTTGTTCTTGAAGAAGTTCTAAAACTTGATTTGCTGTTAAGTCATTTATTAGTTGCCGTTTTTTCTCTCTTCGTTTTGCTTTAATTAAATTAATAACTGCGTGTCCTTTCGGGGTTTGATAATATTTTTTGTAGCGTTTTTTATTGTGTTTTTTACGTCGAGGTGTTTGGTTCCATCGACTGCTCCATTCTTTAAATTTATCTCCTTGTCTCCATTTTTTTTGATATTCTATTCGGTGTTGTTTATTTTCTTTTTCCCATTTATATTGGAGTTCTCTTACACATTTTTTACAATAAGATGCGTAGCCACTTTTACATCTGCGGCACTTAGAAAACCCTAATTCTAAATCTTTTTCTTTTTTACAACATGGGCAAATTTTAGTCATTCTTGGAATTAAACTCCTACCTTAATTATACCACAAACTGTAGTAAATTATTGACCCAAAGAGGCTAAAATATTGGTTAATTCTCCAATGTCCGAAATCTTTCTCAGGTTATTGTCGGCATACATTCTTTGTGTATTAGGGTCTTTTGTTTTTCTCAAGTTCTGGATTTGCTTTATCAGGGCTTCCTTATCTCTTTGAATTGTCCCGATAAGCCTCTTGGCCTGAGGGTCTTTGGTCGCTGTCTGTTGAGTTGCGGCTAGACGCTTCTGTGCGGCAGGATTGGTAGGATTTTGCCCGAAGCCTTCCTTCATTTGCATATCCTCGTAAATATCGTTGAACTCGTCCATCGTATAACGCCGATTGTTCTCATCCACGAGTTTGTCGATGTTGGGAGTGTACGATTCATCAGCATGTCTCATCTTTAGAAGGTCGGCCCTTGATGGTCTCTTTTTCGGGACGGCGACCTGATAATCATCCAAGTCTAAATTCTCTATAAAATCTTGACTGAGCGAGGATTTTCCTTTTGATATTAATTTAGACTCCAATTTTTTCATTTTTTTTAAAGTTTCAGGAGTCATTGTTTTTGAATGTTCATATTTATGTAATTGATTTCGTACAATTGATAACAATCTCAAAGCAGATTTTTGTGTGCCTATATACATGCATTGATTTTTAAACCAATCTTCAACTGTTAAACCGCCACCAATGACATCGATGAATGGATAAGCCATAATTTCCTCCTGTTCAGTCAATACTATTTATTGAATTGGCAGACAAGGGAGATTATTTCTTCTCTATCGTGTCAATATCGATATACTTCTTGAGGGAGATGGAATTGGCATTATTGTACACAAGGTTGACGGTATCCTCTCCTAACAGAAAAATAATACTCTTCGGGGTTGAATAAAATAAGGAGATGGCCTGGCCCGTAATATGGCTTCGTTTAAAATATAGTGGTGAGGGATAAAAGTATGACTTGGAAATTGTCAGAACGAACACTCCTGACTTGTCGCTAGCCTCTGTTTCGTACGGGACAAATAAAAGAACGCCTGAAGAAGTACTCTTAACAATCCAAAGGGATTCCAAGAGTTCCTCAATACCCTCTCCTGATTTCCAAACCTTTTTGATGTGTTCTCTCTTCTCAGGCTCCAGCAAGGTATTCTTGAAAAAGATGCGGAGTTCCTTGGCCTTGTCAATCGGATATCTCACATACATTTTTTGTTCTTCTTCACAAAGTTCCATATTTTTGAGTAACCACTTAGCGGGGTTCTTTACGAGTTCTTCTTGGTGAATGATTTTGATTTCCATAATGTGTACACTCCTTTCGTTTTCATGTTCACATCTATTTATGAAAATCGTTAAAAATCTAACTTTTTAAAAAATCGTTTTTAATAAATTCAATGTCTTAAAATCATAAAGGGAAATTTTCTTGCGGGACAGGAACCACTTGCGGAAATTGTCTCCCTGTTTGACTGCGCTGTCTGCCACATCCTTTTCGGGGACCAAAACAATTTTCATTTTCCTAGCCGCACCCCTGTTCATTTCGTAAAACTGCTGAAGCGTGTCATCATTATCGGGAACCCATATTAATTCGTATTTTTTCCGAAATATATCTAATGGAGAATGGTCTGCTTTCATATTCATTAATCCAAAAACACAAACGGAATTTAAATTCGATTGATTTAATAATAAAGCACTCCAAAATGATTCCACCACATACAACTTATCCCCCTTAGTGGTGCTGACTTCGTTGGCAAATCCCAAGGCGAGATGAAAAGGGAATCCCTTGAGATGCAAGTATTTGGGTCCAGGCCTGTTGTCGTCAATCTTTCTCCCACTCCAAACCCAACTGCCGTTGTACTCGAACAGGGTCAGGATATATTGGTCATTTTCTTCTTCAGGGAAAACAAAATAAAAATACCTGTACCACTCCTTCTTCACTCCCCTGCTCTGAAGATACTTGCAAGCCTTGAGCAGGGCGGCTTTGTCCTCACTTGGAAGTTTCTTGTAGACCTTGTCCGCAAAGAGCGAATCCAACCTTGCGCCGTCAGGATACTCCAAACTCCATTCAGCCTCCTGAACCTTCTGCTCCTGAATGCGCTGTTCGCCGTCTATAAAATCCTTAACTTTTTGTAGGTTGGCGTTCTTTAAGAGGCTGTCGTAGTCAACGGTAGGAACATTTTTGAAGTCGTTAAGAAGTTTGGCAAGCGGCCCCTTTCTTTGGCAGTTATGACAGTAAAAAACTCCATCTTTCAGGCTGTAGTAAAATCGTTTCTTGTGCGGGTTCCTCTTGCTGTCGAGACAGTAAGGACAGCGGCAATTTACTTCCCCTGCGCCCGTGACAGACCAACGGGCCTTCTCCAAAGACCCGTGCCTTGAAATCACCAAATGCTTCAGGAAATTTAAAATATCGTTTGCCATTATTGGTTCAGGATTTTTTGCACCTTGTCAAGTATCCTGTTTTTCTGCAAGGCATCAATTTTCATCCCCGTGATATAATCCGTGATGAAGGATGTGGGGTCTGAAAGTTGCAACTTGTCGTAACTAATATTCTCGGAAACTATCGTTTGGTCTTCCTTCTCCACCAAGAGATTCTTAGGTTGAAAAGTGTTCAGGAAAATCTTGACATCCGCAAGGTCTTTCTCGCTCAAGGGGATATCGACTATGACTTTGGTTTCGGAGTGTATCATTTCCTTCTTGACTGCTTCCTTGTCCATCTTGATTTGCATCAGGAGTTTTTGAAGTTTGTACTCGTTAAAGTGGTACAACTCCAAGTCCGTGAATTTTATCTCTTCCGTCTCCGTGTCCACAATAACGAAGCCGTAATCCTTTCTGTTCCTGCCCGACCAAGTCTGCGGATAAGGGGAGCCGATATAATGAAGCCGCCCCTGGCGGGAGCGTTGGTGGATGTGGCCTGAGAAGATATACGAAGTGGTATTGTTGTTCTCTAGGCCGCTAGTTGTCTTGTAATACTCCGACATCTCCGCACCCCTGAACTCAAAGTGTCCGAAAATCCATTTGTAATTTTTGGAAAGTTCCTCGTACCGTTTTTCTTCTTCAGGGGTTTGCATCCAACCGACATAAAGAAATTCTCCGTCTTCTAAAAATGATTCCACAAAAGTAATATTTTCGAATAACCCATCAAAAATCCTGTAATAGTTGTAATCTTTTCGGTTGTTATAAAACGTACAATGATTTCCTAATATCATTATTATCGGAATATTTAAAGAATTTAATTGGTCTAATATTTTTCTAGCCACTACTAATGCTTTTGGAGATGATTCACTACGATTATGAAAAAAATCACCCAAAAAAATAACCTTTTCAATATTTTCTTTTTTTATTTCTTCACAAATAGCATTGATTGCTTTTTTGTCTAATTCTAAAAAATAAGAATTACTTGCGTTTTTACCTATATGTAAATCAGTAAAACATAAAATTTTCATTTTTCTATATATCTCCCCGACCAACCGTGATGACTTTGTTGTTTTCCTTGTAAAACAGAGCGAATACGGGTGGGGTTTAAATTGTATTCTTTACAAAAAGGATGATAACAAGGGAGATTATACTCTGTTCCATTTGGGGATTTTAATATTACTGCTCTTGCTCTTGGGTGATTCTCTCTTTTTCTATCGGTGTGTAAACCACTTGCCCAATATTTTTTCATTGATATTGAGAGTTTTTGATTTGTCTCCTCTGTTCTAATATAACCTATTTTTCCTGTTCTCATTTTTGATAAATTATCTTTTTCTTTTTGTGTCCGTTTTTTACCAAACATGGGATTTTTTTCGCCACTTACATCGGCATGATTTTTACTTATTTTTTTTCTAATCTCTCCCGTATAGTCCTTTATTCCCCTGCCACCATCACAAATATTATAACCGTTTTGATGTGATTTGGTTTTTAAAAATCTAATTGCCAATGCTTCATAATGATGCATTTTTTCAAAAGAAATAGGAATAGTTATAAAAATAAATTTAGATAATCCATATTTATCAAGCGCTTGATTAAACGCATATCTTTTGCCTCTTTTTAAATCATAAAAATGATATTTTAATCTTGTTTCTAAAGTATGTCGAGTACACCCTACATATTTTTTTCCATTTTCTAAATTTATCCCGACATAAATCAATCCATTTTTTTCCATTTAGTTCCTCCTGAAAACCAAAATATTAGTGAGGTCATTCAAAACATCAGGAGTGTTTTGAAAAGGTAGCGAACCCTGTCCCTCACTACTATTTATCATTTTCATTTATTATTTCCATCCAATAATCTGATGTTGAACTTGGTGCTACTTTATGAGAATACAACAATGCGTCCCTCTCAAAAGGATTTTGAAAAAAGGATTTGATTGCACTTGGATAAGGTATTTTATTGTTAAATTGTGTGCCTTTAATCGGTCCAAATTTATGATATTGTAAAAAGTGTCTCCATTCGTGGGCAATCGTATTGGGAATTTCTTTATCGTCCCATATTTCGGTGACAATAATCATCCCCTTGGTTAAATCATAAACCCGATTACCAATCCAAACTTCTGATTTTCTAGGATGGAGAAAATACCCACCCGCACTTTTTAATTCCGACACAAACAATAAGTTTGGATAGAATAAATCTTTGGATTTTTTTTGAAGCCAATGAAGTTCTAAAGAATTGTATTTCAATTTGGTTCCCTCTCCACCTTTTGTAATTCACTTAAAGGAACTTCACAGCGACAGGGCATTCCTGATTTAACATCAATCCACACCAACATGGCAGTTTGTTTTTCTTCATTGATGGATTTGATATTCATCTCTTTAGGGGTGTCTATTATGTCGCCTTCTTTGTATTGTGTTTTATTCATTATCCTAACCAATAAAAAAGAAAACAAATCACCACGAAACCCAATGGAATAATCCATTTTAATTGTTTAATTTCTTTATCTTTCCAATCTTCGTCCATATCATAAAACATTTTTACTTCCTCTTATTGATATCGTGCAGGATATCTTCCTTTAACTTTTCCGTCACCACTTCCTTAATCGTTATATTGCGTTTCTCTTTTTTAATATACTCGATGAATTTGAACTGAATAATGACGGATAAATAACAGAACGGGTTTTTCTTCGTCCTGTCAAATCCTGGCAAGCCTTTTTGCAAGGCGTGAATAACTCCTTCCTGAATCATATCCTCTTTGAAGGGATAGCCGTAAAAATTCCTGCCGTTGGCGATTTTCCTAGCCATCAGGTAGATGAGTTTCGTCATCGTTTCGGAAATCGTTCCGTCCTTCCAATACTTCTGATACTCGTTTAATATTTCTGCGTTCGTTACGTACGGCTGTCTCTTCATTTCTTTCCTTTTGTCCAATTTTCTTTAGCCCACATCGGCTGAAGATTTGTATAATGACAGGCCTTTAAGAATTCTTCTCTATTACTCAAATCAAAAGAGGCCAAAGGAATAATATGGTCGATGTGCCAACCATAAAATCCATAGTTATCCCAAGACATTCCCTCTTGAAATTTAGATTCTAAATGGGTTTTGAGTTCGGGGATAGAACAACCTAAGTCTTTGACTGCGGAACCTGATTTCCAATTATGTTTAAAGGCCTCTCGTAATCGATTTCTTAAATAAAAAGATATTTTAAAATTAATGTCTATGTGTAATCGTTCTATTGTTTTTTTTGTTCTTTTTTCTTTGTTTTTATAATAAGTTTTTTTATTATATAATTTTACTTTATCTTTATTTTCATTACACCACTTTTTTCTTTCTATTTTATGATTTTGATTATAAACTTTTCTATATTTTTTTAATTTTTCCTTATTCAGTTCATGGTATTCTTCATTTTTTATTTTTAAAATATTTTTATTTTTTTCTCGATATATTTTTTGATAGTTTTTTATTTTCTCTTTGTTTTTTTGATAAGACCTTGCGCTTTCTTTTTTTCTTGCTTCTTTTTTTTCCTCTTCGGTAAAATATTTTTTTTTCATAAATAAAATCTTCTGTTAATAATATTTATTATAATACATCTAAATCAACTGTTTGGGTATTGGTTTTGTTGCTTTCTACGGTTTTTCTTTTATTTGTTAATTCTTCTAAATTCTTTCGTTCCTCCTCTGTTACAGAAACCATACGCAAATTATCTTTCAATTTCAAAAAAATCATTTTATTTGTTTTTTTTGAATCACGAACTTTTTCAAAATGTAAAATAAAAAACTTATCACTTTCATCTATAATTATTTCCCTCATATTAATAAGGCTATCTAAAATTTGAGGAATTGCGAGAGACTCTGCAACTAGTTCGGAACCTTGCTTCTTCTTTCCGTACGCCTCATTCTTGACCTGAAGGGCCGTAAAAATCAGACAACGCTCATCTTTCGCAACAGATTGTAACTCTTCTGTTATATCTTTACCTCTTTGGTACATAGTATCATCTTTGCGATTATTGTTAGGCCGCATCAGGGTCAGGTAGTCCACAAGAATGACATCGATGCCGATATTCTTCATCCTGTAGGTTTCCAACAGGGTTCGGATTTGAAAAGCGGAAAGACTTCGGGGTGAGTAACTGCGGATAAATAATTTTCCGTGCTTGGGATTTTCCTTTATGACCTCGTCCATCTTCTCCAAGACCAAGTCGCTAGACTTGAAATATTCGTCCTCGTGAAATCCCAAGGCTATCCTGTCCAATCTTTTTGAAATATCAAAGGCATCCATTTCCAACGAAAGGTACAGAATATTATGACCTTCCAAGGACATATTGATTGCTAGGTTGTTAAGGAACAAACTCTTGCCAACGCCCAACTGCGCCGAAACCGCCACTACCGTCTTTCGTTTCAACCTGAGGACATCGTCCAAGTCGGCGTTGAATCCCGTCTTGAAGTGGGCGACTTGCAACTCCTGCAACACCTTCATTCGGTTGAGTAAGTCGCCTTCGTAATAATTGATTCCCAAGTCCTGAAGGTGGTCTTCAATATCCAACGACTTGATGATGTCTCCCTTGATGGCAGACTCGTCCACCTTTCCCGACTTGCTGACTTCCTCCACAATCCTCTGTACTGCGGATTGTAATTTCTTCTTGCGAAGAATATCTAGGAATTGGTCTCGCACGAAAGATTCAGTATACTCGGAAAGGTCGAGAGAGTAGACCCTCTCGACCACTTCAACGAGTTTCATTCTTATCTTTTCGTACTTGCTCTTGGTGGTGAACTCCAAGATTAAATCTTTCTTCGTCAGAATCTTGTGGTCGTTTATCCAAACCGTTCTGATGACCTTGTAAAAAATTCGTTCTTCGGTGGTGTCAAAATATTCGGGATTCCAATTGGAAATGAAAAGATGTCGGAATTCCGTGAACTCCAACACCGTCTTCAGAAATACTTCCGAATAATTTTCTATCGTGTTAGGCATTAGGTAGCACTAAAACTAGAGTAGACGTAGTCTTTCGTTTTCTCCTTCAACAGCGCAATGATTTTTGCAAGCAGTTCTTCGTTCTTCATGATATCCTGTTCTCGGTAAGATTTTTCATCTCCTTCGACATTATACCACGCTCCGCTTTTTTTTATCACCTTGAACTCGTCAAACAAGTCTATCAAGCCGTCATTGGGGTCGATACCCTCTCGGAAATTGATAACGAACTCGGTGATTCGCCCTTCGATAAATTCCCTGTTCTTTTTTGATACAATCTTAACCCTTGAAAACACGCCGTCCTCTCCCTTCAACTTGGCAAGGAACAGGACGATTTGCCCCAAGTACCATGCCGCCATGCCGCCGCCCATCTCCTTCTTCGGAATAAATCCTGGGGAGATGTACTGATGGTTGATACAGAAAAAGCAACTGTCCGTAACACCAAGACGGTGAATGATTTGCTTGAAGGCGGTGCGAATGTTCTTTGCCCTCAGGCCCATATCCATCGTCATCTTCTCGGCATCGGCATCGTCCATCTCCTTCGCCCCTGAAAGTGCGCCCAAGGAGTCGAGAACAATAAAAAGTTTAAGTCCTTTTTCCTTGGCTCTGTTCAGGGCTTTGATGGTGAGCAACTGAAAATCCTCAACCGTGTCCACATTCCTGTAGACAACTTGGTTGACATCCAAACCCTGACGGCCTAGAAACTGCTTGCTTCCCGCAAGTTCAGAATCAAGCCACACCACGACATATCCCTGCTTCTGTGCGTGAGCCGCAATCCGTGCGCCTAAGAGCGACTTACCCGACTGCTGTTCTCCTGCTACTACAACCATCTTACCCACGGGAATTCCTTTCTCCGTATCTCCTGAAAGTAGAAAGTTAAGCGACCTGACCCCTGTACTAATCCACGCCTTTGTTTGTACCTCTTCAGCGGGTTCAGCGTCAAGAATCTTGATAAGGTCTGCTATTGTTTCCTTGATTTTTCCGTTTGGTTTCTCTTCGTTCTTTTTTGAAGTATCTACTGTTCTTGGCATTATTTCTCCTTATGAAAAAATGCCCGTTTCTAAGGGAGAAACGGGCCGAAAGCCCTGGCGTAAAAAACTACTACAGGTTTGCCAACTCGTCTTCGATGTCGATATCGTCAAGCGAGTCGGAACCGTTCGTCTCTTCGCCGTTGTCTCCCTCTAGGTCATCAAGGTCAACCTCTTCTTCCTCTTTCTTCTCCTCTTTCTTTACGGGAGCCTGTTTCTTCGGTGCTGACTTTTCCTCTACAGGAATATCGTCAAACCCCAAGAACTTGAAGGCCTCCATCAGTTCGCCAACAGACTCTTCCTTGATGAGTTCGTTGATGTTGATGAGTTTGTCCTCGATTTCCTTCCAACTCTTCACGATGCCGCTCTTCTTGAAGATAAAGCGGGATGAAGAGTAGTCGGGATAATCAGGATTATCTCCTGACTTCTTGCGGTTGATTTCGAAATCGAACCCGTTGACTGCGTCAAAGATAGCCGCACCCAAGTCCTCGGAATTGAAACTCTCTGAGATGAGGTCGAAGAGTTTCTTACCCACGGAAAGAATCTTAACACTTCCGTTCTCTTCGGGCCTAGTCGGGTTGTCTACGATGTAGCAGTTGAACATATAACGTGGGGTTGCACGAACCGTATAGCCCGTGTCCTTCGTTTCCTTGTTCTCTGAATTCCACATCGCCCATGACCTCTTGCAAATTGGGCAATCGGTCTTTCCGAAAGTCTTGCGACAGGTCGAGAATAATTTCTCGCCGTTCTTGTTGTAACGGTGACTGAATACCGTCTTCCAAGGAACCTTCGATTCAAGGCGTGGCAGGAGCCGCACCTTCATCTTTCCATCGGGGATGCGAACGAAACGACTGTCGCTCATCTCCCCGCCGCCGGACTTCTTCTCCAAGTCCTTCTGAATCTCGTCCCTGCTGATTAAACTGTTAATGTCCATAGTTAATTTTTCCTCCTTATTTGAAATTTTTCCCTATGCTTTGTTAAACTAATTTTTTTGTTTTGGCTAATTTTTCTATTTCCTTAATTGCTGTTTTTAGTGCTTTTAAATTTTTCTCGTTGATGATGATGCTGTCGCTGATGTGTAAGTATTTTTCCTTTTTAAACAGATATTTGACAGCGGCCTTTAACCTCGCAAAAAATCTTTCGTGATATCCGCTTGTGAAAGAAACTGAAACCTCTCCCCACTTTTCGCAAAAATGAGGGTCGAGTTCAAATACTAACAAATGGTCGGTGCTTCCACAAGTACATTCAATATACTGCCGCCCTTCTACAAAATCACTTTTCATTCTACTCCTTTAAAAAAGGGGTGGTGTTTCCACCACCCCTTTTACTATTCTACCACACTTTGTTTTTCGTACTCCATGATGAAGTCAATAACCTTCTCGGAGAATCCGTCAATATGCACGGAGTTCTTGTAGGCCACGCCGTTCTGATAGGCTCCGACATTCACGACATAGAGTTGACCTTTCGGCTTACTCGTCATGCTGTCGTGAGCCTGTTCGTCCGTGAAGACAATCATCCTGTCGTAGTCCACCTTGGCATCAATCTGTCGAATGCTTCCCCACAGATTCGTGCCGCCGCGCATTTGCGAATTCCAAATCTTGTCGATGAGTCCGAACCCGTGAACATTCGGCACTTCCTTTGCCCTTTCGGAGAAAGTGAAGATTTGAACATTCTCGCAGATTTCCCTTGCGAGTACTGCGATAGCCGAAGCCGCATGGATTCTCGTCATCTCTGACTTGCCCGACATCTCCATGTCCATCGAACCCGAAACATCGATGAGCAGAACGGTCTTGCCGTCCAACTTCGGATGCTCGGACAGGGACTCCAACATTTTCTTCTCCAACTCTGCCGCAAAGGACGGCGCATTTTCAGCCGCCGCAATGAAACGGTAGGGGAATACCTTGTTGAAATTCCTCTTCTTGAAGGACTCCTTGATGAGTTTTTCGTCCACCTTGGCTTGGGCCATGTTCCTCAGGTTACGCATGAACGCCATGTCCCCAAGAGTGTTCTCCTTCAACATGCGCTCAAAGGTTTCCTTCTTGTCCTTCCCTGCTGACAGGGCGACTTCCCAAGTGTCGGGAGTTGCGAGAGTTCCGTCAATGAGTTTCTTCCACAGTTCTGCCTGCTCCTTATCCTTCGGCTTGGCGTGAGAAAGGAACAAGACATCTCGCAGTTTGACTGCGCCTTCCCTGTTGTGCTTCGCCAAAGCATACTCGTTGAACTTCGTAAATGCTTGGGCTAGACCTTTCTTAACTTGCTTGGAGAGCGGTTGCTTCTTGTCCTTCCAATACATCGCAACGAACTCTGCGAGTTCGTCTGCTCGTTGGATAATTTGCGGCAAGAGTTCTCCTACCTTTGCTTCGGGATTCTTTGCCAACCATCGTGCAATCCACAACGGGGCATGTCGAAGGTGCATGTCGTTTCGTGCTGAAATAGCCACGGCAACGGCATCCTGCGGGTCTACCTTCGCCACCAAATTCTTGATACGAGTTGCGTTATCCACGCCGTTCTCGTAGAATTGGTCTTCGAAAAGCAGACACGACATTACCGACCTCTTTAGTTCTTGAAGAGCGGTAATACGAGAAGCACGACCACCTTCGTGAGTCGTCTTCGTTTGCGCCACGGTCTTCTTGTTGGTCTTCATTGTTTATCTCCTATTTTTAATTTTTGTTCAGTACTCGCGGGAACAGGCGGCAAAAGTCTTGCCCTTACGGGCTAACGCCTTACCAATTAGGCTACATAACCTTGCGGCTAAGTCAGGACTCGAACCTGAAATCGTTTCATTACATTGAAGTAACTTTCACCTTTCACCACGCAAGTAAATATTGCTACGGAAGGGAACAAGCGATAGAGGCTTTTTGGGGACTAGCCGTTCTACCATTGAACTACCGGCCTCGTGAGGTTGGATGGGATTCGAACCCATAACTGCCAGTTTAATCTTATTGAAGTATCTCATATCTACACCACTTCCTAATAATGCTACGAGTGGGAACATGCGACAGGGCTATTGCCTTTCGGCAGAACCAAGATGGTTAGTTTTGAAGTAACCCATATCTATCGCCACACTCTAATAATGCTAAAAGCGGGAACAATCGACAGAGGCTTTTTCCAATGAAGTATCTCTGTCTACACCACGCCTTAATAATGCTACGGATGGGAATGAGCGAATAAGTCTTAAAGCCCGAAGGCCTTTGCGGGGTTTGAACCCGCTAAACTACTGTGTAGTTATTAACCGAAGTAACTCATTCTGTCGCCACATCCGAATAATGCTAAAAGATGGGAATGAGCGAACGAGTTTCTCGCCCACTTTATTGTGGGCGAGTCATAAGCGTAGTTCCTATGACTCTCACCGAATTTCACGGCATTTCGCCTTGCGGCTTTCAGCGGGTTTACCCGCCGCTTCTTACCCGTGGGTAAGAAATAATAGTTGTAATGAAGTAACTCATTCTGTCGCCACATCTTTAATATTGCTTTGAACGGGAACATGCGGAAAGAGAGAAGGCCGAAGCCCAAGCGCCCATATTTGGGTGCATTCCCATTTCGATAGAAGTAACTCTTCCCTGTCGCCACGTTCAACAAAAATGTCAAATAACTCTCAAATCCTTTCAACAAGAATATTATACCACAAAGTGTTACACAATTAATTCGTTTTTATCTTCGTTATTTTTATTTTCTTTTTTATCTTCGTTTTTGGTCTCAGGAATTGCCCGAACAAAACTATTTATTATTTTAAAAAATTCTCGTTGCAAATTTTTCAAAGTCTGCATATCCCTAGCGGGGATTTTTTCGCTCTCTTCTAAAATGCGTTCCAATTGCTTGTACGACATAAAGGAATTAATCATAAGGGATTCTAGTTGTTCTCTCATTTATGTCTTTATCTCCGGCTTCAGATATAAATGAATTCCATCGGAGTCCATCTCCAAATAAATTTTCGTTCCCTTCCTGAAACCGCTTCTCTTGTTTTGAACCCAATTATTGAAGGCACGATTCAAAACATTTATTAAAGAAATAGTATACTCCAATATTTCATCGTGGGTGAAAAAAATAATCAGGTCATCCATGTTGATATGGAGCAGGGTGTTGAGAAAATCATAAATGTCTTCGTAACTCCATAACTCTCTCTTGGAGTCGTCAAATTTTTGAACAACGAAATAATCCTTGTAGGCATCTTCAAAATGTTCGGCAACTGAAATTTTAATATCTTCAATTCCGAAGAGGTCGTGCAAGATAAGTTCGCTGTCTCCTAAGTTTACTTGGCGTTTCGTCTTGGCGTAAATCAGACGAAGTTGGGAAGATATCTCTTCTCTGTTCATTCTCCAAAATCCTCTCTCTCCATAAATGGAACGGGGCATAAATCATAAATTTTTGTCGTAGTGGGCATGTTGTATCTCTTTTGAAATATCGCTATCAAATCATTACAGATATCTGCCGAAAAACCCTCATCCCTTCTGTTTATCGGACATGACTCGCAAGAACTTTGCATGTCGGGATGTAATTTCATCCACAACCTCATTTTCTCGGCAAGGGTGAACAGGTGCATTATTACTCCTTTAGATTTTCGCTTCTGTTCAGCCCCAATTCATAACCCGCATCGTATTCTTCTTCAAGCAGGAGTTCTGCATCACTCCTAAGTTCCCCTAGCGTTTTGATTACTTGGGCCGCTTCATCCTGCCACTCCTCTCCATCATCTTCGGTTACAAAAAGATGGTTTGTCATTACACGAACATCATCAATCTTATCAAGGAATTCTTGTTTGGTCATTTTAATTATCCTTTACTTCAAAATCTTTGCAGTTGTTACTTTTGTTTTTACGATAACGGTTTTTATAGCCACCATCTTTTTCGGCTTTACCACATATAGGTATCTCCGTAACAACCCCGAACATTTCCATCTGCATGCCGCGTTCGTACTTACATTCGGTGCAATAAACCTTTTTCCTGATGTGCCACCATCTTTTCTTGGGTCGAATTTGAGCGTTGCGAGTTTTCTGCATCATTTTTTCCAATTCATCACATGCATCTAATGAATCCGCATAGTCCAAAATAAACTTATTGAATTCCTCTATGCTCGAACCGTTCCAATTCTTGTTTCGATGCTCTACGAATTTAATATGTTGTTCGTATCCGCAAGCATCGGTAGGCCATGCAAAAGTCGCATGATTAGTCTTGACCCACTCTCTCAAGTGTTGGGCGGTTTCCTTATCCGTCATGTTTCTCATTTTCCCTCACCTTCACCAGGAATATTCTCTTACTGAAGCCACCTCGGTCGTTCAACTTTTTCTGACGAATGGCCTCGATTTCTGAAAAGGGGATATCCCTAATTTTCGCCAACTCCATCAAAACTTCCAAGATATCAGCCAGTTCCTCAGGGTTCTTGCTATCTAGATATTCACCAATTTCTTCACCTAATTTATTAATAAGTTCTATTTCATAATCAGGGCCAAGTGGAAATTGATAATAATCCCCCTCTTCTCCATTTTTTAAAATTAATTCAGGAATTTTATCTCGCACAAGTTTGTTAATTATCTTTTTCATACTTATATTATATCATATATGGTTATAAATATTTCCAATTTACATTTCTTTTTATTCTAGAAACATGAGATTGATGTATTTTATAAATTTTTCCTAACTCTATTTGAGATAAACTACTATTTTTTATTTCAATTACTTCTTTTTCTGTTAATTTTACCGAACCATTATTTTCCCCTCTTGTTTTTTTAGAAATATTATTTTTTGTTTCTTTTGTATGGTGCTTTCCAAAATAGTAAGTTGAACTCCCCCTTTTTCCAAAAAAGGGATGTTTCTCTTTCGTTCTTCCAAAACAAGGATTATTCATTCCTGACATATTTGCGTGATTTTCACTTATTTTTCTTCTAGTTTCTATAGACAATTTTTTATTCCAATTTGGACTAAATTTTCCTTTTAATCCAAGAATTCCCCCACCACCACGGGTTAAATTCCAACCCTTTTTTTGTTCAGGGTCAAAAGTGCCTAATTTATCAATCCAAAATATTTCTCTATTATTAAGTAATTTTTTAAATTCTTCTAAACTTCTTTCATTTCTTTTCCAACATTCTAAAATTTCGAAAGAACTATTTTCTTTAAAGTATTTGCGTAAAGAATTGTGGAAGTAAGAATTTGATTTTTTAATTTTAAAATGACATTTAAATCTATTTTTTAAATAAGGGGTTTGTCCCACATACCCTTTATTACAAACAATAAAAAGATAAATAAACCCCCAAACAACCTTTTGATTATTTCTCATCTTAAACCTCCCAATTAAGTTTAATTTATTGTAGGTAATTTGAAAAGAATTGGGCTTTTCAAAAAGGGTTGCATCCCCTGTCCCTACACTATTATTTATTATTTTTTATAATGTTTATTTCAAATTCTAATAAATAACTTTAGAGGTGGCAAATGATTATTGAGAAATTTCGTAGATATGAGAAATCATCGTTGTTAAGCGTTCCTATGGCGAGTGCGACTGTATGGGGTAATCTTACTACTTACACCGCAGGGGTTGGCGGGGGATGTATAGCCTGTCCTGACGGTTTAACTTGGGGACAAGTTCTGAAATACAGAGAACGCCTTTATCTTAAAAATACAGGTAAAAATGGGGACAATACCACGGACGGTAAAATTGAAATTTATTTTGCCCCTTATCATATCGACCATATTGTTAGAAGTGTTTCTTATAGTACGGTAACGGGTCTTTATACTTTTGATACCGACCCTGTTCTACCCCAATTGATTCCTGTTTCTGATGAAACTTATTTGGTTTTCAGGCCTTATGATGTGGCAAGAAGTTCGGGGTCGGAAGATGAAATCAGTATGGTGTTGAGAAATGTTGTGAATACGATAGGAACCACTTACACCTTTACTCTTGACGGTGCGGAACTCATAACGGGCGCAGATGCCATCGGGGGCTGGACCCCTGTAGCAGGATTTACCTATGCCGCCGCAACGGGATGGAGCCACGCAACAGGCAACATCGTTCCGTTAGTAGTTGATACAGGATGGGTTCCTGTTGTTGGTGTGACCTATAAACTCGTGGTGACTTTAAGTAATGTTACAGTTCCTGGAACGGGGCTTAACATCGTTGCGGGTGGTCAGGGACAATCTAATATTTCAGCCAACGGAACTTACACGATGTACTTTACGGCAGAGAGCGCAGGAGCATTGACATTCAATCCTGGAGCGGGTGGAACTTGGGTTGGAAATATTTCAGCCGTCAGCGTAGCCGTTCACGACAAAAAAGCAAACAGCATACTCCAAAAGAATATCACCAATCGCAAAGTTGACTTTTACAAGTACTCAGTCCCGACATTGTCGGATGCGGCAACTGTCGTAGGAATTGTTTTGAATAAGGGGGAGACCTTTGTCGATGATATCACGCACGACCAAATCCTGTATTACCGTGGAACGGTTGACCAAACCTTAGCGGTGCTTCAGTTGGCGTAAGGGGGTTGAAATGGCAGAAACCAAAAAATATTACCCTTGGCGGGAACGTATTAAATCGATTAAATTCACCGTCTTTATATTGGTGTGGATTCCTAGCGTTGCGTTTTTTGCTATGAATAAATTGACGGGTGGGGAGTTCGTAACTTTAATGACTCTTATCGTTGGTATTTTTACAGTCGCCCACGAACACACAAAAAGATTGGGGTTTACTGAACCGCCTAGCGATTAAGCGGAACCAAAATCTTGTCGAAGAATTTCTTCAGTTTATCTTCCGAATAAGTCTGACTCTTAAAATCGTCCACAATCTTCTTGTCGGCCTTCGCTTCCCTTTTCTTGTAGACATTGTAATACAGGTGGCCTAGGCCGTTGACATAATAGAAAATCGTTGTGGTCTCGTTTTTCGTAAACATCACGAACTGCCCCCACTCGTCATAATCAAGCCTTTTTTTATGCTTAGGAAACTTGTAGAGGGCGTAGCGGTACAATTTCTCGATATTGGGTTCGTTCTCCTTAAACTTAAACTCTCTCGACATTCTTCTTCTCCTGCTCGGCACGAAACTTTTTGGCCTCTTCAAGACTGCGCTCTAGAATCTCGACAGCCTGAGGCCAAGAGCCGTCCAAAACGGCTTCACGATGATTCAACTCGGACTCCGTCATATTCAAATCATCGTAGATTTTATTCAAGAACTCCGTATCCTTCTTGGTGAAAGGGTACTTCTTCAGGAACCTTTCGAACTTCCGATTGCGCTTGCACAAGCGACAGTCACAATTTTTCTTTTTCATTTTACGCCTCAATATTTCTGTAGGTGTTTTTAAACACTACCCAAGATGGAATCGTATCGTTCTCCACTTGAACATCGGGTTCCGTGTAATGACTACAGGCGGGGTTGCTACAGGAAAAATGCCGTTCCACTCTGCCGTTGAAAACTCCCGCTTCGTGTTCCACGAAACTACCGCACACTTCACAAACCAAATTCCTGTCAATTCTTAAAGTCATCGTTTTCTCCTTTTTCATCCCTGCGAAAAGAACCCTGCCGATAGATATTCAACTGCTTGCTGAAGTTCTTCTTAAAGTCCTTAAAGTTCGAATATCCTAAGTGCTTGACAATCTTATCCTGCGCCTCTTGGGGGATACAGGCTAAAATCTTGAAGTAGTCCTTCGGGGGCTTGCTAGTTTCCTTCAGAATCCACTTGTAGGCCTCAAAGTCCGCTTCTTCCTCTCCGTAGCCGTACCCTTTGACTAAAGCCCCTCTTAAACGATTGTAGAAGCGTCCTAGGGTATCCTGCTCGTCATTGTCCAACTTAATTACGCTTCGGGTCATTTATTCTCCTTAAAGTCCAAAACTCTTTGCCACTCGCTCGGCATTGCGCTTGCCCTGCTCGTCAATACAGAAGCAAGACCACTTGACCTCTTCTGTAAACTCGCTGTGGCTCAGGCCATCCAAGCAAGAGTTCGCAACCCGCATATAAGCCTCAACATGACGGGGATTATACTTGGGGTCAACGAGAGCCTTGATTGAATCGTAATAAGGGCTTTTGTTAGCCATGTTTTTCCTCCTTAAATCTTCTCGACTTCTTCGTAACCGCAAGCCTTATCTTCTTTCCAACTCTTGATAAAAACATAAACATAGTTGCGGTTCAATTTGGTAATAACACCTTTAACGGTTGTCTTGTAATCTTCAAACACTAAAAACGGCTTGACTTTCACCTTATCACCTACCTTGAAGGTCTGACGCTTCAAGCGGTTGGACTCCCTGCGCTTCTTCTCTTCTTCAACCGCTTCCATGTTCCACTTGCGTTCCTTTTCCAACTGCGCCGCAGTTTTCTGAGGACGCTTTCTCTCTCCGAAAATATCCGTGAGTTTGTAATTATCCATGTTTTTCCTCCTTAAACAATGTTCGTCCTAGAAATGATTTCAACTGTCTTGGCAAGTTCATTCTGAAAGACGGCATTGATAAACGAAATCGCTTCGGCGGCAGTCGTTGCCTCTTTGGTCTTCGCCCCGAAGAAGGTGAGACGAATCGTCATTTTCTCAAGGTTATCCGTTTTCTTCCGAATATTGAGAATCTCGATTTCCGAATTGCTCCAACCCGTTCTCGGAAGGGGAACAGCGACCTCAAACTCTTCTTTGGTAAAGTCGAGAGCGGAGTTCTTGAGATAGGTCGGATTCAGAACGGAGATAACATTCTTCGTCAAGAAGTCCTTCAGTTTGTTCTCTTCGACCTGATTCTGAACAACACGGGTCTGAAGGGATTTGAAGTCTTCAATCTTGGAAGCGTAGAGTTGGTTGTTTGCGTTGAAAACCTTCTCAACCATTTCGGTGAAGGTGGACTCACGAAGCCCCTTGAAGGACTTAATTTTACCCCTGAGAACATAATCGTGGCTCTTGTAGGTGATGCCGATTTTGTCGATGGTCATAAACCGTTCGTAATCCCAACGATTTTTCATGGTTTTCTTGAAGCACCACGCAAGCGTCAGGACATTGTAATCCTGCTTTGCCATAACTTCATCGGGAACATTTTCGGTGTTGTTGACAAGGACATACTCAGCGTAAATCTGCGCCCCACGGTTCCTGTAGGTGTTGCTGAGGTCGAAGCCTTCCTTTTTGATATAGAAGGGAACGCCCTTGGCGGCAAGACCCTCTTCAAAATAGACCTTGTAGGCGTTGAAAATGTTCTTCAGAACATTATCAGCCCGTTCACGCTCCGCAACATCCCCACGATTCGACAACGAATAGGGGTCAACCCAATGATTCAGGGTCTTGAGCAGTCTGATTTTGTTGTTGAGGCGGGTCTTGGCGGTTCTGTAGACCTTACGAGCCTCTTTCAGCGGGTCAACAGGTTTCTTCTCCCTCTTCTTGCGCTCTTTCTTAACTTCAACGGGAGCCTCTTCGACAGGTTCCTCAGCAGGAGCCTCTTCGATAGGTTCCTCAGCAGGAGCCTCAGCAGGAGCCTCAGCAGGAGCCTCTAAGTCGTTGAAAAGGACATAGAAGTTCGTGGTAAAGTTGTTAAAGGACTTGGAGAACCACTTGTAGATAGAGGGGTTCATCTGCCCCGTCAAGGTATCCACGAACTCGCTGTCGGTCAGAAGTTTTCCAACGATATGACAACCCCAATCATTCTTCTTTTTGGGGCTGTTCCAAAAGCGCATCCGTTGCTTGACGGACGAAACATCACAGGTCGAGTACTTGTCGATGAACTCCTGAGGAATTTCAAGGGAAACATACTCAGCCCCGTTCGCCGTATACCTCATAAACTTTATCTTTTTCATACCTTAATTATAACAGACCCATTCAGACTTGTCAAGGGGTTTGGAACTTTTTTTTGATTTTGTTATCGGCCCTCTTCGACAGTTGAACAATTCTGTTCCTCCTCATAATTTTAGTATATCAGGATTTTAAGGACTTGTCAAGGGTTGGGTTTGTAAATAATCGAAAGCCTTTTCAGGCCCACAGCCCCGATGAAGAGGCCGAAGAATTGAAGGTAGAAAAAGAAGGCGATAGAATAGAGGGAACTCCACGCAAAGGAGCCTCCCAAGAAAAAGCAGAGAAGAGAGAGAAAAAACAGGAACCACTTACAGATTTTAAGAAACCTATAAAATCTCATTATTATTCTTAATATCCTTAATAATCAGGGCCGCTACTAAGGGGAGCCAAATCGCAATCAGGGCCACCATCGTTTGAAATTCAGTAAAATTCATAAGGGCGCACCCTATCAGAACTAACCACCCCAAAAACATCAAGCCAAGATACAGACGGAAAATTTTTTCGTTCATCCAATTCCAAAAGTTCTTTATCATTTTTCACTCCTAACCCTATTATACCACACCTAGAAATAAAAAAGAAGAATAAAAATAAATCGTGATTCGGAGTCTTCCGAATAGACCACCATGTGCCACTTCTTTTTTTACCCTAATTTTAAAATTCCTAAGACTTAGGAATTTCTAATCGTCCTAACCCCTTTGAAAAAATAAGGAACCTTTACAATAATTTCGAAGACGATACAACTATTAGGGGTGAATTGCAGTTAAGAGTATTCCTAGGGCCAATTTTTCAACTTCCCTAGCGGACTGTTTGCTAACACCAACCTGATGTTAGGACAACCTTGTGAGTTACTAAACTTGCGGAATACGACTGCCTAGGTCGCTCCTGGCATTCTGAGAAGTTTGTAACCGTTTTCCCTTTTCCTTGGTAAACTTTTTCCTTGGTAAAATTTTTCCCTAAGTATTATTTATTATTTTTCCTGTTGAATTAATTATATCATACTCTGTTGTGTTTTTATTATTTGTAATTCCCTGAAGTGTTGCCAAGTGTAAATTATTCCTTTTTCTAACAGGCTCCAAGAATTTATTTTTTTCGACTTGTGAGAGAATCCTGAATACGGCTTTCAGGCAGTAGGGGTTGATAATGTAGTTGTTCTCGACTTGAGAGGCTCCGATGTTTTTGAACTCTTTGCGAACCCCCAACCGTCTTTCAATTTCAACCTGAGTCCACCTTGTTATTTTAAATCTTTCCTCTAGTTCCTTCCTAGATGGACACTCTTCTTGACCCAAGAACCAACCGTAGAGAATATCCGAGAATTTCAAATTTCTCTGTTTGGCCCACTCCCGCCAAAAGGTAAAATCCACTTCGACCAACTCCTGAGGATTCTGGGAGAACAGGTCGGCGTTCTTCTTTGCGAAGGTTCTGATTTTTTGAAAGTCAAGTTCGGAATTTTCGTTCAGGATTTTTAAAGTTTCTTCCTCTGTCTCGACTTGTCCCAACAGGGAGTCCAACACCCCTTTCAGAACGACCCGCTTTTGTTTCTTTTGATGTTGAACGGCGGCGAAGATTTTTTCGTAGACCCTGTAATGCCACTCGTCCAATTTCTTGCGGCTTCCGTTCGTCCTGACATAGGGAAGTTCCTTAACCTTCGACCCCTTGATGAAATTCTTGTAGAGGTAGGAGTCCTTGATATAACCTTTGTGAGTGTCGTGGGTGTGCTTCTTGTAATAGACTTCTTCGTCATCGTACGACTCTATTTCGGTGAAGCAGAGTCGGACATTCACACCGTTTTGATAGAAGGGGCAGTAGTTTACCATCTTACAAGTGCTTTCGCAGGGGAGTTTCTTTACGACTTCCTTGCGCTCCTGCCGCCACTCCTTATGTTCGGGGGTGTTGATGTTGAACGGCTCCTCCCTGTCGTGGAGAAAGACGGCCCAAGTACCCTTCAGGATTGTTTCCAACGGGTACTTGCGAACGCAAAGGCGTTCTGTCTTGGGGTGAAAGTTCTTGGGCCTTGGAATCGATTTACTCTCCTGAATTTCCTTTAGGTGCTTGGAGAAACAGGAAAGGTGCGTGGCCTCGTAAAATAGGCAACTCCTGAACTTTCCCTCTCGACTGCAATTTTCACACTCGTACCGAAGTAGTTGTAAGTTACTTTTGTAAGGTGCAAAACACCTTCTTTTTATTTTATTTAATTGTGGGAGTAGTGGTTTTTCTTGGTCCAAAAGATGTGAAAAACTTTCCTTAATTTTCATTAGAATAAAATTTCTTTAATCGGCCCTTTTCTGTGGGGAAAAGTTCTCGCCCATTCTTCTTCCGTAATTTCCCCTTCCTTTTTCAGGAACAGGTCGCAATCTTTGTTTCCAAGGTTGAAACAAATATTGTACTTCTGCCAATGCTTGCAGTTGAAGCATCCTGAATGTCTTTCAGGATGGAGAACTACCCATAAATCAAATTTTGTTTTCTTCACTACTACTATTATATCACAGGGTGTTGTGTTTTTCTATGTTTATCTGCCCATTTCTTTAGTTTTTCATTTGCTATTTCTTTCCCATATTTTTCTAACCAAACACTATAAAAAGATTTTTTATACATTGGATTATTATTTCCAGCCATCATTTTACTTCTTCTTTTTTTTTCTTCTTTTGAGTGGTGTTTACCATACATTGAATTATTTTCGCCTCTTGTTCTGTTTGGGTTTTTTAAATATAACTCTTTCATTTTTATAGAGTGGTTTTGAGGAGAATAATTTTCTTTCATTTTTTTTATTTGCTTTATGAGTATATCGGGATTCTCTTTTAAATATTTTTTACGACTCTCACTCATTCTATTTCTTGTATCAATAGAAGGAACCCATCCTAAATTTCCTGACCCGCCCTCTACTGAATTCAAACATTCCCAATCAGAAAATTCTTCTTTTTGTTGTTTTATCCAATTTATTTCTGCTTGCTGAAGTTCTTCAGGGGTAGAATAAACAGCAATAATTTTCCAATTAAAAGAATCCCAACCATATTTCCTGATAAAATTATAAAGTTTAGTATTTAATTTTCGTTTAAAACAATCATATTTATGTGTGTGTTTTCTGTGATTTAATCCTAAAGTAGAATACCCTATATAAAAACATTTTCGTTGTTCGTTTTTTATTTTATAAATAACATTAAATCTTTTTCTCATTTCGCCCTCCTTAGTTGGTCAAAATATAAAGTGAAGTAATTCAGAATAACTAAGGTATTCTGAAAGGGTAATTACTCCTTGTCCTTCACTATTATTTATTGTTATTAAGAAATTCTTATCTTGAACTCCTCCGACCCGTAATGGTTGTTGCTGTCTCGTGCAGTAATTGTTACATTATACAGACCCGATACGGAGGCTGAATATCCTGAGATTCCAGTATATCCCGACCATACGACCCCACTAGCCGTAACATATCCTGACCAACAAGACCATCCAAAGTATCCTGAGTATCCGACCCTTGTGTCCCATACATACCTATATTGTTGATTGCCTCGTTCTTCCATAGGGGTTCCCGACACGGCGACAGGATAATAACTTGTCCAACCCGATATGCCGCTACAAGGGGTAGTGGTTTTAATTTCAATACAGACATCCGAAATGGAAGTGTCTACTCCTTCTAACTCTGCGTCAATAACAACACTTTCCCCCATTCTATAAGTATTTCCTGTCATTTTAGTTCTCCTATGTTTTAAAAATTCCCAAAACTCAAGCCCCTTAAACGGATTGAGAAACGTATAGCCTTACGGGTTGTTATTTGACAGACCCAAAGACTTCGTGTTCTGTACGCAATGCGAATTGCAGTTCTGACTGTGATTTTCATTTTAACCCTCTAATCTATTTATGTTTAAATGCTTCCAACTTTTACCATTTTTCACATACCCAATAGTGGTTCTATCTACTTTATAAATTTCGGCTAATTTTTTTTGTGTTAAACTGCTTTTTTTAATTTCTTGTATTTTACTCTCTGTTAATTTTACTCTAGGATGTTTTTCCCCCTGATGTGCCTTTGAGTTTTTTATTTTTGCTTCTTTACTTTGGGGTATACCTCTATTCCAAGCAGGTTTTCCAAAATTGTGATTTTTTTCTCCTGACATATTTTCTTTTTGTTTTTCAGAAAGAATAATTCCTTTATTCCACGCTTTTTGTAGTCCTATTTTTCCCTTATTCCAAGGAACTTTTCCTTTTAATGACGTTGACCCTAAAATCCCACCCCCACCTTTTGTTAAATTCCAACCTTTCTTTTGTTCGGGGTCATAAGTGTTTAATTTTTTTATCCAAAATATTTCTCTACTGTTTAATAATTTTTTAAATTCCCCCAAAGGTCTTTCATTTTTCTTCCAAGTTTCTAAGATTTTAAAACAATTTTCAGAATTAAAAAAATATTTTCTTAAAGAATTATGAAAATAAAGATTTCTTCTTTTTTCTTTAAAATGAGTCTTAAATCTTCTTTTTAAATTTACGGCTTGCCCCACATATTTTTTTTCATTAATATCAAAAAAGTAAATAAAACCGTAAATTATTTCTTTTTTCTTAGCCATGTGTGGTTATTCTCATCTATATGTATTTATTGTTTAGAGCGTTATCCAATCTTTTCTTATCCAATCTATGCCACCTGGACTTCCTGTAAAAGCACTTTGTCCCGATGTAGTTCCCATTCCACAACTAACGACAATTTTTTCAATAGAAACTGATTTTGTCATACTACCACATTCAAACCATGTATTTTTACCACCTGTAAAATTTACCCATCCCCACCAAACATCACTTGCATTTCTTTGTAAATGTAAACAATCTCCTATCATTTGTTCTTCATTTTTTACTATCATGCAAATTGCCAATGTTGTATTCATAATTTACCTCTATTTTATTATAATATATTTTTAAAAAAATTTAGTTTACAATCTTTGTTTGTTTTTGCTTTTAAACTTCTGCAAGTAAAATTCTTCCAAGTCCAGGATTATATATCAATTCATGTGCACTATGACCTGTTGTAGTTGCACTATATCCTTTACCTGCTAAAGTATAAATGCTTCCATTATAAACAGCTGAAGCACATAAATATCTATCTTGTCTAGTAGGGCCTTTTCTTGTCCACGTATTACTAATAACATCATATTCTTCTACCCATCTATTATAATTATTTTCATATGTAAATCCATCATGTACATAAATTTTCTTTCCAATAGTCCAAGCATTATGATACATAACTCCGCCAGTAGTAGATAAATTTGAATTCCATCCTACAAGATTTGCTTTTCGTGTCCAAGTATCATTAGTTATGTCATACATCCAAACTGAAGCTTCAGGCGAAGTCGTTCCTGTAGCATTTCTTCCACCTATAATATAAAGTTTATCTTCATAAATTGCAAGACCGTAATAAATTCTTGCAGTTACAGATGCATTAGGAGTTAATGTTGTCCATTTTGAACCAGCTTCTGCAAATGGGTCGAATGACCAAATTCCATTAGAAAGAGAACCATCAACAGACCCGCATGAAAAATATAATTTATTATTATAAGCATGAGCAATTCTTGAAGAGTTTGTAAAAGAAGTTGTTGAAGGAAATGGGTCTGTTGATGATAATTCAGTCCAAACTTTTGTTGCTATGTCATATTCCCAAACTTCGTTTACTGATGCAGATGCCGTTGTACCACCTACAACATATAATTTTCCATCAATATGCCCCATTGTAGCCTCTGCTCGTGCTGAAGGAGTATTAGTCATTCCTTCTTCTTCATAAACTTTCCATGTATCTAAATGAACAACAATCAGTCTTTGTTTAAAAGTTTCTGATGAGACAGAACTATCATAACCACTGAAAATATAAAGTATATTCCCTACTTGACAAAATGCAGCTTGATAAAAATATTGCATATTAACACACCCAGCAGAAGGCAAATATACACTATATGTAGGAGTTGATGTAGGTCTTTTTACAAATACATACGGTACACTACTATTATCATCTACAGATTGATGCCCAACTTCATTTATTCCTAAGATTTTTATTCCCATTTAATACTCCTCTCTAACAATATATCTAGGTCCCAAAGGATTTGGATATACCATCATTTCATATTGATATGCTCCACTTCCTTCTATTCCACCATAAACATATACTTGTCCTTTATATGCAACTGCTCTTACTGTATTATATCTATTTTCACTTGTTACTGCACCAAATCTCCATTTATTAGTTTTAATATTATAAATTACTAAATCACAACCATAACTATATGGCTGCGAACCTGCGCTAGGAACAGTTGTATATCCTGCAACTGCTATAAGATTTCCATCATCTAAACTAACAAGATTTTGATAATATAATTTTGTAGGACAATCTTCTAAAGAGGTTTCGTCCCATGTATTTGTAGCAATGTCATAACAATAAAAAAGATTTCTTACTGTAGGTGAAGCATTTCCTCTTAAATAATAAATTTTTCCATTATATGCCGTTATTGAACCAGCTATGTATACAATAGAAGGTGCTGCTAAAGATGTCCAAGTATTTGCAGAAGGGTCATAAACCCAAAATTCTACTAAATCTGCGCTAGCAGCATCTCTCCCTCCCAATACATATAATTTTTCATCGTAGACTACACTTTGTTTATCTATCATATATCTACCTGTAGGAGGAGATGCAGGCGACATATTTAACCAAGTATTTGCAGCAATATCATATCTCCAAGTATCATTGTAGTAAGTTGTACTATATCTTCCTCCAAAAATATAAAAATAATCTCCAATTATTCCTCCTCCATGCCCATATCGATAATGAGCTTTTGTACTAGGCATTGTAACATAAGACCAAGTATTTGTTGCTATATCATATTTTGCATATCTATTAGTTGTATCAGGATAACCCGACCAAATATGAATTACTCCATTATATAAAGATGCAGGAGATATGTTCAAAGTATTATAAGAACACCTTGCTCCAAAAACATTTGCATAAGGTTGAGTATAATAAATTTGACTACCAGAAGGAAAAGTTACTCCAAGAATTTTTCCAATAGAAGATTGAATCATTCAGTAGCCCCCATAATTTGCATTGTAATTACATCTGCATATTCTGCCATTGCTTGAATAGTTTCATTATCATCAATCATTATTAATCCTGGTTGTTCAAAATTGATATCAACTGTTCTTCCAGCAGGAATTGCTTGTTTAAAGAATTGATTTGCATCAGCAGCAGTTCCTGCACTTCCATATACATCATCTGGAACTAACCATAATTGAACAACAACATCTATAGCACTAGTATTATGTAAAACAATTAATTTTACATAACTCTTTGAACTATATGCATCATTATGTGTATAATAAGTTGCAGCAGATGTTGTTAAAGTAGTAATTTCACAAAGTCTTGTCCAATCGTATGCCATTTGTTCCTCCTAAAAATATTTCTTTAAATCATCAAATGTAATACCACCACCACCGCCCGAATATCCTGAATACCCACTTTCTCCATACCCTGAATATCCTGACTCGCCTGAATACCCACTCCACCCGCTGTCGGAAGAATATCCACTCCATCCTGACGGGCCTGAATATCCACTCCAACCGCTGTCGGAAGAATATCCACTCCATCCTGACTCGCCTGAATACCCGCTCCATCCACTCTCTCCGTATCCTGAATACCCGCTCCATCCACTTTCGCCGTATCCTGAATATCCTGACTCGCCTGAATACCCACTCCACCCGCTGTCGGAAGAATATCCACTCCATCCTGACGGGCCTGAATACCCGCTGAAGCCTGATGCGTCATAGGCTCCTGCAATACCTGAATATCCCGAATACCCACTCTCTCCATATCCCGAATATCCCGAATACCCACTCTCTCCATATCCTGAGTATCCTGAATACCCACTTTCCCCGTATCCCGAATATCCTGAATACCCGCTCCATCCACTTTCGCCATATCCCGAATATCCCGATTCTCCTGCGCCGCCTGCTCCTCCACCCCCTCCAAATTTACCAACAGGAATGAACTTGGCATCCGCAGGATTGGACAAATCTGCCGCCCCGCCTCTGACAAGAAGTAACGATGAAAGATAAGCAATACCTTCGAGACTTGGTGTATTGACGAAAGAAGTCTCAGTTCCTACAGCGGCAATAGCGTCATTGTAATTTGCGTATTCCGTTTGTCCGTATTGATAGACAAGGAAGTTCGGGGAGGCCATATGCCAAATTCTCGCAATCTGCCATTTATTCGGCCCCAGTGCAGAAAGTATTCCTGCCCCCGCAGGGTCATATTGAGCCGCATCAATAACGAACGTGCTTGGGTTAATAAATCCCGTACCGTGCGAATAAATCAGCAACGATGCAGGAGTGTACTGTCCGTCAACGGCGATGGTTTCAATTCTCGAAGGACTGTCTGGATTGCTCTGAAAGTTCGACCCGAACATATAGGCATATCCTGAAGTTTTCGACAACTCCATCGCTTCCGTTCCGTAATTTACAATATTTCCTGATAAACTGAATAACCCGATTGCAGAAGCCAAGTCTTCCAAGTTATTCATCGGGGAGACGAAAGTAATCGGTGTATTAAAGATAGAGGTTACGGACGTATGAATACTGTGTCCCAAAAGACCAAGATAGATATGTTCTCTTTTGTATTCAGGAGTCGGCGGGTCAATAATGAATGATTTTTGTACAACCGCTCCCGTCTCGTCAATAAAGATGTGAGTTGCCGGATTTCCTGTTACGGTTCCCAAATCGTCTACAACTCCTGAATATCCGTCCCAAAGAACTTCGGTGAATGTTGGATTGTGAGGGTCTGTTGAATTGTCGATGATGAGGCCGCAACCCGCTTCGACGGAAAAACTGTCGGTTCCTGCCCATCCTGAAAGTGCGCCGCCGTGTCTCAAACCTGTGGAAAGATTGTTGACAATTTCTGTTCGATGGGTTTGGCCCGGAATGGTTTCTCTCGCATATCCCCATCGTCCCGCAGGAACGATTTTACATTGCAACGGGTCAGTCAGGTCTGTACAGCCCTGACGAACGATGACAAACGAGCAGAGAATTCCGTTTGCGTCTAAATTATCCTCCACAATAAATTCGTCTACCGTTTCAGGAATTTGTGCTTCGGCATCGTCAATATTGTCGTAAATTTTTTGACCATACTGCCATCGGCTCAATCCCGATTCAAAGATACAAGCCCTTTGTACCGTGAACTTAAATAGAGGCACAGCGGTTTTTACCCCTGCGTCATCGTAATAATCGGGGTCTACATCTGTCGTGTTGCCGTACTCTGTAGAGTCTTGCAGGCGGTATCGGAATGTTACTGGCGATTCGGCGGCGATGGATTTAACGTGCGGGTTTTTTGGGTCGGTTTGATAATTGCTTCCGAGCGAGAATATTTTTCCCGCCGACCTTGCGACTTCCAATCCTCCGATTGCGGAGAAATGATTGCCCATAGGACGAATAGGAATATTGAATTTTCTCAATGCTCCAGCCAAGTCGTTAAATTGCGGGATGGCATCGTACATTGAAACCGTCTGATTGTTCGTAGTGACAACGCTTGCATTGTCGCTGTGGACAATAACACCGAGTTTAATAATATCTCGTTGTTGTGCTTCGGTGAACGGTGTCGTCTGTTGAACGATATCAGCAGTCGAATCCCCCTGAATACCCACATAAGTTACGGGGTGGGTCAGGATATTGGTGATTTCTATCCCGCCAGGAGTATCGTCCAATGAACCCGGATACACGATGTACTGCACGACAGGCGCACTAGGGTCGGTAGTGTTGTCAACAATCCACCCTTCAATTGCGCCGACATCGAATTTATCGTTGACGCTTGGGTCGGAAGTATTTTTACTCAGTCCATCGAAAGAAAAAATACCTGTGGAAAGATAAGAAAGTACAGGAATCCAAACGCCGTTGGCATACTGCTGAAATTGTTGGTCAGTAATGTTGTAGATGATGAGGCCGTTGACAGGGGTGAGAGCATCACGAGCCGTTGTGTCTAAACGATTGATTAACAAGCCGCCATCTGTTGCCCCCAAATCTACAGCGGCGCACGGGTCAGGTGCTTCAGTTGCAATACCGAGATGTCCGTAAAGGATGGTTTCGGAGGTTCCTGAGTTTCCTAGGACGGCCTGATTATCCTGCCAACTAAAGGAGTTGTATCCCAAGGCAATAGAATTTTCGGCATCGACTTTTTGTTCGTCATGATATCCTGCCGCAGGACCAAGGAAAGTATTCTCACTTCCCGTTGTTAGGCTACGTCCCGCATTTACGCCGATTGCCGTATTTGAATATCCTGAAGATTGATAAAGGGCATGACAACCCACGGCTGTATTTTCCCAACCTGAGACATTGGCATAAAGCGATTCGTCCCCGATTGCAGTATTGCAGTATCCGTCAAGATTATTGTAGAGAGTGCCATATCCATTTGCTGTATTATTATATCCGCTAGAATTTGAAAGTAGACTGTTTGTGCCTGTAGCCGTATTTTTGTATCCTGTGGTATTGTAATATAAAGACAAATGACCCAAGGCCGTGTTATTGTATCCTGTAAGATTTGAATAAAGGGATTTGTATCCGACTGCTGTGTTTGGACTTGTTAAATTATTAAAAAGGGAGTAAGCACCTACGGCTGTATTATAATAGGAAGTTTCACTAGAGAATAAAGCAAATGCTCCTAGTGCCGTATTATAATATCCTGTGTTATTTGTGTATAATGCCCCTGTACCTGTTGCGACATTAAGAGAGCCTATGGTATTTGAATAAAGAGGAGAATAATGATAACTTGATTCTACCGTAGTTACTTCATATTTTAAAATTTGTCCCGCATTGCCTGTTCCTAAATAGAACTCTTCATTAAAAATGTATATGGTGTAAATATTCGTTACGGGGGAATTATAAAATAAAGTCCAAATGACCCCATCGGTTGTTTCGTAAATTAAATCATCCTGCGCTAATAGAAGTTTACCGCCATATTCAAAGAAATATTGGAGTTCAACATCTCCGAAATAATAAGCCAAATCCCAATTGACTCCGTCTGCGGAAGTATAGATTCTTCCATGCTCAGTTCCAAACCATGCCTTACCATTCCAATAATACGAGCACCAAAAATCATCAGGCGTTGGCCCATCAAAAACACTTGTTAATGAAGACCCATCATATTTGTAAATTTTACAAGGAAGTCCGCCCCAACTTGGTCTGCCCCCAATATAAATAGCGTCACCAAGTTTACATATTGATTGATATCCTAAACTATTATATTGTCCCGTAAGAGTTCCTACGGCAGTCCAAGTTATTCCGTCTAAACTCTTCCAAAGATATGAAAGCATCGTTGATGCTCTATTTGCATTAAAATATAAATAAGTTCCGTCTGAGTATAAGTGAGGATTTCCACCGTAATAAGTACTAGAAGTGTGGTCCCACGCTATTGACCAATCAGTTCCATTTTCCGTCACCCAAAGATAGCCATCTCCATATTGATGATATCTAGCGTCAGCATATAATTTTCCATTATGTACACAAAGAGCAGTAATCCCATAACATCTACTCTGTGCCGCTCCTATATCTTTAGATAAAGAAAAAGTTGTTCCGTCCCATACATAAATCCTTGCACCATAAGGGGTACTGCTTCCTGTACCCACTCCGAAATATAATTTTCCTAAAAATTCTGCGGAACAATATACATGATTATAAGGGCTTGGAAGGTCTTGAAATGTATTCCAATCTCCGTAAATATCAAGTTGAGTTGCGCCAAGAGTTCCACCTGTTGCGGTATTGCCTTTTCCTCTAATATTTGAGAATAAAGCGTATGCCCCATCAGCCGTATTTCCATACCCTGTAATATTCGAATACAATGCCCCATTTCCAACCCCAACATTGTTATAACCTGTCGTGTTGGAGTAAAGAGCGGGACATGCTGGCGGCTCAGTATATGGAATACTAAGTATTTGACCTCCCCCGATAGCGACATTATGATGTCCTGTCGTGTTACTGTATAATGTAAGTGCGCCAAAAGCGGAGTTGTCGTATCCTTCAGTATTGGAGTAAAGAGATTGATGCCCTACTGCTGTATTATATGAACCCGTACAATACCAATAAGTACCAAGTTCTTCCTCATGCGTCCATCCCCCAAGATTGTTATATAAAGCCTTGTCCCCTATCGCTGTGTTTGCGACTCCGCTTACTCCCGAATAAAGGGATTGATATCCTAGTGCTGTATTCCAACTTCCATATTGAACATCAACCCAAGTGTCGCCTCCATCATAAACATAAATAGACTCAACGCCGCCTGTATTATTATATAAGGAATCTGTACCAACCGCCGTATTTTCAATTCCTTCAGTATTTGACGATAGGGCTGAATATCCCACGGCAACATTTTCGTCAACAAGATTACTTGTTAATGCCCATGCCCCTATTGCCGTATTATAAGAAATTGATGTGGCTAACCACGATTGTAAAGCCGCATATCCTACGGCAACATTTTCATCCCCCGCTAGACTTCCAAAAGCACTAGAACCGACTACTGTGTTTTGAGTTCCTTCTAGAAGAGAGGAAGACGACCAATCCCCCACGGAAACATTTTCCCCCCAATCGGGGGCGGCATGGACATATAAAGCATAAGCCCCAACTGCGGTATTATATTCGGCTATACTATCAAATAGGGCCATGCTTCCTACCGCTGTACAACAACTTGCGTCTACGGTGGAATATAAGGCATAACTGCCTACTGCGGTATTATCAACTGAATACTCAGTAGCCCCTGAATATAAGGCATAACTACCTACTGCGGTATTGTCGATTCCCTCCACATTTGAATACAGGGAAAAACTTCCTAGTGCGGTATTATTTGGTGCCGTGTTGGAATATAACGCATGGTCTCCTACTGCGGTATTATCTCCCTCACTCACATTTGAATATAGGGCATAACTTCCGAATGCCGTATTGCCGTCTGTTGTGTTGGAGTATAAAGCGTAAGACCCTACGGCGGTGTTATCCATTCCACTTACAACGGAGTATAAAGAATAATACCCCAATGCGCTATTATTTTCCCCGATGGTATTGGAGAATAAAGATTTCGTTCCTACAGCAGTATTATATTGCCCACCTGTATTTGAAAATAAAGACCGTGAGCCAACAGCGGTCAATCCCGTTGTATTTGCATAAAAAAGAGATTGCCACCCAATTGCTGTATTTTGCCCACCACTTTGATTGTTTTTTAAAGCATTTGAACCAATTGCGGTATTTGCATCTCCACTTATATTTTCGTAAAAAGCGTTTGCACCAAATATCGTATTTGCCGCGCCTGTATAATTATGCAGTCCTGCATTTAATCCGACAAGAGTGTTATTATATGAACTTGGCGAAGAACGGATTTCAAATGTGGTGTCGTTATTATGGTCGATAATATTATAAGTGGGGCCGTAACTTTCGAATTCTGCTGTCGGGGTTTCAAATTCTTCCGTTGTTTTCTGAGAAAATTTTGCCGTAGGGGTTAAAGTATCAAGACCGATATTATCCCCATCGTCATAAAGGTGGGAAATGCCGAGGATGGTGCTTCCTTCCCATCGTGGAATATATCCTGAATATCCCGACCCTGATAAAATTCCTGAACTTCCACTCATTCCCCACAGGTATCCCAAGTTGGGGATATCATTGATATCGGAAAGTAGTCCTTCGTATCCGCTGACTTCTCCTACGGACAAAACGCCATTTTCTTTTATTGCAAAGTTTTCGACACAATATCCCGACTGCGCTCCCGAAGTAAGTTTTTGATAAATTCTGTGGCTCATGGTTTATAGTGGGAAGAATACGGTGGAATATCTCAACACGGGCCTAACCCCTGTATTTGTGCTTGTATATACTAATCTTATACGGGATTTATCTAAGTCGGCGCAAAATCTCACTCCCGTAGAATCGAAATTGCTGATTACTATGATTTGCGGAGTTTGTCCAAAACGATTAAATGCCAAATAAATTTCCCCCTGTTCAATTAAGTCTGCCCTGCTGACGCTGTAATCTATACGAATTCCTTTGAATGATAAAATATCAAAGGTCAATAAATCTGCATAATCTGCTTGATTATTGTTCAGGATAATTTCTGTTTCTTGTGCCATCTTATCTAAATGTATTTATCAGAATTATAATTTCTGTATAAATACTAAGGAATAATAATCGGGAAGGAATTCTACTGTACTCGCGTCAACAGTATGGGTGTGGGGGACGGATTCAGTATCATGATTTACATTACTTACAGTTCCCGTTACTCTTGATGCTAAGTAATCGTCTTTATTCATATGGGTGTGGCTGAAATTGTTGCTATCTAATGAAGAAGAAAGTGTAATTGTTCCATTCCCTTGATATTGACCAACTGAAGCATTTGGGCCAAAAATAACGAATCGTTTTTTCAAGTCTTTCGTTCCATTATTGCCATCACAAAGAACCCATCCTGCCGGCGGTGTGAATGATTCCCACAGAGCGATGGTTCCACTAAATCCCTTAAAGTCTTCAGCAGCATTTGTCCACGCAGCCAAATAAACCTTCGATACATTTTCAGTTATGGAAGAAGATGCAAATGTATGAGCGTGGTCTCCATCAGTATCACTAGGTCCAGTTATAACAACTACTTGTTCGCTTGACCCTGCTTCTCCCCTTTCAAAGGCAGTATTTGCTAAAGTAACCCAATCATGGTCATGGTCTCCATCTGTAGAACATGCAGGACTTACTGAAGTGTAAGCGGTTGTGATACTTGTATTGGATTTTAAAAATCTATTGTGTGCGGAATCTGCGACAACAATTTGCTGAGTTACTCCTGAAGGGGGGGTCAATATTGAACTTGTTAATACGAGAGAGTTTGCGGGAAATTTATCATGATTTTCTGTTGATTTGATAAACCTCATTTGCTCATATCCCAATGTTGGGGTATATGTAATGGTGTGTGAATGCTCTCCCCCCTTGTTTGCTCCTTTTCTTATTTCAAGTTGTATTGGGGGTCCAGGATATTGCCCGGGCAAATTTCCTAATCTTACGGTTTCCCCGTCTCCCAAATGTTTGCCCTCATCGCTTGTAACAACATCGAAAGTGGCATCGGTTCCTGAGTGCGCCCCCACGCTGTAATCGGCATCACCTGAATCTGCACCTGTTATGTATTTTCCGTCCGCAGAATCGAATAATGCCCATCCGCTAGGAACAGCGTCCGCTGTGTAATAAGGAACGATAAGCCCCAATGGGACGTAACTGAAAATATAAGAATTTGCAACTCCTATCATAATTTAATCCTTGTTAAGATTTGGTTCCGATTAAGTACACTTTTAATCCCGTGGCTCCTGTTCCTGCTGTATTGATGTCCACCCGTATCCTATCGTCTTCAATAAAGTCGGTAACATCCAATGTTGAAGCCGCCGCCAAATAACTACTTGACGCAAATGTCGGCCTGACCGTGAAAATAGAGTCCGTGGTTACTCCACGAGTATATTGAATATCAACGATTGTTTGGCTTGAGCCGTATGTGGTCAAACTAGCCTTTACTTCTGATAGCGTGAAATTATACGGAATGTAGAATGTGGTTTTTCCTTCTCCCGTTGTTAAAGGAGTTATTTCATCTGATGCCGCAACAATAAAACATTCTGATACGCTAGGAGTTTCCCCGCTCCATCCGCTAACCCCACTATATCCCGATGGACTGCTATATCCGCTCTCTCCACTCCACCCCGAATGACTGCTATATCCTGATGGGCCTGAGTACCCACTCGTGCCGCTGTAAGATGAATATCCCGACCATCCTGATTTTCCTGACCATCCTGAATATCCCGAAGTTCCCGAATATCCCGACCATCCTGCCAATCCTGAGTACATTGAACCTTGGGTTTGATTGGTAGTTGTGTTGGAATCGATGACCCCGCCTGAAATGACAACTTCTCCGAACTTGATATAATTATATCCCGCCGCATCAAGAACCGCTATTTCAGCGGCGGTGTAGAGATAAAATTCAACGCCCCGATATTCTTCAGCCGCATTTTCCCAAATGGCAATAAGAGAATAAGTAGCGGCAGCATAACCGCTGACATCAATGGCATAATCTTTCACCATATCGCCTTTTGCGATTATATCTCCGTCTGTACTTTCTTTCTGCTTGATAAGGAATGAAGTTCCTGCTTTAATAGTAATGTCAGTTCCCCCTGCCGTGCTAGGACTTGTATCAGTATCAGGGTCGGGAACATAATAAAGAACTCCGTGGTCAAAGACATTAACGAACCATCTTCCAAACATGGTACGGTCAACATCCATACGATAATGAAAAACCAAAGACTGTTCATATCCCGAAACTCCAGAAATTCCATTCGGTGAAACATACTTACTCATATTTCTACTCCTATATTATTATTTATCATTTTAGACTAATTGTCCTATTGCAATCCAATAGCAACTGAAGTCAGTTGTGTCGGAAACTAGATTGTCCGAACCATCGCTTTTTGTGTTCTCTTCCCAATTGACTTCAAAGCCTACTGTTGTAATATCTTCTTCGTTCACGGCTTTCCATTCATCCGTCTCATTATTCAAAATAAAAACTCTTGGCTTTTCGGAGAACTCTTTCCTGAAACTCACGACTTGTGATTGGCCTCTGCCGATTTGTCCCGCCAAGGCAAACATCTTTGCCGCTACAAGACCGTCATAACGAAACGGCGTGGTAAGGCTCTGATGCCTGTATTGTAATACGCCATCCTGTAAACCCGCTGAAGTTACCAACCCGTCCTCATTCACTCCTGTTAACACTTTAAATACGGTTCCATCTTCAAGGAACTCAATATTATGAGTGTGGTCGGAAGCGCTGAGGTCTTCCAAAGCGTACCCTTCCAAATATTCAGCGTTCAGTTTTGTTTGCAGGATTTCGTTGCTGATGGGAATATATCCGCTTACATAAGAGCGGTATCCCGATTCGCCGCTGAATCCTGACCATCCTGTATATCCTGAGAATGATGAATATCCCTTTAATCCCGATTGACCAAGGCCGTATTCAACTCCGTCTAAAAAGAGTCGAGCGGCAACAAGGTTTGAACAAACAACACCATTGACAACCGCTATACTGTTGTCATTGTTTCCCGCAGGAATATTATTTAATTTTTCTGCATTAAGTCCAAGATTGATAGTAGTATCACTAATAGGTATGTATCCTGAATTATGACCCACATAGCGTTCTATTGTTCCATCTGTCTCATCATAGACTCCTGAAATTCCACTCCACCCTGACAGCCCCATACGGGTAGAATTTGAGCCGTCTAGTGTTCTTGGTCCTGAATATCCCGAATATCCGCTGACTCCTTCCCAACCGCTGACCCCTGACCATTGCACCTTGTCATAGTTGATACAGTTATCGCTTAAATACACTCGACTTTGATAAAGAGTGTCAAAAACTCTATGCACAACGCTTCCAATCGTCACATATTTAAACTCACCCAAAAGAACATGATAAGTGGGGTCGTAATCATCTTCAGACACCATATTAAAACGAGTGATATGGGAATTGATTTTGCGATATTGCGTTGAACCTGATAAAGTCAGGTCAAGTGCGTCTCCGTCCGATTCCTCTGAAATCTGAAATGTGTCGGTATCCACATACACGACATAATAATTTACATCTGCCGATAACGAGCCAACGGTTGAATAAAATCGCACGACATCCCCCGCTTCAAGATTGTGATTAGCAGAGGTGAACTCATCTTCATCAGCATCTAGGGTGCAGGCAATCCACGGAATATCGTAATATCCTGAATAGGATGAATATCCCGATGTTCCATAATACCAAGAGTCGTAGACAAATCCTGAAGGCGGTTCAATCCAATCCATCCATGCGACAAGATAGGGGTTTGCATCGATTTTTATTTTCAACGAACTATGGAGGTCGGCTTTAACAAGAAAATTTTTATTTTTTGGCAGAATAAGGGCAGAAAATTCCGTAAGTTCAATTTCATCACTATCGTGTACATAGGTATACTCCAACTTCAAGACCCCTGGAGTGAAGGCCGCATACAGAAGTCGATTCAAATTTTCTGCTACAAAGTTGTTGACGAAGTTAAAATTAATAACTTGTCCTGCCTGTCCGATTTTATCTGGCATTTATTCTACCTCTATTTTCTCGCCTATTACAAAATAATAATACTGATTAGCATCCTCATCAATGGCATCACTTCTGATATAATCACCACTATCTTCGAGAATACTTCCCATTTGTTGAGCCGTAAATCCTGTTTCCGATACGGTCATAATTCTTGCAATTCTTTTTCCTAGGGATGCTGTTGTTTCAGCACTTTCCCCAGCCGCAGGAACCCTTTGTAGAATAATACGAGGGTTATTGATTCCCAAGCCACCAAATAAGGCGTTTGAGAAAACAACACTAGCAGGAGTATATCCTTTTAATGTTAAAGTTCCCGTTTCGTAAATCGGAGAATATTTCTGTTCCACGGACTTGTCATATGCTAATGGTGTAATCTCCCGATACGTAATATCGGCCTCTTCAATTGAAGTCGGGCCTGCTTGATTCGTTCCCGACATTCCCTCCACATTAAAATATCCGCTTCCTTCCGTAAGTTCGTCTAGTGTATGCGTATGTCCTTCTTTTGCGAACTTGGTGGAGTCGTATCCCTCCAACATTCCAGCATTTAATTCTTTTTGCAGGATGGTGTTGGCAACGGGGATTCTATCGGTCAAATCAGGATAAGTTGTTCCGTCTTGAGGTTGAATAGAATAATCGTTCAGGTATTGTGCTGTAATGCCCTCGCCTTTGTCAACTGCTTCGACATCCATCCATGAGGGATATGTCGGGGTTTCTATTACCTCTTCAAAACTCGTTTCGTTGTAAAAAACAATCGGTGCTTCTTTCGCAACGGCATATTCGGTAATTTTTTTACCGTTGAAATATTCGGCGTTCAGATTGACATTGAGTACTCCGTCCGAAACAGGAATTTCGTCCTCTTCATGCCCCACTCTATACCCGTCCAACATGGAAATCAACGGAAAAACAGTATCCTTCTGAATAACCTTCAGTCTCGCTCTTTCCTGCTCGTCATAATTCAAAACGAGAATATTACCTGTGTTGTCTAAAATTAATCCTGCGAGAATGACATCCGTGCCAACAATGTTAGCATCATCCGTGAAAATAAATTCCGCACCTGTGTTCTCATTCTCCCAACGATAACGAGCAATCAAATACGAATTGGACGGAGAATTATTCGTTATGGAAATCGGCAATGTCGTATCAATACGAACCAAGATATCAGGTTGATTCTGGGGATGAATAAGGAACGATACGGATTCGATGGTAATGATATTCGCATTGGTTGATAAGGTTGCCTCTATCACTCCTGCCGTGAACAGGGTGTAAAAAATCTTATTCAGGACATCGGAAGCCAAGCGTTGATTGTAGTGAATATTCAACACCTGTGTGTTATTGTTTAATGCTTTCATCGTTATAGTCCCCAAGTATCATCATCGGTATAACCCCATGCTATCCAATGAATCCACACATCTTCTACAGGTTGTTCTACATAATTATTTCCATCGTCAGCCTTGTAAATGGTATAGGATACTTCGAATTTAGAGTAGGTGATGTTGCAGGCCATCATTTTGATATAGTAGCCATCGTATGTTCCTTCACCATTATCCAAAATTTGAATCATGACTTGCGGCTTCTTGGAAAAGACATTGTTATTTGATTTGACGAAGTCAATAACGTGTAAATTCTTCGTAATCAATTCTTCCCCTGAAACTATTCGTAGTCTACCCCCTGTATCATCCGCATCGTTGTAAGCAAAGAAGCATTCCCCTTCAATCTTGGGTAAGGTAAAGGCTCCTTCCAAAAACGATGATGAAGTCAAGTGGTTCAAGGCATTAACATTGACAGGTCGATTTACATTCGGCCCATCCACAATATCAGAAAGCCAATGCTTGTGATTGCTCCATGCCAAGGTTGTATATTTTTCACCCCCTAGTAATTCAGTATTTAAATAATCATTTGTAACCCCTGTTCCTAGGCTTATGGGTACATTATTTTTCAGAGTTCCTGCTGTATGTGCTTCTCCGAATTCATCTCCCATAAATTCAGCATTTAATCCTGAACTCATATCCCATTTAAGTGCGGCCTCGTATCCTGAATAGCCGTTTACCATTTCAGTATTTAAGCCTTGGCACAAGATTCCGTTGGATACAGGAATGTATCCTGAAGAGTTTCCTGCATGATATCCATTCAAGGTGTCGAGATTCATTTCGTAATAAATTTCAGGATTGAGAATGGCCTTGTTTTGATTGGTAAAGTCGATGGCAGAGATGTAATCTCCCGAAACCGTGATTTGTGCGATAATCACACGATTGTCCGTAGGCATGTCGCTGACAATATTAAAATTCACAGCAAGGTCAGGAAATTCCAAATAATTGTATTCTGCCACTAGCCAACCACTCGCCATTGTCGTAGGTGAGACATAGAAGTCCTTCACGATATCACACTTCAATACCTGTCTTTCAAGAATCTTCCGATTCGTTTCTGTCATGGCGAAAAAATTATTGCGGATGGTTTGTTCTTGGGAATAGCGATTGTTCGGAGAAATAAGGAGTGAAAATCCTGATGGGATTTTAACCTTAACTTCTTCTCCCGCATCTTCGATTCCATTGGTATTTACGATAGTTGGTGTTCCACTTTCAGGAACGACTCCTTTTGAGAGGATGTTGTAGAAGAGTTTATTGAAAGTGTTGGAAATGAGTCTGCACTTGTAGTGAAAATTAGCACTTTGCGTTCCGTCAACGGAATAATTAATCGGCATTACTTTTCCTCACTTAAAATTGGCAACTTATCGTGAAGTTGATTCCGTATTCTGCTTCCTTGGTAATATCGGGGAAGATTCCGTAAATAAAACTCCGATAGGGATTATCAACGGTTCCTTCTCCAGTAAACACCATGATTTCATTGTTTAAGAATGTATTGTTTCCCAAGGAGTTCGTCTGCCCTGGAATTAGATAGCAACTGATTTCGACCGTTCCGAGTTCCCCCACCGTTTCTGCTTCAACATATTGTATCGAATTTATTGCCAAGTATCCCGTAATATTGTTATCGATTGTCGTGGGGTGGTCATCATCAAATTCATCTGCGGTGTAATCCATATAATAAATTTCTTCACACTCGTCTCTGTATTCCTTTGCCGCTTCGAAGGTCGTGGCATTTCCTAAACTACCAAGACGGAAGTATGCCACTTTAAAATTTGTCGTCCCTGCTTCTCCTTCCGTAACCCCAATTGCTACTAGTTTGGCGATATCAATAAGACCCTCTTTAGTAATTGCTATTTGTGTACTTTCAACAGCCATTTTTATTCTCCTTATCTATTTATTCCACATGCGTTAAAAATCTTTTTCTCACTCGATATGGTACATCCAATTTCAAGCCGTATGGATAGGCCTCGAAGATGTCATAATACACAAGTGTTTCGTCAGGTGTTCCCACCTTCCAAGTATAAGAGAAATTGGCACTTGCCCCATAATCGACAACCTCATCAAGCGTAATAATTGGCAGTTCCCAAGATTTCGCCGCAGGGTCTCCAATAATCGGATAAAGGTTGATACGGAATTGACTTTCAGGAGCCTGAGTGATATGAACCGCTTCCGTTCCTGCAATTGCTACTGCTACCCCCGGAACCACAAATGGTTCCGACCCCGCCCTACTTGCCGAGACCTTGAACGTATCAGCGTCAACATAGATTGCGTAATAAGGCGTTCCGAAAGTCAGACTGCTCGACCCTTCGATATAAACGACTTCTCCGTTATGCAAGTCGTGATTGTGGCAAGTAATACTGTCAGCAGGGGCCGAACTTGATGAATTGGTGATGCCTGCCATTCTCGTATAGATGTCGCTTCGCATTATTTCCGTCTCGTAATTTTCCTGAGAAACCACCGAATCCAACTGACAAGCGGAAGTCGAATCAAGAGGGTCAACAATTGTCAGGTCGGCAACTGTGTGCTTCGGCTTATACTGCTTGATTTTCTTTAAAACGAGGTTGACAACTCCATCGTTAGAGAGGCCTCCTGCCGTTGTTGCGATATTTACTCCATATTTAAAATGCGGAGTAGGCCAAATAATTCCGTTGCCAACTCCCTTGTAACTATCTAGTTTTTTTTCTGTGAGTTGCGCCGTTGTCATTCCGTACACAAGAGGCATATCGTTAGCATTGACTTCGTTATCTAATCTCCATAACAAATGCTGACAAAGAGAATAACGGTGTTGATAACCTTCTTCTGTTGAAATAATTCTCGTGCCATTCCACAAGTAAGTATTGGAAGTATCCTGCACATTTGCGAAGGCGATTGCAACCCCGCCAAAAGTCAAAGAAATTTGGAAGGTGTTGGCATCCACTACGATGACATAATATCCCTGATAGGCATTAACCCCGCTGAAACTCTTCAGGAAGTAAATAATGTCGTTATCTGACAGAAGGTGTGAAGTACATGTGATGGTGTCGGTGTCTTCATTAATCGTGCAGGAATAATGAGTTGTCGGGGCAATGACATCAGAGCCTATGGTTGGTGTTGTGGACACGCTAGGTATAAAATCAATTCCAAAGGCATATGTCTCTTCGCAGTAATCATATTCGCTCGCAAGATTTGTAATGGTATAAATTTCGTATGTGCCGTCTGCTTGAACAAGATATAGGCTGTCCCCAACTTCAACTTCGTATCCTCTTGGGTCTCTTGTTAGGATGAGTCTGTAGGTTACTGAATCATCCAAGATTTCCAAGCCTCTGCCATTCAATAACCGTTCGTTCCCTTCGTAAACATTCGGCTTGTATGCTGAGGCTGTCGTACTCTTCACGCCCCGTTCACAACCCGTTAGTAAATATCGCTTGTTTGTGAATACTCCTGTGTGTGCGTCATAAAACTTAATGCCTGTATAGGAAATGACTTCGTTTCCAAACTTGACAAATCCCTTTGGGGCAATTGCAGGGGTTATGCTCGATTCAATATGTTCCGCAGGGTCGTATAATTTTCCGTCAGTAACTTTGACAACGATGGATGTTTCGTCTGCTGTTGTATTGTGGTCAAGTTCGATTTCAGCATTGCTGATGTCGCTTGTCAAGTTGTGCAGTACGCCTGTGTCGGTTTGAATCCATCGTAATCTATCCGCAAGGTCGCAATAATCGTAAATCCGAAGTGCCGACTCGTCCAAAATCCATTCTTCCTCGTAATCAGAAACAAGCCCGACATCTGTTGTAATAGGTAGACAATCCGTTTCAGAAGTGGGCATGTCATTCTTTGAAGCGTCTAATTCATCTTCAAACTTGAACAGGTCTACATCGTAATCTTCGATATAGTAGGGGAATGGAATTGTGGTTGATGTCCCACGAACCAACAACTCCACATTGACCCTGTCGTAATATGTTCCCAAGTTATCTTGCGTATCGCAGGGAACGATTTTATCGTCAAAACTTCTTCCACTTGCCGTATTTAATTCATCGTCTGCTTTGGCGAAGTAATCCCAATTATGAACAAGGAGTTTTAAACTGCTGACAGGATAAGAGATTGCCGTATTGGGGTCTCGTACAACTTTGTTTTCGTAGTATTCGGCTATCTCTTTTTGTATAGCCTTTGAAATCTGCGGACGAAAGAAGTTTTCATTGTTGGGATAAAAATTCCTTTCTGCATCATACAAAAGCAGGGAAAGAAAAGGCAAGGAGTAGAAACTGCAATAGTTCATCGTCCAAAGGTCTTGATAGGATTCTAAGGGTTCAGAAATGACTTTTTGCCACAAGCGCAATGCTGAGAGAAGTCCCTTTTCCTTGTAGATGTTCACCAATTCCTTCGTGAAGAGGCGCACACGGTAGTCGTAGTTTTCCGCTGCGAAGAACGGAAGATTTTGATAATCCTCAAGATTTTCCCCAAGCATTTTAACAATGTAGGTGAGATAGTCAAAATCAACCGTGTCTACATCGGAGAATTTTTCCAACATGTCCGCTTTTGCGCTGATGGCAAAATCCAAATACTCTGCGGTTGAATGCAGGAAGTCGATGAGGTAAGAATTTTCATCGTCAAAATGATAAGTGGTTATCAAGGCTCCGATATCGTGCGATTCGATGATGGACTGGAACTCCGTTCCTGTTCCCGTTCGATAGTAGGTTTTGGCGTTCAAGGCAGGCCGTTTATCGACATAGAAGCGGTCATCGTCTACGCTCCAATACTTAAAGTATTCCTTCCCGATTGTGAAAATACCCACGGCTTCCAATTCCGTGTGTCTGCGTTCTGTCAGGATTGTCGATGTTGAATGTTCATCGGCAACGGTCCCATAGAAGCCACGAACAAGAGGATAATTTTCGGAGCCAAAAGTTCCCGTTCCATCTTCATTATCGACATAATAAGAGTAGTGAATATATTCGTCATCGATAAGAAATTCTCCATAAGGAGGGGGTTGAAAGAAAATAGTATTTCCACTTGAATGACTAGTTGCGTTTGTTCCGAACTGTCCTCGAATGCATTCTGAAAAAGTTCCTAGTGTATTAGATGGGTCGCTAGTGTCGGCAGTATAATACCCATAGCGAATAATTTCAGTTCCGATAAGAATATAGCCTTGGGTCGGGACTGTTCCTGTAACCCCGCTGACATCGATAGAGGTGTCGCTGAGAATCAGTTCTTCATCCAACAGGGCTGTAAATGGTACGGTAATTGTTGCCGTTTCATCATCCCAGGTCATATCCGATTCAAGTGCCAGGCTCCATAGCCCCTGTTCGTACTCGATGGAATCGACTTGTTCTATCAATAAGTTGGCATATTCTTCGATGATGGAATCTTTTGCGTGTCGATAAGCGGCAGTCCCCGACCCTCTGCTAACATTCGTGAATTGATAGCCGCTGATGTATTGATTGAAGTCGGCATAGGAAATAATTTCAAGGTCGTTGACATCCGTATAAATGGCAAATTTTCCCTGCGAAGGAATTTTTGCTGAATCGGTAATGGAAGTAAAAGGGATAATGGTTGTATAAGCGTCAATATCTTCCGACAATACCGCCGTCCACAAAATATCGTTACAATGGGTCGCTATTTCGCTGTCGAAATACCCACGCTCTAGGTCGTATAATTTATGGTTTGTTCTGTCGATGGAATTGTACTTGATGTACTCGTCCTCAATTTTGACAACCCCTTTATCCTTGAAAATTTCCACCCCGTCAGAGCAATCGTAGTAAATTTCCGTAGAGTCGGGAGTAAGTGTTCCCGACAAGTAACGATTGCGAATAATGGGTGTGTATTCCAGGTCTTCTGAAAGATAGAGGTCTACCCCTTTTGGTGCGACCTTCATACGGGTCGGAAGATACTTTGAAAATAAGTTTACGAATTTAGCCATATTTTATACCGCAACTAGTGTAAGGAATTGAATAGTCGCTTCGACAGGAAATTCCGTATCACTCATTTCAATGTTTTGTGTGGAATAACTTGCATCCGTTGTTCGCTTCATTTCTAAATAGCACCAATCGATTTCCGAAAGGGAGTCGATTGCATAGATAATGTCTGAGTATTTTACGATTGAGCCTAATCTCCCGTAATCGAGAAGATATTGTTCGATGGCATCCTGTATTGCGCTTCTTGCCTGTGAGTCCGTATATCCTGAATATTTTCTGTAGTTGACCTTAAACATGACTTCTACGGGTTCGGGAATGATGTACTTGCGATGAACAGTAATGGTGCGTTTCTGCTTGATGAGTTCGTCCACCGATTCGTAGTAAGAAAGATAATTCTCGCCGTTCTTCGAAGGCACAAGCGGCGTTCCGTCCGTATCCTTCAGCAATAGGCCGATTGTGATTTGATTAAACTCTTTAAAATTGGGAGGGTTCTTATCCTCTTCCGACAGGATATAAATGTCGAGAATGTTGGAGAAGTTCGCATTTATCATTGCCGTGATATCGTCTTCCGTGACTATTCTGTCTCCCGTGGTGAAGTACTTCGGAGCATTGGCCCTGATTTCTTCCAAGGTTTCAGGGTCGCCTGCGTTCAAGAAGGATTGTGATTGGGTGACATACATCGAGACAGGTAGTGCTTCCGTGTCGCTGACGGTGTCGAGAACTTTTGTAATGGAGCCTGCGTTGACATTTCCGAACTTGCCGATGTTCAGGTTGTAGACGAACTTGATGAGTTTATTGTTAGTAGGAATCGCACCAAAAGTTCCATCCCCAAATACTATTTTTAGGGCGTAATCGGAAAATTGTTCTGCGTAATAATTTTCCCCGTCAGCATCTGCGTTCACCAATGAATCGATTTCCTCCCATTCCTCATCATCCACATAAACTTTCAGTCCTGAATACTCATACTCCGAATTAGGCCAAATCGCATCTCCGATATAATAACTTTTGCTGTCGGAGTTCAAAAGAAATTCCTGATTTTTCGTTCCTGCGGAAGTATAGGATACTTCCTTTTCCACTCCCTGAACAACCTTGACGGTAATTTCTTTTTCTCCTGCAATCAATTCATTTTCGTACACCGTGTAAAAAAGAACATTGTCTCCCGTTGAAAGTTTTGTCCCCTGAGGAATGACGATATTGTTTGCAGAGGCCTCCTTAATCCATAAGGTAACTTCCCCGTGAGAAGGAACGGCCCGTTTTACTTTGTAATTCAGGAGTTTAATGATTTTCATCATGTTCTCCTTGATTTGGGCGGTGTCGAGATAATTTTCGTTGGCTAGCACATTCATCCTGTAACTCAAAAGGTCAGCCACATATGAGAACATACGAATGAGGCTCGACCCCATTCCACCTTCCACATTATCCTTCCATCCATCAAGTACTGAGAGTTTGGCGTTCAGTTCGGTGCGAATGGTATCGAAATCTCCGCTAAGGGTCAAAATTCTATCAGCCATATTATTACCTCACTTCAGACGAATTGCTCAAAAGAAATTCTTCACGGAACAATTGCAACGGCCCCAAGGCCCTGATACTGAAAATCATATCCAAGCGAAGTGTTCCCACAGGTTCATTAAGTGTGTATTGAAAGTCTACGATATTGACCCTGTTTTCCCATCGCTCTATTTCCGCAATCAATGTCGCTCGTAGCATCTCCACATTCTTCACACTTAACTGCTCGAACAAAAAATCATAAATGGAACTACCAAATTCAATCAGGCCGATGAGTTCACCTTTTCGAGTGTGTAAGATGTTTCGGATAGATTGCACAATGGCATCATAGTTCGTAAGAGCCTTCAAGTCTCCGTATTGGAATTCAAAGGTCTGTTGAATATCCTTGTCAACTACGATGTCCGAGTTGTAGTAATTAGTAAGTGTTTTTTCGTCAGCCATTTTTATTCCTCACGAAGTTTTCTTTTATATGTTCGTTTTTCTTGTTCAGATAAATTTGGATTTTTGTCTATTAAATCTTCCACTACTTCACCCGTAGGAGTTAATTTAGATTTTTTAAAATACTCAACGAATGGAAAAGGCGGCATCGCAGCATTTAAATTTTTTGGTGTAAAAATACTTACTCCACCGCTCATACCAGCCGCACTCATATTCCATGCCATTATTAATCCCTCCTTTTTTATTTAGTCTTTACGACCTCGCACCCTGTATAGCAATTCCTTTCCATGCCGACCCAAATTTTGCCCCCGAACAAGGTGAACTTTCTATTTCCCAATCATCTAATAATTTTTCAATGGTTGTTGCCCAACCTGCCATTACTGGTAATGCCATTGAATTATTTGTTTTTCCCAAAACCTTAAAAAGGGTTTTTAAGCATATCATAGCCATATTAAATTTATCCACCCATTGTTGGGCTGATTCATCACTCATCGACCCGCCACCACCTTCTTCGCCTCCGACAGTTGGCAAGCAAAGAAATAATGCCTGAAATCCACTACTGCCCAATCCCGATTTGTACCCCATAGGAGAACTGATTAAAGGTGTTCCAAACCAAACCCCTCTAGTGTCAACAGGTTGAGCGCGGTCAGGAGCAACACTTCCATCTCCACCTTTTAATACCGTTAGTCCACCCCAACTTGTCAGGCTGATTCCCGCATTTCCCATAATGGTAACTGACCCCAATTTGCCTATTAATTTTGCACTTCCTGTCGCATAAACTGTTGCTTCATTATCTCCAACTAAGGATGCCTTTCTTGCCTGAACTGCGAAGTCTCCACCAGGAAAAAACATACTATGTTCTTTCGGCCCCCCTGCGTTGCTTCGTCCCCCTGCATGAAAATGAAACACACCATCCGTCCACATATCAATACCATTCATTCCTGCATGAGAAAATTCCAAACCCCCTGAACCGTGGTCAAAAATCAATGCCAATCGTTCGTAATTATCATTGTCGTCTAGTTCGATTGAGGACTTTGCATCGTGTGAAAGAAACGTGTGTTGTTTCCAATACTTCCTGTTTTTTAAATTCATTTTACCGAAAGGAAATGATTGTATCCACGAATGCCACAAACCATTATCACAGGTTTTTTCAGGTTGCCAAAAGTGAAAAGGATAATCCGCTATAAATTCCCAACGGTGGGGGCGAGAACGAAAAAATGGTGCGCCGGCCCCTGGGGTTTGAAATATTGTATTATCGGGAGTGTTAGAACGCCACATCCATTGTTGTTGAACGCTTGAATATTCCTGTTCCCAACCCGGAATGTTTCCTTTTTCTTTTGTTATGTCAAAGCGCACCCCCTCAACACCTTTTTTCCATTTTTGAAATCGTTTGTAGTTGAAGTGCCGTAAATTATCGGGGAAACTTGCCATTCCCTCTTGAACTTGTTCAGCCGTGTAAAAAGTCCATCCCCCGCACTTATCTTTCCAAGTTGTTCCTGCGGCGGCTTCCTCTTCTGTTATGTCTTCCGTTGTATACCATACGTACATGGGACGGCCTGCCCAACCTTTTGGAATTTTGGGCCAATATTTATAATGTCCCCAATTGATGCCGTATGCTTGGAATGGTTCTACATTTTCACCCAAATCACTATTTTTATCAGATATATCTCTTTCATCGTGATAAATTATTTCCCCATCCGCATCATCCCCGTCAAAAATTTGAAATGGGATATCATCTTCCGTCAGCATGAAATTGGAGAAGGCTTGATGTGCATCCTTCGCTATCAGTTTGTCTTGGTCTCCCGTTTGATTCAGGGTTTTTAAGGCAGTCTTGTAATTTTCTAAGTCTTCGACTTTGGTTCCCCGTTGTTCTAATAATTTTTCGAACCCCGCTTCTGTTGAAATATCAAGCCCCGCATAAATCGTGCCGAGATAGACAGGCCTGAAGATGTCTCCCCCTTCGAACCACAGCCAAATAATATCATCAATATTCGGATAGGTGACAACGCCATCTCGAAATTGAAATTCGCACCACGGCTGAGGGCTGTCTTCCACATTTTCAGGTTCTTCAAAATCATCGGTCAATCCGTAAATCATGACCTGTATTCTATTCAATTTCAAAGGGTCATCTAATGAAACGACTTTTGCACGATAAAAATTACTTTTTTGCGTATCCTCAAGAGCCTTAACTTGGTCTAGGTCAAACATTCTTATTCTCCTACCTTAGTATAAAATCCTTCGGGTAAAGTGCCGATGCCGATTCTCGTCAGTTTCATCGTAACATTATCCCCAGGATATGCATATGAAAGAGACTTTAACAACCATGCCCCATTCAACGATTCCCAACTATCCTCGTCCATTGTTTTAAATTCCACATTCACCATTTCCCCGACTGCCAAATCGGGCATCACCTGAATGAAATCAATTTCCGTCTCGATGTTGTAGGTGAACATCTGCGAATAATAAAGCCTGTCGGCAAAGCCCTTCAACATGGCGGGGTTGTCAAGAGGGGTGAAGTATACTTTTACATTACCCTTTGCAAAATCCTTTGAGAAAGGGACGGAGTGGCTTGCCATTCCTGTAATCGGCATAGTGGTGATATTGGAAACGGTTTCAGGCTTGTCAATGTATTGTGAATGTTCAATATACTTGGCATTTGCAGAATAGTTGATGATGTTGTAATCCTTTTCCATGAGATTAAATCCCATAACCCTTTTTTCATGACCCATGATGAAGTTCGTGAATGCGTTGAAGGGGGACAATCGAAGGTTTTGAATTCCATAGTTTTCACGAATATCCGTAATCTGAATTTTTGGAGTATCATCTGTAACGGGTTTGAATAGGGTACTGATGGGTACAAAGTTCAACCCTCTGCGATTGATGAAGAATACGAAGGCTCCTGTTCCATCGGGAGTTACTGCATAGTTACTCAATTTGCGAATAACCTTCATTGCGTCCCGACTGTACGGAATGAAGAGGTTCTGAAAGCCATGTTCCGCAATCGGTGCAGTCGGCGTTATGTTGATTTTGAAGTTGTCAGTTTCAGAGATTCCCACCCCTGATATAAACTTTTCTAAAAGGTCGGAAATTTTTTTGACCTCACCCTTTTTGAAGTAACAAGAATCTCGACTTTTTAGAATGGAATCATAGTTTTTATCAACAGCGAGAATTTTTACGGTTTGTTTTGAGGCGGGTTTGGGTTTTTCTCCCATTGAGCCGATTGACTTGATGCGGAAACTTTTTTGTGTGAATTTGAATTTGTCCTGCTCAAATTCTTCGATAAGTAGTTCTTCGTCCCCGTATAAAAGTTTTCGCAGGAGTTCGTAAAGATTGTCCACTAATCCAAATTCGATTGTTGGGAACCCCTGGTTGATATCCTCCGTATAACGGAGGTTCTCAAATCCATAATTACCCAAGTCAATGTCTTGAGTGGTTCCTTTGATAATGATTTTCGGGGCTTTTCCTATTTGTGCCATTTTACTTGTACTTTAACTTTTGCCTCTTCTTCTGCAAGGCCTTGTTGACTTCGGTAAGAGATGGGATTTCGATTATCTTACCCACTTCTAAATCGAATGGGTCGGTAATATCGTTGAATCGCAAGACTATCCATGCCAAAGTTTCATTGCCGTAAGCAAGATAGGCAAGACGGTCAGGACGATACTGAGTTTCCTCATTGATGGTGACAAATCGGGAGTCCTGATTTACTCCCTTTTCAATATCCAATTCCATATCGACATTTTGAAAATATGTCTTGTTCGCCTCGTCACGATAAATGAGACCGTCCAGTTTTGTCAGGCTGTAATTCATATTCTTGAAGAAATCAAGAATGTTTTTCGTAGTTTTAGTGTATATGTATTGCATTATTTTCCCTTTGTTTCTGCATAAGTATCGGAGGAATTATTAAAAATATTTTTAATTTGAGTTCGGTCAACAATTCTAGATACTTGAAGTCCAAAATTATATACTCCTATAATTGGAGTATATTGTAAAGAATAGGGCGGCGCAATTTTCATACTGACACTTTTACACAAACATGGGCCAAATACCATTTTCCCTTCCCCAACGCCTTTAGATGGAAAATAATGAACATACACTAATCCTGGACCGCTGCCTGCAAGAGTAACTGCTTCTGCGCCTCCTTCTTCTTTAGAAGGGATTCCCATTCCTGGAGAAAGAATTTCCATAACTCTTTGATAATTTAAAATAATATCATTTTCTGTATCAGAGATTTGATAAAAAGAAAGATTTAATTGTATGGGGCTTGTACCTTGCCAATAATAAGGCGCATTTAAAATAATATTTGAATTTCCAAATCCACCTGTAAGATAACCATGTGTTTCTGATTCTCCGATTGCTCCTGCTAATCCTTTAAGTCCTGCCGCCATTGATTTAAATGCTTCCAATATTCCAAAATCTAAAGCATTTTTAAATTCATTATCTAATCTTAAATCTAATCCTTCATCGGTTAAAAATCCAAAAAGTTCATAATATAATTTATCTCTTGGTGGAATATTGAATTTACCCGTAACTTCATTATAAAATTCTATTCGCACATTCGCTTTATCTCCAAAAGTGATATCAGGCATTTTAATACCCTCCGCTGAATTGGGTTATCAAGGAATACATACTTGTCATCATCACATCTGTTGGGAATACTTCACTTTTTTGCCTGTACCCCGCTGAACCGCCTTGAGCAGGAGCAGAAGGTTTTGGAATATTTCTATCCGTTTGCTTTTCTCTTTCCTTTGCGTCTGTTTTGGTTTGCGACAATTCTGTTTTGATTTCTGAAAGAAGCCTAACTGTTTCTTTTGTCAGTTTGGTTTCTTCCTCTGTTGCACCTTTTTGTGTTTGTTGTGCCATTCTTCCTGGGATGTCTTTGTCGAATTGCATTCCAAGTTTTCCCGCCATCACATTTTCTGCAAGTTGCTTACCCATTTCAAAATATTTGAAGACGCTTTCAAACTCTTTTGTTTTGGCAACAAACGCACCTTCTCCCTTATGACCCTGCATTAAGAAGTCTTTTGGGGCATGAGCAAAGGCCGCACCTTGTTGGGCTTGAATATGCCAAGTTTCCACTTGTCCCGATTTTGTTCGGGCTGTAGGATATTTGAAACCGTATTTTTTTATTAACCCCAACTCTACAAGGTCGGCAACATCAGTCGAATTAATATCAACAGCCCTAGGATTCGGAGGGCCGTGGGGTGAACGGCCAGGTTTTGCCGCTCTATTTGGCATCTCTCTGTAAACCCGTTCTTGGTCTTCAAGACTTCTGTATCCTGAATTGATTTGAGATTGCTTACCTGTTAATTTGAATCTTTCTGCAAGCATCGCAAGAAGCCTATTTTTAAAGGGGAGATTTTCAATATCTACACTTTGGTCTTTAAGTCGATATGCTCCTTTGGAAAGAACCCCACCATATTTTTTTATATCCTCGTCCTGATTCATTTTTTCGGATTCGGATTTTTTCCCAAAGAGATTTTTAACTGCCCCGCCCAATGCCTTAAATACAGAACTAGTTGCCTTACCAACACTTTTTGCGAGGGTTAAAGGATTTAGGAATGATGGACTTAACTGTTGCATCAGCATCCCTTTCAATTGTTCGTATTGGTCTTTTTTAAGAACTGCTAAGTATTCGGGTTCTCCTGCTTCGGCAACCGTTACATTAGTTCTCTTGTCAATTTTTCCAAAAAGGTCTTCGAGTCTTTTTGGTTGAGTTGTCTTTTTCGGAAACCCTGAAGCCGCAGCGATGTGGGGGGTTTTTCCTTTTTCTTTATCTTTAAATTCTTTGAAGTCTTTGAGTGCTTCTTTATCCCCTTGAAAGAGTTTTTTTCTAAACTCTGCCATGCCCCCTTTATATTTTTTGGCTATGTCTTCTTTTGCTTCTTCTGTAATTTTTTTAGATTTTTCAGCATCTTTTTTAAACGCATTTGTTGTCATTCTCGCAAGAATTCCAAATGGCGACCATTTGGCTAAAAATCCTGCGCCTTTAATAACAGTATTCAACCCTTTTTGAACTGTTTTGCGGCTAATAAGTCCTAGACTAAAACTTTCTACGATGTTTCCTGCCGCACTTGTGGCTGTGTCTCTGATGCGGGTTGCAAGGGGTTTACCTTTCGATTCTTTCCAACCCTTTAAAGCCCCACCAATTCCTTCAAATGCAGTAATAGCCCAACCCACAAGAGGAAGTTTTTTAGTAACGCCTAAAGCGGCTTTTTTTAATAGTCCTGTTGCCCCTTTTTTAGCAACTGTTTTTGCGGCTGTTTTTGCAGCTCTTGACGCTGCGGATTTTGCAACCGTGTCTCCTGCCTTTCTCCCGAAAAGTTTTGTACCTATTTTGGAGTCTAAGAATTTTCCCCCTAGTGCGGTTTTGCCTATTAATGCGGCAAGAGGGGCCAATAAGACTTTAGGTAGTAAAAATCCTAACATACTAGCGATTGCGCCTGCGCCAGTTTTTAAAATTTGCCAAGCAAATTTCATCATTTCCCAATTTTTAAACCATTTAAAAAATCCTGTAAAAGAAGAAAATAATCCTTCAGAAGCCTTTGCTCCTTTTTTATTAACTCCAAAAGATTTTCTTTGTGTTTCTTCAAGTTCTGCGGCTTTATCTTTTGCCATCATTCGTTCTGATGCCCCTTCCTTTTTACCCCCTGTTACAAATTGCCGTACTCCTGTAATTGCCTTTCGAACTCCTATTTTAGTTTTTCGAACTTTACTTTTTGCAGTTCTTATTCCTTGCCCTATTTTAGTTTGTTGAAATGCGTTTTTAAACCCCTCTTGTTTCCAAATTTTTGCAAAATTTATCCCGCCGAGAGTGAGTTTAAGTGCGTTTTTACTTAATCCCGCTACTGCTGCCCCTGCCTTTTGAAGGGAACTAAATAGAGGCATTCCAAGCACCGAGTCCAATTTACCCGCAATCATCGCTGTTTTTTGGTTAAAATTCTTGAAGGTGTCGTCTATTTTTTTGTAAAAATCTTGATTCGTTTTAATTCTGTAGGCCTGACTACGAAGTTCAAGACGCTGTATTCTTCTGTTGTAATCCTGCTGTTGTTTAATAAGGGACTCAAATTCTTCTTTTTTCCCCTCTAGAGTTTGTTTCTGAATATCCTTTTCAACTCCACTCAATCTCTTTTGAAGGTCTTTGAGTTCCTTCATCTTGTCTAAATGATTTTGTTCTCTGAACCGTTGATGATTTTTCTCAAATTTCTTGACCCCGTCAAGAATAGACTCATTTCCTTCTTTGGTAATAGTCTGAATATTTTTAAACAGTTTTTTTACGAGTTTTGTTAAATCATCAACACTACCTGTTAATTGGTCAAGTTGTTTTACTTGTTTTAGAGTATCTAGGGTTTCAGCCATTTTTGAAAAATCCTTAAAGAGAAGAATTGAAATCTCTACTTCTATTTATTGTTAGAGAAAATAAGAACTTATAATTTTAGTTGGTTGCCTCGTTCTTTCTCTTCTAGTGCCTTTGCCCGAAGATAGATATCCAATAAAATGATTCTATCGTTTACAGTCAAATCCAATATATCCCCAATTCCCCCCAAGTTACCCTTGTAGCAGAGATTAAAAATCTCCGTCAATAAATCCCGGTAACGGTTGACAAGAAAATCGGGTTTATATTGTAATCCGAAAAAAGGTGAGAGGTTCCAACTCTATTGTACCTCCCTTGACACAAGTAGCACAGTAATATTCTTTTTGTAATTTGTAGCCGTATGCCGCAGTCGTTTTGTCGTTGAAATAATCGATGATTACCTTCAAGTCTGATGTCGGTAAAGTATCAAGAAGTTTAATTACTTCGAAGTAATTGTCGAATTTGACTTCGTTGCCATCTGTTGTTACAATTTTATCCGTTGCGTGGGCAATCGACATAAGGAGCCTTGTCAGCATATCGTCAGGAAGAGCCTGCATCTGCTTGTCAATTTCCTTCAGCATTTTAAGGGTTGTGAACTTCAAATACCAATTAAACTTTGTTTCCGGTAGTTCCACCTTAAAGGGATATTCAGCGTCCGTAGACAACTGAGTCAAACTGAGGTCTTCTTTCTTTAATTCGACTGTGACTTTATGTCCCGCATCGTCTGTAATCTGAATGTCCTTTTTTCCTGGAAAGGTAATCGTGGATAAGGCAATGAGAATATAGTCTTGGTCGAATACCGTCAAGTTTTCCCAATTGAAGTTTTCCACCCCTTCAAATTTGGCACACTTGGCAATGACATTCAGAAGGGAATTTTCCTTGGAAGCGAACATTTCCTTGATAAGAATTTTTTCATCTTCCGTTGTCAGTTCCCGCAGTTTGATATCCTTTGGATATCCGCACCTTCCGTTGGAAGGTAGTGCGAAATCAAACCACACAGTCTGCCTTGTCCTTCTCTCCTTCATCGTTTTCGTGATATTGAGAATATGATTGGGTGGCAATGCGCTGACCCTCTCGAACTCGCTGATAGAAACAGAAGCAGGAGCCTGAGCAGGAGCAGGACTAGGCGCAACCACAGGCGCATTTACAGGCGGTGTAGTCGCTTGCATTTTTTGTCTCGCAATTTGTTGTAAATCTTTTTGTTGTGTTTCCATTTATACAAAATCCTCCTTTGTACTGATACAATGTTATTTATTGAATTATTTATTTTTCTTTAATTTTGGGATTGGAGAGAATAATAATCAATGGAAAAAGTAACGGGGAAAGTAGAAATATTTTCAGTTGCATAATCCAAAGTAATTGCCCCTATATCTTTGGGCCAAATTCCTTCAATTTTATAGAGTCTGCCAAATTCAGTCATATCGTTTATCCCACCTAAGAGGTGAACTATTGCCGACCTTTTATATCCGACATTTTCCAATCCTTCACTACTTCCGTCAAAAAGATTATAAACTTCTTCTCTCCATTGTTGGAAAAAATTGTAGGCTCGATTAGTTAAATCATCTCGAACTGTAACCTTCCAATCCTGAAAATCAGTCTTCCCTGCGACTTTAACTTTACTGCCCATCCAACCCACAGAAAGTTGAGTGCTTGTAGAGACAGGGGTTTCGGTTGCCGAAATCAGGTCTGTTATGAAAACAGGTTCGTCTTTTAAACCCTCAGTATTTTCATTATTGTAAAAGTACACTTTGAATAGATAAGCCCTATGCAAATCATAGTATTTATCGATGACTCTTTGAAAATCAGAAGGTGAGATTCCCATTTTATTCCCCCACTCCTGCAATGTCGTAATAATCAAACGACAAGGTTATGGGAAATGTGCTGATATTGTCCGACTCATAGTCAAGTTGGATGTTGCCGATTTCCATAGGCCAAACCCCACGAATGATATAATTTCTTTGCGGGGTTACGATTTTTGGGGATATCAGTATCAAGTTTATATCCTTTTTATATCGACCTGGAAGTGTCCCTGTCATGATGGGATAAATTTCCCTGCGCCAATTGTTAAAATAAGCAAAGGCCTTGCCGTCAGCATCGTCCCTCACGGTAATCTGCCATTGTTGCGGCAGGGTTTTGCCACCCACTTTGATTTGCGTGTGCATGTAATCAACCACTTGTGCGCTTGTATTCACTATTGGGGTTTGGGTGTTGGAAATCCAATGACATTCGAATCCATCCCCCATCACTACCTTGAAAAGGTAAGTGCGAAAAAAGTCCTTGATAATAGCCTTGTTAAAAGTGCTTATGCCAAAGTCTTTATTATCGTTGAAATAGTTCATATTTCGATTGGTGCTGTAAGGCCGACATAAAATCTGTCGAAAGCAAAATCGACATTATAGGTCAAGATGGAATCATTGGCATAATCCAAATTGCCTCCGCTAATCCTAACAGGAAATGCCCCCTCTAGAGTAAAACTCACATCTTTTTGCTCTTCACCAAGTTCATTCAAAAGTATTAAGGATATTTCTTTTTTATAATATCTTGGTAAATCGGAAACCCTAGAAGAGGAATTATATGCAATCATCATCCATTCATAAAAATAACGAAAAGTGCTGATGGTTTTTTCTCCCTTTAAAAAATTATTCCCTTGAAGAAGCGCCGCTGTAGGAGTGCTTATATTCCAATCAGTAATTCCAGGCAATTTATTCCAAAAGGATGTTTGTTGTTGAATAAGAGCCTGAAGTTTACTCATATCTACAAAATTTCCCTTGGCAACTCCCTCTCCTGCCAAGTTAAGCCTGAATGTTGCACTCCAATCGCTGTATGTGGTTTTATTTTGAATTTTAATTTCGCTGTTATAATAGGCTATATTTTGTGTAGCCGCCTGTGCAATAGGAAAGGCCGTTGAAGCAGTACAAAGATTAAATTGCTCCCCAGGAGAAATGATTCCCATCATAGGGGCTTGTATTAGCGGCAAATGAATCTTAAAAAGATAAGTCTTCTGATATTCTATGCCGTTGATAATGCTTGCGAATTGATTAACTGTGATTAATTTCGTTTCAGCCATTTAGTCTTCTTGGTCTCCGTAATCAACCGCTTCAGAAAATTTGTATCCCTTAGACTGTCGGCTCGAACTCGTCAAAGTTAATCGTTACAGGGAAGGTGATGATGCCTTCCGTTGCATAGTCTAATGTCATCTGACCGATTGACCCAGGCCATGCGTTGACAATCTTATATCCCCTGTCATGGTTTCCCCGATTGTCGAGTAGATAAAGGTCGATAGGATATTTATATTGATTAGGAATATGCGATTGACCGCCGCTTAGTTCTCCCGCTCCGTCCTTCGTTTGATAGACCAACCGTCTCCACATCTTGAAGTAGTTATATGCCATCGAAGTCGTATCGTCTCTGACCGTTACCGACCACTCCGAATACTTGGTTTGCCCACCAATCTTAACTTCGGAGTTCATCCACGGAACATTGATAACACCCGTGGTCTCGACAGGAGATTGTGTGCTTCCCATGAAGTAGGTGATAATAGAGGAATCACTTACCCCCGGAATGGGATACAACCATACCTGAAACAAATACTGACGATGATAGTCTGTACTTGGGCCTAACTTGCCGATTGTCCTCTCAAAAAACGCTGTTGGTGAAATAACAGTTGTATCAGCCATATTTACTCTCCTTATGTGTTGCTAATTATAGACGAAATCTCGTCCTTTGTTACCGTGAAGTTGAAGATGATATACTCAGCCGCAAACACAGGCTTGATGTAGATGTCGCAAATGATTTGACCCGAAGCAATAGTCTGGTTCGTATTGTTCGTATCATCGCAAATTACACGGAAGTCCTCAATGCCGTCCCTTGCCTTAATCGATTCAAGATAAGGTTCGCAAGTACGCACGATACGCAATCTTGTGTCGAAAGTGTTAGGCTCGAACAAGAAGGCCTTCATGCTGTTCTTGATATCCTTCTCCATCTTCAGCATCAGCCTGCGAACGGTGAGTTTGTTGAACGCCGAAGAACCCACGTACATTGTCTTGATGCCGTAAATTACAGGACCCGCGCCATCGTTGATGATGGGGTTGATTCCTGCGGCATACAGAGTCTCAAAATCTCCGTCTGTGATGTTCTGCTCCAACTCAATAACTTCGTTCAGCATGCCACGGTTATATCCTGCGACTGCGTACCAAGGCTCACGAATGAGGTCGGTCTTGACAATCAAAGGAGTTACCTGAATTGCAGGCGGCAGAGATACGATTGACCCCGTGAAGGAGTCAAGCACCTTGGAGCCGTTGCAATAGATTGCTGAATATGTAGATGAACCAACTAAGTTCTTATAACGCACAGCATCGGCAATTGAAAGACCCCAAGGAATATTCAGAATGCCCACGCAGTCCATTCTTGTATCGCAAATAGACTTAATGTTCACCTGAACCGCTAGGGATTGGTTGCCGCCTGCCGAAATGATGTCAATGTCAACTTCGTTCTTGTTGGAGAAGAGGTTGTAGCAGTCCATGATTTTGTACTCACGAACCTGAGGAATGCCGCCTGCGCCCAATGTTGCCACGCTTGCGGAACCATCCGTGCCTCCCCCAAGGTAGTATCTTTCAATCTTGTGCGGAAGATAAGTAATAGAGTCAATAGTTCCGTCTTCCTTCAACTTGTTAAAGGTTCCATCAATCTCCGCAATATAGTCGGGATTTACGAACACACGAATCCATTCTGAATTGTCGTTTACAAGGTCGGTCACGAACATCGTCTTTCCCCAATAATCCGTCTTACCTGGGATTAACGAACAGAGCCATGATTCCTCAATAGCCCCCGTTGCATAACTTTCCACGACAATCAAAAACTCGTCATCGGTGCTTGGGACAAATTCAATCTTGTTTTTGAAGTATGGAGTTTCTGTAGAAGAATTCCATGCATCGTTGTTGTATACGCTGATTCTTACATCCGTATTGGCCCACTTGCCGCAGGAACGGGCATAAATCTGCATGAAAATTGCCCTTTCTGTCGGGTCGGAAATTCCCGCACCCTTCTCCACATATGTTCCCGTGGAGTCATACTTTGGCAATGACCATGCGTCATAATTCATGTACATCGGCAGAGTGTAAGTTCCGAATTCGCCGTAGAACGGGTCAAGAACCATGCAGGCCCAAGTACCATCCACAGCCGCAGGAACAGCCGCAGAGAACACAACTGTCTGTGTTCTTGTTGTTTCATTAAATGCCGTGTCGATTGAGGAAATGGTGTATAGTGAATAAGATTCTGATGGGTCTGTCGGGTCGTTAAACATTACTTGCTTGCCCACGATAAGTTGACCGTAATTTAATTCCTCAAAAGCCACAGTAGTTGTGCCTTGTCCTGAGGTTACTTCACCACACACAACAGGGCAAACGGGACTGATGTATTTTGTTGGGATAGGAATTCTATTAACGGTGTTGCTCAAAGATGTTCCTGTCAAAGGTACAGGGGTTGAAACGCCGTTGATGGCAGTAACTTGAAAAGTCTTGGAGGTCTTGTTGATGACCCAATAATTTGTATCCGCAGTAACGCCGCATTCTGTATCGGTGAATTGGATATTTTGCCCGTTTCTCAATCCGTGCGGATTTGTCGTTTCGAAGAAGTCAGTTGTGGGGTTTGCCGTAACCGTAATACCCCAAGTTGCGATAACAGTTTCGTTGGTGGCGTTTACGCCTCTGATACAGTCATGGAGGACAACAGTATCCAAAGCGTCCGTACCGATGATTTCACGATAGATGACATATTCAGTCTCCCCATTGTAGGTAAGTGCGGCGAGACCTGAATGAGGCCAAGTGCCGTCATACGCATCGATGGTCGGTCCTGAAACATGGGTGATGGGGATATCGCTTTCGTTGGCACTCAATTCACCTACGATTTCGTAGATAGAGTCAAGGCCGTTGCAGATGCCTGCAAAGTTATATTGGTCGGTTGCCCGAACAACAAGCAATTTATTGCCGCCGTATTTGAAGAAGAAGCGAGCGAAGAAGTCAAGATATCCGCTGTCCTTTCCAAACATGTCGGTATAATTTGCATATGAGGTTACTAAAATGATTTCGTTTGCTGGCCCCTTGCTTGAAGTTCCGACAATACCCGTAACCGTTGTTGCGCCTTCGGTAATGTACGAGGACTTGTCGAACTCGTTGATGTAAATATTAGGCTTGATATATTCTGCCATTGTGGTTCTCCTTATTCAGTATATTGACCAGCGGTCAATTTAACCGACATTTTATCTTTGTCATATGCAAAGTCCGTAAGCAGGACTTTGACTAGAGTTCCTGTGTAAACATCTCCTGCATCATGAGCATCGTAAACAGGGAGATTCAATACATTCTCATCCGCAGCGACCTTCTCCACTCCTGTATCATCCAATTCCCACCAATTATAGGTGATGAATTTGCTACCCGCAGGAAGAACCAACGACTTCGAAGTATTGTCAGTCCAATTGGTGTAGGTAACAGTTGCCACAGTAGAACTCTTATTCACGATTGTAACTTTTGCTTCCGCGTCCATTATAACCCTCCATATATAAATACCATCACTACTATTTATGTTTTTTCTCGTTCCTGTTTATCATTTTTACTTCCTTTGTATAAATTCTCTTCAGCCCACATCGGTTGAAGGTTTGTGTAGTGGTTTGCCTTTAAAAATTCCCCCCTATTTTGAAGATTAAAAGAAGATAGAGGAATAATATGGTCTATATGCCAACCATCGTGTTTCCAGTTATCCCATGACATTCCTTCTTGGAATTTGGACTCCAAGTATAGTTTAAGTTCGGGAATAGAACAACCCAAATCTTTGACGGCAGAACCAACTTTCTGATTATTTTTAATAGATACACATAAACGAGTTCGTAATCTACAAGAAATTTTATAATTAATATCTGTTTTTATTTTATTATTATTATATTTCTTTTTCCTATCTTTTATTTCATTTGTAAGATTTTTATTATATTTTTTATCATAAATTCTTTTTTCTTCTTTATGGGTTTGTATATATTTTTGATTATATATTTTTATTTCTTTTTTATGATTTTTATTATATTCTAATTTCCGTATTTTTATTTTTTCTATATTCTTTTTATACTTTTCGGCATCATATAATTTTTTTACTAATTTTTTTTCTTCTATATTCATTATATAATTTCTGTTATAAATTCACTATATCCAGAATACGAATCCCACACTTCCGAGTATCCTGTCCAGCCTGATGGTCCGGGATAGCCGCTTCGCCACACTAAATTACTATATCCTGACCACCCGTAGTTACTCTGTCGCCACGGCTCGTAAGGTTCGCAGGAAATTGTTGTGCCAATGGCATTGCTCCCGACCCGCAAAGTTTCATTCGTAAGAAATACATGTTTCTCATCTCCGAACTTAACGATGAAATGTCCGTCTTCAGGCATGTCAACGATATATGCCGAGTGATAGGTTCCTGAAATTAATGTTCCTAAGGTCGGCGCAAAATACAGAGCGTCAGGAGTGAAATACAAATCCCTGATGGTCGGGTCGGCAACAAGTCGGACTTGTTCCAACCCTTTTTGCGTGTCGTATTCTTTAAAGTTGGTGATGATTTCCTTGATGATTCCGGTTCCATCGTACGCTTCTCGTACCATCCAACTTTCAATTGTGAACCCGATTGGGACGGAGAGAATGTCCCTGCGTTGTTCTGCTGAATATTCGTGATTAAAAGCAAAAGAGGGGGGAGTTGTAATACTAGCCCAATGGGAAAGAGTGATTTCTTCGGGAAAAATTGGGTGTTTACGATAATATACCACATGTAAATTAAATTTTGGTTCTATCTGCTCTATCAATTGCATCAACTCTTCCTGATATTTACTATATATTGTCATTGTAATACTAAAATTATAAGGTACGGGCATTAAAACATCATATTCATAGCCCGAACGCTGGCCTTGCATATGTAGAGACTTCATAGCAAATTGACGGTTTTTATCTTTTTCCAACCCCGTCAATTCAAAATGGAGTAAAGGCATTTGAACAATGCGCTGAACAGTTTCGCCTTTGGAGTTAATGTATGATGACCTTTCTAGTGGTCCGAAAAGAATATTAACAGGAGAAGTAGAATTTAAGAGTCCTGTTTCTGATGAGTAGTTTCCAATTTTTATATCTGTAAATAAATTTAAAAAACCAATAATTATTTCTTTAATATTGCGGTTATAAAAATATATATTTGAACTATATCTAAGTGACATTTTTAAATTTCCTATTTCTCGCTTTTAAAGTTTCTGAAATTTTTTGTCGGGTTTCTTCGGAAACAGAATGACCAATAAGTGTTTTTGCTATTTTATCTCTATGCTCATTTGAAAGTATTTTATTTTTATTAAACTCGGATAATTTTTGTCTAACTTCTTTAGAGTGAGTATTACCAAACATAGGATTCTTTTCACCCATTTTACTTTCTGCAATATGTAATTTATGTTCTTCTGAAAATTTAACTCCTTTTCTCCTTTCTGACATTTTTTTTCTACTTTCTTCTGACATAATTGTTCCTTTCTTAGCCTTTGACATTTTTTTTCTAGATGATTTTGACATTACCTTCTGTTTATTGCCACCAGTTTCACAGTTATATCCATTCGGGGCCAATGTCTTTAACTCTTTTATTAAAAAAGTCTCCACCCAATCTAACTCTTCAATAGCACAATCAAAATGAATCCATTTAAAATTTTCTAAACCGTATTTTTTCAATGCGGCCCCAAAATAATAAGAAAATTTTTTGTGGTTGTTTTTTCGTTCCTGTAAATTTCTAGTAGTTTGCCCCACATATTGCTTTTGATTCACTAGATTAGTTGATATATAAATTGTTCCCATTTTAAAGATTCTTCAACCTTGCAAATAATTCCCACTTAGGACAAGACATATTACTTTTTTTCTTTTGATTCCACCACCCGCTCTTGCGATGCCCACAGACCCCGATTTCCTCCGCTCCTGCTCCTTCGACAATTACATACATCGGCGCCCAAATGGAATCCAACTTTCTGCAACCGTACCAATAGTCGCATGTTCCACATGCACGAGTCTGTCTGCTGAATTTATAAAGTGCCAAATTACACCTCTACTACTATTTATGATAAAGATGTACCTTTATCCCAATTTTCTTTTGCCCACATTGGCTGAAGGTTGGTGTAGTGGCAGGCCTTTAAAAATTCATCACGATTTGTCAAGTCAAAAGACGATAGGGGTCTAATGTGGTCTATATGCCATCCGTTGATTCCCCAATTATTCCAATTCATTCCATCTTGAAATTTTGACTCCAAGTAAACCTTCAGGTCAGAAATTGAACAACCTAAATCTTCGACTGCGGAGCCTGATTTTTGGTTTTGATGTAAGGAAATTCGCAATCTATTGCGTAAATAATGAGCCATTTTAAAATTAATATCTGTTTTTAATTTTATATTTGTATAATTTCTTCTCCATGTTTTAATTTCAATCTTGTGTTCCTTTTGCCATTTTTTAATTTGTTGTTTTTGTTTTAGAGTTAATATAAATTTATGATTTTTACGATATTCTTTATAATATTCAATTAATTTTTTTTTATGAATTTTTCGATATTTTCTTTGATATTTTCTCTGATATTCTTTATATGCTATTTTTCTTTCTTCTTCCGTAAAATATTTTTGTTTTCCCATTTAACCTCCATACAAGTTTTGTTTATTGTAGGTAATCTAAAAAGGTATGGCTTTTCAGAAAGGGTTGCATCCCCTGTCCCTACACTATTATTTATTGTTTTTTTTAATATCAATAAATAAGGGTGGAGAACAATATGACAAAATTCAGAGTGATAAAAATCAAACAGAACCTCGAAGAACTTAAACAAATATCACAAAAAACTCAAGATAGTGTTAGAAATATTCAAAATGCTTTACAAAGTCTTGCTAGTTTAGGCTCTGCATTTGGAATAAATACCAATTTTTTGACAACTGTTTCGGGAATGGCAGGAAATATTGTGAGTTTTTGGAATGCTATTTCAAAAAGTCCAAAAAGCAAAGGTTTAAATAAAAACGATTTATTACTCGCTGAAATACTAAAGAAAGATAAAAATTTTGAAAAATCAGCAGGCATATATATTAGAACACTTTTTACTTCCACGCCTCCTACTTCAATGCCTGAAGAGGGAGAAGAAACATCAACAGGAAGAACTCCAGAAGAAGAGGCAAAATTAATGGCAGATTTGATAGCAGATTTTAAAAAACAAAAAGTTGCAGATGCGATGGCACAAAGTGAAGCAAAACGAATATTAGCCGCTAACCCAAATGCCAAAACTATTAATGACATTCATGAGGTTATATAAAATGAAAAAAATATTAAAAGAATTTTTTAGTTTCAAAACAACAAAAGGAGAATTAATAAAACCAAATGAGTTTATAAGCGCATTGTCAACCATAGGTAAAGATATAAACGGTGAAAATATAGACCCCAATACAATAGATGATTCTTTAGTAAAATCCACAAATCTTTCTAAAGAACAAATAGCACAATCATTGAACAATCTAGTTGTCGCTTATATGAAAGAAAAAGGGTATGATTACTTTTCTAAACAACTTCAATCTAACAATTTTGATACTTTTTTAAATAACATGATTTTAGATATACAAAAATTTATCGGCACATTACCCGAATCTACAGGAGATAAAGAATTTGATTCTTACGGAAGAAAAATGGGGTGGGACGATAAAACAATTGATAAAATGTCGGAATGGTTTAGTAAATTATACAATAAACAAAACTTAAACGACGACGAGGCTAGGGAATTTATACGATTATTAACTAGAAGAAAAACACAAGTAGATTTAACTCCACAACAACAACAACAATTTCTCGAAGTTCTTGGCCAATTACACAGAATGCCTTCGGGACAAATGAATCTCAGTCAATTTGAGGCCCAATTAAATAATATTTTAAATGCAACTAAAAAAAATTAGAGAATCCATCGTTGACCCCGCCCAACCTCAGGAAAATCCCTATGTTTGGAAGGACAAAAAAATCAACCCCCTCATACGCATCAAGATTGTGGACATACTAAGGGAGTTGAAAGTGGTTTACAGGGAATTGACCATTGTAGGTTCCATCACGGGGAAGTTCTGGAGCCACGAATCCGACATTGACTGTACCGTGTTTTGTGATGTGGACGAGAAGACTTTGGATTCCTACCGTAAACTGACACGGGTGGTAAATGAGCGCCATTTCTTCGGCCCCTTTCCAATAAATTTTTATTTCCGCACCGATAATGTCGGAGACATGATGACCTTGGCAGACGGCATCTACGACTTGCTTCAGGATAAATGGGTGAAGGAACCCATCGATGTTGACCAAGTTGAGGAAGTCCTGAAAAATCCTACGGCGTTGGCACAAAGAATTGCAAAGAGGTTGGACGCACAGTTGGACGATGTTGCCAAAATGGTACAGGACTTGACAGGAGACTATCAGGGCGGCGGGGAAAAAATCGAGAACAGGCTGAACCAACTGCAATTGGAGTTGGACGATTACAACAACACCTTGGATGCCATTCACAAGAAGAGGGTGGACGAGTTCAGCAAGAGTCTTGAGGGTGAGAGCCTTGAGACGGTTCGCAAGTACAAGAGCCGCAACTTCCTGCCGTGGAACATCGTGTATAAACTTTTGGTGAAGTGGCTGTATTACAAGTGGTCGGCAATTTTTCGTGATAAACTGAAGGATGACGAATTGAAGAAGAATGAGGTAAAGGAACTCTTTCATCAGTTCGTGAGGTATTGGGTATAAACATAACACTCTATGGTATAATATAAGTGATGAGTGATTAATGATATTCAATGTAATTGAGCCAAAATACACTAAGGAGATGGAAGATTGGTTTGTCAAGCGAACCACCAATCACATCAAGAATGTGCAACGCTACTGCAATAAAATTGAAAGTTACGACCCTAAGCGTTTCAAAGGGTTAGTATTTCAGGCGAAATGGCATGACTCTCTTAAATTCAGGGAACCCGAACGAACCCCTTACATCTTCACGACTTGGACATATAAGTGCAAAGCCGAAGGAGTTCCCTACGAACCTCCCGAAGAAATGAAGGAACCGATGAACAACGCAACGGCGCACCATATCAAGAACAGCAAGCACCATCCTGAATATTGGTCGGATGTTACGACCAACTTGGTAAATCCTGACGCAAGGGATGAGGCTTCGCAAACGATAGACGCAACGAAGATGGATACTTTGTCGGTTGCAGAGATGGTGGCTGATTGGTTCGCCGTCAGCAAGGAGCGGCACAACCCTGTTGAATTTTGGGCGAACAAGAATGTCAACAAAAGGTGGATGTTTACCCCCGAACAAACGGCAATGATTTACGAACTCGTGGAAAATATTAAACCATAGGAGGTTGAATAATGACCCAACGAGCCGCAGAACGAGAAGAATACAAGAAGAAGAAAAGGCTTCCCGCTCCCGAAGTTCCGAAGCCGAAGGCAAAGCACAAAGGCGAAAAGGTATGGCATCTTCAATATCGCTACACGAAAGAATCGTGGGAAAAGATGTTAGCCGAAGATAAAAAGAGAGAAGAAGAATCGGGGAAAAAATTAGGCGGGAGACGATACTGGCCTTGGTATTGGGCATTGGGAAAAAATAATGATTGGGTGAGAGAAGGCAAGTATTACGAAAAAGAAGCCGCCGAAGTCGTGATGAATCAAAATTTAAGATTGCAAAAACAAAGGAAAGGTTGGTTTGAACACGAGTACCGCATTATACACAAGGACGATTTGAAAAACGAGAAGGAAACGAAAATGATAATGAAGGCTAGCGAACCCTGCTTGAAGAAGGATTGGGATACGCCCGAAGAGGACAAAGCATGGGAAAAATTGTAGAAAAACAGGGTAGAAAAAAATATATGCTCGATATGATGAAGAAACTCCTACCCTGCAAAAGATGCGGAGCAAAACCACACGCATGTGAATATGGAGCATGGCATAAATTTCATGACCCACGAACCGATAAAGATGTTTCCTTGCATATTGTCGAGATTTATTGCAGTAACAAGAAATGTAACAATGTAGAGGCATGGTCGAGAAAAGAAATCAAAAATGCCATCAAGTCTTGGAACGAAAGAGAAGAAACCAAATCACCGATAAAGGTGATTGATATGGAGGATAAAAAATGTCTAAATTAAAAACAGTCGAAGAGTATAACGAAGAAATGCGTAAACTATACCAACAACTAGAACACCCGCAAAAATCTGGTCTGGCTTGCCCCCAATGTGGAGAAGAATTATTGAAGGATACTAGTCTAGTTTACACAAGTTACCCACCACAAATATCTGTGGATTGCCCCAAGTGTAAATGGCACGGAACAATAATATCATAGGAGGATAAAAATGAATTTTATTAAAAGATGGAACGAAAAGCGTAAAGACAAGAAAGAGTTTGAAAAGATTTTGAATGGCATTATCGGGGCCATGAGAGAAATGATATTCTTTGAACCAAACACAAGAGCGACTCACGAACATGCCGAAATCCTAACGAAGAATATGTTTTTGGCGAATGGTTGTGATGATGTCAAAATTTCTATTTTTGCTCATCCCGAATATTCCAATGTGACCAAGGCAATAATAATCTTGGTTTATCGTGAAATACCATATGAAATCAGTATGATATTTAAACCACTCAAACTGAAAAACTCTTGGATGTTTTTTTCTAGAAAAAAGAAAGTGTAATAAGGAGAAATAAGAATGGCACAGATTTTCAGGAGAAATCCTAATTCCCCTTGGAAAGTTGAAGAATTGGACGACATGCTCAGAAGGTTCAAAAGGAAAGTAATCGAAGAACGGATTGTCGCAACCTGTAGAGAACGAGGTTCCTACATGAAGCCCTCTGAGAAAAGGAGGGCTTATGAGAAAGAAATTAAGGCAAAGGTCCGCAAGGCTAACTCCCGAAGAGAAGCAGACATTACTAAAGATATTTGAGCCTGAAGAACAGCAAAAAATCAGGCAGTTAGTAGAAGAACTGCGTAGAGTTCGCAAGATAGACAAAGACGGGGATGTCTCTAGTCAATTAGAACAAATATCCGAGGAACAATTTTATTACGTTGGCGATTTCCTGATTGAGAATAATTGGACTTCCGACAGAGCCAAAATCGAAGCCCTTTGGAAATACCTACAATTTGAATTTTCGTAATTTTCGATTTTTAATAAATAGCAGTAGAGCGAGGTGGCTCTACGAAACTATTTAAAAAGGAGAAATAAAAATGGCTGATGAAGCATGGAAACCAACAAACCCCAATGATGATATGTGGGCAGAGATGTTTGATGACGATATCGACAGAGAAAGATGGCGCACGAATTTTGGACAAGAGGGAGAAGCGGCAGAAAATGCCGCCTATTGGCGCGACATGGTTCCGAGTATTGAACCCTCTGTAGCCGCGATTTATCACAAAGAAGGGTTAAATCCTTATGATGTTACCGATTATACGAACGCAGGAATTACAGATTATAAAGAATTACTTTCGTGGCACAGGGTCAAGGCTACTCCTGAAGTTGTAAGTGCATTTAAGGAAAAAGGAGTTACCCCTGATTCATATTCTCAATGGGCCAAAATTGGGGTTCAAGACCCTAATACTTTGGTGAGACTTGCAGACGAGTTTAAGGTGGAACCAGCGCATTTGGAAAAATTCATCAAGCCTTTGGTGGACAAGGAATTAATATCTCTTCAAGATGTTCCAAAGTGGTTGGAAAAGGGGTTTCATGTTAGGGAAATTGGCAATTGGTTAGAAAATAATTTTAAATATCCCAGTATTGCTTTTGCTTGGAAGAGTCTTAGATTTAAACCTGAAGTTGCAATTAAATGGGAACGGGTTCTCCACCGCCCAGAAAAAGCAGCCATATGGCTCGCAGGGGGATATAAAAATATTAAAGAAATTGAAGGACTCATAAAACAAGGCTATGAATCTCCCGAAGAAATGGAACGAGAAGCAGAAAATCTTATTGTTAAAACATAAAAATGGGTATTATCTATATTGCCATTAATTTAATTAATGGGAAGCAGTACGTGGGACAAACAATAAAAACAATAAAAAATCGTATTAAAATTCACGAAAATAATAAAAATTGTAGTGCTTTTCATAATGCTATCAAAAAATATGGCATTAAAAATTTCAAAATTATTTCTTATTCTTGCCTAGAAGAAGATTTAGATTGGCACGAAATTTTTTTAATAAAGGAATTTAATACTTTAGCCCCAAATGGGTATAACTTAGAGAGTGGTGGGCGAGTAAACAGACACCCCCATAAAATAACAAAAAAAAGATTAAGCATAGCGGTGAAAAAATATTATGAAGAACACCCTGAAGTGAAAGAAGAAATAAAAAAAAGAAATAAAAAACGATTTGAAAATCCTAATGAAAGAGAAAAAACAAGAAAAAAATCAAAAGAATGGTGGAGTAATCATCCAGAAGTAAAAAAGAAAAGAAGCAAAAAAACTATAGAACGATACGAAAAATACCCCGAAATAAAGAAACAACAACGAGAAAAGATGCTTGGGTCAAAAAATCCTTTTTATAAAAAACAACACGATGAGAAATCATTACAAAAAATGAGAAGTCCACGGTCAGAAAATGGAAGATTAAATATTAACAAAAATCATTATACTAAATCGGCAATTTTAATTTCGCCCCAAGGTGAAAAATTTGAAATAAAGGGGATTGCCCCTTTTTGTAAAAAATATTCTTTGGCCCCAACATCACTTTGTAGAGTTCTTCAAGGTAAAAGAAAACACCATAAAGGTTGGACGGGGAAATATTTTAAGGAGCCGTTACAAAATGTTTCATGTAAATTATAAAAAATTATTGAAAGAGGAGAAAGAAATGGGGGCGGCAAGCGTTCAATATTACGAAGGCACATGCCTGACTTGCGAACACTCCCCTGATAGAACAGTAAGAGCCGCCTGTCCCAAAGCGGACTTCTTTACCGTCACCACCTATATTTCCCGTTACGGGGATATTAAAAAAACAAGTCATATTTGCAAGAATTGGTTGCTTGCATCGGAGATTACTTCTTGTTTTAAGAAAAATGGCGGCACGGAACTTCAGCAACCAACTCAAAATAAACCCAAAAACGGGTTTAAGCCTAAATATATGCGGTGAGAAAAATGAAAAAAATAAAAATATTGATGGCACTTGCGGGTATTTTGGCTGTATTGGGAGTTGTCCAACTCTTAACACTAACTAGGCCGCAAATAGTCAAGCAGGAAGTTCGGGCTTTGTCCTCTCAAGAAAAGCAATTGCTTAGGGAAAAAGTAAACACCGACCACAGAATTGAGACGCTTCGGGACAGAATCAAAACAAGGTCGCAAGAATCCCAATTAAAAAACGAACTTGAGTCTGCTATTGCTGAAAGAGATAAGGTAAAAGCCGAAATGGATAAGATGAAAAATGAGCAGTTGCAAAATTCCCAACTAGAAGAACAGAAAGAAAAAAGGGCAACAACTCAAATGTATCTCACCTTCATAGGCTCTTTAGTAACAGCCCTAACGAGTATCGTCTTGGCAATTCTAAACAAAAAGAAAGAATAAAGACAGAAAAGAATTTAAAAAAGGAGTTCAAATAAAATGAACGAGAAAGTCACAATTCTCATCCCTACTTGTGCAATTAATTTTGACAAAGCGTTGAAACCTTGTGTGGAAAGCATAGTAGCCAACACCGATTTAAAGTCGGGGGATATAACTCTCTTTCTGATGGTAAACGGCGCAAAAGACGAAAGGCTTCAGGATTTTATTGAATCTTTTAGTGAGGAGAACTTATCCATTTTTTTTGATTGGAAAAATGAACCATTGGGGTATGTAGGGGCAATCAATCAAGGATTAAGGGACATCCGACAACTTGAAAAAAATATGGAGGTCAAACAGGATTACGTTATTTTCCTGAATGATGACACCGTAATTCATTCTAAGGATTGGGTTGAACTTCTTTTGACTCCGTTTCGCAAAGACCCCAAAATGGGAATAGTCGGAGCAAAATCCCTGCCTTGTCCCGTTACAGGCATTGACTTTCCGTTGGGATTCTGCGAAATGATAAAGATGGATTTACTTAACAAAATTGACGGACTTGATTCCATCTGGGGAATTGGCTACGGTGATGATACGGATATCGCTATCAAGGCCGTCAAGTTGGGATACAATATATATTCCTATATTAATGGCTTTGACAGAAAACTGCATAAGTCTGTTGGGAATTTTCCCATCAGCCATTACGCAGAGAACACGATGCATTCAGGAGAATTATTTTCTTTGGAAGATTGGGATAATCAAACTGCGAAAAATAGAAATTTGTTGGCTGAAAAATATTGGGAAAAAATTCATATTGTAGTTCCCGTTTACAAAAGGTACGAACGGTTGAAAAAGGTTTTAGAGGATTTGGACAAGCAACAGTATCGAAAATTTAAAGTTCATGTCTGTGCGGATGGACATGATGAAACGGTGATGTGGATTGTTGCACAAAAGAAAACGGAGTGGTCAAAAATTCAGAATGCTCCTGAGATTGAGTATACTTTTATTGACCCGCCCGATAATCATTACGGAGATGGGCAACGCATTGAAATTTTGAATAAGTTGGAATCAAGTAATAAGGAATGGGTGGTGTTTTTAGATTCTGATAATACCGTAAAACCCGAATGGTTGCTTCATCTTTGGCAGGCCACATTCCTAAAGGATGTTGGAGGAGCATGGTGTAAAATTCATCATTCCGAAACGGGTCGAGATATTCCCGAAGTCGGACATCAAGGCAAGCCTGAATTTTTTCAAATTGATACTTTGAACATGATGGTTCGCTTAGATATTGCCAAAAAACATGCGCTAGTGTGGAAAGAAACAGAGGAAATTGGAAATGACTTTAGGTTTGCCAAAGCATGTTTTGACGAATTACCTACTGTATTTGAACCAGAAGTGCTTGGTTCGCACGGGCAGGAATTAAGTGTATTGGTTATGGCAGTCTGCCGTAACGAAGAACTTATTGCCCCATTTTTTCTACGACACTATGAAACCATTGCTGATAAGATTTTAATTTATGACGGCGGCTCTACGGATAAAACCCTTGAAATACTAAAGGCTTCAAATAAGGTTGAAATTATTTCTGTTCCCGAAGACAAAATGAACAATCAACACTTGACTGATTTCAGGAATGAGGCATGGAAAAAATATCGATATGATTATGACTGGGTTATTGTAGTGGATATGGATGAGTTCATTCATCATCCAAAATTGAGAGAAAAGTTAGAAGAATTTAAGCGCAATGGAATCACAATCCCTACTATTAAGGGGTTTCAGATGGTTTCCGAAAAGTTTGATTATGGATACTCAGGTCAAATTTATGACATAGTGAGAAGAGGATATCACGACCCGCAATGGTTGAGTAAACTTTCGGTTTTCAACCCCGCAAAGGTAGACGTAAATTACCAAGTAGGTTGCCATCAGGCAAATCCTACAGGAACGATAAAAAAATCAGACGAGTCTTTATACCTCTTACATTTTAAATATATAGATTTTGATAATTTCATAGAAAGAAACAAAAGGGAAGCGGCAAGACTTAGCGAAACCGATTTGAAGAATGGTTGGGCATTTCATTACGCTAGAGATGCAAAAATGACAAAAGAACAATTCATGGAATTAGAAAAGAAGACCATCAATGTCTTAAACCCAATGCCGTTAGTCAATAGACAGAATTTAAAAACACAAAACCCCTTAATTTTCAAGGAAATCGTGGATAATAATTGCTATCATGTATCGCAAAAAGATATTGGGGGGAAAAATGTCATTGATGTCGGAGCCAATACGGGAATATTTACCTTGTTGGCTGAGGAATACGGAGCCGCAAAAATTATTGCTGTTGAGCCAAATACTGAAACCCTTCTCACTCTATCTGAAAATACAAAAGGCGAGGAAAATATTTTTCTTTTGCCGATGGCTGTTGGATTAAGAAAAGGGGAAGAAGTTGAAATGGTGCATCTCCCACAGTTCGACAAGGCAGATGGAAGAGTATATTCTCAACCCGCAACAGACAACTCTACAAATATAGTAAGAACTGTTAACCTTGATTATTTGGTGGAACAAGTAGGAAACGATAAACCCATCTTTCTGAAAGTGGATTGCGAAGGTGCTGAGTACGATTTATTTTATGGGGCATCGTTTCATGCTCTGTCGAAGATTGATTCCATCCGTATTGAAATGCACGAGAATGTCCATAAAACTGAAGGGCAGTTCGGGTTGATAGAAGGGTTGAGAAAATTTCTGACCGCTCAGGGCTTTGTGGAAATTTTTCAGGATAGACCCGCCGACCCAAGACTACGAACATTAGGATATGAGCGCAAAAAGGAGAACGAGAAAAAATACGAAGTAACTGTCGGCATCCCCACCAAGAACCGCTACTTCTCCACGCTCCCGACAACATTGCTGTCCGTAATGATGCAGACCTACCCCATCAGAAAACTTATCATCGTGGACGATTCAGACCCCAAGGAAGACGGTAAGATGACAGACTTGCGAGATGACCCGATGTATCAATACCTCTTTTCGATGTTGTCGAAAAAGGGTATTGAATGGGAAGTCATCTTTGGGCAACATAAGGGTCAGCACTTCAGCCATCAGATTGTCCTCGACAAAGCCAAGACAGAGTTTGTGTTTCGGGTCGATGATGATGAATATTTAGAACCTAATGTTTTGGAAAAATTAATGGAACAAATGACCGATGGTGTGGGTGCTGTCGGTTGTTTAGTATTAGACCCTAAACAATCGCAATTGGCTCCAGAGGGTTATGTTAATAATAATAAAATTTCAGAAATATATACAAAAGAGAATACACAATGGATGAAACAGAAAGAAGGCCAAGTGTTTGAAGTCGAACATCTTTATTCTTCTTTTTTATATCGCAAAGTAGAAGATATTAATTTTTGTCTCTCCCTGAGTGATGTTGCCCATAGAGAAGAAAGTATATTTACACACGAATATTTCCGCAGAGGTTGGAAACTTCTTGTTACAACTTCAGCCCAGATTTGGCATTTTAGAAACCCCAACGGCGGGATACGGTCTAATCCCAATCCCGAACTTTGGACACATGATGAAGAAATTTTCAAACGTAAATTACAAAGTTGGTCTATTAAACCCGATGGAAAAATATTCCAAATTGATGCGGGTATTGGGGATACTATTTGTTTTAAAGAAATACTTCCCGAACTCATTAAAAAATATGGAAAGGTTATAGTTGGGACTTATTATTCTCTCCTCTTTAAAGATTTTCCTTCTGTTCAAACATTACATCCTTGGCAAGTTAAAGATATTATCGGAGAAAAAATGGCCGATGTACACAACGTCTATAGATATTTGTGGAAGCAGTCGGATTTGGGAAGAAAAATTCATTTAAAAACCGCCTACGAAGAGTTATTTTTACAAGAAAAATTTTAATGAAAACAATAAATAATAGTGTAGGACAGGGGTCATTCCCTTTTCGAAATGCTTATCCCATTTCGGATTACTTCACTATTAAATCTGACTTGGATAAGGAGTTGAAGATGAATCAAAAACTTGGAACGATTTATATTGGTATTAATCTCTTAAATGGAATGAGATATGTGGGGCAAACAACGAGAAAATTAAAAGAACGAATAGCGGGACACAAGTGCGGAAAAAAGAAACAAATTTGTATTTTAACGAGAGCGATTAAAAAATATGGTATCAAAAACTTTAAATGGATTTCTTTTTCTTGTGTTGAAGAAGACTTGGATTGGACAGAACAGTTTTTAATAAAAGAGTTGAATACATTGGCTCCGAATGGGTATAATTTAGAAACAGGTGGGCATGAAAATAAACACCATTCAGAAATAACAAAACAAAAAATAAGAAAAAGAGCAATTGGTAGATTACAAACAGAAGAAACAAAACAGAAAAAAAGAGAAAAATCTAATGGAATAAATAATCCATTTTACGGAAAACGCCATACTGAAGAATCTTTAATAAAAATGAGAAAGCCCAGAAGCGAAGAGGGCAAACAGCATATGAGAAAACCAAAAAGAGAAGGATTTGGTGAAGAAATAAGTAAAAGATTAAAAGGTAAATATATCGGAAATAATAGTTGGAATCACAAACTAACAGATAATGATATTTTATTGATTAAAAAATTAATAGAAAAGGGAAAATTAAGCAGTAAAGAAATTTATACCAAATTTGGAATTTCAAATGGTTATTTTTACAAAATAAAAAAAAACCAAGTTCGAGTAAATAAGGAGTTTAATGATGAAACAAAAAAAAATATTTAAAAAAGAATTTAAAAGTTTGGCTAAAAAATTAGTTTCAGATTCAACTATACAACGACTTGAATCTCAACATTTTATTTTTATTCGAGTAAATGAAATAGTTACAGTTAAATTTAAAGAAATAAAAGGGTTATCTGGTTATTTTGATTTTTCTGAAATTGCTGACCAAAAAACTTTATCTATAATTTTGAACACTCTTGAGCGGGAATTGGAGGGTAAGAATGGCTGAGTTACCTGTGGGATGGTGGTATGACAACGATATCGCTTTTTATCGAAGGACTTTTGAATCTCTTCCCAACGGGGCAACCACTCTCGAAATCGGTTGTTGGCGAGGCCGCTCCATTTGTTCCGTTGCCGACATCATTAAGAAAAAAAATATTACGGCTTATGTCGTGGACACCTTCAAAGGAGCGGAAAGCGAAGCAGATGGCGCACACAAGGAAGCGCAGGAATTGGACATCGAAGGAATATTCCGCAAGGCAATAGCCGATTTTGAAATCACCGACAATGTTAAAGTTATCGTTGCAGACACGAGAAATTTGAAGTGGGAAGAATACTCTATCCCTGATAAGTTCTTCGACTTCATTTTTATTGACGGCGAGCATACGACAGAAGCCGTCACGAACGATGTTAAACTTTGCCTGCCGAAGTTAAAAGACAGAGGGATTATGGCAGGCCACGACCTGTTGTGGGGTACGGTTAAGGCGGCGTTGGATAAATTATTTAAGTACAGGGCAGTTGTAGGCGATGAAAATATTTGGCAAAAAATAACGGAGTTAAGAATGGACGAGAATACAATACTGATGAGTTGTTGGGCGAAACCGCTGCGGTCAGGGGGATTTAATGCCAAAAACCCTTCGAAGGAATATTGGACCAAGTTGATAAAACTTCTGAAGGAAAAAGGGTATACGGTCTGGCAAGCCGGCCAAGGCGCGGAACTTAAACTGAAAACAGCAGATGCCCACATCTGGGATAAAGATTTGTGGGAATTGGGGGAAGACATTAAGAACTGCAAGGCGTGGATAAGTATAGACAACTTCTTTCATCACTGGGCCTTGTTGCAATTTAAAAAAAGAGGAATAGTTATTTGGAGTCAGTCTGACCCGTCCATCTTTGGACACGAGGCTAATGTAAATCTTTTGAAAAATCGTAGTTATTTAAGAGAAAAGCAATTCGAACTTTGGGAAGCGGCAGAATTTAATGCAGACGCTTTCGTATCCCCCGAAACCGTTGTCGAGAAAGTAGAAGAACTAATAAATAAAGGAGGAGAATAAAATGGATATCGAGACTTTAAGAAGCCAGATGGAAGAGTACAAGAAGGAATGGCAGAAAACGGCAGAGAATCGTGATAAAATGGTACAAATGGCTAATCAGCAGGAAAGAAAATTAGAACAATTAGCGGGTGCGATTTCTGCCCTAGAGAGATTGCTTGTTGAAAACAGCAAGGAAATGGAAGAGGAAAATACACAGGAGGTTTTATCAGATGAGCAAGTTAACGACATCCCTGAATCAGCCAAAGGTTAAACTATTAATTGAAACCCTGAATACCGAAGACAAACTTCGTATCATGGAAGAGAAGAAGAAACAGCGGGAAAAGGCGAAAGAAAAGAAAACAAAGTAAAGGAGACAAATATGAGAGAACAAATCTTGAAGAAAAGAGAACAGTTGGTAAAGGAAATGACCGACCTGAATAATCAGCATCAGCAAGTAATGAATATGTTGAAGCAACAGGAAACAAAAATGGTTCAAATCGATGGTGCTATCAAGGCATTGGACGAACTATTGCAGGAAAAGAAAGAAGAAGTTAAAGAATAATCTGCTCCCAATCAGACCATCGGTATTCCGACTCTGATTGGGTTATCAATCCCATAAACCAATTTGATAGGATTGGTTTATACATTTTCTAATCTCCATAAATACATATAGGAGATTAGAAATAATGGCAACCAAACAACATTTATCAATAATAGCGGGAGATTCCAAAACTTACGAACTTGTATTTAAAGACGCTGCGGGGGAATTATTAGACATCAGCGGTTGGATTATTTATTTTACCGTTAAAACATGTTATAGTGATGCCGATGCAGACGCTCTTATAAGAAAAGATGTAACAATTCCTGACGGCGGGGGAGCCTCAGGAACGGCTACCATAGAACTCACACACGAAGATACCGAACTTTTACCTAGGGGTAATTATTATTACAGTATTCAAGCAAGACCTAGTGCGGGAAAACTCTATACTCTATTGAAGGGGAATTATTTGGTTGAAGAGGTTGCGGATAGGATTGATTAAACATGGCTAAACAAAATATTTACATAACTGTTAATTTTGAAGAGAACGAGATAACCCCTATTAGTGTAGATATTGCAGAAAGCGAAGTTATTGTATTCGAAGCCCTTAATTATGGAATTGACGGTGCTTCGGGTTATAGCGGATTAAGCGGTTATTCGGGAAGTAGTACATCAGGATATTCAGGTTCGGGTATAAGCGGATGGAGTGGATATTCAGGAGAAAGCGGATATAGTGGTTCGGGGATAAGCGGGTGGAGTGGAGAATCAGGATGGTCAGGATATTCAGGAATCTCCGCATGGTCAGGATGGTCAGGATATTCAGGAACCTCCGCATGGTCAGGATGGTCAGGATATTCAGGATATTCAGGAACCTCCGCATGGTCAGGATGGTCAGGATATTCAGGAACCTCCGCATGGTCAGGATATTCAGGATATTCAGGAACCTCTGCATGGTCAGGATATTCAGGAACTTCTGCATGGTCAGGATATTCAGGAACCTCTGCATGGTCAGGATGGTCAGGATATTCAGGAACCTCCGCATGGTCAGGATATTCTAGAACTTCTGCATGGTCAGGATATTCAGGAACATCGGCATGGTCAGGATATTCAGGAACTTCTGCATGGTCAGGATATTCAGGAACCTCCGCATGGTCAGGATGGTCAGGATATTCAGGAACTTCTGCATGGTCAGGATATTCTGGAATCTCCGGCTACTCCGGCGAACCCGTCAGCACAACAGGCACATCAGGATATGTTCCCTACTTCACATCTTCTACTGACATTACTGATTCGCTGATTTATTACGATGATGTGAATGATAGGATTGGGATTGGGACGGATGCGCCTACTCAACAGTTGGAGATAACAAAGAACTTCACCTTCCCCGACAACACTTCAGGAGATTCAGGCGTTATCTACAAAGGCGGCAGTCCTTTCATCCACACCTTCCATCACCCGACAGGGGATACTGCGGTTCCTTCGGGTAAGAACTTATTCGTAGGTGAAGATGCCGGCAATTTCACGATGGGGTCAACGGCGACAAGCATATCCCAAGCGTCATACAATGTGGGGATTGGTTATCAGGCACTCTACTCCAACACCACGGGCTATTACAACTCTGCACAGGGTGTTCAGGCGCTCTACTCCAACACCACGGGGAGTAACAACTCCGCGCAGGGTTATCAGGCGCTCTACTCCAACACCACGGGGAGTTACAACTCCGCGCAGGGGGCTAATGCGCTCTACTCCAACACCACGGGGTCTTTCAACTCAGCGCAGGGGGCTTATGCGCTCTCCTCAAATACCACGGGCAGTTACAATTCAGCACAGAGTTATCGCGCGCTCTCCTCAAATACCACGGGCAGTTACAATTCAGCACAGGGTATTCGGGCGCTCTTCCTAAATACCACGGGCCGTTACAATTCAGCACAGGGTTATCAGGCGGGAATGTTTATTGCAGATGGTATAACTGACAACACCACAAGCGATTACTCTACATATCTTGGCACAGATACCAAAGCGTCAGTTGACAATGCCCAGAACGAAACAGTAATCGGTTACAACGCAATAGGAAGTGGAAGCAATACGGTTCAACTCGGCAATACTTCTGTCACAGGCGTTTACACTTCAGGCAAATACTTCGGCATTGGGGCAGAGTTAGTAAACACAGACTCTTCAGCCCTAACCGACTTCCTTATCAATCCTACTGTAAAGACGAGTGGGAATCTAATAGATGCACAGGTTGCATCTACATCGAAGTTCTATACCGATTACGCAGGAAACGGATACTTTGCGGGGAATGTCGGTATCGGGACTACGAATCCATTGGGCAAGTTGGATGTGGTAAGTGATGCTTTCCCCGTTGGAAGATTCTTGAGAACTACTTCGGTAACAGGTGGTGCTTTTGGAACAACAAATGGTATCGCATCAGGGTTCCATTGCAGAACAACAACAAGTGGAAATATGACGGATGGCTTTGGAGGAGGTTTCATTTTTAGTATTGATGATAGTGCAGTTATTGGTGAATTCAACTATATAAGCAGAATTTATGCACGAAGAGATGGAGCAGACAATGCCGGTGCATTGGAATTTATGGTTGGAACTACAGGACTAACAACAGGAATGATAATCAGGGCAAGTGGGAACGTAGGCATCGGCACAACCGCACCTGACAAGCAACTTGAAATCAACTCCGCAACAGGCGATTGCCTTAGACTTACTTACAATGATGCAGATGGGAGTGCTACTTATTATGCTGACCTTGCAGTATCTTCGGCAGGCGCACTAACAGTAACCCCTGTCACCACCACGACCCTGCAAAACGGGCAAATAAGAAAAGTCACAACCGTAACAGACACTTACACCATTCTCAATACCGACTACACCGTTGTCTGCAACAAGGCAACTGACTTCACAGTAACACTCCCCACCGCAACAACAGGGCAAATCTTCAACATCAAGAATATCAATACGGGAATCGTGACAGTTGATGGGGATGGCGCAGATACAATTGACGGCAATGCAACCCAAAGTGTAAATCAATGGGAAAACTTGACGGTGCAATGTTCGGCGCCGAATCAATGGATAATAATATAGGAGATAAAGCATGAGTTACTTTAGCCACATAAAACAACAAGCAGAGGTTGGTGCGAACAACAGTTCCACTACCAATCTTACTTCAGGAAACAGTTACACCTTCACGGGAACAGGAACATCCACTTTGGGGGTTGCGGCATTGCAATGGAACCTGAAGACCGACCAAAACGCAACCGTCTACATCGAGCAGTCGGACGATGATACCAATTGGGACATCTCCGATTCTTTCGCCTATTATTACTCCAAGGGTGCTGACGGAGGAACCGTCCAAGCCATCACTAACTATTGGCGCATCAGGGTGGTATTGACAGGCACAACGGATACGACTTATTTTCGTCTCAACGCAGTCCTGTGTCCGATTGCCGACCCTTTGCCTCGCGCCCTCAACTCCTACGAACGCCTGAAAACGAGCGGCGGGATTGTAGACGAAGAAACTGGGAACAGGGTTGAAGTGGATGCAATTGGTGGTTTGAAAACAGTCAGCCCCGTGCGACTAATCGGGACTGCTTTTTCAGGCACGACCAAGGATACGAACTTTTGGACGGAAACGGTAACAGGGTCGGGAAGTGTTACCTTAGCAGGAGAAATCGTCTTGGCAACAGGAGTGACTGCCGATTCCACAGCCAAATATGTAACTGTTCGCACCTCTCGTAAAGTTCCTGGAAGTGTTAATCAGTTCCGTGCAATTGCAAGATTGATGACAGACCCCGAAGCGGATAATATTCGCAGAATCGGCCCGTACAATGCAAACGAGGGATTTTATTTTCAAATGAACGGAACAGCATTCGAAGTAGGGGCAAGAAAAGGCGGCGCAGACACGACAGTTGCTTCGGGTAGTTTCAACGGCAATTTGGGAGCAAGTGTTGTAATGAGTACTACACTTGTTCGGCTTACGATAGATATTTCAGAGTTCAATGTGAAGTTTTTCGTCAACAACGTCCTGCTCCACACACTCTCATCAGCAACAACAAGTCTCACCAATACTCTCAATCTCCCTATCACGATGGAAAATATCAACTCCAACGGAAATACAACTGACAACTCATTCGAAGTTAGATTTGCAACCATCGTCAGATTAGGAAATATTACGACAGAGGCAATCTACAAATACATCTCCACGGATACGACAACGATTTGTAAATATGGAGCAGGGGTTTTGCAATCCATTAACAACGTAGAGAATGCGGGAACCATCACGATTTACGACAACACTTCTGCGGCAGTTCCTCTGATTGGGGCGATAGACGCTTCAAAGGTATTGGGAGCATTCCCGTTGAATATTCCGTTCGGAACAGGGTTGACGATTGTTACGGCCGGCGGCGCAAAATGTATTGTGGTTTATGAATAGGAGGAATAAAACATGGCAATAGGAACAGGAGATTTTACGGCAAAGCAGAAGAAGGGATTTGCATGGAAATTTGGGGTGGGGATACTTGGGAAGAGGTTGAACCTAAACTGATAAAGCATCTCAAACAGTTGGGTAGGGAATGGAACAAACAACGAAGTTTGGCGACAGGCAACTTTCAAGAGGGGATGGTGTTGATTCTTGACAAGTTGAAGGATGACCCTGAAACGATGGATAGTGTTATCTCGTTGTTGGGGTTGACACTTCCTGAACCGCCTGTTGAACCACCTGTTGAACCACCTGTTGAACCATAAAAAAATAAGAAAATAAGAAAATAAGAAAATAAGAAAATAAGAAAGATAGGAGAAAATAACATGGCAGACAAACAATATCTTTTAAACAGTTGGTTGGTAGTATTCAGCCCCACAGTACAGGGCTGTCTTAAAAATGATTACACCGAATTTGACTTTGACAAGTGGGAAAATTGGTGTCAGAAATCGGCAAATGCGGGGGCAAATGGTATTCGTATTTTACCTTATTCCCCTTGGTCTCAAGAAGGGGGAGGCGTTCCAATTGAGAAATTATGGTCTCCTTACATTCTTGAAAATGGCAAGTGGAATCTTAACAAGTATAACGACAAATATTTTGAGATTTTATCACAGATGGTCGCGGTCGCCGCAAAGTACAATCTCAAGATTTGGTACAGCCTATTTGATAATGCTCAATTCCATCATGGGTCAACAGAAGTATCACCTTGGGGAAACAATGTTCAAGGGTTTGATGATTACTATGATTCTCTGCCTTATGCTTTGAAATGGACAGATAAGGTATTTTCTGTGTTGGGACGAAAGGTTTTTTACGAAATTATTAATGAGGGGGTAAAACGCAATCTTCCCATTAAAGCAGCAGCAGAATGGAATGTAGAAATTTTTGACCGTTTACTTTCCAAAGGCGTTATAGAAGAAGAAATATGTTGGGGTGCTTCATCAGCAGCGACATATGAAAATGGAGTATGGGAAGAGGACAGAAATAACAGTTTACAAACCATTATTTTATCCACCGTGAAATTTCGCCCAGGAAAAATACAATCATACCGCTCAATGCATAATGTGGGGGTATATAATGAAGTCAAAGATGGAGAAATATTTCCGGCTTCCTATCACGGAGAATGGGCATTGAATTGGTGGGGTGGTAGTCATACAGGCAAGGGATTTTTAAGTGATGATGGGGTTGCGAACGGTGCAAGTGATAATGATATCAAACCAAATGGGAAATATCGTAGGCCTTCTCCGGAGCAATGGTATAATGTGGCAAAACTCATTCTGAAAAATGATGCCAACAAAATAAACAAATGGGTTATTGAGCGTTTACCCTCCAACATGAATCCTGATGTTTGGGTTCCGACAATGGAAGCAATTAGTAAGGCTTATTTTGAAAAATATGGGGTATGGCCTGAGAATTACGGTAAGTTCCCATATATTGCTGAATGTCAGACAGGAGAAGTGAAGAAATCTATTTGTTGGGATGGGTCTGAGATTATAACGCATACATGTGTGGAAAATAAATGGGTTGAGACGGGTAACACCTGTCCTGAACAACCTGAACCCCCCGACCAAAAATGTTCTTGCTTCCACTACTTGAACATTAAAGACTTTCTCTTTGGGGTTCCTAACTTTATCAAATGCCTTTTTGGAAAATTGGAGCCGTATTGTAAAGAAAAATAATAACATGGCAGACAAAGCAAATTTATATGTAAGTTGGTTGGGAATTTTCGCAACAGGATGGATGCCCGATAAAGAGGGGTGGGATGGCGGTTGTATGGGGGATATGAAATTAGACGAAGACCAATTCAAGGCCTTTATCCACCCTGCAAGAAAATATGGTGCGAACCGTTGCCGCATCTTCCCTTATGAAACAAAATGGGTAAAGAGTGCGGACAAGATGTTCAGCCCTTATCTTTGGGATTCCGTAAAACAGAAATGGAACTTGGATAAGTTTAACGAGGCCTATTTTGTGGAGTTGGATAAGGTGGTATATTTGGCGGGAAAAAATAACATCAAAATCGTTTATTCCTTATTCGACAACTGCCAATATCATACTGCTCCTGGCTCCAATCGCAACCCCCTTATGGCCCCGTGGCAGAACAACGTGCAAGGCTTTGCCAACTATTTTGTGTCCTTTGAGTACGCCCGAAGAACAGCACAAAAAGTTTATAGTCGTTACGGAAATACAATGGAGTACGAAATTTGCAACGAGTTCTCACAAATAAAAGGATACTCCCCTCAAGATTGCGGAGCATGGGCCGCTAAACTTGCAGACTTCCTGATTCAGAGCGGCTGTCCCGAACGAAATATTTGTTGGGGGGCATTACCCGTGGGTGAATTTGTTGGGGATAAATGGGAAGTTGATACAGACAGGGACTTGATTGTTCAGGCTTGTCGCTATTTGTCGAACATGATTGACGGCAGGACAGGAAAGAAATATCGTGAGACTCTTCCTCAGGCGCAAGATTTAATCCTCTGCACCGTCCATAATATCGGCATTTATCCTGAAGATTCCGATGACGAAGAAAAATGCATACAAATGTGGGGCGATGCAAGAACCCGTTGGTTCCTTGCAAGTGATGACGGACAAAGCAAGGGGGACAGCGCAAAGAATTGTGAACCCGATGGAACTTGGAGACGAGGGGATTATCAGCAAACATACAACACGGCAAAATATATCCTGTCCAAGTGTGGCGGCGTTGACGGCAAGACCTCTCTAGAAAGTCTACCCTCTAATACTGCCCCTGATGCTTGGTTGGAAAGTATTCGTGGGTTAGCGGACGCATACAAGAATCGTTACGGCAAATATCCTGAGAACTACGGAACGCCTGACCCTGTTTACCCATCACCGCCAGAGTGTTCGATTGGGGAAGTTAAAAAAATGACCTGTTGGAATGGGTTGGAAATTGTCACGCACACTTGTGTGGAAAATAAGTGGGTCGAAACGGGGAACACTTGTCCTGAAGAGCCTGAGCAAAAATGTTCCTGTTGGTTTTATTTAAACATTAAGGACTTTCTTTTTGGGATTCCTAATTTCTTAAAGTGCATTTTTGGAAAATTGGTCCCGTACTGTAAAGATAAAAATAACAAAAACACTAAATAATAGTGTAGGGACAAGGAGTAATTACCCCTCTGAAAAGCCACCACTTTTCGGATTACCTACACTAAAATTAAACTTTGGTGGAGGTTGAAATGAAGAGAAAATATTTTACGGAAGAAGAAAAGAAAGAGGCTAGGAAAAATATAAATACAAAATGGCGTAGAAAAAAAGGAATACGGGTCAGAAGAAAATTTAATTCGGAAGAAGAAAGACAAATATTTAAAAAACAAAGAGAAAATGAATATAATGAAAATCATAAAGAAAAAAGAAATTTATATGCAAAAGAGTATAGGAAAACTCATAAAAAAGAGATATCATTAAAAGCAAAAAAATATAAGAAAACTCATAAAAAAGAAATATTAATACGCCAAAATAAATATCAAAAGAAAAAATTAAAAAAAGATATAAATTTTAAATTGGCTTATAATTTACGGATTAGAATATATCATGCCTTATGTAATAATCAAAAATCGGGTTCCGCAATCAAAGATTTAGGTTGTTCTATTCCTGAACTTAAAATTTACTTGGAAAATAAATTTCAACCAGGAATGACCTGGGACAATTGGAGTTATACGGGTTGGCACATTGACCATATTAAACCCCTTTCATCTTTTGACCTAACAAATAGAGAAGATTTTTTAAAGGCCTGTCATTATACAAACCTTCAACCATTATGGTCGAAAGAAAATTGGGAAAAAAGTAATAAAACATATAATTTTCTTAAACATTAATAAATAGAAATAGGAGAAATAACATGAAAACATTATTGACAATTGTGGCGGCTTTGTTTGCGCTTTTCGTAGCAATTTCACTTGGTTACGGATTGGTATTAGCAGGGGGAATTTCTCTGTTGATTCTTGTTCCTGTTCTTTGTGGGGTTATCTATTATTTGTGGGGAAAGATTAAAGAATAAATTTACTCTTCTTTCTTCTCTTCAAACCCATTGCAGTAAGGAATCATTCTTATTCCACTAGGTTCATCTTTTTTTATTCCTAGTCGTACTAAAAGTTCAAGATTATTTCTTTTTGTCTTGCTTCCCGACTTGGTGCAAGTATAAAAACTTTGCCCTAGTGCTTTTTTGTCAAGAACATACCACTTGCAATTCCAACAGGATATGGCCCAACGTATTTCATCCGTTGTTCTTTCCGATACTACCCCATTTAGAACCAATTCTAGCCGTGCCTTGCGCCCTAGGCGGCTCAATGCCTTGTTTTTTGGTAGATACCCGCTTATGATTTTTAACATGGCTTAAAGGGGCTGTAAAAGAGGAATTTCCCTTTCAAAATTAGTGCGAAGGATTGTGCTGTACACATGACTATTGGGGATGTAACGGGGGTTTTCAAAGATGAAAGTGTCGTCATTGTACAGGATTTTCCCGATTGCGGCAGCAGTAGCCGAACTGCGGCTGATGCCGGCATCACAAACGCAAATTAAATGATAAATGTTGTGCTTCTCCCTCTCCACAAGTTCTAGGATTTTCTTGGCGTGGTTCTTATTGAACAGGATAATCTGATTATTCCCCATTGCCTCATTCGGCGTGAAGTCATGAACGAACAGTTCAACCTGACCACGGCAAAAAGGAGAGAGAATAGTCTGAGGGTAATTGACCCTAGGGGTCTTAAACCTGATAAGGATGTGGTCGTAGGGGTAGACCCTGCTGACCTGTTTCCAAATATCAGCACCCATTACCGAAATATGAATTTTGTCTATTTTTCCCATCATTCTATTATACCATACTGTTATTTATCTGTCAAGTCCTTAAACCCTTCATCGTCAAGCCATTTGATACAACCATCTTTGTATTCGAAAGGTAACTTCCCTAGACCGTGTTCTGCATAATAAGGACATTGGTGCGTATAATTGCAATAATCTTTACAATTTAAACCCTTTAATTGGGAGAACCTACCAACCCCATGAAGGGCTAGCCACAAATCCGCTTTTTGTTGTAATTTATTTAGATTCATCGCTAGCCTTTCCATTATCAAACCCTTCATCGTCAAGCCATTTGATACAACCGTCCTTATATACAATTATCTCCTTAGAATTTTTTAACTTTATAGGCCGACATTGGTGAAAATATGGACATACATCTTCACAATTCATTAGTGGCGCATCTTCAAAAGTTAATACTCCATGTAATTTTAGCCACAAATCCGCTTTCTGTTGTAATTTATTTAGATTCATTTCTTAAAAACCCAAAACAAACGTCAGCAACATAAAAAAGGCTTTGATGATAAATTTCCCCATCAATAGATACGAATCGCTTGAACATTCCCATGTTGGGGGTAGTTTTTCTTTCAAATATTCCTTCGGGCTTAATCTTTGCAATGGAACCGTCTTCATGATTATAAATCACCTGACCTTTGTAATATCGGATATTGCAAATCCCGGCGTGTCTCGCCCTGCATTCAGGACAACTTTTTATTTGGGCTTGTTGTATGTTTTCAATATTATTGCTATGTAAAATGCAAAACAATTTGACCTTACGCTCGAACTTTTCGTCAATTTCAGGCTTAGACATTCAAACCCCCATCTACCTCCGTTTGCTTTTTATTCATCTTTTGCCTTTTCGTAATACTTGCAACACCGCCCAAGCAAATAGAAAGTATCCTTGCCGCTTTTGACATAAAACAAATCTTGAGAGGGGATATCATGCCTAATGCCATAATAACCATGACTAGTAAAATACGGACATTGTGCGGAGGAATTTCTTTTCGCACAGTTATCGCAACTTAGGGTCATCAGGTTCATTTTGGCAACAAAGCGCATACGATTGGCAATCGCACTTTCAGTCTCGCTTATATTCAATACTTTGACGATGGCCCGAATGTGCTTGCAAGTCTTTTTGCGAAAGACCCATTGGGGACAGGAACAGCCGAACTCCCCATCTTCAGCCCTCGAAACGGTGTAGAACTTCTGAGGATTGCTTTCCGACTGAACTTCCCACTTTGTAACCCACTTGGACATTTTTAATTCTCCCGAAGAGTATTCAATCCCATTTCTTTTAGGACTTCGGCTTCAACCCCCTTTCTAAGTTCCAATGCTTTACTGATGCCGTATTCCACAAATACCCGATTGCACATTTTGACATAGAGTAATTTGATGACTTTCAGGGCATCGGTCTTTCCTGCAATTACGGCCCGAAGGTAAAGGATATAGACCCCCATTCCAACGATAAGTCCTAACATCAGTATGTTCATTTTTCACACTCCTAACATATTATATCACGAAAAATCTGACTTGTCAAGTATATATCGTTAAATTCTAACAATATAATCGTGCTATTCCATTGTAACAACATCTTTATTGTGAAGAATTTCCCATAATCTTATTTGATTAGCATAGATAGGATGATGCTTTTTTAACCATGCCCTAGCCATAGGTGAATGCTTACGACTATCTAGAATAGGGAGAGTGTGATAATTGTCTAGATATTTAAAAATTCCATTTTTGTAAATATAGTTCATGGTTGAGGCCCAAGTCGGAAGGTGTTTTATTTCTTTTAGTTCTTGAAATGATTTAATCATTTTTAATCCAATCCGCACAATAAAAAATCTCATCATTCTCAATATGAGCAATCGCTGCCATTTCGATAACATCCTTTAAATCTCCCCTCACTAACAGACGAACGCTATTTGGACAAGAAGGAGTATATCCCACGGGAGCCTCATTAAATTTACAAATCTGACAAAAGATATCGCTGTTTATCCATCTTTCCTTTGAACCAGGGTGGAGAATAAAATACAGGCGCAGTTTATTCAGTATTTTTGTTTTTTCTTCTTTAGACATATTTTGCCCATGCCACGCAAACGCCATGATTTGAAGATTCTTTCATATCCATCGTTGCGTAAACTTTTTGGTCTTCCGTGCATGCAAATATATTGTTATTTCTTATAGCATCCCTAAAGGGCTTGCATAGTTCACATCGTGAATGAAGTTCATATCGTTGTAATGCCCCGTGTAGAATTAACCACAACCTAGCCTTTGCCACGATTTTATCTTTTTCCTGTTTAGACATGCTTAATCCATTCAATACACCACCCTTCTATAAAGGACGGCCTTTTCATAAAGTTCGCTAGCGTATCTTCGATGATGCTTCCATCAGGGAACAGAAGCAAAAACGGGTCAGGACACCGCCCCAATCTATAAGGGCAAAGGTCGCAACGCATGGGGGTGTACTTTTTGTTAAAATTTTTAAATTCTTCAAGGTGAAAATTTTTAAATTCTTCAAGGTGTAATTTCTTGTACAGTTCAAATTTCCCCTTCCAATATTCTATAGACTGTTTAGACATGGTTCACCCATTCCGCACACCACCAATTTTTATTGTTTTTTGAATAGTTGTTTATTTTGTCCGCACCCATATTTCGATACAACCTCATTCTCTTTGTATCAAGAACCAACAAGGGTGTGTTGTTTCTCACCTTTTCCGACCCTATACATTTACCCCCGTTTTTTCTTTTGCAAGCCTCACACGCTTCTTTATAAACAAATCCATCGGGACTTCCTCTATCACCCAAAGAGACATTATGCAGGACACACCACAGCCTGATTTTCTTTTTAATCTTGTTTATTTCCCGTCTAGACATGCTTAATCCACTCCACGCATCGATACTGTTTTTTGATTTTTTGCGCGCGCCCCAAAGTCATTTCTCTCATTTTCTTATCGCAATTCACCCACACTACTTTGTTATTTGTACACTCCCTATCAGGAAGCAAAGGACACAGGCGACAAAATATATTGGAATATGCGTAATTATTCCCCCTTACTACATTGTGTATGTCGAAATTATGCAGAAGCAAATACAAACGCAGTTTCCCTTCCAATTTCTTCAGTTCTTTCCTAGACATGCTTCACCCATTCGACACAACGATAGGATTGTTTAAATTGTGATGCCGTCTTCAAAGTCATTTCTTTCATTTCTTCAAGGTCATTCATTTGCAACCACAATACTTTTTTTTCGTCAACTCCTTTTGCACACCGACTCTTTCCAGATATATACAAAGGACAACGGGAACAAAAGGTTGTTGTATATTCCAAATCTTCCATCCGTATTCCCTCTTTCATATTACAATTATGCAACAGGAAGTACAAACGTAATTTTGAGTGATACTTTTTTAATTCCTGTTCAGACATGCCTCATCCATTCCGCACAATGAAATCTCATATGAGAGGGATTTACTGGCCCCTCTACTATTATCAATTTATTTTTCTCTGTATCATACATAAGTCTCGCCCCCATAGACCTTTCAAAACAAGCCCAATTTTTGTGATAAGGACAATGAGAGCAACAGAAATTTATAGGGTCAGTTTGGAATTCTTGAAGATGTAAAACCATCCACAATTTTACTTTCCTCTCTAATCGTTCCAATTCTTGTTCAGACATCTTTAATCCATTCGGCACAGAAAAAATAGTAATCCGCACCCCCGTTCCAATATCGAATTTCGCTCAAATCCCTATTCACTATCAATCTTCCTCTAAAATTTTTCTTTTTAACACACTCCTTATTCGTTGGTTGATAATATCGGCATTTCTCGCAAAGGTCAAGACGAGTGTGGGTCTTGTTCCACAACTCTTTCCCGCCTCGCAGAGTAAACCATAATCTAATCTTACCTAGCCAATACTCATTATTTCTTTTCTTAGACATGCTTAATCCACTCCAAGCAATAGAATAAGGTATTGTGAATGCACTTTGTAAATCCCGTACAGGTTGAAAGCACCCCTGTTTTGAAATCTCTAGATACAAAGAATCTTTCTTTTAATGCAAAACAATCTTCAGGCGGGTCGCAGTAACAAGGACACCCCTTACAAGATGATACTATATCAGTTTGGCTTGATTCTTCGGGATGCAGTTTCATCCATAGCCTTAATTTCCCAAGCCAATATTCAGGAGTTTGTTTTTTATACATATCTCACCCATTCTGCACAATTACATGTTTCTTTGACATCAGAGAGATATCCCTTATGTAATTTTATTTCATCTTTATCAAAGATGTATACTAAACGGGGGTTGCGGAGACACCATTCGGGAGTATTTCTATGGGGACAAAATTTACAAAATGACACATTCCCTTCTCTAGGGTGCAAAACATGCCACAACCTTTTCTTTCCCCGCAGTCGTTCCAATTCTTGTTCGTTCATTTAATATAATTCCCCTCTTTTAAAAAGGCATGGCAAGCACCGAACCCTTCATAATGTTTGTTGGCTCCTGTACAACGATGATGATTGAATATACAATGCTTGCAATTTGATTCATTATGATGTAAAATCCCCCACAGTCTATATTTCTGGGTCAATCGTTCTAATTCTGCTTTGGTGGGTTTCCAACGCCACTCTTTTATTAATCGCCTTTGGCGATATTCACTCGTCAGGCTTTCGAAGGTTCCGTCAAACATAATTCACCCATTCCACACACCACCAACTTTTATTGTTCTGTGAATAGTTGTTTATTTTATTCGCACCCATATTTCGATACAATCTCATTCTCTTTGTATCAAGAACCAACAAGGGTGTATTGTTTCTCACTTTTTGCGACGCCATACATCTACCCCCATTTTTTTTCATGCAAGCCCCACACGCTTCTTTATAGACAAACCCATTGGCTCCTGTATCCCTATCCCCCAAAGAAACATTATGCAGGACGCACCACAGCCTGATTTTCTTTTTAATCTTGTTTATTTCCCGTCTAGACATGCTTAATCCACTCCACGCACCCTATAATTTCAGGATTGGTCGATAATTCTTTAGATGATACGCATTTGATGGTAGATAAATCATATTGAACCCCCAATAATAATTTTTTGGGGTTGTTACGACAAGTTCTTTTACCGTTTTTACAATAAGGGCATGACATTATTTCGCAAATGTCTGAGCAAACAATTACCCTTCGACCCAATAAATAATTCTGCACCACTTCAGGATGAAGTTTCACCCACAAATTTAATTTTCCTTCCCATTTCTTTAATTCGTTTTCAGACATGTTTCACCCATTCGACACAACGATAGCGTTTTTTGATTTTTTGCGCGTCGCTCAAAGTCATTTCTCTCATTTTCTTGTCGCAATTCACCCACACTACTTTGTTTTTTGTACACTCCCTATCAGAAAACAAAGGACACAGGCGACAAAATATATGGGAATATATATAATCATTCCCCGTTACTACCTCTTTTATATCGAAATTATGCAGAAGCAAATACAAACGCAGTTTCCCCTCCAACCTCTTCAGTTCTTTCCTAGACATGCTTCACCCATTCCATGCAAAGACAATCCATCCCCCCGACAGTTGCCTCTTTCAATGATGTTTCTATCATTTCACCGCTGTATCGAACCATCCACAGCACTTTCGCATCCTGTCCTTTTGTACAAGTGTTGTAGGAAGCACTATAAGGGCAACGGGGGCAAAGATTCTTCATCCAAAACGTAGGCATTCTTGCTAAAATCTCTTTTACAGTAACCCCATGCAGGATACACCACAATCTTAACTTGTTCTCGAACTTTTTCAAGTCTTCCCTGTTGTACTTGCACATGTTTTCCATGTTCTCTACGCCTATTTCGTTTGTCGTATTAGACATACTTCACCCATTCGATGCAACAGCCATTTCCAAACGCATGATAATATTCAAGCAACTCTCCCGTAAAGATTACCGTTTTGCTCTTTTCGACATCGCCCCCCAACAGTTGCAATTCCTGTTCAGACATGCTTCACCCATTCCAAGCAGGGGAAATATGTAAAACGAGAATCTGTCTTCGCATCCGTAAACCGCACATCTCCACACCCGAAGAACCTAGGCCGAACATCAGGACACCTGAATAAATTTCCTACCCCATCTTGACCAATTTTATTAAAAAGACACAAATCGCACATCTTTGCCATTACCATACTATTGTATTGAAAAGGTGCTTGCCGATTTATACTACTCCACACACCCAAAGGCTTATCAAATCCTTCAAGTCTACCTTTAAAATAATCAGGATGTAGTACAAGCCACAAGCGGAACTTCTGCCCTATCCTCTTAGCCTCTTCAACCTGTTTTTGAGTAGGACAACGAAGGGGAGAATAGGGGGCATCAGAGAAGTTCTTTAAGCCTGTTTTATACCCCGTTCCAAAGTATTTCTCAGGCTCAAAATAGAAGCGAAATATTTCTTGTTTCATGCTATTCTATCCACAAATATATTATATCATATGATGTAGCACCTGTCAAGTATAAAAGAGATTAAAAACAGGCAGTACAGGGGGATGAAAGATGGAGTTTCAAAACAATATCAAAATGATATCACATAATATCACGTAATGTCATGCCAATACAGAGAGAGACAGAGAAATGCAGAGGGGTCAATATTTCTGCATATTCCTGCTCGTTCCTGAGGGGTCATTGCCGTTTAAACATATCAGAACGCTATCCTTCTAAATTTTTTATCGTTAAATTCCTAACGCACCGACCCTACGACCTTCCGAATTCTTCCCGACTATCGGTAATCTTCGCAATATTTCCCTCGCCCAATTTTCACGACTTTCACAACCCTTCGCAAACTCCCGATAAGTCGGGATAATCCGAACCCATTCGAACCGCGGGAAAATCGTTAGAACTTAACAAGATATTGTTTAACTTTTAACAAGCAATCGTTAGAAATTAACGATATAAGGGCGGCGGGAAAATTGGGGTTAAGATATATTTAAATCGTAAAAGCCATAGAGCGAGTATAAAACAAAACCCCCTCTCACGGGCAGAGGGGGTTATATGAAAGGGAGGTAAGGGGTCTAACCCTCAATATCGCTCAACGACCGCCACTTTCCAAAAATGAGACCGTACACATCTTTCATTTCGTCACCCGTTTCGGGATGCTTCTCAACCTTGAGTTTCCCGGCCTTGATAGCCTTCTGCATTCCCTTGTCAATCTTGTCGAGAACCTCAAGATTGCCCTTGACGTTGACAAGGAACAGGATAGTGAGTTCCTCACGGGAGTCGGACTTGTCCTTGGGGTTCTTCATGTCCACGAAGTAACGAAAGTAGTTGTGGGACTTGTCTTCGCTCATCTTGGCACTCAGTTCCTTGTTGAGAAGGTGATTGCCAACCTTCTGAGAGGCCACCAACTGAAGGGCCACTTCCTCATAGTAAATCTTCTTGGTCACGAGAGTCTCGGCATCGGGAATGTCCTTCGTGATTTCCTTGAAATTCTCAAACTTGGCGGCAACGGCCTGACCCACGGAATCAGCCAACGCTTCGTATTCCTTGGAGCCGTACTTCACCTTGCGGAGAGCCTTCTCCCAAGAGCGGAAGGTCGGGAAGTTGCCGACATTGGAGATATCCAACTTGTACAGAGCATCCTTGTCCTGCTCCTTGGAGTACATCAGGAAGGCCACCATCGTCTCATCGTAGCCGTGACCGTTGGAGACGTACTTGACGAACCCGTCATAGTCGATGTCAAGACCAACATGGTCGAAGCGGTTGACAAGGGCGGGGGACATTTCGTTGTGAACGCCACCGTCTTCGGGACGGTTCCCCGCCGAAACCACCTGACACTTACGGGGTAGATGGTAGTCGCCAATCCTGCGGTCGTTGATTAACTGATACCCTGCGGACTGGACCATTTCCGAAGCCAAGGGCAGTTCGTCAAGGAACAGGAAGGTCGGGTTCTCGATATTGGGGTCGGGCAGAATGGAAGAGAAGCGGACGAAAGAGGCCTTCAGGTTCTTGTAGTCGTACATCGGCGCACCCTTGATTTCGACAGGGTCAACCTGAGACAGGCGCACATCCATCAGCACCCAACCCTGCTTGAAGGTGTTAACCTTCTCTCTCTGCTCGGTCGTATACAGGGGCCATTGCGAAGCGTCCCACGGCCTGAGTTCGTTCAGGAACTTCTCGTCAAACAGCATCTTGCCCTTGGCATCCTTGGCGTTCAGCCAAGTCTCACGGCAGATGGAGAGCAGAATCATGCTCTTGCCGATGCCCGGAGGACCCCATACAAACAGCGGATTGTTGTAGGAATAGTCACCCGCTTCCATCGCCCTCAGGTGCATCTGCATCGACTCCACCAACACCCCCCGATACTTCTGCATGCTCAGGTTGCGAATCTTCTGATTGTTTACCGCATTACCCATTACCTTACCTCCTTATTGTCTTTCATACTTTAATTGTATCACACCAAATCTTACTTGTCAAGCCTTTTTACGGGAAATAAGTTGTTCAAATAACTTGACCTGTGTATCCTGCCGTTCTTTTATTTCGGCCTCTATTTCGTCTTCCATTACTTCTTTATCATGTTCGATTTTCATCGCATGCATCGCCTTCTTCACGCTAGCCTTATCTTTTTTTAAATCAAAATCTTCACCGCAATCGACATCGAGAGTTACACTATTCAAACATGGCACATAACATTTACCATCAATTATAACCCATTCGCAATTTGTCGTTGTCATTATTTCTCCTCCTTTATCTGCGTAATCTTCAGGTCTTTCAGGACGATGCCGTACTGCTTCTCCAACTCCTTCCTAGTGGTAAGCAGGGCGTTCTTCACCATCTTCTCCCCGTCATCCTTGCCCAAATTTAACAGGATGTGGGCATAGAGGGATTTGGTCATTGTGTCTAGAATGACCTGAGAGATTGCCAAGGTCTTGTTCCTCTTGCGGGTTTGAAGGTAATGATAACCCAATTCGCTCACCGTCAGGAGTAGAATCAATACAATCAAAGACATGCTAACCCCTCTCTACCCTTCCAAGGAAGTGACCATCTCTTCCAAGGCCTCAAGCATGTTGTCGGTGTAGTTGATGGCATCGGTTACATCGATGCCCCGCTTCGCTAGCGAATCCTTAACATTCACTCCGTGCTGTTGCAGGATGTAAACGCAGTCGATAGCCCGTCTTACCTTTTCCTGATTGGTATGGAACTCACCCCACTTCTCCTGCTCCTTCTCCTTAGCCGCCTTACGCCTTTCAATGTGCCGAAGTTTGCCGTTCATTTATTTCTCCTTGTATTTCTTGTCGATGGCCTTCTCACGCTTCAGACCCTTCAGGTATATATCCTTGGCGGGGTTCTTCCCAACGAAAGCCCCAACGACCCCTGCCAATAAATCTTCCACCCCGCTGTCATCGTTAAGACCCATTGCCTTAGTAGCCTTGTCGAAGGTATCTTCGAAGTTCCAAGTCTGTTCGGCTAGAGGTGCAATCCCTTTCCATTCTTCAGGCAGATTTTTAAGCATGTCCTTCTGTTCCTTCGTCATACTTTAATAATAGCATAAGGATTTGGACTTGTCAAGAGGTTAGGATGGGTTAGGATGGGTTAGGATAGTTAGGACGTTCAGGATAGTTAGGATGTTCAGGATGCTCAGGCTTTCAGTTCTAGGAAGGTTAGGATAGTCAGGATGATTAGGATAGTCAGGATGATTAGGATAGTTAGTCGGATGATTAGTCGGATGGTTAGGATGATGGTGTTGGTGCTGAGAGTCCTGAGGGTACTGGAACTGAAGTCATGATAGTCCTGAGGGTGCTGAGGGTGCTGAGAGTCCTGAGGGTACTAACCCAATCATGACCCATTAGTACCAGGTAGTAGTGCGTAGGATTATATCGTTAGAAATTAACAAGCAATCGTTAGGGTTATAACGATAGGGGAGGGGGAGGGGGTATGCCCCCCTAGGGGGAGGGAGCGCCCTATAGTGGGATATCGTTAGAATATAACGATTGGGGTTAGTAAAAAGAGGGTGCTACCTTCGGCATCATATATATCCAAAAAACAATCTTTTTTTAGAAAGAGATAGAGTCTCATATTTTTCCAATGTCGCGCCCCAATCTTAAACCCAAAGCATGCTTATTTTGATTCGGGCTAATATTCGGGCTACTCTGGCCCGATTTAAATAAATAACTTCAGGAGCAAGTTATGAAATTTACACTTCTTGAAGAAATTATTCTCACGACTACTAGGGTCGATACCTTTCACAACATTTATAAGAATCCAAGTGCCTCGGATTTAAACTCGAAAGAGGATAGCAAGCATAACAGGGCTATTTTGGATTCGGACGGTAATATGTATTTGGAGGCGGCTTGGGACAGGCAGGGAAATGCGGAGAAGAATCAGGTTTGGTCTTTCCTTATTCATAATATTTTGTTAGACCTTCTTCAAAAGGAAAAAGGATTGTTTAAAGGTGTGTCTGCTCCTGAATGGTATCACAACCCTGAGTTATTGAAGAAGGCTGTATTCATTCAAAGAAAAGGAAGTACGAAAGTATTTGCCCTTGCGGAGTCGTATGATGAGGAAGTGATTATTGAGGGTCAGGAAATAATACAGGAAATGTTTAAAAAGGCTTTGGTTGTGGCAAAGAAAAGTGGAAATCCTTATTGTGAGTTTGTTGCCGAATGGCCCCATTCTTCTTATTAATCAATATCTATATATTTCAGAATACGATTGGGTTTGATGGGGATTGAGCAAATAAGTTCCCATTCTACTGATTGGGTAATATAAGGGTTTAAGTCTGTTATGTCTATTTCTAGGGCTATGAGGTCTTCATTTTCATCAATTCTATCTTCTAGCCAACTTCCTAATGCATTTTCTGCGTCATTAAAGGTTGGAAAAAGATAAATTCCTTTTTGTTCTTGTTCGTAGTCTTTGGGAATTTTTGGGAGTAGTCCTATTTTTAAAATAGATTGGAGATTTTTTTTATATGTAATATGGAAGGCTGTTTGTCTTTTTTTGAATTTCATATGATGGTTTCCCTGCTGATGATATCCCACTTGTCAAAATAATCGGAGAATACTTTGTCTACATACTCGCGGGAGTATTTTAAATTATAGAACAGGTGGATTCTGTCGGTGAAGTCTTCTTTTTTGGTTTGGGTGCGGTCTTGGGGTTCACCCGCTCTCCATTGTGCGTAGTAGGCTTCGCATTCGCATTTAAGGCGGTAGTAGCGGTGGAATTTGTAGAGGAGCATATGGATGAGAAGGCCGTGGAGCCAAAACTGTTCGGTGTGGATGATTTCATGGGCTAGAAGGCCTTTGTCGCGCTCGTAGGGTTTTCCTATTATAACGATGGGGCCGATTGTCTTTGCCCTCACGACATAGCCTTGTCCCTTTTCGACCTTGTTGGTGTAGAAGATGAGGGCGGGAAATTTAAATCTTATCTTCATCTTTGTCGGGGTAGAGGTCCAGCATGGGGATAGGGGCTTTTCTATGCGGGGGTATACTCTTATATCGTTCCCTTACGAAGCGCATGAATTTTGAGACTTTCTCGTTGGTGAGGCCGTAGTCTGCGGCTTTTTTCAGGAAGGTCTTATACCCGAATCCTATGTTGTTCCAATAGGGAACATGGCTGAAGAAAAATCGTGACGCAAAAACGGGAGTGTATCTTTTTATCAGGCTGAAGAGCGAGACCAATTCGGCTTCCTTTTCCACGGGCCAATCGGCATGAGTGTTTATGTATGACTTAAAGGAGGTTTTTCTGTTCTGAAGCGACTTGTTTATTTTTTGGCTGATGTGAGTGAGTTCGTGTTCAAGGTACGACAGCATGGAATAGTATCTTTCGTATTTGGCCTTGAAGTCTTCTAATTGCGTCAGGTTCAGAAAGATATACGCCATGACAAGACTGCCGTATTGATTGGCATTTACCATCGACTTAACATGGGAGTTCTTTGTGTATCGGTCTCTTTTGGCTTGGAGAATAACGACAACCTCTACATTTTTTCCTGTTTTGTCGTCTTTGTATGTTTTGTCGAATACCCATGTTCCCGCTTTTCTTTTTCGTTTGCACTCCTTCCACTTCTCTTCGAAGAACTCTACGACATCCTGCCGCAGGGAGTTATTAAAATTGGACACGCCTTCTACAAGTTTAAATTTCATCCTACTCTTATTTATTGTTTGTGTGGTGCGGATATATAGGAATGTTGGGAAGCCCCCGGTCTTTCCGCAGTTCCTCTAGGGTCTTTCTTATGTTGTCGGGATTTACTTCATAACACCTTTCTTGCATCTTTTTGTAATAGTAGCAGTCTTGACAGAGATTTACTCCGTCTAGCAGACGAGTTCCTGCGAATATACACTCCTGATGAAGTTTGGCCCTTAACTTATACTTGTCGTTCAGGGGGCAGGATTTGGGTATCACTTCTTTCTCCCTTTAAAAATAAGATACTCTTTGATGTAGTTGGTGGTTTGGTGGTCAAAAACCTTACCTTCGTTATATCTATCCAACATCCATTCTTGAAAAGTACGAGTAAAGGAACAACCCCTGCAAGACCAAGTTTCGTATTCATTAAGAGGCTTATCGGTGGAAAGGGCAAAATAACATTTTAAATTTAGCACCACTTTGAGTTTATCTTTGTCGCTCAGGGGGCAGGATTGGGGTATCACTTCTTTCTCCCCTTCAGGTAGAATTGAGTCTCGGCATCAAAGGTTACTCCCTGATTTGCTAGCCTTTCTATCTTTGAATAAAATGCCCCGTTGAAGGGGCATTTTATACAGGCTTCGGTGTTCATGTCGCTGTCAAAATAAAAGTTGCACTCGGCATGGAGAATGACATAGAGTTTCTCCTTGTTCGTGAGGCTACAGTTTTTCGGTATCATTCGTCCATATCCGCTATTGCTTTTATGAGTTTCTTTTCTTCTTGTGTGAAAAGAAGGCCTAGATAATCATCAAAAATACTTTTATAGTCTTTAACTGTCAGTCCTGACATTCGTTTTTCCTCTATGACTTCGGGGTTGAAGGGGCAGCCCTTGCACATTTCGGTGAAGGGTTCCTCTCCCTCTTTTGTAAACTTACACTCCGTGTGCAGGGTGACGTACAACTTGCTTTTGTCGTTTAGGGGGCAGGATTGGGGTATCATTTCTTTCTCGCTTTACTAAGGCTCACAATCTTTTTAGGGGCTTTATCATTCTTAGCCAACTCACTTATTAATCTTTCTATTATTTTTTTTTGGTAATTGTAATAATTAAAAGAGCAGTTCTTACACTCTGTTTGGAACTCCACAGCACTTTGCCCTTGCAGTTTACATTTCAGGTTCATCACCACCTTGAATCTTTCTTTATTGGAAAGGGGACAGGATTCGGGTATCATTTCTTTATTATTTGCACAGGAATATATGGAGTGTAAAAAATTCCCGCATCGCCCAAACGGGGCATGACATCAGGCACTCTATAATTTTCGGGTTTTAAAAACTCCCTGCAATTCTTATAATCAATGTCTTTATAACGAGTAACCACCCCCTTTACTAATAAAGGACAACCCGGCAATGTTGTAGACTTGCGGCAGTAATGACAATGGAATTCTTGAGGATGTAGCACCTTCCACAATTTGTACTTATCGTCTTTCATGTGGAGGCCTCGTTACATCATAGAAGTTGGAGCATATAGTTGCCCAAGATTCTTCTTCGCAGTAATGGTCAACATATTTAAACAGCGAAAAGATGGTGTCGAGATTGTAGACAAAATTGTGTGAGGGCTGAGTGTCGTGAATGACAAAGATGCTAGCCTTGTTCAAGAGGTTTCGGACTGCAATCGGACGGTGGAAGGGTGGCGAGTGGTCGATGAATGCCACGGTGTAGTTACGCATGGCGTAATCGCTACGTTCCCAATCTTCGGCCTGTTCTCCAACACAACAGGCATCGAACTTATGCGCCCACTCTCTGTCATTATCGTAGGAATAAAGCGCACGACCATGCTCCTTGCAGTATCGCCTTAGAAAGGGTGAGGAATTATTCCCGACTCCCATTTCAAGGACATTCCCGCCCCCTGTCAACTCCAACGCTTGCAGGAGATAAGGGCGGTAGGAGTTCACCCACGAACTCGTACGGGGGAAATATTCCAAGTATTTTTGGCTGTCAAAATTGACCCAAATGCAACTCATACCTTGCTCCTAGGGATAAATAGTAATATGGACATTTCAATATTGTTAGTTAAGGGTATTTTGGTTTTGACGGGGGCGGTGCTGTGCAAGTCCTCGATATTCACCCTGCTGATAAGGGACAGACTTTTCACGCTTGAAGATATAGAAGTTAAGTTCTTGCAGTTCATTCTAGGGTTGATACTGCTCATGGTTGGGTTCTTGGGATAACCTTAGTACCCGTATTCTTCCTTTTCGTTCTTCTCCATTTTGGTGAGGGACATGGTGTCGTTATCGGGAGAATAAACGAGAAGATAGTCTACATTTTCTCTAGTATCCTTGACAAGATAAAATTTTATGCCGTCTTTTTTTAAAAGGATTTGGACGGAAAGCCATGAGGCGTTCTTCTCCATCTGAATCTTTTCCTGTTCCTGTTCCTTTTCCATCCTTTCGATTTCGTCACAACCGAAAAAGAAAAAGACGAATACCACCATCAGGAAAATTCTGAAAATCCTCTTTACCATTTCTTTGCTCATTCTTGACTCCTTGTTTTAAAAAATTTAACAATCGTGGTAAGTATTTTCAGCCTAGGGGTGTACCATTTACAATCGTTATTCTTATTCAAGTCTCTAGGGTCATTTAGATATTGCTTATACGGCCTAGCATAGTTGTTATACGTATCACAATTTTCGGGATGGTGACATTCTTCTATGCCCGCGCCTCCGAACCGTATGCCCCTTGAATACTTACATTTTACACAGAATACAGGTTTTTTATCTTTCATTTTTCACTCTCCTAATTTGATTCTATATATTCACCAATGCTCATAATTACAGCATTGAAAAGAATCATACCAAGAAAGATTATTAGTTCTAACCAACATGGAAGATTAAATGTGTCAAGGTATAAAGATAATACCAAAACGAACGGGAAGACTTTAAACATTGCACCTATTATTGTTCGTATCATTCTTAACTCTCCTTCTTTTATTTCTTTGCTATCTTCTTCTCTCTAGGTTTGCTTTCCCTGATAGGGGGAAGCAGATGGGGCATGGTCTCCCCTAGGCTCTTCAAAACTTGGTCGATGCTCAGGTTGATAAGATAGAAGGTGCTAGGATAGTGCTTGACTGCAACTAGTTCCCTAGTCAGTATTGGACTGATGCCTTCCATTTCAGCGGCCTTGAGAATCGACTTGCTGAACTCTTCGATGCCCTCTGTCGTGTACACAATCCACATCGGTTTCCGTTCTTCGCCGCGCTCTTGATAGGTTCCCATTTCAGCCTCCTGAGTACAACGATACCACTTGTTTCGGGTGGATGTTGTTTGTTGGAATTGTCTGCTTGAACTGCTTGCGAATCTCCTGACTGTTCGCTCCCTTTTCGATGCCGATGGTCTTAAAAGTTTTCTCGCAAGTACAACGGGATTTCATCAGGTAGAAGTCGTAAGCATCGTAATCCTCGACCTCTTTGTAAAGCATATGCCTGATTATCATCATTGTCTTGCTCCGATATTATTTATCGTTTACTCCCCTTCCTTCAGCAGAAATTCATTGTTAAGAACCTTGAAACTAATACGGCTCCGCATCTTTTCGGAAAAGTCTCCGTACATTGCCCGAACAACAATCCCCTCTCGGTGGTTGTTCGTTCCTGCGTACTGACCTTTCGCTTTCTCCAAGAGTTCTTCCAAGGTGTAATGGAACCCCTCTCCGAACTCAACAATGGGAACTTTGGTAAGCCCTAGGGAAAGAATGTAACTGTTCTGCTTGGGCCATGCCATGTACTTTCCATCGTCAATATCGTAAATGTCGAACACGAACAGGTCGAGTTCCTTCAATCCCAACTTGTTCTTCTGAATCCCTGGACCGCACAATTCCCCCTGAATCGCAATATTCGGGCCGAATTTTTTAAGTTTGTTCTCCAAGTCGTACTTGCGAACGACTTGCCAATATGCCGACCCTTCGGAATCCTTCTTCTCGAAATTGCGGGAGCAGACCCCGAACTCACCACGGTTGTAGAAAATCGTGCAGGAAGTTCCGTCACACTTTTCGGTGATGATGTAGGACTTGCCCCTCAGTTCGTCAAGAATCTCAGGAACATTCTGAATCCGCTCTTCGTCCGTGTGCGGGAAGTACGGGGGCCAATTGCCCTTCGTGTCTCCCTGATTAAATCCTTCGTTAGGAACAGGCTTCTCGTAGTGTTTGGTGTTAAGTATAATATCTAAAGATAATCCTTCTTTAATTTTTATTTTCATTTATTCCTCTATTTATGGTTTTTCTATGTGTTGTACTACTAATTTTTCAATATCTTGATTGGGGATAAAAAATAAATCCCCATTTTCATTTAAAAATTGTCCATAATTTTTCAACACAGTTAAAGGTAAACACAATCCTTGTGATAATGCCCCTCTAAATTTTTTGGTACGAATTCGAAATTTTTCCTTCGCAAGAAATGCGAACTCAGGTCTGGCGGGTACGATAGTATCGATACCGATATATACGCACAGGTCATTTGGCTTAAATTCTCCCCTCTTCACCACCACTTGCCAACCCAAAACATAAACCTTGTCGAGCGAGTCAGCGTTCTCGACAGGTTTGACTTCAAGAATTCTTTGAATTGATGCTAGCATTTAGTAATCTCCTTTTTTAAATCGTTTCGCAATTCAACAAGAAAAGAAACAGTTAGGGTATATGGTCGCTCGACAATACGAAGTACTCTTGAAATAAATTTTTCTCTTTCCGTTTTCTTATGCGTTTTACAAAGACCCGTCCATAGTTTATCAATTTCACGAATTAAAATCTCTTTTGTTTCTTTTTTAACAATGCGTATATTTTTATAATTTTTATTATGTCTTAATTCCCAAATACAGTAGTTGCAAAGTTTATCCATAATTCTTTGCCATTTTTCTGACCTTATTTCTTGCCACATAACCATTTGGGTTTCATCTGATTGACCGCATCTTGCACAATTCATTTAGTTCTCCTTGAGATGGGTGTTGACAAAGTCTTCTAGCATACCTTTAAGTTCAACAAGTTCCCATAAAAACCAATGATAGTTTGGATGTTCATGGATGAAGGTTGCAATGTGCTTTGGAAAATATTCTATTCCGTTTTTCATCATAACCTTCAGGTGCTTGCGAATCCGTGAATGATTCAATAGCAACAGACCACAATATATACCCACTAGAAGATTAACAACCATAAAAAAAATAGCGATGCCTGTCATTTTTATTTCTCCTTTGTTTTCTTTTTAGCGTACGGAATCTCAATCTCCATGAACCCGCCCATCTCCCGCAACTGCCGAAGAATATCTTCAATCTCCTCCTGCTCTTCCTTCGTTTTTTTTACGGGCTTACTGTTCATAATCCCTTTAAGCACTTCGTCAATTGATTGTAGTTTCATCATTTTATTCCTCCTTTTTATTTTCAATCTTTTGATGAATCGCCATCAGAGCGAACCATATAGCCAACAGCATTCCATAAAGGAGATTAAACTCTTTGGAAGTATCGGTAATAATGAAACCGAACCATGCCACTATTGCAAGTATCCCCGAAAAGATTATCATTTATTTCTCCTTAAATCTCTCTTCCCAATATGCAATTGCCTTTTCCATTGTGTACCCAAACGGCCCCTGCGCTCCGCATTCAACACACTTGACAACTTGCGGAGTTCCTTCACGGTCAGCGCAATCGATGATAACAATTTCTCCCTCTTCGCATCCGCAGAACGGACAGGCTAAAATTTTCATTACTTCTCTCCTTTCAGTTCCTTAATCTTGGCCTTGTAGAATTCCACCTTGGCGGCGAGAGCGGCAACTTCGCTATCCTTCTTTTTCATTTTCTTTTCTTCGGCCTTGCGCTGACGCTTTAGGCGTTCTTTCTCCAACCGTTTTTGTTCTGCTGCCCATTCTGCCTTTTTCTTGACGGCGAACTCCATCGCTTCGGCAATCGTCTTTGGGAGTTTTTCTGATTCGTCCTCGACTAAGATAAGGCGTTGCCCGTCTCCCCGTTTGGCTTTGTGATTCCATTCGAAGGTGAACTCTCTGAGAGCCTGATACTCTTCCTGAGTGACTTCAGTAAAATCCGTGATGTAATTGCTCAATGAGACTTCATCAAACCCGCCATTATCGTACCGCTCCTCGGTGTGAACTCTAACTAATGCTATTTTCATTATCGGCCTCCACCTTCTTGTCTTTATCCGTCCTCTCAATTCCGACTTCCGCAAGAGCCTCGTCAATCGCATGAATGGTTTTGCGGAACTCTCTGCCCATTTTCGCATCGTAGAAGCCGTTGATGACCCCTTCGATGATTCTTAACATTTTCTTTTCTCGTAAAGTCAGATTCTCGTTCATTTCTTCTCTTTGTGCTTTTCTATGCTTTTACCAACTTGAATGATAACGGAAGTACCAATTCTTTTCGGGGAATTTTTCAAGAGCCTCATCAATTTGCTTGATGGTGCTTTCGACATCTTCAAAATAATCGTCACCATACGATGTATCCCCGAAGAAAAATCCCCCTTGCGTGGGAAGCAGTTTCGGCGCAAGGTCGTGATTATCCCGAACCTTTACACAAAGGTCTCGGAGTTCGACCAACTGTTCCCTAGTGATTTCGGTCTCTTGACACTCGTCTTTGCCGTCCTGACAGTTATCAACGAACCACTTGTGGATGGCGTTGGCCTTTCGCCAATATGCGGCATCACAATTGATATCGCTGACTCGGACATCTTTAAGACCCAAGACCTTTGTAAGTTTGGCATTAAGTTTTTCGTCCTCATCAGACGAACTCCACATAAAACGGTTAGCCTTCAAATACATATCAAGTCCCATATTTATTCCTCCTCGTTTTTAAATTCCACACGAACAGGGTCAACAGGGCAACCCGTGAAATGTTCTTGAGCGCCATGACGATGAAAAAAGGCCTTCAAAGAAATATCGTCAAGGTTTTCAATCCCGAAGCGGATGAAGAGGGTCGTATCGTTCCAACCCATGAGCCGCCCGACTTCTTTCTTTTCAAATTCAATTTTACCTTTCTTGACTTTGGGGTGAGTGTAGATAACTTCACGCCCTTTGTCTTTTTCGGTCAAATTTTCGATGTTCATGCTTACTCCTCTTCCTGCTTCCCTTTCTCGTCCCAAATGATGACCTTCTTGCCGAACGGGAAATCCATTCTGCGGTTCTCCTTCTGCAAAACCCAAAAGGTTTCCCACTTGAAATTCGGAACGGCATCCTGAATCTGATTTTGGTCGCCGTAGCCGTCCGTGAAGTAGAACAGGGCTTTGATGTCCCTGTCCTTGTTCTCAGCCAAGTCCTTGAAGACGGGGATGAACGAAGTGCCGCCGCCGCCCGTCAGGACATTTCCCACGCTCTTGCGGAAATTCTTCAGCCCCTTGATACGGGCCATGCCGTGAATGTCGGAGTCGCAACCGTACAGAACGATTTCAAGCCCGGGCATCATGCGGAGCATCGAACGCAGTTCAACCAAGAACTCCGTGATGTCTTCGTTGCTGATGGAGCCTGAGGTATCAAGGGCGAGAGCGACCTTAGCCTTTGCACCCGTCTGACCCGGAAAATAGAACCCGTACGGCATGTAGGCACGATTGCAACGAGAGGTCGTGTACTGACCCTTGCCAATTTCCTGCAACTTGCGGCGAATGAAACGCCGCCAATCGACATGACCCTCAAGTTCCTCAAGGTATTCGTCAATGAGCCTCTGCATGTCGGCAGGAACTTCACCCTTCTCTTTTGCGGACAGGCCCGAAGAGGCCTTAAAGATTTTCTTGTCGATGTCGCCCATTTGGTCTTTCAGCGACTTGCCCGTAGACGCTTTCTTGGCCTTTACATTTTCCTGAGTCCCTTCCGAAGAAATATCGTGATTGTCGAACTGTTCCTGACCCTCACCTGAACCCGCACCACCGAAACGCTCTTTGTGCTGTTCAGGATTTTCTTTCTTCTCTTTCTTCAGGATTTCGAGAATTTTCTCGGCATTCATGCCCTTGAACTTTTCATCGTACAGGTGAGGGGTCGGCAGTTCCAACAGGTTGTCATGGGGCATCATTTCGTTGATGATGATGGAGTTGACGGCATAGTCGAGAGCGTAGTTGACCATCATTCTCTCTTCCTGCGTTTTGATATTCTTCAGGTCGAAGCGCATGAAGTGCTTGAGCATGATATGGAGAATTTCGTGCAGAACAACGGTCATGGTCTGATTCTTGGTCAGTTTCTTAACCCAAGGGGAATGATAAAAGATGTTGACATTGTCAGTTGCCATCGTGTCGATACCGCTATTTGCAACGGCTTCCCTCAGGGGGAAGTCAAGCAGAAGCAGTCCGAACAGTTTGTGGCGAATCAGCAACCTGACCTTCGCATAAGTCATCTTGTCCTGAACCGTCATTGCTTTGTCGCTCATTTGTTCTCCTTATTCATACCTTAATTATATCACGCCAAAAAGGACTTGTCAAGCCCTAGGCGTTCAATACCTTAACTATAAGTTGCAAGTCATTGCCACGGGCCTTTCCGAAAATATGAATAGGGCGAGAAATTTTCGGCACACGATACACAAGACCCATTGGCCTTTTCGTAGAGCGGACGAACGTACAGTCTTTGGGAACATGGCGTTTGAGTACCTCTTCATAACCCGCCCAACCTTCGTACTTCCCTTCGTCCTGCCATCTGACCCAAAGATAAGCAAGGTCTTCAACGAACTTGGTGCTATTCAGCAAAGGCCCAACGTACTTCTCAAACATCATATCAATCTCTTTCTTGCGTTCGTCAGTTATCATTGTTTCCTCCTTACCTTTCATACCTTAATTATATCACGCCAAAACGGACTTGTCAAGCCCCTACTCATCTTTTTTCCAAGCAAATTTTTCGCAGAGTTCAATAGGGAATTGGTTCTGCGATATTTCGTTTTTTTCAAACAATATATTTTTCTCCAAATCATCGTAGGGGCAACGGGTTGACCCTGCACTTGCCCCGCCCCAATGAACGCACTTTTCACACATCGGGTAATCGTACTTTAACTTACCCTGAAGCAGGATTTTATTTTTGATGGGGAAGAGTCTTCGCTCTTCAGCCATCAGTTCCTTAAATTGGTCAAGCATCCCCTGACCCCACATTTCACGGAATTTCTGCACCCCTATCTTTTTCATTTCCTTGTAGAGTTCGATGGTCTCTCTATCGGCTTTGTAGTGCGGGATTTCCTTTTTCTCTTCGCTCATTTTATCTAGGGGGGCAAGCCTCAAACCGCTTACAAATGCTGTATCTCCAATTAGACCCTGAGGACACGAGAACCATTTTATCGTACTCGCCGTTGGTGGGGCTATAAGTCCAATGACCCGCTTTTTCATCGTACCAAGGCTTTCTAGGAATTTGTACCCCTTCGGCATTATAACGAACCACCTTGAAACGCAAGTAAGCATGGTAGGGAGTATTTTTATATAAAGCGCAGTTCCAACCGTATTTCTCAGGCTTGGGATTTTCGGGCGGGTCTCCGGGTTTTTGGTCCCAAGGATATCTATACTTACGAACCCATCGGGGTTGGTCATTCCGATTCCCCCAACAGAACTTGCAATGTTGGCAACCGATAAAATCGGGCTTGAATGTCTTACCCTGCAACTTCAGGGAGAGTTCAATCTTCCTCAGAGCCGTCTCTTCACTCAAAAGTCTTTTTGACATCTTATTACCTCAAGACCATGATAACATAATTTTTTGGACTTGTCAAGCCCCTTATAATTATAACACAGAATGAGAGGAAAATAATAAATAGTGGTAGGAGTCGAAATATGTTAAAAGCAAAAATATTAAGAGAACTAGTTCAACGCCCTGACCCGCTTGCCGCACCACAACAACAGGCCGCGCCCCAACAGGCCGCACCACAACAGGCAGAAGCGGCTCAAAGCCCTGAACAAATGGCTCAAGCCGCATATTCCATTTTGGAAAAAATGGTGAATGAAAAAATAGTTCCAACTATAACGAAAACTATTCAGGACGCTATGAAAGGGCAACAAGCACCCAAGGAACAACCCGCTCAGGCGGCTCCTGCGGCTCCTGCGGCTCCTGCACAGAAGTCAGCACAACCCGCTCCTACGGCTCCTGCAAAAGGAACACCGCCAAAGGCTTAATTATCGTTTGATTTTAACGAGTTGGGTTTTAATTTTCGGATGGTTTAAAGATTTAACGGCTTCGATATTTCTTTCGGAGTCATCGTAAAAACGAACATCATCGTAATCATCTAATCGGGAAAGGATTGCATTTCTTTTTAGTGCTGCCAATTCCTCTCCCGTGGCTCCCTCTTTCCCACCTACAATAATCAAGCGTTCGGGGTCTACCCATTTTGATAGGAAGTCACGGATTCCGTTTGTGTTGGGCCTTGCGGTTAAAATCATAATATCCGACTCGCCTCCCACAATTTTGCGGAAGGCAGTTTTTAAAAAATTAGTAGGTTTCGGATTAATCAATCCCCCTTTCTCAAAATCAGACAGGTCGAGTTTATCATCGGGTTTGATTTGATAATCGGCAAATTCCTGCGTTGATAGGGCTAGGCCTTTGTTTGGAATTTTGATTTTAGCATCAGTAGTCGCTAGTGTATCATCAAAATCGGCTACTATTAAAATTCTTATTTTCTTAAATTTCACTTTAAATTTTCCCAACTTTCATAATTTTTTATTCTGTAAAACTGTTTTTTAGAAATATTAAAATGAGTAAAAATTTCTTTCCTAGTTAGTTTGTTTTCATTTATTAATTTTCTAATTTCAATTACATTTTGTTTTGTTAATTTGGCATTTGGGTTATTTTCCCCTTCCAATTTTTCTTTTGCTTTTGGGTGTTCTTGTAAATATTTTATTCGTTTTTCTGATTGTAATTTTTTGGTTTTTTCAAGATGTCTCCTTTTCCACCACGGGTGATACTCCCCTTTCATTTTTTCAGGATGTTCTTGTAAATATTTTATCCGTTTTTCGCCCATTAAATTTCTAGTTTCTTCTGTTGGTATGTATCCTAAACTTCCACCCCCGCCCTTTGTTAAATTCCAGCCATTCTTCTGTTTAAGGTCGAAGGTGTTTAAATCATTAATCCAAAAAATTTCCCTAGTATCCAATAAATTTTTAAATTCTTCTAAAGTCCTGCCGTTTCTTTTCCAACACTCTAAAATTTTGAAGGAACTTTCGGGGTTAGAAAAGTGTTTTCGTAAAGAGTTGTGAAAATAGGGATTGGGTTTTTTAAGTCTAAAATGTACTCTAAACCTTTGTTTTAAGTTCACAGCCTGACCAACATATCCCCTGTTACTGACCGTAAACAAATAAATCCAACCGTAATTAACTTCTTCTTCCATCATCTTTATTTATCAGAAATTAGGAAAATCCTCTTCCTCTTTTTCTCGTTTGTAAAATTCATTTATTAGTTTTTTTGTCCATTTTCTATTCAAAAGGATAGGATTGGGGTCAGGGTCAATAGCGTCCTCTTCAGGGGGAGATATTTTTTTCTGTATAGAATCTGCGGATTCATTTACCTTGCGTGGTTTGCCATGAAGGGTTCGCTTTAGTTTTGCCTTTAAAAACTTTTTCTTAGCGTTTTCCAAACCTTCAATCGTTTTTTCTACAGACTTGTTTAGTGCCTCTCGAACCCCCTCAATGCTCCTGTATAATTCCCCTCTATTCACCATTTCTTGTAATTTTTTTTCTTCTATGGTGTCGGTTGTTTGTTTCTCAGGATTTATGACTTCGTAAATAATTTTTTGCCCTGCGCCTGAAATTAGAATATTGTGTACTACCCAAAAAGCCGTTTGATTATTTTTGACCCTATAAAAAATATCGTCTAGGTTATACAGGGTTGCAATTTCCATTATTATTTTCCTGTTGTTATGATGAATGTTCCGAGAAAGGCGGGAAACAAGACAAGCAGAAGATTCCAACCATTCATAGTCCAACTATATTGCATAGCCGTTCCTATCAAAATAAAACTCAAATAAAAACCAATAATACCCCATTGCTTATTAATTTTTTTCATGCTGTCCTCTTTTTAATCTCCGTTTCAATCTTCTCAATCTCCTTGCGAGTGGGTTGATAAAGGGTCTCCTCAATATTTTCAACCATCTTTTTTATCGTCTTGTTGTAGTTGACAGAGAAATTGTTCTTGCCGCCTTGGAGCAGTTCGTTAATCTTCTCTTCCATCAACTTTTTCAACTTGCGCTCGTCCTTGAACGGCTCGACCTTGGCTTTCCATTCCCTCTTCATGTTGGAGATGATTCCCCGTTCCCTGTCAAGCCACGATTCCTTCGTAGGATTGGTAGGAAGATTTTTAAGGGTGTTGGCGACATAGTCCTTAAATTTCTTGATATCCTTGATTTCTTCCGTGTTCTCGTATTCCGTCCAAAAGTCAAACGGGACTTCAGTTTCGTCAACAGGTTCAGAGAGCGACATTACGCCGTAGAGTTCCTGAATTTGTTCCACTCTCTGTGCGTTTGTCAGTTTGTCGAAGTTGAGTTTTTGAAACGCTTTCCAAGCCTTGCGCCGAGCCTCTTCAATTTCCTTCAGTTTGTCTTTCTTGTCGGACATCTTTCTCCTTATTTAATATTGGAATCGATGGTTTCATCCATCAGGGTTTTGTAAACAATTGAAGCCTTCTCCTTCTCGAACTTACGAATTTCATCGTGCAGTTCGTCCATTTCCCTCTGCGTCCTGTTTTTGTTTGCAAAGAGGGCTTCTACTTTCTTCAGCAGTTCGGACTGCTTAGTTTCAATATCATTTAGAGTCATCATTCCCCTTTCTCCTTTTTATTAATTTTTATATATGCCTCAAAGAAAAAGAAAGACAGTCCAAGAAAGAAACAACTTTTTGGGAAACGGAAAAAATAAAAATAAGGTGTTGAAAGTTGCCAACACTCACCCTGTTTCCGTTTGGTTAAATAATTACTGTATCCAAAATCTATCATTTCTTTCTCCTGTTAATCTTCCTCTGTTTCTTGGCAACCTTTTCGGCCTTTTTGCGCTTGGCGGCGGCTTTTTCCTGCGCCATCAATTTTAGGTTGGCGTTTCTACGAAGATTGGCAATCTTATCTTCGTAAGCCTTTTTCAGTTTTTCCAACTGCTCCTTTTGAGCAGGGGTCATTTTGGAGAGGGCAGTTTCCTCGTCCATTACAGGTTTAACTCCTGAGTGTCCCTCTACAGGAAACCAAGGGTCGGATTTAGATTCTTGCATTTTATTTCTTCTCCTTTTCCTCTTCAGGTTCAACACTAACGGGGACAACCTTGTCCTTATACTCCGACTTGGGACAGTAAGCCCATCCTTCAGCGAACACCATCTTGCTAGCCATCTTCTCACGCACACGCCGAATTTCTTTACCCTTCTTAACGGTTTTCATTTTTCTTCTCCTCTTTATCTTCAATCCATTTTATTTTTTTTCCGCATCCACCACAGTACTTATCATCGGGAAGAATACTGCCGTAATCACACTTAGGGTTTGGGCAAGCCCAAGATTCAACCCACCATTCATCGTATCCAAGACTATCAGATTTTTTAATTTCAATTTGCCTCATTTTTTTCCTCGCATTTTTGATTAACAGCCGCCCCATTAAAACATCATGTCGGTTTATTCCATCAGGCATTTGTTCCACCCGATGTAGTGCATCATTTGGATAATAAATTTCGCTGTTAATCATTTTTTATTCTCCTTTAACAACTTTCCACATTTGTGCCTGTTGTGGGATTACTTTGTGAAAGTTCCCGTCCATTAAATCATCGTAAGATAACTCATCCTGACCGTCTACAATAATTTCATTATCACACCTTTCACAACGAAATCGGGTGACATTTAACTTTGGGCCACCGTTGCAATATAACACCCCGCAATGGGGGCATTGATATCCGACATAAGTATTCGTAACTTGCAGACGGGCAAATTTAACTCTTGTTCTTTTTGCCGTTTTGACTTTCTTGAATTTATCCATTATCCAATCCACTCGCCTTTGTCGTTGTACGCGTAATACCTGTCGGGCAGACTCCCTTGACTTTGTGCTTTCTTTTTTTTCTCGTCAACGACATGAATGGCTTTCAGTCGGGTTGCATAATCTCCTACCAAATAATCTTCGTGACTAAACATATCCACGCCGATTACCCGATATTTACCCTTTGGGGCTTTCTTTTTTGTTTCGTGCATTTTTCCTCTCCTTCTATTATATCACACTTCGTAATGAAAATGCCTTTTGAGCATTCCCACGACAAGACGATTGACCTCATCAAATCGGGGCCGAGACGGAAGCGGACTTTTCTCGCTGAGTTTTTCAACCCATTTCTCGACTTCGTCTCCAAGTTTAAGAACTTCGTTCAGATTCCACTTGCCTTCCTTAACTTCAAGAACGAGTTCCCTGTCCCGAAGCGGGAACTGAAGGTCTCCCGTCTCAAGCAGTTCCATTCCTTCCATCAGCAAGCGAAGGAAGTGCGAAGCGAACTTGGTATCGTAACCCTTGCTCAGGTAAAGTTCCTTGCGGTTGCCGACTTTGGAGAGCCTCTCTTCAACCTTCTTCTGCACCCACCGCATTTGACGGGTGAGTTCGAAGTCAAGGTCTCCTATCGTAACATGCTTCTGCTTGAACATCATGAACGGCAGTTGCTTGTCCTTTAACTCCACCATGTAGAGTTCGGGCTTGTTAAATTCCTTCATCCAATCCAAAGCGTTCTTGAGTTCGTAGAACTTGTCCGTCCTAATTATCATCTTGTGCTTCTGCGAGAATCCGTAGCCGAGAAACTTGTGCTTCAATCCACGGTGCAGGAACATATGACGGTGTGAGAGCAGTTCCCGCCCGAAATCGTTAGCGAACAACAGGTTCGGCTCGTTTACGAACAACTGCTCCACGACATTCGGATTATTCTCTAGAGAGAGCCTCACGAACTTGCGGAACTCGTAGAGTTTGCGGTCAACAGCATCGGGATTGTTCTTGCCGTCCTCACGCTTGGAAACAACGGAGAGGTCAACCTCTTCCACGCTGTTAAGCCCAAGGTAGTACTCTTCAGGAGCGACAAACACGCCGCTGTAATCTTCGTCAGAGGTCGGAGTATTGGTTCCGTACAGGTGCGAACCCACACGGTACTCAAGCACTTTTCCCTGTTCAGCAAATAGTTTTTCGTTCATGGTTTGATTATATCACACCTTTTGGGACTTGTCAAGGGCGTTTCAAAGGGTCTGTATTTTCTACGAACCAAGCGTTTCCTGAACTCGTGACCTTTACAAAACCATCTGAGTTCCCAAATAGGGTTGATTTTTTTAGAATTGTCTTTTTCTACATCCTCTAAACGAAGATAGATAGGGTCGTAATGCTCACAATCTTTTGGCATTGTGTTTTTAATAAAATATTTGCAGGAATAACAGTTGATTGCTTTGACAAAAGGGAGATAATATCTGCTAGGAATCAGGACATTTCCCTTTTCATCAACCTTGTTAAAAGTTTTTAGAAAACGAATGCGGTCATAAAGTTTGGTGCGGTCTTCCTTTTTCTTTTTCATCGTGTAATACTTGCGCCTTCTCTTGGCAGTTTTTATTTGTTTATTCATTGTCTTTGGGCCACAGGAATCCGAAGCAAATGCCATTAAAAACAAATCCCATTTTTTGACCCCAAGTGGGGTCATAGAGACATGGCGGTGCATGATGACAAGAGAGACAACCCACTCTTCCTCGCCTCCGAAGTCCCCATTTTATTCCCGTATGAAGTTTTATCCACAAGTTTACCTTGCGTATCAATTTCAATCTTTCGTCAAAGGTTAAGGGTTTCACTTCTCCCTCTTGATAAGATACCCCAACACTTTGCGAACCAACGGCATCCACCCATCAGAACGGCGGTGCTTGATGGTTGTTTCCTTTCTCAAGTCGGGCTTGCAGATTTCGTATTCGTGAATTGTCTTGCGGATGTCTCCTGTAACATTGTGGATGTACAATTCGTCAATCTGTTCCTCATTCACGAACACTTTAACGATAAGCATTTATTTATCCTCAAATTCCTTGTTCCACCGAAACATGCCGTTACCAAAATGATACATTTTTTGGAACCCGCATTTTTTACACACGACATATTCGTAGCAGGGATAGTCGGCATCTTCGATTTCGATACTAACCTCGCCTCCGCATTTGGGGCAGGGTGCTAATTTATTTTTCATCTGTCCTTATTTTCATTGGCGGTCTAATTGAAAACCAAGAAAGATTGGAAATCTTAAAGAAGAGTTATCGTCTGATAAATTTTGATATTTCACAGAAATTAATTTACCAATTAACGATTTCCTATCGTTCCAAAACTCTTCTCGTTGTTCGTCAGAGAATCCGCTTCCAACTTCAGTTTTGATATTGTGTTTTTCAACTTTACCTTCACAAACAAAGGCTCCGAGTTTTCCTTTATATTTTCCTACTCCTTCAACAATATTAATAATTTTTAGCGATTCTTCTTTGAATGATTTGTATTTCAATAAGGCATCGCTTCTCTTAAAATCATAAACAGTATCCATAGAGCGCAACATTACACCTTCAAATTTTTCTTCTACATATTTCTTATCAAGTTCTTTGATTTTTTCAAAATCATTATCAATGATTTCATACTGTACGAATTTAAGATAATTGAAGGAATTCTTCTTGTCAAGTGAATTGATTTTTTCAATCATTTTTTGAGTAGTTGTATTTTTATCAAGAAGGACAAAAATATTATAGAATATTTTCTTTTTTTCATTTTCATTGATATTTTTGTGAGAAAGAACATATCCTTGAATAGTTTGGAATCCTAAATCGTGGCTATAAAGTTCCCCATCCACCAAATCAAATTTACCAAGAGTTTTTAATTCCTTAATAATGTGGTTAAACCCAAAAATTTCTTTGCCGTTTCTTGTCCATAGTTTTTCATTTTTGAAGACGGCCCTTAATCCATCAAGTTTTCTATTCGCCGCCCACTTTTCGTTCTTGTACTTTTTATTGGGGTCGTACTTGTTCGCCAACTGCACCTTGAACTCAGGAATCAGTTTCGGAAAAACCTTGTTCGCAATCTTGTCGGAGACATTGCAACGCAAGTCACGAAACAGGATGCGCTTGCAGAGGTCTTGGGCTTCGGGATTAAACGCTTCAAACCATTTCACCGTCTGCTCAATTGCTTCATTGCCTGTAACTTTTCTAGCGTTCAGTTTATTAAGATGCGCCTTAAATAAATTCCAACCCGCATCGAACGCTCCAACACCCGTTACCATTTTCGGCAGTTTCTTGATGTAGTAGTTGAATTCGGGGTTGAGAGTATAGAACAGGACTTCCTTCAAGAGTTTTTTATCCTTGAAGTTTTTCAGCAGTTCAATTTTCTTGTTGGTGCTAGGCTCGTTCTCTAGGGACTTGATTAATTTAACCATATTTATATTATACTCCTTTTATTTTCATTTGTCAAGTATTATTTTATTACCTTTTTCCCAATTCTCTTCAGCCCACATTGGTTGGAGATTGGTATAATGAGAGGCTTTTAGAAATTCGTCCTTGTTTTGTAGATTGAAGGAATCCAAAGGAATAATATGGTCTATATGCCAGCCATTGATTCCCCAATTTTCCCAAGTCATTCCTACTTGGAATTTAGATTCTAAGTAAATTTTAAGTTCAGGGATAGAACAACCTAAATCTTTGACTGCGGAACCTGATTTTTGATTATTTCTAACAGCAACACTTAATCTGCTTCGTAAATAACAAATAAGTTTGAATTTAATATCAGTTTTCATTCTTTTATTACGATAATCTTTTATTTCTTTTGAATGTGTTTTACGATACTTTCTTTTTTCTTCTAAATATCTTTCTCTATGTTTTTGATAATATTCTTTTGCTTTTTTGTTTCTTATTTCTTTATATTTTTTACAATATATTTTATCATATTCTTGTTTGGCTTTCTTTTTTTCTTCTTCCGTAAAATACTTTTTCTTTGACATTTTAACCCCCACGCAAGTCAAATTTTAGTGTAGGTAATTTGAAAAGGCGTGGCTTTTCAAAAGGGTTGCGAACCTTGTCCCTACACTATTATTTAGTGTTTTTAGTCAGCCACTCCCATGAAATTGTCGTTATGCTCGACCACTTTCTTCGCAAGGTCAACGAGTTCGTCCTTGGTCATGACCTTGTACGAATTGTTCGCACCCGCAAGATTCTTGACGAAGCGGGAATACGAAACGGTTGACTTACTCCACGAAGGATTCCCAAGAACTGCAACAAGGACATAACCGTCTCTCTTGCCGAAGAACTTGTTGAAGCGCACACCCTCAATATCGTGTTCGTCAAAGTCGGGGTCGTTGCGATATCCGTCCTTCGTGTACACAACAACGGAAACATTGTCGGACTTCATCTTGGCCTTACGCTTCAGGCTTACACCCGCCCTGTTGCGATACACCCGCAGGACATAATCTTCGACACGGGCCATGCCACTAGGACGAAACCAAGTTCCGGGGGAAACCATCGAAGCGACATTGTGCGGAAGGTCGAGAACCGTCTGACCCTTCACAAGGTCAGAGTCCCAATCGTGATTACGGATGGCCTTCTCCAATTCCTTCATGAAGGCCTTATGATACTGCCGCCTGACCTTGGAACCCACGGCCTTGCTCTTGAAGGCATCACAGATGTTGGAAATCATTATGTTCATTCGTTCTCCTCACTTTAATCATACCAAATTTTTTCGAACTTGTCAAGCCTTTTCTTGGTTTTTCCAACATTTCCTATTTGCCTATTTTTCCTGCCGCATCGGGGGCATTTCTTACCTACGGGAACGATGGCCCCGTCACACCCACTACACCACCATTTAGCCCTCTTTATGGTTTTGTGTTTCATGCTTACGTGATTTGGGGTTCTCTTCCTCTTCGACTTCATTCAAAAAACGGCAGACATGCCAAAATTTAATAGGGTGAAATAAAAGCAAAGCCATAAAAAGCAACAGGGCAAAACCAAAGATGGAAGAGGGGTCGATTTCAAAAAGGTGAGCAATTCCATAAGAAGAAGTGGGTACAAGCCACCCCATATTCATTGCTGTCAACAAATTTACTTTGCCTTTGTCAGCACCTTCGGCCTCTGCTTCAAATTTATTCAAGACAAAATCAACGAAGGAAAATTTCATAGGTCCCACCCCTTGACATGACCGCAAGTCGTGAGTGGCCCATTCGCGCCGTCGTTAAACTCGATGCGGAAGTACTGCGGAGTGTTCTCGATGACTTTGATGTTCATCGGCTTGATGCCCCGTTCCTTCAGCCGCCTGATGTAGCGGTTCAGTTCGGTTTTGGGAAGGTTGGGAATTTTTACTTTCGGCTTCGGCTCCGCAAGACGCTTGGCCTCATTCTCCAAAAAGATGCGGCGACCTTCGGGCATTTTGTTCGGCCCTGCAATAATGTCTTCGTCACGGAATCCGAAGGTTGTAACCGAAACAACTTCTCCGTGGGACTCGCCGTTGCCGAGACTTCCGTTCTTGCGACGAACCTTCTTGTTAATCTTTTCGATTGCCATCTGCTCGATTGCCTGATTGCGTTTGCGCTTGCCGAGTTTGGCAACCTTGTGAAGGGTTTCTTCCTTGGTTTCTTCCTTGGTTTCTTTCACCTTGCGGGGTCTGCCACGTTTCTTCGGTGCAACTGCCATGGCCTCTTCCTTGCGGGGTCTGCCACGCTTTTTCGGCGTAACCACTACTACGGCCTCTTTCTTGGTTTCTACCACCTTGCGGGGTCTGCCACGCTTGCGCTTCGGGGTCTCGTCCATCGTTTCCTCCGTTTTAATTTTTTTTGTTCTCATCTTCCTTCTCCTTAAAACATTTGTAGATGTGATATTCTCTCCCTTTCTGCTTAAACTTGATTGTGTTCTCTTTTCTTCCTTTTACCATTGTTTCTGTTGCGTAACCCCTGATGATATCACAATCAAAATACTTTTTGCAATTCGAGCAGAAATACTTGCTCAGTTTATCGGGGTCAATATCAGGATTGATTATGCTGAGAAGCCTGATTTTATTCCATTCCCTATCAGTCATTTTTAACCTCTCAATTGCATCGAAATGATTTTGTAGGCGGCGTCCCAACTTTCAGCGGGAAACGGCTTGATTACTGCACGAACGAAGGGATTTCCTTCGCAGTCCCTTGTATAATCGGCGTGGTCTCCCCACCACCGCTTGACCTGAATCGTGCCGTTGGAGTGGAGATAACCCCACCACCAAACACCCTTTAAAGTCATATCAATCATTCTTATACTCCTTATCCTGTATTATATCACAAATAAATTTACCTGTCAAGAGGCTTGTTAATAACACTCTTCAAGAACTTCAAGTAGGTTTCGTTCTCGCACATCCCCTTGCCTTCGTTGTCAGAAATTTTGGCGACAGGCTGACCGTTGCAATGTGTCATTTTAATAACGATGTTAAGCGGCTCCCGTACCAAGTCATTCGTCAGGTTCGTGCCGATGCCGAAGGACACCTTGATGCGGTAACTGAAGTGGTTATAAAGGGAAATTGCCGTGGGAATGTCGAGACTGTCGCTGAAGACGATGGTTTTTGTGCGGGGGTCGATGCGGAGTTTCTCGTAATGCTTGATGATTTTATCACCCGCTTCAAAGGAGTCTCCGCTGTCCTGTCGAACGCCGTCAAAGAGTTTGGCAAAGTAGCCGTCAAAGTCCCGCAGGAATACATCAAGGCCTAGCGTGTCGCTCAGGGCAATTCCAAGGTCTCCCCTGTATTCGTCAGCCCACTTTTGGAGCATGAACTTCTGACTGTTCCTGATATCCGTCAAGGCCTGTCCTGCCTGAATCCACTCGTGCGCCATCGTTCCTATCGGCTTGGTGTTAAACATTTTCGCAAACAGGACATTGCTAGTGCCGATGAATTGGTTCGGGATTTTTTCAACAAAGGTTTGGACGATGGTTCGATGCCAACCTGTGCTGTATCTACGCCGAGTGCCGAAGTCGGCAAATTGGAAAGTGTTGGCATTGTTGCCGAAATTGTTGCGGACGATTTCCACTTTCTTAAAAAATTTATTTGTTCCCGCGACCATTTCCTGTATTCCGTGTCCGTTGTCGAAGTAGACCTCATTCACGATTGCGAGAACAGGGGTCTCGAACAGAATCGTGTGAAGCCACGGGCCTTCAATAACAATGCATAATTCACCATTGTCCATCAGCAGAGCGGCAATGTATTTTCTTTGCAACTGAAAATTCCGCAGAAAGTCGATGAAGTCAGTCTTGAAAAAATAGATGCTTCCGAGATAACGCAGTTCGTCTTCGGAGAAGCGCAGGGTGCAAAGGTGATTGATTTCCTGTTCAATCTTTCTGTACTGTTCCATAGTGAACTTAACACCTTTGTTACGGCACTTGAACTTGTAGCGAACATTCACCGTAGGGAACTGATGCAGAACGGCTTGTTGCATCGAAAATTTATAGGTGTCCGTATCAAGTAGGCTTTCGATGATATGATACATTATCCCCTCCACTCTTCCATCGCTTCAAAAAAATGTCCCATCGACTTCAGCCAATTCTTAACATTTTCCGACCCGCCGTAAATCGTTCCGACGCCGAGTCGGTGCGTTTCGGCAAGAGCCTCTTTTTCCGATTCGGGGGAAATGGCACGAGTGGCATTACCATTGATGATAACGATAAATCCCGCCTTTCGCAACTGAATTGCCGTGGTCTTGACGCAGTAATCGTAAGCGAGACCACCCACGATTACAATCTTAACCTCTCTGCTTTTCAGCCACTCAATCACGCCTGTGGAAAGTTTCTCCTCCATGTCGTGATAACAAGCCCCGTAAGGATGAAGGTCAGGCTCAATGCCCTTGAACACGAAGTAATCATACTCGCTGACCTTCGGGAGTCCGTCAAGCAGTTCGTTTCCCTTCGTGCCGACAACGCAATGAGCGTTCCAATGAATGTCAACATTCGGCCCCCCATTTTCCACAGGGCTGAACTGAGGATGCTCCGCATCGGCAGTCCACAACGCTTTCGGCGGGTGGCAGTCTTTCGACCCCACACGATAATCGGCAAGTTTTGCCTGAGCGTTTAGTTCTTCGACAATTTCATCCCCGCCCTGCACGGGCAGTTCGTCAGGACTGAGAGGCGTAAATCCTTTCTGTGCATCAACATCGAAACTAGCGATTTTCATTCTTTTTCTCCTTTTTATTTTCCTTCTCCTGAATAATAAAACTCATTCTCTTCAGGGGGCAATCTTCGTGCATGGTTTCCTTGTTCTTCAGGATAATTTCGTAGTTGGCGGCGCAACTCTTCTTGTTGGCGAAAGGGCAGTCCCAACACTTCGTAATCTCGATTCTCTTGACCTTTCTAATCATTATGTTCTCCTTATTTAATATCCCCCGTATCTCTCAGCATATCGAGATGCTTGCAGGAATGGGTCTTCCATGACCACTTTTGATAGGAAGGACAGGTGCATTGCCAAATCAGGTAGGTTTTGCCTGACTTAAAGGTCTTGGGTTTGCGCTCTACGGTGTAGGTGCTGTCGTTTTCGTAGTTGTAGACCTCGAACTTGGTCTCGCTGATTCTCTTGATTTTGTAGGACGGGCGCAGGGACATCTTATTATTCTTTTTGTTCACAACCCCATTTTAGCACACTTTTTCACACCTGTCAAGCCCCGCTCTTTAAAAAAGAAGCGGAGATTGCCTCCGCTTCCATTATACCATACTCTGTAGTGAATTTTACTTTTTCTTTCTAACCGCTCTGTTATTTTGTGTGCCTGACGATGAACGGCTTCTAGCGGAAGAATTTGGGGTATAAACCCTTCTCTCTCCGCTTGTCGAATTGTGTCTTGGGGTATAGACCCTTCTTTCTCCGCTTGTCGAATTGGGTTTGGGGGTGTAAACAGGGGGACGAACGGGACGATGCCCATCAATCTCATTTTTGCGGATGACGATTCTATCGTTCCTGTTGGTGCGTTTGTGGTGGAAGTACCAATCCCGATGCGGTCTCCAATGCGGACGATGATGGCGATAGTACCAATAGTTCCACAGATTATTGTAGTAATGATAACCCCAATAATTTGCTAGGTAATCGTACGAACGCCAAATGATGCGACCCCTGAAATACGGTTCGATGTAACGGTAAAAATATTCGTAGGGTATGATGTAGATACGATTTCCGTAAATGACGATGAACACTCTGTCGTAATCGTAATAGGAATATTGAATGGCCCCATATTCTGCGGCATTCCAATTCACTAGTTCGTACCTGTCCAAATAGGCGAAGTCTGCCTCATAAGGTTCGCCATATTGCGGAGTTGAATATACCATCGAACACCCGCTCAGAGCAAACACACTTAAAATAATTGTTAAAAGAAGTTTTTTCATCTTTACCTCCTATGAATAGGAAAGCATTTTCGTTGCCAAGATTTTAACCCCTATTTGGCCCCTATTTGTCCCAATTTCGGGACAGGTTTTGTTTGTCGTGCTTGCGCCTGTATTCCTTTTTCGTGTTGGGCTTGACTTTCTGTATCATTCTAGCGTTGTATTTGTATAAGCGGGGTGTGCGTTTTATTTGAATATTGCGGGTGAGCGTTTGTGATTTTGCCATTTTATCCTTCTACCTTAATTATATCATAAGATGCGATAAAATCCATAAATACTATTGAGGGTGTTTTATTAAAAAGGAGGATTTCGATGTTGCCCGAAACTGCATTGGTTGCTTTGATTACAGGTGGTTCTTCTGTTCTTGTTGCTGCTCTTTCCTCTATTCCTGGATGGAAATCTAAAAAAGCGATAGGGTCATTACAAAAAACAGTAAAGAATGTAGGAGTAAAAGTAGACGATTTATCGGCTTACGTAAAAAATGAAAAAGATGATGAAGAAGTAAGAAAAAAAATGAAAAATATTCAATCTTATTATGTAAATCTTATGGGTGATTTTTTAAAACCCGTTGCTATTATGAAAAGTGATTCCTATATTCAACTTATTGTAGATTTTTTATTGGGTTTAGATTTTGATGATATTAATGATTATAAAAATTTCCAAGACCATTTATTTAGCGGAGCAAAATATTGTAAAATACGAATGGCTCAATTAATTGGTGAAGAATTAACAAGTAAATATTATAACATTCACGAACACAATACCAATAGATTTAATAAAATTATACAAAAAATTTTTTTTACTACTGATAATTGCAAGCGACAAAAAATTATCGCCGCGGCGGTGGATTTTTTACAATTATTTATGACGGAAATGATTTGTCTTAATAATGGTCAGGAACTTTTAGATGAAACAAAACAAAAATATCGTAGGTGTGATGACCATATGTAAGGAGTGAAGCATGTCATTCATAGACCATCCTGATTCTTTCGACACGGAAAGGCCGTTAGACTTTGACTATTTCCATAAGGATGAAAAGCAGGATACGAAGACCATCATAAGTTATCTTCAAGAGTTCAACAAGGTGGGTGGCCTATATGTTAATTGGTACAGATTGCAGGATTCCTCCATTGGCATGGACCCTATTTTCTTGGAAAAGGGGGACAAGAAGTGGAGCCGCCCAGTTTCCATTAAAGCAGTTTTTCAGTATTTGGACGAAGTCATTGAGAACCAAAAGTACGGTATTCAGGTTCTTGACGAAGTTAATCTTATCATTGAAAAAACTTATTGGACGGAAACTACGAAGGTTGATGCCCCGCAGATTGGTGACTTGTTTTATATTGAACACATCGGCTTGATGTTTGAGGTTGTGAATAAGGTTGATACGGATGCTAACTTTTGGGGGAAAAAACTGACTTGGAAAATTACGGCTAAGATATTTCAACTTGGCAATGAAGACGAAACCGTGGCTAAGGATATTGTCGAGCCGGGGTGGTTGCCTGATGAACAGCAGTTGCCCCAAGACCCAATTCCTGGGGAACCGAATCCTGGACTTAATCCTGATGGAACGGCTAATGCAGGAAATGTGGCGGGTGGAGTTGAAGATAAGTGTGAGGAATTGCATACTTATACACCTGACCAAAATCCTTTCGGAAACTTCTGATGATTATATACGAAATTAAAAACAAAATCAATAATAAACCCTATGTAGGACAATATTCTAAATGTGATACTAAAGAAGAATTCCAACAGACAAACTATTGGGGGTCGGGAATTTATATTAAACGAGCAATTAAAAAATACGGAGTAGAAAATTTTGAACGAAGTGTTCTTGTTGAAAATATTTCAGATATTAATAAAATTAATTATTTAGAAGTTTTATGGATAAAAGAAAAAAATAGTAAGCACCCCAATGGATATAATCTTACAAATGGTGGAGAAGGAATAAATGGTTATAGTTTTTCTGATAAAAGTAAAAAAGTAATGAGTGAGAAAAAACAAGGGAAACATTTATCACCAAATACAGAATTTAAAAAAGGAAAACAACATAGATATTATGGTAAAAATCGTCCTGAAATGAGCATAAGAATGAAAGGCGAGAAAAATCCATCAGCAAAACCTGTTCTTTTAATTTCCCCCGAAGGAAAAGAATATTTATTATCTTGTTATGTTCCTTTTTGTAAAAAATACGATTTGACGAAAGAAAATATATGTAAAGTTCTTCGGGGACAAAGAAACCATCATAAAGGTTGGACGGGCAAATATTTATAGGAGATGAGAAAATGAAATTAACAAAAGAAGATGTTAAAAAATACGCAACGGAAGATGAATTTGATTTTTTGATAGAAGCATATATTGGGCAAGAAGAAAAAAAGAAAATTGCAGAAAATGTAAAAAAAATTTGTAACAAATATGGGGTAAAGGGAACACTTCGTATACGCCATCATTTTACCCTTGTGTTGACCGTTCGTGAGGGTAAAATTGATTTTATGAGTAATTATTCTCCTTCTACATGGAATACCCGATATCAAGATATAGAAAAGAATGCAATAGAGAATGATAAAAAGAGGGGATATATTCAAGTAAATGTTTATCATTTTAAAGACCATTTTACTGATGAAGCGAAAGATTTTTTGACGGAAGTAATTGCGGCTATGAATATGGGTAATCATGATAATAGTGATATACAGACTGATTATTTTGATGTCGGTTGGTATGTGGATGTGAATATTGGGGAATGGGATAAGCCTTATAAATATACAGGAGAATGAAAAATGAAATTTCAAATAGTAGAATCCTTTAATTTAAAAGACCTTGATTTTGAAAAAGTTTTTATTAATGCGGGTAAGGCGTATGAAAAAAAAATATCAGAATCTGACGTAGACCCAAAAGAATTAGAAATGGGTATTGCGGTAGAGATGGAACATACTACAAATAAAGATATTGCTAAACGTATTGCTTTAGACCATTTAAGTGAAGGCATATCTGATTATTATACCCGTCTAGCCAAAATGGAAAAGGGAGGAGAGAAGGAAGGAAAGAAGGAAGGAGCGGAAGTAAAAGGGGGTGAAGATGCTGACAAAGATTCGAAGGAAGATAAAGAGGATGAGGATAAAAGTGGAGATGATGCTTCTGAGAAGGATGATGATGAAGATGAAAAAAGCAAGGAGTCGGGGGCTTCTATGAAGGTGTAAAATGAAATTTAAAATATCAGAGGAAAAAAATATTTATCATGGCAATCATATGGTAGACCTTCCTGGCGAATGGGGAGAAGGTGGAGATATAGACGAGTTCGCAATTAAGGAAGATGCCGCTGAAGGATGTAAATATCGAAAATTTTATAAAGGGGATTATTTTTGTACATATGGCTTACCCTCAAAAGGAAAAAATCAGGAAGAAATAGAACAGTCTTATGAAGATGGTGATGGAAATATTACTGTCTGTCCTGATGACATAGGAGAATGCCCGATTGGGAGATGGACCGAGCAGGATTTTTGGTCGAAGGACGATTGGGAAGATTATCACTTAGGTAAATGAAGTTTAAAGTTTTAGAAAGTGTGTTAAGCAGTTTTACTTTTACTCCTTGGACAGCCAATGAGCAGGGACACTACTTCATTTACAAAAATCCAACATCCCAAGAATTAAAATCCAAAGAAGACTCCAAATGGAATCGGGCCATAATCGATAAACACGGAGACTTATATGTGGAAGCAAAATGGTTGGGGGCCGATTATGTCAGTAATATAAATAAATCTGTTGCTGACGAATCTGATATTATTCACGAACACTTATTGACAGAACTTCAAAAGTTGGGAATTTGTGAAAAAATGACCGATGAATGGCATGTCAATTTCAATTCTTTAAAAGAAGGCGTGTGTATTCAAAGAAAGGGAGATACTTTTGATTTTTATTTAAGCGAGTCTTATGGCGGTTGGGAAGATACTGATATAGAGGGAGTATCTTTTGAAGATGTTGAAAAGCAGATTGACGCTTTATACAAATTGGCAAAAAAGAAGAACCCATTTTTAAGATTCCATCAAAATCAAATCCATTGGGAGTTTTAGATTAAATGAAGTTTAAAATATTAGAAAAAGTTCTTGATGCCTTCAAAGAGGGTAACGGGACTTATTATATCTATATAAATCCGACCCCTCAGGAACTTCGTGGGAAAGATGAGTCAAGGGGGAATCGTGGAATTATCGACCCCAAAGGAAACCTTTATGTGGAAGCAAAATGGCAGGAAGATGGAGAAGGGGTTGTTTATTCAGAATGGATTCACGATACTTTGTTAGGCGTTTTACAAGATAGGGGATTGTTTAGTAATTTGGGATATGATTGGCATGTCAATCCAAAGAATCTTTATCATGGGCTTGCTGTTCAAAGATTTGGGAAGTCCCTAGATTTTTATTTGGCAGAGTCGTACGAATTAGAAGGTACTGAAGAAGTGGATGAACTTGTTAAAAAGATGTTTTTATTGGCTAAAAAGAAAAACCCTAGTTTAAATTTTCATGAAGTCAATATAGAGAATATGTATGAGGAGAGATAATGAAGACTCTTGACGAAAAGATAGCCGAAAAGAAAAAGACACTTGACGAAATCAATGATACTTTAGAGAAATCCGCATTGTTGTATGACATCACGACTTCAGAGTTCGGTGCATTGTTTAAGGAAAACAAAGGCAAAGTAGAAGGCAGACAAACTTTGGCGGGAATTGCGTCCTTGTTGGATAAAATCAATACGATGCTCAGGACTCGCAATGATATCGAAAATGAAATCAATGCTCTGTTGGAATTGGACGAGCAGGGGCAAACAAATCCCAACGAAATCAAAGGCTCGAAGGAATCGATTCTGACTTTGGTGAAAGGGGCTAGGAAATAAACAATGGCAGGAAGAACAGTAACTCGCGCACCTCTGCCGACTCTGACCCAGGAAGAGTTGGAGATTTTTGCAAAGTGTGCCGATGACATTTTAGAGTTTGTCAAGTACGTCAAGATTTTTAACCCTGAACCTGGCAAAGGTTGGCTAAACTTCGGAGAGGTTATATACCCCAAGCAGAAAAAAATCCTGAGAGACCTTCAGGACAATTGGCGCAAGCATTTCATCGTTCTGCTTTCGCCCCGACAGTCCTCCAAGACCACTCTAGTTCTTGTTTTTATTTTGTGGCTTATCACCTTCACGAACTCCGCTAATGTCGGCATCCTTGCAAACAAGAAGGATAATGCTCGTAAGATTTTCCGTAGATTTTCGGGGATGTACGAAAAACTTCCCGCAATGTTTCGTCTTTCGTCCGCAGTCAGCGACAGCAAATTCGAGTTGGAATTGGAAGACGGCAGTATCGTTTTCTGCGCCGCCACGAGCAAGTCAGGATTGCGTTCAGAATCTTTGACGCTTCTCTATTTGGACGAGTTTGCGTGGTTGCCTACACAGGAAGTTCAATCCGAGTTCTGGACCTCCAACTATCCCATCATGCAGTCGATGGACGGCGGCTTGATTGTTTCATCTACACCACAAGGTAAAGATTTATTTTACGATTTGTGGCGCAAGACACAGAAGACGATTAACGGGGAGAAGAACCCCGATTACGACCCGAAGTGGCTGTTGGAGAAAATTAATTGGCGGGATGTTGACCCTCGTGGCATCGGCAGGGACGAGAAGTGGAAGGAACAGACGATTCGTGACCTCTCCGTAGGCGGTAAGAACGGGCGGGAGCGTTTCGCCCAAGAGTTCGACAACTCATTTGAGATTCAGGCGGGTGTGGCCCGATTCTTCAATCAGGATATTATTGCGAGAATGACTTGGCAACCTCCGCTTTGGGAATGGAGTCCTAAGGGTTGGGAAGGGGAGCCAATAAAGATTTACGACCAAGTGGGAGACCAATCCTTCCTTGTTGGTATTGATATGTCGGAAGGTAAGGGTGAGAACTTCTCAACGGTTGTGGGGCTGTCGGTTTACAAGGAACATGCTGACACGGAGTTAGACCTTAACAAATATGTCGTGCGCCAAGCCTTTCAATGGATGCACTCCAAGACTTTGCCCGATGATTTTTTTACTTTTGTTTTTAAGTTTTTGATAACGCAACTGAACGACAAGTGGTTCCTGATTTTTGAAATCAACGAAGTTGGCAGGATTTTTTCCGTACGATTCGAGAACCTTATCGAAGAGGTCATGAATAATGAGTTTTCTAGGAAGAATGAATTCTTCAAGCAGATTTTGGTGGACAAATTTTCGGGGAATAACGAGAAGATGTTAGCCTACTTGAAGCGTAGGACTTATCGTTCGGTCTCAGGGGCAAAGAAGAGGGGATATATTCCGTGGGGAATGAAAACTGACAGGCGTAACAATGCCGAGTTGAAGAACAATCTCAAGACGCTTGTGGACAAAAGCGACCTCAGAGTTTTCGACCCTTATCTTTTGGAAGAGATGCGGCTGTTTGAGGACAAGAAGGGTAAGGAAAATATTAAGCATGACCAATATGACGGTACGAGTCATTTCGACCTTGTGGCGGCTTTGAAATTTGCTTCGTGGATGCTGTCGGACAGAAACCGAATGGACGATGTTCTCGCCATTACTCCTTTGTTGGAAACGGGGAAAACAAGGGAGCAACAATATTTGGAGGCGGTTCTCGCCGCTAACTCCGCACGAACAGGCAGAGAAGCCTTTCGTCAACAGTTGGAAAAAGAGAATATGGAAGAGTTGAAGTCGGGTGACGATGTTCCGTTGCAATACGATGAAATAAAGATGAAAGATATGGGTGATGTGACGAGCATGTGGAATTCATTTAAAGGGTTCGTCAGGAAAAGATAAATAAGGATAGGAGCAGAAGATGACTAAACTTGAATGGCAAAAACATATTACTGATGTAACAGGCGTTTCTTATCCTGGAAAAAAAGTGTTGGCTTTCGCAGAAGAATATGAAGAATGGGCTGAAGCCGTACGAAATCACTTGGAAGAATCTCCCAATTGTCCTGAATGTCGAGATAGGAGACGGTCAAGAAAAAAAAATAAAGAGTCTCGTATTCGTAATCAAATGATGCGTGATATGGGGATGAAAAAAACAAGAAGCGGGGCTTGGGAAGATATTCAGAAGTACGGCACAAGGGAAGAGATTGAATTTCTTTTGGAAAGTATTCAGGCATCTTTTCCTGCGGCATTAACTCAATTTAAAGATATCATGAATGGTAGACCGGCAGTTGCACAAGATGAACGATTCAAAAAAATATTAACCACATTAAAAAAAATAGATACTAAAGAACTTAGTTTTATGGAAAAAGCGAAAATACTTAATCAATATGTCATGAATCATTCGAAAGAGGTTAATGATTTTATTAATATGGTGGGTCTTTTGAGAAAGGGAGCGGATTTAAAAGTTTTAAAAGTTCCCGATATGCCCGAAATGATTATCTAGCCCAAGGAAACGCCCAACCATCTGTCAGTAAATTAGCCGCTACAATTGATACACACAAAGAACGAAAACCCATTTTTTCTTGAAGTTTTTTGTTTTTAATAATATTACTATTAACGATATATTGCCACATAAACCCTTCCGCAAATAATGCCCAACCCCAAACAAATTTAATTACTCTTTTCATGCCTTAATTATACCACATCATTATTTACTTGTCAAATAAAAAGGGGGTTCCGAAGAACCCCTTGGTGATGGATAATCACCCCCTTTTACTTTTTGGTTTTTTGGAAATCCTTCAGACTGTACACCATCGGCATCCCTATTTCACCCTGATGGGTGGGGACAAAGACGAAGGTGGAATTGGGGCTGTGTGCCACTTCCTTCATCATTTGAATGGCCTCGAACTGAAGATATTCAGGCGTGAGGGTCTTGTCAATAATGTGCTGTGCTGAAGCAATACCTTCAGCGTTCTGAATACGAATCTTGGCATCCATTTGAGCCTTGCTCAATTCGTATTCCTTTGCCTGAAGTTGCTGTTGCTGTTCAAGTTTTCTACCGATAGCCTGAGTTACTCGCTTATCTTCAGGAACAACATTACGAATTAGTACATTGTCGATGACTACTCCCTTACCCTTGGTCAGACGAATCAGGATTTCGTCAATTTTGGCAGTCAATTCAGTACGGCCCTTGACAGAGGTAATCTCCTCAAAGGTGTAATAAACCGATGCGTCCCTAACTGCTGAACGTATAGAGGGGAAAGTAATCATGTCGGCAATATCATCGGCATCATCAGAGATTTCCCGCCGAATCATTTTAACATCTTCTTTGATAATCTTCCACCAAATCGTTGCTTCAATCTTGACGGCTAACTTGTCGGCGGTCAATGCCTGAAGATGATTTCCGTCCTTGATATCCATCGTGGTTTCACGTAACTGAATATTGTACTTATCCACGGATGCGAACGGGTTCTTGCTACTCAGGCCTTCCGTCAGCGTCTTATCAAGAACCTTGCCGAACATCACCTGAACGCCAGTTTCTCCCGCATCGATAACGGTGAAGCACCGCAATCCGAAGAGGATGCCGAAAAGCAGGAACATAATAATTCCCACTACCATAGTCCCCATTGCGCCTTCGGAGTCGGAATTAACCTTGTAGACTATCCCACCGATAACTGCCACAATAAGACCGATTACTGTAAGTCCCAATAACCAAATTCCAATCATTCTTTGAGCCTCCTTCGCTCTTGCTTATATTATACCACAAGTTGTTACAATCTAATGTCTTTATCTTTGGGCCAAAGAAACCCGAAACACGCAGGAGCAACAGAAGGAAGAGTAAATTCTGCCAAAAGTTCTCCTGAACAATGTTTGTAATATTTACAACCCAACTCTTCGCAAGTCGGCGGGGGTTCTCGCAATTGGCTTTCTTGATATTCGGGGTGGAGAATCATCCACAATTCTGCTTTTTTCTCAACCACTCTCGTTCGTCCTCTGTCAATCTTCTGACCATTTTACAATTTAAAGGTCTTCGGTGGGTCCCCATTTTTCTTGACAAGTTTAAAGGTTTTATCCGTTGCGAATTTCCTTGCGTTGTCGAAGAACTCTTCCTTCGTATATCCAATCCAATTAAAGATATTGTGAGAGGTCGTGACGGGCAGGAACCCGTGCATGAAAGTGTAAAGTTTAACAACCCCTGCGACTAACTCCTTGTCCCATTTGGTTCCTACGAACTTGTTGCGTTCTAGGGAGTCGAGAGGTTCAAAGCGTTGGGGGAACAGGAAAATGGTTCTGCTGACATCGTCCGTCATTTCCTGTGCCTGTACGATGCGCTTCCAAAAATCATCGGGACTGTCAACCCAATTGAAGAGCATATAACAAAAAAATGCCGCCTTGATTTTGTGTTTCTCCACCAATTTTAACGCCCTGTGAATGTGGGGTTGATATCCCACGAAGTCGAACGAGAATCGCATGTATGCCGTTCCTGCTTCGTGCTGTGCGCCCCATTTCAACCTTGCAAATCTTTCGGCGTGGTGTTCGTTGAAAGCGGAAACGTGCAATCCGTGAATATCGACGGGCAATCCAAACTCTTCCAACTCGTCACAAATATTGTCGAAGTATTCGTGGGCGGTAAAATTATTGTCGTAAAGAACAATGCCTGTGGGATTGCCGATTTCTTTTATTCCCTTTTCTATCATCGGTCTGATTGTCGGGAAAGAGCGCATTTTGCCTTCCAATTTGGAAACGGCACAGTATTTGCAAGCGTTGACACACCCACGGCTTGCGTAGCCGATGATTTTTTTTGACCAAGGGGTGACTGCATAATTTGGAACTAAGTCTTCTATTTCGGGACGAATACCCTGATGAATTTCGGCATAAGGAAATTTGGCTTTAAACCATTCGGGATTGAGGGTTGGAAATGCCCCGCCAATTATAAATTTGGCATTTCTAAAGGTCTCTCTGTAATAATTAATGATGTCTGTATATTCTTTCGAGTAAAAAGAAAATATGCAACTTATCAAAATAAGGTCGGGTTCTTTTTGGAAAATATGTTTTTTCCCTATTACATATTGATAAGTATGTCCGTTATTTTCTGCCCAAGTTGCCCATTTGAGCATTGCCAAATTTGGGGCGATGTATTTAATAACTTTTGATTCTCTAATCTTTTTCTTTTCTGTTTTGAATAAACTCTTCTGCTTCAAAATTACATCAATATCAGGTTCAATTAGAAGAAGGTGCATTAAAGTATAATCCGATATTTATGATGAAAAACAGAAGAATCCCATGTATCATTAAAATTTTTAAATTGAATAAATTTTTCATTTTTTATTTTTGAACTTTTTGGAATAATTTTTTCTTTGGGGTGTGATTCTAAATATTTTTCGAATTCTTGTTTAGAAATTTTCCAAATATCAATATAATTTTCTGGAAAAACATTCATAAAATGAAAAGTGTCAACATTTTCCTCTAGTCTACATTGATTATATAAAATGCAGAAGTTTCCGTTTTTATTTTTTTTACCCCTAGTGCTAAATTTAATTTCTGTAGACTCTTCTTTGTTGCCTTCATATATAATTAAATCATTATTTGGATTCTTTTTATATTTAATCTTTAATTGGTTAAGCATTAATTTGAATATTCCTTCTCCTATTGTTTCACCTATTACTTTTATGGGTAATCCTGCCTTTAATTTATAAAATGGAGAGGTTTTCCATTCTTTTATATTTTCATCGTGTTGTTTTTGTGCATTTCTGATAAGTCTACGAATATCTCTTGTTAATTTTTTACTTGTTACTATAATTGTTTCGTTGTTTAATTCTTTCATTCTTTCTTCTCCTTATTAAATTTTCCTTCATACTTATTATATCACACTTTGAAGCAGATTGCTTCACATTTTGGTTTTGTGGTTGATAAGACAATGGCGGGTCAGGAAGGATTCGAACCTCCAGGATTGGTTTTGGAGACCAACCGTTTAACCATTAACGGACTGACCCGTGGTGCCGGGAGAGGGACTTGAACCCACACGCCCATACGAGCGGCAAATTTTAAGTCTGCTGTGGCTACCATTACACCATCCCGGCTGTAAACTTAATGAAGTCTCTTGCTTGCGTAAGAACAGGGCAACCTTGAGACTTCCAACGATGGCGCGGAACTGCCGAATCGCCAATGTATTCCTCTTTCACAATTGCTCGACCCCTCTTGTACTTGGGGTCGTAATCGTTCCAATTGATTCCCTTTTGGAAAATCATTTCCTGCATCTCGTTCGTATTTTTGCCGTTGAGTTGCTTGTGAGAGTAGAGGGATTGAGCAACAGATTGAATACTGTTGCGAACGCAGTCCTGCTGTCTCCAAATGAAGTAGTTCTCGACTTCGTGCCACTCAGGAATTTGGAATACCCTGCTGTCGAACTCTGCCCACTTCATTTCCCCCTCTCCTGTTCGAATAATTCTATTCATTCTTGCCTCATTGAAGGCTCTCGTTGCCATACTTGCTGACACACTTGCCATCTTTTGCACGTTGTTGTCGAACCATGCGTCCGTTGTGATTTTGTCGTAGTCGGTCAGAAGGATTGAAATTTCGTCTGACTGCACGAACGCAAATTTAGCCCCCTGAATGTTCTTGCAGAGGTAGGCCGCAGTTGTATCCATGTCTCCCATGAACCCATCATCAAACGGCCTCTTCATTCCACGGGTATAAGAGTGGAACGCCTTGCCGTCAATACGGATGATGATGTTTGTCCTACGGGGAAGACAGATTCGTGTCCTGTTCTCGTATGCAGATTTCATTCTGTTACCGATGTCATCTTTCTTCATTCTTGCTCCTTAAAAAATAAAAGAATTTCTAACGACCAAAATAACCAACGCATATCTATGTTGAAACTATCATGCTTAATATAACATAATGAGATTGATGGAAAAATTGTAAAAATCCAATGTCTCCTACTCCGCTTTGGAAGAGTCCCACGAGTTTCGATTTTCATTTTCATTTCATATATCCTCCCTTAAAAATTAAAATACAAGTGCCGATAATAGGATTTGAACCTATAGCCGCTGTTGACCAACGGACGGTTTCTGAAACCGTTGCGTCTCCCTTTGCGCCATATCGACATAAATGTGCTGATAGAGGGACTCGAACCCACACCCAATTAAGGACTAGTTCCTAAGACTAGCGTGGCTACCAAATTACACCATATCAGCATTTGGGGTGAGTGACAAGTGCTGCCCTTGCATTCCCCGATTCACAGTCGGGCGTTCTACTGTTGAACTACACTCACCATGAGTTGACCGAAGGGGGTTGCACCCCTAAACTGATGCGTTCTGCATCGCCGTTCGCTGTCTTGGCTACGGTCAACATAAAAATTGGGTGAGCGAGACTTGCACTCGCAACTCGTAGTTTCCGATACTACGCGTCTTCTATTGACTTACCACCCAATATAAACAGCCGCTCCTAGATTCGCACTAAGAATATCTGCTTCAGAGGCAGATGTGATAACTATTTCACCAAACGGCTAAAATAATTCGTACCCCTGCTAAGAATCGAACTTAGACCGTAGGTTTAGGAAACCTGTGCGCTATCATTACGCTACAGGGGCTTAATAAAATCGACAGGTCGGGCTTGATACCGGCTACATCATGGGTCGGCGTCCCGCAACGCCGCGTGTTATGCTTCGCCCTACCCGATTTAGGAGTAAACATCCTGGGCGATATCGGGGCATGCCAGGTGTCCGTTGCCCCCATGATTCGGTTCGCGTGTCCTTCCACGCCGCTGTCGATAAAATAATGCAGGGCCGCTTCGACTCGAACGAAGATAAATGGGTTCAAAGCCCACGACCCTAACCATTGGGTTACGGCCCTATACAAGCACCCGTGGAGAGACTCGAACTCCCATAAGAACTGATTAGAAGTCAGTTGCCTCATCCCTTAGGCTACACGGGCGTAATGGCGGCGAGTGCAAGATTCGAACTTGCGGGGCTGTTACACCCAACATCTTAGCAGGATGCCGCATTCAACCGCTCTGCCAACTCACCGTAAAACGAAAAGAAGAGGATTCGAACCTCTGAGGCTGTTATGCCCTTCCGCTTTCCAAGCGGATGCAATCGTCCACTCTGCCATCTTTTCATATGGCGGGAAGAAAGGGATTCGAACCCCTGAAGGATGGTATTAGCACCCTTGTCTGCTTTCAAGGCAGATGCATTAAACCGCTCTGCCATCTTCCCTAATAAGTCTTAATGTCTAGGATTTTTCCGTGTTGTTTGAACACATCTACTTTAAAAAGATAGACCAAACTTTCGCTTCCGGGGTCGCCGCCTGAGGCAGTCCTGAAATATTTTTTCTCTGCTATCATTTTTCTCAGGTCTTTCGTCCACATTATCACGAACGATATTTTTCCGCTAGGCTCGTGAATTTTTTCAACCCAAAAATCTGCCTGTGTCTGCGCCACTCCTGTCGGATGCCCGTGCTGTTGATATTCTATCGGGACATTTCCCGTGAGTTGCGATTTGAAACTTTCCTTGACTTCGGCAGTCCAATATTTCTTGACTTCCCAACCTTCAAGATTAAAAGGCTCCTTCGTACACTTGAACATGGCATCGTACATGATGCCGCCTTCCTTCACGAACTCGAACCCCTTGGAAATAAAATACTCACGCACTTCCAATTCAGATGCTTTCGATTCTTTGTAATCCTTCTCCCTGTTGAATGTAGGCTCACGATAAGCACCCCTGTTGAACTTTCCCGAAGTGTCGGGACGCTGATTGTAAATGTCTTTGTTGTATTCCATGATTTTGAACTTCATACTGTTATTTAGTGAAAAATGGTGCGGGGTGAGGGACTCGAACCCCCGATGTTCGGTTTGTAGGACCGACATTCTAGCCGCTGAATTAACCCCGCAGGACTTGAAGAATCACCCAAAAATTATTGATGATTACGGCGGTATCGAATACTGCCCAAAAAAGAATCAATCCTGAAAAAATTCTGAACATTAGTGCCTTTGTTTTTTTGTATGTTTTAACAATATAATAACAAAGGGAAATAACAAACAAATTAAACAATGACCCGAAGATGAGTGCGGAGTTGCTTGCCCCCAATGGGCCTATTTCTTTTACGGGCAATTCGTTATGAAATGCATAATAGGTTACGATTATATCCAAGATATTGACGAATAAAATCCACCATAATAGATATACCTTCTTTTGCATACTATTATTTATTTTTTAGAAAGTACCCCGTGAGGAATTTGAATCCCCATTTTATCCTTCGTAGGGATGTGTTCTGTCCAATTGAACTAACAGGGCATAAAAAATGAGTCTAGAGGGAATCGAACCCCCATCTTTGGGTTAAAGGCCCACTCGTCTACCGTTGACATATAGACCCATATAAAATTGCAAATGAAGTCGGCGGGAATCGAACCCACATCTACTGATTAAGAGTCAGCCCTTCTTCCGTTGAAATACGACTCCATGAAAATGCCGGGAGAGGGAGTTGAACCCACACGCCCATACGAGCGGCAGATTTTGAGTCTGCTGTGTCTGCCATTACACCACCCCGGCAAAAAATTTGAATTACTTTTGATAAACGAAAATTGTGTTGGGGTAAACTTTAACTTCCCCCTCAAGGTTATCTTCGATAATTTTTTTCATTTCTTTGTTGTTGATAAAATGGTCTCTAAACTTTCTAGGTGAACTTGGGTAGTTCATAATGATATATTTTTTTGAAGATAGGCTCATTTCTACAAGCATTTGACGGATTAATGTCATTGTTGGTTGAACATTCAAAACATTAGAGGCGAAGGCGACATCGTATTTTTTATTTAATGCGTTTTTATCATGTAATTCAGTTACGTTGCCACCCATTTCATAAGCAGTAACATCGTATCCTGCTTCCAATAATTTTTTTGTTTGGGTAGCCTTCTTTCCTGCTCCGTAATCCAAGAAAGTCAAACCTTGTTCGGGTTTGAATGTGCTAAGAATAAACTTTGTCGTTACCGATGTATAATCATCAGGGCGTGAAGTTTTATTCATCATTTCGATATCGGATAATTCTTCTACTTTTCTAAATTTCATATCGTCCTCTAACAGTATTTAGTAAAATAGACGATGGCAAGGGGGTGAATCGAACACCCATTTTCCCGTCTTCAGCGGGACGCTATGACCACGTAAGCGACCTTGCCATAAAAAGAATGAATGGCGATTGGGGAATCGAACCCCGCACCGACCACGGCAATCGTAGGAATCGAACCTACTCAGGTGCGACCTGGCGACCATTCGCTTATCACCATTCATTAATATTACATTGGTGCTGAAGGAGCGATTCGAACGCTCATGCCTTTCGACACCGCCACCTCAAGACGGCGTGTAAACCTTTCCACCACTTCAGCGACATAAAAACATATTATGAATCTATAAATATTTCTTTATGTTCTAAAATTAGTTTAACTTTATATCCATGTTCTTTATAAAATTTAAATTTATCTTTCATATTTTGTTCGTTATAAGTAAATTTACTTTTTATTTCTACTATTTTATTTTGCTTGGGTAAATAAAAGTCGGGAATTGCCACTCGTTGTATTTGTCTTTGGCTATCCCAATAAAGGATTCGAAGATTTTCCATTTTGTATTCTATTTTTTGTTCGTCTAGTTCTTTTGCATAATCTAATTCGTAAGAACTTCTGTAAAAAACCTGTTTGTTATCCCAAGTAGTGTGCCAACCGTGTTTATATGGTCGTTGGTTGTTTATTTGGGTTGATACGCATTTGCCATTTTTGATATTTAATCTTACTGCTTCGGAAAGGGTTCTTTTTGGGATGTCTAGGTATTTAAAAATAAAGGCAAAATTACTAACATTATCATAATAATTATATTGTTTACAAATATCACCCATTGGTGTTAATTTGTCCCAATATTCCTCAATGAGTTTATTTCTTATGCGGTCAAATTCTTCATAAATTTCAATTGTTCCTATTTTGGTTTCGTCCAATCCAAAATATTTTATAAGCCGAGGAAATAAACGATATCTTTTACAAATATCAGGCCGTAAACATTTTTCTTGCCCACAATATTTACATGGATAAATTTTACGATTTCTTATTGTTTTCTTTTTTATCCACCTTTTTCCTTTAGTAGATGGGATGATAATTTTTACATATTCTTTGCAATCGGCACATTTTGTATTTTTACCAGACCTAATATTTACTTCTATTTCTTTACCACATTTAGCGCATTTTATTATTTTTGTTCTTTTGTCTTCTGATGGTTTAAAAATTCTATGTTGATTATTATAAGTAGCCGCACACGATTGACAACAAAATTTATAAAATGCTTCTTGTTTGGGAATAAATTCTTTTTGACAGTTTTTACATATATGTTTGTTTCGAACCTTTCTCATAACTATATTTATTGTTTTTGATAAAGGTTCAAGTCAAAAAAAAACGGCCTTGAGTCGATTTGAACGACCAATCCTTGACTTAACAGGTCAACGCGTTATCCAGTTGCGCCACAAGGCCATAAAATAATAAAAGAGCGGATACCCGGATGTGCGCCGAGATTTTCAGAGTGGAAATCTGAAGTCCTACTATTGGACGATACCCGCATAAAATTTCAAAAAGCACTCGATTGGATTCGAACCAATGAATAACGGTTTTGCAGACCGCCCCGTTAAACCTCTGCGGTACGAGTGCATACTTCGACAAGAGAAAGATTCGAACTTTCGGGGCTGTTACACCCAACAGTTTTCGAGACTGCCACAATAAACCGCTCTGCCATCTTGTCATAAAGAGCGAATTAAGGGATTCGCACCCTTACGCTAACCTTGGCAAGGTCAGATGCTAACTGTTACATCAAATTCGCTTAAAGGGGACTTTAGCAAGCCGTCATGTTCCTTTCTTCTTTCGAAGCGGACTGTTCTGCACTTGTTGGTGTTGCCCCCTATCACCATCTAATAATGCTAGCACTCCCATCAGGATTTGCACCCGAACTCATACGTTCGAAGCGTATGTTGCTGTCTATTACATCATGGGAGCATGTTTTTTTCAGTAATAGTCCTAGTTACAGTAACTTCCCAAGACCCAATATATGAATATAAAGTTGCTCTAGAAATTTTAAATTCTCTAGCAATTTTTGCTTTTTTTACTCCATTTAGAAGTCTTTCTTTTATTATCATTAAATCTTCATGTGTTAATTTCTTTTTCCTACCTTTATATTTTCCTTGTTTTTTTGCTTTATTAATACCTATGCGCTGTTTATTCCTATTTAACCATAAACGGTCTAGATGGAATTCCATGTGATGTGTTATACATAAAATTACTAAATTTTCCAAATTATTGTTCATCCTATTTTTATCTTTATGGTGAACTTCTAAAAGTACTGGGTATTTATCATATCCACATACAGCGCATTTATGGGGATATGCTTCAAATGCTTTTTTTCGATAATTCATTTTTTCCTCCTTCTTAAAATTGCAAAATAAACTTGACAGTTCGGACGCTACTCCGACTCTACGATGCCCTTATTACTGCCTTACTCCTCGCATTCCAGAATGTTTCCATTCCTTTCCATGTGGGCTTGTCCTCGGGAGGATGCTTTCATTTGCAACCCAAAGTTTTTCCCACACTATGAACTGCGTGTCTGCTTTCCACGCCGCTGTCAAGTGTAAAATCAAATTAAAAACCGCTAGGTAGGATTCGACACCTACTCCTAGATTTTCAGGTAATTACCCCTGCCATTTGCTTCCCTACTCACAGCCAATGTGGTCGTCAACCGCATCCCGAACCTGTAAGGGCTAGGCCTAAGATGTTCATTAGATAATGGGCGTGTCCTTCCACGCCGCTAGCGGTTATTATGAAATGCTAAAAACCGACAGGTGGGGTTCGACACCCACTAGAATGCTCTCACTTGGTTCCATGTCATTTCATGGGCTTATGATGCTTCTCTACGGAGTTCATCCCGATTAAATAGGGCATCACCAAGAGGCCAAGGATAGCGGTGGACAATTCCGCAGTTCCTAGCATTCACAACCTCGTCTTGCGTGTCCTTCCACGCCGCTGTCGGTTATCATAATTAAAATCGACAGGTCGGCGTAACCCGACACTAACGTACCACGCTTGCACCCAAACGAAGGATGCGACATAAATTTTGAATTGTTTATGCCTCTGTCGATATCAGAAAGGCCAACGCATAACGATGGCCCAACTCTTTCTACTCTCAGTAATCGCCACACACGATTATGGTAGATGAGATAGATGTAAATGTGGAGCCGCAGAATTGAATCGAACAATTGTCTCTTGTTTACCGAACAAGCGTTCTGCCATTGAACTACGGCGGCATGAAATTTCAAAGCACACTAACGGTTATGCTCCGCTGTTTCGACTTTACGAGGGTCATGTTCTACTGATTGAACTAAGTGTGCAAAAAAGCCCCACGCAGGAATTGCACCCGCATATCATCATTACAGGTGATGCGTTCTGCTATTGAACTAGTGGGGCGCGATTATTTTCCAACAATTAATTCAAATACATATCCGTGTTCTTTATATGCTTTTTCCTTATCCTTCATATTTTGTTTGTCCAAAGTCCACGGACTTTTTATTTCTACTATTTTATTTTGCTTGGGTAAATAAAAGTCGGGAATTGCCACTCGTTGTATTTGTCTTTGGCTGTCCCAATAAAGTATCCTTAATTTTTCCATTTCGTATTCTATTTGTTGTTTATCTAGTTCTTTTGCATAATCTAATTCGTAAGAACTACGATAAAAAACTTTTTTGTTATCCCAAGTTGTATGCCAACCGTGTTTATATGGATATTGTGCTGATGGTAATTTATATCGACCATTAAAAACCGCATTTCTTACGGAATCAGAATTATTTCGTTTAGGAATTTTTAAACTATCAAAAAGTTTGTTAAAATTTCTTATATCGTGGTGGTTATATTTTTCCTTTAATTCAACAAGACTCCTTTTTTGATTTATATATTCCTCAATGAGTTTATTTCGTATTCTATCAAATTCTTCATAAAAATCAATTGTTCCTATTTTAGATTTATTAAGTCCGAAATAATTTATCAATGCTGGAAATAATTGATGTTTTCTACATATATCAGGACGTAAGCATTTTTCCTGACCACAATATTTACATAATTTTGGAATTTTAGGATTTCTTATTTTTCTTATAATTTTTGTTTCTTTGCCATTTATTTTGATAATTTTTATTGTTTTTATTTGTGTTTTACAATTACTGCACTTTGTATTTTTTCCTGCTCTAATATTTTCTTCTATTTCTTTCCCACATTTAGCACATTTTATTATTTTTGTTCTTTTATCTTCCGATGGTTTAAAAAATCTATGTTGGTTATTATAAGTTGCTGAACAAGAAGAACCGCAAAATTGTTTATTACGTTTGTAATAAGATAATGATTTATTACAAACTATACAATGATTTGGGTTTTTATCATATTCCTTGATAATTTTTTGCCATTTGTTTTGAACAATTTCACAACCTATTTTTGCTCCTAATTTCCCCGCCTCAGAATAACTCATCCCTTGCCGTTGTTTCATTTTGAACCTTTACTATTATTTAGTGTTTTGAAAAATATTTAGGTTCAAAATGTGGACGATGCGAGATTCGAACTCGCCTGATATCCTCATTGCAAGTGAGGCGACCACCCCAAGCAGTCCCATCGCCCATACTTCTATTATACCACACTTTGAAATAAAAAAGAAGAGGGGAGACGGACTTACATTCTTCTGTCTAGACAGATGAACTCCCAAACCGCCATCCTAAAACCCTGTTGGGATTCGAACCCAAGTTAACGGCAATGCGCCGCCGTCCTAACCACTAGACGAAAGGGTATCCTCTTCAAAAGGGAATCTAGACTCCCTTTATCTCATTCAAAGGAAAATAAACTTTCGGTTAATTACTCCGTCCATTCATTCCCTTTGGATAATACAAAACTAGCCGCACCTAGAATCGAACTAGGATGAGTCCATTATAAGTGAACCAGTTTGCCTTTAACTTATGCGGCTACACGACAAAAATTTCGGGCGGCTTCAACGCCTAAACAATGGTCGGCTCCACCGCCCGTTAATCCAAACTCATCCCCTTAGAGCAATTGACCCTGCGACACAATTCAACGCCCTAAGGTTCCCATTCTAATTAATATCTAATTATAATTTATCTTCGCTGACATAGGGCATCCGTTTGTCTAGTCGCATTCAAAACTACACGCCCTACACACCGCCAACGAATTCTAAAGCGTCCACAAGCCCATCTGTCTAATAAAGACGGACAAAACTTAGAGAGCCGCTGAAGCGTATCTCTCTCAAGGTGGACTGACTAAAGAACAAAACAAAGTGCCGCAGGAAGGACTCGCACCTACGAACCTCTTACGAGGGGCAGATTTACAGTCTGCTGTCATTGCTGCTAGACTACTACGGCATAAATGCCCGATGATGGTAACGCTCCACCGTATCAACCTTATCAGGATTGCGTTTTACTTTTAAACTAATCGGGCTTAAAAATTTAAAAGCGCAGGGACGGAGTTCCACCGTCTAAAGGGATGCGATTTCCTCACCTTTTTCGTTGCACCACTTTGGGGCATCACTCCCTGATGGCGAAACTAGTTCGTGGGAATGTCACCCAATCGGACCCCGCGCATAAAATTGCAAGTGGAGCGATGGGAATTTCACCCATAAGGAAGTCCCCTTTATAGGTTGTAAAGGGCTACTGCTCCTTTTTTCGTTACCCGTATCGTTGGGGTGCCTTCAACCCCTATTTTCCGAGACGTTCTTGTGTTTTTCAAGACCCGCTCCATACATAAAATTGCTAAGTATCCCTACTCAGTTACGCTCTGAGGTTTCTTCATTGAGAGTGAAGTGGCCTACTATTAGCCGATAGGGACGAAAAAAATTAAGTAGCCCTAGCCGGTTACGCTCCGACGTTTCTTCCTTGAAAGGGAAGCGGCCTACTATTAGCCGATAGGGCCATAAAAAACCGAAGATGAGAGGCTACTCTCATTCCTATGGAATAGTTTTGCTAGCCGATGCCTATTCTTGCGGAAACGGGGCTACCGTCCTTCGGTAAAATTGCTTTGGTCGCAGAGGAAGGATTCGAACCTTCGGCTCCGAGTTTATGAAACTCATTCCTTAGCCACTAGGATACTCTGCGATAATTTTCTAGCAGGAAGCCGAGTTACACGACTTTAAGATGGCATATGAAACCACCTGAGATATTGACCTCCCTCCTGCGATAGTAATGCTTGAAGTGAGAATGGGAATAGGTCAGAATTAGGGAGAACCCAATTTCTACTCCCGTTCTCGCCTCAATATATACATTGCTAAATTAATGCCATTGACCTCAGCGGTTTTTCAAGCATAGGTGCTAGGATTGGAGTTCCGAGTACCACTTCTTGCGGCTCACCGCTAACCTCAATAAAGGACAACAAGGATAATAAAATGAAACCCGTTGTTTTCCCATTAACCCGACTCTAGGTACTTGGTGATGGATGGCACAACGGAAAGCCTCATTTTATGTTTTCCGATTCTTTTAAAGAATCAGTAAAATCAAATTGGAAGCCGTTGATTTTTTAATACCAACCCTATCTGCCGATGGAATTGGTGGATAACGGCAAAGAACTCCAAGCCGTTGTTTTCTCTGCCCACGATATCAAGTGGGTGCGGCACAACGACACAAAAGCCAATTCGGTCAGGAGACCCTAGGCGTCTTTCCCCAACCTACTCTATTCCAATTCGGTTTTTACGTACGATAACCCTTGGTCGCTGTACGACCTTAGGAGGTTCACCGAAAACCTTAACTAATAACCAATCAGGCGGGACTCGACACCCGCTGACTCCTTCAGATGTAGCCATCGTGATGGACCCATGAATTCTACTGCCTAGTCTTGAGGCCAGGGGCTTCTCTCCGATGTTGGAAAGTAGTTCCTCTTCCACGATGCGGTGTCCTTCCACCTGCTGATAGGTGAGATATAATCTTCGCCTGATTCGTCAGACGGGTTCAGGCGAACGAAACCTCTGTGGGTTCGTTACACTTGGTAACGAACAAAAAGTGCAAAGTCCGTTTCTTTTTATTGAGGCACAACACGGAAAAACCCTCCTCAGTACAGTTTCTTGTTTTTATGATGGCCCTAACGCTGTAAAACCCATCGTAATAATGCTTGGCGGGGTCGAGGGGAATCGCACCCCCATATTCCTCGCTGACAACGAGACGCACCTACTTGTCTGCCACGGCCCCATATAAAAGTAAAGTATTAAGAAGTAATATTGCAAGTGCCGTTGTTTTTCCATGTTTCAGGAGGCCGCACAACGGCGAAGCGGTTAGATTAAAAATTCAGCGGGTAGGACTTGATACCTACTTGTGGGACTTCCGTTGCGTATGTAAGCATGCAAATATTAAATTGCCGTGCCTTAGAGCGGTAAACCTACTTTTTTCTAACACCACTCACGCTTTGAGCATTTCTTATTGGGATATCTTCAGACATTCAATCTCCATTTCAGGAGAACCCGAAGGAGCGGTTGTTCCGCTAACCCGTAGTCAGGCCTGTCCTCACTCACTCTCCTAGTGTGTCCTTCCACACCGCCGCTGAATTATGAAGAGGGGCGATACTCCCGATGCATCTAACTGCACCGAAAAGAGTATCGACCCTCTTCAGGAAAAAGAAGCGGGGGCGATACCATCCCGATACAAGACCGGGAAACTACCGGCCCCACTTCACAAAAACCACAAAACCAAAATGTCAAACAACCTAAGACCCGCATCCTGCTAGGTCATATCATCCGTGACAAGTATAACATGCTAATTTCTACTTGTCAAGTCCTTTGCGAACTTTTTAAAAATGGTCGGGGTGAGAGGGTTCGAACCTCCGACTCTCTGCTCCCAAAGCAGATACGCTACCAACTGCGCTACACCCCGATAATTACTCACACCGATATTATACCACACTCCGTTTTTATTTCGTAACTTTTCGTGTGTCGTTTTTTCTTTCGTACTGCTATTTATGATTTTATTTTATTTAAAATGAAAAATTGCAGTTTTTTTACAATGAATGAAAAATTGTATTTTTTATGCAAATCTAAAAATTCTGTTTAATAAAATAATATAAATCAATAACCCTACGAATCCAGCCCCTCAGGAACTTGATATTATTCCCGACCTTCGCAATTTCCGTGTACCGTTTGATTCGCTCGACAATTGCGGTAAAGGTATCATAATGGCTGATTTTTTCTGCAAAGATGTGACCCATATTAACGCAAGTGTCCATTACGACAGCGTCCGTTTTTGCAGGAAGGTCATCGCCGCGAATACGGTTCCAATAATCCCTGCGATAAATGGTCTTGGCATATTCCTGAGCGTCTTCTTTGGTCATGGTCCACATTGCCTCTACATCATCGGGATAATATTTCTCACAGATTCCCCACACAGTTCTTCCACCCGCATCATCAGGGTCATCGGATTTCCAACCTTCCCAACGGAAAATAAATTCCATAATTTTGTCGAAGTTTTCTTGCATAATGATTACCTCTAAAGATATTTAGGGGTTTTGAAGGGGTGAAAAAGTTAAATTATTTGGTAAGTTGGTCCCAAAATCTTTTCGGCAAGTGAATGTTTGGAACATCTTTTGCCTTTTCGAAAAGGGGTGCGATTTGCTTAGGAGAGAATTTTGCGAGTCCGCAACCTATTTCTGTGACAAGGAAAGTAAGTTGGGGGTTCTTCTTGGCAACGGAAATGAACTTGCGAACATAGTGTTCAATTTCATCGATATTTAACACATTTAAATTTCGGTCCTTGGTGGGGATGCCATAACTTCTACCTTGCAATCCATCCGCTTGACCCCACTTGGCCCCGAACTTGTACATCGCTGTTTTCGCCGCCCCTTTGGAGTGCCTTCCCGAACGATTCGACCCAAACACAAAAATCTCATTCTCTCCTAATGACACAACCTTATCAGGTGTAATCCTGCCGTCCATTACTTTTTCTTTTTCTCCTTATTTAAAATTCTATGAGCGATTTTAGTAGACTGTTCCATACTTTTTCTAAGACTAGTTAATTGTTTAGCCGTTAGGGGTTTCGGTGGCTTTTCGGGAAGTTCGACTTCCATCCAATGAGTGATTTTATTAACATTAACCTTGGGAGAACAATGAATGTTGTCAGGACACCAAAATTTAACTCCTGTGGGTTGTTCCATAAATCCGAACTCATTACTCAGGTGCAGGAAATCATAACCCTTTCCATCTGTTGCCAAGACTCGTTGGTAATCCTTTGGCATTCTGTCTTTTATGCTAATCCATTTCATTCTTTCCTCCTAAGAATATTATACCACATTCAGTTATGCGTAAGATGTACTGTTGAACCACTTGATTTCGTCTTCGTCTGTTAATTCCACAGGAATTTCTTCGACCATATCAAATTGGTTTTGAATATTTTGCAGTCCGTTCCTGAATTGTCTTAATTGCCGTTCGATTACTTCCTTTGGAACTGCGCTTCTATCTTTTTTATTTTTTAGGTCTCGTTGGATTCTCTTGTAGAGTTTGTCCACGATTTCCTCGTCCGTCCCTTGCGGCATGAATACTAAGGCAACAGTATGAGTGCCTTCGGGGAGTTGCTTTAAAAAATCTTTACGATATCTACTCACCGTGTTAGTAGCGTCAAGAATTGCTGTATAAGGTTCTTCCTGTAATTTTTCATTTATTCTTTTTGCCGCCTCACGCCATACGAAAGCGTCTTGACTTTGGTCAGATACGGAACCCGTCATTTCCCTGCGAATTGCGTCAGGTTCGACAATGATATCAGGTGTAAAAATCTTGTTGAGATAAGTTGACTTCCCCGACCCGCTGATGCCGACTGCCATATAAAAGATTTTGTCGCCCTTGTCTTCTGCTATTGTGAATTTCATTTTTCTATCGCAACCCCTTGCTTCCACTTCTTCACCCTGTTCTTCAGGATGGAGTTCTTGTTCTTCTCAGGCCGGAATACAATCAGATTGATGAGTTGGGTTTTTATCGTCTCCATTTCTTCAGGCGTAATTCCCAATTTTTGAAGTTCCTTCTCCGTGATATCCAAATCGTCTGCCGTCAATTTCTGTTCGCCCTTGGAATAAATCAGCCTGTTGACCTTTTCGATTTCCGCAAGCACGAATCCAAGACGGCGCATGATTTGCCTTGCGATTGCGGTGGAGATTTTTTCACCCTTTCCCGTGTCCTTTAAAATTTCAGCCCACCGCTCTTCAAGATTCTTCGGAAGGTCGTTGATTTTTTCTATCGCTTCGTCCAAATTTACTTCGGGAAACAATGCTCTTGCAACGCCCGTATCCCGCAACATCCGCAACGCTCTCGATGCATCGTCAAGCAGGAGCATCGTATTAAGTTCCCGCTTGATGCGCCCCCCTGCGACCATCTTTAATTCGGAAGCATGCCGCTTGATGGTGTTTGCCGTTTCTTGGTCTAACTTGAAATTGTACTTGACTGCGAAGCGAATCGCACGAAGGGAACGAATCGGCCCTTCCTTCAGGCGTTCGTCAGGGTCTCCAATTGCCCGAACGATACCATTTTTTAAATCTTCCTGACCGCCGTGAGGGTCGATAATTTCTCCTGTCTGAATGTCGATGGCCAGGGCGTTGATGGTCAAGTCCCTGAACGCCAAGTCTTCTTCAATGCTGTCTGAATATTCGGCAACTTGCGATTTCCCGCCCTCGAAAGATATGCGCTTGCGAAGGGTTGTGATATCGTAATCGTCCGTGCCGGCTTGAACTTTTACGATGCCGTACTTTTGTCCCATAGGCCAAATCTTGAAGTCCATGCCTTCGAAGATTCGCATGACATCTTCAGGTTTTGCGGAGGTCGCAATGTCCCAATCCTTAGGGGGTCTGCCAAGCAAATAGTCTCGTACGGCCCCGCCTACGACATAGGCTTTGAATCCGTTCTTGTTCAGCACGTTACCGATTGTCTGAACGCCTTGGGGTAAATCTACGACCTTAAATTTCATCTACCACTATTTATCTCTTTCTGAATCCTCTGCCAATTATTTTTGGCCCAATTCCTCAGGAAAGCCTTTTGATTTTTTTCAGGGCTTTGAATCACCAAGTCCAATAATCCCCTCAGGACTTTTCCCATTATGGGTCCAGCAGGAACCCCGACTTCTTTCAACTCGTTTCCGTTGATATCCAACTGCGAAATCATATACGGCTCGTTCTTGGCAAGAATATCGTCCAGGGTCTTGACCCGTTCTCCGTGGATTGCCATTCCTGCTTCAACTTTCTCGGGCTTGTGGGCCGTAATGTCTGCAAGCCGCATGGCCTTCCAATCCTCTAGATTTTCAACACCCAAGTGCCGAATAAAATGTTTTATTTTGTTGCGCTTCTTCGGCTCTGCTTGATGCAGGGCAATCAACTTAACAATTTTATTTGCCGTAGAGTTGTCAAACTTCAGACGCTTGAGAACGACTTCCGCAATTTCTGCGGATATTAAGTCGTGACCGATAAAGCGGTCTCGACCCGTCTCGTCCCTGACCCTAGCCTTCTCCTTTCCCGTGTCATGCAAGAGGGTTGCCCACCTGACATCCGCACGGGCGGGAGAATTATCTACGACATCGAGAGTGTGTCCGAAAACATTCTTGTGATGCCAAGGGCTTTGCTGTGGAACCGTATCCAAAATATCTACTTCGGGCAAAGCAATTTTCAGCAAGCCCAAGTCGTGAAGGAGTTGTAACCCCACGGACGGTTTCTCTGTCAGCAAAATCCCATTGAGTTCATCACGAATTCTTTCGGCTGAAACATATCGTAACCTCTCTGCGTTTCTCTTTATCGCTTTCTTCGTGTCTTCGTCTATATCAAATCCGTAACGGGAGGCAAAGCGGACGGCTCTCATCAGGCGTAGAGCGTCCTCATGAAATCTTTCCTCAGGCCTCCCGACTGCCTTGATAAGTCCCCGTTCTAAATCTTCCTGACCGCCGAAGGGGTCGATAATCTCACCCGTCAGCGGGTCAAATGCCATAGCGTTCACCGTCAAGTCCCTACGGGCCAAGTCTTCCTTGATGCCCTTGGAGAAAGAAACGGCTTTTGGCCTACGGGCATCGGAATAGTCTGCCTCTAGACGGTAGGTCGTGATTTCAAATTCTTCGCCGTCTATGATAGCCGCCCAAGTTCCATACTCCGCACCCTTGTCGTAGTTCTTGATTTCCGCTTCCGTTAGGACTCGTTCGGTTTCCTTTGGGGTTGCGCTTGTTGCGAAATCCCAATCTTTAGGTTCTTTGCCTAGCATAATATCCCTGACACAGCCGCCTACCAAATAGGCTTCGTATCCTGCGTCATTCAGGACTTGTGCGATTTCCAAGGCTTGCGGCGGTACATCACCGAAATTTCTAAATTCCATTTTTTAATATTTCCTTTTTTGCTTTTACGATATCGGCACTAGAAACACCTTCTGAAGTGAAAATATATCTAGCCTCTTCTTCGCTAGTCTCAATGAATTTCACCTTAAATACTTTATTCATAAAAACACAATTCTTTAGCAGTTCTTCTTTAGTGCGTTCTCCTCTCACATCAAGATATTTGTTTCCTTTTTTAGCAACAATATGACAAGGCTCCATATTTTCTTCATCGTCCTCATCTTTATATACACCATAAATTACATATAATGGATAGCCATATATTTGATGCAGGGCAATTGCATAGGCATCACACATTCCCATTGTGTATGTTGTTTCAAGTAAAGTGAATTCCATTTTAACCTCTACCTTTATTTATCACTTTAAAATAAAAAGGGCGCACCGTTGGAAGGTGCGCCCTGAAGTCATGGTTGCGTTAGGGGGTTACTGCAACCACTTTACGAACGAAGGCTCAATATGTAGGTGTTCACCCACGATATTGATTGGCTGTGGATTTCCCTTTCCTCGAAATTCCTCAGCCATCTCCCGAAGCCGGCGGGTTGCGGAATCCTCAGCCTTCGAAAGCCGAAGAAGGTCTTTGTGCGGCATGACATACAGCGTCTTGCGCCCAACTCTCTTCTTCTCTGCGTTGGTAATCCTGTTGATTACCTTTTCCTTAATCGTTTTTGCCATTTTTATCGTTCATCCTCCTATGATGAATTTTACACTCTTATTATACCACACCTTGTTACAAATTAGCGTCCGCTTCTTCGTCCAAGTCCTCTGCCTGAACGATTCGGCCCTGGGCCTTGACCCATTCCTCTCCCCATTCCAAGCCCCCTGCGTGGGCGTGGGGGAGCCGAAACATCACTTGTAGTGGGTGAACAGTTTCCTGCCCCTCTTCCTGTTCTTGGGCCTCTTCCTTCTGGACCCGTTTTGTCTCCTCTTGGCATTGTATCCTCCTTTTTATTTTTACATCCCTACGACAACATCGTCAGGGGTAGTAATTACTAATTCAGGTAAAGTTACGCACCTGACATTCTTCCCTATGACAGGGCAGAATGTGGGGTGGCAATAATCGTCCGAATAATCGTGAATCCTGTGATGCATGCAATTTGTGTTTTCACAGGTTTCTGAATGATTGCAAATATAATTCATTTTTCTTCTCCATTTCAATTATACCACACTTTGTAACGGAATTGGGGTTTTTATGCGAAAGCGGGGAGAAAACGCCTCTTAAACGATTCTGGCAAGGAATTTGGGTGTTCTAGGGGCAATTTGGGGTGAATTCTTTATTTTGCATGCGCTTTCTTCCAAAACTTAATAAGCATGCCTTTCCTGTCAAAGTCTCCGTTTTTCCATTTTGCCCTGTGTGCTATTATTGTTACTTTATTTGGATATAACGCACAAAATCCCTCATCGTCTATCAAAGTTTCATACCCCAATTTTCTCATTTTTTCAAAGGATTCAGGATTTGCTTCTCCACCCCAAGAATGATATAATTCTTTATTTTTTCTTGCTTCTTCTGCCGTTATGTGAAAATCTTGATGGATAAATTCGTCCGATGAAGTTACGAATGGTTTTTTTATTTCGTAATGGATGGCTATTTCTCTATCTCCGTATCCCCCTAAGGCATCATATTCAAACCAAACTTCTGATGTATTAAATTTATCAAAGTTTTTAGCGTCAGTCGAATGAATCCAAACATTGTCGGCGTGTTTATTTGCAAATTCTTCAGGTGTTTTGTACTTCAAAGCATCCTGTTCCAAAGATTCAAGAAGTTTAAATTTCATTCCGCACCCTTATATTTTTTCCCGTACCTGTCAAATCCCCATTTACTCCACTCTTCTTCCGCACCGTAAAAATCACACGCCTCTAAATATTCTTCAGGGGTAAATTCTTCCTTTACTTCTCCGTATTCTATTTCGTGGGGATGTCCGAACTGTTCTATTGTGGGGTCTAAAATTTCTCCGTTATCAAACTCTATCCAAGTGTGGGCTAGTTCCTCTTCGTTAGGCCCAACAAGAACCCAACCTTCCTTCACCTTGAAATTCTTGATGCCCCTTTTCAAGAGTTTAGCCGTCATGATTTCTGCGGCAAGCATGCAGGAGCCGCCTTCTTTGGTGGGATAGTTTTTTGGAAGGAGTTTAAATTTCATTTTATTTTTATAATTTTCACATTGCCTTTTTCATAGTCTATCAGGTCTATAAGATTGGAAAAAGTGGCCTTCAAAATTATATCAAATTGATTGTATTTTTCCACAACATTATCGTTCATTATTTTCAATTCTTCTTTGTCTGTATTGGGAATATCTAATTCGATAAAGGAATATTCTTCAGGTTCAAATTTTTCTTTCTCTTCGTCTATTCCCTCTAATTGTATTGTTGCCCATGTTTCTTTATCTATATTTTTAAAGGGTTTAGTTTCTATCTGTTTTTCAAAGTCTTTAAATAATTCCTCATAAGAAGATTCAACTATTCTTAATTTCATTCCCCTATCTCCTTCTCCAAATATCTCATTTTACAGGATAAGATTTAAAAGCACCTTCAGGAACTATAGTTAAATCTTCGGGGTTACAGGCTTGGGACATATAATCAAAATATCTATCCCATTCACCATTACATTGAAAAACCACAAAAATAAATTTATCATTCCAACTTTTAACCATGCCCATTTGTTCTTCACCCAACTTGCTTCCTTTTCGATAAATCACCCATTGTCCTACTTTAAAATCTTTTTCAACTATTCTTAATTTCATTCCCCTATCTCCTTCTCCAAATATCTCAATGCCCTCAAAAAAATTACCAAAGCATCAAAGTGCATGATGGGCCATCGATTGCTCCCACGGACATAGCTGCCGTTCTTGTTTTCGGTATCGAACCAATAGAGGAACTCTGCCGTTGCCCTGACGAACTCATCGTGATTGGGGCAATGCCTAATCCATTTGTCGGAGTCTTTGACATATTCGAACCCAAGAGCGCGAAGTTGTTTCTGTTTCTCTGCTGTCCATACCATTTACTGCCACCTTCTCCCATGTTCACACTCCTATTGCTGTCAACAGCCTGTCCGTTTGCATCTCCATAATGTATTTATGGATAAATTTATTGATATCTGTCTCACCTTTCTGAAAAGCGTCCAACGCTTTAAACATCGCTCCTGAGTTCGTGGTCTTCTTCGCAACTTCGGCAAATTCCCTGCGGGATTTGAACTCAGGCCCGAAGAGTTTGTAGAGGTCTTGCCAATCTTTCTGCGCCGTTTCGATGTATCGAAAAATCCTGTTGCGAATATCGTCAACCTTCGGCTTGTACTCAGGAAAACTCCCCAAGAACTCGTCCGTCTCATTCTGCTGAATGAGTTCGATGAAGTGCTTCGGGGTCAATTCGTTGTTGGCCTTGAGATAATGCAATTTAAGATAGAGGGGACTCTTCACCTTGACCCTGCGGAATTCCTTGTCTCGAACGACATATCCCTCTTCATCCTTCGTGAGTTTTTCTGCCGCCGCAATCATTTCCTCTGTTGAAGCGAACTGATAGGTCTTGGGTCTTTTGATTCCCAAGCCCGTAATATCCTTAACCGTCTCATCCGACTCGTCAAAGGTGTCGATTTCCTTTCCCGTCTTGTTGTTGCGGATGCCGATGAGATAAATCCCCGGCTTTTCGTATTTGACAACGATACGGGTGACGGGGTGAACGAGTTCAAAGATATAAGTCAAGTCAGGGTTCATCTTCTTCGTCAGTTCGGGAAAGGTGATGCCCTGCTCTTCGATGCCGTCCAAGAACAAGTCGTGGAAGTTGTACTTTTTATCCGTCAGCGTGTCCGTGGCTTCAGCATCCTTCGCATCGATTGTGCCGTTGGTCGCAATATTCCACTTGTTGTCGTAGTAATAGACCTTGATAATACTGCCGTCCACTTTCTCCTGAATTGATGCCGTCCCGAAGTCCACCTTGTCGGCATGTCCTTCCTGAATGTTAAAGAATTTGTCGAAGGGGTAGGCCACGATTTTGTTCGTACCTTTCTCTAGAATAATCCCCCTGCATTGGCGTACGATTCTGTACGAAAAGTCGGAGTCGATTTGAGAGTACTTTAATAAATATAAATTTTCTTTTTCTTGTGTTTTAATATTAAGGGGGTCTTGCGATAAATCTGTTTTTATTTGCTCAAATGATTTGTCTTTAATATAATCAAATAAAGAAATTTCTTTATTTAAATTTACTTCTAATTTTTCTAAAATTTCAAATTGCATTTTTCCCCTTTTTAAAGTTTTCTTCAGCCCACATTGGTTGCAAATTTGTGTAATGATTTGCTTTTAAAAACTCTTTTCTGTTAATTAAATTAAAAGAAGCCAAAGGTTTGATATGGTCGATGTGCCAACCTGTAGGAGACCAATTATCCCAAGTCATTCCGTCTTGAAATTTGGATTCTAAATGGGTTTTAAGTTCGGGGATAGAACATCCTAAATCTTTAACTGCTGAACCTGATTTTTGATTATCTTTTAAGGCTTGGCGTAATCTATTTCGTAAATTATTTGCTATTTTAAAATTAATATTATTTTTCAATTTATTAAGAGTATATTTATTTCTCTCTTCTTTATGATTTTGATAATATTCTTTTCTTTTTATTTTTATTTCTTGTTTATGTTCAGTCCTCCAATTTTTATTGTATTTTTTTCCTTTTTCTTTATGATTTTCACGATATTCTTTTGCGTATAATAATCGCTCTTCTTTATGATTTTGATAGTATTCCCTGCGCCGTTTATTATCTTTTGCTTTTCTTTCTGTTTTATGATTTTCGTACCACTTTTTATAGTTTTCTTTTTGTGCTAATTTTTTTTCTTCCTTGGTAAAATATTTTTTTTCGGCCATATTTTAGTCCTGCGTTTTAAGTTTTTCAATAATTACTAGTTTCATCTACTTTTATTTAGTGCTTTTTATTTGACTTCTATCTCCACTTGGACGACTTTTAAGTCTTTAGAATTAAAAGTATTTTCGGGGCTATCATATCCTGCATTATACCATGAGGTATTTGTTGTTCTTGCTCTTTCTGCAATTTCTTGTTTTGACACTAACCAAATATTATCGGAATATAAATCAAGAGTAAACATAACCCCAATACATTCTCCATCTTCGGGGTTTGACATTGTAGAAAATCCCAAAAGACGATTACTAGGGATAAATAATAAACCATACCAAATTATTTTCATTCTTTACTCCTCTTCGGGAATTCCATGCTCCCGATTGTACATGGCATAAAAACTTTTCCTGCTCTGCAACCAACGGAGTTTGTCGGGGAGCATAAGGTTGGCAATATCGTCTGAATCTGAAAGAGAGGTATAAAGATAATGTCTATCTTCCTGTTTAATATTCCTTTCGACAAGGTCTTGAACGAGTTGCCATTGCTTTTTGCTCAAATACCCCTTGGTTTTAAACTGATTGGAAACGGATGAAATGAATGTCGGCTGAAAACCGTTGGGTCTCCAACGCTCCTTGTTGTCGTTGTAAATTTTATTCAGGGCGTGAAGATACTGAAGATTTTTGGCGAGTTTTCTCCCTACGAAACCCCAAATCCTGTCCCTGATTTGTTTCCTTAGGGCCACGGGTTCCAACATAAGAAAGACATTGGTGAACTGCTTTTGGTAATTGATATATTCGGCTTCGGTGATGGCCTTGTTGGATTTTTCATAATTTGCGGTGAAGTAATAAAGGTAATCGTACTTGCTGACCCTGTCCCTCTTTTTTTCAGGAAGATGCTCTTGGGTTTTTGCAATATAAGTGATGAAACATTTGGCTCCGAAATGGATAATGGTATTCCTGTCTACAATGGCAACGTGGGAGGTTTTTATCAGCCTTTTATTGCAAATGGGACAAACAAGGCCCGGGATATTCAGTTTTTCCATTTTCAGTTTTTCCATGATAGTATTATATCACACTTGGTAGTGTTTGTCAAGGGGTTGGGAATTATATGTATTTTCCTTTTTTAAAATTTTCTTCGGCCCACATCGGTTGAAGGTTTGTATAATGACAGGCCTTTAAGAATTCTTCTCTATTTTGAAGATTGAAGGAGTATAAAGGAATTATGTGGTCTATATGCCAACCCCAATAACCATAATTTTTCCAAGACATTCCGTCTTGAAATTTCGATTCTAAGTAAAGTTTAAGTTCGGGAATAGTACAACCTAAATCTCTGACTGCGGAACCTACTTTTTGGTTATTTTTGATTGCTGAACGTAATCTGGTTCGTAAATTAAAGGCAATTTTAAAATTAATGTCAGTTTTTAATTTCGCATTTCTATTTTTATTACGTTTTATTTTATGTTTTTTTCGATATTCCTTATCGTATTTTTTCCTTTCTTCTTTATGGCATTTACTATATTTTTTATTATATGTGTCTATTTCTTCTTTATGTATTTTACGATATTCTTTTTTCTTTTGTAATATTTTTTCTTTATTTTTTTGATAATGTTCTTTTATTTCTTTTTTGTGATTTTTACGATATTCTTTTCGCTGTAATGATATTTTTTCTTTATTGTTTTGATAATATTCTTTACCCTTTAATTTTCTTTCTTCTTTATGTTTTTGGTCGTATTCTTTTTTATATTTTTTTCTTTCTTCTCTATGTTTCTGGTTGTATTTTTTTTGATTTTTTCTTCTTGCTTCTTTTCTTTCTTTTGTGGAATATTTTTGGTTCATCTTCAACTCCTCACTCAAATTGAATTTTAAAGTGAAGTGATTTGAAATGGAGTGAGCATTTCAAAAAGGGTTGCAACCCCTGTCCTTCACTATTATTTATTGTTTTTATTGGAATCACACATGTGGTTTATCGCTTTGGAAAGGTTTCCCTTTATAAAAATATTCATCTTGTGATTTATTTGCTTGTGTATTTGATGCGCCTTTGTTTATTATTAAATCTTTATCAGGGATAGATTTTTCTCTTTTTGGTGGGGCTAGTCTTTTATATTTACGATAATCATAATTGGCGTTCGAGCCTGTACCCACTATTTTGAACTTCATACTGTTATTTATTTAAACCAACTCAGGAAGGTTCGTAATTATACAGACTCCGTTTGCGTAGGGATAAGGAGTTCCGTACTTGTAGTCGAAATTATTTTTAGCGTCCACTTTCCAATTGTTGTCCACATCTCGTGATGCGGTCTTGACATTTAAAGGAATTAGGTTTTGGATAATGTTGCGAACATAGTAATCTAGCAGAGTATTCTGAAAAATGGGAAAGGTGATGAGATAGGTTTCCGCATCGAGAATCATGTTCAGGACGGTGATGGCATGAAGGGGTTGATAAGGGAGTCCGAAGTGTCCAGCACCGATGTGTTCAATCGTAGAGATGCAGAGTACATTTTTGCCTTCGTATTTCAGGTTTTCTGCGAACTCGTTGATTGCACCCTTTTCCTGAGCATCGTAAATTGGGTGAGACACGGGCATGAAGTGTTTGGAACAAGCCCCAACTTCTATGAAATTAGGATGATTACTAAACTTATTGACATAATATTTCAACAGAGGAACTTCAAAAACTCTTTCTGAATTAATAGCATGAGCAGGGTATTCCGGTGGGAATACCCGCTCACATTCAAATTGAACAGACCCTACCGTAAACATTACTTCTGTTCGGGTTCTGCTACTTCAGAAGTTGGTACAAGTTTCACCTGTTTGCCGAAAAGTCTCCTCGGTATGATTTCATGGGTGAAATCACTCAACAGGTGGGACACGATTTTTTTCTCGTATTCCGGGGTTACGTCCTTCATCATCTCACTCAGGTCAACAGTCATAAATCCCTTTTCATTTGCGAGATGCTTCAGTACTTCCTCACGACCACCCGCACGGCTGAATCTGTCCTTTTTGGGGTGAACGATTGCCACTTCGAAACGGGCAATTTTACTTGCCTTGTCGTAGAACACCAATGTGGTGTACTCTCTCATTTCTGAGCAGTCAGCGAAACAACCGTACTTCTTCTGAAGTTTTTGTTTGGATACATGAATCAACTTTTGAAAGTAGTTCATGTTGTCGGTGTATACATTCATTTTTTCCTCCTAGTATCTATTATACCACAGAGTGTAATAAAAATTACTTTTGATAATGCCCTAAAATTATTCGTACGACTTTATCGCTGACATTTTCATCCAAATATCCTGATGGAGGGCTTCCTGTCACCATTTGGAAATATTCGTTATTCATCAGGTCAAAATCCTGATTCATTAAAATATTGGAGCCGCTCTCAATTGTTTCGGGGCGTTCAGTTGTCGTCCTAAGGGTCATGTTGGGAACTTTAAGAATGGAACATTCTTCTTGAACTGTTCCTGAATCCGTAAATACCATTTTGGCGTTCAATTCAAGATTAATAAAATCCGTAAACCCAAATGGTTCAGAAAATATTAAATTTTTTGGCATTGTATCCATTGCTATTCCCATCTTGGTCATATTCAGCCTTGTATGCGGGTGAGTGCTGACAATTACATCGGTATCCTTGTGTAATTCCGCAAAGGTTGTGAAAAGATGAAGGAATCTTGCGAAGCGTTCTTCATTGTCCACATTTTCCGAACGGTGAAGGGTAATAAGATAATATGGTTTTTTCCAAACTCTGTCTTGTCTAGCCTTGGAAGTATAATGATTGATAACCTCAAAGATGGGGTTGCCAATAATATAAATACGTTGGCGGGGAATCCCTTCTACAACTAAATTCTCTTTTGCTCGTTCGGTATACGGCATGAGAATATCGGAACAATGGTCAATAACACGGCGGTTTACTTCTTCGGGAACAGCATCATCGAAACAACGGTTTCCTGCTTCCAAATGATAGACGGGTATTCCCATTTTCTTTGCAATGATGGCCCCAAGTCCTGAATTGGTGTCCCCAAGTACAAGGAACTTATGCGGCTTCTCTTGGGTAATAACATGCTCCATCCCCATAAAAATTCCCGCACATTGTTCGGAAAAAGTCCCTCTAGCGTTCAGGTTATGGTCGATATGTATACCCAATTCTTGTAAAAAGTTTTCGTTCAATTTGGGGTCAAAGTTTTGGTTAGTATTGACCACCACCACATCAGCCACTTGTTTAAGTTTGAAAATGATTTGAGATAAACGTATTATTTCAGGTCTCGTACCCAAACACACTAGAATTTTCTGTTTCATTCTTTAACTCCCATAATAAATTTTCAAATGTCGGTTTTTTATATCCTATTGACGCTACTAGTTCGGCATTAAGGTTCGGACTTAGAGTGGTCAATGCCTTATATACGGGTTCAGTCTCGTAAGGATTTATCTTGATATCGGGCCTATCAAATACTTTGGCAAAGGTTTTGAGCATTCCATATTTGGTAACGATATCGATGTGGACAAAGTGGTGAACGAGGGGCATGTCTATATTATTGGTGATGATGGAGAAACAAAGTTTGGCGAACTCTAGCGTAGTTGTGCCGTTCCATAAATGATTGACAAAACCATTGACCTCGGCCCCCTGCTCCAAATGCAGGAACCACTCCAACAGCGACCTACGATTCGGCGGCTCTTCCCTGCCGATAATGGAAGTGCGAATATGGTGGAAATTTTTGGATACGACTTCCCCAAGACTCTTTGTTTTGCCGTACCAATCCGTTGCGTTATGTGGGGTCACTTCCGTAAGTGCCAAAGGTTCTTTGCCGTTGAATACGCAATCGGTTGAAATTTGCAGGATTTGTGTGTTCGTGCCTTCCACTTTTCGTGCGAGATAATACGGTAGGGAAACATTGCCGATAAAAGCATTAATTCTGCTTGACGGGTCTTTTTCGTCAATACGGCGATTAATAACTCCGATACAGTTGATAATATAATCGTATTTGTTGATATCGTGCAAAGCACACCAATCATCGTCCAATTCAACTGTCTCCACTCCCTGCCATTTCTTGCTGTCTATGTTCCTTGCGAAAAATGTCAGGTCGGCAGGGTAGTAATGCCTGTAAAAATAATTGGCAACCTGGTGGCCCAACATTCCTGAACTACCAAGAATAGCGATTTTTGAATTCATTATATTTCTCCTATATAACTTTTATTATTTTTTATAGCAGAAATGGTGTAAAATCCAACATTATATTCTTTAGCAATATTTTTCTGTTTTTCTTTATTTGAAATCTTTTTTCTTATTGTGGTTATTTCGTTATTGGTTAATTTTCTATTACCATAATTATTAAATATTTTATTTTCCCCATCAATAATATAAATTTTATGGTTTTTTATTTTAGAAATGGTTTTCCTATGAACATTATATTCTTTTGCTATATCTATTTCTTTTTCTCCATTTTTAACTCTTTGTCTTATTAATTGGGCTATTTCTAATGTTAATTTATATGGTTTTTCTTCTTCTTTTCTTTTTCTTCCAAACATAGGATGATTTTTTTTATTTCTCAATCTTTTTATCATATTGATACTCATTATTTCTCTTGTTGATTTATGTAAATGTTTATTTTTATTTCCACCCGTTTCAAGATTATACCCATAAGGAGCCAATGTATTCAACTCTTTTATCAAAAAACTTTCTTGCCAATCCAAGTCTTCTTCGGGGCAAGAAAAAGAAATCCATTTGAAATTTTCGATGCCATATTTTTTGATTGCATTAGAAATAGGATAATTTCGTTTATTTTTATGTCCTCGTATTCTTCTTTTTAAATTTTTTGTTGTCTGCCCCACATATTGCTTTCCATTGACTAGATTGGTAGCAATATAAATTGTTCCAAGTTTTTGATTCATCTTTAGCCTCCTCGATAAGCCAAATATAAGTGAAGTAATCTAGAACAATCGAGGTGTTCTAGAAAGGGTTGCATCCCCTGTCCTTCACTATTATTTATTATTTTCATAATAATCTTTATTATATAAAAGGTGATTCTCTTCTAATAATTTTTTCGTATCTTTTTTACTCATAACAAAATCTTTAGAAGAATATTCTTGTTTTAATATATTTGTATACAATTTCTTATCTGTTAATTCTGGAAGCATCGGTTGTATATGATAGTATCCATTGGTTTCATATGTTCTTGGTGCTTCTTCTTCTGATATTAAAATTTCATTTATTTTTTCACCTTGTCTGATTCCTATTTCTTTTATCTCTAATTTTTTATTATGTTCTATCAAAAGTTCTGCTATGTCAAGTATTTTACTAGCGGGAACTTTCGGAACAATTATTTCACCTTTTAATCCATTTTTTATAGTTTCGTGAATGGTATCAACCCCTTTAAGAAGGGGTAATAAAAATCTAGTCATATTTTTTGTTGTAATTGTTATCGGTATATTTTTTAAAATTTGTTCGTGGAAAAGAGGGATAACACTACCCCTAGAATCCAAGACATTTCCATATCTACACAAAACAAATTTTGTATTTGGTATAAAAAGATTAGCAGAAATTAAAAGCCTTTCCATTAATAATTTCATAGCACCATAAGCATTTTCAGGGTGAACCGCTTTGTCAGTAGAAATTCCTATAACAGTTTCTATATCAAATTTATTTTCGTGTATGGCAGTTATAATATTCTGACTTCCTTCACAATTAGTTAAAATTCCCTCATAAGGGAAAATTTCCAAATTTGGCACTATTTTTAATGCGGCTGCGTGTATAACAATATCAACATCTCTTAATACACAACTTAAAGAATGATAATTCCTAACATCTCCGATACGAAATTGTAAACTTTTTTTATAATTCTGATATATTATTTCTTCTGTTGAATTTTTTAACGATTCGTAATGCATAAGCATTTGATATTGTTTGGCTTCGTCCCTAGAAAATACGATAATTTTTCTGGGCCGGCCCATTTCTTCACCAAGAATACGGCGAACTAATACTTTTCCTAGTGAACCCGTGCCGCCTGTAATTACGATGGTTTTGTCCGTGAATGTTCCGTTCATTTTTTTTCTCCTAATATAACGTGTCTGTAAAGGTTCGTGTCCAAATCAATCCGATGTGATTTTTCTTGTTTTAAAATATTAAAATATTTTTTAACCAATTCCATTTGTTGTTCTTTGACTTCAAAAATGGCAGTTTTGGCCTTTATGTTTTGGAGCAAGAGTTCTTTGTCCTTTACATGGTGAAAGACATTTAAAACCAAAGCGATGTTTGCCTGTGGGGTAGGTGTTGTTCCGTCCCATAAGGAAAACTCTGCCTTACTTTGTATTATTTTTTTTATGATGTTGGCGGTTTCTAGAATAGCGGGGTCTATTTCTAAACCATATACTTTTTTTGCTCCTGCCTGTTCTGCTTTGAAAGAGAAATATCCATGAAAGGGGCCAACGTCAACAATGGTTTTATCTTTCCAATCTACGAATGATTTTATTGTGTCCCACGTTTTCCATGATTTTGAGAATCCTTCGTAATTGATGCATTCGATATCTTGAAAATTACGAAGGGGGACATAAGGTAGATTTTCAATATAGTGTTTTAAAATATGTGTATTGGTTTCTTTGAGTTTTTGTATTTCTGCCATTGCTTGTATTTTAATATTATTAAATTCTTCCAAACCCAAAACTTTATTCATACTATTATCATAAAAATACATTGGGGATAATATTTGCAATCCTTTGGTATATAGATATATCCAAGCATTATACAGATGGTCTTTTTCAAAATGGACGTTGGCACTTATAAAATAAGATTTATTGACGATATTTTTAATCCATTTGTTTATATCACTTTGAATCAAACAAATAATAATTACTTCGTTATTATTTTTATATTCATTAAATGAATCGTACTGATTGATATATGGTATCCCATCGATAATAAATTGTTTTGGTAGTGTGTCTAAAAATTCTTTTTCATAAGATGTGTTGATATTAGAATAGTCATACATAGCATCAAAATCTAGATAAGGAATGTTTAGTTCTTCAGATATTTTTTGGGCAATGTAACTTTTTCCTGACCCCGTTATCCCCGTTAAAAATATTTTTAGATTGTCAGTTCGTTTTATTCCTAAATTATTGGATATCATTTTTTAATTTTTCTCCTAATAAAATTACACGATTTTGATTTTTATCTATTCTGTGGGAATCTGCTTCTTTAATTATCTTAAAATGTTTTTTTATCAAATCTATTTGGGTTCGTTCAATTTCAAAAATTGCTATTTTTGTATTTATATTTTTTAAGGTTTCTTCTACATCGGTAGCATGATGAAGAACATTTAAAACCAAAGCAATATCTGCTTTAGGAGTTGGTTGTCCGCACCCCCATACTTCAAATTCCGCTTTGCTTGAATTTATATGTTTAATTAGTTTTGTGATGTGTAAAACACTATCATGCATTTCTAGCCCAATCACTTTTAATGCCCCCGCTTGGTCTGCTTTAAAGGAAAAATATCCGTGATAACAACCCAAATCGATAACGCTTTTGTTTTTCCACTCCACTAAGTCTTTTATATTTTCCCATGTTTTATATGATTTGGAATATCCTATGAAATCGATACATTCTATATCCTGATAAAATTTATCAAATTTCTTGGGATTAAAACTGTCGAGATAATCTTTGAGAAGCGGTTGATTTTTAGATTTTAATTCTTTTAATTGATTGATTATTTTTTCTCTTTGAGTTTGAAATTCTTCTGAAGTCATCAATAATGATGTTGCATTATCATAAAATTTTGTAGGTTTTATCAAGTCGATTTCGGTAGTATAAAAATAAATCCAAGCGGTGTAGAAATCTATTTTAAATTGAGGGGATTTTGCAGTATAAAAACTTTTATTCATAATATTATATACCCATCCCATAATATCAGAATTGAATAGACATATGATTTCTATATCATTCTTTTTACGATATTCTTGAAAATCTTTGTATCGATTTATATAGGGGATGGCATCAATAATAAAAGAATTTGGGAGTTCGTTTAAAAAGGCTTTTTCATAATTGCTATCTTTGTTCTGAAAACTCCAATGGAAATCAAAATCATAATAAGGAATGTTTAATTCAGAGGATAATTTTTTTGCCCAATACGTCTTTCCTGAAGCAGTTATTCCTGTTAGAAATATTTTGTTTTTATTATTTAAATTAATCATTGTTTTTCAATACTAGTGATATTCCAATTAAGTGTGAATCTGACTCAACATATCTTGTTGGAAAAGTTACTACATTCCACCCCATTTCTCTTATATCTCTCAAATATTTAACTCCACCATCCAACGTATCATGCAAAAGCATAATATTTGTAAATTGTTTACAAATATTAAAATCATTTATAACCCCTTCATATGTGTGGTCTCCATCTATAAAGCATAAATCTACATTTCCAATTTTTTCAAAAATTGGAAGTAATGCTGTTTGTGAATCTCCGTCATACATGGTGATATATTTTAAAAATCCTAATTTATTAAAATTTTCTATTGTTCTAACTTTAACATGTTGATAATCCTGCCCGAATTGTCCCCATTTATCTAGGGTGTGGATTTCGGGAATGGCTTTATTGTCTAAAATGGCTTGACAGAAAAACATGGTGGAAATACCTAAAAAAGTTCCAATTTCTACCATTTTTTTGACTTGAAACGCTCTAGTCACAGTATACATTACATCATAACATTGTGAACCGCTGCCCATGAAATTATTTACTATCAATTCTTTAAACATTGGGTTTGGTATCATAGTTAATCTCCTTTTCTTGATAACCGAAATATGCGTTTACGCTTTCATTTTCCCACAGCCGTCCCGCAGTAATTTTTTTTACATCTTCATTTTCAAATGGGTCTATTCTACTATTAAGATTATAGAAATTATTATAAAAATCATGTTTATATCTCCCCCCATAAATGCCAAAAAGAATGTTTAATGCTCCTCCAATATAAATAGATTTTTTATGCATAGAATTTTTTATAAAATAGCCCAAAGGCATTGCATAACAGCCGCAACTTAAAAAGGCTATATCAAAATCAAGTTTGTATACTTCATTTGTAAGTCTTTCGCATTCTTCGTGCCAATTATTAGTTTTTAATCCCAATTTTTCTTTTGTATCGTTTGGGTGTTGCCAAGTTAAATTGGTATTGTAGGTCAACAATTCAAAATTAGGAAATGTATAATTTTTAAAAATATTATTTTTTCTTTGATATTGATATTCTATAGATTGGCTTAAAGGGCTTATAATAAGAATTTTTTTCCCCTCGGCCCAAATTTTAAAAGAATTTAAAAAGGGTAATGCCTGGGTTATAAATTGTCCATTAAAAATTGTCTTATTTTTTAAAATGACATCTAAAAATGTTTCGACATTTTTAGGGCATTCTTCATGAATACAATCATAAAACCATTTTCCTGCATATGTGGCAGAATCTATATCTTTATGATATAAAACTAATTTTTGTGCATATGAAATAAAATTTTCTTTTTTATTTTCAGTAAAATCGAAATATCCAGGATAATTATTAGCGCGAAAAAGTTTTAGTTTAAAAACACTTTCATCATCAAAACAATTTGGATTATTGAAAAATAATAAAGCGAGTTCAATGTCAAAACCGCCCAATCTACTTATTGTGAAAATTTTATCATTATTCACAACTTCTGTAAATGCCTGTATTGATTGTTGGCTTACTCCGTCTCGAATTATTGTAGTTAATGGATTATCATATTTCATTTTATTATTAACCCCCTTTTTATTTTTTCATCTCTTCTCTTTTTAGCCTTGATAACTAAATTTTTAATATAATCGGGCTGTTCTTTTTTCAACTTACCCTGCAAGCCCTCATTATGAACTCGATACCACCCCAACCGATTTGATATATAATGAAACTGCCCACCCGCTTCAATCATTCGGGTTGTCATATCATAATCTTCGCAAGGCTCTTCTATGTATTTCTCTCCTGCTTTTATTCGTAATTCTTTTCTCCAAAGCCACACAACCCCAATATTAAATCGGTCATAAAAACCGATAGGGTTCCAAATCATTCCCTCTGTATTATAGTCTTTTTGGAATTTGACACTATTGTCTTTTTGGGTTACTGCTTCACCACAACAGCCATAGACGAAATCAATTTTAGGATTTGTATCCAAAACCAATACTAGTTCTTTTAAAGCGTGTGGATACATTTTATTATCAGAAGCAAACCAAGTTTCATATTCTCCTGTTGCTAAAGGAAAACCCAAGTTTAAGGCAGAACCGCACCCCCCATTATTCTTATGAATAGTTTTAATCCTAGGGTCTGTCTGTCGTTCTAAGATTTCTTTTGTGTTGTCCGTGGAGCCATCATTCACAATAATCAATTCAAAATTTTGATACGTCTGATTTAAAATCCCATCGATAGAGTTTTGTATGTATTTTGCATAGTTATAAGTTGGCATGATAATACTTACTTTATTATTCATTCCATCGCTTCTTGAATAAATTTCCCAATAGGGGTGTTAGAATATGTTTTATAATTAAACTCTGTTATTCCATTGACGGGTTTTTCCACGCAAAAATGTCCAGCATACCAATGAATTCCGATTGAATTATTGGTTCTTCTTTCTATTCCCTCTTCGCTGAAAAGTTCAGGAACCCGTTTAAGCGGATAATACACATAAAGACTTTCGAAAGGTACATTTTCCACAACCAAAGACGGAAATGTTTCTTGTATTTTTTTGATGCTAGGAAATTCTTTATTTAGTAATTGGTTTCCGACCATCTCATAATCTGTGAAATTATTACTTACCTTTTTAGATTTTTCGGCAATGTAATTATAATAATCATTGTTACCACTAGACATCATAAACCCGATAGTGTGGAACATATATTCGGGCAGGAAATCCTCACAGATGGCAACTACCGTATCCACATTTTCATTCTTCTTGTAATTGAATCTGAGATGGTTCATAGATGCCGTAAAAATGATATCCATATCTGCCCAAACCCCACCTTCAGTAGCCAATAAATGCCATCTTAAAAAATCCGATTTAATAATTTCGGGATAATGGTTTTCCATTCCCAAACAACGGGCATCAAAATATCTCAATTCCAATGGCAACTCCAACAATTTATCCATATAATCATCACAGATTAATTTGTATTTGTGTTCCCATCCCGACCAAGGTTTTTCTAAGGAAAGTTCTTTGGGCCTATAAAAAATAACCTTCCAATCGGGATTAAATTTGATAAAAGATTTAATCGTTAAATAATGTAAAAACGGCAAGACTTCCGCACCCCAATAAAAAAATATTTTTTTAGGAATTTTCTTTAAACACCATTCTGATAAATTAGCCTGCTGGGGAGGTTCGGGGGCTTGTTTCAATAATTTTATGGCTTCAATAACAGCATTGTTAATTACCCTTTGTTTGTGTTTTGGACTAGAAGTTTCTTTAAAAATTATCTCTGCAATATCATCTAATTTCCAAAGGGCCATCTCTTTATCTTCGTATGTACCAAGAATATCCGTAACATCACAGCCTTCATTAATGGTCTCGATGGGGGAAGGGAATTCAAATGGTTCTTTGCCAAAATTTATTGTTCTCCACGCACCCGTAAGAATATCTTTATTGGGTCTTTCTTTTGGGAAATTCGTTATCAGCATGTATGTGGAGCCTGATTGGATGAAATTTTTTAATACCTCTATAACATCAAAATTAGATAAGTGGTTTAGCATATCTCGGCAAACAATCACATCTGCTTTTGTTGTTAAGTTTTGGTTAATTAGGTTCATATTATGAAAGGTGATTTTTTCATTTTCATGATTTTCAATATTTTTATCAATGATATCCTTTACAATGTCTATTCCCATATAACTTTCAAAATCCAAAGTGCTTGTTAGATGGCGCATCCAATTCCAATCTCCACAAGCCGCATCAATTATCGTTTTAATTTTATACTTTTTAAAAAGTGTAGGGATGCCTTCTCTTATTTTTTCTGTCGCGGCTAAAGTGGACCCGTGGCCCGACCTTGATTCTGTTCCGTGCCATTTGTTATTCTGATAAATATTCGTAAAAATGGATTCAGCACCGCTTTTTAATTTATTATTCCTGCGATTTACCATAGCCTTTACTAAATTCTGAACATACTGCCCCGATGTCAATAATTTTTTAGTAAGATTTTCGGGATGCCTTCTATGCCAACCCGAAACAGTAGGATGATAATAAAAATTTCCACCCGCTTCAATCATCCGAATGGTCATTTCATAATCTTCACAAGGGTCAGTAATGAAATGTGTGCCTGAAACCAATCTTAATTCCTTTCTCCATAGCCAAATAACACCAATATTGTGATGCTCGTAAAATTTATAAGAATCCCACTCCATTGAAATTTCTGAATTATAATTCTTTCTTGTGACTTCTCCTAATCCTGTTTCGTCCATAACCCCGATTTCACAATTACAGTAGACGAAATCAACATTTTTCTTTTTTTCTAAAATATTGAACATGTCTTGAAGAGCGTTGGGGTAATATTTATTATCCGATGCTAGCCAGGTTTCGTATTCCCCTACGGCATTTTCAAATCCCAAATTTAAGGCTGAACCCGTACCACCATTCTCTTTGTGAATAATCCTAATCCTGGGGTCTGTCTGTCGTTCCAAGATTTCTTTCGTGTTGTCCGTAGAGCCGTCATTCACGATAATCAATTCAAAGTTGGTAAAGGTTTGACTAAGTACGCTGTCGATGGATTCCTGAATAAACTTCCCTTGATTGTAGGTGGGCATGAGAACGGTTATTTTCTTTTGAATATCTTCCTTCTTTCTCCATTTTCTTGAAGATTGGAAATGTTCGATAACGGGTCTAGATTTTCCTTCGAACCCATCAAATATTTGACAATAAGCAAGAGGTAAATGGTGAATATTTACCTGTGGGGTTTCCCGAAGAACTTCTTCCAAGTTTTTTTGTTCTAAAAAATAAGGACTCTTTTCATTTTTAAAAATCCATTTTTCTACCACATTTTTCATCAATTCGTTGTTGCGTATAAACATTGTTCCTGTCAATAGTTCTTTCCCTCTTCTATAATGAACGGCTATATCGCAATCGGGCATGTTATCAAAAAGATAAGGATATTCCTGTACCACGGCGTCGGCATCAATCCATATAATGTTTTTGTCGAGGAATTTTGTCATCATATTTTTGATAAAATTTGCCTTTTGGTATGCATTTTTGCTCCAATTGTTTTGCTTGTTTTTGCCTTCAAGAGGTAAATGTTTTAATAATTCGAAATGGTATGGCAGTTCAAATTTTTCTACTGATTGGGTCAGTCGTAAAATATCGTTGGTATATTCAGGAGTATAAAAACTCACGATGATATAATTTTTTTCGGATATTTTTTTTTCTTTGAATACAGGCTTTAAAGCGTTTTCAAGTGTATCAAAGGGGAAGCATTGGAGTTCGGAATTTTGATTAAGATTTACAACTTGAATATTTTTTTCCTTTGCTAATTCTGCCAATTTTGGAAATTTTCTCGCAAAAAGAGTTAATTGGTTCTCCTTCTGTTCTTTAAAATATCCTTCGTGATAATGGCTGTTGCCATTATTATGCTTCATGTCATAACCCAAAAGATAAATTGGATTTGCCCCCAATGCGATTGCAAGGTTTAGAGCGGCGTATCCCGAATTGGAACCATCATAAACCCCCTCTTCAAGTGATAGACTAATCCCTTCATTTCCTGCTGACTTGACAAATTCTATCCCTTCGAAGTAATGTTCTCCTGGGACTTTGAGCCATACCTTGTGTCCTTTAAAATGGGGCCAAGCATCACGAGCCTTTGCCATTTTATCGCCGCCTTTTTTAGGGTCTGTCACCCACTCTTGAAATTGGCGGTCAACGGAAAATTGAATGTCTGCAAAAGGAGCGTCAACAAATGCTTTGTTGATGGCAATAACTCTTTCACCTTGGAGTTTGGAGAAATCAAATTCCTTTAAAGAAGGCCCACCGCCGATAATGAAACAACGCTGATTATTCCAACTTCCTGTAGGAAGCGTTTCCTGTAGAAAGTGTATTTGAAAAGTCTGTGGGTTTTGTTTTATGATTTCATTTTTTATTCGTTCATCTATTATTTTGTGTTTTGTAAGGGGTTTGATTTCTTTAATAACTGTTGCCGTTTCTGCCTTTCCTAGTTTTGTAATGTACTTTGGGAACAATAAATGAATGTCTTCGTAGGGTAAAAATTGGGGCTTGGTTCCTACTTTGATTTCTTTCTTATTTTTTCCTAATCTAACAACAACCTCTTTTTCCGTTTTGCTCTTGTAATACGGCATGGTGCTTTATTTTCATCCTTTTGAAAAATATTTTCCTTTGCATCTTTATTTATGGGTTTTCATTGATTTTACCCTTTTCAACATTTGCTGAAAAGGGTGGTGTTTTTCCTTTTTTTAAATTCTCTTCTGCCCATAATGGCTGAAGGTTGGTATAATGACAAGCCTTTAAAAGTTCCTCTCTATTGGTTAGGTCGAAAGAAGTTAAAGGAATAATATGGTCAATATGCCATCCATAAATACCCCAATTCTTCCAAGTCATTCCTTCTTGAAATTTGGACTCCAAATGGGTTTTGAGTTCGGGGATGGAACAACCTAAGTCTTCGACTGCGGAGCCTGATTTTTGGTTATTTTTTAGAGCAATATATAACCTAGTGCGTAACACACAAGTAAGTTTATAGTCAATATTTATTTGTTTTTTATTGGTGAAATATTGGTTTATTTCTTTTTTGTGAGTTTTTCTATATTTTTTACATTGTATTAGTCTATCTTTTTTATTTTTTTGATACCATTTTTTTGCGTATATTCTTTTTTCTTTTCTATGTTTTTCTTCGTATATTTTTTGTTTTTTTAAAATTTTTTCTTTTTTATTTTCATATCGTTGTTTACTTCGTATTGATATAATTTTTTTATTACTTTGATAATATTCTTTTTGGTATTTTAAAATATTTTCTTTATTATCCAAATATCTTTTCTTTTCTGCATTTTTCTTTTCTTCTTCTGTAAAATATTTTCTCTTCATATAAACCTCCAATCAAGTTTATTTTTTTGTAGGTAATCTAAAAAGGATTGGCTTTTTAGAAAGGGTTGCATCCCCTGTCCCTACACTATTATTTATTATTTTTATTATTTTTGTACTTAAAAAAATGGCTCTTAATCAGAAATTAAGAGCCATTTTAATACTATTTACTTTAGTCTGTTAATTCGACTTTCTCTTTTGCGATTTTGAAGGTTTTGCCTGAGCCAAGTTCCTTTAGGAAGAAATGGCTTTTTTCTTCACGGTAAACAGAGAAGCGGCGTTTCTTGTCGCCTTCTGCGGCTTCGAGCAATGTGCCTACTCTCACCTCTTTTTTCTCTTTCACAGGTTCCTTTTTTTCTGCAAGTGTTTTTTGCTCGGCTTCAGCCTGGGCCTTTCGCTCTGCAATCTTCTTGAGAATATCCTGCTTTTTGCGCTCTGCAATTTTCTTGAGGATTGCCTGCTTGGATTCTTTTTGCAGTTCTTCTACGTCCTCTTCTGCAACTTCTTCCTCTTCGGCTCCTTCTTCAACATCCTCATCACCCTCAACATCTTCAACGTCTTCAACGTCTTCAACGTCTTCAATGTCTTCATCACCTTCGATGGTGTATTCATTTTCCTCTTTCAAGGTCTTCTTTCCTTCTTTCAAAGACTTGCGCTTTTCGAGAATCTTTTTCTTGATTTCCTTAATCTTCGCTTTACGGGCCTCGGCTTTCTGCCTAGACTCTACAATTGCTTGGATTTTGGCATTTTTCTTCTCGATAAGAGCCTGTTCTTCAGTCTCCTGCGCCTCATATGCCTTCAAAATTTCTTCAGTTGTCATAGTGTTCATGTGTTACCTCCTTCTTACCTGTACTCAGCGATGTTAATTAAGCCGCCTGTTGATGGGAGTACCCAAAGGTCTTGTAGAGGCTCTAACCAAATACCCCATTGACCATCAAAGGCCAATTTAACACAGTTGGTTGGGGTGTTCAACATAGCCGCACTATTGCCGATATACAGGGTTCCAACGGTACGATTCCAAATCAGGATTTTTTCCCGAACAGGAATTACATTGGTGAACGCACCTGTTGCCGCAGCAGTAAATGCATTGGTTGTCGAAGACCTCTTAACATTGTTAAGATATCCCGCCGTGGCGCTTGTCCAAGTTACTGACCCGTAATACATTACTTCGCTTGTTGCACCTTCAGTAATGGTTACTGACCCTGCCGATGGCAAAGATGCCAATGGAATCGGTGGAGTGGTAGTGCGTGGTTCGCTGATAGTGTACTTGGAATAACTTGACCAAGGAAGGTTGCCAACCAAAGTATCAAATTGAATACGAGTTCCGCCAGCGGCGAGAACATCTGCAAGCCCGAATGTGGTCAGAGCCGCATTGGTGATTTTGGTAGCAACGCCGCCCACATCAAACTGCTTTGTGTAGACGATTGCTTCGGTGAATACTTCTTTGTCAAACTCATTTCTCTCATAGTTTGCTGGAATAATTTTTTTGCTCATGTGTTACCTCCACTCCGCAATTGCTACAACCCCGCCATCTCTTTCTCCGCTAATTGCGTAAATGCGATTGGTGCATCCTAACGGGATGGTTACTGATTCTCCGTAAAGAATCGGTAGAGCATTAGTTCCCGCATTGGTGATTGTTGGGTTGAATCCGTAATACATCGGCAATGGGCTAGCGGTGTAATTATAGATAGCCACACTTTCTCTGTGCTTGAAGATATGTTCGAATCTCAAGTCGAGAGCCGTTGTATCTCCTGCGTGGGCCACGGCGGTTGTTCCATTGTATCCTCTGAAGCAATACAACAGGTTTCCTGCGGTGTGATTGATATCGGTGTAGGTTACTCCACCGTACCAAATCCATTCATCTTCCACCATTACAACACCTGTTTCAGGAATTTGACCTGGACGGTCTAAACCTGAAAACGGAATCGTTGTAAGAGAGTCTGTAAAAGCCGCTGCTGCCTGCGTATTCAAAGCGAACGCATCACCAAAATAAATGTTGGCGTTCTCCAGATGAATTGCGGCTGTAGTTCCTTCCCATCCTCTTTTACAAGAATTGAAGGTTCCCGATACTGCGTCTGCGTTCCAAGTGATTGAACCATATTGGATTTTCTCTGTTCCGCAAAGGAATACTCCTGCTGGCGGTAAAGTACCAACCAACGTGTCAAATCCCAATGTGGTTGCAGAGGCCGTCCACCCACCCACTAAAACTTGAGGGTTGGTTGTTTGGCGCAATACTCGGAGTTCTTTAATAGCAGAATCAGTAATTGCGTAAGTTTGAACATACAATTCTTGGATTGTATTGTTCACATACTCGAATCTTGCCACGATAATAATCCTCCTAAGGCTAAGTTAAATAAAATAATGCTTGCCCTAACTGTTATTTATGATTTTTCTTCAGTTTCGTTTTTATTTTTTTCTTTATAGTACTGTAAAACATTCTCCGCATAATGGTGGATATAGTTTTGCTCTAGTACTTCTTCGGCTAGATATCCTTCTACTCCTTTAAACTTGTAAGAAATCTCGCCTTTGGTTCCCGAAATGATATCGTCAATCGTTTTCAGGTTCTTTCTGAATTTGTCCTGACTCGTTACTCCTGCAAAGTCGGTTGCCTTGTCGAGATTCTGCAAAATCTTTTTGGATATGAAAGCATCTCCTTCCTTATACTTTGCCTGATTTGCCCCCCAAGTACTCATAGCCTTGTTGAGGTCAATAATCTTGGCTGTCCTCATATTCGGCCTGAGATAATTTTTAGGATTATATGGGACTAATCCTGGGCGTGGCGGCATAGGCCTTCTTTGGGGTTGCCCGAAATTAGGGACAATACCCTGCCTATTTGGTGGTTTTTGATTTGCCATTTGGTTTACTCCTTGTTAATTTTGTTATTTTTTTCTTTGCCTCTTTCTTAATGATTTTTAGTGAATCTTCAGAAACAGGAATTATTTTTTTAGTATCAATCTTTTTTTCCGATTCACGGTCTACTATATACTGCTTTTTCGTTGCTAAATCCTGCCACACTCTTTCTTTTACTTCGGGATTTAACGCTTCAGGGGGATGAAACCCCAAATGCTTTAAACGAGTGTATATTTCTTCGTCTGTCGGTTTATCTCTTTCCTGGCGCATTCGTGTAATTATTCGATTCATTGCTTCTTGGTCGGACAATTTTTTAAATTTCAAACTTTTATCGCTATATCCATGAAGCATCGACAATCGCAACGAATTGATGTGTTCTATTACTGTTTTTTCAAATTCGCATAATTTTTTCATATGTTTTGAAAGGTGTATTTCCTTTCTTTCTCGTGCGTCCGCAATATCAGCCCAATACATCATATCAATCTTTTTTTGTAACCATTTTGGTTTATGGCGCAGAGATGCCAACCATAATAAAATTTTTCTTTTCATACTAACTCCTTTTTAATCTATGCTACGGAAAACAGGGAAGGGTGGGGTTGAATATTGAAAGTGAAGTTTTAAGTCCTCTTCCAACTTGTCCTTTTCTTCTTTGCCTTCCGTTTTTAGGGTTTCCCCGTTTAAAGAAACGGAGTTGTTGAACCCTGGCAAACTTTGAAATTTACTTCGGATTTCTCCTAAGGAAATCTTACAAAGAGCCAAAGCGTAGTCTCGAACAAATCTTTCATTATAGAGTTCATCGCTAGGAGCCTGATGAAAAACTTCAATAAAAAGTTTCACATATGAATCATCGGGTGGTGGAACGACATGGAGAATTTTCGTATTGGAGTTAAAAAACAGTCGGAATTTGGAGATTGAAACATACTTCAAATAATGAAGCCATTGTTGAAGCATATAAAATGAAACCATATCGAACGATTTCAGGCTTAAAACATCACTAGCCGCCGCGCCTGACAATTGTGCTAACACCCAAGCGGATACGCTAGAACTTGTTTTATCGTATCCCACTTGCATGACATAATCAGGAAGTTGATAATCTTGTTGGCCCACGACCAAATCCAATGCCATATAACTCCGTTGATTGCCCCTGCTTGTAGAATATTCACGGAACAATTGTAGAGCGTCATACAAATTAGTTTTGATTTGGGAATCGGCCAACTCCACTCTTACTTTTGGTTCGCCTAGTTTGGTTCTAATATAACTAATAAACTCTAATTCTGTTTTGATTTGTTCGGAAAGTGACATTACTCGTTACCTTGTTTATTGGTGCTTGCCACCTTAGTCTCTGTTCGGAAGGGGGAATAACCCTCGTTGAGTTTTGGGGACTTCTCCTGAAGAATTTTTCTCTTCGACTTTGTTGCTTCCTCTACAGGCTCCTTCGTCAATTCTTTGTTCGGGTCAGGCTGTTTGACTTCGTTAATCAGCCCCTTTTCTTTTTCCTTCCTCTCCAAATTTTCCTTTGCTTCCTTTACAGTTGCCTCTGGAATGAGTTGAAGATAACTCGCATAAATTTTTTCCAACCCTTCCTGTTTTACAACCTTATGTTCCCCGGGTTGAAATTTTACGGGAACAGAGTTGTTTAGGAACACCGTGATTTGGCGATTCCTGAAATTACGATACATTGGCATTTTGCCCTCCTTTTTCGCTAGTTTGTTATGACGGATTCAATCATGCTTAAAAATTCCCTCACATCAGGGTCTCCGTCACTAGCCACAATACTATTTATGGTTTTTATGATTTCTTCCTGTTTCAGAATTACATTCTTAACAATAGGAGATGGCAATTCTGTAGGTGGGGTTAAAGAAAACTTGTTAATTTTTTGTGGGCCTGCGTTATAAATGTCTGACATTTCTACGGCCTTTGGTTCTGATAAGGGTGAGGAATTGGGAGAAAACTCCCCGATAAAAGTTGTATTTTGTGAAGGAATATTGTGAAAATCTGATATTTTGACGGGGGTAAGTTCAGGGGGTGGTAAAGGGGTAGTGTGTAATTTTTCCGTAGGTATTATTTTGTGAATGTTAAGAGGGATGAAACTTACTTCCGCAGGCGGTGCAGGCATAATGACGGGTTGAATGGGGAAAGGCTTAACTTGTCGAATATCGAGAGGGGGTATGGGCCGTTCTACTTCTTTCAGAAGTTCGTCTTTGTTTACCTTCTTGATATAGGACGGAAAAAGTTCGGCAAGGTCTTCGGCACTTGTTTCGTAAATTCGATGTGCGGGAATGGTGATAACAGTTCCGTTAAACCGTAAGACGATGTCCTTGCCCGTGCGTGAGGTATATTTTGGCATTCATGTGTCCCTCAATTATTTAGGGGTATTTTCTCCCTCATGTTTCTCTTCTTTCCATTTTTTATATATCGTTCGTATCCATTTTTTAAACCCGTCAACAGTATCAGGTATTGTCTGAACTTCTAAAGTGTTGTAATTTTTAGACACCGATGGTTTGAGGGCTTTGCGCCGTTCCTCTTCTTTTTCAGCCTTCGCAATGGCATTGGTGGAAAGCCACAAAATGATTGCAAGGGGGTCGAAAACGAAAACGAGAATAAGGATGAGAACCGTAACGATGGAATCCATACTTCGGGAGAACAACTTCGACAAATAACGAAGAGGGCCGACATCAATCTTTCTATCCTCTTCACGGAGTTTAAAACTCTCCTCTTTCAGGTTACTGAGTTTGTCATTCTCCTTGGTAATGTTGGTATAGGCTTCGTCTATTCTGCCGTTCAGACTTTTAATTTCTTCGTCTGACAGTTTGATATCGTTTCGAGCCTCTGTCTGCATTCGGCGGTTTAGAGCCGCTTGTGCCTGATTCAGGCGTTCTTCCTGCTTGGTACGTTGTTCGTTTAGCGTGTTGAGGCGGCTTGTGTCCCTTGTAATTTGTTGCCTGTAGTTGTTGATGCGTTCGGCAATCAAGTTTTGTTGGTCCGTATTATATGACTGCCTAGTGGTCGTGGTGGCAACAACATCGGATGACTTTTGATAAGCATTGGCGAGATATCCGTACACGCCCAAACTCGTGATAAACATCAGGACGATGATAGCGGACATCAAATATTTTCTTGTGAGTTGTGGCAGTTTTTTGGCATAATTGTATACCATACTGACGGAAAGAATTTTTCCCAACTCCAAGGCCGAAGCCATAATAATAACAGGGAGTTTAGACCCTGCGAACAAAGTACTTAATCCATAAACCGAAAAGATTGCGGCGCAGGCGGCGATTGTAAGTGCGGCTGCCCCACTAAGATGATAAAATTTTAGTTTTCCCATTGATATCTTTATTTATTGATTACATTCTTGGTGTACACTTCGGACAGGGGCAAGAAATATGATGGACACATATTGTTCCATCTTCTTTCTTACCTGTACCATGACACTGGGGACAGGCATCATGTAAACAAGGTTGTTTCTCATTCTTATTTACTTCTTTTCTTCTTGCCGTTGCGTTGTCCATTTCTTCCCAAACACTACTTCTCATTATTTTCCCCCAAACAATTTCTTTTTAAGTTTTCGCCATTTTTCACAAGCGGGGTCGGTATGCCATTTCGTTTCTAATGTTGTGCTTGTGGCACAAACTATTACTTTTGATTTTTCAACTTTCTTGCCGTATAAGCAGTTACCGCAAGTTCGTTTTTCATCCATATTGATTCTCCTGTTCTTCTATTCCGTTACGAAACGGACAATCCTGACAAATCTTGGCTTCTTGTTTTCTTTGCCGTTTACAATTTTTGTAGAAGCGTGACGATGTATTTACGATAGGAAAAAGATTTGGTTGTGGTGGCATTTCAAATGGAACATCATAATTAATTTTTTTCTTTTTCATTGAAAATATATCCTTATTTCTTATGAAAATAAGTCATCATCCCCTTCTTCAGGAGTTTCGTTAAACCACAAAATTGTATTGGTGGAGATATAAAGTCGGGAATCTTTACGTGTTATCACATAGAAAGCACCCCCTTCCGTCAATTCTGTGTGGGTAACATCATCAAATCTTTTGGCTATTCCCTCATTGGTGTGGTCCATCAATATTTTCACTTGTTGTACTCCTTATCCCAACGCTCCCAACACTTCTGTTTTGTGGGGAAATGTTCGCATTGTGAAAAAACATTAGCCCCGCTACACCAATCCCAATTGGGTTTCTTGGTAGAGTCAGCGCTCTGATAGAACCAAGCGGGGCAAGAGCGTTCCCTATCTTCCGAACCCTTTGGAAACGGCTTACCTGCACCCCAATCTTCCACGGGCATCCCGCTTGGGTCATTGGGGGTTGTTCGGTAGCCGAAATTGGTTTGAAAAACCCGCTTGACCTTTTTAGGCGGTGAGTTGCGCCTGATAAAAGGCTTATAGTCTAAAGTTTGTTTTCCCGTACCCTTGCATCGGGAACACACAACGGCTGTGCCGTCTCCTTCGGCAAACCCGATATAAAGCCCCGTACCCCTGCAAGCACTACATTCGACATGAACACTAACCACTCCATTAGGGTGAACACTAACTATTTCATTCATTTTCCTCTCCTTTATGCTTGATTCCAATCGACTGACCCCTTGCCGCAAACAGAACAAATATAAACGGTTGCCGCGATTACATCGTGAGGCCATATCCCTTCGTGGTCTAAATCACAGATAAGTTCTCCTTTCTTTTTCTTTTTTCCCTTAAAATTCTCGCAAACGCCGAAGGCCGCATGTGCCTTGTTTCCGCAAAAAGGACATTTAATGTTTTTGGCAAAGTCATCCTGCCAAGATTCTTTCAGTCCTTCTGTTCCTACATACGTTTTAATCATTTTTTCTCCTTAGTAGTTTTTATAATTTCGTAACTCGAAAACTGTCCGCAATCCTTGATAAAACTGAGACAAGTCTCGCAAATTAAAAGGGTTTCTTTTGTGGGTTTGTAAATGACAGGATATCTCTTGTACTCGTTGCGGATAGTATTCTTCCCGCAGATATTGCAATCGTAATTGAACATAACGGAAGATTCTTGTTCTGTTTTCATTTTTTATTTTACTTTCCATACCAATGTCCGTCTTCTATCCAAAACTCGTTCAATTTAGGGTAGACATCATACATTTCCCAAAATGTATGTTGCCAACTTGGGCAAAGTCGATAAGTGCTATGTAAACGGGCAGTTAATTTTTTCATATCTAACTCACTAATTTCTTCCCCCGACATATCGAGAATTGTGGATGTCTTCTTTTTATCGGGAAGATTTTTCCCCAAAATAAGCATCGTTTCGTTGTTCAGGTCTTTTATTAGAAGAATACTTTGTTGAAGTTGTACAGCGAGTTTGGTGGCAATATTTATCAAGTCAACACTATTCAGCCCTGTAATTTCCAAGGTATTTGACCCCGCATTAAAAATTTTATTACGGGGCTTGTTCTTATACACTCCCCGATAGCGGCGACCAAATTCCCATAAAATATTATTGGAATATTTTTGTAGAATACTTTTGATGGTACGATTCTGAAAAATAATATGGAAGTTTTCAATATACTTTTTTGTAATATCAAGGTCGGTAGGAAATACCAAGATTCCCCCTCGATATTTGTTTAATTTTATTTCTTGAATTTCCTTTTCGTTAGCACCTTCGCCTTTAAGATTGTGGTAAGATTTTGGTGTTTCTACATCAAAAATTTTCTTTTTCAATGCCGCTAACAACCAATAACGAAGGTCGTATTTTTGTGGAATTTTGATATAGTATCCATATTTTTTTATAGTTCTGCTATGGTCATTGATATTATCAAGATACTTATCAAAATAGGATTGTTTCCTGAATTTTATCATTTTCTACCTTTTCTGATTCTGTCGATTTTGTTGATGAAGTCGATATATTTTTGTTCCGTTGCGGCGTTGCTTTCTTTTAAAACGGTATCAAAATTCTTAAACATTGTTTCGTCTGACGCTTCCCAATCCCACAATAAGTTCTTATTAATTGAGGCTAGAGAGAAGTTCAAGGTCTTGAGAATTGAAATCTCTTCTTTTAAAAATTTATTCTCTCCCCGTGTTTTGGACAGCCGCAAATTTATTTCAACAAACTCCAACTTTATTCTGTCCTTATACTTAGAAAATTCCGTATTTTTTTGTTGTGATTCCTTGTTATGTTTTTCTCTTTCTTCGTATTTTTCCCGAACGGCATTTGCCAATAAATCGTCTTTTATTTTGAATTGTTTTTGATACTCAATTTTTTGCAGGGCTGTTCTCTCGTTATATTCTTTTTCTACTTGCCCTCTTCCTGCGGAGATATAAAAAGACTTTAGGGTATTGTGCGCTATTACCAAAGCCACAGCAACCAAAAGCCAAAGAAAATATTTCTTTAAGAACTCTTTCATTTTACGGCAAGCGTCCATTCTTATATGCCTTTTTTTCTTTTTCAAAACACTTGTCACACAATGTTTTCTTCCAATATCCTCTAGGAGTTCTTATTTGTATATTCAGTTTATCATTTTTTATCTTTCCGCAGTCTTCGCAGACGATTCCCGAAACTGTTTCAATGGCATAGACAAAATCTGTTAAGGACTTGTAAAACTCTTGATATGTTTTTTTATCTCCGATGTTAGGGATGGTGGAATAATAAACTCTCAAGTATCCAAATTTCTCCTTGATTTGGTCGAATTTAAAACCCTTCAATTCCTGATGCCTTTCTAGGTTTAGTTTAACAAACTCACAAATAAGGCGCACAAGTTCCGTCCACCCATCCCCGCATTCGATTCCAAAAGGGTCAGGAAACAGATTTTGATATTCCTTCACAAGACTTTGAATATTGCTCTTAGAAGAGTTCAGTCGTTTCGGCATAATCGTTTCTCCACTCTTAATTATACCACAGGTTGAAGTGATTTTTAGTCTTTTTGGAAGTATTCTTTCAGAATTTTATACTCGTCTTCCGTGGCAAATTCTTTGATATCTACAAGGGTCAGGCCGTATTTTTTAAGCATTTCCCCAACATTATAGACCCATTTACCCGTCTCTTGGGAGATTTCCTGCCGTTCGGGAGAAGGAATATAAATGGACTTGGCCTTTGGGGAGGTTTCCAAAGCGTAGTCGATATCGGCCTTGGCTTTGGCGTAAGAACTTTCTGCCTTACCAATCCCTAGAATCTTCTTCATTTTGTCTTTGTGTCGCTTCGGGACAGCCTTGTAGAGGGCTTCCTTTTCCTTCTTGCTGTAGTTGGAGTCTAGCAACTTCTGATAGGATTGAAAAACCAACTGTTTATCGTCCAAGCCCTGACTGCCTTTGATGGTTTGAGACTTCCCGTGTTCGTCTTTGATAATTTTATTTCTCGGACTGTTTAGCCACTTGAAAAGGGTTCGGGCAATCAACATCGTCTTGGCATTCACTTGACCCGTTCCGAAGATAATCGTTTCGTTCTGACGGCCTAGGTTGACACGAAACCTGATATAGTCGTAGCCGCAAGTCAAAATCAACAGAATTATTTCACGGGCCTTTCCCTCCAATCCGTAGCGTTCGTGAAAATAGTCGAAAGCGGCGGCGTACTCCTTCCTTGTAATGGGGAAGGGGAAATAACCGTCTTCATCTTCCAAGTTGACAACAACTGCGTTGATATGGTTGGTGTTTAAAATGATAGTGTTCTTTACGACTTCCTGAATATCTTCAGGATTTTTGATTGCTTTTTGATTGGACCAAAATCCTTCGCCTTGCATAGTTTTCTCCTATCTCTATTTATTATACCACAGATTGTTACATCTTTTTCCAACGAGAAAGGCAGTTCTTCTTGAAAAGGTACATTTTGGTGTTGCTACCCTTGTCTCCACCGCTGACGGTTCGGAAGTATTCCTTCTGCGCTATCATATCCCTCACGACTTTGGTGGGGGTGATATAATAATCCCCGTACATCTGATGAATCCAATATTTTGCGGTGGTGGTGGCGATTCCTGAGGGTTTACCCCAAGATTCATACTCAATTCCAAAGTTGCCCGTTTCGTTCGACATCTTGTCGTTCTTGACTTCAAAAGTTACGGGAAGGTCGTTGAAGGTTCCCGTGATATCGTACTCCTTGAGATATCCTTCGGGGTGATGAAGGTTTTTAATGCCCACGAAAGTTTTTTTGATTTTCTCAAAGACTTCAGGAACTTCTGACTCGGAAATGGCTAGGTCTTTCTTAAAATTGTAGTTGCCCATTATTGCTCCTTATTTTTCTACTCCGTGGAGAACATTCCACAGTCTGACTTTATCCCTGTATTCGGGGTAGGATTCTTTAATATACTCCCCGATTCCTGGTGTACTTTTTAAAGCGTTTCCAAAATTATTCAGAAGATAATTGATTCCTTCTTTTTTGATAATATTATCAACCCCTTCTTTTGTTTCCACAATTATATTTTTATCGGGGACTGCATAGCGTACTGCCAATTTCATTTCGAAGGAATTTGTTATTGGCATTTGGTAAACAGTATACAAATAAATAACAGGGTTATCCCGTAAAAAATCATCTTTTATTTCTTTTAAAATAACGGGGGCTTTATCTATAAATTTCTCACACACAGGGTCAATACTTGTTTTCATACGGGAGGTATGACAAGATAAGAACAATTGTTTCATTTGATATGCACCGTCTAACTTGTCCAAGGAAAGATAGTAATGAACTAGAACGGGTCCAGGGGCTTTTTGAAATCTTTTGTCTCTTGCTAGATTTATAAAAAAATCAGCAGAGTCTTTAGGAAAATCTAGAAGTGATTTTGGCATCACTTATATTATATCATACTTCGTTTGTTTTTAGTGGCGTTGCAACTACGGCAAAGCAGTTGCACATTACCCATTGTCAATCCTGGGTCTCCGGGTTTGGAGAGTGCGACAGGAATAATATGGTCGAGTTCGAAGGGAAGTTGTTTATTAAAAATTTTGTGGCAAATGGCACACTTGTTCTGTTGGGATTCTTTGATTTGGAGTACTTGGTCGGCAGTAATATCATTGATGAGGTCTCGTTCTCTTTTTCGTCTACGAGCAGTTTTAAGATTGATAACAATTCGGCCCCGTTCGGTATGGGCGTACTTCCATTGGTAAGATTTATTTTTCTCTTTGAAATCAGGAAGTTGTTGATATTTTTTAAAATAAGCCGCTTGATATTTTTTGTGTTCGGGGTGATTTTTCATCCATTCATAGTGTTTAGTTTTTATTTTTTCGTAATTTCTTTTTTGTCTTTCTGAAACACAAACTTTACAGGCAGAACTACCTTTATGGAATTTTTCTAAATCTTTTTCAATTTTACAATTACTACAAATTTTTTTCATATTAATTTTTTCAATTTAATTCTTTTTTTATAATTTTCATAATAATTTTGCCATTTTTCTCTATTATTTGCCACCCATTCATTATGTTTATCGTCTATTTTTGTTTTATTGTTTTTGTAAGATTTTTTACACCTTTCTTTAGAACAGAGTTTACAGTAACTACGATATCCTGTAATACTATATGAATCTTTATAAAAATCATTTTCCAAAACTTTCTCTTGACCACAATCGCTACAAATCTTTTTCATTTTATTCTCTCTTTATATTATATCATACTTTGTTGGAAATATTATGCTTATTAGGTGTAAAAAAGAAGGCCTCCGAAGAGGCCTTCTCTTAATTTTCTTTTACTCTCGGATTATAATGCGCTGTTCCTTACGGATACAACAGCATAATATTTCTCCGTGTCCAAAAGTTGCGTTACGACTGCGTAACGGCTACCCAATGAGAGCAATGGGTGGAAGTCATGTGGGGAGATGGTTTTCATCATCATCACTGGGATGTATGGGCAATAGAGAATGCCTGAGTCGAAACTCTTCTTTCCCTTGTAACCCATCAGGATGTAGCCAATTTCCTTGTCCACGTTATTTGCGGGTGCTTCCCAATACAGGTCAAGGTAAACCTTAACCTTTCCGCTTTCGATTGTGCCAAGATATACAACACCTTCACCACCCTCGTAAGGCTCGAAGCCTTCCACGGGCTGAACTGCGCTGTAGTCAAATGCCTTGATTGCCGAAAGAATCGAAGCAACCTCAGAAGACACAACCATCCAATTTGCACGACCTCTACGAGTCTGGTGACCGATGTAGTTCAATGCCTTGATGATTGCGTGATACAGGGTCTTATACTTCTCTTCCTGCCAACGACCATCCGTGCTTGCGATGTCCCATGTAAACAAGCCGTTGGTTGTACCAAGATTGTAAGCGGCAAGAATCAACTCACGGTCAATCTCTGCCTGAATCTGATACGAAAGGAAGTCAACAATCTCCTGCTCAAGATTCAACGAGTGAACCTTCTTGATGTCGTCAACTGCTTCCTGCGACCAATTTGCCTTCAACTTACGAGTACGAGCCTCAATAAGTCTATTGATGATTTTCAACGAGCCTTCGGAGTACGGATTTGCCGTTGCCCCAAGTGCGGCAGTTGGAACTGCCTGTGTCGCTCCCGTATAACTCAAATCGGAAACGATTTCGCCGCGGTCATTTCTTAGACCGAAGCCGCCCGTGTTTGCCGTTGCATCGTCTGCTGAACTTTCGTAATCAGCATTGTTATAATCGCCTGAATACACAGGGTTTGCCTGTGTGGTTCCTGGAATATATGCCTGCTCTTCTGCGGTTGTGGTATACACACGACCCGTTACGGGGTCAGTCCAAGTCACGGTAGAATCATAAACCCAACGAAGGGTGAATGCCATACCAACTGGGCCTTCCATTGCCTGTACACCGAAAATCTCATTTGCAATCAACTGAGGCATAATACGGCGAACCATAGGAATCATCAATTTTGGGAATTTGTCAACATCACCACTTGTCACGCCTGGGCCGAAGCCGTAGCCTGATGTGGTAGATTCTCTTAGGACTGTCCGCATTTCATTTTCTTGGTTCTCAAGAACGATGGCGGTCATGTCGCGGGTCTCGGCACTCTTAATTCCCTTCAAGAGCCGTGACCACTTTTCACGAAGTCTTTTCAACTTCATTTCACCTGTTCCGTACATACTGTTTCCTCCTTTAGATTTGTTCGGATTCCTCGATTCTTGCTAGATTGGCCCATTCGTCAATATCACGGGCGAACGAGGATGACTCGCCCAGTAGCCTCTTCTTTTGTAGTACCCCGACATCATTCATGGGTTTAACGCCGCCGACATTTTCTCGGACAAAGGAGCGTTGTACGGGTTTCTCTCTTTCTTTAGATTCCTTTATAGTGATAAACTTCTGAATCTCATTTTTTCCTTCTTCATATCCTGTTTTTTCATAATATTTGTAAAGATGTTCTTTCTCATCTCTGTCTAAAGATGAATTTTCGAGCAGAAGAGTGATTTCAGTATTTGTCCTCTCCTGAAGAATTTGCTCTTCCAACTTGATACATTTCTTTTCGGTATCTGAGGCTTTTTTATCAGCCACGATAAGTTTTTCCTTCAGGGTTTTAATTTCTGAAGATTCTATTTCCACTAAGGCTTTTGCCAAAAGGTCTTTGTAGTTAGCAAACACATTGCCGACATTATTGATTTTCTTAATGTCTTCGTCCAATTTCAACGGAAGAATTTTCTCGTTGATTTTGTTTGCCGCTTCATCCAACTTGGCAATTTTCTTTTCGAGCAAATCCATTTTCTCTTTCATCAACTTGTTGAGGGATTCCTCAATCTTTGGAATATCAGGGATTTTGATGGCTTCGATTTGCTTAATTTTTGTTTCAATTGCCTTTTCAAAATTATCCTTGAATTCCTTTGCTTCTTCTAATGCGCCAGCCAAAGTATAATTGCGTTTGGTGTATTCGTCCAATTTGGCTTGAACGGGCTTTATTGCCTCTTCAATGGCTTCTTTCTTTTGAAGTTCAAACTGAGAAAGAAATAAACCTATTTGTTCTTCAGTTAATTCGACTTCCATTTTACTAAATATCTTTTTTATTTTTTCGGCCTTTTCGGATACTTTCAAACCTTTTTTCATAGAGTATGCTCCTTTTCACAATTATTTATGGTTTTTGTGTCTTTCCTTTTTTAAAATTCTCTTCTGCCCATAAAGGTTGAAGATTGGTATAATGATTAGCCTTTAAAAAGTCCCCCTTATCGGTTAAATTAAAAGAGGCAAGGGGAATAATATGGTCGATGTGCCATCCCCGATAACAATAGTTGTTCCAGGTCATACCTTTTTGAAATTTGGATTCTAAATGGGTTTTGAGTTCAGGAATAGAACACCCTAGGTCTTTAACTGCGGAGCCTGATTTTTGATTATCTTTGATGGCATGATACAATCTACCCCGTAAATTTTTACTAAGTTTATAATTTATATCTGTTTTTGTTTTATTAGCGATATATTTTTTTGTTCTTTCATTTATTTTTTCTTTGTTAATTTTTTTATATTTTTTATCATAAAGACGCTTTTTTTCTTCATGGTTTTTATTATAATTGATTGTATTAAAAATTTCTTCTTTTTTATGAAGAGAATAATATTTTTTACGATATTCTTTTCTATCTTCTTTTCTTTCTTCATCATTTAAATATTTTTTTCGAGGAAGTATTCCTTTTTTTCTTCGAAGTAATTCCTGTTTTTTATTAATTTTATCTTTATTTTTTTCTCGATATGTTTTATTCCACTTATGCTTATCTATTTGAGACATTAACTTTCCTTTAAGAATTCCTTTTCTTCAGCCGTTGCATACTTGGCAATATCCTCTTTGGTTATTTTCTTGATTTTCTTATGAACGCCTTTTATTTTCCCCTTGTTAGCGGAAGCGTAAAATACTCGTTCGCCTTTTTCGGGGCCATATTCTTTTTTCATGGCTGTCATTATTTTCTTACCTTTAGATGTTAATGGCATTTTATACCTCCGTTTTGTCTCCCCGCTTAATCTCGGAAGCGGAGTATTTCGTTGCTCCGAACTTTCGTAATAAATATTCCACAGCCTTTTTAGATTCCACTTTCTCATTTGTGGAGTAAAAATCAAGACTGACATAACCCTCTTTGACCCAAGTGCGAATACCGTAATAACTGTCGGCAGTAATCAGAACTCCGTCCACTCCCCGATTCACAAACTTGTGAAAAAGGGAAGTAACGGTTTCCGTTCCTGCTTCCTTACTAGCCTCTACCAATACTTTCTCGATGTATTTTTCGTCTGCGGTTCTGTCAGCGTCACAGCCATAAAAATCAACTAATAAATGCACTACGAGATGTTCAGACATTTTTTATTTTAATTTCTCCATAAAGTTATTTCTTCTATATAAAAATCATCAGGTGTTAAATCATAATCTGGATTTTGCATTTCTGTTTCTGCCTCCGACCTATCAGAAAATGCTATAAATGGTTTATCATTCAAAACAACAACATATATAGTCTCTTTAATCATAATTTTCTACTCCTCAAATAAAATTTCTGACAGCGAGACCAAGTCTCCCGAATTCAGATTCTTCTTCTCCTGAATTTTTTTCTCTTCGGGTTTCTTGATGCCTTCTTCCTGTTTGGATTGGCTTACGAACATCCCGATACTTGGCTCACTTACAAGGTCGAAACTTGCGATGGAAAAGTCGGAAACTTCGTTTACCATTTCCTTCTCCCCCGTCTCTTCGTCAAGAACTTCCTTCTCGGAAATTTCTCCAAGCCCTCTTGACGAAAGGCCGATGACAACGCCTTCCCGCATCAGGTCAGCCGCAATCCTGCCCATCGGCGTAGTCTCAAGAATTCTTGCCTTGCCGTGGACTTCGCCGTTCTCATGAAGTTTCAACGGCTCTTCAATAATGAAAGCGGCGTTTCGGAGATTAACAGACGCATCTTCAGGGTGGTCAAGTTCCCCCAAGGCACGGTGTTTGGAAATGAAAGAGTCGTTGTAATCCTTGACGGCTTTTTCCATAACGGTCATCGGGTAGAGTCTGCCGTTAAGATTTTTCTTTCCCGCAAGTCCGAAAATTCCCTCGAAACAAATCGACTTGTTCTTCTTGTCCACAATGGGCTTGACCTCGGAAACCGTTTCCATTAAAACCTGTTTAGACATCTGTTAATCTCCTCTACGCTTATTTATTGTTTAGTATCCTATTGTTTATTAATTTCTCTTTGGTATAGACTTCTAATTTATACGGAAATTGTTTTATTTTTTCTTTTGTTTGCTCATTAAGTAGCCAATCTGCCTTTACTTCTATATATTGGTCTACTTCGGGTAAATAGAAATCAGGATAATATCTATGTTTTTTATCTTGGAACCAATATACAAACCCTTTTTTATTACGTTCAATTTCGATATTATGATTTAAACAAAATTTAATAAATGCAAGTTCCCAAGAGGATTCATAACTAAATCCTTTATAATTACCATAATGATTTTTATATGGGTTATAATTTTTTTTATAACGACTTTCCATTGTTTTTTCATGTATGTCTCTTACTGCCAATACGCATGTTGCTCCATATTTTATCAAATTGGTTTCTTTTTGCTTTTTTAGATTTATATAATCTTCATTTCCATATTTCATTAAATTAGTTTTTTTTCTTTTTCTTTGAATTTTTTCTGATTGTAGTGAATATTCTACACCATATCTTTTCAACATAGTTTTTTTAATTTTATCTTTTATTTTTAAGTCATTATTTATACATTTGACACAACAATGCTCATGATAACCACAAGAGTAATCAATAAAATTTAAACTTTTTCCACAATAACATTTTGGTTTTTCTTGTAGGTTGTTTATTATTTGATAAATTCTTTCGGTAAATCTACAATTCTTAGGGAGATAATTTGTTCTCTCAATAATTTTTTGATATTGATTTTTATATCGTTTCTTAATAATTGTTGTTATGGACGATAAATGTTCTTTTTTTAATAAATTAATTAAAAATTCTTTCAACATTTTAACACCTCCGATATGTCAAAATAGTGTAGGTAATTTAAGAAAATCGGAGTTTCTTAAATGATGTTGCAACATCTTGTCCCTACACTATTATTTAGTGTTTTTATACAGGTGCTAGTGTTGTTTCGGGGCTAGTTCCTACTTCTGTGCCTGTTTGTTCCGTTGCTTCTGTGGATGGGGTTTCTTCCAAGGTGGTTTCTTCCTCGGAAGTTGTTGCCCCCGGAACTTCGCCTCCCGCTCCACCGCCGCCTAACATTTCACCGCCACCGCCTGCCATGCCCTCTTCTCCTGCTCCTTGTGGCATGAGGGCTTGTTCACGCTTCAAGCACTCGAAGTTATCTCTCAATTCGTCTTCTGTCCACTTCAAATATCTCTTGGCGAGATAGATGAAAGAAAAATACGGAGATGTAGCATTTAAAGCACCGAAAGAAGTGGCACGATATTCTTCAACTTCTGCCGACTTCAATTCCGAATACGGGTTGACATGGGTGAACTTTACTTCGACTTGATTCTTTTTGATTTTTAATTCGTCAACCAAACCTCGGAAAAATAAGTGTCTGTAAAAAAGTTCCTGAATGAATTGCTCCATAAAACGGGCTTGGAGACGCTTGGTGAAGTTGGAGAACTTGACCTCGTCCCGCATGATTTCCCCTGAACGGCTACCTGTTGTGGAGGTTGTGTATTCTCCGTTCTCGTTCGGGAGATTCATTCTGCCCACGGGAATTTTCATCGCCCTGTATACCTTTCCTAGGAAGTAGCGAATCTCGTCCATCGATTCCCACTTGGTGTCCTTTTCAGAAATGGTGTCCACTTGACAGGTTTCCTGACCGCCTTCCATTACAGGGAAAAAGTAATCGTCAAGCATTGTAATAGGATTGAAGCCTACAATTTCTCCCTTATCTTGGTCGTAGGTAATATCTTCACGAAGTCTCTGACGGAAATCGTAAAGGAACCTTTCGATATCCTTTGGAGCCATCTTGCCGACATAAACTTTGAAGACTCTGCGAAGGGGTGAGCGGCTCAACTTGTAGATGACTGTCGCATCTTCAATCAAATTCAAACGCCGCCAATCCTTCTTGGCAAACTCCAAGATGGAGAAGAACTCGCCGTCATAACAGTAGCCATTGTCTAGGTGAATGATTTCTTCTTCCAAATACTTGTAGCCTTCTTCTGCCGACTCGTTGTCCTTCACGACAAAATATCTCTTTTCCTGCTCCTGTTTGCTGTACTGTTTGTCCACGACCTTTTCGGCCTGATAATGGGTTACGAGCCACGGTTGAAGTTCTTCCAAACTTTCAACACCTGAAGCCTTTTCTTCGGAGAAGTTGACCTTAAAGATAATAATGCCTTGTACGAGCCACTTATAAACCCATTCCCACACCGTATTGTAATCTCCCAAGCGGAGGCGGTTGATAATCAAATCTTTGAATTCGTTGATAATGATATTGCGTTTTGCTTCGGGCATATCATCTTCAAAGCGAATGGAGAAGAGTTTTTTATTTTCATCTTCCTGCACGATTTCATCGCAGATTTCCGTAAGGGCATAGTTGATTTCAGGGTCAGCCGCCATACGATAATATTCCCGGACCCTTTCCTTGGAAGATAATTTGACTAGGTACGAACCGTAGACATAGTCCGTATATTGCCTTGTTAGCGTTGAATCGCCTTTGCCGAATAATCCGTCTGCCGCATAAGGGGTTACAGCGTTTTCCTTTTTCAACAGTTCTGCGGCATTGGGTTGCCGTCCGAACATACTGAAAATTCTTTTGACTCTGCCTTTACGGGACGCTAATGTCTGCGCCCTGCGTTCTTCTTTAGTTTGTGGCATTTAATGTTCTCCTAAACCTATTTATCTATTTGTCTTTAATGTCTATATTGCGAGAGTTGGTTTATTACCTGGCCGAAATGTTTTTTCGATTCCTCCAATTTTCGGGGATTGATGGGCTTGACGGGAGTTGTGATTTCCAAGGCTCTATCAAGCGCCTCAATGGGTACGACATAGATGCGGGAATTGATTTTTGTGAACTTATAACGGCGATAAAACAGGATTTTTTCTGTTAATTTCTTTTGCAGGAAGTTGTAAATTGAGTCTGAGGTGTAGGACTTGCGGAAAATGTGCCGCTCCTCACCCAATAAAGACTTGATTTTCATCGACCCCTTCAGCATCTTTTCGGAGTGCAAAGGTGTTTTACGGAAGAACTCGAACAGTCTTTTTCGTTCGCCTGTGGAAAGATATTGCAGGGAGATGCCTTCCAAAGTATTATAGCGTGGGTCGGTTCCCACATAGAATACAATAGGAGTGGGAACATGCTTGTGTGCGGAGTAAGCAAAAACATAGCAGTTGCCAGGAATAATTTGTCCCCTTGAAACGGGAATGAGGAGTTCGGAGTTGTAATAACGGAGAAGGGGCCGAATCTTTTTTTCTCTTTTTAGTTTTTTGGCCTCTTCTAGTTTTATCGCTTTCTTTTTTGCTTCTTCTTCCTTTTTTACTACAGCGGGTTCTTTCTTCTGCGCTTTGAGTTGCGCTAGTTTTTTTAAGTCGCCTTCTGTTAAAGGCTGAGAAGGTGGTGTCTCGTAAGGATATTGATTCTGAATTATCTTTTTTTCATCTGCCATTTCATTTTTGTTTTATTAAATATCAGACTCATCACGTTCTGCCAAGTCATTCAAATCATATCCCAATAAAATAGCAAGTTCACTCATTATTCTGTCTTCTTCTTCAGGATTTTCATCTCCTGCGATAAGATTAAAAATATCATCCAATAAACTTTCGGAAACAGGAATGGTCTTTTGAGTTCCTGCTTCCTGCTCATCCTCTAAAGGCCTTGGCTCATCGTCAGTCGGGTCTTGGGGGTCTCCGATAGGAACATCGAACGGGTCGGCTTCGCCGTGAACATCTTCAAATGGGTCATCTCCCTCCAACAGCCTTTTCTTTTCTTCAGCCGTTGCGAACTTTTCGATATCTTCCTTAGAAATTCCCTTGTATTTCTTCCACTTTTTTAATCTTTGAATCATTGCCGCTGTTTTTTTCTTCTCCGTCAACATGTTATGCTCCTCCTTTTAACTCTAGCAACATATCCCGATAATCGCTTGTTGCCAAAAGCGTATATGTTTTTCCTGGGATTCTCTTTGGGGGGTTGGATTCATCCACAATCACAACCCGTATAAAGTTATTGCTCATCTTCCAAATTTGTGAGGACAGGTTTATGAAGTCCCGAAATTCCTTCTCGAAAAATTGTGCGATTTCCTGAGTAGTGTTGAATTTCCTGCTGACGATGCGATAGAGAGAGTAGGGTTTGCCTGACTCGTTTTTCTGTTCAGCATTTTCAGTACCAAATGCAGAAAGGCGTTGCTCCAATTGTGCTACATATTGGTCGGCATCGGCATTGTTCCTGTCGATGGAATAGATATGGAATTCGATTTGAAAGGTTGATTTATTCTCAACCGTTTCCATATCCTGAGCAATATCTTCTGCTATTTTAAATTTCATTATACTCCCTTTTCGTGTGTGGACTTGGCAATCGGGGTGACATAATACCATTCTCGCCCAGTCGGGCTATCGTGATGAAAGTTATTGATGGCTAAACCTTTGCCGTAATTGTAGATATGAAAAGTGTTTTGTGTATCGGGAAGAATACGAGTTAAAAATTGTTGTGCATTTTCGGCATGAAATGTTTTTGCGCCCGAAAGTTCACGCCAGCCAAAATTTTTTACTTCTGCTTTCCAATATCCTTCGGGATTTTTTTTCTTGAGAATTTCGTCTAAAGCCTCGGCAAAATCATCCCAATACCAGTCCAATGGTTCATGAGATATCATATTATTTATTTCATCGTCCGTTGGTTCTTGGTCAAATCCCCTATCTTCCCAATTCTCCTTCATGTCATCGGCCTCATCTTGAAGAATTTGAGATTCATCCCAACTCAATAACTTTTTACCGACTTTTACTTCTTCGAGCAAAATATTTTTTCCCTCTGCTTCTGCCGCTTCCAAAAGATAAAGTTCGTCTTCGGTTGCGTATTTGGATATATCTTTTTGGGTGAGTTTCATGTTTTAACCTCCGTGTTCTTGTGCAAGTTTCGTCATTTCCCTTTTTTGATATTGTCGCATTTGTCTTGCAATATCGTAGACATCTCCCTCCATGTCTATATCTGCCGGGCCTTCTAAGTAAAACATATTATCGCCAGGTGTGGAAAACCATAATCTTGCCCAAGAACCAAATGCTTTACATTGTGCATATGGGCCTAGATATTGGTCAAAGGGTCTAATCTTGATAAATTCTAACATCCCCTTTGTCAATTTTCCAATGTGTCGTGCTGCTTGTTTAAGTGTTTGGGCCGCTTCATACCAATCCCCGCCCGTTTCAATATCATATTGCCCCATCTCGCCCGTTTCTAAAAGAATTTTCTTTTCGTCTTCCGTCCCATATTTTTGAATGTCTTCCTTGGTGAGTTTCATGTTCTACTCCTATAAATTCAAAATAAAATCAATGGCATCATTTAAAGCCCCTTCAATATCTAAACTATTGAATGTCCGTATTTGTTTTTTATTTTTGTCAAAAAGTTTAGCATATATATCAGTTTTATGTTCTGCTATCGGGTCTTCTTGAGCAACTAATTTGAATTTGCCCAAATGAAAAGTAGTTGTGCCTTCCTCTTCCTTTATTCCTTCTATTCCAGTAAAAGTTACTTTTACTCTTACTATATCTTTATCCCATCCTGCTGTTGATATGGAATCAAAACTTATTTCTTTAAGATTTAAAAACTCTTTCTCGTCTTCCGTCCCATACTTCTGAATATCTTCTTTGGTGAGTTTCATTTTCTACTCCTCCTCTTTCTCCTGACTCTTATCAATCCCTTCCGAATCCTCTACTTCCTTAGGCTTGACGGATAAATCTTCCTGATTCTTCGGAGTCATATTAGTCGGGACGGAATCGCTCGGTGTATCCACGCCAAATGACTCTTCGGCAGGATTCGTCATAATCGAAATTTTGTTCTTGATGACAAAATCGATATAATCCACGGGTTGAAGTTCGGTCTCTTCCTGAGTGTAAATGGTTTCGATTTGGTTAGCAAAGTCCTTCATGGCCCCTTCGTCTTCCATAATCGATGCAAGGAACGCACTCAATTCGGTGCGATTGACAGCAAAGAACGGATACAGCCCAGGACAAAGTTCCACGCCGACCTCGTTCTTATTTTTCAGGATGATGACATCCTTGCCCCTTTGACGGAACTCCTTGATGTAGCGGAACAATGCCGAACGCTTAACTTCGCCACGCAGAGGATTCACCAAAGTGAAGAACTGCTTGAGGGTTTTGACATCCTTGGAAATCTCCAAAGCCTTTTCGGGCTTGACTTGGGATTCAGGGTCTTTGTTTACCTTCCCAGATTCGTTGGGTTTGACTTCCTCTTCTCCCAAAAATATTTTTAATCTCTCGTTGAAATTCATGTTGCCTCCTACATCGAAATGGGTTCTTCCTGAGTCAAATCAGGCCCACCTATTTCCTGTTCCTGAGGGCCGCTGAGTTCCTCTTCGGTTTCAGGAACAATTTCGTTTACATCCATATCTTGAGGAATTTGTGCGGTTGCACTTGGGGATTCTGTGTATTGAGGAAGTTGCGAGGTCAGCATTTTCTGCATCTCTTCCAAATCTGCCACGGCATTAATAAAGACTCCTTCCTCTCCAAAGACTTCGTTGTATTCAGCCAAGTCTTCAGCGGTATATCCGATGGACTTTAAGAATGTCTGAACATCCTTTTGGTTCTGCGGCATATCCAACTTCAAAATACCTACGATGTCTGAAAAATACCGATTGATGTTCTTGTAATGATTGATTGCTTTGTCAAGTGCGCGGCTTTTTTCAGCCTGAACTACATCTGCCATTCTTATACCCTCCCTTCGATATGCTTTTTCATTTTCCCGATTGCTCCGAACACTTTGGCAATCTTACCTTGAATGTTCTGCTTGCGGTACTCGGCGGGAATTTTATTGAATTCATTTTGTGCCGAAATAATGCTAGTGTGCATCCTGTTGATTAAGGGAAAAGTGCTTCTCTTCAGTTGTGCTTCGATTTTTTCGTCCGTGGATGGTTCCTTCGGGATACTGATGGCTCCCGCAACCCCCAAGTCTATCGCCTCTTTAAGGAATGCAATTTCCTCTTTTGTGCCGTATTGGTAAATGTCCTTTTTGGTAATCGATTCAAAAGGGTTACTTTCGCCGTGTACTAAGTCCATATCATTTTCCATTTTATTTGTTCTCCCTAAGACTTTTCCTAAGTCTTGCCATCTTCTACCTGTTTTTCCGTATCCTATTTTTAATACTTCCCATTTCTTTGTGGGAGGAGAAAAAAGATAAGCATACTCTGCGCCTGAATCGTCTGCCTTTTTAGCGTAAGAATCCTTATCTCTAGAAACACGGGCAGCTGTATCTTTTTCATCACGGTCTCTGCCATAAAAAGTAGTTCCTGTGTACTTTTCATCATAGGGAGCATTGAAGTCATGCTTCTCTCCTATTTCTGGACCCAAACTAGAAATATCACCAAGGTCAATTAATTTCTTAACTTTGGCCCAATCTCTATAATGGTCATAAAGAATCGCTCCAACTCCTTCGGGATAGCCATCCCAATGACTATAGACATGGCGAATTCTTCCATTTTTCATATGATAGCCAATATTACATCTTGTTCCCATGAATTGCTTCCTCCGTTGTTATTTATTATTTTGCGAAATAAACTACACTAAAATAGGTATTTGGTTTTGGACATCCCATCGATAAAATTTAAATTGATGTTTTTGTTTGTCTATAAGGAAAAATTTCCATCCGATTTTACGGCAGAAGAGTTCCACGGTCTCGAATTTTGCCAAATTTTTTGCGTAGTTTGTGGCATGGATTCTTTTAAACCGGAAAGAGTCGGTTTTGACACGGCGGGTAAGAGTTTTAACGGGTTTGACTTCGCAGAGTAGAATACCCCCGTCAGTCATATCAACCTTAAAATCGACATAATAAGTTTTGATTTTTTGGGAGCCGTATTTATCTTTGTACTTGATGGGGAAGTCGTTTCTCCACTCCTTGACATTGGTGTTGCTGTCAAGAAAATTAGCAAATGCTATTTCCCAATTAGAACGGAAACAGAGTTTTCGTTGCGTTAAGTTTTTCTTGTAATGATTCTCTACGATTATTTTTTTAAACCCGCTCATCACCTATATTTAGTCTAAAAATAAAAAACCCGCCGATTCGGTTGGAGAGGAATACGGCGGGTTTTTCTATTTACAGGTTGACTCTAATATCTGCCTTCTCTTCCAAGACCTTCACAAGTTTCTCAACTTCGTTCTCGTTTAGAACCAAGCCGATTGTTTCCTTGTCCTTGGCCTCGGCAATGTCGAGATTCTCCTTCAATTCGAAGACATCCTTGTCGATGACTAATTTGCTGGCAGTCAATTTGACATCAATTCTCCCGTACAGTTTGTTCTCTGCAAGATGTCCGATGTAGATGCCGTCAGGAAGATTTTTCTTTCCCCGAATATTAAAGATTGAGAATGATTCCTGTTGGGGTTGTGGAGTTGCGGGATTTGCCTGAGGAGTATTCTTGAGGTCGAGAGATTCGCCTTCGTTGTCAACTTCGACATTCTGAGTCTCGGTTGCGGCTTCGACTTCTCCCTCTTCCTTACCCGCTAGGAATTCGTCCAACTTTTCCTTGAACTCGGCTAGGTCACTTTTGACGGTGACATAAATTTCTGAATCGGGATAAAGTTTCAAGTAATCAATGGCCTCTTCAATACTGAACTCGGTCTCCTCGTCAATACTGAACTTGAGTTCGACATCTCCGCTTTCCAAGAAGCCTTTGATATCTTCGGCAGAAAGACGAATAGGTTCGACTTCTTCCAACTCAGGCTCACCCTCAGGAAGAGGTTCTTCCACAGGAGCAGGAGCGGCATCGGCAGGAGGCGGTGGAGGAGTATTCTCGCCGCCGGCAGGCATGATTGCGCCTTCACCTTGTTCCGTCAAAGGCTCCAAATCACTCCAAACTGATTCAGGAAGCGGTGCGGCAGGAGCAGGAGCAACGGACGCTTCAGGGGCTTGTGCGCCTTCAATATCGGCACTTGTGTCTTCAATCTGCTCCAATTCATCACTCTCTTCTTTCTCTGCGGCTTCCTTTGGAGTCAACAGGAATGTGAACTCAGGCTCAAGATTTTGACCATCTTCTGCGTCTTCCTGCTCAACAGTTAAAACATATTGATAATCATTTTCTCCCATTTCCTCGGCTTCGTCACTAAATTCTTCCAAATCCAAATCGCTGTCTATTGGTGCGGAATCCTCAGGAACTTCGTCTTGAATGGGTTCCAAATCTTGCTCTAAGAGTTTTTTTTCCATATTGTTATGCCTCCACAAAAGTATTTATTATTTCTACTGAAATTATTTTTTATTTTTGTTTGCCTGTGGGTATCTTCATATGGGGGATTTCGATGTGCTTCTGATTGCGTTGTGCTTGTTCTATTGCCGCCATCTGCCGCATGTACATGTCCATACGAAGTTCGAATACGACAGTATCTAACACCTGTAAAACAGCGGTCAGAGGATAGCCTTTGACCAAAATACTATTTAATTCTTCGGAAAATTGTCTTAGATAATCTTCGTGAGTCTTCGGTTTTTCTTCTTTTGGGGTAGTATCTGTTGCCTTTTGCTCTTTTCCATTTCCATCATTGTTAATAAGTTCCATTATTTTTTCTCCTTTTTTAATTCTTTTGCTACTTGAACTGATAAATTTCTAAATTGTTTAAACTGCTTTTGCAGGGTAATCGTTGTTCGTCTCGCTCTCAACCATGCGCTCTTGGGCGCAACTTCTTTTTTGGCATCTGCGAGAAAAGAGTTAACTTGCATTTCTATTTCCCCCACAAGCATTTTAAGTTCTTCCATTCCATTTTCATTAAACATAATTATATCTCCTTTTTTATTTTTGTAATCATAGAATCAGCAACATTAAATATTGTTGCAATTTTGTGTTGTGTTATATTTTTTTTTAATAAAAGTTCTTTAATTTTTGAAATATTTTTAATAGAAAGTTTTAATTGTCCTTTATTCCACGGTATAGGGTGTTTTCCCCACATTCCATTTTTTTTTCCTACTTGAAGGCCCATATGCGCTAAAGAATTTTTTTGATTATGTTCATGGGTTTTTGGTTTTCGCATATGTTGTTTTGCTTCTTCAGATTTGGGTTTTCTCATTTTCATTCTTGTTTCTTCTGTATGTTTAAATCCCAAAAACTTTCCTTTCATTTTTTCTGAATGTTCGGGTCTTTTTTTACCCCAAAAAGGATGATTTTTTCCTGACATTTTTATACTTTGTATCTGTTTCTGTTTATCACTAACTATATGACCTAGAGACCCCTCTCCTCCTTCTGTCATATTCAAATACTCCCAATCTGGTCGATTTTTCTTTTCTTTAATTAGCCAATATCGTTCGGCTTCAGGTAACTCTTCTTTTGTGGGATAAACTGCTAGTATTTCCCAAGTAAAACTATCCCATCCGTATTTTCTAAGAAAATTATAAAATTTAATATTTTGATTTTTTTGAAAACACCCTTGTTTATGTGTGTGTTTTCTAGAAGATAACCCCCTAGATGAATATCCTATGTAAAAACATTTTCGTTGTTTGTTTTGTGCTTGATAAATAATATTTTTTACTTCACTCATACAATCCTATTTATTGTCTACTGCTATTTTCTAGGTATATCAAGTATTCTTTTTACTATTACCTCGATATATTGTCCTGCTACTATGGGACTAATGGCTCCTACTTTAACGGAATAATTCAAAACTGAAATCAAATCAATCATCTCTTCAAATGACATTTTTACTCTCCTTTTTATTTATTGTTTACTGCTATTTTTCGTTAAGATGGAGTTTTTCCCATAAGGTTATTTTATCGATGTACTGCGGGAAATATTCCTTGACATACTTCCGAAATTCCTCCAATCTCATTCCTTGATTGATAAACTCATCCTTTATATCCTGAGAAACTTTTGACGAACCTAGAATAAAGATGATTAGTTTTCCGAAACTTTCTTCGTAATTGATTCCTGGGCGCGATGCGTCATACCACAGCCCACCTAAAGGATTGATGGCGTGATTGTGTTGCACGGCGGGAGTAATAGTCAATTGCCCACCATAGTTTGGTGGTACGGCGGTAGTGTCCGTAGTAATATAATACTGGCTTGAAACATTATTACTCATTTGTTGGTACAACTCCTGGCCATAATTGTCGTCTAACATTTTCTACTCTCCTAATTTCTTCAACACGATTTTTTTCTTCTTGATGCGGTTGACGATATTGACCTGAGAAATATCCATCAATTTCGTTTTCTCCAAGAACAGTTTGTAGTGTAGACTAGAATCGATAAGTTCAATCTTCTTCACCAAAAAGTCGTGGAAGTATTTTTTGTAATCTATCTCGAATTTTAAGTTCAATTCGGGGTCGTAGTGAATAACCTGTCGGGGGTCTTGGACGAACAAGATATTGACCGTTTCTCCCCTCTTGATAGTAGTATTGGAGTTGCGAATGGCTTTGACATGCTGAACCTTGGAATCGTATTCTTCTATTCTCTTGCTCATCTTCTTACGGATTACGAGGTCGATAGGTTGTTGTTGTTTCAATTCCTTCTTTACTCCCTTGGCATATTCCTTCAGTTTTTCCACATCTCCATAATTATTTAGGATATTTTCGTAAAGTCCCTTTAAAACTTTCTTGAAGAATGTCGGTGTGTCATCCTTAATGGCCTCAAACCCCTTGATGTAAAGTTCTTCCTTGTCGAGAATTTTTCCCTTGAAGAATTTAAGGAATCCTACCTGTTTCTTTTTGGCAGGAGCGAGAAGTAACTTGGAGAATGACTTTTCGAACACGGTCTGCATAATGTGGGTCTTGATGAGTTTGTCGTTCTTGGTGAACTTGTCCAAAAATTCGGGAAGTCCCTTGTTGAAAATATCTTGAAGGTGCTTGGACTTCTGAATGGTTTCTTCCAAACTATCCGACTGCACTTTGATAAAAATACTATCCGTATCCCCCGTCAGGATTTGATAGCCCTGTTCTTCAGCCGCATGCTTGACAAAGCGCAGGGTCTCTCGTGCGACATGGGTGACGGATGAGGCAACTCGTTGGTCGTACAGAATAAAGCCCCTGAATCCCAACACGCCGTAGAGGGCGTTGTTCGTTGCCTTGAAACAGGCTTCCAGGTCGTTCAGAATTTTAAATTCCTGCGAGTCTCCTGAGAATTCCATTTTCCTCTTCTTCAACTTGTTTCGTTCTGTTAGGAGCAGTTGGGCGAGTTGAGGAACCACGCCTTTGCGTTTTCCCGTGAACATTACGTTCCCGATTCTGATATCCGTCTTGGGGTCGAAATCCTTCAAGTCCTCAATAATCGTATCCTTGGAAAGGTTGAGAGAAATCATAATACTTGGGTACAGGGCTGAGAAGTCGAAGACGGAAACATTCTCGAACAGTCCGGGCTTGGTCTCCAACACCAATGCCCCTTTGAAAGTTGAACTAAGTTTTTGTTTTTTCTTGGACGGGAACTTGAACTGCTTGAAGCGTTGATGAATCATCGTCTCCAAAAAACGGCTGTTGAAGTAAACATTCTCATAGGTCTGCGGGGCAATCTTTTGATAGAGAATCGGGAACTCGATAATCTTCTGCATCTGCGCTATCTTTTCCGTCAGGTAAACATCCTTCAGGTTGTATTCTATCAGGTCGCTCAAATCCTTCTTGGCCCACAGAACATCGATGCCTTCGTGTTCGATTTTCTTTTCGTTGAACAGGTGCTTGGAAACTGCGTCAAGACTCCAAGCAATCGGCTTGTTCTCCACGATAATCCACTTGGCATAGCGTAGATAATCCCACAAAATGATTTCGTGGCAGAAGTAGGATTTTTCGCCGTCCTTGCCGATGCTTTCGTAGACTTCGGCAAGGAAGTTCTTGAAGTCCACCCCCAATCTTTTGCTTCGGTGCAGAAGGTAAGGAATGTCGAAGAAGTCGCAATTATGGGTTTTCATTCCATGAGTATAAAAATATTTTGTTGTGGTGGTAATATCCACCATTTCCACCACTTTTTTTGTGTTTTTTATTTTTTTAATTCTAATTAAACATTTATTTCCAATAATGCGAAATTTTTTTAGATGTGCCTTTGTTTTGGAGTTTCTATCTATTTTTGTTGTTTTTAATTTTACCCATCTTTTTTCTTTCAATAAACTTAAATCAGATAATTTTAAATTCAGAAATCGCAATACAAATCTATTTTTGGAAATTGACGAAAGAATTCCATTCCATAAACATAATTCATAGATTTTATCTATAGACCCTTCATGATAATCACATAATCCAATTCCTTTATTTCTTATATTACACCCATCACCATCTAATAATCCTGACAAAAATGACATAAATTGTTTATAAGAAAGTGTAGAAAGTTCTTGAAAATTAAGTTCTTTCTCTTTTTTATCGTTATAAATGAGATGGATGGCATTACCCAAAAGAGAAGATTTTACATTTCTAGAATAATTATTTTTCCACGGTCCTAAAATTTTAGTAGTTAAAAATGGCAGTTTTTTTAAAAATGATTTATCAGATTGGGAAACCACAAACCCTTTATAAAAATACTTTTTATTTTTAATAGAGCCATCTGTATATACAAGGCCAGCCAAATAAAGTTGAGATAAATTATAATTTGTATTATCTAAATTTTCATTTGTCCTCAATTTTAATTCGACAAATAAAGAATCTTTAGAAGAGTGCATTTCTTCTGTTGTCATTTCTAGATTTTCACAAATTTTATTTTCTAAGTTAGTATATTTTTCTTTTGGTATTCTTATGATAGGAGTTCTATGGTCAGAAGATGTATATATTTTTGACCCATTTATCAATTCTATTTCCCATTTTTCTTTTTTTGAAATTGGGGATTTAAAAAGTATATTAGAATCACATAATTTATTAGAGGCTTCTAAAATAGAAGTTATTTTATTTTCTCCCCAAACAGATTGCGAGGTGGGTATACAGTTCCACCCGCCCAACAAATCCACTTGCAACTTTTCCATCGTGTCGAAGAAGTGGCGAAGCATTTTTACTTCGTTCAAAAATTCAAAGATTTTTTCGTTCTTAAATTTCTCCTTGTCGTAAGTCTGCCCCTCCTTCTTCTTTAAAATCCAAACAAAATTCTTGTCGTAGATATTGGAGTGAGCGGCGATGGAAATAATGGGTTCAGGTGCTTTTGCGGTATCGAGCGAAAGATTGGTTTCGATGTCGAAGGTGCAGTAGTGCAGGAGACGGGTGTGTGCGATATTGGGATACTGTTCGTAATAAAATAAGTCCTTCGCCCTGAGATGCTCTTCGTAGGTTTGGGAAAAGGTTTGGTACTCCTTCGGGACCTTTTTCAGTTTCTTGCCTTCGTAGGAAAGATAATCTCCTTCAGGGTCTTCCACGAATTTGAAGTTGGCCTTGAAAGCGTTCTTAGCCCTAATCTTCTTAAAATCGATATCCCTGTAGAAATAGGAGTGGTCTGTAACTCGAACCAAAGCAAAGCGAGAGAAAAATTTGTTAAGTTTTTCCCTCGCCTCTTTTATTTTGGTTGTGGTTTCCTTCTTCTCTAGTCGGTCAAAGTCCTTGTAATTTTGCAAGGAGCCGAAGACTTGTCCGTCTTGGTCTCTGAAAAATTTGCCGAAATCCTTGTCGGGAAATTTGCGGTAAAGAATTTCACTTCCGAACAATAAAACCAAATTGGCATCCAAGCCTGTTGCCTCTTCTTCGGAAAGGTGGCTGTAGACTTGCGGGTTCCACTTCTTCAACAACTTCGTCTTGATATAGTCATCGTTTTTGGCGAAGTGGTCTTTTTCCGACACGAAAATAATATGCTTTGCCATTATTTTTCTACCTTCTCAAGGGTGCAAAAAAATCTCCTGCAAGAATAACTCTTGGGTGGAATTTCCTTGAAGTAGAAACAGTCGGGGCAGGTGGCCTTTAGTTCAGGAAATTTTTCCAACACGAAACACATCCCGTTAAGTTTGAAAAGTCCTGATTGCTTGGCATCTAACTTTTCCTCAAGCAGACACTTTTCGTAAAAAATTCCTTCTTCTTTATTTTTCTTTTTCGTCTTCATTCTTTTCTCCTAGGTCGTATCTAAATTTTAAATTAAAAATCATCCCTGTTGGTGGGTTCATCGGCTGAACTCCAAAAATCTCGTTTGCGATTAAACTTGGATATCCCCGAAGAAATGTTTGAAAATAAGGACATTTTTTACAGACCTCATTATCAAATTGACCAAGATGGCACTCCGAATGCAGTATGACTCTGAGTCTTTCCTTGTTGTCTAAAGGACAGCCTTTAATCATATATTCCCTCTTTTATATATCCCATATTTTGTTGGTTTTTAATTTCTTGGGATAAAATTGCTACAAGTTCTTTTTCTAAATCTATATGATAAAAAGACATATCTTCTTTTAATTCTTGTAATCGTTGTAATTTTAATTTTTTTGCTTTCTGGGTGAAATAAACACAGCCCTCACACATGAAATGATTAAGATTCATATATTTACATCCCCCATGTAATATTACATAAAGTTTGCCTTTATTGGTAAGAAAACATTTTTTGTTAATCATACTTCCTCCTGATTTCCTTGCGTTCCTCATCTGTCAGAAGTTCTGCGTATTCCGTTGCAACCTTTGTGGAAACGGAATAAATCATCTTCAGGTGTTCGATTTCAACAGGAATTTTCTTGTTTATTTTTGTCGATTTAATCCACCCCTTAGGGTAAACACCCTTGAAAAAAATACAGAACAACCTGTACTGGATTTCCTTGGGGAGAATATGAAGGATGTTGAAGAAATTCGCAACTTTTTCATATCCTGCGTAATAGTATAATTTTGTAATTAAAAACGGATTAAACTCCTTCATTTCGTCCGCAGTCAGCGGGACTCCCGCCCGAATCTGCTTGACAAAATCAAAAGGGGTGCGATTAATATCTGTCATTTTTACGGGTTGAAATTATACGGGCTTTGTAGTCTTCAATTGTTCGCTCCTTGTTTTCGGGGGCATAATAAAATTCTACCAAAGAGGAACAGGATGGGCAAATTGCATAAAAATTATTGACCTCGTTGAATGCAACTATATCAAAAGCCCCATTTCCTTCTTTGGTCTGAAACTGTTTTATTAAACTCCCGCACACAGGACAGTTCAACGAGAAGTTGACTATGTTGTAAATACCCATTCATTCGTACCTCTTTTATTTTTATTTTACTTTGGTAACACTCTTTTGATGATTTTCTTTTTCTTCTTTTTTTTAAATCCCTTTGGCATTACTGCCGAAGTGGGTTGGCCTTTGGCATCGTATCGTTGCATCGGGGTTGCTCCTGCGGGAGCGGCTGAAAGGCTTCCTGCCGTGGTGGATTCTTTAACTTTTATTTTTCCTGTTCCACCACACTCAGGACATTCCACCCTTTTATCCTTGTCTTGTCCTACAAAAATTTTTCCCCAACCGTGACAGGTGGGGCATTCTTTGCCGCCTTCTACTTCTTTACTTTTTAGATATCGTAGGAGTTTTTCCCGTCCTAAGATTTCAATTACTTTGAACTTTGCCATACTATTATTTAGTGTTTAACTTTTGGTACTCGGCAACAAAACCGACAAAGTTAATTTCTTTATCGACACACAACGCATCTTGATAAGCGTACTTCGCCAACAACACCGCCTTCGTAGGCTCGTCAGTCCTTTCGAACAGGAAGCGGTACAACCCGTTAAAGTCCACGCTGTTTCCCGCAAAGAATCTTTTAAGGTCGGTCAGGCTTCCCGTCTTTATCAACTTCAGGATTTCTCCGTAAGTCTCCTGAGGGAGTTCCAACTTTCCCGACATTGAGTATCGTTGCAGGAAGTTGAGAGAACGCCTGAGGTCTCCTGCACAGGATTTGTACACAGCATCCAAATCTTCGGGCGAGTATCTGACCTTCTCGGCCTCTAGGACATTTCTCAAGTACTGAATGGTCTCACCTTTGGTAGGCTTTTTGAACTCGAACAAGGTACAACGGGAACGAATGGCCTCAGGAAATTTGTAAAGGTGATTGGTCGCAAAGATAAAACTCACCCTTTTCTGATATCGTTCCGTCATTTCCTTCAAGGCCTTGAAAGCGTCAGGGGTGAGTGCCTCCGCTTCATCGTAGAATACGATTTTGGGCTTCAGGTTGAAACTCTTCGTCTGAATGAAATTCTTGATTTCTTCTCGAACCACATCAATGCCTCTCGTGTCGGAGCCGTTCATTCTCTTGAACTCTGACCCTGAGTGCTTGATAAGAATAAGGGCGGTGGTTGTTTTTCCCGTCCCAGGACTACCGTAGAAAATAACATTCGGCAGTCCGTCCTTGAGGTAGTTGTTGAACGCCTGAAGGTGTTCAGGCGGCAGTATCATCCCTTTTAGGGTTTTTGGGCGGTACTCTTCGTTCCAAATTCGCATTTATTCTCCTTTCTTTTTTTATTTCGTTCAACTAGGTCGGGTCTTTTTTTCCCAAACATAGGATTTTCTTTACCAAAACGATGAACCCCAAACATAGGATTATTTTCACCAGAAAACTTTCCTTTTAATTTTTTACTTTGGGCCTCTTTTTGTTCTTGTGTCCATTTATGTCCATAATTGGGATTATTTTTTCCTGTTTGTAGGTGTCCCTTTCCAAATCTAGGGTTGTCTTTTCCAAATTTTCCTTTTCCATAGTTAGGATTTTTTTCACCTATAAATCTACCCTTTAATTTTTTACTTAAATTTTCTCGTTCTTCTTCTGTCCATTTATGTTGATAAAATGGATTATTTTCCCCTTTAATTGTTTCGGGGTGTTCTTTTAAATACTTACTCCTCCCTTGTCCTATTTTTTGTTTTGTCGTTTCATGTGGGTGTTTATTTTTATTCCCGCCTGTTTCTAAGTTATAACCTTTTGGAGCCAAAGTATTTAACTCTTTTATTAATAATGTTTCTTGCCAGTCTAAATCTTTAATGGGGCAATCAAAATAAACCCACTTGAAATTTTCTTCACCATGTTTTTTCAAGGCGCGATAAAGAAGCAGGGTATCGGCAGGATGAATGTGTTCTCTTTTCCTTTGTTTAAAGTTTCTTATTGTTTGTCCCACGTATTGTTTACCATTAGTTATATTTGTGGTTATATAAATAAACCCTTGCTCTTTTTTCATCTACTATTATTTATTGTTTTTCTTTTATCCTTCTTCAGATTCCACATCGGGGTCATCCACGATTTCATCAATTTTATCTTCTTCCGAATCGTCATCTGCAACTGGAGCAATAAAAGTCTTGGTGTGTAGGGTCTCGCTCTTCTCGATAAAGATGAGGGGGCTTCCCGCCTTCAAAAACAAAGTAGATTTCGAGTCTGAATCCAACAGGGAAAACAGACGGGACAACTGCTTCAGTTTCGTCAGGAACTTGATTTCACTCTTGTCCTTCGGGTCTTTGCGGGTGATATCCCTGATTTCCTCTTCGTAAAGGTTGTCGTAGGATAATTCACCGATTTTAAGAACGAGTTTGTTTTCGGGGGTGATGCGAAGGGATGCGTAATCGCTCAGTTCGTTCTTCAGGCCTTCCTGAATCGCCTTGACATGTGCTTCCTCTAACGGAACAGAGATATATCCCGCCGTATCTATGACAGGAAGTGAGGTCTGTTGAAGTGTGCTTTCATCCAACTTCTTGTAGGAGATTTTCTTTTTGCCGTCTCCGAAGACAAGGTACAAATCCTGCTCTTCAAATTCTCCGTACTTCGTTACGGACTTCAGGAACGCCTTGATATCCTTCATGCCGAAGGACTCTTTCTTGAAAAGGGAATTGAACTGCACGGCCTGAACCATATAAACTGAGGACTCGTCAACAACCGTTGTGGTCATGACTTCCTTCTCTTCCTTGGCCCCCTTCTCCTTGATTTTGGACTTCTTGATAAGAATCTCGTCCCGAAGTCCTTGGACTTTCTTGAGAAAGTTAAAATCTTTCTCGGTTACTTTGACCTTCGTAGGTGCTTCTTTTTCTTTCATTATTCTTTAACTCCTTTTTATAGTTTCGTAATCCTTTTCAACCAATTCATCGTAAGTCTTTTCAAAAATATCGGGCTTACAGGGATAGAGTTCGCCATGTATACCTTGAATAATCCAATCGTCCCACTCCACCGACATTTTCCCTTCTAGGGTATAAATCATTAGCCTATCATCGCCTTTACTTTGAGGATAATCTTCACCTTTGACAGCACCAACTTCTCCCCACGGCTTATTCCAAGCGTGATGTAACCATTCAGGCCAATCCTGATTAGATTGCCTTCGCTCTTTTGTCATTTGAAACGCTTCAATGACAACGGGTCTTTTCTTAAATTTATAATTCATTTCTTTCTCCTCTTATTTTTGTGCAAGGCTATGGTGGAACTGATAACAGCCACTAACGCAACAATCCCCAAAATAACAATTACCAACGCAAGGGGTATCCAAATTGGGGAAGTAACCCACCACCAACTCCAAGTAATGTTCTTCGTCAGTTTCAAAACGACAAAGATGATGAACAAGACTGTGAGAACGCTTGTCCCCCCTGACGGGGTTTTTGTCGGATTAATTTTTGTTTTCATTTTTATCTCCTTATATTATATCACACTCGGTATTGTTTCCTGATTGAAGATAAGCGGCAACTCCTTGTTGAGAATCTTGTAGACTTGCATCATGAGTTCCTGCATTTGCGGGTGAGCATCCTTGGCAGTCCTGAGGTTTAGAATATGAAGCCATTCTCTCAAGTTGGCTGTCATTACAATATCAGTCGCCAAGGACATCGGAAGAACGCAACGGGCAATTTGAGGGGTATGATTCCCTAATAACATTCTGTAGGCCATTTCTGCATTTTGCACAGCGTCCGTCCATTCCGCATCATCGACCTCATCCATAATTTTTCCATTAGTAAAATAGAAAGGCCACACAACAACAATATCATCGTACTTGACATATCGTGTCGATTCCACGGAATAACTTGCAAGCCGATGGCGGGTCAACTCTGCCAACATCCCTCTGTCAGTAATCAGGCGAAAGGTGAGATTGATATGCTCCAAGACCGACATATGCTTTCGTTGTAAGAGCATTTTGATGAAGGCTTCGTGTGAAGTCTTGGTAATTTTGTGTTCGGATTGATAGCAGTTGCGTCCGTATAATTCCAAGGCCTTTAAAATAGCCGTCTGATTAATTTCACTTAGGAGTTCTGCTGTTTGGTGGATTATTGTCATTTTTTATTTACCTTTTTCAAAAGAGGGCAAGGATTTCTTTGTCTATCCCCTTTGTATAATGTTGTGTTTTCAAGTTCTCGTAAATAATGATAACAATGGTCTTTATCTCTTTTGGAAGAGTCTTCACGAGTGAGAACAGACCACCCATCAACCATTTCACACCAAACAAAATATTCACACTTTTTACAGTTCATTCTATTTAACCCATATAAGGAGTTGCATCTTCTACACCCTGTTGATAAATCTCTTCTAATATATCCATACATCTTTGCTGATTTCCTTCGGGGTCAGAATCCATAGATTCTGCAATATCATACAAAATATTCTTAAACCATTTTTCTCTTTCTTCTTTATTCATTCTACTTCACCAAATGTGGCATCGCCTCACGAATTCCTGAATAAGTTACGATATTAAAATTGGGGTGAAATTCCTGCAAGTTCTTGGCCCCACCATAGGACAAAGCGGAACGAATGCCGTCTAGTAAGTCCATGATAATGTATTTTGCGCCGCCCTTGTAAGGAATTTCTGCTGACTCTCCTTCAACATTTCTACCGTTGAGTCCGTGGGTCAGTTTCGTCTCCAAGGATGCGCTACCCCTATATCTCTTGAACAATCCCAAAGGGAGTTTATCCACGATTTTTCCGGGGCTTTCTTCCGTAGCCGCCAAAAGGGAGCCAAGCATGACGGAGTTTGCGCCTAAGGCCAAGGCCTTCGCAATATCACCGCTGTTGCGAACGCCGCCGTCTGCAATGACGGGAATTCTTACCGCCTCGGTATCTCTCCACACACGGTCCATAACACTCAATAAACAAGTTACACTTGGAACACCAAATCCTGTTTTAATTCGAGTTGTGCAAAGTGCGCCATTACCAACATTAATTCGTAAGGCATCAGCCCCCCAATTAATTAAATCAATTGCGCCGCCGCCCGTTGCAATATTCCCTGCAATAATATCAACTCCTGAGAAAGCCTTTAGCGCATCAATCGCCTTCTTGACATGAATGTGATGTCCGTGGGCAACATCTATCAAAAGAACATTGGCTCCATTTTTAACAAGTTCTTGCGCCCGTTCAAAGTAATCTCCTGTTGCCCCGACTGCTGCCATAACAGGGACATTGGGATTGGAAAGGGTGTGCTTTTTAACTTTCTTAACTTGTTCCACCTGTTCCTCAATCGTCATGAAGCGGTGGATGCACCCCACGCCTCCAAACTTCATCAGTTCGACTGCCATCTCCCATTCACACACCGTATCCATAGGGGCGGCTACAAGGGGAACGGATAATCGAAAGTTTCTTGAGAGTTGGGTAGAGAGGTCGATGGAACTTCTTGACTCCACTTCGGAATACTGTGGAATCAGTTGAATATCATTGTAGGTGTAGGCTGTATTCATTCTTAATTTCTCACTTTTTTTAATACTCCCCATGCTGGCCCTGTATCAATATAATGACCAAGACTGTCGAGTGTTTTAACCAATTTTTCCAATTCATTGTAAAGGTCCGGAGCCGCTTCTATCAATCTTTTATTGGCTTCGAAATTCCAATCGGGTTCGGAAATATACATCAAATTAAGACCGTGTTGAAATTCATTTTCACGGGAAAATAAAGCCCAACCATTTCCGTGCCTTTCTATAATCCACGGACCTTTGGTGAATCCTGCTTCGTCTTTCGCTCGTGTGAAAAAATCATCTTGCTTCTTATCATTCATTCTTAACTCCTACTTCTATTATATCACACTCTGAAATAAAAGAGGCTTGGGGAACGACCTCTTACTTAATCTCTATGGTTTTCGGCTTGTCCTCTGTATTTTTCCGTCCGAATGTCAAAGTGAGAACGCCGTTTTCGACTTTGGCATCGTGCTTATTTGTGTCAACATCTTCGGGAAGAGCGAACGAACGCTCGAAGCGTCTGTAGGTTCTTTCGCTTGCGAGATACTCTCTCCCTTCGACTTTTTCCTTGGGTTTTCTTTCCCCTGAGATTTTCATCACATTCCCGTCAATTTCGACTTTGATATCGTTCTTGGTAAGACCTGGGACATCGACCGAAACGATATACTCGTCTTTGGTCTTCTCAAAGTCGCAGGAACCCATTCTCTCGTCCCATTGCATCAGGCCTCTGAACTCTGAAAGAATATCTTGTAGATTATCCTCGAAATCAAAGTCCCTGAAAAAAGGTGAGAAAATGGAACGGGGTGTTAAAAACGAACTGACTTTTCTTTTTGTTGGTAAGTTGCTGCTCATAGTTTATCCTCCTATTTGTTAAGCAATTGTGGCGTTTCCTGCCACGGCTTGTTCCCCAAGCCTACTATTATTTAGTATTTTTTATTTTAATCCTGACCAATTTGGGTTATATTTACGGGCTAGAATTTTGGAATTATTATTAAATATTTCTTGCCAATTTTTAAGTTTACTAACGGTTTCTTCTCCTGCATGAAATATAGGAAAATTTCCAGTCATATATTTTTCACCTTTGATAACTGGACCAATGCTAGCGCAACCTAATTCATATCCCGCTTGCATGGCTTCGATGCAGAACTGCGTATCTTCCCCTGCCCCCATTCCGTAATCTTCGGAAAGGAGTCCTATCTTGTCGAAGACTTCCCTTTTAATCATCACAATAAAAAATACAATAAATCGGGAATTGGCGGGAGGAGAAAAATTTATCAGCGGCCCACTTAGCCCGACCTTTGAATTTTCTTGAAAGGGTCGCAGAAGCATATTCAGCCATCGATTCTGCGCTTGAGGAGTTAGAACACAATCATCGTTCAGTAAGATAATGTACTCACCCTTGGCTTCTTTAATTCCCGCATTACAGGCCTTGGCATAGCCTATAGGGGCATCATGCCATATAATTTTTGTAACATCATTAAAGGGATAAGGCTTTACTTCCTTGGGTGCGCCGTTGGCTGATACAATAATTTCAATATCGTCTAAATTTGTGTATTCTTCTATGGATGCAATACACGCTTTTAGTCCGCTGAAGTTCGTATAAGTTGGAATGACTATAGAAATCATTTTTGTGTACGAAGATAATATTCCATCTTTTCTAACAGTTCAATAATCCTATTCAATTTCTTTATTACTTCTTCTTTTTCAGGTGCTTGAAAATTATTTGGATACACCATAGGAATTTGGCGTTCATTCTTGTACGGACAGCCTCCCGTAAAAGTCGGGTGGTTCTTTCCACACTCAGGACAATATGGTTCCATTTTATTTCTCCTTAGGCCTTTCCCAAAGGAAGTTGCCTTTTAACTTCGGGAAGTCCTGCAACTTTGACTTTCTTTCTTCGGCCTGTTGCTTGTTTTCTTGTCTTGTACAAGGTGCGTTGCTCTCTTGTGGGGTTCTCGATTTTCTTAACCCCTGGAACCGTTGTGGGGTCAACCGATGCTGAGTAATTTGTAGTTGTCCACCCTTCTCCTTTGAAAGACAGAGCAGGGGCCGTAGGTAATTTTTCAAAGTCTTCAGCGTATCCGCATTTCGGACAAATTGCCTTAGAGTTCGCCCTCAATTTTAAAAACTCAAATTCCTTTTTACACTTTGGGCATTTCAGAATATATGTCGGCATAATTACACTCCTTCTTAAATAATTCGCTATTGCTGAATACTAGGTCTTTAAGGAACATTTCGATAGTTGGTGCTTTGGTAATCCCCTTGATTTTGTAGGCCTGATAGAGTTTCGTAACAAAATTCAATTCTTCTTCAGTAATTTTGTATGACACCGACAGGTCTGCTTCTGTTGCCCGTTTACTGATGCGGGAATCGAAAACGACTTGAGAATGTGAGCGTGGCATTATTGGCTTATTCCTATTGATTTCTCTAATTCAATGGGTTCATAGTTTACAGACATCTTCATAAACCTGGAAGCCATTACTGCGGGGGCATAACTGTGATTGGGGTTTCTAGGGGCCGGTCCGTTATTGTAATAGAACAAGGCCAAAAATTTATCCCCATTGGCAAGCCCCAAATAATACTTGTAAATCTCCAATCCTGTTCTCACATTGAACCTTTTATCAAACCGATTTTCAGGGGTTAATCCTTTTTCGTCCTTCCACGCATTGTAGTTGATTTGCATCAAACCGTAAGCACAGGGGACTTGTTCCATATTCCCATCTTTATCCCTTTTCCAAATCATACTAACTGCGGAAGGATTAAATCCTGATTCCTGATGAACAATACTCAGGGTTTCCCAAGGGCTGATTCCTGCCCGTTTGGACTCTTCGTAAATGATGGAAATGGTCTCGAAAAATCCATCCCTGTCTTTGCCTTCGTAAACCGTCTTGATGAACTTGTAGTAGTTCACATCTTCGGTAACTTTGGCGAAAAAGTCCCTTTCCGTTCTGACTCGTTTATGTTCCCAAGCCAACCAAGTCAGGCTTTCCGTCCTTTGTTTCAGTTGATGTTGTAATCGTTTTTCTGTTTTGTAGGCACTATCCAATGTTCCAAGCAGACAAATTGCCAAAATCCCAATAATTGAAAAAAGGATTTTAGTCTTGTTCCTTATGAGCCAAGGTTCTTTTATCTGCTCATCCCCCTCTTCGGTCATATTTTCGTTCATATTGTCCGAAGTGTTGCTTATTAAATTTTGTTCGTCCACCGTTTTCCTCCTCTGGTGTAGTTTTTGTTTAAAACTGCTTAAAGGTCGCAACGCTTCGGCGGTTTAATATACTGTTATTTATTGTTTTCATCGTCCTTCTTGTTCTCATTTTCGTTGTCTTGCCACAGTAAAAACATAATACAACAGAGAGCGTGGGCAAGATGGTTCTTTTTAGTTTCCTTGTCGTATTTAAACCCCATAAACCACTTGATGAAATGGCGCATTGCCGCCGCAAAATACCGCCTTCTAAGGTTTGGAATGTACTTCCAATTATCATCTGCGTACTTGTTGGCCCCTATGGTCAGGATTTCCACGATTTGTTCCGCTTCACGCCAAGGCATTAAATCCCAGCGAAGTTTATCAGGGTCATCGTCAAACTTGATTCCCAACTTTCCTGCTTTTGCGGCTTTCCTAGCCTCTTCCTGTTCGGGAGTGAATGTCATCTGTCTTTTTGTCGGGGACTCTCCTTCAGGTTCGGGATGAGAGTGGGTAAGTCCGCTTTCTAAATCATTTTCATTCTTTCTGTTTTTTAAATAAAGTGGTCTGCCTTTTAAAGCGTCTCTCATTTTTACTCTACCTCTGATAATTTAATGATTTCTTTATTTGCCCTCTTCACGCCATCGTGGGTCAAATCGTAAATTTTCTGAATTGAAATTTTCTGTTTACAGCGAGAACATTTAATGGTAGTGTCTGTTTTCCCCATATTCTTAATTTCAATCATTGCCATATCTACTAGAATATTGTCAATTCGGGTAAACCCAACATGACCGAAATGTTTACAAATCCATTTTCTAATTTTCATTCTTGCTCCTATCTCTATTATACCACACTCTGTAATAAATTTGGCTTTCTATCTATAAATAATAGACAAAAGAAATTGAGTGTATTGATATCCTGACTTGATTTGATTTGCCTCAATTTTCCCCTCTAGAGACCATTTTTCACCAATAGTCCAAACAGAATAAATTCGTTCGATTATCCCCCAACTTGTTTCGTAACTATCGTCCTGAAAAATTGGGCCGGCCCATATTTTTATTTTAAATTTATCCTTTGATACCCCATAATACCCCAAGGCTAAAATATGTTGGGTAAAATTTTCAGGGCTGAAATAATTTATCGTCTTGTAATCATTACGAAAATTCCGATATGAATATTGCAAGTGATAATGTTTATTAAAATCCAAAATAACTCTACCAAGATAACGATAAGCATCGTTTTTGTCCGACACCCTTCTGTACCAATAAGAGTTGATAAGGGTTAAATTCTTAAAAATATAATAATCGAGAGTGAATGATGCCGCAATAAAATCAAGTTGGGCATCGTAAGATTTTACAGAATTAATAGTGTCGTAATCTAGCGTTTCTTCGAACCTGAATTTTCCAATCATTTGAGCAAAGGAAATATTAAAAGGTATTTTTAGTTTTTTATTCCACCGTAAAAAATTAACTTGCCCAAACAATTCGGTGTTTTTGGATTTGGTTTTAAATTCTACTAACCCGCCGTAAAATGAACGGTTGTTATCATTTTCGATGATAAAAGTTTGGGTTGCCCCTAATCCTATTTTATTGATGGCGTTTCCCCAATGCCAAATTTGATACAAGTTAATAGATTGGGAGTATTCATCGTCATTAAATAATAATGTTTTTATTTCCAAATCGTCCGCAGGTAATATTTGTGTACAGAACAATAATATCAATATTATTATTTTTATTTTTTTCATTTTATTTCGTCCCCCATTTCTTTGTTAAATTTAATACTTCGCTGAGATATCCTGCCACCGTAGCGGGGGCCATTAGTGTTTGATAAATTAACATATAAAAAAGAAAACCAAAAACATTTCGTCTCACTTTTAATCCATATTTTTTAAATATCTTTTTTTGTTTATAGAAAAATATGATATTAGCAATAACTGCCAACGGAAGCAACAATATTGTCATCAATCCTACTAATAGATAACACTTGAATAATAATGCTAAAACTATTCCAGGAATAAAAAATAATAGATAACTACTATCCACTAATGGGAAACAAAGGTTATACCAAATAAAAGGCAAAGTCATTTTTAATTGGGTCAGAGACCGTGGATACTTTTTAAATGCTTCTATCAATCCTCTTGCCCATCGCTTTCGTTGTCTAAAAAATTGTTTGTAGGTTTCGGGAACATGGGTAAAACAAAATGCATTTTCAGCGTAAGAAATTCTATCCCCCTTTTCTCGTAATCCCCAAGTTAAAACAATATCTTCTCCTATTTTTGAAGGCCACCCACCAACTCGTCTCACAAAATCAGTTCGATAAACGGAGAAAGAACCTTGGGCGACCATCGTTCCTTGGTAAAGAGATTGCACTCTTTTGATGGTGGCAATGCCGTGAAAATAATCCCACTCTTGAAGTCTAGTAATTAAATTTTTTCGGGAATTACGAACCAAAACACTACCCGCAACAGCCGCGGTCATTGGTGGGCCGAAAACAATATTTCTTACAAGGTTATCAACGGAGTTTTTTAAAAGGTAAGAGTCTCCATCCATCGTGATAATATATTTGGTTTCTGTAAGATTTAAACCTGTTTGTAGTGCTTGGGCTTTGCCTTGATTTTTTTCGTGCTTCACCAATTCAAAGGTTTTACTTTCACTAAAATGATTATTTATAAATTCAGATGCTTTTTCTGCCGTTTTATCAGTCGAGCCATCATCAATTATTATAACCCGTAAATGACTATTGTATTCTTGGGAAGATATCGATGATAAGGTATCAATAATATTATTTTCCTCATTATATGCCGCTATTAATAAAGTAAGCGGCGGCGCATTAAACACTTTCTCTTTATAATTTGGGCGTTTATCAAAACATAAAGAAGATATCACAAACGACATTGCCCACCCCGGGATAATCGCTAGTGTCAAAATGATTATGACCGCCAAAACAGAGCCTAATTGTGCCGCTATGTCATAAAACCACGGTATCGCCAAATATGTGGCAACCGCAATCCACGCAAATGACACTAGCAAAGATAAAACAAATTTAATTTTTACTTTAACATACATATTGTTTTTTGTTGTAAACGACTACCTCCATTTTATTTCCTTATTTCATACCGACCTTATTTTTCTACTGTAAAAGTGAACTCCGTGAATAAATGAGAATCTTCTTCTTCAAAATCCTCATGGTCTTTATCAATTCTTGTTGTGACATGCCAACCCTGACGGACAAACTCCCCAAAAATTTCAGGTTCCTTTCGAATGTATTCTAGTTCTTCTTTGGTGAATAGGGTATTGACACATAGAACCCCAAATTCCCCCGCTCCTTTTGAAGAGGTAGAATTTTTTACAACAATTCTATTGTTGCCATAATAGTTTTCGTACAGAGCAAAATATAATCGTTGAATAAAATTATCAATCCTATTTTTTCTCAACTCCTCCAATGACAAATCAATAGCCTCTTTTGTTTTTCTCATTTTATTACTCCTTATTACACATCATCAACGGTTTTATAATTAATATATCCAGCAACTTCTGCTCTTGCTATGAGTTCATTAAGCAACTCTCCTGTTGTTGCATTTCCCAATAATGGCATACTCGTTTCCCTGTCCAAGATTTTTGCAAATTCCTCTGCTAAATCTACATCCATTTCCTTGTTCTCTGTTTTTGGTTGACACCATGCGAGTGCCACTTTTTGTCTTGCCCATTCCATACTCATTTTATTTCTCCTTATTTTCTTTGGCTTCTTTAGGTTGTCAAATCTGTTTTGTTTCAATTCCTTCAATGACAAATCAAATTTGTTTTTTCTTTTCATTTTGTTCCTCCTTTATATTGAACATTTCCCGTAGCCACAGGTGGTGGAGGTGCATTCTTCGCAACCCCCTTCTTTCTTTAACGTTTTTTGTCCACAAGAAGGACAAATCTGCAATCCGTCTGATTGGGTATTGAGTGTAGTAACCGCAGGAATGGGTGTATTAATGGGTGTAGAATTGGGGTTGACACCCATATGACCCGCAATAACCTTTGCCAACTGTCTCAATAATCCATCCTCATTCTTGGACGACTTTTCCAACTGCTTGATAACGAACTCCGCATCACTTGTTCTGCGGAAAATTGCGGACAGCAGGCGGGTGATAACATTGAGATACTCGCTACTCTCTTTGGAGTTGATGAATATTTCGAAGGGTCGATACTTCACCCCCTCAAGAATATTGTTGACCGTCACATAATAAGTAACATCGTTCTCATCGTAGATTTGGTAGGTCTTGCCTACGAGTTCGTAGGGTCGGGATTTCTTAGTGGTCAGGATATTTTCTCTGCACGAATCTCTATATATAGTCACCCCCTTTAAACCATACTTCCAAGCCATTTTATAAATTTCAGAAATGGTAATTTCAGGAGTATTTGTTGGTAAATTAATTGTTGAACTTATAGAATTATCAATATACTTTTGGATTGCCCCTTGCATTTTAATTCTAAATCGCCAATCAATATGGTGGGCAGTTATCCAATTACTCACATCATAATCGTATTGTTTTTCCAAAAATTTTCTATATAAATTATGATAAACTTTAATAGTTTCCTCTCCCCCATCATCTCTTAATTTAACCTTTCTAGTATATTCCAAAGAAAAAATAGGTTCTATTCCAGAAGAACACCCTGCCAAAATTGCTAAACTTCCCGTAGGAGCGCAGGCATTTAAAGTGATATTTCTAATTCCATATTGTTCTATATTCTTTTTTATTTCTTCAGGAAGAGTTTTCACATATTCGGATTTAAAATATACATCCTTGTCAAAATCTGGGAATTTTCCTTTTTCTTTTGCTAGGTCTATCGATGCTGTATATGAAATATTTCTAAATTTTTCAAAAAGATTATTTGCGAAAAATAAAGATTCATCTGAATCATATTTTAGTCCCAAGAGAGCAAACATATCTGCTAATCCCATAATCCCAAGCCCAATTTGTCTACTTCCTGCGGCATGATTAATTTGTTCTTGGAACGGATATAGTTTATACTTCACCTGAAGTTCCAGTATGTTATCCAATATTCTCACAGCCAATTGTGTCGCTTTTTCAAATTCAACAAAATCAAATTCTGCTCTTTTTGTAAACCCATATTTGACAAATTTTGATAAATTTAATGAACCCAATAAACAAGCCCCATTACCCGAAAGAAAAATTTCACTACATGGATTAGAAGAAATGGGTACATATTTACTAAAATGTGATAAGGGTGTATAATTTTTTGCCCTGTCAAAAAAAATGATTCCAGGTTCAGCACTCTCCCAATTATTTTTTATAATCAATTCAAATAATTTTTTGGCAGAAAATGTTTTCTTAATTTCTTCACCCGTGTCTTTTATTTTGAACGTCGTTTCCCACGGTTCATCTGCCAATACCGCATTCATAAATTTATCTGTAATCTTTACAGAAATATTTGCAGAGTTTATTTTACTTAAATCTTTTTTTGCATTAATAAAATTTTCAACATCAGGATGTGAACAATCTAAAGTAATCATAAGTGCGCCCCGGCGACCTGATATGGCAATAGTGCTTGTTATTTGGCTATATAAATTCATAAACGGAATAACACCATCACTATAAATAGCCGCATTATTTACCAAACTCCCCTGGGGTCGGATATTGCTTAAATCCACACCACACCCTCCACCATTGGAATAAATTTTACTCATTTTATAAGCAACATCCATTATACTTTCTAATGAATCTTGTGGTGGTTCAACAACAAAACAATTACTTAAAGTAACCTTTCTTCTCGTTTTATCTTTTATATTTTCTGTTAAACCAAATAAAATTCTTCCAGCAGGAACAAACCGCCAATCTTTCATTACCTCATAAAATTTATTTTCCCATTCTTTTTGTGAGTCTGCCTTTTCTACTTCGGAACAAAGTTTCGCCATCCTCTTCCAAACATCTTGCGGCGTTTCCTCGGTTGTTGTATATTTCTTGTACCAAATTTTCGCAATATTAACATCGCCATCGAAAAATCGGTCTGCAACTTTTTGTAAATCTTGATTCATATTTATAACTCCTTTTTTATATGCTCTTTGTAAAAACACTTTCCATATTTTCCAACAACATATTGTTTTAATATTTTAAATTTCCCACTACGGTCTAAATAAATATCCAATTTATATGGAAATGTTTTCCATTTTATTTCATCATCGGGAAAAACTCGCCCTTTAATTTCTATATATTGGTCTACTTCTGGTAAATAAAAATCTGGATAATAACGATGGTTTTTGTCGTCTATTAAATTATAATATTTTGATATTATTTTTGCCCTTTCTATTTTAATATTATGGTCAAAACAGAAAATTAAAAAAATAAGTTCAGATAAACTTTGGAAATAAATTTCTTTATAATAACCACAATAGGCAGCATAAGATGAATGTATTCCATTTTTTATACGAGTCTGTGCAATTTTATCACATATTTTTATTACCTCTTCATTTGTTAGTTTTGATTGATATTTATGAACCCCCCTTCTGTTTTTTTCTAAAATAATATTTTTTTCTTCCTGAGATTTATCGTTTCTCGTTTTTTGTTGCTTGTCCCAAATTTTTATTTTTTCGGCTAATGGTTTATTTTCCCAAGTCTTTATATATTTAGGAACTCTTTTTTTTGTTATATCAACATATAATTTTTTCTTTCTTTCTTCACCCATATTTAATTTAGATTCACTTATTTTTTTATTTCTTTCTTCTGATTTTTGGGAACATTTATTACAATATTTTCTATAAGCGTCATTATATCGAATAAATAGCAATTCTTTTCCGCAGATAAGACATTTGGGCCGTTCTTTTAAATCATTTGTAATATGATAAATTCTTTCCATAAATTTGCATTCTTCACCCAAATATTCTGTTTCTTCGATAATGGAATTATAAATGTTTTTATTTCTATTTTTTAAAGATAAAACTAAACCATCTAATCTTTCATTTTTCAACAAAGAAATTTTTTCTTTAATTTTTTTCTTTATTTCTTCACGATTCATCTTCTAACCTCCTAGAGTTAAAATAATCAAGTGAAGTAATCTAAATGCTAGGACATTTAGAAAGGTCGCGACTCCCTGTCCTTCACCTGTATTTATCATTTTGGTTTTATTTTGTTACCAAATTTTCGCAATGTTGACATCGCCGTTAAAGTGTTTTTCCGCAATCGATAGCAATTCCATATCGTCCATTATGTCTCCTTGTGTTATTATTTTTTCAACTTTTCCGCATTAAGAATAGTTTTTAGTTGTACTTCTTTTGGTAAAACCAAAACCTTGATATTTGGATATAACTCTTCCATCCCCTTTGTGAATTTTTCTGCCCATTCAATAAACCTTTTAGGCGACAACTTAGCATCCACTTCAAAGACCAAAAGGTCGCCTTCTTTTATTTTAATTTTTTTCGCATTGGTGATTTTAATTTCCATCTTTATTTTTCCTTGTTATCCTCCTTACATCTTATGCAATATTTCCCAAATCTCTGACAAATTACGTTGAGTCTCATTTGAAATACTCAATATTTTGTCGAAAAAGCCATTCCGCGGCGCAGGATTGATTACCTCGTCTTCCCCTGACTTTTCGGGCCTCGCCCCTAAATAATAATCTTTCATATCCTCAGCCATTTCTAAAATCTTAGCAGAGAAACTCTGTATTTCCATTAATACTGCCAAAATCTTTTCATTCTCATCCCTTTGATTAGTGGGTCTTTTTACCTCTGCACCCACATAAGGGTGAGATGGATAATTCCCTGTCATTTCTTTTGGATAATTCCCTGCCATTTCTTTACTTATACACATATTATTCCTCCTTTTCTTCTATTCTTTTGCCTTGTTTATCCAGGGCAAATATTTCTACTTTGCCATATAACCTAACAACTATACATTTACCATTTTCATCTTTAAGAAAATCTGGAAAATGTTGTTTTGTTAAACCATAAATAATCCAAGTATCAACCCAACCTTCTTTTGAATTTGCTTTACGAAATGAACCACTCGTTTGCCCGTTAAAAATTATTTCACCCATACAATTATCTTCACTAGTATAATCTAAAGTTTCCAATTGTTTATATTTCATTTTACTTCCCCACCAAGAACCCGACAACTAAACCCACCAATAATGCAGGGATGGCCCTGCTTCCAAAGAACTTAACCTTCGTCCACAGAACCTTGTTGTTCAACTTCCTGATAATCTCGTCCTTGTTATTCAACACGGTTTTTAGTGTCGTAATATCCTTATCTTTCAGTACGATGGTTGCGTTCCTATTAGAGATGATTTCGTCCTTTGCCGTTACTGTCGCTCTGCAATTCAGAAGCAGTTCGTTGGTATTTTCCAAATCCTCTTTCACCTTGTCAATATCAATCATGAAGGTGTAGAGTCTGCCTCTGTCCTCCATCGTGATGATGAGCATATTGTCCCGAATCTCTGCCTGAATGTTGTACTTCTCCATCAACTCGATAAGAAGTTGGTCTTGCTGTTCCTGTGAAAGTTGTCCGAACTTGTCCTGCAAGTCCTTGTACTTCTTGGCAATCTTAGCCTTGTCTTTTTCTAGGGATTCCTTATCCTTCTTCAATGATTCCACAACAGCCAAAAGTTCCTTCAATTGAATGTCAAGAAGGTCTTGCGACTCGGCACTCTGTGCAAGTTGAGCCTCTAAATCTTTGTTTGCTTTTTCCAACTCGGCAATCCTTGCGTTGGCATTCCTGAGTTTGTTGTCGGCACAACTTTTGGTAATCCCGCTCAATCCCAACAGGGCGAAAATGATAAGAATAGCAATCCAATTGTTCGCCAAGAAGGTCATGAATTTCTTAAAAAATACTTTCAGTTTTTCGTTCATTTTAGTTCTCCTCATATATTACCCATTGGTCTTTTTCATCATCCCAATGGCGAATGTCATAAAAGTTAAAGTGGAACATAATCTTAAACAGACTTATCGTGATGGCAAATCCTGCATGGTCATCTTTCCACGAAGAGTCAAATTCACAACCAAAATCAATATGTCTAGGTTGCACCCAACTTAACTGTAAACATATTGCTTTATGCTTCGAAATTTTTGGTTCCCACCAAAATATGTCTTTCATTTCATCACTCCTAAATTTATTCCTTTACTCCAAAACGAAAATGAAGTATATTCACAACATTATTCATGGTTTCCCTTACTGCTTTTTTAGTGAATATTTGATAAATTTTTATTTCTTCTCCTGAAAACTTATCATTCATCGTTTCTAATATTACGGGAAAAATATCGGGAGTGATGTTTTCATCAGGGAGAGTGACATCTGTTTTATACTGATGGGCAAGCCATTCTAATTCCACCGGAGAAGTCATTATGCCGCAATAAATAAATTTGACTTCTGATGCATTTGACTTCAAATATTTATCGAATTGTTCTATAATGTTATCCATAATTGCTCCTTAAAAATCAAACAGGTCTTGATTGATTTTCCAATACAAGTAGCCGCCAATCGCAACCAATCCCAACAGTACCCAATAACGCTTTTTCATTTTATTTCTTCTCCTTTTTCGGTTCACCATAAAAAGTATTGACAATTTTTTCTTGTTTTTTCATGAATTTTTGAAATCTCTTTAATTCGGTTAAAAATTGTTGAGTTTCTGCCGATAGTTTTTCTTTTCCCTCAAGTTTTTCAATATCAGCGCGTTCCTTTCTACTTATTTCGGCATTTTCTTCTTGCCACTTTTTCCAATTTGAATACAATTTTTCTCCAAATTGTTTTTCATTTTTTTTCATTTTATTTCTTCTCCTTACTTCCAAAATTGCCACCATTTTTTATTATTCCATATCTCAATCTCTTTTTGTAGTTGTTCTTTCCTCTCCGCTAATTTCTTATCAATATAATCGGGACAATCATTGTTTTTGTTTTTTTCTTCGGGGGTTAATATCATAGCACTATTTGGGCCAAACCAAGTATCTTTTACATTAGATGGGGCGGCACAAAAAGTACTTGACCAAAAATGTTTGCAACTTTGACAAAAAACTTTCATTTTATTTTTTCTCCTTTAAATCACTATCTTTGGTTATCAGGCTCATGAAGTTCTCGTTTACTATTTTTTGAATATCGGGGGGCACGGGGGTTTGATTGGCAATCATTTCATTGAATGGGTTTATTGATGGCTGTTGAGATTCCCCTTCGTATATCCAATTGGGCTTGATGTCTGCCCACGACCATTCCTCTTTCCCATCGACATGCAGGGTAAAATTTGGTTTTGATGTTGGCATTTCAGGATGATTGAGGCTCAAAAGTAATTTCTCAATTTCTGCGGCAATGAACTGTTTTTGTTTAAGGCTAAACATTTTTATCTCCACTCATAAAAATCGTCACAGCGAGAGCATCTTTTTATTTTTATTTCGGGATAAAGATTCGGATAAGGTTGCCACAAATACCACTTATGAAAACCGAAGAAACATAATATTTTACCAATCATTTCTTCTCCTTCTGTTTTATATCCCACGCCGTTGCAACAGCCAAAGCAGCCCACATATCGGCACGAATCTGATATGTCTTCCCGGGATTCTTCTTCGTTCCCTGTTCGCCGTAAATATCTATCAGCCGTTGACGAATATTTTTATCCTTGGCCCTGCTTGAACCGCAAAGAATATTTTTGATTTCATTTCGTTTTATTCTATCCACACGATATCCTAACGAATCCAACATCTGCCAAAACCTCCCGCTCCACACGGCAGTTTCAAATACAGTTTCGCCAACAACCATTCCCATTCCTGCAACTTGCTCGATTACGCAAATATCAGGAGCGGGTTTCATCTGCTCGAACGCTAGAAAACATTCAAGGTTCGGCAGAATGGCCTTATACAGGATTTCCTGAGTTTCGGTGTCTAGCAAGACCAATGCCGATTGAACATTTCCGGGGTCAATCCCTAGCACGATACTCATTATTTCCCCTCGAACATATGATGATAAGTTTGATAAATCATTTCACTAGATACCATAATGACTCTTAAATCATCAATTGTTAAATTTAATTTTGCATCTTCTATTACTTCTTTTTTATTATAATCAATTCCCTCTAATGATGGAATTTCTTCCGTGCAAATAATATGACCCACCAAATGTTCTTTATTATCTTTTACATAGGTGAAAAACATAACATAGTTATATTTTGATTTTTTCATTACTTCACTCCAAAATTCTTTAGTGTCTTTGTCACGAAATACTTTTCTCCACTCTCATCTATATTTATGTGTTCAATCGTTTTTTTCACTTTTGGCTCGTCCGTCAAATTCATCTCTTCGACCTTTTTAATGGCCTTGAGAAACTCGGCAACCAACGGCGGCACTACGGCATTTCCTAACGCTCTCAATCTTTCTTCTCTGTGTTTGGAGGCGGTGAGTTCAAGTCCGTCCAATTTTGCGGGAAGCCCATTAGCCACTCTACAAAGTTTGGTTGCAACTTCATACCACCCTCTGTCCCATCTTTCAAAGCCTGATTCACTTGCTCCCCCATATTGCTTCGGCCCCTGTCCGTCAAAGCCGCACGACTGTCCTGTTCCTTCGGAGTTCCCAACATCGAGACGGTCTTCACCACATCGTGAAGTTGCGCCCCGTGAGATTTGCCCTGTTTGCTCACCCTCTTGAATCCCGTCTCCGTTGCCTCTGCCTGTACTGCCCCGCCCGACATATCCTTCGTGCTTGGGGTCGGGAGCATTTTCATCAAATTGTCCACGCCCATCTGTTTGCTGTTCGGCCCTCTGCTCTTGTAATCCGTGCCTGTCGGGGTCGGAACCATTGCAATTTGGCGGCTGAGATAATCCGTCTTTCTCCCCGTCTCGATTCTGCTCGGCCTCAGCGCCGCAGGAACATTCCTTGAGTCCTGAACATTCGGAGTAGTCAGCATCCCGCTGATTTGCGTTGTCAAGTTGGGATAGCAATTCATCGACCTGTCGTTGTTCCTGTTGACGAACCCCTCCTGACTTTCCAACACTTCCGTTGCCCTTGGCGTGAGCAATAAACCAGACTCGGTATCTTTTGTGGGGAGCGTTTTTGCCGACTGCACCAATAACAAATGGTTGGACTTCGTAACCAAGGCTTTCCATCTTAGAGAACAACGAGTCGAATACCACTCCCCTTTTGAGACTAAGAAGTCCGTAAACATTTTCAACGATGCACCATGTCGGTTTAAAGTCTTGTATAACTTTAAACATTTCGTCCCAGAGCCAACGGTCATCTTCCTCTCCTTCTCGCTTTCCTGCTTGAGATGCGGGTTGGCAGGGTGGGCCAGCGGTAAGGAGGTCAATTTTAAAGTCTTGGTTTTCTTGCGGCGGGACATTTGAATGGCGAGAGCGAGAGGGGGAGTCGAGACCTTTCCTGCCGCTTGCCTCTTCTTCCAATTTTCCTCGTTCTCGTTTGTCGTTTTGGATGCCCTTGGCGTTGGCAATATCTCTAAGGTATCTCTCTTTGGTGACTTTTCTAATGTCCCCATAAATCTTTATCTCCTTTCCAAAATTTTTTCTGAGTACGGCTTGGCAGTACTTGTCGATTTCGCAGAAGAATGCGGGTTCATATTCCTCACCCCAAATCTGTCGGGCGGCATAAGAAAATCCCCCAATTCCCGCGAACAAATCAATATGATTAAATTTCTTTAGCGGCATTTGACTCCTCCTCCTTTATCCCAATCTCTTCTGGAGTCCAGCCTTTTCTATCTAACAAAGCGTGACAAGTTGGGCATAAAATCCATACTTTTTTGATTGTTGTATTTGATTTAGACCTCCAAGCCCCATTTCTCCTAAATTCGGGTCTGTGTGCAATATCAAGAACCCTATCATTGCCACAACCTTGACATTTTTTAGGGGCTTCAGGATATCGCAAATAAAATCTTAATAAATTATTGTCTTTTCCTACTTTTTTTTCTCTATTTAAACCATACTCTTTTCGTTTTTGTGGATTTAGTTTATAAAATTTAGACCTAGATTCTCTAGCACTTTTAACTGCACATTCGGGAGAGCAATGTTGTTTATTTTGTCCCCCATTTCGTGAAGGAATAAATTTTTTCCCACATTGTCTACAATATCTTCCTTTATCAACAACTCTTCCTTTAATATTTCTTTGATTTTCTGCTTCACATTTGTGCGAGCAATATCTGTGCCACGGCGTATGTGCCTCAAATTCTTTTCCACAAACCCAACAATATTTTAATCGTTTTTTCTCTTTAAGTTCAATATTATTTTCCATTTAACAACCTCCTCGTAAAATTATTAAAATAGTGTAGGTAATCCAGAATATACGAGGTATTCCGAATGGGTAATTACTCCTTGTCCCTACACTATTATTTATTGTTTTCATACTCTTCCTGCAAATAAATCGATATGTTTCATACTAATGTCTTCAAAGCGTACTTCTGTTTCTCGTTATAGCGTTGAGAAACTTCATTCATTGTTTTGTTGGCATTGGTCTGACTGCGGACGAAGTTGACCTTGCACTTTCCTAGTTCTTCGGAATATTTTGACTTATCGGGAAACTGCCGACTGCGGGTGTTGTTTCCCCAAATCCTGTAATCGTGCAGAAGGTCTGTCCCGCAACATTCTCCGTTACAACCTAGACAGCCCATATTGTTGTCTGCAACATAGAATTTCAGTCCGTATTTATCTGCCAAAGATTGTGCCAAGTTGATATATTCCATTTTCTTCGGATTGGTCATCTCCCAATCCGAACCTGTTGTAATTCCATTCTTGGCGTAATAATTCCTCAGGTCGTAACCGATGGCCTTACTGATTTTAGTAAAAAGAAGCCGTTCACTTTCAGGCATTGATTTCCTGATTTTCAATCCTTCGGTGTTGAAGCCGAAGCACCCTGCCTCGTGAATCTTCTCGACCAAGTCGGGCAAGTCCTTCAGGATTTTGGGATAGATGGCGGGTTGTATTTTCACCATCACTTTCTTACCCTGCTCCGTCAATTTCTTAATTGCGGCTAGACGTTCCTTTGCAGAAGGGGCGAGAGGTTCAACCACTTTCAGGAAATCTTCATCTGTTGAAATCAGCGTAACTGCTACGACCCAATTTGGATTTTTAAAGTCTTCTGCGTAAGTTGCAAGTACTTCGGGATTCTTCGTCTGAATTTCCAAGGGGTAATCGTACTTTTCGAACACCTTCAAAATATCGTAAGTGATTTTGTCCTGCGCTTCGGAGCGTGGAAAGGGGTCGGAAGTTGCACCAATCTTGATGGGGATGCGCTCCTTGAAAGCCACTTCCTCCGCTTTGTCGTAATCGTAATCCTTCTTGAGAGTTCGCTGAATCCATTTGTCTAGGGAGTCTGCTTTGTTGCCGACTAGATATGAAAATTCCTTGTGTTCGGAATTCCTACGGGAGAATACAACGAAGTCTCTTGCGAAGCAGTAGAGGCAGTTGTAGGTACACCCTCTGTAAGTATCCATATGATAAGGAATGGGGCAAACAGTAAATTGGGATGTAACGGACGGATGCCAAAACTTTTTTTCCATTTTTGTCCTCACGGAAACATGAAATACTTGATTTCTTTCAACCGTTTTTGAGTCTTGTTCCACTCCTTGACTAGAATGGGATTGAGAAAATATCTATAGGCCGAAAGGTCTTTAGGGGTGGGTCTTAGCAACTCTTCCGTATCTATATTATATGGTGTTTTCTTGAAAGTGTAAAATCCCCTTTCGACCATAGCAGCCGCAATAGCCGTAATCATCTTGGCATCCTCTAGGCCGTTGTGTTGACCCTGTTCGTTGAAGGGGATTTTAAAATAGTTGCAAGCCGCTCTAACCCCTGCACCCATTTGAACATCTTCGTTCTTAAAAATCACCTTGTAATAATCCTTCAGGTTGACATGGTACTTGAACGGGAACGGAAGGTCATAATAATCACAATTACGTTTGAGAACATCCCAATCGTACTTACCCCAACTTGCGAAGAACTCGAAGTACGGGGCAGAAAACACCAAGAACTTGTTCCACACTTCGGGAAAAGCCTCTGCCGTATCCACTTGCTTCTGAGTAATCTTCGTCAGTTTCTTGATGAACTTCGTCAGTTCCGTGCCGACTTCGGGATACTCTTCAATCTTCTGTGTCTTGATAAAAGCATTGAAGGTCTGATAGTTCTTAAAGTCTCCGTCTGTGATTTTGGTTGCGCCGATTTGAATGGCGTGGAAGTGCCTGTCGATTTGCAAATTCTCGTTGACGTTAACTTCTATATCTAGAAGTATAAAATTGTCTTTATTCATTTTTACTCCTTATTAATTTTTCATCAAGTGTGATAATGATATGGTTTCTTTTATTCTTTTTCGTTTTAAAATAAATATCGATAAATACCCAAAATGCCTTCCAAACAGAAATATTGGAATAATGGGCGAATGTTTGGGTGCGACCAAAACCATCTTTTATCGTTGCTGTTAAATCGTATTTCATCTGTCCCCTATTCCTGTTTTGGATTTAAAGATAAGGCGTTCCGATGCTTCACGCTGTTGATAGACCTGAACCACTTGGTCAAGAAAAGTTAGTATACTTTCCAATGTATCGAAAGCGGCTCTTAACTTTTGATATTCTTCGTCCGTGTCGATGAAGCACTCCACATCCTGCTTATTTTTAAGAATACGATTGGATTCGAACTTGTTCGCCTTGTACAATTCTGCGTATTTTAGGTCTAGCAATCGCTTCTGCTTGTCCCTTTCCTTGCTAATACGATATCGGTATTCTGCATACTTTAATGCCTTATCCCCGTTGGACTGAAGCCTGTCGGTGGGGTCTTCATACTGCTGACGGGCATCCTCAAAAACCTGTTTCCTGATTTCTTCTATTGTCATTTTATTCCGTTCTGAAAATCATCTCAGCCTTTTCTTCCATCATTTCGATGTAATATTTTTTTGCCGTTTTCATGTATTCCTGAAGGTTGAAATTTTTAGACGGAACTACAAGGGCAGTACGAATATCGTTCCGAATATCGTCAGGAATATCCCGCATGTCAATCAACCGCTTGTTGCGGATGAATCGCTTTTGCACTTCCTTGGGTTGGGCTTTGAGAAATTCCTTAAAAGCATTTTTGTCTTGATACCAAGCCTTGATAGAAGTGGTAAAGATTGGCTTTTGACGCTCCGTGATGGAGTCTGTGTAAATATTCGGAATACCATCTGATTTGTCCCCCCTTATAATTTTCTCGAACAGGTCGAACTCCGAATCCTCAGGCTTACGGAACTCCTTCATTTTAGGGTTGTACAGTTCGACCTTTTTATTCCTCAGGATTTGAACGAAGTCGGCATCGGCTGAATAAATCTGAAAGGCATCGTAACTGTCGTATTCCGACATTATCGTTTCGTAAATAATATCGTCCACTTCAATGCCGTCCAAATTTATGAAACGATACGGCAAGACGGCCTTCAACTGCTCCCAAATTTCATCAAAGATATTGAAGACGAGTTCAAAGTCAACGGAAGAGGCATCTCTTTTGCTCTTGCGGTGGGCCTTGTACTCCTGAAAGAGCCTGTTCCTGCGCCAAAGCCTGTAGCCGTCCTTGGCAAATAGGAGGTCAATCTGGTAATCCTGATTCCATTCGAGAATGTTAAAGATTTTACAGAACATCATCTTTAACGAATCCCGCATCAGTTCGTCCATCTTCTCTTTCGTCATTGCCTTTGTGGTGATTCCTTTGTACTTGTCTACAAGGTATCTGGAAAACACCACGATGTAAACCATGTTATTAAAATCCAAGAGTATGAGTTTCTTTTGTTTCATCTTACTCTTATTATACCACAGGTTGAAGTGTGATGGGATTATTTATCTTCGATTAGGGTTATCCAAACAGGTGCTTGGTTTGCCATCCCGCCCATCCAATTCGGTCTTAGTTTTTCCTTGAAGACGAAGGAAAACTTCTTGCGGCGGTGACTGCCCTTCTTTAATCTTGAATAATATTGACGAACGGCCTCGATGCCTAGGGCAATATTCTCCCGACCTTGGGCGAAGTTAAACTGTCCTAGGATATCCCCGACCTTCTTGTTGTTCCGTTCGGAAGTCGAGATAAGTTCAAAACCGTCCTTGTTCTTGTAGAGAACTGAGTCCTGATTGTACTTGACCCCCCAATTGACAAGTTTTCTGC